>Ga0316206_1000019_pt1 | contig 399197 bp, 345 predicted proteins | sample 6monthpyrite_MG_FD_204942 | JGI IMG/M metagenome (GOLD analysis project Ga0316206, IMG submission 204942) | Microbial mat bacterial communities from mineral coupon in-situ incubated in ocean water Damariscotta River, Maine, United States -... | ecosystem: Environmental > Aquatic > Marine >...
GACCATAGTCTTTGTAGTTCAATATCTGGCTCGTCTTTATTATTGGCTTCATTGGCTCGGAATTGCTTGAGTTCACTTACATTTTCTATAACTTCCTGGCCAGGGGGAGCCTTAGCTTTTAACCTTTCTTCTAAATGAATCGTCTGTTGAGACGTTGTATTTGCAAGAGATGTTATTTTTGGGTTACTTTTGCTTATGGACTCCATTTGTTGAGATAAATACTGATTTATGTGAATTGCTGCAACTAATAAATCTGCATCGGTATGTACAGCTTGTGGATCTAGTCTAGGTTCTTTAGTTTCAGACTTACGTTCAGCATGATAAGCATACCGTCGTTCAGCTCTAAGCAGTGCCGCGTGCCCAAGCTCTTCTTTGGCTAAAATTTCTGCATACTTTCGTACGGTTTCATTTTCTGAATTTGCAGCAACGTGGGTATAAAAACGAAAAGCAATTTCTTCATTATGAACGGCAAAAGCAAGTGCTTTATAAGGTGAACTAAAGAAGGGATCATGTGCTTCTTCATTATATGTTGTCGAAACATTTGGATCGCTCCAACTAATAGGCCCAATATCAGGATTTACCTGTATTTTTTCTTGCTCCATCCATTCAATAAGTAAGCGTTCATGTTCTTCTTCTTCTATCACCATACGCTGAAATAAAGCTGCACTAGATTCATTGTTGCCTTGTTGCATCATTGCCACAAGTTTTGTATAACGTTTTATTGCTTCACGTTCTGCTTCTAGCGCAATAGACATTAAGTCGCTGGTAGTTTTGACATTGGTTGACATCATATTTATTAATACCCACAGAGTATGAAGTGTCTCTTCATGTTAAAGATTTCTTTTCTTACTTATCTTGATCTATATCAATGTAGTATATTTTAATCTGTCTGAGAATACGCTGAATCTTAACCGCTGTCTTATCAAACAGTTAGATTAGTTATTTTTCAACTTCATATTCATTACTAGAACGTAATACTAGGGTTCTACAATTTTCGAAAATAGCGGTGTTTTTAAAAATACATGCTAGATTGAACTGTATTATTGTATTAATTTTTGGGGCTTAAGTTTTTGTCAGTTTATTTTTCTAAAATATATCAGCCCTCGATTGGCCATGGTAATACTATTAAATTATTAATTACTCTTATTTTCATTCAGTTGTTAATGATAAGTTCGGTACAGGCAAAATCTGAACTGCCACGTTTCCTTAAAATTACTAGTAGTCAAGAAATTTTCCCTAATGCAGATAAAATAGGGAAACCTATCGGCACACCTTTAGTTGCTCCTGCGTATGAAAAAGGGAAGCAAATTGGTCTTGTTTTTTTAACTTCGGATTACGCCAATACAATTGGTTATTCGGGTAAACCCATACACCAACTTGTAGCGATTGATATGCAAGGCATCATTAAAAAGGTGTTGTTAGTTGAACATCATGAGCCGATTGTATTAATTGGTATTCCTGAAGAACGTATTACCCGTGTGCTCAAAAATTATGAAGGGTTCGATGTAGGGGAGTTAGTGCGTGGTACACAAAAACATCAAGTTGATGCAGTTTCAGGTGCCACCGTAACCGTTATGGTAATGGATGACAATATTATTCGGAGTGCGATTAAAGTTGCGCGAAATTATGGTTTGTCAGGACTAAAGGCAAAAATCAAGCAATCTGCTGGCCCTGTTGCCTCGATAAACAAAAAACTGAACGTAATCAAAAACTGGCAAGAACTGATTGATGAAGGTTCAGTTCAACAGTTAAAAATTTCTCTTGGACAAATTAATAAAGCTTTTAAGGAGACGGGTAATCAACAGGCAATTGATAATGCAGAAGAAGGTGAAGAAGATGAAATCTTTATTGAACTTTATGCCGCTATGGTATCGATACCAAGTATAGGGAGAAGTGTATTAGGTGAGCATGAATATAAAAATTTAATGAAAAAATTACAACCAGGAGAGCAAGCGATTGTATTGGCAGGTGATGGTCGTTTTTCATTTAAAGGTTCGGGTTATGTTCGTGGCGGGATTTTTGATCGTTTTCAGGTGATTCAAGAAGATACTTCTGTACGCTTTCATGACCGCAACCATAAGCGTTTACGAAAAGTAGCAGCGAATGGAGCTCCTGCTTTCAAAGAAGTAGGAGTTTTTAGAACACCTGCAGATTTAAAATTTAATCCAACTAAACCCTGGGTATTACAATTATTAGTAGGCAGAAATACTGGTCCAACTGATAAAGTATTTTTAACCTTTGATCTACATTATAGTGTACCAGAGTCATACTTAAACTTTACCGAAGTGAATGAAATATCGGTTGCTGATACGGATAACTTAATTCAAAAGGCAAATCCAATATGGAAAAAAATGTGGTACATGAAAGCTCCGGAAGTCATTGTTCTCTCGATAGCTATTATTGTATTAACGGCAATTTTCTTTTTTCAAGATTGGTTGGTTAAGCGCCCAGTACTCACTGATCGTATTAGGATTGGTTTTTTAGTTTTTTCCTTAGTCGTACTCGGCTGGTACTTCAATGCACAATTATCCGTTGTGCATATTTTGGCGATGTTCAATGCCTTTATTACAGGGTTTGATTGGAACTATTTCTTAATGGATCCGTTAACTTTCATCCTATGGGGATCCGTTGCAGCAGCTTTGCTCTTTTGGGGGCGTGGTCCTTATTGTGGCTGGTTATGTCCTTTCGGTGCCCTACAAGAATTAATCAATCGCGTTGCTAAAATGTTTTCTATTAAGCAATTTACTGTGCCCTGGGCGATCCATGAGCGTATCTGGACATTTAAATATTTAATTTTTTTACTTCTTTTTGGTTTCTCTTTATATTCGTTAGACTGGGCAGAACATTTAGCCGAAGTAGAGCCCTTTAAAACAGCAATTATTTTAAAATTTATTCGTGAATGGCCATTTGTAATTTTTGCTTTAGCCGTTTTAATTCCCGGTGTCTTTATTGAGCGTTTTTATTGTCGTTACATTTGTCCATTAGGCGCAGCTTTAGCGATACCAGGCAGAATGCGTATGTTCTCATGGCTCAAGCGTTATAAAGAATGCGGTACACCTTGCCAGCGTTGTAGTAATGAATGTATGGTGCAAGCAATTCATCGTGAAGGCAATATCAATGTGAACGAATGCCTCTATTGTTTGCATTGCCAGGTTGTTTATTCAGATGATCATGCATGCCCGGTAGTAATACAGAAACGCTTGAAAAAAGAACGTCATGCAGTGCGATCAGATACATCAGTATTGGCTTCATCGGCAGGAAATAATGAAGAATCCGCAATTAAGATTAAGATGAATAAAGGTAAATAGTTAGAAAAAATGTAGTTGAATAATGAGATAAGTAATAAATGGTTAAGGCCTAAACAAATAAGTAATAATTATAGGAGAGTATTATGAGCGATAATAATGATAAAGACGAAGTTAGCAACATCTCTCGTCGTCAGTTACTTGGTGGTTCTGTTAAGTTAGCTGCAATAGCCGGTGCAGCAACGGTTGGTGGTGTTGCTGGCATGGGTATTTTGACTCCGCAAGCAGCAGAAGCAGCTATAAAAGCAAAATATCATGTTGGCCCGGGTGACCTGGATGAATATTATGGTTTCTGGAGTAGTGGTCAGGGAGGTGAATTACGTATTTTAGGGATGCCTTCTATGCGTGAATTAGTGCGTGTCCCTGTGTTCAATCGTTGTAGTGCATCTGGTTGGGGACAAACAAACGAGAGTCGCAAAATTCTTCGTGATGGTTTGTTGCCTGAAACCAAGAAATTTCTCGATTCAGGTAATCGTGGAGGCGTTTGGTTGAACGGTGATTTACATCACCCTCACATGTCCTTCACAGACGGCACATATGATGGCCGCTATTTATTTATGAATGATAAAGCAAATACACGCGTTGCGCGTGTACGTCTTGATGTAATGAAGTGCGACAAAATTATTGAAATCCCAAATGCATCGGATATCCATGGCTTGCGTCCACAAAAATATCCACGTACAGGTTATGTCTTTGCTAATGGTGAACATCGAGTGCCAATTCCAAATGATGGTAGCATTCTCGACGAACCAGAAAAATATCATGCTATTTTTACTGCCATTGACGGTGATTCCATGGAAGTAAAATGGCAAGTTATGGTTGATGGTAACCTGGATAACTGTGACGCAGATTATCAAGGCCTGTATGCCTTCTCAACAAGTTATAATAGTGAAGAGGCTGTTAACCTGGGTGGCATGATGGCTAAGGAACGTGATTGGGCTGTTGTATTCGATATCAAAGCGATTGAAGCAGGAGTTAAAAAGGGTGACTTCCAAAGAATCAAGGGTGTGCCAGTACTTGATGGTCGTCATGGTTCAAAATATACACGTTATATTCCTGTTCCAAACAGCCCTCATGGCTGTAACACCGCCCCTGATGGTAAGCATGTTGTCTTTAACGGTAAGTTATCGCCAACGGTTACCGTTATTGATGTGAGACGTTTACCAGACCTCTTCAAAGATAAAATTAAGCCACGTGATACTGTTGTTGCAGAGCCAAAACTTGGTTTAGGACCACTTCATACTGCCTTTGATGGTAAGGGTAATGCTTTTACAACCTTATTCCTTGATAGCCAGGTGGTTAGCTGGAATATCGATAAAGCGATTGAGGCTTATAAAGGTAAAAAAGTGAATCCCATTAACGATAAAGTGGATGTTCACTATCAGCCAGGTCATAACCACACTTCTATGGGTGAAACCAAAGAAGCGGATGGTAAGTGGTTAGTCTCACTTAATAAATTCTCTAAGGACAGATTTATTAATGTTGGTCCGCTGAAGCCAGAGAATGAGCAGTTGATTGATATCAGTAAGAAAAAGATGAAAGTTGTTCATGACGGTCCAACGTATGCGGAACCACATGATGTCATTATCGTTCGTGCGGATATCGTTAACCCTGCATCTCTTTGGACTAAAGGTGATCGTATGTGGGCTGACGCCAGTGCACAGGCGAAAAAGGATGGTGTTAAATTAACAGAAGATTCCAAGATTATTCGTGACGGTAACAAAGTACGCGTCTATATGACATCAATAGCACCTAACTTCAGCATGGAAAAATTTACCGTTAAGCAAGGTAATGAAGTAACAATCTATGTTAGTAACAATGATGCGATTGATGATTTAACGCATGGTCTTACTATTGCTAACTACGGGGTAGCGATGGAAATTGGGCCACAAGCAACATCGTCAGTGACATTTACTGCTGATCGTGCCGGTGTACATTGGTTCTATTGCCAGTGGTTCTGCCATGCCTTACATATGGAAATGCGTGGACGTATGTTGGTTGAACCTGCTTAGTCATATTTTGTTATTGCATAAGCAGAAAACACTTAATCCACTTGTTAGCCATGGGCTAATCGGTGGATTATTTTTTATATTAGCCGTACTTATTTCTTGTTGTGTTCATGCAGATGAAATTAAAGTTATGCAGGGTCATGGTAAGTTACAGGCTGCCATAAATTCAGCCAGTAATGGTGATACTTTAATTCTTGAGTCTGGAATATATTCAGGCTCGATTAATATTGATCGTAGTCTGTCTCTTTTAGGAAATAAGGAGAGTATTATAGATGGAGAAGGAACGGGGCATGTTGTCGTTATATCCGCAGCGAATGTTCTGGTTAAAGGTTTAAGTATTCAGCATTCGGGTAATGACCTGAATACTGAAGACAGTGCGATATTTGTGACCGAGAAAGGTGATAATGCACGGATTGAAGGTAATTATTTTAAAAACAATCTGATTGGTGTTTATTTAAAAGGTCCCAGGTCTGCGATTGTGAGTGATAATGTGATTATTGGTAGTCGTTTTCATCGCGTTAACGACCGTGGTAATGGTGTTTACTTATGGAATACACCAGGTTCAATTATCAGGAATAATGATATTCGTTATGGTCGGGACGGTATCTTTGTTAACGTTAGTCATCATAATATTTTTGATGGAAATCAATTAAGTAACTTACGTTTTGCTATTCACTATATGTACACCAATAATAGTGAAATTAAAAACAATGTCTCAATTAATAATAATGTGGGTTATGCCTTAATGTTTTCTCATCATATTATCGCAAAGAACAATAAGTCAATTGGTGATAAGGAGCGAGGCTTGTTTTTTAACTTCACCAATTACTCTGTGATTGAAGGTAATAGTGTAAGTGGAGGCACAGAGAAATGTGTTTTTATTTATAATTCAAATTATAACGTTATAAATAATAATTTATTTGCAGACTGTAACATAGGCATTCATTTTACTGCTGGATCTGAGAGTAATAAATTCTTTTTAAATGCCTTTGTTAATAATCGTACTCAGGTAAAATACGTTGGAACCCGTTATCTCGAATGGTCAAATGAGGGAAAAGGAAATTATTGGAGTGATAATACCGCATTTGACATTGATAATAATGGCATAGCCGATCAGCCGTATAGACCAAATGATCTTGTTGATCAAATCGTTTGGCGTCACCCCATGGCAAAATTATTATTAAATAGTCCATCTGTACAAATATTAAAATGGGCGCAGTCTGAATTTCCAGGACTGCATCCTGGTGGTGTGACAGATAGCGTACCATTAATGTTATCTCCAAAAATGAATAATAGTTTAAATTATAAAGAAAAGAAGATCTAATAAATGGTTGAGAAAGAAGGTAGCGTTAACAATATTATCTCATTGAAATCGGTAACAAAGCAGTATGGCAAAGATACAGTTTTACATGATATTAATTTTAATGTGCAAGCGGGTGAAAGCATTGTTTTAGTTGGTCATAATGGTGCAGGTAAAACAACGTTGATGAAACTGATGTTAGGCTTAACACGTCCTACCTCCGGAACAGTTGAAGTTTTAAAAGGCAATCCTGCTTTAAGTACAGCAGTAGAGCAACGTCTCTCATTAGGTTATTTACCAGAGAGTGTTGCTTTTTATGACGCGATGACTGGCCGGGAGGTACTCGGTTTTTATGCCGATCTTAAAGGTGAATCTCAACGTGAATGTACTGATTTATTAGAGTTAGTAGGATTGAGTGATGCTTCTAAACGAAAAATTGCCACCTACTCTAAAGGTATGCGGCAACGACTCGGTTTAGCACAAGCTATGTTGGGTGATCCTCAATTATTATTTCTTGATGAACCAACAACAGGTCTTGACCCTTTATTAAGACAAGATTTTTATGAGTTGATTGATAAGCAACATAAAAAGGGTGCTACATCGATTATTTCATCTCATGCATTAAGCGAAGTGGAAGCAAGGGCGAATCGTTTTGTCATTATGAAAAAGGGAGCTCTAGTTGCTTGCGGAACGTTAGACGAGCTCTATCAACAAGTTAATTTACCCACACGTATTCATTTAAAAGTGCAAGCTGGACAGGCTTCAGTTGTTGCTGAACGTTTAGGTTCTTCTATCTGCGTTCAACTAATTAATGAACAGAGTTTAAGTTTATCGTGTCACAAAGAAGAAAAAATGTCTTTAATTCGCCATATCAGCACCCTTGGAGAGGTTGTTCAGGATATGCAAGTGATGCCTCCTCGGCTAGATGAAATCTATAGCCACTTTATGAATGGAACACCATCATGAAGATGATCTGGATAATCGCAGTTAAAGAATTACGTGATGGTTTACGTAACCGTTGGATTGCTGCTGCCATAATATTGCTTGCATCATTAGCCATTGTTTTATCATTAATGGGTTCAGCTCCAACGGGTTCAGTAAAAGTGAGTGCGCTCGACGTTACGGTTATTAATCTTGCAAGCTTAAGTGTGTATTTAATTCCTCTTATCGCTTTAATGCTTTCATTTGATGCCTTGGTGGGTGAATTTGAGCGTGGCACCATGTTGTTACTACTCACTTATCCTGTTACTCGTTGGCAAGTTATTATGGGTAAGTTTTTTGGCCATGTCTTAATTCTATTTATTGCTATTTTTGCAGGTTATGGCAGTGCTTTATTATTTATGGTGATGGTGGGTGGCGGTAGTTTTGAAGGCTGGCAAGCTTATTTTACGATGATGACAAGCTCGCTTTTACTCGGCGCGGTGTTTGTTGCATTGGGTTATTTGGTGAGTGTTTTGGTTAAAGAGAGAGCAACTGCAATCGGGAGTGCGATTGGATTATGGCTGATTTTTGTTGTGTTATATGACCTGCTTTTATTTGGCGCACTGTTATTGGATAAACAACAAGTTATTGATCAAAAATTATTTTTAACATTAATGCTTATAAGCCCAACGGATAGCTATCGTATTTTAAATCTCAGTATGTTTGATGGCGTAAGTCAGTCTGCAGGAATCGCTGGATTAGCCAGCAATGCTGGATTGAATTCCGGGATCTTATTTGGTGTTATATTGATGTGGATCATAACACCTTTAGTAGCAACGCTTTATATTTTTAAGCAACGCGAGCTTTGATTTTTAGTATCTGAAATGACAATAAACATATATAAATTTGCTGTATTTTTGTTACCCCTATTATTAATTGCTTGTGAAAATGCACCGCCTGCTGAGGTACCTGTCGCACAAACATTAACACGTGATGCAAATGGATATTACTGTTTAATGACTGTTGTTAATCATTCTGGCCCTAAAGGTCAGATTATTCTGGATGATGGTAAAGTGTTATGGTTTACCTCTGTACGTGACACTATTTCATTTACCTTATCGCCAGAGGAGCCTAAAAATATTTCAGCTATTTACGTTAATGATATGGCAGATGCAAATTGGGAAAAGCCGGGTTTAGATAATTGGATTGATGCTTATACTGCCTGGTATGTACTCGGCAGTGAAAAAGCAGGCGGTATGGGTGTCCCTGAGGCTGTTCCATTTTCAACAAAAGTCAAGGCAGCTTCTTTTGTTAAGAAATATGGTGGAACAATTCATGAGTTTGATACCATTCCAAAAGAATACATGGTAATAAATAAACCTTTGAACTAGAAAGGTGGCCTTGATAGCACAATAATTTATATAGTTATTCATAACAATATAGAAAACTTAGCATTACTTAGTAAGATATTCGCTTCTCACTAAGAGATGTTAAGATAATTTTTAGTACGAACAAATAATACATAAACATTTTAAACACAATATAGGATAGTTAAATGAAAAAATTAATTTCAGTACTCGCTACAACAACAGTTCTTTTTAGCATGGTTACAGCAGTAAATGCAGATGAGGCAGGATATAAAAAATCTTGCCAGGCTTGTCATGCTTTTGGCCCTGGCCCTAAGCTGGGTAACAAAGCAGACTGGAAAGATCGTATTGCTCAGGGAATTCCTACATTAGTTAATCATGCCATCAAAGGTACAGCTAAAGGCATGCCGCCTAAAGGTGGTAACATGAGCTTAACTGAAGCCCAAATTAAATCAATCGTAGAATATATGGTTAAAAAATCTAAATAATTTTTTTATGAGATAGATATAACTAGTTTCGTTTCTTTTGTCAGTTATTAGAACGTCTAGTTATGTATTGAAGCTAAATTCCAATATACCAATTACTTGTAATACACACTTTTTGTTAAGTGTGTACTACAAGTAAGCTTTTCATGCTTCAATAAAAACTCACCTAGTCGATAGTGTAAGAAAGTGTAAAGCTACTTATCCAAAAAAACTTGATATCTACATCATATGTATGGCGGTGTCTGAGGGAATCCCACAAAATTTGCCATTACCTGTCATTGTGAGGAAGTACTGAAAAACAAGCGTTTTTCAATACTGACGCGGCAATCTGTTTGTAAATATATATTCTCTTTCAGATTGCCGCGCTCACTTTGTTCACTCGCAATGACATATTTTTTTACTGAATATCAGCGTTTTTTCTATACGCATGTCTTTATTCTTGATTTTAAGGGGCGTCACTGTATCCAATCCTGCGAAGTCTGATTAAATAAAAAACCACTCGAAGGTGGTTTTAATGAACTTTGATATTTTCTCTGTATTTTACACAGTTTAAGCGTCAGTATGAATGTGTCCACTCAAGTGAACCAGGTATTTATAATATAAAAACCGCTAATAAGTAAAATAAAAGCTACGCCAATAGATACGAACATAAGATGTAATGTTGTATATATTTTACAAGCTATTTTAATGTTTGGTTCAACAGGTGGAACTTCCTTTAAGTTTTTAAAACGTTTCTTTTTCCGAATTAAATTTGGGTAGGCTATTAAAAACATGTAAATCACAGTTTTTATCAAGCTCAGCGGCCAGGCAGAAAACATTTCTAACTGCGCAGGATTAAACCATGGCTCTTTAAATAAAATGGGATCTAAACGTGGATAAAGAATATTATGCATAATAATTAAAAATATGACTAAGATAAATCCAAGTATAAATCCACTTGCTACCAGATACACTGCAGTATAAAAAATCAAATCTGGATTGGCTAGTTGCAAAATGTAGTTACCCCTGTTGTGGAAGCAAAGTCAATTTTCCGTCCAGTTACATCATATAGAAAAGAAGAACCTTTTCCGATGGCAATACCCCCTAAAGCACCTGTAGCGCCCACTACAAGTGCGGCTACCCATCCAGCGGGGGTAAACATGAGCATTATAATGGCGCCAGTTACAATTCCACCAAACACTCCCCCAACACTTTCAACTAAAATATCATTTTTCTCCTCAATACTACTGGTATGTGCAATTTCGTTACAGGCAACACCTAAACTGACTGCAGTCAGTACTGCGCCACCAACTGCAGCGAATTTAGCAACTTTACCCATACGACTGATTTGTTGTGTGATGTTTTTAGTGGGTACACGTCCTTTAGTTCTTGATATCCTGAGTGCTTCACTTTGTGGTCGTGTTGGATTCAGTACACGCGTTAGCGGGCCCATTCTTTGATTAAAGTTAGAAATAATTTTCTTTCGTTGGTAATCGTATTGCCCTTTAGTAATGCCTTCAGCCTTATAGGTTTCATAATTTTTAACCATTTCGACCATTAATGGTTTATTAGCATTAAATGTTTGTTTAAGCATTGTCATGCTCGCAGCACCCGTACCAAGCATTAGCGGTGTTAAGGTGGAGAGCATCTTTCTCTCTTTTGGTGTTGCGCGTTGCCATTGTAGTTGAAGTGGTTTTATCAATTGTGGGTCTACTCGCAGAGTAGGTGTTTGTCCACGAGTACTGTCTACCGAACAATATTGTGGCGGTATACTAATTTGTAATAACTGATTCGGCTGTATTTTATTTGGATTTTTTAAGCTGGGGTTATCCGCTTGTATCTGGCTAATAATCGCATTACGTTGTTGTGCGGGTATCGGGCCATAGTAACGCTGAATAATTTTACTAATACTGTCGCCGGGGCGTACGTGGTAGAAAATAGTGTCGTTGTTCTTAGAGAGGTTCGGTATCATTTTTCACATTTCCTTATGTATTGATTTAGCCAAGCTCATTCGTAATCAAGCTTGATTCTTACACATCAGAACTTATTGGTACATAGTAAATCAGCCGTTAATCTTTAGACTCTTATTAAGTTAGTTTGAAATTAAGGATATAAGAGTATCTTTTGGTATTGATATTCTTTGGAATGTCATTTTAAAGGATTGTTCATCTAGTAAGCATTCCGCCAGTAAAATAAACGGAATCAGAACATAGATATGCCAGATATTGGTTACTACGCTGTTATGCCGGGTGGTAACCTGGCTTTGTATCTAGTCCTGCACAGGCTGCGAAGTATGATTAAATAAAAAAACCACCTGAAGGTGGTTTTTAGTTATTTGGTGGAGGCGGGGGGGAATCGAAGTTATTCTATATCTAATTGATATGTAAGTTAATTATTGGCATATTGAAAATACTGTGGTACTTCGTGTAGTACTTTGGATTATTTGTATTTGACCACCGAATCGATTTCCAATTAAGGTGTTGGAGCTTCGGCTTTAAACAGGTGGAAGCGGTATCTGTTTTATTGTTAAGCCTAGGCCTTTAAGTTCTTCATCATCTATGAGTACGCGAACTTTCAAGATGCATGATCCATCCAATTGCATAGGAGAAAAAACAATTAAAAATTGGGCATTTTGTGCATACTTCTGTTCTTCATCTTGAGCCAAACTATTAAGTGAGTCTAAAGTTAATGCTAATTGATCTTTATCCACAACAATTTCTTGTAAAATACTATCATCTTTCAATACGCGTAATTTAAGTGAACCAACGAGAGGCTTCTCCTTAGGAGTGACCAATTTTATTGCTAGGCATAGTTTCGGTAAAGCAACGGGAAATGACTGAACATTTAGTACGCCAGAATAAACTCCAATATAGGAAAGTTTATTACCTACTTCATGCCGTATATCATCACAGAAAATAGTCTGAACGTGGCGCTCAATCATTTTTGTTTAGCCTGAGCAATAGCCGATTGCCTCTTAAGAGCTTCGTTTAATCCATTCATATCTATTTCTAAAGCCTCACAGAGTTTTCTACAAGTCTCAATACTTAGATTTTCTGTACCACGTTCAATTCGAGCAATATGAGGCTGACTAGTTGAGAGCTCTTGCGCTAAACGAGCTTGTGACCAGCCTTTTTTCAAACGCAGAGTTCTTACGGTTTCCCCGTCTTCACCGTGAAATTCTTCCGCAGCCCATCGACGAGCATCTTCTAATGCTGCACGACGTACTTCATTCTTTTCCCATTGATTAACTAAATCACCGATAGCTATGTGGTTATCTGGAGTTGAAATTTCCGAGTTACTAAAAAGTTCGAAAGTATAAACAGGACAGCGAGTAGGACTTGTTTCTGTAGTCGTCTGTGTTTCGCTAAATATTTTTTCAAAGATCTTCATAGGCTGCAAGGACTCGTTTGCTGATTGGATGTTCGTTGTCATAGTTGAATTCTCGTGGTGCTATTGCTAATACATGATAATGCTGGGTTCGTGGTATGTAGGCATAAATAATTCGGTATCTCAGACGTTTTTTTTCTAAGTCCAGAGCTTTAGTCTCCAGAGATCTCGTCCATTATTCCAATGTGCTAACCATTTACGAACACTAAATTCTTCAAGGTGATAATCGCCATAATGATCTACAGTCAAAAGATCTAAAAGTTCATCATTGCCAGCTAGTTCGTCTAGTACAACTGTGATTCTTGCCGCTGCAACTAAATCTGTCTCCCAGAGGTCTTCTAGGTCTTGTGTAGCGTCGTCATGTATACAAAGTGTGGGCAATATATCGACCTAGGTATAATATAGTCAAGTTTTATTTTTCTTACAAGTATACGAATTATGACAGAGTCTATATATTTATGCATCTGTAAGCCCGAACTATAAGCTAAGTATATAATATATATGCATATTATAATGAATCTCCCAAGATTGTGTTATTGTTTATACTAATGCAGATATCAATAAGTCTGATAAATGGTGGTATTTACAGCCAGCGCCGGCACAAACGGTTAAGCATGGATAAATGATCGATATTAACGAGCGCATAATAAAACTCACACACTGAGGATGATTCCAACCAAAACCGATGCAGCGTGTTGTTAGGCATTACGTAAAATAGCATTGCCCATAGTCCCTAGAAGCAAATGCATGGGGTCAGTTTGACTCCGATAAATGTGTAATCCCTGACCGGGGTCTTTTAAAATTACGTTGAGAACGTTGAGAACGTTGAGAACGTTGAGAACGTTGAGAACGTTGTAATCGTTTACCTTATGGACATCGATAATGGTCTTCTTCTTCATTCCAGGAAAAGTCTACAATTGAATAAGTACCATCCTCTCGTTTTGATTTGCCCCAAATCGGAACGTGAGGCTCAATACCTTTTTCATTGACCAAGTAACCCAACATATCGGCAGAGCCATAAGCGGTATGCCCATTAACCGTTTGGGTTTTATTTGGTGTTTTGTCTCGATACGCTCCAATAATGTTTTGGTACTTTCAACTTCATCGGACCGAAAACCTGGCGTTGCTTCCACATCCATGATGATCGCGTTTTCAACATCAATCATGATGTTGGTTGAATAAGCAAAAATGGCAGGGCTTTTTGCCGCCGTCCATCGCGCCATTGGATCAGGAAGTGAAATATTTTAGTTTAATTATCGAGAAAAAATAAACAGCCTACTTTTGGTTAAAAATTAGACAGTATTTGTATTCGAAAAGGTATATATTTTGGGATTTATGCTAATGAGTTAATCAAACGCATGCTAATTCACTAGCAGGGTGTATAAAAAAAGATAATTTATAGTAACTGAATTTACTTGTTTAGCATATTAAAATATTAAAAGAATATAAGTTCTTGGGGAGATGAGGGTGAAAAGTTTACTTTTAGTAATATTAAGTTTTTTATTTTTAACGGCTTGTGCTAACACAATAGGAACCAAAATTTATTCAACTGATTTACTACCTATATCAGATGGTGGAAGTCCTCAAGACATATTAGGTCAATGTGTTTTTAAAATTCCAGATGATGGTTTTGCTAAGTATAGACAATGTAAAGTACGAAATCTTAAAAATAAATATTTTAATTATAAAGATATTTTGAAAACCTTATTGTCTGAAAGAGTTGAAATCGAGTCATTAAATTTAGCTGCCGTTGTTGGTGGGCGTGATCTTAAGCTGGGTGTGACAAATGACTATTTAAATCTGACAATTAAGTCCATGGAAGCATCATTAGGAGAACACGATGATATTTCAATAAATGACGGTCTTAATATGATTTTATTATGTGGTCAGGGAGGTAATCAAATGGTTATAACTAAGGTTGTGTCAGGGTGTAGTTCCATTGAATACGATTTAGATGCTAATCAAATAGATATTGGTGTATTAAAATTAGGAGCAACAGCTTCTAGTAAGAAGGGGCGAGGTGTCATTGAGAAAAAGGGGAATGACTATGTTTGCAAAAAAAGTGAGCCTATTTTAGTTAAAGTAGAACCTGTACAGCAAATTTGTAATAAAATTGCATTTGGTTTATTACCTAAGCTTCGTGAATTAGAGAAAAATAAGAATAAGTGTCTTAAGACTGTAGAAGATCAATCTAAAGAAATACATAAGTTAAATGGTAATATTTCAGAGAAAGATAAACGTATTGAAGCAGGTAATGCTTCAGCCGAAGTTAGATTTATGGAACTAAATAAGATAAATACAACCTGCAAAGCTAGTTTAGATGGGCTAGCTGCTAGTTTTAAGAAGTTGGATAAAGATAAAGTTCCGGTTAACACTATAGAAGAAATCCTTGAAGGAATCCACAATAAAAATGGACTTTTGAATGTTATTACACAGATCTCTGGTGAAAAAGCAAGCTGCCAAAATGAATTAAGGCAAATTCAATCTGGTATCTATAAAACTCAAATTAGTGATTTAGCCGTATGTAAAGCAGGCCTTTCAAATTCTGAATCTAAAGTGAAACATTTAGAAGGTGATTTGAGTGTAAAGGGTAAAGAGCTGCTTACAGCAATATCTGAATTCTCTAAACTAAGCAATTTAAATAAAATCAAGGGTAATTCTGCTAAGGATTTATCTTTGAATTACAATGTTACTAATAGGATAAAAAAATGAAAATACTAAAATATATTTTTGTAGTTGTTGTGTGTATTGTGTTTTCAAATTATATAGTTGCTTCACCTGGCCCAACAGATAAGAACAGGTGCCATGTTGATAAATATAATGTATATCATTGCCATTGATTTATCTGAATTTTGATTTTATAGGCTGAGACAGATACAAGCGATTTAGTAGATATATTACTCAGCAATGTATAACAATAAATATACAAATTTTGAGCTAGAGTAAAAAACCATTTGGCTGGAGTCATATGAATCGAATATCCTCCGTATTTATATGTAATGAGGACACTTTACAATATTTAAAGCATATTTCAACACAGGTGATTTTTTAGCTGAATTCATTTCATGGTGCAATTTCAAAAAACGCTTCAATAAACTTTTCTCGTTCAGTTTTTAAATTTTCGTTGTATTTACCATTTCGTGGTGTCACACGAACATAATCTTTTAAAATTAATTCTGCGCGCTGTTTTTTGTAGGTTTTTTATGGGTAATTTTTCCAGCTTCAATGGTTTCTATAATACATTCAAGTAAGGGTATTTCTGTATTGCTAATAGTGATGGCGAGTTGTCGATTAGCGTATTTATGTTTACTTGTTAAAGTAATGGTGCCTTCACCATCGATGATGCCTGCGATGTAGGCTGCATTTATTTTAGTGAGTGTTGCTACTTTATTGTATATCGTCATCCTGACAATAGTTCCTGTTAAAGGAGTGGTTGGAGAGAAGAAGGAAGTCCCGGCTAATAAAGCCGGGATATCCAATTGGTGGAGGCGGCGGGACAGCAGTTCCTAAATTTTCAGATAGGGCTGGACTATACCTTCATCCCATCTGGTTAGAGATGGGAGCGGAGCGTGTTATCCACATGGTAAATTTCATGTGAATCCTAGTATTGGCTCTGCCACCGCTATTAATAAAAATAGCTAAATGGTTCAGCCAGTCTATGAGTCTCTACAGGGCAGGCCTGAAGTTAGCCTTCTTCCTACCCCTCGATATTGCCATAGCCTTGCGGCTTTAGGTTTCATCGATGTGAGCTCCGTTTTCATTCTACCCTTACGGGTAGATGCGACCTTAAGTTGATCGAACCCGCGTCCGCAAGTCCTCCGCCTTTGGCTCTACATGCTTATCCACACCTATTATATTTAACTCCTAGCAACCCGATGGGCGGGGCCGTCTAACAGCGATTCCGTTAAGTTTTAGCGCGTCCACCCCGGACGTGTTTCAGCGCGATCTTATATAGGGTGACTCCGGTTATCTGAACGTATAAGCACATATCAGGCCGAAGGCTCTAAGGCTGGTTATTAAGCAGCTAGAGCGTAGTTGTCGTCGTTGGCAACTAATAGTTTTGCAAACAGATTAACGAGGAATTTGCACCTCGGCATGCACCTCCGGTTTTGTGACCCACGTCGAAACCAGGTCGCCCCCAAAGTGTTTGTAGCGATATTCGATTCGCTACACGTTTATTTTACTCTATAAACGATTGTTTTATTAGTCTGTTTTAAGCTTATTTAGTTCAGTTGTTGGGTCATTTTTTGGGTATAACGTCTGTAAATGAGTAAAACACTCGATTTAGACCAAGCGTTGCATGGCTACCATTTTTTATAGACGTTCTTACTATAAATTGCCCATTCGGTTTTACGTCTATTGGCTAATCCACGACTGTATTTTCCTTGTGACATGTTCCATACCTGCCATGCTTCTTCCAGGCTGGAAAAGGCTGTATTCGAACCAGGATTGTTGACTAATCTTAAAACAGACGATCTGCCAAAGGCCGTTTTGCCTATGTTAAAGGTTAATATTAATAGTGCATCAAATTCATTTTGCAGAATCTTGCTATTTACCGAGTCTTTAATTTTGTTAGCGTAAGGTAAAAGGTCGGCATGAAACAGGGCTAAGGCGTCTGCTTTACTCAAACCGTTTTTGTACTGGTTCCATTCTCTTTTTAAGATTAAATGTCCATAACCAATGGTTGCACCCTTAACCCATTGGGAAATACTTTTACCGGTTTGGTCATCATAGGGTTTCGTTGCGAGTCCTTCGATGAGCTGGAGCAAATTTATGGCTTTAGCGCTAACCGTGAGTGCGGTAGCAAATTTGGAATGCGGTCGGTTGATTAATTTTGTGAAGGTTTGGCCATTGGGATCAATCCGGCCATCGGGATTTTTAAAGTGAAGAACTACTTTTTGAAATGTTTCTATACGCTGATAGGTTTTTCGACCTATCTCACCATCGATTTTAAGCGCAATGGATATGTTAGGTATTTTGTAGTTATTGAGTAGGCCTTGAATTAACCTAACATCCGTTTTTCGGTTGCGACCACCACGACCGACTGAAGCGTGTAATTGAGTCATCCTTTCCTCCAAAGCTACGTTTTATTGAGCGATTAAGCTTTTTTCATAATACGGCGTTTATTACGGTCCCAGTCACGGTCTTTTTCGGTTGCGCGTTTGTCGTGGTCTTGCTTACCTTTGGCTAGAGATATTTCGAGCTTGGCGTGATACTTTTTCCAATACATTGCTGTGGGAACAATGGTATAGCCTTTGCGTTCCACGGCGCCAATCAAGCGGCTTAATTCATTACGATGCAGTAATAATTTACGTAACCGGGTTGGATCGGTAGTTTTATGGGTTGATGCGGTATGCAGAGGGGTGATCAAGCAACCGACTAAATAGGCTTCGCCTTTCATTATCATCACGTAACTGTCGCTCATTTGGACGCGATTCTCACGCAGGGATTTAACTTCCCAACCTTCTAACACGAGACCTGCTTCAAAGCGCTCACCCAGCGAAAAATCGTGGCGTGATTTCTTGTTCAGTGCAATGGTATTGCTAGTTGTCTTTTTTTTCTTTTTTGCTGCCATGGGGTGCGATTATAGCGGAGACCGGCACCAAAAATACAACTATATAAGGTATAAGAGTTGAGGTTATTGCCTATTTCACGCAAAATGATTACAAGATTTTTAAAAAATAAAATTAAATAAGAAAAGACGGAGCATTTAATGGTTCGAAAACGCACCTCAATTCACGGTGAATGGACATCTCGTTGGGCTTTTATTCTAGCCGCAACCGGTTCAGCTGTTGGTTTGGGTAATATTTGGAAATTTCCTTATATTGCGGGTGAAAATGGTGGTGGCGCGTTTGTTTTAACATATTTGCTCTGTATCGCAGTAATTGGTATTCCAATCATGATAGCCGAAGTGATGATTGGCCGGCGTGGTCGCCAAAGCCCGGTGAATACAATGTATAACCTCGGGATTGAAGCCGGGAGTACTCCGCACTGGCAATGGTTGGGCTGGCTTGGGGTTATTGCGGGTTTTATTATCTTGTCCTATTACACCGTTATTGCGGGTTGGGCATTGGACTATATTTTTAAAATGGCAACGGGAACGTTTACCAATGCTTCGGCAGATACAGTCAGTAATGTTTTTGGCGTATTGGTCGGTAGCCCCTTGGTGTTAATTGCATGGCAAACGGTCTTTATGATTATGACTATGGCTGTAGTGGCTCGAGGTGTAAACAATGGCCTGGAAAAAGCCGTACGTTTATTAATGCCAAGCTTGTTTTTATTGCTTATTATTTTGGTGGGTTATGCAATATCAACTGGTGAGTTCATGCATGGCCTTCGATTTTTGTTTGAACCTAACTTTGATAATTTATTGTATAAACACGAAGCCGGTGGAGAATTCATTTTAAATACACATGGTGATAAAGTGTTTACTCTGGAGTATGTTTTAATTGCGATGGGGCATGCTTTTTTCACTTTAAGTTTGGGAATGGGTGCCATTATGATTTACGGCTCTTATCTTCCGCATAAAACGTCAATTGTTAAAACCACTTTTATAATCGCCGGCGCCGATACGCTTGTGGCATTACTTGCAGGGATGGCGATATTTCCGATCGTGTTTGCAAACAATCTTGATCCGGGTAAAGGCCCCGGTTTGATTTTTGAAACATTGCCACTGGCGTTCGGTAATATGCCGGGTGGTCTGTTTTTTGGAACATTATTTTTTATCTTACTTGTTTTTGCCGCATGGACTTCAAGTATTTCTTTGATTGAACCTGCTGCAGCCTGGTTGGTTGAAAATAAAGGTATGAAGCGGGTTAAGGCTGCCATTATTATTGGTGTATCGTGTTGGTTGCTTGGTCTGCTTACGGTATTTTCTTTTAATATTTGGAAAAATTTTCATCCGCTTGATTTTTGGGTTTTCAAAAACAAAACATTTTTCGATGTCTTTGATTATCTGACGGTTAATATTATGTTGCCATTAGGTGGGTTAGGTATTGCGATATTCAGTGTGTGGATTATGTCGTGCGATGCGAGTTCGGATGAGCTGGGGATGAAACAAACATCAATTCCATATAACATTTGGTTTTTCACAACGCGTTATGTAACACCGTTGGCTCTGCTTGTCGTGTTTGCAAGTTTAGTCGGCATACTTTAGAAATTGGTAGTATTGTTGTGAAAAAAATATCTAAACACGCACTCGTGCCATACAGTGCCAGTCAGATGTATGCATTAGTGAATGATATCGAATCGTATGCTGATTTTTTGCCGTGGTGCAGTCAGGCTACTATTTTAGAGCAAACCGGTGATGAAATTAAAGCCAGGTTAAATATTGCTTACGGCAGTTTGAATAAGTCGTTTACAACTTTAAATAAACTTACACCGAATGTTAAAATGGAAATGCAATTAGTCGATGGTCCTTTTAAACAATTGCATGGCGAATGGCTGTTTACCCAACTGGGTGAAGATGGCAGCAAAGTAAGTTTGGCGTTAGAGTTTGAATTTATAAACAACTTAATAAGCATGACAATGGGGCCAGTGTTTAGTCAAATAGCCAATACTCTGGTGGATTCTTTTTCTGAACGCGCACATAAAGTGTATAAATAATTTTCTTTAGTTTGGCATTCCCACGCAGGCGGGAATTCAGTCAATAGATTAAGGTGATACAGTGTTAATAGAAGTTGCTTACGCAAAACCTGAAAAACAAGTGATTATCCCCGTTGAGGTGGACGAGTCTTGTACTGTTGAAAAAGCAATTGCGTTGTCGGGTATCTTGAATCAATTTTCAGATATTGATTTGGAGCAAAACAAGGTGGGCGTTTTTGGTAAGGTGGCTCAATTAAGTGATACATTACGTGAAAACGATCGGGTAGAAATTTATCGGCCTCTCATTGCCGACCCGAAAGAATCACGGCGTGCACGTGCTGCAAAAAAGGAACGCCAAACGAAATAATGACAAATTTATAGAAATTTTATTTCAATATATAAAATAAAAGTACAGTTACTTTTCAAGAAAAACAAATCTTAATTAAAGGTTTGTTCCTGGTATTGGCTTTTATCTATAGTTGCCAGCACGCCGTCTTTAAATATAAGGGTGATTCGCTTACGTTTCATATCTTCACCACCTTTACGGATGCTGTAAATATATTCCCAACGTTGCGGGTGAAAAGGGTCAACTAACATGGCTGAGCCCATTAAATATTGTACTTGTGTTTCATTCATCCCTGGCTTGAGTTGGCTGAGTTTTTCATCATCAATGGCATTGCCTTGTTGCACGTCAATTCTATAAACACTGCAGCCTGTAAAGGTTGCTGTGAGAGAAAGGAAAGAAATTAGAATGAGAATATTTCGCATTTGGATATCAACTTCGCATATAATACATCTGGACGCGCAGTATACTTAATTTGTTAAATAAACACTACCTGTCGGATATTCCAATGAAAGATAGTAATGAATCCAACGACTTGCAAAAGGTCGGCTTAAAGGCAACGTTACCACGTTTAAAGATATTGAAGTTCCTTGAGTCTACTGATGTACGTCATTTGAGTGCCGAAGATGTTTATAAAGCCATGCTCGATAGTGGGGAAGAGGTTGGCCTGGCCACCATTTATCGTGTATTAACGCAATTTGAATCCGCTGATTTAGTGACGCGACACCACTTCGAAGGTGGCCATTCAGTCTTTGAATTAAATGAAGGCAAGCACCATGACCATATTGTTTGCGTAAAGTGCGGACGAGTGGAAGAGTTCTACGATGAAACCATTGAAGAGCGTCAGCACATCATTGCCGAGAAGAATGGGTTTAGTATTACCGATCATGCTTTAACTCTTTATGGGGTTTGTTCGGACTGTAAGTAAGGAATCGATTAATAACCCCAAGAAACTGTAAATATGTCTGATTGTGTAAAAGGGGTTAACCCGTTTAGGTCATATCTGTCTAATTCTAGGTAGGGTAAAGTTGTTTATATTATGGCCATTTCGGCTTTAGTCGTTAAATAATGGATAAAATCATGAGAAATCTACTCGCAAGTTTACTACTAATAAGTTTTTCAACAAGTGCATTTGCCCGTCCTCCTGTGTCCGTACCAGAAACGTCATCGTTAATACTACTCGGCTTTGGTCTATTAGGTTTGTTCTTAGCAGGACGAAAAAAGTAAGCTTAGTTAAACCAAGAGAGCTAATAAAGAATCCCGCCATTGAGCGGGATTTCTTTTATATGAATGTTATCTAGATGTTGACCTTCAGGATATATACCGGGGACGGTGTTGAACTAGGCTAATTCCGCTTGTTTAGTTGGTTGTTGGCCTGCTTGCTCAATCATTTCTTTTGCATGTGAACGGGTCTGCTCGGTGATGTTTACGCCACCTAGCATGCGTGCAATTTCTTCAATACGTTGTTCTGTTGATAAGTGGGTGATTTGTGTTGAAGTCACTTTTTTGTTCGACGTTTTATTCACTTGTAAATGATGATGACCTAGAGCTGCCACTTGTGGCAGGTGAGTAACACACAATACTTGACGGTGTTCCGACAAGGCTCGCAATTCAAGCCCTACTATTTCAGCAACACGCCCACCAATGCCAACATCCACTTCATCAAACACCAACGTAGGGATACGCGAGTCTTTAGCGGTAATAACATTTATCGCTAAACTAATGCGTGAGAGCTCGCCACCGGATGCAACTTTGGCCAGGGGTTTAAGCGCCTGACCGGGGTTTGCGCTGACTAAAAATTCAATACTGTCTAAACCGAGTGGACTATAGTGTGTATCTGCCAAAGTATTATCACTGGGCGTGTTAATACTAATCTCGAATTTACCGCCTTCCATGCCTAAGGTTTGCATACTTGCCGAGACCAGTTTGGATAATTTCTTAGCTGCTTTCTGGCGCTTATTGCTGAGTTCATTTGCTGCGCTAAGGTAGGTCGCAGCGGCTTGTTGAATTTCCTTATCTAGATTACCTAAACGTACATCGGCATTTTCCAAATCATCAAGTTCTTTGGAAAGTGTCGGTAGTAAAGTATGTAAAACATCGCTCTTAATATTATGTTTACGCGACAAGTTTTGAATGTCGGCTAAACGTTGCTCTAATAAATCTAAACGTGGTGGATCAATTTCAAGTGTTGCTGTGTAATGGCGTAGTTCACTGGCTGCTTCCTGAAGGCTGATGAGCGCACTATTGAGTAACTCGCTGGCAGGTTTAATCGACTCATCTAATTTACAGAGGCTTTCCAGCTCAGCAATAGAGCGGTTTAGAATATCATTTATGTTGACGTCATCATCATCGATTATGCCGCGCAATATAGAATCACTGCTACTCAGTAGCTGGTTCGCGTTAGCGAGACGTTTATGCTCTATATTAATTTCTTCGACTTCATCGGGTTGTAAATCGAGTGTGTCTAATTCATCAACTTGATAGCGTAGTAATTCGAGTTGGGCGTTACGGTCCTGGCTCGCTTGCATCAGGCGTTGATATTCAGTGTTAAGTTGTTGCCATGTTTTAAAGGCAAGTTTCACCTGATTTAACAGGGTTTGGTTTTTGGCGTAGTCATCGAGCAATAAACGTTGTAATTCATTTTTTAACAAAGACTGGTGTTCATGTTGCCCATGCAAATCAACCAGCTTTTCACCGAGTTCGCGTAAAAGTTTAATCGGGCTTGGGATACCATTTATAAACGCTTTGGATGTGCCATTGGCATTAATTGAGCGGCGAATAATACATTCGTTTTCGCTATTCATTTCATTTTCAACGAGCCAGGCTTCGGCATCAGGTGTGTCTGTAGTGCTAAAGCTCACACTGATTTCAGCTTTGTCACAACCATGTCGCACGATTGAGCTGTCTGCCCGATCCCCTAAGGATAAACCGAGTGCATCTAACATTATCGACTTACCGGCACCGGTTTCGCCAGTAACAATTGTTAGACCGTTGTTAATTTCAATGTCGAGTTTTTCAACGACTGCAAAATTCCAAATGTGTATATAGGTCAGCATGCTTTTTTAACTTTATTCATGGTTAAAGATTCTCGCCCCAATGTAATTTAGCACGTAAGATTTCAAAGTAATCATGCTTGCAGGGATGAATGATGCGCACAATCGCTTTTTTCTTGAATATATGGATTTTATCACCCAATTTAACTGGTAGGTTAATTTGCCCGTCGCAGCTGATTTGACTTTTGTTATGCTCGGCGTCACCCACTATGATTTCAATTTCGCTATCACCATCGATAACAATGGGGCGATAGCTCATGCTATGCGGGCAAATGGGTACGAGTATCATGGCGTCCATGTCAGGTTCCAATATTGGGCCACCGCTGGACAAAGCATAGGCGGTTGAACCGGTGGGAGAGGATACGATTAAACCATCTGAACGCATACTGTTAAGCCAGCGACCATTTATATAGGTTTCGGTTTCGATCATTCGCGCCATTTGCCATTTATGGACGACAACATCGTTAAATGCATCGGCTTCGGTGAAGGTGCCATCGGCATGTTCTATGCGGGCGGTGAGCATAATTCGGTGCTCTTCCTCAAACTTACCGTCCAGGATCTCACCCATACGTTGGGTCATTTCATAGGGAGACACATCCACCAGGAAGCCTAAGCGACCCAGGTTAATGCCTAAAATAGGACATTTGTATTCAATTAAATTTCTCACTGCATTCAATAAGGTACCATCACCACCAACGGTAATGACTAAATCAGACTTTTGGCCAATCTCGTCGAGAGTGGCCATTTGAACATTTTTGTCTGTTATAGTATTGGCTGTATCCTGGTCAATAACCACATTGCAGCCACGTTTTTGCAGGAAGTGGTATAGGCTTAACAGGGTAACTTCCACACCGGGATCACCGTATTTGCCAAATAAACCAATATTACTAAACTCATTTTTCATATCGGTAAAGTTATCATAGAGATGCTTGAGCGGCTAGAGAACAATTTGGTTTTGAGTCATTACGGGTTGGTTTTGTGAATGTGGTTTTTAACACTTCAGTAGCATGGACTTCTGCAAAATATCAATGCCTGTTTTGTCTTTAGATAATTAGCACCCAGGGCATTCGAGTGCTAAAATGAGTCTTGGATTTATTTGTTGGCGTGTCATTAGGTGGGTATAGGCTGTATGTCTGAATCTTCAGAGTTGTCTGAAAGAGCACAATATTTACTGAAATCACTCGTTGAACGTTACATTGCTGATGGTCAGCCAGTGGGGTCGCGTATGCTTGCCCAAGGTAGCGCTATTAAGCTTAGCCCTGCAACGGTTCGCAATGTGATGGCTGATTTAGAAGATCTGGGCCTCATCACCTCGCCACATACTTCGTCTGGTCGAATTCCAACGGTGCAAGGGTATCGTCTATTTATTGACAAGTTACTTACGATTAAACCTCTCGGTTCGGAACAGATTGATCAGTTTAAAAGCCAACTGGAACAACAGGCTCGAGCAGGTGCTTCCTCATCTGAATTTTTGGTTGAAAATGCATCAGGCTTACTCTCGGCGGTGACAAAAATGGCCGGTATTGTGATGCTGCCCAAGCAAGGGAAAGTGATTCTTAAGCATATTGAGTTTTTGATTCTATCAACCAACAGTATTCTGGTTATTATCGTCTTGAATAATAACGAGGTGATTAATAAGGCGATTAAGACTCAACGTGAGTATTCTTCCCTAGAATTGCAACAAACGGCGAATTTTCTGAATAAGGAATACGTCGGGCATGAGTTATCGAGTATCCGCGGCAAGCTATTTAAAAGCATGCAGGATGTCCGCGAGGATATGCAAAAAATCATGCTAACGGCCGTTGAAATGGCCGATCAGGTGATTGACAGGAATAAGGATTCGGATTTCATCCTCGCCGGCGAAACAAATCTGATGCATTACAATGAAATGGGTGACGTCGAAAAATTACGCAAGCTATTTGAAGCCTTTAATACCAAACAGGACATGCTGCATCTATTGGATAATTCGATTCATGCCGATGGAATGCATATTTTCATTGGAGAAGAGTCCGGATATTCGGCTTTTGGAGAGTGTTCGGTGGTGACATCTCCCTATAAAGTAAACGACCAAATTGTTGGGGTTTTAGGGGTAATTGGCCCAACGCGTATGGCGTATGACAGGGTTATACCGATTGTCGATGTCACCGCAAAATTATTGGGTTCGGTCTTGACCTCAGAATAAATGACCCCATATAGCCTTACATAAATATAGATAATTCGAACTTAAATTTAAGAATGGTATTTTGGAGTAAGTATGACAGATACAGAAAACACTGTAGAAAATGCAACATCGGAAGATAAAGTAATTGATCAAAATCAAGCCGGAGAATCAACTGAAGGTGTTGATATCGCTGATTTACAGAAGCGTTTAGCAGAAGCAGAAGTACAGGCTAAAGAAAGTGAGGATAAAGTTTTACGTGCTCATGCTGAAATGGAGAACATTCGCCGTCGTAGTGAGCGTGAATTAGAAAATGCGCATAAATACGGTATGGAAAAATTTGCAACTGAATTATTGCCTGTTATCGATAGCCTTGAGTTAGGTTTAATTGCCGCAAGTGCAGAAGGCGCTGATGTTGATAAATTACGTGAAGGCATGGATCTGACGGTTAAAATGTTAGTGTCTGCCTTCGAGAAATTTGGCATTAACCCGGTACATCCAATTGATGAAACATTTGATCCGGATTTTCATCAGGCTATGACGATGATTGAGCATCCAGACAAGGATCCCAATACGGTTCTCGATGTGATGCAAAAAGGCTATACCATTAAAGAAAGACTCATTCGTCCGGCAATGGTCGTTGTTTCTAAGGCACCAGCGGATGATAACGGATAAAAAGTGACAAAAAATCTTAATCAACACTTGATGTAGGGAAAAAAGACCCTATTAAATAATCAGATTAAATGTAATCACAAAATTGTAAATAATTTAAGTATTTTTGGAGAAAATGGTAATGGGTAAAATAATTGGTATTGATTTAGGTACAACTAACTCATGTGTAGCAGTAATGGAAGGTGGCAGTCCAAAGGTTATCGAAAATAGCGAAGGTGATCGCACCACGCCATCTATCGTAGCTTTCATGGGTGATGAAGTTATTGTAGGGCAACCAGCAAAACGTCAGGCTGTGACAAATCCTACTAATACTTTATATGCTATTAAGCGTCTGATTGGTCGTCGCTTCAAAGATGACGAAGTGCAAAAAGATATTGCAATGGTACCTTATAAAATTATTGCAGCTGATAATGGTGATGCATGGATTGAAGCGAATGGCAAAAAAATGGCACCACAAGAAATTGCCGCACGTGTTTTACAAAAAATGAAAAAAACCGCCGAAGATTATCTTGGTGAAGAAGTGACGGAAGCGGTTATTACCGTTCCTGCATACTTTAATGACTCACAACGTCAAGCAACCAAAGATGCCGGCAAAATTGCAGGCCTGGAAGTTAAACGTATTATTAACGAGCCAACTGCTGCAGCACTAGCTTTTGGTATTGATAAAAAAGAAGGCGACCGTAAAGTTGCTGTTTACGATTTAGGTGGTGGTACTTTCGATATTTCAATTATTGAAATTGCGGATATTGATGGCGAGCACCAAATCGAAGTGTTATCTACCAACGGTGATACATTCCTCGGTGGTGAAGATTTTGATATGCGTTTAATTGATTTCCTTGTTGAAGAATTCAAGAAAGATCAAGGTATTGATTTACGTAATGACCCACTTGCACTGCAACGTTTAAAAGAAGCTGCAGAGAAAGCGAAAATCGAACTTTCTTCAACGCAACAAACGGACATTAACTTGCCGTATGTAACAGCAGACGCATCAGGTCCTAAGCACTTAAATATTAAAGTATCGCGTTCAAAACTTGAGTCGTTAGTTGATGATTTAATTTCACGTACTATAGAGCCATGTAAAAAAGCGATTAAAGATGCCGGAGTCTCTGTATCTGAAATTGATGATGTTATTTTAGTAGGCGGACAATCACGTATGCCTAAAGTACAAGCTGAAGTTGAAGCATTCTTTGGCAAAGCACCACGTAAAGACGTTAACCCTGATGAAGCCGTTGCCGTTGGTGCTGCAATTCAAGGTGGTGTACTTGGTGGTGATGTTAAAGACGTATTATTATTAGACGTAACACCTTTATCATTGGGTATTGAAACAATGGGTGGTGTTATGACTAAACTCATTGAGAAAAACACGACTATCCCGACGAAAGCACAACAAGTATTCTCTACGGCAGAAGACAATCAAACTGCAGTAACAGTACATGTTATTCAGGGTGAACGTGAAAGAGCCGATGCCAATAAATCATTAGGTCGTTTTGACTTACAGGATATTCCACCTGCACAGCGTGGAACACCACAAATTGAAGTATCGTTTGATATTGATGCAAATGGTATCTTGAACGTTTCGGCTAAAGATAAAGCAACTGGCAAAGAGCAATCGATTGTGATTAAAGCTTCAAGTGGTTTATCAGACGATGAAGTTGAAGCAATGGTACGTGATGCTGAAGCTCACGCTGATGAAGACAAAAAATTCCAGGAAATGGTTGGAATACGCAACACTGCTGAAACAATGATTCATGCGACTAAAAAATCTATGGATGAATTAGGCGATGATAAACTAGAAGCCGGTGAGAAAGAATCTATTGAAGCCGCGATTAAATACCTGGAAGAAGCCTTAAAAGGCGACAATAAAGAAGACATCGAAGCTAAAACAAAAGCATTAACTGATGCTTCAGGTAAGATGGCTGAAAGATTGTACGCTCAGAAAGCTGATGGTGCTGAAGCGGGTGCGGCTGCTGATGATGCAGGTACTACTTCAGAAGGTACAAATGATGATGTTGTCGATGCGGAGTTTGAAGAAGTAAAAGACAAATAAATGATTTGAATTTCTTTAAATTCTATTAAATATAGAGGTACCAAAAGGCGTGATGAACTCACGCCTTTTGGCAGTTTTGAAAAAGGTTAAATGAAGTATGTCTAAACGTGATTATTACGAGATTTTAGAACTAGAGAAGTCTGCAACGACGGCTGAAATAAAAAAAGCTTTCAAACGCAAGGCGATGAAGTTTCACCCTGATCGAAACCCTGATAGTAAAGATGCGGAAGAAAAATTTAAAGAAGCCAAAGAAGCCCATGATATTTTAACCAACCAACAAAAACGCTCAGCCTATGATCAGTTTGGTCATGCTGGTGTGGATGGTTCGGCAGGTATGGGCGGTGGTGGCGCTAGTAGTTTTAGTGATGTATTCGGAGATGTCTTTGGTGATATTTTTGGTGGTGCCGGCGGACGTGGTGGCGGCCAACAAGTTTTTCGTGGTTCTGATTTAAGATATAATTTGGAACTGGATTTAGAAGACGCCGTTAAAGGTAAAGAAGTAAAGATACGTGTTCCGACACAAGTTGCATGTGATACTTGTGGCGGTAGTGGCGCTAAGAAAGGCACAAAACCGACTACCTGTACTACCTGTGGTGGTCATGGCCAGGTGCGGATGCAGCAAGGCTTTTTTTCATTACAGCAAACCTGCCCACGTTGTCATGGCAATGGCCAAATGATTTCAGATCCATGCAATACCTGTCATGGACATGGTCGCGTTGAAAAACATAAAACATTATCAGTAAAAGTGCCTCCAGGAGTGGACACCGGTGATCGTATTCGACTATCAGGTGAAGGTGAAGCCGGCGAAAATGGCGGACCATCAGGCGATTTATATGTTCATATGAATGTGCGACCTCATAAAATTTTTCAGCGCGATGGTGTTGATTTGTATTGCGAAGTCCCCATTAGTTTTGTCGCCGCAGCTTTAGGTGGTGAAATAGAGGTGCCGACTCTTGATGGCCGGGTTAATTTAAAAGTGCCAGCAGAGACACAAACAGGAAAGTCATTCCGATTACGCAGTAAAGGTGTAAGAGCAGTACGTGGCGCTGGTATAGGGGATTTAATCTGTAAAGTTGTTATTGAAACACCGGTGAACTTGACCAATGATCAGAAAGATATACTTAAGCAACTCGATGATTCACTTGTTGATGGCAGCGTGAATCATAGTCCTCGATCCTCGACTTGGGTGGATGGGGTCAAGAAATTCTTCAAAGACATGAAACTCTAATTTTAAAGCCCCTCAAATGTCGCTAGCGGTGTTGAAAAGAAAAATTAAAATACTCACTTACTGATGTAAGCTCCGTTTTTAATTTTTCTTTTCGCCTTGCTATCACTCATTTGAGGGGCTTTAAAAGGTTTTGAAAGCAATTGAAGCGGCGCTAACGGCGTTGAAAAGGAAATCTAAAATACTCACTTACTGATGTAAGCTCCGTTTTTAATTTTTCTTTTCGCCTTGCTATCACTCACTTGAGGGGCTTTAAAAGGTTTTGAAAGCAATTGAAGCGGCGCTAACGGTGTTGAAAAGGAAATCTAAAATGCTCACTTACTGATGTAAGCTCCGCTTTTAGATTTCCTTTTCGCCTTGTTATCATCCACTTGATGGGCTTAAAAACCGTTCTTAATTTATATTGCCTACTAACTGCATCTAGCAAAATACCGTTTTAAATAAATATCTATATTGTGTTAAGGTTTTGTTTTAACTAAATATAATTCATAGAGTTTAAGATAATGACAAGAATAGCCATCACAGGTGCCGCCGGTCGAATGGGGCGCGTGCTTATTGAAGCAACCCTGGAAAATAAAAATACCACTCTGAATGCCGCCATTGACCGTCCGGGTAGTTCATTCGTGGGTATTGATGCGGGTGAGCTGGTTAATCAAGACTCGCAAAATGTTATCATTGTTGATGACCTCAATGCTGTTGTTAATGATTTTGATGTCTTAATCGACTTCACTCATCCCGATGTGAGTGTGAAGAATATTGAAATTTGTCGCAATGCCCAGAAACGGATTGTTATAGGTACTACAGGTTTTAGTGACGAACAAAAACAGCTTATCGCAGACGCTGCAAAAGATACCGCGATTGTATTTGCACCCAACATGAGTGTGGGTGTGAATTTGTGTTTTAAATTACTTGATATCGCAGCCCGGGTTATGGGTGATTATACCGATATTGAAGTCATCGAAGCTCATCATCGTCATAAAGTCGATGCGCCTTCAGGTACAGCCTTACGCATGGGTGAAGTGATTGCCGATGCCCTGGGACGGGATTTAAAAGAATGTGCAGTCTACGGCCGTGAAGGTCAGACGGGTGAGCGTGACAGGAACACTATCGGCTTTGAAACTATACGCGCCGGCGATATTGTTGGTGAGCATACGGTTATGTTTGCTGATATCGGCGAACGAGTTGAAATCACACATAAAGCATCGAGCCGAATGACCTTTGCAAATGGTGCAGTGCGAGCGGCTAATTGGCTGATGGGTCGTCAAAATGGTTTGTTTGATATGCAGGATGTATTGGGTTTGAATAATTAAAATTACTTAAAATTCAGATGTTTAGCTCATTAAAGAGCTGTTTTAATAATAATATAAAATTACTCACTTCTTTTTCTGTAAAAATATAACCATAAAAAATTTAAGTTATTATCACATATACCGTTAATACTAATTACCAAATACAATATTTTGGAAATTAGAGGTGCGTATGCGTAATAATCAACCAACAACTAACCTTGAATACGAGCTAACAGATGAAATTGTTATTTTATCGACCACAGATTTAAAGGGTCGTATAACCTATGTGAACCAGGATTTCCTCGATGTGAGTGGTTTTTCCTGTGACGAGCTAAAAGGGAAAGCACATAATATTGTGCGTCATCCCGATATGCCAGAAGCTGCATTTAAGGATTTGTGGGATACTCTTCAGTCTGGAAAGTCATGGATGGGACTGGTTAAAAACCGCTGCAAAAATGGGGATAATTACTGGGTGCATGCTCTTGCTACACCTATTATTCGTAATGGTGAAATCGTTGAATACCAATCGGTAAGGTATAAAGCAAATCGCATCAATATTAATCGTGCAGAAAAAATTTACAAATTAATTAATGCTGGCAAACTACCGTTAAGTTTTCGGCTCCCTAAAATCAGTATGTCTATGAAATCGCAGATGGTCAGCGTGCTGGGTTCGCTGCCTGTTATCGGTGCGGCATTTTATGCTAAAAGTCTTCCCTGGTATTTTTTAATGGCTTCTATCGTGGCTGCGGTTGGAATAATTACTGTTGGCCAATATTTAGTGTTTCGAAAAATGAATTCGGCTGTAAAGTATGCACGAAACTTGATTGACAATGATTTACTTCAACATATATGTACTGGCTCACGAGATGAAACGAGTATATTTGTACTGGCATTAAAGATGCTGGAAACGCAAATTAAAGCCATTACCGCACGAATAGACAATTCGCTTGGTCGTTTACATGATATTACCGGAGACTTATCCAATTCAGTAACTTTAACGGAGCAAGGTGTTAATCACCAGGTTTCAGAAACTAAAACGCTTAAAACCGCATTGGACAATATGTTGATTGCTTCGGAAAAGGTTTCAGAGAATGCGCAACATGCTGCTGAAGAAGCGGTAAAAGCGGATGAAAATGCAAAAATGGGTTGTGAGATTGTCGATAATACAATTAATTCTATAAATACACTGGCCGGACAGGTTGAAAATTCGACAAATGTAGTTAAACAACTCGCTAATGATAGCAATGAAATTGGCGCGATCGTGGATGTTATTAAAGGTATTGCAGAGCAAACTAATTTACTGGCATTAAACGCTGCTATCGAGGCTGCTCGTGCTGGTGAACAAGGACGCGGTTTTGCTGTGGTGGCTGATGAAGTGCGGTCTTTAGCGAGCCGAACTCAATCCTCGACCACGGAAATTGAAGGAATGATTCAACGACTACAACAAGCCGCAAATAGCGCAATGGAAATAATGGATGCAGGGCATGAAATAGCACAGACAACTGTTGATAAGGTTTCGGAAGCTGATAGTGCATTAACAACTATTTCAGCAGCAGTAAACCAAATTAAGGATATGAATGCTCAGATTGCTACTGCGGCAGAAGAGCAAAGTAATGTAACACAGGAAATTAAATCAACCGTTGAAACTTTTAATGAAATTGGTGTGCTTACTAGTGAAGCGCTAGTGGGATTTAGAAACATACATAATGAAATGGAACAGCAGTCGCTCGGCATGAAAGAACTAATTGAGAATTTTAGTGAAAAGCTAAACAAGGCATAAAAAGTATTCGGTTTAATATTTTTTCGTATGTAGCACTTTCTAACAGCACATATTTTTATTCAATGGTTTACGCTAATATTTTTGGTGTAGGACGAATTTACAGCCTTTACTTTAAAAAATTGGCCGCCAAGACTAGCCACAAACCACTGCTTACAGTACAATCTCTTCGGTCGGAATTACATTCTCGGCCACATTGAATTCTTAACCAGGCGGGAGACCTTCGTAGCAGAGGGAACTCCCGCTTTGTGTATCTAACGTGGAGGTTTCATTGCGGCAATCAGCCCTTTTAGTACTTGAAGATGGCACCGTTTTTCATGGTGAGTCCATTGGCGTTTCCGGTGAATCTGTTGGTGAAGTTGTTTTTAATACTGCAATGACAGGTTATCAGGAAATTCTTACCGATCCTTCTTACGCCAAACAACACGTTACCTTAACTTACCCTCATATTGGCAATGTCGGCACTAATTCTGAGGATGAAGAGTCTGCCAGTATTTTTGCATCTGGCCTGATTGTTCGTGACGTTCCTTTATTGGCCAGTAACTGGCGTAACCAGGAAAGTTTGACTGATTATCTGGTTAGAAACAAAGTGGTTGCGATTGCAGGTATTGATACACGCAAATTAACCCGAATTTTACGTGAAAAAGGCGCACAGAGTGGCTGCATTGTTGCTGCCATCAGTGCAGATGATACTATTGACCAGGCTAAAGCGCTTAGCGCAGCAAAAGCCTTTCCCGGTTTGAAAGGGATGGATCTTGCCAAAGAGGTTTCCACTAAAGAAAAATATACCTGGCAGCAAGGTAGTTGGACATTAGACAATGGCCTGCCTGCAGATTCAACAGACTTGCCTTACCATGTAGTCGCATTTGACTATGGCGTGAAGCGCAATATTCTGCGTATGCTGGTTGATCGTGGTTGCAAAGTTAGTGTTGTTCCTGCACAAACGCCAGCTGCCGATGTACTCGCACTTAAACCGGATGGGATCTTTTTATCCAATGGTCCGGGTGATCCTGAACCCTGTGATTATGCGATTAGTGCGATTCAGGAAATAACAAAATCAAACATTCCTATCTTTGGTATTTGCCTCGGCCATCAACTGCTTTCACTTGCCAGTGGCGCGAAAACAATGAAGATGAAGTTTGGCCATCATGGTGCGAATCATCCTGTTCAATGCATGGATTCGAAAAAGGTATTTATTACCAGTCAGAATCATGGTTTTGCGGTGGATGAAACAAGTTTACCAGGAAGTCTAAGCGTGACACATCGGTCACTGTTTGATAACTCCTTACAAGGTGTGAAACGAAATGATATTCCAGCCTTTAGTTTTCAAGGACACCCGGAAGCAAGTCCCGGCCCACACGATGTGGCACCGTTGTTTGACCAGTTTATTGACTCAATGAAACAAACAAAAAGCTAAAGTAATTAAATTAGTAAGCTAACTTATTTTTGATAGAAGAACTATGCCAAAAAGAACCGACATAAAAAGTATTTTAATTATTGGCGCAGGTCCAATTGTTATTGGACAAGCCTGTGAGTTTGACTATTCCGGTGCGCAAGCGTGTAAAGCATTAAAGGAAGAAGGCTATAGAGTTATCCTGGTGAACTCTAACCCTGCAACCATAATGACCGATCCTGAGTTAGCCGATGCCACGTATATCGAGCCGATCCACTGGAAAGTTGTTGAACGTATTATTGAAAAAGAAAAACCAGATGCAATTTTGCCAACGATGGGTGGCCAGACAGCATTAAACTGCGCTTTAGATTTACATCGTGAAGGTGTGTTAGAAAAACATGGTATCGAAATGATCGGTGCTGATCGCGAGGCGATTGATAAAGCGGAAGATCGCGATAAATTTCGAACTGCAATGCAAAAAATTGGTTTGGATATGCCGAGAGCTGCAGTTGCACATAGTATAGAAGAGTCGCTACAAGTTCAGGCGCAAGTCGGATTCCCTACGGTAATTCGTCCTTCATTTACAATGGGTGGTAGTGGCGGCGGTATAGCTTATAACAAAGAAGAATTTCTGGAAATTTGTGAACGTGGCTTAGACCTTTCACCAACGAATGAGTTGTTAATCGAAGAATCGATTCTGGGTTGGAAAGAATATGAAATGGAAGTTGTCCGTGATTGTAAAGACAACGTCATTATTATTTGTTCAATTGAAAATCTGGACCCAATGGGGGTCCACACCGGCGACTCTATTACTGTTGCACCAGCACAAACCTTAACGGATAAAGAATACCAAATTATGCGTAATGCTTCGATTGAAGTATTACGCGAGATTGGTGTGGATACCGGTGGTTCTAACGTTCAGTTTGCAATTAACCCTGAAAATGGTCGGATGATCATTATCGAAATGAATCCCCGCGTGTCACGTTCATCTGCTTTAGCATCTAAAGCAACCGGTTTTCCAATTGCGAAGATTGCTGCGAAATTAGCAGTGGGTTATACACTCGATGAATTAAAGAACGATATCACCGGTGGTGCCACCCCGGCATCGTTTGAACCGACTATCGATTACGTAGTGACAAAAATCCCGCGTTTCACTTTTGAGAAATTCCCAACCGCTGATTCACGATTGACGACGCAAATGAAATCTGTTGGTGAAGTAATGGCTATCGGCCGTACTCAACAAGAATCATTACAAAAAGCGATTCGCGGCCTGGAAATTGGCAAAGATGGTTTTGATGAAGTAATGGATTTAACTGCAGAAAACGCCAAGGATATTCTTATTCAGGGCTGTAAAACAGTGCGTCCTGATCGATTATGGTATTTAGCCGATGCATTTCGTTTTGGCATGAGCGTTGATGAGTTGTATGAGCTTACTAAGGTAGATAAGTGGTTCCTGGTTCAAATTGAAGATATTGTTTTGAACGAAAATGCGTTACGCGGGAAAAAATTATCTGATATTAACAAACAAGAAATGTTTAATCTAAAACGCAAAGGATTCTCTGACCGTCGTTTAGCAACCGTTTTAAACAGTAATGAATTTGATGTACGAGCACATCGGCATAAACTTGAGGTTCGCCCGGTTTATAAACGAGTGGATACCTGTGCTGCAGAATTTTCAACGGATACGGCTTACATGTACTCTACCTATGAAGAAGAATGCGAAGCAAAACCTACCAATAAAGATAAAATAATGGTTTTAGGTGGCGGTCCAAACCGTATTGGGCAAGGTATCGAATTTGATTACTGCTGTGTGCATGCTGCGTTTGCGCTGCGTGATGACGGTTATGAAACCATCATGGTGAATTGTAATCCTGAAACGGTTTCAACAGATTACGACACATCCGATCGTTTATACTTTGAACCATTAACATTAGAAGATGTTTTAGAGCTGATTCATTTAGAAAAACCGAAGGGTGTTATTGTTCAATACGGTGGACAAACACCATTAAAGCTTGCGCGTGACCTGGAAGCAGCGGGAGCACTAATTATTGGTACCTCACCTGACTCTATCGATTTAGCCGAAGATAGAGAGCGTTTCCAAAAGCTCATCGAATCGCTTGATTTAAAACAACCCGAGAATAGAACCGCACGTGATAGTGAAACGGCTGTAGTACTTGCGGCAGAAATTGGTTACCCCCTGGTGGTACGTCCGTCATATGTATTAGGTGGGCGGGGAATGGAAATTGTTTATAACGAAACTGAGTTACGCCGCTATATGAAGGAAGCTGTTCAAGTTTCAAATGATTCGCCAGTGTTATTAGATCGTTTTCTCGATGATGCGGTTGAAGTGGATGTCGATGCCATTTGTGATGGCACTGATGTGCTCATTGGTGGCATCATGGAACACATCGAGCAAGCAGGCATTCACTCGGGTGATTCAGCATGTTCATTGCCTCCGTATACTTTATCAAAAGAAATTCAGGACAGATTGCGTGAACAAATTACGGCAATGGCGCACGGCTTAAATGTGGTTGGCTTAATGAATACGCAGTTCGCGATTAAAGGCGACGATATTTATGTGCTGGAAGTGAATCCACGTGCTTCACGTACCGTTCCATTCGTCTCAAAAGCGATAGGCCAGCCATTAGCAAAAATTGCTGCACGTTGTATGGCGGGTATCAGTTTGAAGCAACAGGGAGCAATAAAAGAAATTATCCCCAAGTATTTTTCAGTTAAAGAAGCCGTTTTCCCGTTTAATAAATTTCCGGGTGTTGATCCTGCTTTAGGGCCGGAAATGAAATCTACCGGCGAAGTTATGGGTGTCGGTTACAGTTTTGCGGAAGCTTTTGCTAAATCTCAATTGGGTGCTAGTGTTATATTACCAACGTCAGGTAAAGCATTTCTTAGTGTTAGGGATACTGATAAAACAAGTATCGCTGATGTGGGACGAGGATTGATTGATTTAGGTTTTAGTCTTGTGGCAACTAAAGGTACTGCTGAAGTTATAGAAAAAGCAGGGATGGAATGTCAGCATGTTAATAAAGTAGGGCAAGGCCGGCCACATATTGTGGATATGATTAAAAATGATGAAATTTCATTAATCGTGAATACAACCGAAGGAACGCAAGCAATTGCTGATTCTGCCGCAATACGCAGTAACGCGTTACAGCATAAAGTAACATATACCACCACTATATCGGGTGGGCGTGCATTTTGTACTGCAATGCAACAAAATGGCGAAACGAACGTTTATAGTATTCAATCTCTACATAAAGATATTGTTTAATATAAACGTCAGTCTAACTAGATTGTAAGGATAAGATTATGAGTCGTTCTCCAATGACTGCTAAAGGCGCTGCTAAATTGCGTGCTGAATTAAAAGATTTAAAACAGGTTCAACGTCCGCAAATTGTTGAAGCGATTGCGACTGCTCGTGAACATGGTGATTTAAAAGAAAATGCGGAATATCACGCCGCACGTGAACAGCAAAGTTTTTTAGAAGGTCGGGTAAAGCAAATTGAATCTGCTGTATCGCATTCTGAAATTATTGATGTTGCCGAGATAGGTGCTAACGCCGGTGACAAAATTGTTTTCGGAGCCACGGTTGAACTCTATGGTGTCGAAGATGAAAGTGAAGTGACGTATACCATTGTTGGCGAACTTGAAGCGGATATTAAACAAAATCTTATTTCGATTACCTCACCGATTGCGCGCGCCTTAATAGGTAAAAGTGTTGATGACGTTGCTGTAGTACAAGCGCCAGGCGGTGTGCGCGAATATGAAATCGTTTCTGTTAGTTATACATATAACTAATTCATGTCTTATTTGAATAAAGTCTAAATTATGTTGCTTATTGGCGAACGAATTGTATTAACTCTGTGGGTCGGGGGAATGTGGGCAATTGGCTACATTGTCGCGCCGACATTATTTAGTATGTTGGAAAAAACTGTTGCAGGTAGTGTAGCCGGGCAACTATTTACTGTAATGAGCTATCTTGGTTTAGTCTGTGGCACGTTGTTGATTATTGGTATCGTGAATCGACTTGGTACCCAAGTAACACAACATTGGATATTTTGGGTACTTGTCGTAATGGTTGCCGTTATTTTAATTGCGCAGTTTGTTTTACAGCCGATGATGGCTGAGCTAAAAGCAACAGGAATTACAGACTTAAATCGTTCCGAGTTTGGCAAGTTACACGGTATTGCTTCGGTACTCTTTTTGATTAATAGTTTGTTAGGTTTATCGCTGGTTATTGCTCAAAAATAAACTGTAGCCCGGATGGAATGAAATGTAATCCGGGATGCAGCGCAGCGAAATCCGGTGATCGAGTCGTGGATCTCCTCCCGGATTCCATGTTATTCCATCCGGGCTACATTGTTTTATAGACTGTTGTGTAATTTATTTCTTTGGTAAAATGATTTTTGGTTCTTTTGCTGGCTTATACAGTCCAACGATGTGACCAATTGTAATCACGATTTCTGCGCTACATTCGTCTTTAATTTGCTCAATCATTTGTGCGCGTGTATCGCGGTCTCCAGCATTAACCCGCACCTTAATAAGCTCGTGATGCTCTAATGCTAATTTAATTTCTTCCATGACGCTGTCAGTTAAGCCTTTATTACCAATGATAATGACAGGTTTTATTTCATGTGCAAGTTGACGTAAATGATGAAGTTGTTGTTTGGCTAAAGTAGGCATTTGAAAGTGACTCAATTAAAAAAGATGTAATTTATTTAAGAATAAATCGTTTGATGATTTATTATACTATATGAGTGCTTTGCACGGATAGCGTGAATTGAGAGAACAAGACGTGAATCAACGCGGGAAACTCCATAAGTGCCAGTAATAACAGAAACTGGCACTAAGATAAACATCAGAAAGAATCATCAGTGTCAGTATAAAAGGACACTGATACTAAATAAGAGCCAGTAAAAATAGAAACTGGCACTAAGATAAGGGTAAGTAAATATGGCTCAAACAAAAGGTGGCCGACAGTGGATGCAGGAGCATTTAAACGATGAGTACGTGCAACGGGCGCAAAAAGAAGGTCATCGTGCGCGCGCTATATACAAGCTTATCGAATTAGATGAACGTGACCGGTTAATTAAACCAGGGCATTTTGTTGTGGACTTAGGTGCTGCTCCTGGTAGTTGGTCTGAGTATGCCATCACTAAAGTTGGCAAAAATGGGCGGGTTTTTGCCCTGGATTTACTCGAAATTGCGCCTATAGAGGGTGTTGACTTCATACAGGGTGATTTTAGGTCAGATGAGGTATTAGATCAGTTGATGAAATTAATCGAAAATCACCCTGTTGACCTTGTAATGTCTGATATGGCACCCAATATAAGTGGTATGAAGGCTGTTGATCAGCCACGAGCGATGTATCTGGCAGAACTAAGCCTTGAATTGGCTCGAGCTGTACTGAAACCGGGTGGTGATTTGCTCATTAAGATATTTAATGGTGCAGGTTTGGAAGAGTTTAAAAAGCAGCTCAGAAATGATTTTGACAAGCTTATTATTCGAAAACCCAAAGCATCCAGAGCGCGCTCCTGTGAGAACTATTTGCTAGCCAGAGGCTATAATGTGTAGTACCTTTTGTATTAATAAATTTTTCTTAGCCAGCATATTTACAAGCATTTTAAACAGAATTTTATAGAGTTTGAGGTAATAAATTGAACGATCTAACCAAGAATATACTCCTTTGGGTGGTAGTTGCCGTTATTTTAATGATGGTATTTCAACAAATGGGTATCAATAAAGAAAGTGATAAACTCAGCTATTCTGAATTTATGCAATCGGTGCAGGGCAATCAAGTAAGTGAAGTGCTCATCCAAAATCAAAATATCAGCGGTAAGCTAACCTCCGGTACAAGTTTTAGTACCTATAGTCCTGAAACTGATAATAGTGCAATGGTGGGTGATTTACTTAAAAATGGTGTGAAAATCGTTTCTAAACCGATTGAGCACAGTATCTTGATGCAAATATTTATCTCCTGGTTCCCATTCGTTTTAATCATTGGTTTATGGGTATTCTTTATGCGTCAAATGCAAGGCGGCGGCGGTGGTCGTGGTGCTATGTCATTTGGTAAGAGTAAAGCGCGTATGTTGGGTGAAGATCAGGTCAAAATTAATTTTGGTGATGTCGCTGGTGTTGATGAAGCGAAAGAAGAGGTCGGTGAATTAGTTGAATTTTTACGGGACCCTTCCAAGTTTCAAAAATTAGGCGGTAAGATTCCAAGTGGTGTTCTAATGGTTGGTTCACCGGGTACTGGTAAAACGCTATTAGCCAAGGCTATTGCGGGTGAAGCTAAGGTTCCTTTCTTTACTATTTCAGGTTCTGACTTTGTTGAAATGTTTGTTGGTGTCGGTGCTTCACGTGTTCGTGATATGTTCGAACAAGCCAAAAAACATGCGCCATGTATTATCTTTATTGATGAAATTGATGCTGTCGGTCGACATCGTGGTGCCGGTCTAGGTGGCGGGCATGATGAGCGCGAACAAACTTTAAACCAACTTCTGGTTGAGATGGATGGTTTTGAAGGTAATGAAGGCGTTATTGTTATTGCTGCAACTAACCGACCCGATGTCTTAGATCCTGCCTTGTTACGTCCTGGACGATTTGATCGTCAAGTAGTTGTACCATTGCCGGATATGCGTGGTCGCGAACAAATTTTAAAAGTACATATGCGTAAAGTACCTACTGGTGATGATGTCAACGCTAAAACCATTGCCCGTGGTACGCCGGGGTTTTCTGGTGCGGATTTGGCCAATCTTGTTAATGAAGCGGCACTTTTTGCAGCGCGTTCAAACAAACGTCTCGTAGAGATGCACGAGTTTGACAAAGCTAAAGACAAAATCATGATGGGTGCTGAACGTAAATCGATGGCGATGAGCGAAACTGAAAAACGTAATACGGCCTATCACGAATCAGGACATGCAATTGTTGGTTTAAAGGTACCATCTCATGATCCAGTTTATAAAGTATCAATTATTCCACGTGGACGAGCTTTAGGCATCACAATGTTTTTACCTGAAGAAGATCGTTATTCTTACAGTAAAGAACGTTTAGAAAGTTCTATCTGTAGTTTATTTGGTGGTCGGATTGCAGAAGAACTTATCTTTGGTGCAGGAAACGTGACCACGGGTGCGTCTAATGATATTCAACGTACTACCGAGATTGCCCGCAACATGGTAACCAAGTGGGGTTTATCTGAAAAATTAGGTCCGATGACCTATGCTGAAGATGACGGTGAAGTTTTCTTAGGGCATCAAGTTGCGCAACATAAGAATGTTTCTGGCGCAACAATGAAGTTAATTGATGAAGAAGTACGCCATATTCTTGATACTCAATATGCTCGTGCTGAGCAAATTTTAAAAGATAATTTAGATAAACTTCACTTAATGACAGAAGCTTTAATGAAGTATGAAACGATTGATAAAGATCAGATCGCTGACATTATGAGTGGTAAGAAACCGCGTCCACCCGAAGATTGGGATGATAGTGAAACACATCATAAGTCGAATTCAGATAGAGATGATTCATCGACTCAATCAAATGATAAAAAAGATGAAGGTTCAATAGGCAAGCCTGCTGGCGAACACTGAGTTTTAAAGTATGTATTATCATTAGAACGACCCCTTTTCTTTTTTGAATAGGGGTTTTTTTATATGTGAATGAAAAAATTATTGTAAAGTTAGTTGTGAAATGACAAGTATTCCTGGATTACAAAATAAAGCTATTATCATGGGGATTTTAAATGTAACCCCCGACTCTTTTTCCGATGGAGGTCAATTTGTAAATCCTACAACTGCAATCCATCAAGTAAAAAAAATGTTAAGTGATGGTGCCGGTATTATAGATATTGGCGGTGAATCAACTCGCCCGGGTGCACAAGACGTTTCAGCTGAAGAGGAGTTAGATAGAGTTATTCCGGTTGTAAAAGCTATTCGAGAATTTTCAGATTGTTTGATTTCAATTGATACAAGTAAAGCTATTGTGATGCGCGAAACAATTCTCGCAGGTGCGAATATAATTAATGATGTTAGAGCGTTACAAGAAGAACATGCATTAGAAACAGCCGCTGATCTTGATGTTCCCGTTTGTTTAATGCACATGCAAGGTCAACCTCGGAGTATGCAGACCCAACCAAATTATAGTGACGTTGTATCAGAGGTGAAGCAGTTTTTACAACGACGTATAGAAATGTGTTTAGATGGAGGAATCAAAAAAGAAAATATAATCATTGATCCTGGTTTTGGATTTGGTAAATCTTTAGAGCATAACTTAGCGCTGTTTAACGCTTTGGATGAATTTGTAGAAATGAATTATCCGGTGCTTGTTGGTGTGTCACGTAAATCAATGATTGGCCAAATTGTAAAAGATAATTCAAGTGACGAAAGTGTGCATGAGCGCGTTTATGCAAGTGTCGTTATGGCTGGCCTGGCTGCACAACATGGCGTAAAAATTATAAGAGTACATGATGTAAAAGCGACAGCCGATTCAATTGCAGTCGTAAATAGTCTAAAATAGTTTGATAACTTAGCACGAATAACGAGAATTCAAATAACGGCGTTGGAAACCAACTCATACCCGTGGGGCACTTGGAAATGCTCATTTACTACGTGTAAACTGCGCTTTTTTTAGTGCGAGTTTATTGTTTTACTGGCACTTATGATTTTATTGCGTCGGTTTCCGCCTTGTTCTTTGAATTCTCGTTATCCATGCAAAGCTCTCAGTTTTATAATTTAAAATAAAAGAGAAAAATATGTCGCGTAAGTATTTTGGTACAGATGGTATTCGTGGGGAAGTTGGTAAATTTCCAATTACACCTGATTTTGTTTTGAGATTGGGTTACGCCGTGGGGAAAGTTCTCGGCAATGAAGGTGGCTCAATTGTTATTGGTAAAGATGCACGGATATCGGGCTATATGTTTGAATCGGTTCTTGAAGCGGGTTTAACTGCCGCTGGTGTCAATGTTATTTTATTGGGTGTAATGCCTACGCCCGGGATTGCATATTTAACCCGAACGCTGCATGCCGATGCCGGTATTGTTATTAGTGCATCGCATAATCCATATTACGATAATGGTATTAAATTCTTTTCTGCTGATGGTAAAAAGTTGCCGGATGAAGTTGAGATTGAAATAGAACGTATGCTTGATCAACCAATGGATTGTAATGATTCATCTCATCTGGGCAAGGCCGTTAGGATGTCGGATGCAGATGGGCGCTATATTGAGTTTTGTAAACATACGATCCCAACGGCTATGAACCTTTCAAGCCTTAAAATCGTGGTGGATTGTGCGAATGGTGCAACTTACGATGTTGGCCCAAAAATTTTTACAGAACTCCGTGCTAATGTGATTGCAATTGGTAATACCCCCAACGGAATTAATATCAATGATGATTGTGGTTCAACATCACCGGCTCAACTACAACAAGCGGTAAAAACACACCAGGCTGATGTCGGGATTGCCTTAGACGGAGATGGTGATCGGCTTATTATGGTTGATCGTCACGGTAACCTCGTCGATGGTGATGAACTTCTTTATGCGATTGCGATGGCCGCAAAGGCAAACAATACCTTATCAGGCGGTGTTGTTGGCACATTGATGAGTAATTTAGGCTTGGAGCATGCTCTTGAACGTGCTGGAATTCCATTTGCACGGGCAAATGTTGGTGATCGGTATGTGATGGAGCAACTGATCGCACGAGACTGGAATTTAGGTGGGGAGTCGTCCGGACATCTCATCTGCCTGGATAAAAACACCACGGGTGATGGTTGCATGGCAGCATTGCAAGTTCTAGCAGCGATGGTTTCTCAGAAAAAGCAATTACATGAACTTGTTGCCGATATGTCTAAATACCCGCAAGTCATGATTAATGTTCGCTTAGAAGTCAAACTGGATTTATGTGCCTGTAAACCGGTACAAGATGCTGTACTACAAGCTGAAATAGACTTAGCTGACACTGGCCGGGTATTATTACGAGCGTCAGGCACCGAACCGCTTATAAGAGTGATGGTAGAAGGGCAAAATGCGACTCAGGTAGAACAAATAGCCGCAACAATAGCCAAAGTAGTAAAAGCCAACACTTAGGCAGTACATAGTTTGATAATGGCTAAATAAACCTAAAATCAGTCATTTAGAGTGGAAAATGCCCTTTAATTCAAGATATTAACGACACAGATATTGATTTATTTGGTGCTGGCCGTTATGCTTGCGCGCTATTTTATGTTGATACCTCAGCATTTAAAAATTCATATAGAAGCCAATATTTAGGTGATAGGATTAATCCAGTGAGGGGTTGATTGAGTTACCGTTATTTAAAGAGGAATAAAATGCGTCAACCAATTATAGCGGGCAACTGGAAAATGAATGGCTCTCGTAAGAGTATCAAAGCCTTACTTGATGGAATAAAAGCGGGTATGAGTAACGTTAAATCAGCTCAAGTCGCCGTTTGTGTTCCTTCTATCTATATTGCCGATGTGGCTGAGCAGTTAAAAGGCACCAATATTGGTTTTGGTGGTCAGAATGTCAATACTGAAGAAAAAGGTGCTTTCACTGGTGAAATCTCCACCTCAATGTTGCTCGACTTTGGCTGTAAGTATGTACTCGTTGGTCACTCTGAAAGACGTAGTTTATACGGTGAAAGTGATGCTGTAGTTGCTGCCAAGTTTGCCGTTGCGCGTAAAGCAGGTTTAACCCCTATTTTATGTATTGGCGAAACGCTTGAAGAACGTGAAAATGGTACAATGGAAGCTGTTGTAGCGCGTCAGCTTGACGCCGTTATTGATATTGAAGGTATTGAATCCATCGCTGATTGTGTTATTGCTTATGAGCCTGTCTGGGCGATTGGCACGGGTAAAACTGCTTCGCCTCAACAAGCTCAGGATGTACACGCTTTTATTCGTTCAAAGTTAGCAGAAAAGAGTGCTGATATTGCTGAGAAAGTTCAAATTCAATACGGCGGAAGTATGAATGCGGGTAATGCGGCAGAGTTATTGTCCCAGCCTGATATAGACGGTGGTTTAATTGGTGGAGCTTCACTCGTTGCTGAAGATTTCTTAACAATTTGTAAAGCAGCTAACTAGATACATTATTTAAAGCTAGATTAAGAATACTCACGAGACTAATAATTATGTTAATACAAAATATTGTTCTGGTTCTACATGTAATTATCGCCACCGCATTAGTTGTGTTGGTGTTATTACAACAAGGTAAAGGTGCAGATGCTGGTGCAGCATTCGGTGCGGGTGCATCTGGTACGGTATTTGGTTCAAAAGGATCTTCTTCATTCCTAACCCGAACCACAGGTATCCTGGCGGCATTGTTTTTCATTACAAGTTTGACGTTGTTTGTTTTAGCAACTCAATCTAAAACGGTATCGAGTGTTGTAGATCAGGAACATGCTAAGCAACAACTTGAAACTAAATCCGGGGTATCGGCTATTTCTACTCCCGATTCTGATGTGCCTGTTTCAGATGTACCGACAGTCGATCCAAAACCTCTAACAACAAAACCGTCAACTTCAGACGTACCAGCTGCCGATTAGGCGAGCTTCTTTTATAGCCGATGTGGTGGAATTGGTAGACACGCTATCTTGAGGGGGTAGTGGCGCAAGCTGTGCCGGTTCGACTCCGGCCATCGGCACCATTTTAAAGTTTATTAACATTCAATAAAAGTCTGTACTCTCATTTTCCAATAATCAGGTACAGGGTTATTCTCTCTATTATATTCATAGACCTCATGCTCCAGTCACGCCAAGAATAGTTGGGCAAAATCTAAATCCTTCGCTACAAAGATGAAAGGTATACAGACCCAATACCCTGGAAATGTGTACCCTTAAAAATCTTCTTCGCAATATAAGATATCTTTGTTTAATCTGCTGATTTATATACTGCTTTCTGGTTCCTCGTTAGGCATCGCATACTCTTTTTGTAATAAAAAAAACTAATGATTTAGGACTGAAATTTTTTATACCCCCCAAAGTTAACGTAATAGCTTGATTTTATTGAATAATATCTCTTTTGGTATGCTTGACACTTTAGCACTGTAAGCCTAGACTGCTTGGCACTTAAAACTAAACATGTAATGAATTTAAGAGTAGCGATAAAGCTACCTGCATGTTCATAAGGGGGAGCAAACCATGCTGGAAAATTACTTACCAGTGCTCATATTTATTATTGTCGGCCTTGCTGTTGGCGCGATTATGATTGCTTTAGGTTTTAGCCTGAGTTATTTGACAGGTAATATAAAACCGGATGCTCAGAAAAATTCGCCTTATGAATGTGGTTTTGAAGCCTTTGAAGATTCGCGTTTAAAATTCGACGTTCGCTATTATCTTGTTGCTATCCTTTTTATTATTTTCGACCTGGAAATTGCATTTCTTTTCCCCTGGGCCGTAGTCCTCGAGGAAATTGGGGTATTCGGTTATATCGCCATGGTGATATTCCTCGGCATTCTGGTTATCGGCTTTATCTATGAGTGGATGAAAGGAGCGCTAGAGTGGGAATAGAAAAAGAAATCGGAGTAGATACAAAAATGTCGGATAACGTTGTTCCCGGTACCTTTACTGACGAAACCATTAAACCTTTAGATGCACAAAACCCTGAACCAGGACGTGTGATTGAAAAAAGTTTAACCCAACAAGGTTTTTTCACTACCAGTGCTGATTCTTTAATTAACTGGGCTCGCACCGGCTCGTTATGGCCGATGACGTTCGGTTTAGCCTGCTGTGCGGTTGAAATGATGCAAGCTGCGGCGGCGCGTTATGACATGGATCGTATGGGGGTTCTTTTTCGTCCAAGTCCACGTCAGTCAGACGTTATGATTGTTGCCGGAACTCTAGTTAATAAAATGGCGCCAGCGTTACGTAAGGTATACGACCAAATGGCTGAGCCACGTTGGGTTATCTCAATGGGTTCATGTGCCAATGGCGGCGGCTATTATCATTATTCTTATTCTGTTGTACGCGGTTGCGATCGCATTGTGCCGGTTGATATTTATGTCCCGGGCTGCCCGCCAACAGCTGAAGCATTGTTGTACGGTATTTTGCAATTACAAAATAAAATACGCCGTACGAATACCATAGCAAGAACATAATAATAAATTTTAAATTCGAACGTTTATAAAGCAGCGATAGAAACATATGTCTGAGTATTACAATAAATTAGCGGAATCATTACGCAAGACCTTAGATGGGAAAGTAACGGATGTTGTGGTTGCTTTTGGTGAAGTGACCGTCATAGCTAATCATGCTGACTTGCATGATGTGTGTTTGATTCTTCGCGATAACTCTGAGTTTTATTGTGAACAAGCAGTCGATATTTGCGGGCTTGATTACAGTGCTTATGATGACTCGCAATGGGAAGGGCCGCGTTTTGCCGTTGCCTACCATTTATTGTCGATTAAAAATAATCACCGTATTCGGGTTAAAACTTATTTTGATGGTGAGCCACCTGTTGTTGATTCTGTTATCGACATTTGGAAGTCTGCAGACTGGTTTGAACGTGAAGCATTTGATTTGTTTGGTATCGTTTTTGAGGGCCATCCGGATCTTCGCCGTATCCTGACAGATTATGGTTTCATAGGGCATCCCTTTAGAAAAGACTTTCCCTTGTCCGGTAATGTTGAAATGCGTTATGACGAAGAAGCTAAACGTGTTATCTACCAACCTGTTTCAATAGATCCGCGGGTTAATCAACCTCGTGTGATTCGTCATGATCACCGGTATGCGGAGCGTGAAGCAGCACTTGCGCTACAAGCTATTTCTGGTGCAGCCGCTAATAAAGTAGGTGATAGCGATGCCTGAAATTAAAAATTATACGCTTAACTTCGGTCCACAACATCCAGCTGCGCATGGCGTATTACGTCTTGTATTAGAAATGGATGGTGAAGTGATCGAACGTGCAGATCCTCATGTAGGTTTATTGCATCGTGCGACTGAAAAATTAGCTGAAAGCAAACCGTATAATCACACTATTCCATACATGGATCGTCTCGATTATGTTTCGATGATGTGTAATGAACATGGTTATGTTTTATCATTAGAAAAATTACTCGGTGTTGAACCGCCAGTACGCGCGCAATACATTCGCGTTATGTTTGATGAAATCACCCGTATTCTTAACCACCTGATGTGGATAGGCACACATGCACTCGACATAGGTGCAATGACTGTTTTCTTATATGCCTTCCGTGAACGTGAAGATTTAATGGATATGTACGAAGCTGTATCGGGTGCGCGTATGCACGCAGCCTATTATCGTCCTGGTGGCGTATATCGCGACCTTCCTGAACAAATGCCGCGTTACGAAAAGAAAACAAAATATCGTAATGAAGCTCAGTCTGCAAGTATGAATAAAGCGCGTGATGGCTCGTTACTTGATTTCATCGAAGACTTCACCAATCGTTTTCCGACCTATATCGATGAGTATGAAACTCTGCTGTCTGATAACCGAATCTGGAAACAACGAACCGTAGGTATTGCCGTTGTCTCTCCTGAGCGTGCACTGAATTTAGGATTTACCGGGCCCATGTTACGCGGCTCTGGTATTGAGTGGGATTTACGTAAAAAACAGCCTTACGAAGTTTACGATAAACTTGATTTTGATATTCCTGTTGGCATTGAAGGCGATTGTTATGATCGATACATCATTCGTGTTGAAGAAATGCGTCAATCCAACCGAATTATTAAACAGTGTATTAACTGGTTGCGACAAAATCCGGGTCCGGTGATGTTAGATGACCACAAACTTACTCCCCCAAGTCGTGAACATATGAAAGGTGATATGGAATCATTGATTCATCACTTTAAATTATTTACAGAAGGTTTTACTTTACCGAAAGGTGAAGTGTATACCGCTATTGAGCACCCTAAAGGCGAGTTTGCAACCTACCTGGTATCGGATGGTGCGAATAAACCTTATCGATTAAAAATTCGTGCGCCAGGCTTTGCACATTTAGCCGCAATGGATGAAATGACGAAAGGTCATATGTTAGCTGACGTCGTTGCCGTAATAGGTACGATGGATATTGTGTTTGGAGAAATTGACCGATGATGTTGCGCAAACGCCATAATAATAAAGTTGAATTACTTAGTGACGCTTCCAGAAAAGAAATTGATACCTGGATAGCTAAATACCCCGAAGATAAAAAACAATCTGCAGTTATGTCAGCTTTACGTATAGCGCAAGATCAAAATGCCGGTTTTTTAAATGATGACTTGATTGATGCGGTAGCTGAATATTTAGAAATGGAATCTATTGCTGTTTTTGAAGTTGCCAGTTTTTATTCCATGTATGAATTAAAACCGGTGGGCAAATATAAAATTTGTGTCTGTACTAATATCTCATGCATGTTATGTGGCTCGGATGAAATTGTAGAGCGTTTAGAAAAGAAACTTGGTATTACCTTCGGTGAGACAACTAAAGACGGAAAATTTTCATTAAAAGAAGTGGAATGTTTAGGCGCTTGTGTAAATGCACCCATGCTTCAAATTGGTGAAGACTATCACGAAAATCTTACACCAGAAAAAATCGATAACCTTTTAGAGAGCCTTAAATAATTATCTTTAGAATTAAAACATATAAAAACTAAGAAATATAAAATGCAAAATATAGAATTGATAACAACAAAGGGGAGGAAATCATGAGTAATGCTAACTTGGTTGGTGAAACTTGTTTTCGTACCCTGCATTTAGATAAGCCGCATACGCTTGAAAGTTATAAAAGTGTTGGTGGTTATTCTGTTTGGCAAAGAATTCTAAAAGAAAAAACACCACCTGAAGATATTATTGAAGAATTAAAACTATCGGCTTTACGTGGTCGTGGCGGCGCAGGTTTTCCAACAGGTTTGAAATGGAGCTTTATGCCTCGTACTGCTCCTGGTCAAAAATATATTGTTTGTAACTCGGACGAAGGTGAGCCGGGCACGTGTAAGGATAGAGATATTTTACGTTATAACCCGCATCAGTTAATTGAAGGGATGGCCATTGCCGGTTATGTGATAGGCGCAACCAAAGGTTATAACTATATTCGTGGCGAATTCTGGGAACCGTTTTCTCGCTGTGAAGTTGCCATTAAAGAAGCCTATGAAGCTGGTTTGTTAGGATCGGATATTCAAGGCTCTGGCATTGATTTTGACTTATATAATCATCTTGGTGCAGGTGCATACATCTGTGGTGAAGAGACTGCTTTACTGGAATCACTCGAAGGTAAAAAGGGTCAACCAAGATTTAAGCCACCATTCCCTGCGGGTTTTGGTTTGTATGGTCGACCAACAACGATTAATAACACAGAAAGCTTAGCGTCCGTTCCCGTTATTTTAGAAAAAGGCGGTAAGTGGTTCCTTGAGAAAGGGCGACCGAATAATGGCGGTACAAAATTATTTTGTGTTTCTGGTCATGTAAACAAGCCGGGCAATTTTGAAGTACCACTTGGAACGCCCTTTTCCGAGTTATTAGAAATGGCCGGTGGTATTCGTGACGGTCATACTTTCAAAGCAGTAATACCGGGTGGTTCATCAGTTCCGGTTTTACCGGCAGAAATTGCCATGGAAATGGATATGGATTACGACTCGATTGCAAAAGCCGGTTCGATGTTAGGCGCGGGTTCAGTCATTGTGATGGATGAAACAACGTGTATGGTAGGAGCGTTAGCAAGGCTTTCACATTTTTATCATGAAGAATCCTGTGGCCAATGTACGCCATGTCGCGAAGGAACCGGTTGGTTATCACGGGTAATGCATCGCATCGAGCATGGTCATGGCAAACAGGAAGATTTAGATTTGTTAGATAGCGTTGCAACGCGTATTTCAGGTCGAACAATTTGTGCACTAGGTGATGCTGCTGCAATGCCAGTGCAAAGTTTCTTAAAACATTTCCGCGATGAGTTTCAATATCATATTGATCACGGCAAGTGTAAGTTTGGTAGTAAAGCGTAAGGTTAAGAGAACTGTATGGCTAATATTGAAATTAATGGTATTCCACTTCAAGTTGCAGATGGCTCAATGGTTATTGAAGCTGCTGATGAAGCCGGTATTACTATTCCTCGTTTTTGCTACCACAAAAAATTATCCATCGCAGCTAACTGCCGGATGTGTTTGGTCGAAGTTGAAAAAGCACCTAAGCCATTACCTGCATGTGCAACTCCTGTTACAGATGGCATGAAAATTTTTACCCAATCACCGCGTGCCCTTGAAGCACAGCAAAGTGTGATGGAATTTTTGTTAATTAATCATCCTCTAGATTGCCCTATATGTGATCAAGGCGGTGAATGCGATCTACAAGACATTGCGATGGGTTATGGTAAATCAAGCTCACGTTATACCGAAAGAAAACGTGTTGTTGCCGATAAAGACATTGGTCCATTAATCACAACAGAGATGACTCGTTGTATCCATTGCACCCGTTGTGTTCGTTTCGGACAAGAGATTGCCGGTATTATGGAGTTGGGCTCCACTGGTCGTGGTGAAGATACACGTATTGCCACCTATGTTGCAAAAACTGTTGACTCGGAAATGTCAGGTAATGTTATTGATTTATGTCCGGTTGGGGCTTTAACGTCCAAGCCATATCGTTATAGTGGTCGTCCCTGGGAAAATACTAAAACAGAAAGCATTGCTGCTCATGATTGTATTGGCTCGAATGTTTTTGTTGAAATACGCCGTAATGAAGTGATGCGAGTATTGCCTAAAGAAAACGAATCGATTAACGAAATGTGGCTGTCCGACAGAGATCGTTATAGTTACCTGGGTTTGGATAGTGCAGATCGTTTAGAGCAACCCATGATCAAACAGGGTAATGACTGGAAAATTGTTGATTGGCAAACAGCTTTAAATTATGCGGTTGAAGGTTTAAAAACCGTAATTGAAAAAGATGGTGTTGATAAAGTCGGCGGTTTAATTTCGCCAAATGCTACAACAGAAGAAATGTATTTAATGCAAAAACTTCTGCGTGGCATAGGAGTGAATAATATTGACCATCGTTTACGCCAATCTGATTTTGCAGACCAAAGTAACGCAGCCTTATATCCATCACTAAATATGAATATTGCAGATCTGGAAAATGTTAATGCAGCATTATTAGTTGGCTCCTATATCCGTAAAGATCAACCCATTGCTGCACATCGGTTGCATAAAGCAAATCGCAATGGTGCAACGATGATGTCGATTAATCCACTGGATTATGATTTTAATTTTACTGTTGATACTAAAATTATTAGTGCGCCATCGAATATGGTGGCTGATTTAGCTGGCGTTGCTAAAGCTTTAATAGACATGGGAGCTAAATCGGATGGTTTAACTGGAATCGATAAATTAATAAGTAGTGCCAGCGTTCTAGATGAACATAAAGCGATTGCCGAATCACTTCAAAAAGCGGAAAACGCTGTGGTTCTTTTGGGTACGCAAGCGCAATTACAACGTAATTTATCTGATTTACGTGCTTTGAGTTTTGCCGTTGCCAAACTAGCCGGTTGCCCATTTAGTGAGTTAACAGATGGTGCTAATTCAGCCGGTGGCTGGTTAGCCGGCGCTGTATCTCATCGAGGTGTAGCAGGTTCGAGTGTTACTGAAGGCTTAGATGCTTATCGCATGATGAATAAAGCACTAAAGGCATATTTACTATTTAATATTGAACCTGAGTTTGATTGTGCATCATCAGTGGATGCGTTGAAGTCAGTGAATGATGCAGATTTTGTTGTTAATTTCACATCGTTTGCAACGGATACAACTAAAGCATACTCGGATGTCTTATTACCTATTGCTGCATTTACGGAAACAGCCGGTAGTTATATTAACGCGCAAGGAACATGGCAGAACTTCGGTGCGAGTGTCTTGCCGAAAGCAGAGATACGTCCGGGTTGGAAAGTTTTACGCGTCTTAGGTAATTTATTTGAAGTAGCTGGATTTGATTTTGTAAATATTGAGGAGGTACGTACGGAGTTACATTCCCATACGTCATCTGCTGCGCAGAAAGAATATCAATGGAAGGCGCCTGCATCACTAAGTAAATCAATACCCGGCGTTGAGCGAATTGGCTTCTTGCCAATGTACTCTGTTGATTGTGTGGTTCGCCGATCACAAGCTTTACAGGCAACCAACGATGTGGCTGACTTCAGTGTCATTGTTAGTCCGGCTTTAGCCAGAAAACAAGGTTTAAAAGAAGGCGGTAAAATCAAGGTTAGTCAAAATGGTAATACAATAACGTTGCCTTTGATTATTGATGAAGGTGTTGCCGAGAATAGTGCATTGATTGATGTAGCAATAAATGCAACAAGCTCCTTAGCAGATAGCTATGGAAGCCTGGAAATTACCGCTAATTAAAATTAAAAAGTATAACTTAGAGTTAATAACATGTTTGATTGGATAAGTTCATTGTTAAGTTTTTTACCAGAGCCTATGGTGGCTGTGGTTATTATCTTAATTAAAATCGTTATTATTATGTTGCCGCTTATGCTTTGTGTGGCCTATGTGACATTAGCTGAACGAAAAATAATTGGTGCAATGCAATCTCGTATGGGTCCAACGCAAGTAGGCCCACGGGGTTCATTGCAGCCTATTGCAGATGCAATGAAGCTGATGTTTAAAGAGATTATTATTCCGACAGGTGCAAATAAATTTTTATTCCTGATTGCCCCGATTCTTTCTATTGCACCTGCTTTGGCGGCATGGGCCGTTATACCGTTTGACTCTACAAAGGTACTGGCCGATGTTGATGCGGCATTACTTTATATATTGGCAATTACATCAATTGGTGTTTACGGCGTTATCATTGCGGGTTGGGCATCGAATTCCAAATACGCTTTATTAGGTGCAATGCGTTCTGCTGCACAAATTGTCTCATATGAAATTGCTATGGGTTTTGCTTTGGTAGGTGTGTTAATGGCAGCACAAAGCATGAACTTTGGCGGTATAGTCGAAGCACAGGCTGGCATGGGTTTTTTGAGTTGGTTCTGGATTCCTTTGTTTCCACTCTTTATTGTTTACTTTATTTCAGGGGTTGCTGAAACGAATCGTGCACCATTCGATGTTGCAGAGGGCGAATCCGAGATTGTTGCCGGTTTCCATGTTGAATATTCGGGAATGACCTTTGCTGTATTTTTCCTGGCTGAATATGCAAACATGATCTTAATCTCTGCTTTAGCTGCGATAATGTTTATGGGAGGCTGGTTATCCCCCTTTGATGGTATTAACTTTAGTTTATTTGGTATATCGATAAACTTAGAACTTTGGTTTGCCTGGGTTCCTGGCATGATGTGGTTCTTTGCCAAGATCGGATTCTTCCTCTTCTTCTTCTTATGGTTCAGGGCAACATTCCCACGTTATCGATACGATCAGATCATGCGTCTTGGCTGGAAAGTCTTTATCCCTGTCACCATTGTCTGGATATTAGTGGTTGGCATATTTATATTGGCAGGTCTGCCACCATGGTGGAATTAAGATAATGAAAGCATTTATTAAAAGTTTATTTCTTATTGAGTTGCTCAAAGGTTTAAAACTTACCGGGCGATATTTCTTTGCACGAAAAGTAACCCTGCAATACCCGGAAGAGAAAGCACCCATTTCCCCCCGTTTTCGTGGCTTGCATGCATTGCGCCGTTATCCAAATGGTGAAGAGCGTTGTATTGCATGCAAGTTATGCGAAGTGGTCTGTCCTGCACTTGCGATTACTATCGAGTCTGAACAACGTGAAGATGGCACTCGTCGCACAACAAAATATGATATTGATTTGTCGAAATGTATCTTTTGCGGCTATTGCGAAGAATCTTGTCCTGTGGATTCAATTGTTGAAACACATATAGCTGAATATCACGGTGAAGTGCGAGGTGACTTATATATGACTAAAGAAAAATTACTTGCGGTGGGTGATAAATATGAAACAGAAATTGCAAATGCTCGTTCGAATGATTCACAGTATCGGTAAATAAAATGGGTATAGAACAAATTATATTTTATGTTTTTGCGGCACTTACGCTTTTAAGTGCGCTTATGGTGATTACCGCGAAAAATCCTATTCAGGCAGCCTTGTCTCTGGTGTTAACGTTTTTCCTGGCCGCCGGAATCTGGTTAATACTTGAAGCAGAATTTTTAGCTATTACCTTAGTGCTTGTTTATGTTGGTGCGGTTATGGTGCTGTTCCTGTTTGTTGTCATGATGCTTGATATTAATATGGCTCAATTACGCGCGGGTTTTATCCGTTACTTACCGGTAGGTTTAGCCGTTGCTATTTTACTGGCTGTTCTACTTGTTATGGCAGTTGGACCTGCTCACTTTGGTTTGGCGCAGTTTGCAGAACCGGCACGACATGCCGCTGATTACAGTAATGTACGAGAACTCGGACGGGTTATGTACACGGTATATGTTTATCCGTTTGAGATTGCCTCTGTTATTTTATTAGTCGCTATTATTGCGGCAATTGCCTTAACACTACGTCGTCGTCCCGCGACTAAACGGCAGGATCCGGTTGAGCAAATTAAAGTAAAACGTGATGACCGATTACGTATTGTTAAAATGAAATCCGAAAGTAAAAAGTAAATTTAAGAGTATAAAATAATGGCTTTATCAGATTACTTAATATTTAGCGCGATACTTTTCAGTATTAGTGTGGCTGGTATTTTCCTGAATCGGAAAAATGTCATCATTATTTTAATGTCAATTGAATTGATGTTACTTGCGGTTAACACTAATTTCATTGCGTTTTCTCATTACCTGGGTGATGTAGCCGGACAAGTATTTGTATTTTTTATTCTAACGGTAGCGGCAGCGGAGGCAGCTATCGGTTTAGCTATTCTAGTTGTTTTATTCCGTAACAAAAGAACAATAAATGTTGAAGAGTTAGATTCTCTTAACGGTTAAATAGCAACGGTTTTAAAAGGGCTCTATTGTGTTTGAAGATATGCAAACAGTTTATTTATGGGTGGTGCTTGCACCACTGATTGGTTCAATCATTGCTGGCTTGTTCGGCAAGGTTGTTGGTCGTACAGGTGCGCATGTCGCAGCCATTGCGGGCGTGGCCATTGCCTGCGTTCTATCCTTGTTTGTGTTCAAGCATATTGTTATCGATCACGGTCCAACTTTTAATAGTACTATTTATACCTGGATGGTCAGTGACGGGATTCGATTTGAGGTAGGCTTCCTGGTCGATAAGTTAACTGCGATGATGATGGTAATAGTAACTTTTGTTTCATTGATGGTTCATATCTATACCATTGGCTATATGCATGACGATGATGGCTACCAACGTTTCTTTAGTTATATCGCTTTGTTTACCTTTGCAATGTTAATGCTGGTTATGTCGAATAACTTCATGCAGTTGTTCTTCGGCTGGGAAGCAGTTGGACTGGTATCCTATTTATTAATCGGTTTTTGGTATAAAAAACCAACCGCTATTTATGCGAATTTAAAAGCATTCCTGGTTAATCGCGTTGGTGATTTTGGTTTCTTACTTGGCATCGCTGCTGTACTGATGTATTTCGGTAGTCTTGATTACGCAACAGTCTTTAACAATGTAGATAAAGTTAATAACTTAACCATGAGTATTATTCCTGACCAGGAATGGTCAGTTATGACAGTGATTTGTATTTTGTTATTCATTGGCGCAATGGGTAAATCAGCGCAAGTGCCATTACATGTTTGGTTGCCCGATTCAATGGAAGGCCCGACACCAATTTCTGCATTAATCCATGCTGCTACCATGGTAACCGCAGGTATCTTTATGGTTGCGCGTATGTCACCACTGTTTGAACTTTCTACAACTGCACTTACATTCGTAATGACGATAGGTGCGATTACCGCATTATTTATGGGCTTCTTAGGTTTAGTGCAAAATGATATTAAACGTGTAGTTGCATACTCTACACTTTCACAATTGGGATATATGACAGTTGCCTTGGGTGCTTCAGCCTATAGTGCTGCAGTTTTTCACTTAATGACACATGCTTTCTTTAAAGCTTTATTATTCCTTGGTGCAGGTGCCGTTATCATTGCGATGCATCATGAACAAGACATGCGAAAAATGGGTGGCTTACGTAAGTACTTACCAATAACCTGGTTTACATCTTTAATGGGGTCACTTGCGCTTATTGGTACACCGGGATTTGCTGGCTTCTTCTCAAAAGATTCAATCATTGAAGCAGTAGCCCATTCAACAACACCAGGACACACCTTTGCCTATATAGCCGTTCTTGCTGGCGTGTTTATTACCGCCCTGTATAGTTTCCGGATGTACTTCCTGGTATTCCATGGTAAAGAGCGCATGGATGAGCATACCCGTTCACATCTGCATGAGCCATCATTAGTTGTAACCATCCCTCTAATTTTACTTGCAATACCTTCAGTTATTATTGGTTGGATGTATGTTGACCAAATGGCTTTTGGCCAGTTCTTTGGTGACGCGATTTTTGTTCTTCCTCAGCATGATGTATTAAGTGAAGTTGCTAAGATATTTCACGGTGCTGACTCTATAGCCTGGGCTATGGTGAAGCATTCTATATTTTCACTTCCATTCTGGTTAGCTGCCGCAGGCGTTGGTACTGCATGGTTCCTCTATATGAAACGACCCGAACTTCCAGCATTAATTCAGCAGCGCCTTTCTATACTTCATACAATCTTTATAAATAAATACGGCTTTGATCGGTTTAATGAAATTGTGTTTGCCGGTGGTAGTCGTGGATTAGGTAAGATCTTATGGAAATATGTTGATATGAAGCTGATTGATGGCTTAATCATAAATGGTTCTGCGAAAACTGTCGGCTGGGTTTCATCAGTTATGCGCCGTATGCAAACCGGTTATCTTTACACTTATGCTTTTGCCATGATTCTGGGTTTGTGTGGTTTATTAGCAATATTTGTACATAAGTTATTTTAAATAAAGGTTGTTTTAAATGTTTATCGATTGGCCCTTATTAAGTTTAGTTATCTGGACCCCCATATTTGGTGGCATGCTGGTATTGGCAACCGGTAGTGATAAGAATGCGATTGAAGCAAAAGTGTTAACACTTGTTGTTGCCCTTGCTACTTTTTTAATTTCATTACCTTTATATACAGAATTCAATACGCAAGTTGCATCTATGCAGTTTGTCGAAAATATTCATTGGATTGACCGGTTTAAGATAAATTACCATCTTGGTGTTGATGGTATATCAATGCCACTCATTCTTTTAACCTCATTTACAACCATGCTAGTCGTACTGGCTGGTTGGGAAGTTATTACAAAACGTGTTGCTCAATACATGGCGGCTTTCCTGATTATGGAAGGTTTGATGATCGGTGTCTTTGCTGCACTCGATGCTGCTGTTTTTTATGTTTTTTGGGAAGCGATGTTAATCCCCATGTTTATCGTGATTGGTATTTGGGGCGGGCCACGTAGAGTTTACGCAACCATTAAGTTTTTCCTTTATACCTTCTTTGGTTCTGTCTTCATGTTAATTGCGTTACTTTATCTGGCGATAAAAACAGGCAGTTTTGAAATTCTGGATTTCCATGCCTTGAAGCTTGGTTTGGATGCACAGATATATATTTTTATTGCATTCTTGCTGGCCTTTGCTGTAAAGATTCCAATGTTTCCGGTTCATACCTGGTTGCCAGATGCTCACGTTGAAGCACCAACGGGTGGTTCCGTGATTCTGGCTGCAATTATGTTGAAATTGGGTGCGTATGGTTTCTTACGTTTCTCTTTACCGATTACACCGGATGCCAGTGGCACATTGGATTGGTTAATGATTGCATTGTCACTTATTGCCGTTGTATATATTGGCTTTGTTGCCTTGGCGCAACAAGATATGAAGAAACTAATCGCTTACTCATCAATATCACACATGGGATTTGTGACCTTAGGCTTCTTTATTATATTCGCAATTGCTCGTAATGATGCCGATATGTCGGGCGCCATCATGGGCATTGAAGGCGGTATTGTTCAAATGATATCGCATGGTTTCATATCAGCGGCGATGTTCCTTTGTGTGGGAGTACTCTACGACCGAATGCATTCTCGTGAAATAAATGATTACGGTGGGGTGGTTAATACCATGCCGATTTTTGCTGCTTTTATGGTTCTATTTGCAATGGCAAATGCTGGTTTACCAGGAACATCAGGATTTGTTGGTGAATTCATGGTTATTCTGAGTGCCTTCAAAGCGAATTTTTGGTATGCCTTCCTGGCTGCAATAACCTTAATCATTGGTGCTGCCTATACTTTGTGGATGGTGAAACGTGTTCTCTTTGGTGAGGTTGCAAATAAAAATGTAGCTGCTTTAAAAGATGTTAATTCGCGAGAGATATTAATTTTAAGCATTTTAGCCGTAACGGTTTTATTCTTTGGTTTGTATCCAGCTCCGTTACTTGAAGTGATGGAACCTAGTGTTAAAAATTTATTGCACCATGTGATGCAAACTAAACTGAATTAGATTTATTACTAAAAATGATTAAGAGATAAGTAGAATGAGTTTTGAAATGCCTAATGTAATGCCCGCGCTGCCAGAAATATTTTTATTGAGTATGGCTTGCATTATTTTAGTTGTGGATTTGTTTTTAAGTAAAACAAGTCGGGGTGCGACGTATATGTTGTCTCAGGCAACATTAGTTATTGCGGTACTCATTACTGTGGCCACCTTTGTGGGAGCGCCTGTTTTAACTTTTAGTGACACGTTTGTACGGGACGGCATTGGGGATGTACTTAAGATTGCTATTTACGCTGCTACCTTTGTCGCTTTTTTGTATGCTAAAGATTATTTGAAAGTACGTGGTTTATTTAAGGGTGAGTTTTATGTACTCGGCCTATTTGCTGTTCTCGGTATGATGATTCTTATTTCTGCACACAATTTATTAACGATTTACCTTGGATTAGAACTTCTTTCGTTATCTTTATACGCTCTCGTAGCCATGGATCGTGATTCTGCACTGGCATCTGAAGCTGCAATGAAATATTTTGTATTAGGTGCGATTGCGTCTGGGATGCTGTTATATGGTATGTCGATGATATACGGGATTACGGGCAGCTTAGACCTGGCGGTTATTAGTGAACAAGCTCCGAAGGTGAAAGATGAGCTTGTACTGGTCTTTGGTATTGTATTCTTATTAATAGGTGTTGCATTTAAACTTGGTGCGGTACCGTTCCATATGTGGGTTCCGGATGTTTATCATGGTGCGCCTACCGCAGTTACTTTGTTTATTGGCTCAGCTCCAAAGCTGGCAGCCTTTGCGATGCTCATGCGCTTGTTAATTGATGGTTTAGGAAGCGTTATATCTCAGTGGCAAGATATTTTAATCTTATTGATATTAATGTCATTAGCCGTTGGTAATATCGTTGCGATTGCTCAAGTTAATATTAAACGGATGTTGGCGTATTCTACAATTTCTCATATTGGTTTCCTCATGTTAGGAGTGATGACGGGCACACAAGCGGGCGTATCGGCCTCGATGTTCTATGCCATTACTTACACACTAATGTCACTGGGCTCATTTGGAATGATTATACTTTTGAGCTATAAAGGTTTCGAAGCGGACAAACTGAGTGATTTTAAGGGCTTAAATGAACGCAGTCCCTGGTATGCATTTTTGATGCTAATCTTAATGTTCTCAATGGCCGGAGTCCCTCCATTTCTTGGATTCTGGGCGAAAATGTCAGTGATACGTGAAGTTATTGCGGTGGATATGATTTGGCTTGCGGCAGCGAGTGTGGTCTTTTCAATTATTGGTGCATTTTATTATCTACGTATCATCAAATTAATGTATTTTGATAAGGCTGAAACCCATGAGCCGATTAATTGTTCTTCGGATATGTCTGTGATGATTAGCTTAAATGCCATCCTTGTTTTATTGATAGGCCTGTTTCCCGGTTCTTTACTCAGCCTTTGTTTAAGAGTAGTGAATGCGAGCTAATTTCTGGTAAGCTTCACTTATGACAAGTAGTATCATTCTTATAATTTTATTTTCATTTATTGTAGCGAATCTGCCATGGTTAACAGAGAGATTCTTCATTCTATTTACTCCACCTTTTGGTGGAGTAAAACAGACGTGGATGCGTTTACTGGAATGGCTAGTCTTTGCATGTTTTGCCGTGCTATTTGCATGGGGTTTTGAACAGAAAATAACCGGAACGACTCATGTGCAAGATTGGGAGTTTTACGCCATCTTTATAAGTTTATTTACTGTTTTTGCCTTCCCTTCCTTCATATATCGTCACCTGGTATTACCTTTATTGAAGCGCAACTCATTGTAATTAAAGGTATTATTTTTATTTTCTGCAATATGCAACAATCAAGCGACTTTTAATTGGGCAACTTCTAATGAACGCAAAGAGTTACTACACTTATTGCATTATGCAATATTCATAAGAGTCTTATGTCGATACGGATTAAATTTTTTCTAGCGTTCTCCTTACTCACTAGTATTCCACTGCTTGTGTTGTTATTTGGCGTGGTTGAACGGATGGAAGTTGAGATAACCCACCGTACAGAATCAGAATTGCACACCAAGCTTGATAAAATGGCTGGTGAGGTAGAAATAATTCTTAATAGTCAGAAAGCCATTGCGAATGGTTTGGCTCGTGTACCGGCTGTAAGAGACTTTGCTTCCAGTCATTCCTTAGAAGCGTATCGTAGAAAACCGACCCTCTATAAACAACGCGCCGAAGAGCTGGAGCAATTTTTCTTAAATTATCAACACTCTGTAACGAGTATCCAGGCACTGCGTTTCCTGGACACAAATGGAAATACACTCGTAAAAGTCAAAGAAGGCAAACCTGTTCCCGCAAAACGCTTCGATGAAGCTAAAAAACGCATGTATATTGCTAATCAATCCAACCGGCCTTTTTTTAAAGAAGCACTAAAAAATTCAGATAATGTTGTTATGTCAAATTTCGAGCTGGGGCAAGTTGTTCCTGGTGCTGATTTTTGCCCTGCAATGGTTCGTTATTCAGTGCCAATAAAAGATGAGCTTGACCAGGTTGAAGGTGTACTCGTTGTGAATATGTGGGGACAGCGTGTCGATTCAACAATGGAGGCGGCACTTGCCGGATATCAAGGTAATGCCTACATTGTAGAAGTGAGTCAAGATGCCCAACGTGATGGTATATTTTTATACCACAAAGATTCAACTAAGCGATTTGCAAATCAGGTTGGTAGCAAACATCGGTTCTCAAATGAGTTTACACTCGCAGAATGGACGTACGTCCGTGACTCGAAAAATTATGGTGCACTTTATAAAAATGATGAGAAAATGTTTTTCTATCGTAAAGTACAACCTTATCCCAACAATGACACTCAGTGGCTTATTGTTATAGAAGTCGCTACTGATCTTGTACTTGCTCCAATAAAAAAAATGCGTGATTCTATTTGGTTGTTACTTATATTGTTGCTCGGCGTGAGTTTACTTGTTGCGGTATGGGCTGCATTCCAATTGGCAAAACCCGTTCAAGCTCTGGCCAGTATTATTACGCGATATGCTGATGGTGAACATTCTATACGTTATGATGCAAATGCAAAAGATGAAATTGGTTTTGCTGGTCGTGCTTTTAATTACTTAGTGACATGTTTGGAAAAAGCCGAAGATGAAAGAGATAAAGCGGAACGTGCGGTTTGTCAGTCTGAACGTTTAGCTTCTATTGGACAATTAGCCGCTGGCATTGGTCATGAAATAAATAATCCATTAATGAACATAACTTCGCTTGCCGGCTTGATTGATGATGAGATTAAAAATAAGAGTCCGCAAGCTGAAAGTGATATGAAGCTATTGCAAACCGAAGTCAAACGTTGCGCTAATATTGTTCAAGGTATCTTAAATTTCGCAAAAGAAAATGAACCGCAATTTAAACAGTTTGACATGAGTGATTTGGTTAATGAAACCATATCATTACTTCAGCATCGAATTGAAACAGCACAAATACATTTAGTGACCCAAGTGCATTCACCTTTGAATATGGTGGGTGACCCTAATATGTTGCAGCAAGTATTGGTCAATATCATATTGAATGCTATTCAAGCTTCACCTGAAAGAAGTAATATATTTATTTCAGCTTCAATTAATAATGAGTTTGTTGTTGTGGAAATTTTAGATAATGGTAAAGGCATTGATAAAAATAATATAACTAAAGTATTTGACCCGTTCTTTACGACTAAGCAAGAAGGTGAGGGTACAGGTTTAGGTTTGTCGGTTAGTTACGGTATAGTGAAACGTCATGGGGGTACGATTAATATCGCGAAAGTAATTCCCGCAGGTGTAAAAGTCAGCATTGTGTTGCCGGTTAAAGCAATTCTTTCTATCGACAAGCAAATCGAAGTGCCAGAAAAGCATAACGAATTTTATGATAATACAAAGAAGTCAGGCGGGGCTCGGTATGCCGAATAAACCCTTACGCGTAATGTTTGTTGATGATGACGTTATTACCGGCAAAGTGATGAAACGCAACTGTGATAATGCCGGTTATGCGTGTCAGATATTTACAGATGCTGAAACGTGCTTACATAAATTTTCTCAAGTTGGAGCGGATCTCGTTATAACGGACTTGCGTATGCCCGGAATGAATGGTTTTGAATTATTAAGTGAGTTACGTCAGGTCGATGTTGATATACCTGTGTTAGTTATGACGGGTTATTCATCGGTTGAAAATGCAGTCGAAGCAATGAAAAATGGTGCAAGTGATTTTATTAAAAAACCTTTTGATTTTAATGAACTAAAATTAATGATTGAACGCTCCATAAAGGCAACTCAAATAAATAACGAGAATAAATTATTAAAACGTCGTTTAGGATCCAGGAGTAATCGATTTGGAATGATTGGTGAAACACAGGCAATGAAAACATTGTTTAACACCATCGATAAGCTTGCTGAAGTTGATTGTAGCGCAATTATATTAGGAGAGCCTGGCACAGGTAAAGAGTTGGTAGCTTGCGCCTTACATGAGCGTAGCCCGCGTAAGTTAGAGTCTTTTGTTAGCGTAGATTGTGCTCGAATAAATGACATTGTTTTCCAACGCGAGATGTTTGGTCATGTTCAGCATGGTGTCAATGATGCCACCTTGAATATGAAAGGCTTAATCGAACAGGCAAACGGCGGAACTTTATTTTTAGATGAAATAAGTAATATTTCAGATAATATGCAAGTTAAATTATTACGTTTACTCGATGAAAAATTTATTCAAAGAGTAGGTAGTAGTAGTAAAATACCCGTGGATGTAAGAATAATTGCAGCAAGTAATTTTGATATGGAGTCTCTATTAGAAGAGGGAAAGCTAAGAATCGATTTTTATAATCGGTTGAGTGTTGTTTCTGTTAATGTTCCATCATTAGATGAACGCCGTGAAGATATACCCGCCCTGGTCGAATTTTTTGTGCGGGAGTTTGCTATACGCTATAACAGGAAAGTACAAGGTTTTGATAGTATTTCCCTGCATCGCATTTGCCAGGCAAAATGGAGTGGGAATGTGAGAGAGTTACGTAACGCCATGGAACGTAGTATTATTTTGGCTGATAGCCCAATTCTTAATTGGCAATCAGATGAGAACGGTACTATGGATGATAAAGGTATTCTACAATTTTCAAATGAAGAATTTGTTTCTCTCGTTGAGCTCGAACAAGAATATATTAGCCATGTTCTCAGCTGTTTTCAGGGTAAAAAAACCAAAGCGGCAAAGGTCTTGGGTATAGATAAAACGACACTATGGCGCAAGCTAAGACGCTATCAAGACAACGATGAATATCTGTAAATAATTAAATGCTAATAAACTGAAATATGCATTATGCATTGTTTAAAAAATTAGCATTAATAGTGATTTCAACTTTATATGTTTCTTGTTTAAATAGTTGGAGATTAAAGGACAAATTTGTTTACATCAGGGATGGATATTTGTTGTAATTAACGTGTTAAATAAAACACAAAATTAATATAGGTTGTAAAACACCTGGAGGAGATTTAAATGAAATTATCAATGACTAAGGCTCTGATTATTGCATCAGCATTAATCGGTTTATCAGTATCTGCTGTTCAAGCTGGAACAGCTAATAACGGCTATGACAAACAAAAAGTCGTTTATCATGTGAATGACATTAACAAAGCAACGGGCGCATTCCGTAATGCTAAAAATCATTTAAACGCAGTTGGTGATAAAAACATTGAAATGATTATTGTTACTCACAGCAGCGGTGCTTTTGCATTGGTTCAAGGTTCTATGGGCAAGAAAAACAAAAAAGGTAAAGTTTATAACTTTACTGATCAGGTTGCTGGTCTTGCTAACCGTGGTGTTAAGTTCCAGATTTGCGCTAACACAATTCGTGGTAAGAAAATTGATAAAAACAAAATTAATGAAAATGCAGAAATTATACCTTCAGGTGTAGCTCAGGTAGCTCATTTACAACAAAGAGGTTATCTCTACGTTAAACCTTAATTGATTTAAGTAGTAGTAAATGAAACGGGTGCTTCTGCACCCGTTTTTTTATGCCTTCATTAAATCACTTAATTCTTATTGAGGACTGATTTTTTCTCTATTATCATTTCTGCAAAAAAAAACACGCCAAGAGCATGTTTTTTTCTAAAGCTATATAATATTAAAGCATTAGCCAATACTAACTTCTTGTGTATCAGCCCCTCCAGTGTTGTCCACCCATGATAATTTTAATTTATCGCCAGTTTTCGCGCCATTAAACCGAAAAGAGACAAAAGGATTCTTTGAAACGCCAGGTCCCCAAAGGCAAGTTAATACAGATTTACCGTTGTGCTCACATTTAACTTCAGTAATATATTGCCCAGGTATTACTTTTCCAGTTGCTTTATCTTTGCGTAAACCGGTTTCCATTGGATGGAATATAATTGCTTTTACAGTCGCTTTACCAGCTTCAACCCAAGCACGTATTTTCATTTTTTTCGTAGCCATGTTTTTTTCCTCTAAATATTGTTAGCCGTTTGTGTTGCTACGGAATTAACCGCCACAACCACCAAGAGTTACTTTGACGGCTTTTTTAGCTGTGTATGTTTTGCCACCAGCTTTTACATAAGCGACGATGTCTGATGTTTTAGCCATTTTCAATCGTGTGGTTACAAAACCATCCGTGTTTGAAGCTAATGTATAGCTTGCTGATAGTGGAAAGGCATTCACAGGAACGAATAATGAAATTGATTCAGTGTTAGGAATTTTTGATTTTACTGTAACTGAAACAACAGCACCATTTTCAGCAATATCTGGAGCTTCAACAACAATATCCTTGCTGTCTATTGCTTTAGCTGTACCAATGATTTCATTCATTGCCACATCAAGCTTTCTGGATTCAAAGGCTTTGGCCGGCCACGCAGCTAAGACAGTACTTGGAACCAAAAGGCCGGTACTGACAGCAACGGCGACAGTCCCTGCAGCCATCGAGGCTGTTAAAAAGGTACGACGCTGTGTATTCATTGACTATACTCCTTGGATAGTAAGGGTTAATTATAATTTTTCAAAATCTATCTTATCATATCGGTTTAAGAACACAGATCTTTAGTCATCGAATAGTAAATTTGATAATTTCAGCTCTGCAAAATGCATCCTTTCAGTGATATGCTAGGAGTTAGTCCATTATTTTAGTGATTTGTTCTATAAAATCGAAATTAAATTTAAAATATCTATAATAGTGCTTGTCAATTTTCCGACACCTCTATACAATTCTGCTCCTCTGATGCGGGGTGGAGCAGCCTGGTAGCTCGTCGGGCTCATAACCCGAAGGTCGTAAGTTCAAATCTTGCCCCCGCTACCAAATATTAAAAAAGGCCAAGTTTAACTAATACTTGGCTTTTTTTATGCCTGAATTTCAAGGGTTATCATTAAAAAGTGACAATTTTTGCTTTATAGTTAGGGGTAATTCAATACATGGTTAAAATAAGAAGCTGATTAAGTGCTCACCTGATTATACACACTGTTTTTAACTGTGCAGAGCTTTTTAGAACAGGTATACATAATGTCCAATCCTAACCGTTGTTTGTTTTCAATTGTAGAGTCCCCCTTACACCCGAATTTTTCGAAAGTATACCAAAACAATGGTATTGCAGAGGTCCGTTTTAACTCTATGCGCAAAGCGCTTGCGGCATTAAAAAAACAGACACCAGATTATATTGTGGTTGAGTTTTTTTATGGCTACGGTAACAATTACGCAGGGGTCAATATTAGCAATCTTGACGTAATGCTTTATAGCTTGCAGAAATATGCTCCGAAAGCGAAAGTTATTGTGATGGTCGACAAAAAAGAGCGCAAATACGTCGATAAATTAAATGAAATTCTGCCGCTCTACAGCATTCTGCAATACCCCTTTCCGGTGAGTGAAGTCAGTCGATTATTCGAAGTTTAAGATATTGGCATTACAGTAAGAACTTTAAATTTAAGCTTTTACTACACTTTACTAGCTTTATTCGATAAAATACCAGCTAATCTAGTTTGCATTAATTTTGGTAGTTACCTCAATAAGGCTGAATATAATAATGAAAATTACGGAATCCCCGATTCAGTCGCTTGATAATTCATGGTATTTGATTTACACCAAACCACGAAAAGAATTAATTGCACAAGAAAACTTAGAGCGTCAGGGATTTATGACGTATTTGCCGCGTATTGAACGGTTACGCAGACGAAATGGTAAACACGTTACGACCACCGAGGCTTTTTTCCCACGTTATTTATTTATATCTCTAAATAAAACATCCGATAATTGGTCATCAATACGTTCTACTATCGGAGTGGCGAATATTATTCGATTTACTCAATATCCAGCTGTTGTTTCTGAGTCATTAATATCGTTTTTGATGTTGCAAGAAAACCCGGAAACAGGCTTACATGATGAAGATTCCGGGTTTAAGTCAGGTAATAGTGTACGTATTACAGATGGCTCATTGGCGGGTTATGAAGGAGTTTTCAAAGCGAAAACAGGTGAGGAGAGGGTGGTTATTCTCCTCAACGTGATGGGCAATCAATCTGAAGTTAAGATCAGTATAGATTCTGTTGAGTTAGTTGAATAAGAGTTAGTTCAGGTATATTTTTTAAGGTAAAAATTATTATTAGTTTTCTCGTCGAAAATAGTCACAATATATTTATTCTGGTATTTATAAGCATTTTATCGTGTTCTATAACGTATTTTTTAGTAAAAGCGAGCAATCTGGTTGGCATTGTAGATGTCCCAAACCATCGTTCATTGCACGACACGCCTAAACCTCGCACGGGCGGTCTGGCTATTTTAATTTCAATTACTGCCGGTTTATTTTTATTTCAGGAATATGTTGGTAACGGGCTTGTATCAATATTACCGTATGCTTTGTTAGTAATAGGTACCTCATTCGTAGACGATATGGTTTCCATTTCTGCATTATTGCGACTCGGGTTACAAATTATTATAGCGACTGCCATTGCCTTTGCTGGACTCACATTGGAATACTTAACCTTCCCTGGACTCGACATTTCTATACCCCCTATAATTGGGATTCCGCTCACTGTTATTTTTATTGTTTGGATTGTTAATCTGTACAATTTTATGGATGGAATGGATGGTTTTTCAGGTGGCATGGCAACTATAGGATTTGGAACTTTTGCAATTCTGGCGTATATGAAAGGCGATATGAATTTTGCTCTTATTAACCTAATTGTTGTGGCTGCCACGCTTGGTTTTTTAGTTTTTAATATTCCTCCTTCAAGAATTTTTCTTGGGGATGTGGGTTCGACTTTATATGGTATGCTTGTTGCATTGTTTATATTGTGGGCTGATACTAAAAAAATATTTCCCGCATGGCTGGGAATAATTGTATTTTTCCCTTTTGTTCTGGATGCAACAGTGACACTTGGTAGGCGACTCTTACGCGGTGAAAAAGTCTGGCTCGCCCATCGTACTCATTATTATCAACGTTTGGTTTTATCAGGATTGGGGCATAAAAAAACATTGGTATTAGAATATCTTTGGATGCTAATTTGTTCACTGGTGAGTGTTGTTCTGTTTCAAGCTGGAAATCTTACAACGCAAATTTTTCTATTGATTTTATTTGCACTGCTATGTATCGCGATCCTAGTATATATAGACAAATTAACAAATATAGTTAACTCCAAAAATATAAGCACTTAACTTATTAAGAGATATAGCCAATATGAATTATAAATATAAAAAATATGTAGGTTTATTAAATAATGCTTTTGATATACATAGCAGCTCGAGGCTGGTTAAACGTATCATTCTAATGTCGTCTGATTTAGTTATTTTACCCTTTTCGTTGTGGGCTGCATTTGCATTGCGACTTGGTGAAATAAACCCTCATATTACAAACTATTGGTGGATTATTAGTGCCGCTCCTCTGGTAAGTATTCCTGTGTTTTATGTATTCGGGTTATATCGTTCAATGCTTCGATATATGGGTATACAAGTGGCGTGGTCAATCATAAAAGGTATGGTGGTATCGACGTTAATATTATCAGCCATGGTGTTTTTTACACAAACCACCGGAGTACCTCGCTCTGTTTTTATTATTTATTTTTGCCTGGGTGTCTTACTGATGGGTGGTAGTCGTATGTCAATGCGCGCTTATTTAATGGCAATTATAAGACTTTACCAATCTAAAGAGGCCGTTATCATATATGGGGCCGGTGCCTCTGGCGTGCAGTTAGCAACGGCGTTAGTAAATGCTAATGACTCTAAAGTTGTTGCCTTTATAGATGATGATAAAACGATACAGGGTAATTTAATTCACGGCGTTAGAGTTTACTCGAATGATAAACTTAGAATGCTGATTGATAAATACCAAGTAAAACAAATACTCCTTGCAATGCCTTCGGTAAAAAAATCTGAGCGTAGAAAGTTATTGCAATACCTTGAGCAATATTCTGTACGTGTTCGTACTGTTCCAGGAATGGAAGATATTGTATCTGGTAAATCAAGTGTAGACGAAATTCAAGATGTTGATATTCTAGACTTACTGGGACGAGACTCTGTTCCACCTGATACAAGTTTACTTAAAGCCTGTATCGAGAAAAAAGTAGTTATGGTTACTGGTGCGGGAGGCTCCATTGGTTCGGAGTTATGCCGGCAAATCATAAAATTAAGTCCTGATACTTTGGTGCTTCTGGAGCAGTCTGAATATGCGCTATACCAAATTGAAAGAGATTTAATAATGCAGCTGGAGAAATCCCAATCTACGATAAAATTAATTCCTGTTTTGGGTTCGGTGCAAAACAAGTTTCGTCTGTCCCAAACAATTAAAGCATGTAACGTAAATACGATATACCATGCGGCAGCCTATAAACACGTTCCTTTGGTTGAGCATAATATAGTTGAAGGAATTCGTAATAATATTTTTGGAACAAGTTATGCTGCAGAAGCTGCAATGGACAACAATGTAGAAACCTTTGTTCTTATTTCTACTGATAAAGCGGTACGCCCAACAAATCTTATGGGGGCGTCTAAACGATTTGCAGAGTTAATCTTACAAGCCTATTCAAAAATCGAAAATATTCAAACGCGATTCTGTATGGTGCGCTTTGGAAATGTTTTGGGTTCTTCTGGTTCCGTTGTTCCGTTATTTAAAGAACAAATTTTGATGGGTGGGCCAGTTACTGTTACGCATCCGGAAATCATTCGCTATTTCATGACTATACCGGAAGCGGCGCAGTTGGTTATACAGGCGAGTTCGTTAGGTCAAGGTGGTGATGTTTTTGTACTTGATATGGGTGAGCCGGTAAAAATACTGGATTTAGCACATAGAATGATTCGATTAATGGGACTTGATGTAAAAGACGAGCTGCATATAGATGCTGATATTGAAATTAAATTTACTGGCTTACGTCCGGGCGAAAAATTATATGAAGAGTTATTAATCGGTAACAATGTTGTAAAAACATGTCATAGCCGGATTCAACGGGCAGAAGAAGATTCTATTTCCACCGAACAAATTCAAGGTTATATGGAGAAGCTTGATAAAGCGTGTAGCCAGTATGATTGTGAGTTAATTATTAAATTAATGTCTCAGATGATTGTTGAATATACTCCAAGTAAAGAAATTATGGATACTTTATGGTTTAAAGCCGAGCAAAGTGAGGTAAGTAGACTTGAAGAGCGACGTGAGCATAATGTTGTAATGATAAAGCCAAAAGCGTAAATATTTAAATGATTGTGATGTATATTATTTTCGAAGTCCATTTATAAATGATGCTTAAAGTCGTCCTCAAAGAACTTCGAATATATCAATGGGTGAAAAATCTTTTGATTTTTGTTCCGTTATTGTTATCACATAATTTCTCAGATTATGTGTTAGTTATTGAGTCTTTTATTGCTTTTATTGCCTTCAGTTTATGTGCCTCCAGTGTGTATGTTATTAATGACCTATGTGACATTGAATCTGATCGAAAACATCCAGTTAAAAAATTCCGGCCTATAGCTGCAGGTTTAATTTCTGTTTCAAGGGCTAAAATAATTGCTGTCACTTTATTTTCTATAGCATTAGCGATCGCCTTAAGTCTTAATCAAGAATTTTTAATGGTATTTTGTAGTTATTTTATTCTAACGCTTGCATATTCATTTGGTTTGAAAACATTTGCGCTTATTGATGTTTTAATTTTAGGTGGTTTATATGCGTTGCGTGTAATTGCAGGTGTTGTTGTAATAAACGTTGATATATCATATTGGCTAATTGTATTTTCATTATTTGTGTTTATGAGTCTTGCGATGATTAAACGATTTACTGAATTAAAAAATATGCAATTAAGAAATGAAAGTGTAATGACGCATCGTGGCTATGAGGTTGGTGATGCAGGCTTGCTACTAATAATGGGTATTGTTTCCAGTTATATCGCGATTTTAGTGGTAGCACTGTATATTCATGATCCACTTGTTGTTACAAAGTATACAACGCCAATGTGGTTGTGGTTAGTTATTCCTGCAATGTTGTATTGGTTGAGTCGAATTTGGCTATTCGCCAATAGAGGCAACTTGATTGAGGATCCTGTTTTATTTGTCTTAAAAGATCGGGCAAGTTATATCGTTGTTTTTGTCTGCTTAGCTAGTATATTACTTGCGATATAATTTTACACATGTCGATTAGAAAAAATTCTTGTTATAACTCCTGGGGACGGCTGGCTCAGCACAAGCAAAAAAATATATTGCACTATCCCTGGGCATGTTCCCAGTCAAATTTTAACACGGGTTCCATTTATGATTCAGGTACAAAATATTTGGCTTATGGGATGGGACGCAGCTATGGAGATAGTTGTTTAAATAAAGACGGTATATTAATTGATTCATCAAGACTGAATCATATTCATTTTTTTGATAAAAACAAGGGTATTATACGCTGCGAAGCAGGGGTAAGCTTTGATGAGCTTCTTTCCCTTGTCGTGCCTCATGGATGGTTTTTGCCTGTGACACCCGGTACCCGTTTTATTACCGTAGCGGGTGCTGTAGCAAACGATGTTCACGGAAAGAATCATCATCAAGTCGGTAGCTTTGGAAATCATGTTACTGCTTTTGAGTTGAAGCGTTCAAATAATGAATCACTATCGTGCTCTATGGATGAAAATCAGGACTATTTTAAAGCAACTATCGGCGGGTTAGGGCTTACAGGTTTTATTACCTGGATTGAGTTTAAATTAAAAAAAATTGTAAATCCTTATGTTTCAACTCAACAGAAAATATTTGGATCTATTGAGCAATTTTTTGATTTAGATGAAAACAATATCGGGAATAATGAATATTCCGTAGCTTGGGTCGATACAACTTCATCTGGAAATAAATTGGGTCGCGGAGTTTATTTTATGGGTGAACATGCCAAAGAGCATCCTGTTGTCTACACACGGAAAAAAACATCACAACAGCAAGTGGATATGCCTATAAATTTACCAAATTTTGTTCTAAATAAATTTACGATTAAAGCCTTTAATAATTTGTACTTTAATGTACATAAAAAACCGATAGAACAAAAACTGTCCCATTATGCTCCTTTTTTTTATCCGTTAGATAATATTTCCAATTGGAACCGAATGTATGGAAAACGTGGTTTTTTTCAGCATCAGTGTGTTGTGCCAATTACGGATGGTAAAGATGTTATTGTTGAGATATTAAAACTTGTTTCGGATAAAGGAATGGCTTCATTTTTATCAGTCTTGAAAAGATTTGGAAACATTCCTTCGCTTGGCATGATGTCTTTTCCACGGGAAGGATATACTCTGGCGCTGGATTTTCCAAATAAAGGTAAACGCACTTTGGATTTCTTAAATGAACTGGATCAGTTAGTGCGTTCAGTGGGCGGGGCAATCTATCCAGCTAAGGATGCAAGAATGTCCGCTGATACCTTCCATCATTCATTTCCTCAATTAGAACAATTTAAACCCTATGTCGATCCGGCATTCTCTTCAAGTTTTTGGAGAAGGGTTAACGGACAGGAATAATGTTGGTTTTATGAAAAATATAATTATTATAGGGGCAACTTCGGCAATATCACAATCGGTTGCAAAGCAATTATTAGCGGAAGATGTTTGTTTTCATCTGGTTGCTCGAAATAAAGATAAACTCGACATTGTTGCTAATGATTTATTGGCTCGGGGTTGTTCTAATGCTATTTGTTATCATTTGGATTTTAATGATCTAAATGAACACACGGCGTTTGTAGATATGATTTCAAAAAATGTTGAGATTATTGATACCTTGTTTATTTGTTACGGCATTATGCATTCACAACAGGATTGTGAAGTTGACGTCACAAAGGCAATTGAGCAGGTTAATTCAAATTATGTCAGTACCGTCTCCCTACTTGTTTTGTTTAGTGAATTAATGGCCACTCAAAGTAGAGAGGGCAATGGTGCAACTATCGCCGTTGTATCTTCTGTGGCAGGTGACCGTGGCCGTAAAAGTAATTTTGTGTATGGTTCTGCCAAGGCGGGACTAACGGTCTTTTTAGAAGGTTTACGGTATAAACTTTATACAAAAGGTATCAACGTCTTAACGATTAAGCCAGGTTTTGTCGATTCACCGATGACCGCGGATATAAATAAAGGTGCTCTCTGGGTTTCAACCGATCGAGTAGCCCAATATATAGTAAAGGGTATTGAGAAGAAAAAGAGTGTGATCTATATACCGACATTCTGGTTTTTTATAATGGCAATTATTAAAATAATACCGACCTTTATTTTTAGAAAGTTAAATATTTAGTTGAGATGATAGATTAGTTAAGTTATTTCGAATTTTGATGATTATGTGGATTGTATGAATAAAAACGAAAAAATTATATTACCTGGTGGGGCCGGTTTAGTTGGGCAGAACCTTGTGGTGCAATTAAAGAAACAAGGTTATTCAAATTTAATTGTCATTGATAAACACACTGCGAATATAAATATTTTGAGACAACTTCATCCAGATGTTATATGTGTCGAGGAAGATCTTGTTAGTGATGGTTCCTGGCAATCACATATGAAGGGTGCAGCTGCGATTGTTATGTTACAGGCACAGATTGGTGCTAAATCTTCAGGTCCATTTATTGCCAACAATATAAATTCGACTCAAATGGTGCTCGATGCAGCAGTAAATGAGAATATTCCTTATATCGTCCATATCAGTTCATCAGTGGTTGAATCCATTGCGGACGATAACTATACAGAAACGAAAAAGAAGCAGGAAGACATGGTGAAAGCATCAGGTATCAATTACTGTGTTTTACGACCAACACTGATGTTTGGCTTGTTTGACCGTAAACATTTCGGCTGGCTATCTCGTTTTATGAAACGCATTCCCGTTTTTCCGATTCCCGGCCATGGTCGATATATGAGGCAACCACTTTATGTTGGTGATTTTTGTAGAATTATTGGACATTGTCTACAGCATCAACCGGAAGCGATGGTTTATAATATATCAGGAAAAGAAAAAGTCGATTACATTGATATTATCCGTGAAATTAAAAAAGCACAGAATTTAAAGACCTGGATAGTCAATATACCATATTCACTGTTTTGGACTTTGTTGACGGTTTATGCGTTATTTTCAAATAATCCTCCTTTCACTACATCTCAATTAAAAGCGTTGACCGCTAAAGATGATTTTGAGCTTATTCCATGGTGGGACATCTTTAATACCCCTGTGACGCCCTTTGCAGATGCCATTTCGGAAACCTTTTGTGATAAGCAGTATTCTGAAATCGTACTCGAATTTTAAGTGTTTATCCGGGTAGTTCTGTAACGCTCTTAGTGTATAAAAAATAGCTAATAAATCCATTTTCCCTATAAATTCTTAAAATTTTGCCTGAATTTATCTGGAATTTGTCTGGAATAGAAAAAACAATGCAAATGGTTTGGTTATATATTTGGATAGTGGTATAATATGCGCGTTTTACAGGTAAAAAGAATTTTAAAAGTGGGCTTCGAGCCCACTTTTTGCTTCTAGGAATAAAGTTTTTAGGGGTAAAGTTTTTGATTTAGGAGATGAATGGGCTCCTTTTAGAGTTGAGGTACAAGTTAAAGATGGCGCGAATTCAGCAACAATTAGTCGAAATGTTTGCACCAACGGTGTCGGCACTAGGGTATGAATTAGTCGGCATTGAGTATATTTCTCAAGGAAAACATTCAATTGTGCGTGTTTTTATAGATTCAGCCAAGGGTATTAATCTGGATGATTGCCAGGTTGTAAGTCGTCAGATAAGCGGTATTTTAGATGTAGAAGATCCCATAAAAGGCGAATATAGCCTGGAGGTTTCTTCTCCCGGAACTGAACGGCCACTCTTTACAATCGAGCATTATCAACAGTTTATTGGTAACGTGGTTTCTTTACGGTTCCATGGCATGATAGAAAAACGCCGAAAGTTAAAAGGACATATTGTAGTGGTTGAAGATGACAAGATTACAATCAGCGAACTAGGAACAGAACTGGAATTTATAATCGATATTAATGACATAGATAAAGCGCATTTAATTCCGGAATAAATACCAAATGCCAGAAGCAGCCTTTCAGATGCGAAGCGTAGCTTAAATATATAAAGACACAGTAATTTAGTTTTTAATGGATAATCAAACAGCAATATTGTTGAAAGTGCAATAATTAGGACAAAGTAATGAATAAAGAAATTTTAATGGTTGTAGAAGCCGTATCAAATGAAAAGAATGTTGATAAGGTGATTATTTTCGAAGCTATAGAAGCCGCATTAGCCATGGCAACCAAAAAGCGTTATGACGCTGACATAGATGTACGTGTTTCAATTGATAGAGATACGGGTGCTTACGATACCTTCCGCAGGTGGTTAATAGTTGCGGATGATGCTGTTGAGCAAACTGAACGTGAATATACTTTAAGTGCCGCACAGTATGAGGATGAAAAGCTTCAAGAAGGCGATTATATTGAAGAGCAAATTGAATCGGTGGAGTTTGGACGGATTGCAGCACAAACGGCTAAACAAGTCATTGTTCAGAAAGTTCGGGAAGCAGAACGAGCACAAGTCGTTGAGCAATATACCGACCGCATCGGTGAGCTTGTTATGGGTGTTGTTAAGCGAGTAGAGCGTGGTAATGTTTTTCTGGATTTAGGTGGAAATGCCGACGCGATTATTTTACGTGAAGATATGATACCTCGCGAATCGGTTCGTCCAGGCGATCGTATTCGTGGTTTCTTAAAAGAAATAAATAAAGAAGTTCGTGGTCCTCAATTATTTGTAAGTAGAACGGCTCCTGAGTTTTTAATTGAACTGTTTAAAATTGAAGTACCTGAAATTGGTGAGGGCTTAATTGAGCTCATTGGCGCATCACGTGATCCTGGCTCACGGGCAAAAATTGCTGTCCATAGCACTGAAGCACGTATTGATCCTGTCGGTGCGTGTGTTGGTATGCGAGGTTCTCGCGTACAAGCTGTTTCGAATGAATTGGCCGGTGAAAGAATTGATATTGTTTTATGGAACGAGAATCAGGCGCAGTTTGTTATTAATGCGATGTCACCCGCTGAAGTACAATCGATTGTCGTTGATGAAGAATCTGAATCAATGGATATCGCGGTGGCAGAAGATCAGCTCTCGCAGGCTATTGGTCGTGGTGGTCAAAACGTTAAACTAGCCAGTGAATTAACCGGTTGGACTCTAAATGTAATGTCTGAATCTGATGCTGAAGAAAAGAATGAGGCTGAAGTTGAACGTATCCAGAAATTATTTATGGATGCACTTGATGTTGATGAAGAAGTGGCTGTCATACTTGCTCAAGAAGGTTTCTCTACTGTAGATGAGATTGCGTATGTGCCATTTGACGAGATGCAAGAGATTGATGAATTTGATGATGATATGGTGAATGAGCTTCAGGGTCGAGCGAAGGATGTTCTGTTGACTCGAGCTATCTCTAAAGAAGAAGATTTAAGTGTTGAGCCGGCCGATGACCTAAAAGAAATGGAAGGTATGGAATTACCACTTGCTTATAAGATGGCGAAGCAAGGCATTATAACGATGGAAGATTTAGCTGAGCAATCCGTTGATGAGTTAATGGTTATAGATGATATGGATGAGGCCCTTGCGGCAAAACTTATCATGACAGCACGTAAACCATGGTTTGAAGAAGCAGAACAGAGTTAGAGTAACGGACATAGTTTTGAAATTAGAAACTCGCACGTTAAATTAAGATATACAAAATAGTTAATTAAGGTATTAAATAAATGGCTGATGTAACCGTCAAACAATTTGCTGAAGTAGTTGGTATAGGCATCGACAAATTGCTTGAGCAATTTAAAGAAGCAAACATTAAAATTTCGGACCCGGATTCGATGGTTAGTGATGCAGAAAAAATGGAATTATTAACTTTTTTGCGAACTAAACATGGCAAAGAAGAAGCTAATGCAAAATCGGATAAACCTAAGTCATCGAAAATAACATTAAGCCGCCGCTCAACATCAGAGCTTAAGCAAACAGGTTCTCGTACTACTACCGCAAAATCAGTTACGGTTGAAGTTCGTAAAAAACGTAGCTATTCAAGTAAAGCAGCAGAGCCAGATGAAGCGAGTGTTGATAAACTTGCAGAAGTTCAAGCGCAGCGTGAAAAACTTGAGGAAGAGCAACGCCAACAACACGCAGCAAATGTTCGTTTAAAAGATGAACAGACTTCATCACGTCTGGCGGTTGAAGAAGAAAAAACCAAACGTGAAGAAGATAAGCTGAAACGTGAGGAAGAAGCTAAACTAGAAGCCGAAAAGAAAGTCGAAGCTAATAAAGAAGATGCAGTTGCTAAGCCAGCTAACGAAACAGTGGTGGATAAGACAGCTAAAGATAAAGCCAGTAAAGAAAAATCAGTCAAAGAAAAATCAAGTAAAGATAAAGAGCCCGTTCGAGATGGTGGTGATCATCGTAAAACGAAATATGGCAGAAAAGAATTACATGTAGCGAGTGACAATACGGGCAAAAATAAAAGAAAACAAAAACGTAAAGTATCGAGAAATAGTGCATCATCAGAAAGCACCGAACATGGTTTCCAAAAGCCAGTTGAGCCTGTAGTTCGTGAAGTTGCTTTACCGGAAACGATTACGGTTGCCGAGTTAGCCCAAAAAATGACGGTGAAAGCGGCCGAAGTTATTAAAGCTATGATGCATCTTGGTTCAATGGTGACAATCAATCAGGTATTAGATCAAGAAACCGCAACTATTGTTGTCGAAGAAATGGGACATACCGTTAAACTTATTAATGAAGACGCCATTGAAGAACAAATTTTAGATACAGAAAATGATGGCGCTGCTGTAAAACGACCGCCTGTCGTAACCATTATGGGTCATGTCGATCATGGTAAAACATCATTACTGGATTATATTCGAAGTACTAAGGTGACAACTGGTGAAGCCGGTGGAATTACCCAGCATATTGGTGCCTATAATGTTGAAACTAAAACCGGTGCAATTACTTTTCTAGATACCCCTGGACATGCTGCGTTTACCGCTATGCGTGCTCGAGGAGCAAAAGCAACCGATATCGTAGTCCTTGTTGTTGCTGCTGATGATGGTGTTATGCCACAAACTAAAGAAGCGATTCAGCATGCTAAAGCCGCTGGCGTGCCCATTATTGTTGCAATAAACAAAATGGACAAACCTGATGCTGATCCTGAGCGAGTTAAAAATGAGTTGTCGCAAAATAGTGTAATCGCAGAAGACTGGGGTGGAGATACAATTATTTTGGGTGTTTCAGCACATACTGGTGCAGGTGTTGATGAATTATTAGAAGCGATTTTATTACAAGCTGAAGTTCTAGAACTATCAGCTGTTGTTGAAGGTGTCGCGCGCGGTGTCGTTGTTGAAGCTCGTCTTGATAAAGGTCGTGGCCCTGTCGCAACTGTTCTTGTACAGCGTGGTACTTTAAAGAAAGGTGATATTTTACTCGCCGGTTTGGAATATGGACGTGTACGCGCGATTGTAAATGATAAAGGTGAGACACTGCTTAGTGCGACGCCATCAATGCCAGTTGAAGTATTAGGTCTTTCTGGTGCGCCATCTGCTGGCGACGAAGCTACCGTTGTAGAAACTGAACGTAAAGCACGTGAAGTCGCAGTTTTTCGTCAAAGTAAATCACGTGAACATAAACTTGCCCGACAACAAGCTTCAAAACTTGAAAATATGTTTTCTCAAATGTCTGAAGGCGATGTGCAAACAGTTAATATCGTACTTAAAGGTGACGTTCAGGGTTCCATCGAAGCAATTATCGATGCACTTACAAAGCTTTCAACCGATGAGGTCAAAGTTAAAATTGTAGCAAGCGGCGTTGGTGGTATTAATGAATCCGATGCGAATTTAGCTGTTGCATCTGCCGCCATTGTTGTTGGTTTTAATGTGCGTGCAGATGTTTCTGCAAAACGCATTTTCGATGAAGACGAAGTTGATTTACGTTATTACAGCGTTATCTACGATTTAATAGATGATGTACGAAGTGCAATGACGGGTATGTTAGCACCAGAATTCAAAGAACAAATCATTGGTCTTGCTGAAGTACGTGACGTTTTCCGTTCACCTAAATTTGGTTTGATAGCCGGCTGTATGGTTACTGAAGGAACGATTAAACGTAACAGCCCGATCCGTGTATTGCGTGAGAATGTTGTAGTCTATGAAGGTGAGCTAGAATCTTTACGTCGTTTTAAGGATGACGTGAATGAAGTAAAACAAGGTACAGAATGTGGTATTGGTGTGAAAAATTACAATGATGTCAAAGCAGGTGATCAAATCGAAGTGTTTGAACGTGTTGAAGTTAAACGTGAACTCTAACCCTAAATTTTCTAATTTGTAATATTGTAAACAAGCCATGCCAAAAGATTTTAGTCGAGCCCGTAGAGTTGGAGAGCAAATTCAGCGAGAAATTGCTGCAATGCTTCTCAGTGAATCTAAAGATCCACGTTTTAAGCTATTAACCATTTCAGCCGTTGAGGTTGCAAATGATTTATCCTTTGCAAAAATATATTACACTTTGTTAGATGACTCCCTTGATATTGATAATGTGCAACAAGCCTTAACAAAGGCGAGTGGTTTCATGCGCAAACAAATAGCAAAAAAGATGTCATTGAGAATTGTGCCAAATTTAAGATTTATATATGACAAAAGTATTGCCTATGGGGCGAGTCTTTCAAGTCTTATTGAAGATGCCGTTGAGACAGATAAAGCAAAACATGTTCCGGATGACAATGACAAAGTTGGTGAAGACTAGTGGCGCGTAAACGCAAAGGTCGATCGGTACATGGGATTTTATTACTCGATAAACCAACCGGGATGTCATCTAATGCTGCACTTCAACAGGTTAAACGCTTGTTTAATGCGCAAAAAGCAGGTCACACAGGCAGTTTAGACCCGTTAGCTACCGGGTTATTACCCATTTGCTTAGGCGAAGCCACTAAAATTACCAGTTATCTTTTAGATTCGGATAAAAAGTACCAGGGTATAGCTAAATTAGGTGTACGTACCAATACAGCCGATGCCGAGGGTGATGTTCTTCAAACACGACCTGTTCCAGTCTTGTCGGATGACACAGTTGAAATGGCACTAGATTCATTTCGTGGTGAAATTTCTCAGATACCCCCAATGCACTCGGCATTAAAACTTAATGGTAAGCCGTTATATGAGCTTGCCCGCCAAGGGATTGAAGTAGAGCGTAAACCAAGAAATATCACTATTTTTGAATTGAAGAAACTTGGCTTTGACAAAGATGAACTTGAGCTTTTTGTGCATTGCACAAAAGGAACCTATATTCGTACATTAGCTGAGGATTTAGGCGAGATTCTGGAGTGTGGAGCTCATTTAAAAGCATTACGGCGCGTTGCGGCAGGCCCCTTTGACATTAAGCAAAGTATTAGCTTAGATAAGTTAACCGACTTAGCTGAGCAGGGCGTAGGAGAGTTAGATAATCTGCTATTGCCCATGCATCAGGCGCTTGCTGGATGGCCAGAGATTAATTTAACGGCTAACTCAGCATATTATGTTCGCCAGGGACAGCCCGTGCTGGTACCCAAAGCACCTAGCAATGGTTGGGTACGCCTAATGGGAGAAAATCCCAATGATTTTATTGGTGTGGGCCAGATCCTTGATGATGGTCGAGTGGCACCTAAACGGTTAGTTAATCTTTAATTTATACTAAATTGGCAGGATCCTTGAGATTAGACGGGTCTGCTTGAATAATTGTCTAAAAGCGTTGATTTTACTTGTATCAGGCTAGTCCGCACAGGTACAATACGCGCCTTTAATTTTGTAACATTTTATGTGTAATAACAGGAGTTTGCGATGTCTTTAGGCGCAGAAAAAATAGCGAGCATTGTTAGTGAATATCGTCGTACTGACAGTGACACTGGTTCACCAGAAGTTCAAGTGGCTTTATTATCAAATCGAATCAATGATTTATCCGGTCATTTTAAAGAACATATCCATGATCATCACTCGCGTCAGGGTTTATTACGTATGGTAAGCCAACGTCGCAAATTATTAGATTATCTAAAGAATAAAGATATTCAACGTTACCGTGATTTAATTGGATCTTTAGGTTTACGTAAGTAAAAACCTGAAAATGCATTTATACCTTATGAATCGCAATGATATCAAAAGGAATAATGTTGAATAAATTAGTAATTGATCCACTCTACCTAGTTAGTCTGGTTCAAATAATTAAAAATACATACTCCGGCAGAGGGCTGCCGGGGTTCACTTCTAATAAAGAAATCAAACAAGAAACGAGGATACTCGATGACTCCAGTAAAGCATGAATTTAAATTTGGTGAACACACTGTAACCCTGGAAACGGGTGAAATTGCACGTCAAGCAACCGGTGCCGTAATGATTAGCATGGGCGATACTAAGTTATTAGTGACGGCTGTTGCTGAAAAAACCTCAGCTCCCGGGCGTGACTTCTTTCCTATGACCGTTAACTACACCGAAAAAACTTACGCAGTCGGTCGAATTCCAGGTGGCTTCCTCAAGCGTGAAGCACGTCCAAGTGAACACGAAACATTAACCTCCCGCTTAATTGATCGTCCTATCCGTCCTCTTTTCCCTGAAGGTTTTACTAACGAAGTACAAATTATTGCGACAGTCATGTCACGGGATCCTGAAGTTGAGCCTGATATGGTTGCATTACTCGGCGCTTCAGCGGCTTTAACGTTAACCGGCGCGCCATTTAACGGACCTATTGGTGCATGTCGCGTTGGCTATAAAAATGGTGAATACATTTTAAATCCAGGTACCACCGCTATTCCAGAATCAGATCTTAACCTGGTAGTTGCAGGTACGGACTCTGCTGTTCTTATGGTTGAATCAGAAGCAGATTTATTGTCTGAAGAAGTGATGCTAGGAGCGGTTGTTTTCGGACATGAGCAATTACAAGTCGCTATTACCGGCATTAGAGAATTTGCTCAAGTGGTTGGTGTTGTTGGCTGGGATTGGAAGGCTGAAGAAAAAGACCAAACTGTTGCTACTGTTGTAGCGGCAGAATGCGAAACCGCTTTTAAAGCTGGTTACCAAATTAAAGAAAAGCTGGATCGTTACGATAATTTATCTGCAACACGTAAAGCGGCTATTGCAAAATTAACCGCTGACGGTACTCACGATGAAGAAGCTGTTCGTGATGCGATGGAATCGCTGGAAAAACGCATTGTTCGTACTCAAGTTCTTGCAGGCGAACCCCGTATTGATGGTCGTGATACACGTACAGTTCGTCCTATTTCAGTTAAAACAGGTATATTACCGCGAGCACATGGTTCAGCTCTATTTACACGTGGAGAAACCCAGGCGATTGTGGTTGCCACCTTAGGAACTGAACGAGATTCACAAGTGATTGATGCTCTAGAAGGCAGCTATCGCGAACCTTTCATGCTCCAGTACAATTTCCCTCCATTCAGTGTCGGTGAAACCGGTCGTACAGGTATGCCGGGTCGTCGTGAAATTGGCCATGGTCGTTTGGCAAAGCGTGGTGTACTTGCGATTATGCCTAAACAGGAAGACTTCTCTTATTCAATGCGTGTTGTTTCTGAAATCACTGAATCAAACGGTTCAAGCTCAATGGCTTCAGTTTGTGGTACCAGTCTTGCGTTGATGGATGCAGGCGTACCCATTAAAGAAGCTGTTGCAGGTATTGCAATGGGTTTAATAAAAGAGGGTGAAAAATTCGCTATTTTATCTGATATCTTAGGTGATGAAGATCATTTAGGTGATATGGACTTTAAAGTAGCCGGCAGTGTTAATGGTATTACTGCATTACAAATGGATATCAAAATCGAAGGTATCACTAAAGAGATCATGGAGATTGCTTTAGGCCAGGCTAAAGAAGGCCGTTTATTTATCCTTGGTGAAATGAATAAAGTGCTATCTGAGCCACGCGTTGAAATGTCTGCTCATGCACCCCGTTATCTTACTTTTAAAATCAACCCGGATAAAATCCGCGATGTTATCGGTAAAGGCGGCGCAACTATCCGTTCTATTACTGAACAAACAGGCACAAGCATGGATATTACTGACGATGGTATGGTTAAAATTGCCTCGAGTGACGGCGCTGCAGCTGAAGAAGCTAAACGCATGGTAGAACAAATCACAGCTGAAGTTGAAGTGGGTAAAGTCTACGAAGGTAAAGTCGCGAAATTAATGGACTTTGGCGCTTTTGTAACAATTTTGCCAGGTAAAGATGGTCTGGTGCATGTTTCTCAAATTAGTGAAGAACGCGTTGAGAAAGTAAGCGATGAATTAACTGAAGGCGAGAGTGTTAAAGTGAAGGTTCTTGAAATTGATAAACAAGGCCGAATTCGCTTAAGTATGAAGGCAGTAACCGAAGAAGAAAAAGCGTCAGCTTAAATCTGAGGGACGAAAACTTAATAGCCGACTATTACTCTCGGCCTTAAGTTTAAGCCAAAAGACCCGCACTGTTGCATACAGTTCGGGTCTTTTTTTGCCTAAAATTTGGGATAAATGGCATGTTAGTTGCATTTTACTTAGTACTTATTGCCGTTTGTCTACTTTACAACGTTAGGTTAAAAGTGAAATTCATTATGTTAAAAATATCGAGGTTTTATCCATGCGAATAATGCGCTATATCATTTTGGGACTAACAACAGCTTTTATCTTGGCTGCTTGTACAACATCGTCACCGGCACCACCATTTGAAATAAAAGATGCAGATCACAGTATGGTTTTTGGTCACGTCATAGCACCGGAAAAAGTAACAACTGTTGAACTTCGTCAATATGGGAAATTCTACATGCCTCCATTTGTTAAGCCAGCCCGAGTGCTTGTATACAATAATGGTGACTTCATGGCAGAAAACCTTCCTCCGGGTAAATATATCATTTCAGCCTTTAAGACTAAAAATAGTGATTTTATTTTGGTTAATTCAAAACAAACGGCTTATCAGGAGATTATTCATGTTGAGGCGGGTGAAGCAAAGTTTATTGGTTCGTACCGAATTACGGATGTAAAAAGAGGGTTATTATCGAAGGGCGAATTCGATGTACGTAAAACTCGAAAACCCAGTGAGCGCCATGTCATAAAACATTTATTTAATGTTACCCAGGGAACGGTTTGGCAAGCCATGTTAGAACATCGCTTGCAAGAGTTAAGACAATAACGATTGTGTATCTTGATCTGATTAGTTAAATATCAAGACCAAATTTTTGCATTCGTCGCCATAAGGTTGATCGGTCAATCCCTAATAATTGAGCGGCTTGGGACTTATTCCCCTGAGATTCGCGTAACACATTTTCAATTTGTTTTCGCTGTATATGCTCATGCGATAAGTTGGAAGGTTGGTTAGGTGTATGAGTTTTATGCTGGTGGGAAAAATCCTGTATATGCTGAGGCAAACTTTCGGGCCCCACACTATTACCTTGTGAGCATATAATTCCATGTTCTACTGCATTCTCCAGTTCGCGTACATTCCCGGGCCAGGGGTAATCCAGCATCAGTTTCATTGCAGCCGCATTGCACTCTAGTTCTGCATTGTCATAACCCCGGATTGCCATTCGATTGCAGAAATGTTTTATAAGCACAGGGACATCACCTGGACGTTCGCGAAGAGAAGGAATCGTTAACGGTATTACCGCAAGACGGTAATATAAATCAGCTCGGAAAATATTCTGGTCTACCTGCTCACGTAGATTTCGGTTTGATGCTGAAATAATTCGCACATTAACTTTTAGCGTTTTATCCGAGCCAACCATTTCAAAAGATTGATCTTGCACAGCTTTAAGTAATTTAGCTTGAAGGTGGAAAGGAATTTCACTTACCTCGTCTAAAAACAATGTGCCACCATCAGCAGCTTGAAAGCGTCCGGCTCTATCCTGAATGGCGCCGGTAAAGGAACCCTTAATGTGCCCAAATAATTCAGATTCGATTAAGCTCTCTGGAATTGCTGCACAATTAACTTCTATAAATGGTTTATGCGCACGATCACTGAATTGGTGAATCATTCTGGCAATTTGGGTTTTACCGGAACCCGATTCGCCTTGCAGTATAACAGCAGCTTCGGTTGGTGCTACTTGTTGAATCCGGCTGAGAATTTCCAGCATTCTAGGGTCATTGGTTGAGAAACTATCAACACCCGGCTTAAAAACCGCTTCCAGACGCCGTTGTTCGGTGCGATTACGAATGAGGATAAGCCGAAGGCGTTCTTTCCAACCTGGATTAGAGACAAGACCGCTGTAAAATTCCAAATAACGCGTGCCAGTTTCAGTCTTTATTTTATGTTCAAATTTTACGAATTGACCGGTTGGTCGACCTGCGGCATCAACTTCACCGGCATCAATTGCGGCTTTAATTAATGCGCGCTGTAAGTTGAAATCGCCAATATGGCGCAATTTAGTAATCGGTTCATCCGGACTACCAAGTAATTCACCGGCGGTAGGATTCTGGTAAATCACTTTACCTTTGTGATCGGCAATAAAAACCCCTTCCTCGATATAAGAAATAATGGCCTCCATGAGCGGGGCAAAATTCATTTCCTGCATATATATCCTCCGATAACTAAAGTGATGCAGAAATCACTGTGTTGCGCAACTGCATGCAACATAGTTTTACAGATTATATCAATTAAATACAATGACTTATTTTATTTACATGAGTTGTTAGCTTGGTTATTGAGTGCAACGCTCAAAAAATATTTTATATTAATCAAGTACTTATATTGTGGCATGAGTGTTGCTCTTATATAAATAAAGAAATACAAATTAAGGGTTGGGCATTGAGAATAAAAGTATGACTGATATTTTTTCAATTCAGTGGATGAAGTGTTTTCAGGACGAGTGGAATAACGAGCCCGGCATGGCAAAAGATTTAGCACAGATAAAATTTAGTTCTAATATTGGATACGGTTTTAAAAATGAGGAGCACCCCAGAGGGGTGATTGTCGTCTCCAAAGGCAAGGCGACAGCAGCGGGTGATTTTGATGGGGAAGAGCTTAATTGGGACTTAAGGGCGAATATTGAAGATTGGGAGCAGTGGTTTAAAACCCCACCCGGAATGATGGCATTAGGCATTGCCTACAGTTCTAAAAAATTAAAATTCAAAGCAGGGGAATATGCCGCAATTATTAAGAACCCCTCGATTGCGGCTCCTTTTGTTAAAAGTTTTATGGTGATGTCCAGAATTAGATTCAAAAATTAAATTCAGATGAATAGGAATTGGGCTTGACTTGATCTGGCTCAGCTTAATTGACTTAGATAGTGGATATAGTTTTTATAGATAGAAGTTCTACTTAAAAAATATATGAAAATAATTACAACTATAATAATTTCGTAAATGGTGGCTGCATGAATATAAAATTATTAAACCGACTCGCCCTGATAACTTTCAGTACAGTCACTATGACTGCACTTGCTTCACCATATTCAAATAACAATCAAGGCTTTTACCAGAATGGAATGAATGCAAATGATGCGAATCGTGCGGCTATGTATTCATCAAGACAAGCCAATTTTAATTTGCCTCCGTCAACCCAAAGCCAATCAAGATCGAATCAATCACAAATTATTACTGTAATGTCAGCTCCTACTGGCAGTAGTGTTGTTCTAGGTGGCACAGTAGTCCCGCTACGTGAAGTGACATTATCAGCACAAATTCCAGGGCGGGTTGATTACTTAGCCGGTGTTGAAGGTGAGTCTTTTCAAGCAGGAGAAGTTGTTGTTGCCATTGATGACGATGATCTTCAGGCAAAAAGAGCTCAAGCGATAGCTAACCTGAATGCACAATCACAAGCCTTTCAAAATTCACGTGTGCAATATTCAAAAGAATTCTGGGCACCGCGTTCACGTGATGTAGGACGTATGCCGGGCATGGGTTTACCTTCCATGTTTGATATGTTTTTTACTCGTCCAATGGGTAGTGGTATGGGCATGGGAAATCCATTATTAGAACGACAAGCAGACTTATATGCACAAGGTAATAATGTTGGCCAGGCGCGAAGTCAACACATCGGAGCAATGGCCCAATTACAACAAGTGGATGCAATGTTACGTGATAGCCGTGCAGTGGTACCTTTTGATGCCATCATCGTAAAACGATTAGTAGAAGTAGGACAAACTGTTCAACCAGGACAACCATTATTAAAGCTAGCCGATAGCCACGCTTTACAGTTAAAAGTTGAAGTGCCAGTGCGATTAGTATCGGCTTTGCATAACGATATGACGGTTCCCGTTATTCTTGATGTTGGTAATACTCGTATACAAGCACGAGTCGCACAAGTGTATCCCGTTGCGGATAACAATCGGCATACCGTTACCGTTAAATTTGATTTGCCAGATGGTGTACCCGGTGGTCCGGGTATGTATGCCGAAGTTATGGTGCCAGACCCTTCTACTCCAGTACAAAATCTTCCGGTGATTCCGAATAGCGCCGTAATTTGGCGAGGCAGTTTACCTGCAGTGTATGTAGTCAATAATCAAAACGAGCAAGAACTACGCTTATTACGACTAGGTGAAGCAATAGATAACTGGACAGTTGCGGTTTTGTCTGGCCTATATTCTGGAGAACGTATTTTATCTCAACCCTCACCGGGTATGGCTGCAGGTTGGGTTAAGTAAACCACTCATAAAGTCTGATGAAAATAATAAAAATAAAGTTAAAAATAGACAAACGCGATGAGTAGTATTGAATGAGCGATAATAACAGCGTTAATAAAAGTCAGAAAAATACTGCACAACATATTCACGAGTTGGGTATAGCGGGTCGTATTACCAGTCAGTTTATTAATTCGCCTGTCACTCCTTTATTAATGTTTGCATTTCTTGCTATTGGTATTCTCGGTCTTATTTTTACACCACGTCAGGAAGATCCAAAAATATCTGTACCGATGGTGGATATTTATGTGCAATATCCCGGTGCTTCGGCTGCCCAGGTAACCAGTCTTGTGACTGATCCATTAGAACGCATCATGAGTGAAATACCTGGCGTTAGGCATGTTTATTCTGCCACTCAACGTGGTAGCAGCATTGTAACGGTACAATTTATTGTTGGCGAAGAACTAGAAAATTCTATTGTTAAAGTGCATGACAAGGTTCAATCAAATTTAGATAAAATTCCACCAGGGGTTGCCATGCCGTTGGTTAAACCGGTTGGAATTGATGATGTACCCATTGTCAGCATCACAATGTGGTCGAAAGATGTTGATGATGCAATTTTAAGAACCTTGTCATTTGACGTCTTACAGAGACTGGAAGAAGTACCGAATACCGGTAATGGTTTTGTTGTCGGTGGACGCTCTGATCAAATTCGTGTTGAAGCTTATCCTGAGCGATTAAGTGGTTACGGTATTAGCATCGCGCAACTTGCTAAAACGATTCAGACTGCAAATGCAGAACGCGCAGCCGGTAACATCGAAGGAAATAATCTGGCCTTTAATGTTTATACAGGTGCATTTCTTAAATCAGCAGCAGAAATTTCCCGGTTGGTTATCGGCGTGCATGATGGCTCGCCTATTTATGTGCGAGATGTTGCTAAGGTTTCTCAATCACCAGAAGAAACAAAACAACTTGTTAATTATTATTCGGGTGTTGCTAATGCGCAGGGCTTCAATCTGGCACATGGCGAACCTGCTGTTACCATTGCGATAGCTAAAAAAATTGGTAGTAACGGCGTTACTGTGGCCAGGGCCATTCTCAAAAAACTGGAATCTTTAAAAGGTAGATTAATACCCGGTAATGTTCATGTCGAAGTCACCCGAGATTACGGCAAGAGTGCTAATGATAAAGTAAACGAATTGTTAACCTCTATTTTAGAAGCAACCGTAGCCGTTAGTATTCTTTGTCTTTTTGGTTTGGGTTTACGTGCCGCTACCGTTGTTATTATGGTTATTCCCATTGTTGTTCTTGTTACGGTGTGGTCGGCATGGATTATTGATTACACCATCGATCGGGTTAGTTTGTTTGCATTAGTGTTTTCGATTGGTATTTTGGTTGATGATGCAACGGTGGTTGTTGAAAATATTTTCAGACGTTGGTTAGAAGCGGGTAAAACAACGGCGACTATTGCGATTGATGCCGTGCGTGAAGTTGGCAATCCAACCATTCTGGCAACGTTAACTATTATTTCTGCTTTATTACCCATGGGTGTCGTAAGTGGTTTGATGGGCCCTTATATGAGACCGATTCCTGTATTGGGTGCATCGGCAATGTTTTTCTCATTAATAGCAGCATTTGTGTTTGCTCCATGGCTTGCCATGCGTTTGCGTCCGCAACTCTCAGCACTAAAAAAAGCTGAAAAACACGAATTAAAAATGCAGAAATTTATTGGACGCTATTATAAGCCCTGCATGTTGCCATTATGTACCAACAGACGTTATGGATTAATGTTCTTGTTTGGTTTGATAATTGCCACTTTATTAGCCTGCAGTATGTTTTATACCAATGCCACCACTGTGAAAATGTTGCCGTTTGATAACAAACCAGAATTCAATGTTGTTATTAATATGCCGGAAGGAACCGCCTTACCGGTAACTGCAAATGTTGCACAACAACTCACCGAGAAGTTACGTACTATTCCTGAAGTCACGGCCGTACAGTCTTATGTTGGAACATCTTCACCGTTTAATTTTAATGGCATGGTACGTCATTATTATCTTCGCCAGCGCCCATGGGAAGCTGATATTCAAGTTATGCTGCTGGATAAAAATGATCGCGAACGTGCAAGTCATGATATTGCGGTTGATGCACGGCGTATTATTAAAGAGTTTATCCAACAGACACCTTATTTAAAAATGGCGGGTGTTAAAACTCAAGTCGTTGAAATGCCACCAGGCCCACCTGTGTTACAAACTGTTGTTGCAGAGATTTATGGACCCGATGCAAATACACGTCGGCAAGTTGCTCAGGATATGACTAGGTTATTTGAAAAAGCGGAAGGTGTGGTTGATGTCGATAATTACATGGCTGACCAATACAATTACTGGCGTTTTGAAGTGGATATTGAAAAGTCAGTGCGCTATGGCGTTTCTGTAGATACCATTAATCAACATCTTGCAATGTCCATGGGTGGTTTCCGTTTAGGGGATATTAAACGTGGTGTAGTACGTGAACCTACTTATATTGTCTTACAGGTTCCTTTATCTGTGCGTTCACAAGTTCAACGCTTAAAAAACCTTCCCATCATGTCCGATACTGGTGAAACAATCCCCTTGGGCGAATTGGGTCGATTCCTTTTAGTGGAAGAAGATCCCATTATTTTCCATAAGGATTTACGTGGCGTTGAATATGTAACGGGTGAAATGGAAGGGCGTTTAGGTGCACCTATTTATGGCATGTTCAACGTAGAAGATATGCTGGTTGATTATAAAACGCCTGATAATGTCAACATGAGTGGTATGCCAATGGGCTTGATTGCACCACCTGAAGAAGATATCCAGTCCGGATTTGAATGGGGTGGTGAATGGACGGTCACTTATGAAACATTCCGCGATATGGGTTTGGCTTTTATGGCGGCTCTAATTCTTATTTATGGATTAATCGTTTGGGAGTTTAAAAACTTTACGTTAGGTGGCTTGATTATGGCGCCTATTCCTTTGACTTTAATTGGTATTATTCCCGGCCACTGGATCATGAATGCAGAATTTACTGCAACATCAATGATTGGCTTTATTGCCCTGGCGGGGATTGTGGTTCGTAATTCTATTTTATTAGTTGAGTTTGTAAAAAATGAAGTCGCACAGGGTAAAGAAATTACCGATGCAGTTGTCAGTGCCGGCCAGATTCGTATGCGTCCAATTCTGATTACAGCATTAACTCTTATGGCGGGTTCATGGATGATTATATCCGATCCTATTTTCCAGGGTATGGCCGTTAGTCTTTTGTTTGGGGCAGCCGTTGCAACAGTTCTAACCCTGGTTGTTATTCCGCTAGGTTGTATCAGTATTAGTAAGCAATTTTATATCTTGCTCGATTTACCTGTTCCGGAAGTAACTACACCCAAGCATGAAAGTTACATCGGTTCAATATTGGATAAAACCCCTTTATGGCAGACGATTAAAAACTACAGCGCTGAAAAATATACCTATTTTCATGCGCTAGGGTTGAGACTTATTAATAAAATTAAAGTTACATTTTCTGACCTGATTCATATGATTAAAAATAAAGTCTGGCAGGCATATAAAAACTTTATTGAGACTAAAAATGATGTAAATCAAGGAACGAAAGTTTCTAAAGATGTAAACTTAAAAGATAAGGATTCGGTAGCATCAGAAAAAAATAAACGTAACGTTACAAAGAACAAGACGGCTAATGATAAAAGTGAAAAAAGTAAGGCTGATAAAGTAGCCGATTCTAACAAGGAATCAACAGAAGCCAGCGTTGAAAAAACTAAAAAACGAGCTACTCGAAAAAAGAAAATAATCAATGCTGGGTTAACCACTGAAGTTCAGAAAGAAAATGTTAAAGCAGATGAGAAAGTTAAGAAATCAAAAATTAAGAGTAAAACAGTAACAAAGAAAAAAACACCGGTAAAGAAAAAACGCCGTGGCATACAGCTAAAAAAGAAATAAATGATAAGCAATGAGGTTAGAGTAATGAAAAAAGAACATCAAATTTTACTAGGATTAGTTTTGCCAGTGCTGGCGATTAATCTACTGGGCATTACAACTATTCATGCTGCAGATGATGCTACAGAAACAACGACAAAAGATATTTCACAAACTAAAGGTATGCCAGCAGCACCTGCAGGCCCCTATCGTTCATTACATGATATGAAACATAATTCTGAACCACAGATGCAACAACGTCAGCCTGTATCGAAACCAATGCCATTGCATGCAAGTCCTAATTTTAATAACAGACAATGGACTACGCCTACACCTCCACAATGGAATCAAGCACAACAACAAGGTATGCCAATACCCCCACCACAGTGGAATCAGGCACAACCACAGCAGCGCATGCCAATACCAGAACCACAGTGGAATCAGGCACAACCACAGCAGCGCATGCCAATGCCAGCACCACAGTGGAATCAGGCACAACCACAGCAGCGCATGCCAATGCCAGCACCACAGTGGAATCAGGCACAACCACAGCAGCGCATGCCAATGCCAGCACCACAGTGGAATCAGGAACAACCACAACAAACGCCATCGAATTTTAATAACCGACAATGGATGCCACCGCAACAGAATCAACAACAGCGGAATCCACAACGCTGGAATCAACAACAGTGGAATCCACAACAGTGGAATCCACAACAGTGGAATCCACAACAAGGTATGCCCAGACAACAACAAATGGCACCGCAACAAGCTGGCCCGAATTTTAATAATAATCGTCAATGGACACCACCAACGTATACACCCTATCCTCAAAACAGAGGTTGGTAAAAGGAGTAATGCAAGTGACTCTTAAACATATTAGTCAGACAGTATTATCGATGCTTGGTATGTTTATGTTATTGGCAAGTGTATCTGCACAATCGGTTGTTTTTTCTCCTGATCAATGGCCTAAACGCTGGGAACGGGCAATGCATCATCAGCCAATGAATGGACATATTGTTGCGGATAAATTGAAAAGAGTTGATTTTAAGCGAGTGAATCATCGTGAAAAAAATCATCAGGGTTGGGGGCAGCAACGTGATGATAATCGTTATACGCGCAGTCGTACTCCCGAGTATAACTACCAAACGTATAACATCTATGACAGAACACCAATAAATGATGGTTCATATTTATTAAATAGATCTGCGCCTGGCTACTATGGTAATGCAATGCCGGTTTATCCAAACATGTATCCGGGTATGTACCCAAATATGTATGGTAACAATTATTCCGGAAACTATTCAGGCTTAGGTATGCCAGGGTATGGAATGCCGGGTTCAGGTTTGGGCTATCCGGCACCAATATATATGGCCCCTGGGATTTATCCTGGCGGTGCTTACCCTTGGTGAACATGAAGAGTAAGACCATGTGAAGTGTTAGAAGATGGGTAATGAAAAATATTTAACAGTTTCCGAAAATCCATTAAGTATGGAATTTCGAAAAAGTAAGGTGATAACTACGCACTCTTGGTTATCATTTTTAGACTTACCAGAGTGTAAAGGTATGCTACCGCATATCAAATTTTAAATTGTTAGGAGAAGAGTAATGATGAAATTTAAAACTGCAATGGGTGCGGCTGCAATTGTAATGGCATTAGCTTTGCCATTATCTTCAGCGAATGCATGGGGTCCTTGGGGCGGTGGTGCTCCCTGGAATAACTGGGGTAATAACGGCTGGGGTAACAACAACAACGGCTGGGGCAACGGCAACGGCAATGGTTGGGGCAATGGAAATGGCTACGGTAATGGCAATGGCTGGGGCAACGGAAATGGCTGGGGAAATGGTGGAGGTGATGGCGACATGAGCTTCAGCATGAGTACTCGTGGTAATAGCAACATGGGTGGCTATGGAAATGGTAACGCTTACGGTAACGGTTATGGAAATGGAAATGGTTACGGTAATGGTTACGGTAATGGTTACGGAAATGGCAGTGGCTACGGTAATGGTTATGGTAATCAAAACTATGGCGGCGGTTATCCTCAAGGTTACTATGGCGGACCACAAGGTGGACCACCTCCTGGATACTACGGCAGACCACAAGGTGGACCACCTCCTGGATACTATGGCAGACCACAAGGTTGGAATAACCAACAAGGTCAGCAGCAAGCACCTGCACCTAAAGCAGGTAAATAATGGAATAGGGATCCGATAAACTGTATCGGATCCCCAGTCCTAATGAGAAATTAGAATAAAGTATTCATGCAATAGGAGATCGAGGTGATTAAACAATTTAAATTTACTGGAATGAGTGTGTTACTTCTGTTGTTGTCATTCAATGTGAACGCATTAGAACTGAGGGTGGAATTTTCGGCGGAGGCAATACAAGTTTCTCCAGATCGTCCTCCACTAATGTCAAAAATGTATGTGAGTAAATCAGCGGTAAGAACAGAAATATTTCAACAAGGTCACCGTGTTACTGATATTTCATACATTAAAAAAGGTAAACGCTTATTAATATATCCGGACCAGAAAACGTATATGGAACAAACAGGCTTATCTATTTCGCCTTCCTGGTCTGGTAAATCGGTTAAAACACCTTGTGAAGGTGTACCGAATCTCCGCTGTAAAAAAATAGATAAAGAATCACTACATAATATCAATGTAGATAAATGGGAAGTAGTAAGAGATGTTAATGGCAAGACATTTAAAAGCTTGCACTGGATTGATAGTAAAAGGCATTTGGCAGTTAAAGACATGTTTCCTGATGGCGGGATGTCTGAATTAATCATGCTAGGTAAAGGTAAACTAGATGGAAGAGAAGTTGAGCAGTGGGAGTCACGCTACACTCATCCGTCCGGGAGAACTTTAGTATCCAAGCAATGGTATGACCCACAATTACAAATGGTCATAAAAGAAGAACGTCCAGGCGGCTTCATAAGAGAATTAAAAAATATAAAAGTCAGTAAGCAGGATAAAAAATTATTTGATTACCCAAAAGATTTTCGCAAGATAAGTGCAAATCAAAATAACTTTAATCCGCAAGGACAACAGCCACAAGGCCAGCAACAATTAGGTCAGCGCGGTCAATAAATATGATTACCCTGATTGCAAATTTAAAAGGTGGCTCAGGAAAAAGTACGGTCGTATTTAATCTTGGCTTGTGGTTACAAATGAAAGGCCAACCGGTGGTGGCTTATGATTTAGACCCACAGCAAACATTGTTAGATGTTGCTGAGGTGCGTCGGGAAGAAGGCTATACACCGCCGATGCAAGTTTATCCACCAAGGGAAAGCTTGCAGGATGATTTGAGATGTCATCCTGCAAAGGTACATGTTTTAGTCGATGTGGGTGCCGCAAATCTTGATGCGATGAGAACGGCAATAAGAACAGCGGATCAAATTATTATACCGGTGCCGCCGAGTCAACCTGATGTGTGGGCGACCCAACGTTTTCTGGATATTGTAGATAAAGCAACACAGGGTAAGCCGCCTAAAATGAGCGCGTTTGTGAATAGAGCCGATACACATTGTGCGGTTAGAGAATCAGATGATACAGAAGAAGTATTAAAACAATTAAGCGGTGTTCATTTAATACCAAAACGATTATTTCAGCGAACCATTTTTCGACGTTCATTAAGTGAAGGAATGGCCGTGTTTGAAATGTCTTTACGTTGTAAAGCCGCTGAAGAGTTTAATGCATTTGCCAGTTTTGTATTTCCAGAACTTGCCTGAGATTAAATATTTTCAGGTCTAATTTTTTAGGCCTGATATTTTGAGGAAAGATAAATGAAATTGTTACGCCATATATTGAGTCACATACTTTTAATTCTGGTTATGTTTGGCATTGTGTCACTCTATTATTATCGTCATCAATTATTACCGGTTAAATATGCTGGTAAAATTGACGTCTATGCAGAAAAAATTCATCCAGGGTTAAAGTCATTTGCAAGAATAAAAAGCACAAATAACGAGGTTGCTGTAGTTGAATTTGTCTCTGTCGATGAGACTGAAACATCAGTTGTAGTGGATAAAAGTGTGGATTCTGAAAACATATTAATAGATAACGCTTCAGTCACAGACTCCGCTGTACAAATCCCACCAGGTGAATCACTAAGTCCAGAACAACCCGTTGCTGTAACAGATGTACCGATAACGATTGATGCTGTGATCGATGCTGTGCCACAAGAAAAACCTGCTGACGAGGTTGCTGTAGATATACCGGCTACTCCAGCAGAGATTGTGCCGCCGGTTGCTACAGTTATCGAAAAACCAGTTGAAGACAGCATGATGCCAGAGACTGACAAAGACGCTACTACGACTGATGATTTATTACGAGCTGCCAGGCAAGCATTTAAAGATGGAAAATTAGACGTTGCCATAACACAATACAATGCAATTATCGAACTAGATAATGATGACGCCGACTTTTATGGTGAATTAGGTAATGTACATTATGCGATAGGTAGCTGGAAAGAGGCTGGTGCGGCTTATTATGAAGCAGCTATTCGTTTAATAGAAAAAAGACAGTTCGCTCAAATCCGATATTTACAACGAGTACTAAATGGACTCGATGCTGAACTTGCAGAAAAATTAGAGTATCAACTTGCAAGTCTTAATTAGTAAAAAATTTACTGTAACAATTTAAAGAGAGAAGTATATGTCGGATCAAAAAAAGTTGGATGAAGTGTGTGATGGCACCGCAGAAGGTTGTCATGGCAATTCCGACGAATGTGGGAAAGATCCCAAAGAGTGCCATGCGAATTCTTCATTTTCTAAAAAAATGGATCCTGACAGTATGGAAGATTGCATGGGTAAAAGTCTGGACCAACTTTCTAAAGCCTTTATGGCCAGTGCCAAACGTTGGGAGATGATTGTTTATCCTGCTTTATTCGCTTTTATCATTCTTGCTGCTTACGGTTTTTTTCTGATATATAGTTTAACCAAGGATATTTCCCGAGTTGCAGATGATATGGGACAGATTACTCAAAGTATGAAACATGTTTCTACCCAAATGGATTCCGTATCAAAAAATATGATTATCATGACACAAACGCTGGATAGTCAGTTAGTGACTATGAATGAAATGGTTTATCACGTGCGCGGTATGGATCGTTCAATAAATCAAATGCGTTATGATTTTTCAATATTAAATAATAGTGTTTCTCGTCCAATGTCATTTATGAATACATTCATGCCGTGGTGAACGAGATTATTTCTAATTCTTATAAATAAGTTTGGAGGATAAAATTATGGAAAAGAAGAATAAGGACTCAGAATCAAATAATTCTACAGAAGAAAACTCTGTGCAAACTAAACAAGAACATATAAAAGAACGCCTGAAAGAATTAGGTGTGTCCGAAGAATCAGAGCGACCAACAAAATCCTGGTTTCGTCGATATGGAAGTTATGTGATAGTAGCGGTTGTTATTACACTTATATCTATTTATTGGCTTGAAAATAAAAATCAGGTTAATAATCCTGTTGAACAGGTAGCACAACAGGAGTCACCTGCTGATGAAAATCAGAATCAGACTGTAAACCCGCAACAAACGAATCAAATGATGACAGAGAATAATCAGGCAAAACCCTGGATGCAACAAAATGCAGCTAAGCACCGAATGATGCAACAGAAGGTCTGGGAACAACAAAAAATGCGCCATGACGCATGGCGAAAACAGATGAGAGAGCAACACGAAAAAAATCAGCAAGCCTGGGAACAATATAGACAACAGCAACAAGCAATGAATCAGCGAGGTATGCCTGCGAACGGAGCAGGGCAGGGGAATATGCAGCAACAGCAACAGTACCCAAATCAAAATCAAAACCAAAACCCGAAGTATGCAGGTTCATATCCGCCGCCTTATTGGAATAATTTTCAAAGAAATCAGTGGCAACAAGGTCCTCAGCCTATGCCTGGGTATAACCAGATGCCACCAAATTATCAGGTTCCACCTGCATACCAGCAGTCTTACCCTAACCAATATTATTATGGAAGATAATATTTAAAATTGCTGTTAAGTGTAAATCAATTGTTGGAGTAACCTGAGAGTACATATATGACAATATTAAAAAACATTTTTTCTATTATTGGTTTTTTAACGGTAATTGTATTATTTGTCTTGATATATAAAATGGAGCCGGCCTATCACACCTTTAGTACTTTTGACGATAAGGCTGTTAGTACCTATTCTGAATTGGTAGCGAATATTCTGGAAAGCGGTAATGCTGTCGAAGCCACGGTATGGAAGACAAAAGTAGCTAAAGGCTTGAGTGCCGGGGATGTTGAACTTGCAATGCGTTCAGTAGCAAATGAACATAATATAAAAAATGTGGGAGAGCTCCCTTTATCCAAACAGGTAGAGGCTATGAGTGGCAAGCCATATCGCTTCATGAAAATATATATGTTCTGCAATGCATTAACCGCCGCAAAAATGGTGAATTATAGTGATGCCTTTTCAGCGTACTTACCTTGCAGAGTGACATTGCTAGAAGATAAACAGGGTCTATTGTGGATCTACAGTCTTAATATGGACTTAATGATTCATGGTGGTAAGGAATTGCCACCCGCACTTAAAGAAGAAGCCTTAAAAGTAAAAATGATTATTCAGGATATTATGAAACGTGGTGCAACAGGTGAATTTTAGAGTGAGGCAGGTTGTATGAGTATATGTAAAGATAGTCAGCATGGTAAGAAATCTACGAGTCGACAGATTTTTAATCATGTTAAAAAAACCGAAACCCCAATGCATGATGTACGTACTTTAATGCTAAACATTTTATCGCAATATCAAAAGGCAGATAAAATAGGTATGTCACTGGGTGTATTGGATGATAAAGCCTCTTTTACCGATTCGGTTTCGTGGTGTTCAATTGTAGGTAAAATGGATCATCACAAACAAAGTTTGGATAAAACGAGTAAAGAGCAACTCGTTAAACTTGTTGGTTATCTGGACGAACTCTCCAATACCTTTGATGAACGAGTTATCCAGCCAATCCAAAACCATCGTGACCGCTGGATGAAAAAAGTCATCCTCTGGGATAGTATGGTTATAGTTGTATTTGCAGTAATTATTGCAACAGCTTTATTTCTATCGGGCATCAAGTTGAGTAGTACATCAGTTCTTGAGCTTATTCAACAACGCCCAATATTTTTCTCGCTAGCAGCTATGGCCAGTATAGTTGCATTCATCAGTCTACACTTCTTTATCCGACGTTCAGTCATCAAAAGCATACTTAACTCATTAGAAGAAAAGCTTCCAATGGGGATGAGTCTGAAAAAAGCGTTAATCAGGAATATACGAATTCGCCACAGCATCTTTCGACCTAACCCGGCTGGCTGGAGTTCTTTTCAACGCCATCGTCTGCAATCAATATCAAACAAGGCTTTAGAGTTAGAAGTGCAGTTGGCCGATGTTTTATCTAATTATACAAATGATGCGGTAGTATAAAGCCTGGCGTACTAACGAATATTGAAATACATCCTCACCATCAAAGACCCTCTGTAACTTTAGCTTCCTGAAGTTATATGTCTATATAGTATTAATATCGCAGAAACGACTATATAATAATATTCATGCAATGTGACTTACTTTGATGAATTCATATATTATAATTTAATATGGATTGTTTGTTTAAATATAATAAAAGTAATAATTTAGTCATATTTAGCCAGTATAGTAACCACTCTGTAATGTAAGTATTTCAACTAAACTTAATACCAAGACTAATTAATATGCGAACTAACTTCATGAATAAACTACTAGTACTATCCATTGTCGCGATGATAACCGGGTCTTCTGCTGTATGGGCTGATGACTCTCTTGAGGCTCAAAAGCAGGCAATCATTCTCAATTTAAACAAAGCGTTTCCCAATGAAAAAATTGATAGTGTTAAGCTATCTCCATTTGAAGGGGTATATCAGGTAATGATACCGCCACATGTGTATTATGTTAATCATGATGCAAAATACATTTTTAGTGGTGACTTATTTAAGCTCGATGGTAAAGTGAATCTCACCAAGTCATTGCGGGACGAAGCTCGAATAAAAGCAATTGAAAATGTAGGCGAAGATTCGATGATTATCTTTGCCCCCAAAAAAACAAGATATACTATTTCAGTTTTTACAGACATTGATTGTCCATACTGTAAAAAACTACATAGTCAAATGGATGGCTATAACAAACAGGGGATTAAAGTCAGGTATCTGGCATTTCCTCGTGGAGGTCCACAATCAAAGTCATTTGATAACACAGTTTCTGTATGGTGTGCTAAAGATAGGAATAGTGCTATTACGAAGGTTAAAGAAGGTCAGGCTATTGCAAATAAAAAATGCAATAACCCAGTGTTAGCACACTATAACCTAGGTAAAAAATTAGGGGTGCAGGGAACACCTGCAATTATTCTTGAAAACGGTGAAATACTTCCCGGTTATGTTCCACCAGAAAAACTTATCAAAATATTGAAAGAAAAACTAACAAAAAAACAAATACTTAACGTGACGGGCTAAGTAAGGTGCACATTGTATATTAGTCAAGTCTGTGTAATATACTTTCCCAGGACTTATATATTCCGGAATGTTTTATTTGTGAATCACTAATACTTTTGTTTAAAGACCATCTGGATATTTTGTTAAATGCGAACTGATAATTCAAATCTTTTCGTGCTCTCACAGATAAAATTTCGCGTTCGATGTTATCCAATACAAATTCCTGCTTTAGTTGGTTACTATGAAAGAGTAAAACCAAATGGTTTTCAATTGAAAGTGTGTCTTTATTAAATGCCTTAACAAAGGCAAGTCTCAAATTTTTATCATTAATACCAAGCTTGGATAAATAGATATACTTAGCAACTGCAATATCTTCACAGTCACCTGCATTCTGTGAAAACAATTCACTTGGTGTCGCCCAGTATTCGACTAGCCCCCATAATTCCATGTCGGTTTTATTTTTAAACGTATTAAAATAAGTATTTATTAGTGAGACTTTTTTCTGGTCAGGTAATCCCACTGCTTGAGTTAATAGTTGTTGTATCGATAACTCACGAGGAGAGGAAAAATCTTGTAATAATGAAGCGCTTATAGAACCGTCTGTGTTAACTAATAGTTGTTTGTTATAAAAACTGGAATTTGTTACATTTGATGATGGTTTTTTTTTAGTATATGTTTCACTAGCATTGACCGTAGCATAGACAAACAATAGCATTATCAATAGAGTAAACTTACTAGCAGAAAATAAATTCCTACTAAATATTAAACCATTCCGTACCACAACATCTAACATCTTAATGTACCACCTGACTATAAGTTCTATAGTATGTAGCGACACTGAAGAGCAGAGCTTTAGAAAATTATTAAGTTATATTTCCAATATGTGTGGTGCATTGGCGAGTAGATGCATAAATTTAAAATATATCAAGCTAAAAATTTAATCAGATACCATCAATTGACCGAACATAACTTGTTGTCCTAATACGCGCCAAGTATATTGTCATCTTTTGATTTGGATAACGATTGTAAGAGCCATTTGGCTTGTGCGTTCCCGAGTAATTTATGGTTTTGTTCTGCTAATGCGGGGTCTTGAGGGCTAGCAATTTGTTGGTCCCGGCCAATTAAGCGTGTATCTAACCTCATTAAATCAATCAGACTACCAAAAACTAAATTTCCGATAAGCCTTCAGTAGATTTTTTTGGTTAATCTGGCATATTGGCATCCATTCATGATATGCCTTGACGGCCGCTGAGCGCCTGTCTATCCAAGCACTTTCGCCAAGATCTAGATTATGATTTTGCGTACAATCCCGCCATGAAACATTGGCAGATTCATGTTCATCCCAGATAACAATGAATGGATGCTGGCGATGTACTGCTGTTTAATTTTCATCTGTTCGATATACTGTGCGTAATGCTGCCAATAGTCGTCTGGTGAGTCTGATTTCAGCATCAGGCTTTGGTATTCTCTGTTTGCGTATTCGTAAACATAATCGCCTAAGTGCAATATGGCATCCAGATCATTTCGTTCGACAATCATGCGGTAGACATTGAAGTGTCCATATGGGTAGTTTGAGCATGAGGTAAAAGCAATTCGTAATTTATCGACATGTCCGGTGGGTAAGGTTTTTGTTCTGCCAATAGGTGAGCTATGCCCCTTCGCATGAAAACGGTAATAGATGTAGTGTCGGGTTGCAAACCTGTTTGGTTCAAGCTTAATAGTGAAGTCCAGCTTAACAGTGGTGTGATCCACACCTTCATTTATAATTGTTTCAAATTCAGGATCTGTCGTAATACAGCATCTAACCGTTATTACACATTTGTTAGTTTTCCGGTTGTAACGCGTGTCCATAATATAACACTCTCTGTTAACGGGGCATCGCTAGTGACGCCGTGTTTAAAGGGAGAGTGTCTATAGGAATGTCTTTCGTTATCGGCTAGCTCATAATTAATAGGATTAATAGTTAAACCTATTCCACTAGTTACGGCGTGTTATTTTCATGATTTTTCCTTTTTATAGTTTGCTATAGGTTAACCATTAAACCTGACGGAAAAAAGAAAACTAACAGTTGAATTTATGAATAAAGTATTATAAGTCAATTTTTAATATTTTCATTAAAAATTACCAATAAAGTAATACAGATGAAATGTAAATGTATTAATAATAGGAACTCTGTTTATTATAATTATTGAGTAAAATTACATGAAAAATGTTTTAATTATTTTATTTGTTGTATTGTTCGTAAATGGTTGTGCAACTATCAATACTGAAAACCGGGAAAATAAAAGAAAATATACGTTGCCGACCACGGAGGAATTAACGCAATACATCAGTATTAGAAATTCACAGAAAACTATTGAGCATGGTTTTGGAAAATCAAAAAATTATTCGAGTAATTACCGTTATTTAACCCAAAAATACGTTGATCGTCTTATTCGAGAATTGAAGATGAAGCATACAAAATTGAATATTAACGGTGCAAAAATAATTGAAATAGAATTGTATAAAATTACAAGTAACCAGGTAGATAGTGAGCCAGATAAATTTAATGGAACTATGTTTGTCAGGCTAAAGCTTCCTGAAGGGAAGGTGATTAACATAGTTTCAAAATATAATAATTTAAAGAGTCCAGAAAATGAAAATATTAATACAAGTATTCATAAAATGATTCTGGAAGCGGTAAAAAACACTATGAATACACCAGAGTTTATTGAGTATATAAAATGATATCTTAATACGTGAACGTTGGGTTGCAGCCCATATTTTGTAATATATTATAATTATATTTATTGTGCATTTGTGATGTAACTACATCATCGCAAGTTGGTTTGCTAGCGCTACCTTTCCCTTGTATCGTGATAAAAGGTGGCTGCTCTATGCCTCGATTATCGGCGAGTAAAACAGTATTTCTGGAATCGTCAATTTTAGTCAGGGTATGACTGCTATTGTTGGAGCCAGATGAAGAATTTGAAGCTGAATTTGACCTCCCAATGAAATCAGAACTGCCGATGACTTTCGTGGTCGGTTGGTTGATTCGATTATTCCATATGTTAGGTTTAGATGTAGTGCTGGATAAAGTTAGCTGTTTTACATTTTCATCATAATATCTATTTTCAAACGATCCATTATTAACGGGTGTCTTAGTATGATTGTTTTTATCGTATTGAGAAATGGTGTTGGGTATGGGTTCATCCGTACCAACTTTGGTGTGTATTTGTTGAGATGCATCGTAAGTATCTAATTGGTAATTTACGTCGTAAGTATCTGTAGAGAGTAAGAAGCTGAATGGATGACTAGTGTGAGTAACATAAAACATTGTACTAAATAAAATTACAAAGACAAATGAAAATATTGATATTATTAGTCTGAAATTATTTTCTGGCTCATTTTTCATATTATTAGCACACGTTATATACAAGTCACAATTCTATTGTACGAATGTTACATGTGTATGGCATTATAGTTGTTTGTAATACTAATAGAAGTAAACCTGATCTGTTTTACCTTAATTTATACTGTAACTGCAATAAATTAATATGTAATACATTAGTATTACTAAAGTATTTATTATATAAACAGATACAATATTGTCATATGCATTTAATAATTGAGGGTTGATAATTGGTTGTAATTAAACCATAAAAGAAACAGTCGATGTTTTTGCTCGTGTTTTATGAATGTAGTGTTTTGGAAGCCAATATATTGAGAAAGGCGACATACTGACAAGTAGGACTCTTGTCGATTATTCTATTCAACATGTAATTTTAATTTTCTCACCATTATTCACCTGGTTAGCAGTGATTAAATCACGCTATATATCGATTCTATTACTGGGTATTTATATTTATTCTGGAAGTTATCGATATACCCTATGTGCTGGTTGGTAGTATAAAGAGCTTGTTTTATATACATTTCACATAGCAACATTGAATCAATCATCTTTAGTGGCTTAGTATAATTCCTGGAAGGTTGTGGTCGGATTGTATTGGCGATTGGTTAGGTTATTTTTGTAATATTGACACAAAGTAAAGGGCGTGCGTCAAATATTATTTTTTAGAGTGAAAAATATAAGTAGTAAGTATATCTGAATAAAAATCTAATGATTTAATTAGATAAGTTATACTTTGGCATAGCGTAAGTATTTATCATAAAGATATTCACAAAGAGCATTATCTATATTGGTGTTTGCTGAAGTAGTTTCAAGCATTTCCTGTATTTTACGTTGCATGAAATGGTCCGGTAGCGCAGACATGGCAATGAGTTCGATATCATGAATATCGATATTTAATTCTTTGGATTCATTGCCGTTATTAATAATAGTGTTAAGTTTCTCGGCATCTAAGTTAAAAAAGTTTGCTAATTCTTTCCCGCTTTCTATAAAAGCAGGTAGTACGTCACGTCCACAGCGGTCTCGGTGATCAAGGGGGGAAAGTTTCGATAAAGCTGTTTTGATGGCATAGCGGTACATATCTGAATCTCTCACACCAAGGCGATTTGCGATGCGCTTGATTTTAAGGTGATCGCTTTCTGATATACGCATAGATACGATTTTTTTTTGCTTGCTAGCCAAAATATTTATTATTATCTCTTTAATTAAATTGTAAATTCCATTTCCACGCAAATGAATTCTATCGTAGTAGTGTGACAGAATGATAACACTACCGCGTATTATTGTAATACATTCGTATGTTGCAAATTTATACAGTTTTATTACAAGTTTAATTAAATTGTCATCTTTTCGTTATATCGGGTTGTGTACAATGCCACATATTCAACTAAGACTGTTTGAGTGTAGCTAATGTGTTTTTACACATAAAATTATTAACCAATAATAAATATAATGAATAGTAATGAATAACAAGATAATCTTTATAATAGCATTAAGCATTACTGATATTACACAAGCAACGGGCCAGTCACTACAGCCTGAAGTAACTGATGTAAAATCAGATTCTTCTGTGACTATAACGCAGAAAGAGAATGAATCTGTTATTAAAAACGATGAGCGGGAAAGTATATCGGATAAAGAGTCGGCTATCAAAAGCCGTGTGGATGTAGATGCTATTAAACAGGTAGAGAAGGGTGATTCCCAGTTACATAAGGAAGCAGAAGAAACCACTGCAAACAAAAAAGCCCAGTTCGATATTCTGGAAATCAGAGTTAAGGGAAATACATTATTATCTAAAAAGGTACTTGAGAAATCTGTTTATAGTTTTTTAGGTTACAAGAAGACTCTGGATGATGTGGAGCAGGCAAGAAGTACACTTGAAAAATCTTACAAAAGCGCAGGTTACCCTGCTGTCGTTGTTTCCATCCCTGAACAAAAAATAAATAATGGAATTGTTAAGATTCAAGTAGTTGAAGGGAAAATATCACGTGTCCGTATTTCAGGCTCACAATATCATTCGCTGACTAATATTAAACAAAAAGTACCCGCGTTAAGTCGTGGTAATGTGTTGTATCTTCCTGATGTCCAACAACAGTTAAATAATTTGAATCAGTCAAGTCCGGATCGAAAAATAACACCTGTTCTACGTCCTGGACGTTCGCCTGGTACTGTCGAAGTGGAATTAAAAGTTCAGGACACATTACCTATGCATGGCGAGGTAGAAATTAACAACAGAAATAGCAGTACAACAACTAAAACAAGAGCTAGTGCTTCTTTGCGCTACGATAATTTATTTCAGAAACAACACAGTTTTGGTTTGCAATATCAAATATCTCCGGAAAAAACCGAAGAAGTGAAAGTATTAGCATTAACGTACATAATGCCTGTCAGTTCAGAAAATGATCGGCTGGTTATCTATGGAATTGATTCGAATAGTAAAGTATCAACCTTAGGAGATACCACTGTATTAGGTAACGGTAAAATATTAGGTGTACGCTGGGTAAAACCTTTAACAGGTACACAATCCTATTTTCACAGTATTTCGCCAGGGTTTGATTATAAAGATTTTGAAGATACTCAAGAAATAGACGGAACTGATACTATATTCCCTATATCATATTGGTCAACGACTTTTCGTTATGATGCATCAGTCATCAGTCAGCAACAACTCTACCAATATAATGCTAGTATAGTTTTTGGCGTTCCGATTAATTCGCGTCAGAATGAATTTACATCAAAACGTGTTAATTCTAAAACAAATTTTCTTTTCTTTACCGGTGGTGTCAGTCATAAGTATTCGTTTGAAAATAAATATGAAATCAGAACACGTTTAGACGCACAAATTGCAACGTCACCATTAATCTCAAATGAACAATTCAGTGCCGGCGGCGCAACTAGCGTGCGTGGTTATTTTGAATCCCAATTGGTTAATGATACTGGCATAACAGCATCACTAGAACTAGTGAGTCCTCCGCTTTATGAATCAATAAAAGATATTAACGATTTTCGTTTACATCTGTTTTATGACGGTAGTAAGAGCTGGCGTAAAGATCCTTTGCCGGGGGAAGGTGATAGTTCGCAGATTTCCGGCGCAGGGGTTGGCTTTAGACTTAAGGCACTTAATGATCTTAGTGCAACAATGGATGTAGCATGGGCACTTAAAGATCAAGGCGAGATTAAAAAGAATGATGTTCGTCTGCATTTTAAACTGGCTTATGAATTCTAGTACGCTAAAAACTATAATATACGAAGTAATACCACACATTACTGTCACGTGAGTGTCACACGTTAACCGTAGACTGTCAAAAAATTTTATGTCAAAAAATTCCAGGAGAATAATGGCAATGCGACAACTTACTTTATTATTGGTACTGATTTTTTCACTACCAAATATTGCCAATGCATGGTGGAATGAACAGTGGGCATATCGAAAAAATATTACAATGGATACTACGGTTGCCGGTGTACAACTAGCAGAAACATTATCTGACTATCCTGTTTTAGTCCGTTTGCATACAGGGAATTTTAAATATTTTTTAGATGTAAAAGCAGATGGTAGTGATATTCGGTTTATGTCAGCTGATGACAAGTTACCCTTGAAATTTCATATTGAAAAATTTGATCCAATAAGTGAAATTGCATTAATTTGGGTTAAATTACCCAAACTCAATGCTAATCTTAATACTGATAATATCTGGATGTACTACGGTAATGCCAATGCAGTAAGTGGTGCTGATGTGGCGGGTACGTATGACAAAAAGCAAGTAGCGGTCTATCATTTTAAACAGGGCGAAATATTGCCAAAAGATAGTACTGCATATGCAAATAATATTAGTGAATCAACTGCCATGGTCAACACAGTATCTTTGTTTGGCGCAGGCCTAAAACTTGAAGATAACACTAGTTTAAAGTTAACACCTAGCTCTAATCTTCGTATCAACCCTGAAAATGGTTATACTTTTTCAAGCTGGATACGTAGTCCGACTGCAACTTCTGATTCTATTATTTTTTCTGCAACAGAAAACGATACTGTGTTAATGCTTGGTTATGACCAGACTGGCTTATATGTTAAGGCAAATAAGGCGGGTGTCCGAATTTCTGAATTACGTACGGCGCCATTACTCACTAATACATGGCAACATGTGGCATTTACAGTAGGTTCGAATCAATTAAAATTATTTGTCGATGGCGTAGAAGCAGGATCATCGGCGACTAGTTTAACAGAATTTGGAAATAACTATATTATAGGTGCATCATCCACTGGTGACCGTTTCCTCACGGCTGAACTCGATGAAATTCGTATTGCTAACACTGCTCGAATGCCAATGTGGCTGTATGCGAATGCCAAAATGGATGGGCAAGCCAGTAAAGTTCTTTCCTACCATGAAGATGAAAATCTGCAGAGCGGTGAAGGTACATCTTATTTCGGCATTATCATTAAGAATGTAACTGTTGATGGCTGGGTTGTTATATTCATCCTGATTATTATGGCTGTAGTCAGCTGGATGGTTATGTTTATGAAGAGTTTGTTCTTAAACCGTGTAAGAAAAGATACCTATGCCTTCATGCAGGAATATTTAAAGTTAGGTAACAGTGATCCGGCACAACTTGATGTTGTCGAATCGGAATTTCAAGCCGAGTTGGAAACGTCATCACCGATAACGGCTGCATTATTCGGTAGCCATGACCATTATCAGAGTTCGCCCATTTACCATGTCTATCATCGTGGAATCCAGGAAGTACAGTCCAGACTTGGGCGTGCAGCCGGTGCGCAAGTGAATCCGGATGAAAGAGTACTACACAGTAAATCGCTTGATGCTATTCGTGCCGGCCTGGATGCAACTGTTGTTCGCGAAACACAAAAATTAAATAACCTGATGGTGTTACTGACTATATCTATTAGCGGTGGTCCTTTCCTTGGTTTATTGGGTACTGTGGTTGGGGTTATGATTACGTTTGCTGCTATTGCTGCAGCAGGTGATGTCAATATTAACGCTATTGCTCCAGGTATCTCTGCTGCTTTGCTGGCGACTGTTGCTGGCCTGGTTGTCGCTATACCTGCTTTGTTTGGTTATAACTATCTCGGCTCAAGAATTAAAGAATTAACGGCAGATATGCATGTGTTTGTGGACGAGTTTGTTACCCGTGTTGGTGAATATTACTCCGATAAAGGGAGTGAATAATTATGAAAGCACAAATAGAAAATGAACCGTATGATGAAATCAATATTACGCCCATGCTGGATCTCGCATACGTGTTACTCGTTGTATTTATTATTATGACAACGGCTACCGTACAAGGAATAAAGGTTAATTTACCTAAAGCAAGTTCAACGCCCAGTCTTGCCCAACCCACAACCAAAGCAATCAGTATTACGGCTGATGGTACGATCTACCTTGATACCTTTCCGGTAACCTTGCCCGAACTCGAAAATTTACTCCGCCAATACAAAGCGGTAGACCCAAATTTACCTGTTGTGGTGAAAGGTGATTCTAGTGTGGCATACCAGCAGGTTGTAGACGTACTGGATTTACTCGGTCGACTGGAGATATCACAGCTCGGTCTTGTAACCAAGAAACTGGTGAAGTAATGGATGCTTCGGTGAACGATTATTCTATGAACCATTCATCAAGTTCAGCTAATGAAAAATCGAAATTTAAATTGAATAAGCGTTTATTACGCTTTTTTCCTTTCATTATTGGTTTTGTTATCATTGCTATAATTGCAATTTTACTGATCCGACAAATAAATCTCTGGATGACCGAAGGAATTCGCAAACCAAAACAAACTATCCATGTTATTTCTCTCATTAAGCCGCCGCCACCGCCAGAAATTGAAAAAATTCCCGAGCAAGAAATACAGCAGAAAATTGAAACCCCATTATTGGATGAACCTATTCCAGAGATGCCGGAAAATTTACCTACGAGTGAATTGCTTGGTATGGATGCCGAAGGCGGAGCCGGTGATGGTTTCGGTATCGTAGGTCGTAAAGGAGGGCGTAGTTTACTCGATGGTGATCAGTTTGGTTGGTATAAACAGATAATGTCGACAGTTTTAAGTGATGCCTTGAATAAAATAGCAACTATCAATAAACGTTCTTACAGCGTTGATATAAAAGTATGGGTAACACTAACCGGTACTATTGTCAGATTTCAGATTGTAAAGGGTACAGGGAATAAAGAAATTGACCGCGAAATTTTAAAAGGTATCCCGACTAACTTGAGTCTAGGTCAACAAAGACCACCCGGGATGGAACAAACGGTCACAATACGGATTGTATCGCGAAAATAAAGACTCGTGTCGCTGCTTATTGTTTTGTAGTGATACGACTTAAATTTATATAACATAGCTCTATATAACTTAGCAAGATATAAAAAATAATTATATAACAAAGCATTCTAACTTAAATTTAAAAGAAACAAACAATGAAAACGTATCGCAACAAAATAATAATTTCTATCGTAATATCAATGCTGCTAGTTACATCGATATATGCGGATGATAAAGAAGATAAATTACAGTTACTTAAACTCCGTAACACTAATCTTAATCTCATTAAAGAATTGGTAGGTCAAGGTGTTTTAACGCGCAAACAGGCGTTGGGATTAATTAAAAAATCCGAATCGTCTGCTAACGAAGAAATGGAGAAATTAACTCAGGAACAGATAATAGAACCAGACACAGTTCGTATCCCACTCGTACCTGAAATTATTAAACAGTCTATACGCGAACAAGTCCGTACAGACTTACGCGAAGATGTAGCACGGGATGTATTGGCCAAAGCTAAACAAGAGCGCTGGGGCGTACCTGGGGTATTGCCTAATTGGGTCGAGCGGATCAAACTTTCAGGGGATATTCGTGTTCGTGCTCAATATGATTTTTTTGATAGCGATAATACAAATCCTACTATAGATGGTGATGGTTATTTTGACTATCAAGCGATTAATGACAAAGGCGGTATTACAGCTGCTGCTGAACAAGCCTTTCTGAATAATTACGAAAATCGTGAACGTCTGCGGGTCAGGGCGAGACTCGGTATCAAGGCAAAAGTAACGCAAGGATGGCAAGCAGGTTTACGTATAGCAACGGGTAGTTTTTCAGATCCGGTTTCAACTAATCAGACATTGGGTAATAGTAACCGTAATTTTAGGCTAGTACTTGAGCGAGCTTATATACAATATACATCAGAAATAGAAGACTTTAAATGGTATGGCGGACGCGTACCCAATCCATGGCTATCGACAGATTTAGTCTGGGACAAAGATTTAAGCTTTGACGGGCTGGTATTTAACTTTCATTTAAATAAATCAGAAAACGCGCTCGATCAGGATGACAATATTGATACTGATCCATTTTTCACATTAGGTGCATTTCCGCTGTCTGAAGAAAATCGTTATGCCGATAAATGGTTATTGGGAGTGCAAGCCGGTGTACATCATAATTTTATAAATCAGTCAAAATTAAGCATTGCTCTAGCTTATTATGACTATCAAGGCATCGCAGCAAAACGCAATACATTTGGCTCAACATTGAATACCCATACTGCACCTGATTATGTGCAAAAAGGTAATTCTATGTTTAATATAAATGAAACGGGTGGTGAAAGGTACGGGCTCGCTACGGATTACAATCTGCTTAACCTTACCTTTAAGTATGATTTTGCAAATTTTTCACCGGTACATGTTTATTTAACCGCTGATTACGTTAAAAATACAGGTTACAAGATTACTGAAGATGCTAAGGCCGCCGATCCACTTACTGTCGGTGCCAGTGGGTATAAAGAAGAATCAGACGGTTATCAGCTTCGTCTGGATATTGGCTGGCCTGATTATAAAGTGCGTGACAACTGGCGGCTATACTTTGCCTATAAAAAACTCGGTCGTGATGCAGTTTTAGATGCCTTTACCGATTCGGATTTTCATTTGGGAGGAACCGATGCAGAAGGATTCATTGTCGGCTTTAATTATGGCCTTGATGACAACGTCTGGTTGAGTTCGCGATGGATAAGCAGTGATGTTATTAATGGTATTCAATTCGGCCCCGGTGGACGTTACAAGGTGGATACCGTGCAAATGGAAATTAATTCCAAATTCTAGTGTCTATTATTTTATATTTACAACGCAGAGGCTATGTTATGAAGTTTTATAAATCTATGCTGTTTATCCTGATATCAATTCTAATATCAATTTTGAGTGCGGACCTCGCCATGGCTGCATCTCGCGAAGGTGGTGATAATAATGATCCGACTCACAAATTAAAATTAATGCTGCGCCAGGTTATGACAGAGAAACAATCACTTACAGCAAAAAATGTAAAATATGAAGCAGAAATAGCCAAACTTAAAAAAGACAAGCAAGAAGAACAAAAAAAGCTAAAAAATACAACCGGTAAATTAAAAAAATCCGGTGAGCGAGACAAGAAATTAACCGAAAATTTGCAGGCTAGTTTCGAAACTATTCGAAATCTACGTACAGAAAATAATGCTATAAATTCAAAACTACAAGTTGTCACAGTGCACAAAAAAAATGCTGAAGAAGATCTCGGTCAATGCATGAAAATGAATGTAAATTTGTTTGATGCAGGAAAGGAAGTGTTAAACCGTTATGAAAAAGAAATTTCAAGTTCGGTCGAGCCATTATTTCGTTTGAAGTCGGTTGATATCGAAACGGCTGTACAAGACTATCGATTCAAAATGGAAGATTTATCTATACCAGAAGATAAAGTACAGCAAACCTTGAAAAAAATCGAAGCAACAAATGAATCCGTTAGTGCAGTTTCTACAGAATAATTATTTATAATAATAAATTTATATATGAACTTTTTAGATATTTCACTATCTTACTAAAGCAATGCAAATCAAAGTTTTATTCACTCTGGCGTGCCGCAAGTCAAAAAAATAGCACATTATAGAATACAAACGTATTACATTTACATTTCAAATCAATATCATCTTCCTTGTTTTTATATCCATTCTTGATTAGTCACAATCTTGTCATAGACAGCGTTTAACTTCCCTGTGTCAAACAGAATTGGGATGCAGTATTTGTTTATGCGGTTCTTGTTCATGATTTACAAGCTTCGCTTAAATTTTTTTTCAAGGGTGTGACTGTCTGACATTTGAGTCAAAGGCTATGGTTTTTTTATAGCCGATGAGTTCGAAACTAACTAGTTAAATAAAAAAATGAGGAATAGCATGAAAACTATAAAGACATTAAAAACAGTACTTGCAGCTTCAGTATTATTAGCGGCTTCAAATGTGGCACAAGCAACATACGTGACAGCATTTGGACAACCATCATCTGTAGTGTTAACTGCATTTGATACTGTATTGCAACTTGGTTATGTTCGTGATTTGGGTATTGACTATGCTCAGTTTGCAACAAACCTAACTGCAGGTAACGCACTTGCAGGTTTGACTACTGCGGGTGATACTACCTTTACTACAATTTTTGCTGGTTCAGACCTGAATGATATTCGTTGGAATATTACAGCAGGTTTAAATCTTCCAGGTGACCCGGATGATCGTCTGCTGACTTCAGGCGCAACATCACCTGATATTACCAACAATGATGTCCAAAGCTCTGCTGTGGGTAATATGAGCAATTTTTTTCAGGGTTTAAATTCCGCTGATTGCCAAGGTGCGCTTGTTTGTGCTGGTGGCGGTGCTTCGGCAGCTAATGCTGCTCTTTTATGGGGTGAGAGCTTTAATGGTGCCGCTTTAACTAAAAATACAGCTTCTTTAGACGATGCAAGTGTTACAACAACGAATAAAGTATTGGATATGTTTTTAATGAGTAAAGTATCAAGCCTTGACCCATTTGGTGGAACTGTGTATTCAGGTAACACTAAAGTTAATATTACAACTTTAGATACTAACTTTAAATTATCTGCTAACGGTACTTTATCTACTATATCTGCTGTTCCTTTACCTGCTGCAGTCTGGTTATTTGGTGCTGGCTTATTTGGCTTAGTTGGTATCGGCCGTCGCCGTCAAGCTTCTTAATCCTAAACCACATTTAATTTATTCAATTAATTAATAGGAAACAAAAAATGTTAAATCTTAAAAAAACCTTTACTGCAGTGGCTCTGGCCACTGCTACATTGGGTGTAGCGTCACAAGCATTTGCTTTTGACCTGGGTGTTACACGTGCCGCGACTGATTTGCAATTCCGCATTTCAGGTGCCACTGCATTCACTAACTCACTCGATGGTTTAATGAAGTCCGACAGTACGACAACTACGGATAATCCTTGTGTAACAACAACTCTGGATACATACAAGGCAACAAACGCCAACCTGGCGCTTCCAAAAGATGCCTTCATTTGGGCGTGTAATATTAATGCTAGCAGTAGTTTTTTTACTAATGTTAATGCTGCACGCGTTGCAGAAGGTAAAGCTGCTATTGCTGCGAATACTCCGGTCGAGTTTTATAAAGTTGATACGGGTTCAGGTGGTGGTGTACGTCCATTCGTACCGGTTGCAGGCGAAACGGTAACGTTCCCGAATGTTAACGGTGGTAATGTTTCACTAGCGGCTTGTCCTTTAAATGGCACCTCAGGTAATCGTGATTGCGCAAACTTGAGTCTTGCTGCTGATGCCGATGTACGTGGTATTGACAACGGTTTGGATATGGGTACATCTGATGTAGAACCTGCTTTATTCGGTTTTTCAACCAGTACGGCTTATGTACAGGATGGCGGCAGTTTACTATGGGGTTTACCTGTTAGTATCGATTTACGCGATGCAATGCAAGCACATCAATTCCCTGTTGCTAGCGAATGTCACCCAGCGAATGCTGCGTACCTTCTTCAAGCTAACAACCCGGGTACTGCAATTGCAATGACTGATCTGAAGGGTGTTGCTGTAAACAACCGTGAAAGTGAAGCATGTCAACCAAGCCTGTCTCGTGAAGCAGTGAACAGTATCTTAACCGGTAAAATTAAAGACTGGCGTTTTATTTTAAATAAAACAGGTGAATTTATCAGTGCTACTTCTGCGACTTATAGCTTGAATCCACGTGGTAACGATTACACGGTCTATGTTTGTCGCCGTGGTAGTTCATCGGGTACCCAAGCTTCATATGAAGCGGTATATGCAAAACAACGTTGTACTGCCGGTGTTACACAAATATCAGCACCTGATCTGGGTAATGGAGTCAAAGGTACGGATGCTTTTGCTGAAGTCACTTGTCCTGGTTTAGGCCATGCTTGTGGTGCACCAGCGGGTAACTTGTTTACTCCTGCAACTCGAGTCTTTGCCGGCGGCGGTACTGGTGATGTGCGTGAATGTTTAACACTGCACTCACAAGATGCTGATATCAGTAACAATGATGGTACCTGGGCTATTGGTATTTTTGCTACAGAAAACGTTGCAGATGATGCACGTACCGGTACTACACTGTTTGGTACATTGGCTCAACGTCGTTTCCGTCACATTAAAGTGAACGGCATGATGGGTTCATTATTAAACGGTGCGAATGGTCAATACCCATACTTCTCTGAAGTAACTATTCAAACTCATACTGGTGGTGTGGCGAGTGCTGTAGAGAAATCTGACGCGGTACGTAAAGCGGTAGTGGACTCTTTCAAACAAGCCGTTTCAACGCCAAGCGTTTTGGTTGGTATTAACAGTAAGTTTGTTCATCCTTGGGGCCAGGGCGGTTTCTTAGCTGCAATGGATTCAGCCGGTGTTGCTTATGCATCGACTGATTACCCGTTGAATGCTGCTGAAGTTGCTGCACTTCCATTAACACCTCTAAGTAAACACCCACTTGGTGGCGTTAGTAACTGTCAGGAACCTGTACATCAAGGTGGTTTCCAGTTCATGGTTACAACTCCTTTGAACAATGCAGTTAACTCAAACTCAACGACTGATGCATTAGCAATTGCGCCTTAATTCTTTAAGGTACTACTCTAAGCAGTCATAACAGGAAGTAGACGGTCGGCAAGGATGCCACTTTATATTAACAAGCCCCGGTTCTCGGGGCTTGTTTTTTATTTTGAAACGAGCATTTATATTAATATTTTTGAATCCACGAAAAATATTATAAAAATATAAAATATGTCATTACAAATAACAGTACGCTAATTTTGTTCAACTATGTACATCTTAATGCGACTGAGAGGGTGGTGAGCGATAGTTTGTAATTTAAGTGTATTACAAATGTATTTACATCGTCACGTTCACATAATATTCATAATAGATAAATATGTAACTGATATCCTTTGCTCAAGATTCGAATTGTGTGGTTCGAGTCATTAAATAATAATTAAAAAATTGAATTTGCCAGTAATGAACGCTTTTTGTACAGCATTCGTTGGCATGTGTGTGGTCTGTGGTACATCGTTTATGTATTCGCGGTTAAAAATATAAAAATGAGCTTGTATAAAATGATAGCCACAATGGTTAGTTATCTTGATACGCTAGTAATAATTCTTACGAGAAATATTAATCAAGTGTTTCATCGCCGGAATAGACGAATTCGACATATACGAAAAATTCTTCGTATACAGTTAACCTACTGTATATGTGTTTCAATATTAACTTTGCCAGTGCCAGTATCGGTGCTGGCCGCCAATCCTATTCCCCGTAGTTTAACAACGCGTGTTATTAATAGTGCATATCCACAATCTGCAGTCGGCTTAAATGTATTACCCACGCCGTATGGCGGTAGTTATACAGTCGGGGGTGTGGCTAACCCGAATTGGCTTGTCAGTGGCCAGGTTACGGCTGTTGAAAGCAGTACTGCTACCAATACAGCATTGAATCTAAATCAAACCAGCAACGAAGCATTAATGGACTGGGCCAGTTTTGATATCGGCCAAAACACCACCGTTAATTTTAATCAACCAGCAAGCACTTCTAAAGCCATTAACCGAATTCATCAACAAAGTCCTGCGCAGATTTATGGCAATCTTAATTCAAACGGACAGGTATTTTTAATTAATCAGAATGGTTTTATTTTTGGTAAAACCGGCCATGTGGATACCAATTCCTTTTTGGCCTCAACCTTGAAGATAACAGAACAAGCGATACAAAACGGTATTACATCCACAATGGAACTTGCCTTTGAAGCATTTACTGATTCCGATACGGGAGCTAATCTAAGTGGCGATATTTTTATTGAAGAAGGTTTCAGTGCCGACATTCGTGGTAGAGAAAATGGTCGCTTTCTTGCACTAGCGCGAAATGTAACGAACAACGGTGCAATTAAAACGCCGGACGGACAAATTATATTAGCGGCAGGCAATAAAGTATATCTAACAACTGATCAATCATTGCCCGGTTGGCTGGTACAAGTTGATTCCAGTAATCTTCCCGTAGCAAGCAATGGCACCGTAACTAACGACCTGGCAGGTGGCTTAATTGCCGAACGAGGGAATGTGAGTGTTGTTGCTCGTACTATAAACCAAAATGGTCTGGTTTCAGCGACCACGGCAGTTCAAAAAGGAGGTTCAATTATTTTACGTGCGCAAACTGATTCTAAATCTTTCGATTCTGGAGAAACATATACACCAACTACGGCAGGTGATGTTATTTTTGGTGAAGGAAGTGTTACTAAAATTACACCCGATACTTCAACTGAAACGGTTGCAGACGTGACTGCCCAGCCAAAGTCGACTATCACTGTTAAGGGTCAATTAATTCATCTTAAAAAGAACAGCAAAATTATCGCCACCTCGGGGAATGTTGATATTACCGCACGAGAAAAGTTGAGTACAAATGCTCCTCTTGCCCTCAATATGGCGGGTGAGGGGCGGATTTATGTTGAAGGTAGCATCGATGTTTCCGGTGCAACGGTATCCACTTATGTAGATGTAGAAACGGGTGAAGTGTTACCCATATCTGCAAGCAACAATTTAATCACAGTTGACTTGCGCGCAGATGAATTTAAGGACAGCCCGGTACAACGAAATGGTGTATTACGTGGTGAAAATATTACCTTTGATATACGTAAGACAGGCAAGAATGCGGATGGTTCTATATGGGAAGGAACCGCAGTTGCAGATGTGAGTGGCAGCATCGATGGGATACGCCGTACCGCGTCCGAACGAAGTTTAACGGGTGGAACAATTGCACTGTCTGCTGCTAAAGACGTCATTATTACACCTGAGGCAACTTTAAATATTTCTGGCGGCGCGATTAATTATCAAGACGGCAATATTGATACTACCAAAATCATTTCTGAAGGGCGTATTCTGGATATTAGTGAAGTCACTGCACAGCAACGTATTTCATCTATAAGCGAAGGATTAACGAGACGCCTGGCGCGAGTTGAATCAGCTTATGTGGAAGGTAAAGATGCGGGCACCTTATCGATTGATAGTAGCGGACTAGTATTAGCCGGTACTATTATTGGCAACGCCCGTGTTGGTCGATATCAGCGCAACACGTCGACATCCAGTAGTAATACAAATCAAGAAATACAAAGATTCACTAATAATCGCCTGTACCGGCCAACTAATGAAGTCCCGTTAACGGGGCAGATTATTTTAGGTAACCAATTAGAACAACCTGTTACCGGTCGTGGTAATGACTATCGTTTACATAATGTAACATTCATGCGTTCAGCATACCCACATATTCCCGGCGTCAATGACAGTCTGGGTAGCGAATTCAATGATATTATACTTTCGCCTGATTTATTACTCGGTATTGGCCGTATAAATGTGCGCGCAAATGGACGTATTAGTGTAGCAGAAGCCATTACATTACCGGGGCAAGCAGAATTTTCTTTACTCGCCAGCCAGATTAAAATACTGGATGAAATAAAAAGCCCTGAAGGAAAAGTAACGCTCACTGCAACGAATACTGGTGCAGCAATTTCGAAATCAGATTTTACGATTGAGTTAGGTTCAAAAGCTAAAATCGATGTCAGTGGTAATTGGGTAAATGATAGTTTATTTATTAGCAGGGGCAGACCACAGGGGCCATTGCATACCAATGGCGGCAGTGTAGAACTTATTGCAACTAGCAGTGTTCAAGAATCCAGGCTGGCGCAAATTAAGTTTAATTCTGGTAGTAAAATTGATGTATCGGCAGGAGCTAAAGTCAATGCATCGGGAAAAATCTCTGCGGGTAAAGCTGGCTACATTAGCCTTAAATCGAGCCTTGCAAATGGTTTGGCTATCGACCCGGCACTAGCCAGTTTAGCTGGCTATGCTGTTAATGAAGGCAAAGGCGGAAAATTAACAATTTCTACTGGTGAGCAGAATATAAATATATGTAACTCGGGTTGCCTGTTAAATCCGCTCGCTTTTAACAGCAATGGCTTTTCAGATTTTACTCTGGAAGCATCGGCAGCTACTGGTGAAGTTAATATACGACAAGATACAGAAGTTAATTTAAAGCCACTGACTCAAATAACACGTTCAAACGCCAACAGACAGAGAACGGGTTCGGATATCCATGGTTTTAGCAGCCTTGGGCGTATGCCGGAAAATTATAATCGTAAGGTATCTTTATCCGCCAGTGCTTATCGCATTAATGTAGAAATGAACAGTGCAATAAATTTATTAGCCGATCCCCTGAGTAAACTTACATTCGATGCGAGACGTCTGGTTTATATCGATGGTTCAATTGCGGTTCCTGCCGGAACGATTGATATCAAACAAGGGCTGGGAGGCTTTGATGGTAATGACTGGCGAAATCAGTATATTTGGTTAGGTGATAACGCACATTTATCTGCTCGTGGAGCGTTCCGTAGAACGCCGGCTAATTTTGGATTGTTTTTCGGTGAAATATTTGATGCAGGTAATATTGAACTTAATTCTCTATCCGGTTATGTAATAGCTCAGTCAGGTGCAAGCCTGGATGTTTCTGCTACCACTGCCAGTTTAGATATTAAAACAACGGGTGGGCGTTCGCAGTTTTTACGCAATGTAAGAGTAGGTGGTTCGGCTGGTGATATCACATTAAAAGCGGGTGAAGGTATTTTTTACCAGGGTGCCTTAATAGCTCAGGCAGCCAATGTGCCAGGTGCGAGCGGGGGTAAATTATCTGTTCAATTAATACCAAATAATAATCGTAGCGAGGATTCTATAGCAGATAAAGATTTTGGCAATGAGCAGCGTTCGCGCAGTATTATAGTAACCGATTATGCTATGACATCAGCAGTTGAAAACTATAGGGCCGGCTCCGGAGGAGCCTTGCAAGCTTTAACTTCAGTGGGTGATTTAGTTGACAACAAATTAAACGGCCTTGCCATCGTTACAAAAGGGATGGTTGAGAGTAGCGGAATAAGTTCACTCGAACTAAATACTTCTGATTTTTTTAATGAGAATTCAGTGCGTTCAAATGGCCAGATTGTTTTACAAGGTAATGTTAATTTAAAACTGGGACAACAAATAACACTGAATGCACCTGTCATTTTAAGTGATGGTGGCAATGCCGTTGTCAGCGCACCTTATTTGCTAATAGGTTCGAATGATAAAAAAGAGGATACGCTTACCGGTCGGCTTACAAAATACTTAGATGATTCAGTTTTTAGTGGCAGTGGAATAACGCACTTCAATGCTGATTTTATTGAAGTACTAGGCCGACTTGGATTATCTAACCAAAGCGAAACGCACTTTAACAGTCGGGGCGATATACGTTTTCGTGGTATAAGCCCGCAGGGCGATGGCAATAAATTGATTATTGGCTCGCTAATTTCAAAGGGAGATGTATATTTTGATGCGGCTCAATTGTATGCCAGTACCTTGAGTGACTTTACGATTAATGCAGTTGAAACTATTAATGAAGTAGATGGTAGTCTCGATGTTGCCAGTGTAATACCTTCAATTTTCATTAACAGCAATGGTAACCAAGCGACCCCGGTTTTATCTGCTGCCAGTCGCATCTCTTTTAGTGCGAATAAAATCACTCAAAATGGTGTTGTCAAAGCGCCCTTAGGTGAAATTAATTTTACGGGTCGACAGGTTACATTAAATAAAAATGACGTTTTAAATAAAAGTGTAATCAAATCGACTCTGGTTGTAACCGGTAATAGCGTTACATCGACATCGACTGAAGGCCAGATTATCCCGTTTGGTAAATTATTAGCGGGGAGTAATTGGGCCTATGAATTAAAATCGGGTCTTTCAAATGTGTTGTCTGATGATTTTTCATATATTCCAAAGCAAGGCTTAAATATCAAAGGCGATAATATTGATACTCAAAAAGGCGCCGTATGGGATATTCGTGGCGGTGGCGATTTACTCGCATATGAATTTGTCTCTGGCGTTGAAGGGACCAAAGACTTTCTGAGCACGGCTGATTTTCCAAATACCTTTGCAATTATACCAAGATTAAATAAGTTTGTTGCGCCATTTGACCCTCAGGAAACAGCGGGGATTGATCTACCTTTAGGGAGTTCCGTTTATCTTGATTCACCTGCGTCAGGTTTAGCTGCCGGTAACTATACTTTACTGCCAGCACGTTATGCCTTATTACCCGGTGCGTATTTAATTGAATCGGTCTCCGGCTTTCAGGATATTAATTCCGGTGCAATTATAAATCAAACCGATGGCAGCAAGATTATATCCGGACGGTTTACTAATAATGGCAGTGGCAATTTTGATAACCGTACCTCGGGTTTCCGCCTGTTAAAAAATACCGATTTAGGCAATTTTGCACATTACGACACTTCTCTTGGCGGTGATTTCTTTACAGCTAAAGGCTATACCGGCCCGACATCCCTGGATGATGGTCGTATCAGTATTAGTGCCACAAGTAGTTTGAAACTTAATGCGAAGTTACTGGCTCAATCCGGTGTAAACGGTGGTCGTGGTTCGCAGGTGGATATTGCTTCTAACAATCTGGCGCTAGTGACTCAAGCTGGGCAAGGTCGATTTGGCAATGATGTAATCGAGCTAAGTGTAGCGCAATTAACCGCGTTAGGCGCTGATAGTTTGCTTTTAGGTGGACGTCGTCAGCACAATGGTGATACCACCGTGCTTGATATAACCGCTAATAAAATTACAGTGGATGACGGTGTTGAATTTTCCAGTAAAGAATTACTTCTGGCCGCTAAAGATAATTTAACCGTTCGGGGTAGTGCCATATTACAGGCAAAACAGACAGCCGATATACAACAAAGAACAGGGGATGAAACACTGCAGTTACAACAAGATGCAGCCTTAATTCATTTGTCCAGTTTTAATAGCGCAAGACTACAGCGCAGTAGTGAGGCCAATCAAGATTCAAATTTGAACGTAGAAGACGGCGCAACATTAAATGCGGTACGGGCCGGCTTGTTTAGCGCGGCGAATAACTTTAACTTAAGCGGTACTAATCTTGATTTTAAAACAGCCAGTCTCACACTGGCTGCAAATCAGATTAATCTTGGCACTAATTCTAAAAACACATCTGGATTAAATTTAACCGCAAGCGATTTAAATAATTTAAAAGCCGACAAGTTAATTCTTGATAGTGCCAATACTATTGATTTTTATAGTAATATGGATATTGCCACTAATAATTTAAGCCTGCGTGCTGCAGCATACAATGCCATGACCGCAGGCTTACAGGTTAACTTTAATATAGCCGAGACTACACGGCTGGAAAATCCGGCAGGGTCAACAACAGCAAAAATTGCAACCGGAACCGGTACGCTAAGTTTTAACAGTAACAAAATTGCATTGGGTGCGACCGCTGCAGGTAAGCTTGGAGTTAATGGATTTACTGAGCTTAACTTAACAGCGCAGAATCAGCTATTAATTGATGGCAACGGCCAGCTGAACACGGCTGCAAATATTACGCTAGCGACACCGCTGTTAACTGCAGCTACTGGTCGTAATTATAAAGTTGGCGATGCCGATAATAGAACCGGAAATATCAATATAATTTCTACTGGTACATTGGCTGAAAATTTAGCGGAAAATCGTGGTGCCAGGCTTGAGCTCGTAACAAATGGCACGCTTAACATTGATTCCAATATAAATATGCATTCAGGTGACTTGATAGCCAATGCACTAGGCGATGTAACGCTAGGCAGTAATGCCAACGTTGATTTATCCGGTGAGGATATTGATTTTGCAGATACACTAAAAGGATCGTCAGGCGGTTATTTTTCTGCAACCTCTGACGGCAATATTGAACTTGCTGCCAATGCGGTAGTAAATGTATCTGCCGGTAGTCACAGTGGTAATGCTGGTGTTATTGATTTATCCGCGAGTAACGGAACTATTAATGTTGATGCCAGCTTATTAGCCAATCATGCAGTGGCTAATAAAGGTGGTGAATTTATTTTTGACGCCAATGCACTCACCCGTAGTACGGCCACAACAGTATCGGCATTTACCGATTTAAATCAGGCACTGGCTTTAAACGGTTTTAACCGAACTCGCGAATTCCGCTTGCGCAGTGGCGATATTAATGTTGATAACGGTCTGACAATAGTGGCTAATACTATTAAGCTTACTGCTGACCAGGGTGGCATAAGCGTTGGCAAAAACGCTGTACTTGATGCACGTGGCGAGCAGGCAGGTAACATCATGCTTGCAGCAAAAAATGATATAACTGTTTTAAACAACAGTGCAATGTACGCCAATGCGACCGGTGCAAATCAACACGGTGGCCGAATATTTATCGGTAGCAGCAAAGGTAATTTACAGTTATCAGACGGCACAGTGCTGGATGTATCCGGTACCGATAATAATCGAGATGGTATTATCACCTTGCGTACTGCGCGCAATGCAGAAAATGATTCTATTAATAACATTACCGATACACATATTAATAGTACTTTTGTTGGTGCCTACCGTGTCAATATGGAAGTGGTGAAAAATTATGATATTAAAACCATTAATACCATAGATCCTACCGACTTGACAGCTACCAAGCTTAATATTATTAAAGCGGATACGGCTAGTTTTATGGCTAATGCCTCTACCATTAAAACGCTCTTAGGTCGAACTGAATCAAATTTTCATATTACACCGGGTATTGATATTAGTAGTGATAGCGATATAACGCTCGCAAGCAATCTCGATCTATCAACATGGCGAGCAGGTGGTGAGCCAGGTACGTTAACCTTGCGCGCAAAAAATAATATTAATATCAATGCGAACATAAGCGATGGTTTTTCAGGTTCAACATCTTCTACTTTATTAAGTAGCGATAGCTGGAATTATCGTTTGGTGGCCGGTGCCGACTTATCCAGTGTGAATCCGCTGGCAATTGCAGATCGGAATAGTTTTACTACAAATAAAACTGCAAATTTAATCGTCGGTACAGAGTCTGTGGGTCGCTTTATAAGAACGGGTACAGGCGACATCGAACTTGCTTCTGCACAAGATATTAGATTATCAAATACAAAATCGGTTATTTATACTGCCGGCAGAGTGAATCCTGGCATTAATTATGATGAGCAAGTTCCTGAAAATAAACCAACCGGTGGTTGCGATCCATTTTTTGGTTGCCCTCCTGGACCCCCTCCGACTCCAAAATTTTTACCTTATGCCAGTCAGGGCGGGAACATTTCTCTAACTGCCGGTAATGAAATAATCGGTATAAAATCCCAACAACTTGTATCAGAGTGGTTATGGCGAGTCAGTAATACAGATAGTGTTGCAGGTAATAATACTAAAACAGCATGGACGGTTCAACATGCAAATTTCCAGCAAAATATTGGTGTGCTTGGTGGTGGTAATGCCAATGTATATGCAAAAGGTAATATAACGGATTTATTCGTTATGAATCCAAGTACAGGTAGTCGGGTTATTGATAGTAATAATGTTAATAATCTACTAATCCAGGGCGGCGGTAATTCTAATCTTGAAGCAGTTGGCGATATTACGGGTGGCCGCTATCTTGTAGATCGTGGTGTAGTGACACTTGAGTCGCGTGGTGAAATTGGAAATGCGGGTAATGATATTACTGATTCTCCCTTGTTTTTAATTGGTAACGGCTCGGTGAATGCGACAGCTCGTAACGATATTAATATTGGTGGTATAGGCCAGTGGAGTTTACTTTTGCGTTCGACTGATCAAGATGACATATTAGGTGCCGCTCGTGTTTCCGATGTTGATGGGATTCCTATTGGCCAATTCTTTTTTCTTTATGACGATAATAATTCGGTTAATCTTACCTCGATTGCCGGTGATTCAGTTTTAAGACCATCTGCTAGTATTGTGAGTGATAACATTACTGCTGCTAATGACGGATATATATTTAAAATGCTACCGCCAGGTCTTTCAATAACCAGCTTCAGTGGTAATATTAGTATTAATAATGAAATAGCAATTGTTCCGTCCAGAACTACTAATATAGAATTACTTGCGGACAAAAATATTACTCTAGGCAAAATTACACTGCTTGATTCTGATCAAGCTTCATTGCCAGGTCCATTAAAACAATTAAATAGACTAACAAAAAAGGGTGAAACTAAGATAAATGGCAACAGTCTGGCTCAATATTTTTACAGTTCAGATGGTGATAACAGTTTGGTTCACTCAGCCAGACCGGCCACCTCGGATGCTAATCAATTCGATGGTATTTTAAATGATTCGCCGGCACTCGTGGTTGCCCGTACGGGTGATATTGAATTTAATGGGGTACTGGATATCTCTAAACCCTTAACCATGAAAGCCGGCCGGGATATTATAAATCCTAGTATTCGAATTCAAAATCTACGCAATACCGATGTGAGTACAATTCAGGCTGGCCGCGATGTTATTTATCCAATTCAGTTTGACCCTGCCAATGGCTTAATAACAAGTTCTGGAGATCAAAGTATTACTGTGGCCGGACCTGGACAACTCTATGTTATGGCGGGTCGTGATATAAATCTTGGTGCATCAATTGGTATCAGCAGTATTGGTAATCTGGATAATTCTGCCGGATTACCCAATGGCGGTGCAAATATTACATTATTAACCGGTGTTGCTGAACGCCCTGATTTTAGTCAATTTGTGAGTACTGTTATTCGAGAGCACAATGAGAATGCAACAAGTTTATATCAATTTATTGGCAAACTTGGGCAAAATTTACAGGCTAATATATCAACACAAATTAACACGGCATTATCGCGTGCCGATATTCTTTTGTTACCGGAACAACAACGCTTAGCCGCAGTGATGGCAGAAATTCTGTTACAACCCGAACAGCTTAATGATGTATACCAATCGCTGGATAATAAGCAACTTGCCTTTTTGTATCAGGCCGGGCAGTTGCAAAATACCTCAGGTAATTTTAAGCCTGCTGTCATCGATAGCTCCCTGGCAGTCTTCAATGCTCTGAGGCCGGTTGATCAACAGGCATTTGCGTATGCCGTTTACTACGATGAATTACGTGCTACTGGTCGAGCAGCAATCGAAACCGATTCGGATGACTACAGTCGTGGTGATGCGGCGGCAGATTTACTCTTTGAGCAAGCCAATGTTGGTGATTTGAATATGATCTTTAGTCAAGTACGTACTCGCAATGGTGGTGATATAAATATATTGGCACCTAATGGTCGGGTCGATGTTGGTTTATCGGCAGCTCCGAAAGATTTTGGATTAAGCGCAACAAAAAATATTGGCTTGGTTGTAGAGGGTGAGGGCAATATCAATTCGTTTAGTCGTGGTGATTTCCTGGTGAATGAATCAAAAGTGTTTACTGCAGAAAGTGGAAATATTTTGATCTGGAGTTCATACGGTAATATTGATGCGGGTCGTGGCGCTAAGACGGCAATTTCGTCTCCTAAACCCGAAGTTATATTTGATGATAAGGGTAATGTGGTAGTAACTGTACCACCTATTTTAAATGGTAGTGGAATTCGTTCTAGCAAGGCAGGAGATATTGACCTGATTGCACCGCGTGGTGTGGTGAATGCAGCGGACGCAGGTATTGGTAGCAATGGCGGTATATATATTCCAGGACCTTTAATCGGTGAGGGTAATATTGATGTTGGTGGTTTCGCAGGATTTAAACAACCAGGAAATCCAGTAGCGGTTAATTTAGATGTGGGTGGCGATGTGACTTCCAGTGTCACCAAAAGTGTAACAGATGGTATTAGTTCAGGCCTAGGAGATGAAGATAGCTTGGGCAGTAATTCGCTCGCGTTATTATTTATCGAAATTCTGGGCTTTAGCGACGAAAAACAATGTACACCTGGAGTGGATGGTTGTAAGTAATAAATTATTGTAAAGGTCTAAAGCAGGAAATAAATCATTGCGTAATACATTAGTATTCTAACAATACATCCTTTAAGGGATAGATAGTAGAATTTATATAAACGTCATTAGAGTGAAATGAAATACATGAATAATACTATACAGTTAATGGGTAATTTGTTTTATCATTTATCGATAACGAGGAATATGTTATGAATAAAATTATAAGCAGAACTTTTATTACAGGGTTGTTAGGGTTTTTATTGTTTGTTTCGAATAGTCTATATGCGGCTACACCGTCTTTATCGTTTAATGGAACCTTTGATTATACCGCAGCAACAAGTGTTTCAACCCCGGGATTTTTAACGATTACAGGTTCACTGTATGATTTTCAGGGAATCAGTAGTATACCGGTTCTAACCGGTAGTCAGTTTAGTTTAACGACACAACTTTTAACTGAAAATTTTACCACCACTAGTAGTGAAGGTGTTTTTGGCTCTGCCAATGGTACGGCGGCTGACTTAAGTATTTATGGAGGTGATGGGGCCAGTTTACTGTTTGCTAATGTGGCTGGTTTGTCTATGTCCGGGATAAATGGAGTAAATTTTGGTTCTTTATCTGGATCGGTAATGTCAACAGGCGGCACCTTGGCCACTGATTTCTTAAGCACATCTACACTTCTTGGCTTGGAATTTAACTTGTCAACAGTCTTTGGACAAAATATGTTCCAGTCTGATTTTAACGGTAATATTAACGGCTCATTGCGCGCAGTATCAGTAGCCGAGTCGACAGCGATTTACTTGTTTGGAGTTGGATTGTTAGTCCTGTTTGGACTGTTAATGGCGCAAAAAAGAAATAACAATTTTATATAAATTATAAAAAACATTGAGGGAAATACAATGAAGACGCGTTTACTATCAAAAAAGATTATTACTGTCGCAGTATTATTTTTGCTAGGCAGTGGTTCTGCCTTTGCAACGGTTGTAGGACCATGGATTGACGTTCAGAATAAGTCAATCGATGCGGGTACGCTAAGTAATAGCGGATTGCTTACGATTGACGCAACAGCGATCAATATTTATAGCTCTCCAACAGACTCGACACTTATTAATGAAGATTTTCGTTTAAGCGCTAACTATACCGGCATAACGGGTACGACTTATAATTTTAACAATGGCAATTTGACTATTGGCTCTTTATTAGTTGCTACTTTTAATAACCTGACGATTGATTCACTCGGTACGGATATTTTAGGAAACCTCAACGCTGTTTTTTCCTCTGATTTATCTTACACCGGTGGTAGCACAGCAGGTTCATTTTTAACGGGCCGTATTGAAGGTGGCCTGTTTAATGTTTCCGGAAATTTTGACGGAAGCTTTACAGCAGCAAATACGATAGCGGTTGTGGGTAGTATAAGTCCGGTTCCTTTACCTGCGGCTATCTGGTTGTTTGGCCCCGCTTTATTAGGCTTTATCGGCTTTGGGAGACGCAAGCAAGTATAAGCTATATCTATTTTTAACACACATTCATTATAATTCTGTCGGGAGACAGGAAGGTTTACACCTTCCTGTCATCTTCTATACATACTATTAATATAAGATCAGAAATCAACTTCTGTTAATGTATTTTTATCGTTACATATTCGGATATTTTTGTAATATTTTCTAGCATATTGGCGAGCACACATGTACGAACAGCATTATGAATTAACATCTAAGCCATTCTCGTTGTTACCGGATCCGGATTTTCTCTACTTAAGTAGTAAACATTCATTAGCGTATGCAATGCTTGAATATGGTTTATCTACCCAGACAGGCGGTTACGTTGTTGTTACCGGAGAAATTGGTTCCGGAAAAACCACGTTAATTCGTAAGCTAATCAATGAAATTCACACAACTGTAACATTAGGGCTTGTTACCCATACTTCAGGTAATTTCGAAGAATTACTACAATTAATATTGATCGCATTTAATCTTGAGTATCGGGATAAAAGTAAAATAGAACGTTATCAGGATTTGATGGAATATTTAATAAATCAGTACAGTAATAATAAACCCTGTATATTGATAATCGATGAGGCTCAAAATTTAGATATTAAAACACTAGAACAACTAAGGATGCTTACCAATATTAACTCTTCTGATGGACAAAAAATTCAACTTGTTTTATCAGGGCAATCAGGACTTTTGGAAAAATTAAGGTCTCCGGAGTTAATTCAGTTGGCTCAAAGAGTGAGTGTTCAATACAATATTGAGGCGCTAACAAAAGAAGAGTGTACTGAATATATAACCTGTCGGTTAAAAATTTCCGGCAGTAAAAAAGATATTTTCGATGATGCTGCAACTAGTATGATCTGGTATTACAGTCGTGGAATTCCAAGAGTTATAAATAGTATTTGTGATTTAGCAATGGTGTATGGCTATGCAGAGCAAAAAAATGAGATAGATACGGAAATTATAAAATCCGTTATTCGAGATAGAAAAATTGGCGGGTTATTTACTGATATGAATGATATTAGTAAAGTTGAAAAACTACTATTTTCCGGTAACTAGCTCTATGTCACCGGAAATACAAGCAACTAAACATTGTGTTTCTGAACATTCAATCCTGCTTAATGTTGGGTTTACTCGTCTTGCACCTGAGCAGGCAGAAAATACTATTCTAGATTGTGTTGAAAGCGGTGCAGGAGGGTATGCTTGTTTTTCAAATGTACATACGACTGTATTAGCTAACCAGAACTTTTCTTATCGATTTGCACTTAATCGTTCCACACTGACATTTGCAGATGGAAAACCAATTTATTGGTATTCAAAATTAAAAAATAAAGAAACCGTTTATCATACTCCTGGCCCGGATTTTATGTGCCATATGCTTAAAAAAAAATATCGGCAACCCATTAAACATTATTTTTTAGGTAGTACAGACGAAGTGTTAAGTAATCTGGTTGCGCAGACGGAATTGATGTACCCGGATGCTGAAATTGTAGGGACTTTTTCTCCACCATTTAGAGATCTCAGTGAAGCTGAGATTGAATCTATGCTGGGAAATATTCGCAAAGCAAAACCACACTTGGTATGGGTCGGTTTGGGAGCTCCAAAACAAGAATGCTGGATGATGGACTATGTTGAAAGATTAAAACCCGCATTTTTATTAGGTGTAGGAGCTGCATTCGATTTTAATGCGGGTATGAAAAAAAGAGCGCCATTATCTGTACGCAAATTAGGTTTTGAATGGTTGTACAGGTTACTGCAAGAACCAGGAAGATTATCCGGTCGCTATTTTAAAACCAATATTATATTTCTATATCTGGTCATAAAATCATTTGTTAATCCAGGCTCTATTAAATAACTGCTTTAAATAGTAAGTCACGGGTGAATACATAGGGATGGGAGAGTGTTTACTTTTCCAGAATAAAAGTCTTAAAAATTAATTTGTCTAATACAGATTACTGCAAATCATTGCAGAAATTAATGAGAGTTATTCTAAGTATTGGTTGGCAGAGACTTGAATATAGCCAGACTCTTTTATAATTATATTTGTACCTCATTTGTATTACAAGTAATACAAATGACACATATTTCTGGGATAATATCTTGAATTTATATATTTATCAATGGTTTATAATATATAACTGGATGATTTTTTTAACAATGCAGTACTCGTTTATGCCAGTTAAATAATTAGTCATCTTTTTTAGTAGATGTTAAGCGTTTAATTAATAGTGGTCTTTAGGAATTTAAAGTGGAAGAAGAACATACAAAGACTTTTAAAGATTATTATAATATTCTAAACCGGCGTCGAAAGCAGTTTTTTTATCCATTTATAATACTTTTTATAATTACGTTAATTATAGCGGTTTTGCTACCATCAATATATCGATCCTCTGCAACAATATTAATTGAATCGCAAGATGTACCAAGTGAGATGGTTGCCTCTACAGTGACGAGTTACGCCAAAGAGCGATTGCAAATTATTAGCCAGCGCGCAATGGCAACGAATAATTTGGCGAAAATAATAAAAAAATTCGATTTGTATCCTGATGATATAAACAGATTGACTAAAGAAGAAATTATAGGAAATATGCGTAATGACATAAAGCTGGAAACAACGAGTGAAGACGTTATTGACCCGCGTGATGGTCGACCAAAAAATATTACTATCGCATTTACACTTAGTTACGACAGCAAAAATCAAGTTCATGCGCAGCAAGTTGCAACAGAGTTAACTTCATTATATTTGTCAGAAAATATTCGAGAGCGCACTAACAAAGCTTCGCAGACTTCAGGTTTTTTAAATGAAGAAGGCGACAAGCTTAAAAATAAAATTTCGTTGCTGGAAAAGAAACTCGCTGAGTTTAAACAAAAAAATATCAGAAATCTTCCTGAACTAACTCAATTTAATATACAAATGTTGGAACGAACAGAGCGTGACTTGTTAGAAGTGCAGCGCCAGATTCGGGCAATAGAAGAACGTCGTGTGATATTACATGCTGATTTGGCTCAGATTAATCCATTTATACAAATGGTAAGTTCTACTGGTGAGCGTATTATGAAACCAGTCGACCGTCTCAAAGCATTAGAAGCTGACTATGTGAGTAAGTCTGGTATATATGCGAAAAATCATCCCGATTTAATAAGATTGCAACGTGAAATCACGTCATTGCGTAAAGAGAATGTATATAGTTCCGATACTACCTTAATAAATTCTCGTTTGATTGCTGTAAAAGGTGAGTTAGCTCAGTCACGCGAAATACATTCTGCCAATCATCCCGATGTACGGCGTTTGGAATCGGTGATTTCCGGACTTCAGCTTGAATTGAGTAATATTGGTTCACAATCTAAAGATATTATTAGTAAGCCTGACAATCCGGTGTATATACAGATAACAGCGCAAATTAATACTGCTGATAGTGAATTTAATTCATTGAAGGTAGCATTGAAAAATATATATGAAAAACGCGATATATATGAAGAGAGAATAATTTCTACTCCACAGATTGAAAGAACATATAAATCATTGTCACGTAATTATATAAATGCACTGGCAAAATATCAGCAAATTAAAACTAAACAGTTACACGCAAATTTGGCAGAAGAACTGGAAAAAGACAGTAAGGGAGAGCGATTTACTATTATCGAACCACCATTGTTTCCGGAGATAGCCGAAAAACCGAATCGGATTGCAATTATATTCCTTGGGGTGATCCTGTCGATAGCAGGAGGGATACTCATTGTATCAATAAGTGAAATGATTGATCCTGTTATACATGGAATGAAAAGTGTTATTCATGTGCTAGGTGCAGCGCCGTTGGTGTCTATACCTTATATTGGTTTTTCTAGTGAATTTGAAAATAACCAGACTAATTATAAAATATTTAATCGCCGAAATATGATTTATGCATCGATTGTATTTATTCTTATTTCTTCTTTACTGACGCTGATTTAAATGAAGTTACATTTTCATATGGCTTTTAGGCTATTTAAGAATTTCATAAAATACTGGAGATATTAGCTCTGACTTAACCTATTGAAGCTTACTAATTTAATCTAAATCGTCAATGCTTAGTATTATACTTGTATTACTTGTATTACTTGTATTACATGTAATACAAATTACACATACTTCTGTGATAATGCCATTTCTTCTGTTTAATTATAAACATCCATATGAATTTTTTTAGACAAATCTACGAAAGGTTAACATAAATGAAATATTTACCTGTTAAACGTATTTTTATAATTCTTGTGATTTTATGTAGTATGAATTTACAAGCAATAGCAGGTGATCCTGGCTATAAATTGGCAGCAGAAGATGTATTGCACATATCGGTCTGGAAAGAAGAGGGTCTGCAACAAGATGTGCTGATTCGTCCCGACGGAAAAATAAGCTTTCCTTTGGTGGGTGCTATTGAGGCGGGCGGGAAAACAGCAGAAGAAGTAAGACTTGAAATTACGACTAAACTTATTAAATTCATTCCTGATCCTGTAGTTACAGTTTCAATTGTCAAGGTCTCTGGAAACAAGATTTATGTTATAGGAAAGGTAAACAGACCGGGTGAATTCGTAGTTGGACGTTATATTGATGTTATGCAGGCATTGGCTCTGGCCGGTGGAGTTACACCATATGCATCAACAAGTAATATTAAAGTATTGCGAAGAAATAATGGTAATCAGGAAGTATTTAAATTTGAATACAATGATGTTAAAAATGGTGAAAATCTGGAACAGAATATTGTATTGCAGGCAGGTGATAGTGTCGTTGTACCGTGAGTAATTGAGTTATAAATTACGAACAAAAAAACGGTATATAAAAAGTAAAATGTGACAATGTATATCAACAAAACAATACTGCTGGCAGTCTCATTTATTCTCACATCGATTTTATTTATTAAATCAAGCAATGCAGCCGAGTGGTATATGGAGCCTAAAATATCAACCCAGGCCGGTTACAATAATAATATTCGTTTAGATCTTAATACAGATGACGATGCATCATGGATGTTTTTTGTAAGCCCTGAAGCAAAGATTGGTGGACATGACTTATCCTGGGAAATGGATGTGTCAGCGAAAGTGGATTTTAAACGTTATTCTTCTTTTGATAATTTTGACACTAATAACCTGAACATGAGTATACACACTGCACATAATACCGAGAGACAGCGGCTGACACTTGATTACACTTTATACAGGGATACAACATTAGAAAATTTTATTGATAATACAGGTCGTCTCGATGTACGTGCTCACCGTAATGAAACATCTGAATACAAACCTACCTGGACATACCAATTAAATGAGAGAGCAGTACTGAATGCCAGCGGTACACATACTGTGCATGATTTCGAGGAAGATGACCCAGTAAATACTGATTATAAAGTTGATACCTTATCAGCAGCTTTGCAATATCAGTGGAGTCAGCCGATTTCGTTGTCTCTGAGTGCCTTCTCAAGTGATTATAAACAAAATACTGTAACGACAGGAACAAGTATTAACTATGAAGGATACAATCTGGGCTTTAACTACAAGTATGACGAAATGACAAATATTGTTGCTTCATTAGGGCAACAATATTCTAATACACACAAGTCTGAAATTGCATTTGGTTTAACTACTCAAGCAGATACAAAATCTAAATCAGATTTGTACAATCTTACAATTAATACTAAGTATGAACTAACAAATTATAGTGCTAGTTACAGTTCACAGGTTGTAGGCGATTCACAAGGAAACCTCAATAATCGAGATGAGATAAGTCTCAATGTTGGCCATAGACTATCTGAGTTAGGGGCATTAGGGCTTAGTGGTCGATATTTTACACAAGAAACTATATCTAAAGCTAATGATGCAAATGACAGGATATTCTGGTCTATAAGTCCGGCGTATATATATCAATACAGCAGGCAAAGCAGACTGAAGTTTGTATACACACATATGGAATCTGAATATAAATTAAATAACGAAGCAGCATACTCCGATGGGTTTATGTTCATACTGGAATATAACCTGGACAAGGTCTCGCTCTGAGTATGATAGATGAATAGCACATTGGATTATGACTTTTTCAATGTTTTAGTTTTTAATAAAGAGCGTATTAGTGGTTGCTATGATGTTTTATTTATGCAGTTAACTCGGTATGGCGGTAGCGTGTCTGGAAGTATTAAATTCAAGTAATTAACAGTTATTGAGTTAATGTTTATTATTTAAAGTGGATCGGTAAATGCAAGAACAAGTATTATCAATTAACGATTATATAGAAATTTTCACACGCCGTAGAAAATTTTTTGCAATTACGGCCAGTGGATTAACTGTAGCTGCTTTATTACTTGCATTCCTTCTGCCATCAGTCTATCGGTCAACGGCTACGATACTTATAGAGTCACAGGATATCCCGGTAGAACTAATTTCATCAACAGTAACAAGTTATGCTACTGAGCGGCTGCAGATAATTAATCAACGAACAATGACGACTGCAAATCTTTTGAGAATTATAAAAAAATATAATCTCTATCCTGAAAAAAGAAAAAAAACGCCTACCGAAGAAATAATTAAAAAAATGACTGGCGACATTAAACTCAAGACAATCAATGCGGAAGTAGTTGACCCTCGAAGTGGCAGGCCATCAACGGCAACCATTGCATTCAAGCTTAGTTACGATAGTGAAAATCCAGCTAGTGCACAGAAAGTGGCTAATGAATTAACTAATTTATACTTAAAAGAAAATATTAGCGAGCGCAATAGAAAGGCATCTGAAACATCAAGTTTTTTATCTGAAGAAGGGGATAAACTTAGTGAAAATATTACTGAACTTGAAAAACAGCTTGCTGATTTTAAAAGAAAAAATATTAATAATTTACCAGAGCTTACTAGCCTTAATCTACAAATGATGGAAACTTCGGAGCGCGATTCAAATGAAATAAATCGTCAATTGAGGTCTCTTAAAGAGCAACAGATAATGTTGCAGGCACAGCTGACACAGATTAATCCTTATACTAACGTAACTAGTAGTACTGGCGAGCGTATTCTGGGATCAGACGATCGACTAAAATATCTGCAAGCAGATTATGAGCGCATATCTGCTATCTATTCAAAAGATCATCCGGACCTTGTGAAAATGAGGCGTGAAATAGCATCACTCCAAAAAGAAGTTAAAACGGAAGAAACTACAACCGTTGTGAGTTTGTCTGGTAGTAAGTTCGTAACTTCAGCTGATAATCCTGCTTACATTCAAATTCGAGCGCAACTAGACGCTGTTGAAAAAGACCTTTCCGCACTGAAGTTACAACATTTAACGGTTAAGAGAAAATTACGAGATTATGAAGTAAGAATTATTTCGGCACCTCAAGTTGAGAGACAATACAAGGCATTATCCAGAGACTATGAAAATGCTGTGCGTGAGTATCAGGAAATAAGCGATAAACAACTAGAAGCTGTGTTATCGGAAGAACTGGAAAAGGGCAGTAAGGGTGAGCGTTTTACATTAATAGATTCACCTCTTTATCCTGAAAAACCAGTTAAACCAAACAGAAAGGTGATTATACTTTTAGGTGTGATTTTCGCTCTTGCTGGTGGCCTGGGTGCAATTATTCTTAGTGAATCTATTGACCCAGCGCTGCGCGGGATGAAAAGTACTATGCCAATTCTTGGAATATCTCCACTTGCTGCAATACCCTATATTGAATTACCAGATGAAAGTATAAAAAAAGAAATTAACAGAAAATTATTCTGCATAAGAAATATTATTTATGCAGGAATTGTGGCGTGTGTATTTTTGTTAACTACAATTATCGTTCACTTCACCTATAAACCGTTAGATGTTATCTGGTTCGTTTTGCTGCGCAAATTAAACTTATAGATCTATTAATAAAGATACAATTTTATTGTGATAAATTAATGAGGTATTACTGATGGACCATATTAAGTCAGCACTTGAACGTGCAAAAGTTGAAAATAATCATGCTATTAGTGGTGTTTATGAAGAAAATGAAGTCACTGGAACTTTAAGTGACGATGGGCAGGAAATAAAATATACACAAACGCGTATTATTGATGTACCTAAAGACATACTTAAAGAAAATCGCATTATTGCAGGCATTGGTCCTGGTTATATTATTGATGCCTATCGCATGTTGCGTACAAAAATATTACAACAGATGAATGAAAACCACTGGAATACAATGGCGGTCACCAGTGCGACTCCCGGTAGTGGAAAAACACTTACCGCAATTAATCTGGCTATTAGTATCGCAATGGAAGTTAACCAAACTGTACTGTTAGTGGATTTTGATTTACGCAGACCATCACTGCATAAATATTTTGGTTTTGTACCTGAAAAAGGCTTGAGTGATTATATATTAAATAATGAACCATTGAATGAGTTAATGATTAACCCAGGAATAGAAAGGTTAGTTTTATTACCTGGTAACGAACCAATTGTTAATTCATCAGAAGTTTTATCTTCTCCAAAAATGAAGCAGTTAGTGGAAGAATTAAAGGCACGATATCCATCGCGCTTAATTGTATTTGATCTTCCACCATTACTATCGACTGATGATGCATTGGCATTTTCTCCGTATGTGGATGCGCTACTTATGGTAGTAGAGGATGGTAAAACACGTTCATACGATTTAAAGCAGGCCGTAGAAATGTTAAAAGGATTCCCTCTTCTTGGTACTGTTATGAACAAATCTCAAGAAAAACCAATGGGTTATTATTAAATTCGTAACGTACCACTTATAAATAACCTTTCCTGTATATGATATCACTAAACATGAACACTTCTTCTAACAGGCTCGTAAGTGGACGTAAAATCCTACTGATATTATTACTGGTGGTAGCGACTCTTTTACTATCAAATACGATTAATCGTTATCAGGATTCCGGAGCTGAATTACTTGTAAATAACAATTTTAGTAATGAACTTGAGGGTTGGAAAAAATCAAAAAATGGACATGTAATAATTGACAGTGCTAATTCTACAATAGAGATAAATTCTGAAAATGGTATAGGGACATTTTCTGTCAGTCAAATGCTTGAAGGGGTTATTAAAAAAGGTAGTTATGTAAGGCTTTCAGCCAGGATTAAAACTGACGGTGTTGGTACTGGAGATAAAGTATGGGAGGCTGCGAGAATTATCTTTATTGGATTAGATAATCAAAATCAGCCAATGTATTACGTAACACATGCTCTGGCAGTACTCAACGGAACATCTTCTTGGCATGAGTTTTCAAAGATTTTTGTTTCGTATTCTAATAAATCTAAACATCGAGTTGAAATTCAATTGGTCAATGTAAAAGGATTGATGAGGGTCAAGGATTTAAGTTTGCGTCCGGTAATTGAATCGTTGACATATAAAATTTTCTGGTATTCAGATGTTGTTTTATGGCTTTTTACTTTTGTGTGGGTGTTGTTGCCACATATTCGGAGACTTTTTGATACTAAACAGAGTCTCCTGGTATTGATAGTATTAATGGCAGTTCTCGGCGGTGTATTGATGCCGGTTAATATAAAGCACAGTTTTGGTCAATTTTTTAGCTGGCTTTACCCTGTGCTGAAAAATGAGGCTGGTTTTTTTCGACTTGGGCATTTTCTTATTTTTATGTTGTTATCCATTATTGTCTTTTTAAGGGAAAAACCCTCTTGTGTAGTGAGGGAAAGGTTAGAGTTGTTAATTTTATTTGCGCTAGTCACAGAGACACTGCAATTATTGGTCGATGGTCGCTCTTTTAAAATTATGGATATTATTGTCGATATATCGGGTATAAGTCTCGCTTTAATCCTAACGCAATTATGGATCTGTCGTAAGATGACATCGAATATAGAGTCTTTTCGATTGTGCCTATTAGACAGAACTAATACAGAACAAATAAATAGACTCAATTAAGCAGGGATTAGTTTGTCAAAACTTTCAAAATTGGCTACGGGTGTCAGATGGGGGACCGTATCTCTAGTTGTTATTACATCTTTTCAACTTGTTTTTATGGCTGTTATGGCGCGACTACTTGATCCGGCGGATTTTGGCCTGGTTGCAATTGCCAATGTTGCACTTAGATTTTACAGCTATTTTTCACAGATGGGTATTGCTCCGGCATTAATACAAAAAAAAACTTTGACTGATGGAGATGTGCGTGCAGCATTATCAATTTCACTAGGTGTTTCTAGCTTGTTTTTTTTATTGGCAGTTTTAACATCTGAATTTATAGGAAGTTTCTTCGATATGAAATCTCTTGCATTAGTTATGCAAGTGTTGGCACTAAATTTTATTGTCTCTGGATTATCAGCAATTTCACTTTCATTAATGAGACGGAATTCAAAATTTAAAGCTTTGGCCATAATTGAAATTATTTCCTACGTTCTTGGTTATGGTGTGGTTGGTATAGGTTTTGCCTATTCGGGTGCTGGCGTTTGGTCTTTGGTAGCAGCCTTCCTATCTCAAATGATAGTAACTGCAATATTGAGCTATTCGGTAGTTCGATTCCCAATAAAATTTAAACATGCAAAAGAAGACCGTAAGCATTTAATTAACTATGGTGGTTCCTATTCAATTGTTGGTTTTTTCGAATTTTTATTTTGTAATATTGATGCTTTAATCATTGGCAAAATAATGGGAGCAACTACTACTGGTTACTATAGTCGTGCTCTGTTACTGGCAAACTTGCCAGTACAACATCCGGCAAATATATTAACGAAAGCACTATTTCCTATTATGAGTTCGGTTAGCAATGAACTCGATAAGCAATCTATAAGTGTACAGCTTAGCGTGTTATTAGTTGGTAGTTATGCGTTTGCGGTAAGTGTGGGTGTGTATTTGGCATCATCTGATATTGTAAGAGTTTTACTCGGCGACAAATGGCTTGAATCAATACCTATTTTAAATATACTTACTTTTTCAGTTGGGCCCGTCTTTGTTCACCATATAATTAGTGTAACTCTAAATTCGATGGGTGAACTAAAAATTAAAATGCTTATTCAAATTCCTACATTTGTGTTACTTGCAATTCTAATTATTTTGGCAGCGCAGACGGAGGATGTTCTCAATATAGCATTGGCAGTCGTTGTGGTAGAGTGGGTGCGTGTCTGTATTTTTAGTTGGGTTATTATTCGCATGCTTAAAATACCAGTAAAGAATATCATTAAAATAATACTTAGTATTGTGGTTGTTATAATGACAACGGGCGGATTAATCTACGCAGTACAGCATCTCGTTTCAAAGGATCTGTCAGTGACGATTATTTTATCAGTTAAAATTATTTTTGGTACAATTGGACTTGGATTAGGTTTATTTGTATCTCGATATATTGTATATCAGCTGCCGGCGGTTATATATTTAGCAGATCGAATGCCAGTTTTTGCTAAAATTATGCGGTTTTAAAACTACTTAGTATCGTAATCCTATTAAAAATATGGGTGCAAATTTTTAATAATATATTTTTATCTTACACGAATTTATTTAATTAACATTGGTTTGGTCTGTAGAGATCGGGGCGCTAATTAAATATACAAAAGTAATTAGCTTTGTTGTGATTATTACGGCAATGATAAGATTCTCAAACTTGACTGAATAATTTAAATATTTATTACGAGATCATTAAATGCGATTTAGAAACATTACGCGTATACTTCTTCTTCCTTTTGGTTTAGTTGTAAAACTTTTTGAATTATCAATAATCGGGTCGCGTGATATAGACAATAAATTACGCTTCAGAGGATCTGTCATTGATAAAAATTGTTGTATAGATAAGAATACGAAAATTGAAGCTGTCTGCCATATTCTTGAAAACAATCTGATTGTGAATAGTTCTATAAGGAGGTGTAGCTATATTGGGCGAAACTCAATTATTCAGAATGTTACTATAGGATCATTTTGTTCAATAGCGAGCGATGTATTTATTGGGTTAGGTTTACATCCCATTGAACTATTTTCAACTTCTCCTGTGTTTTATCGGATAGCGAACATTTTTAATTTGAAACTTATAGATAAAAATTATGATTTCTCGGAATATAAAGAAATTGTAATTGGTCATGATGTTTGGATTGGTGCAAGGGCTATAGTTCTTGATGGAGTGAATATTGGTGATGGTGCAGTAATTGCTACCAATGCAGTAGTAACTAAGAACGTACCTCCTTATGCAATCGTGGCTGGTATCCCCGCCAAAGTTATTCGCTATCGATTTCCACAAGAAAAAATTGACGAGTTGATTAAGAGTCAATGGTGGTTATTATCATTAAGTGAAATACAAAAAAGAATGAATGAGTCAGGTTGGAAGTAAAATATTATTGGTATTTTTGTTGTTTAATTTATGACGACACAAGGTTTTAAAATAATAATTTTTTGGCTGAATTTTCGTGCTTCCAGAATGAATCGTATTTTTAATTGACTAAATGGTAGTATAAAATGACAGTAATTGCGGTCTTTCTTCTGGTTGTTTTAGGTATTGCAATATTTCCGATGCTTATTCCTTACTTATTATCTGGGTACATGGTGTTGAATGGGTTTGCTAGTAGATCGTTTATTAATAACCTGAATATTTCTGTGGGAGGGGCAAATATTTTTCTTCCAGATTTATTTTTTGCTACTGCCATATTTTTAACTATAGCCGGTGTTACGCGTATATTAATAACTGGGCGGCTACGATTGTTATCATCATCTACAAAAGTAATCTTGTTTTGGGTGGCCTGCTATATATTGTTTTTTATGGGAAAAATAATAGCTGGTTATATTGAAGGTGTACCGTTAGATTCAATGGTGAGACGTTTTGCGTTAGATACGCAATGTATATATCTATTCGTACCTCTTTTGTATTTAAAACAGGAAAAAACATTAAGAACGCTACTGTATTTTATTGTTCTTTTATCGATTTTATTTCCCTTAGGCCAACCATTCTTATATGGAACTGCTGATCAAGTATCATTTGAGCAAGGGCAGGGAACGCTAAGACTAGGATTTGGGTATGCTAATCTTTTAATGATGTTGGGTGTATTGGCGTTTTTTGTTTGGGAAAATAAAATATGGCTTTCCTCATTACCCTTGGCTGGAATCGCTATGCTAGCACAACGATCGGCATTTATATCACTAGCCTTATGTATTATTTTCCTTACTTTAAAAAAGAAAAATAATGTAAAATTTATATCAATGTTGGGGGCGAGTGGTTTGTTGTTGATCGCCACGTTATTCATTATCCAAACCACTATGAATATCCCCGTTGTTGATAAAGCCATTGAGCGTGTGTCTGAAACGTTTGAATATACGGGGACAACTAAGGCTAGAATTAATGTAATACCCATTACTTTCGAACAAATAGGAAATAAGCCATGGTTAGGTTTTAGTTACAAAGAAATTTATACCCTACAATTACAACAAAATAGAGTCGCATTTGCATTTAATATGTTGCATCCACATAACTTTATTTTATCATCTCTTTTGCGAACAGGTTTTATAGGAACACTAATCTTATTCATAATAATCGCTTTGGTTTTACTGTCGGCGTATAAGTTAATGCGGGAACGTAATATACATAAGCAAGGTATGTATCTATTTTCAACGCTACTCTTCTTTATTGTTTTTGGAATCATGAATACATCTTTTATCTCAGCAGGTTATGTATTCTGGATATTGACAGGTATTACACTTTGGTATCTTAATCAGATCCATTATCTTGAAAATCTGCAAGGAGGTAATGAACAGTGAAAATATGTGTCTGTATTCCAGTATTTAACCGGATAGAATATACATTGAAATGTCTTGAATCATTAAAAAAACAATCATATCGTGATTTTAATATTATTGTATGTGACCATGGTTCAACTGATGGTACAACTGATAAAATAAATTTATATTACCCAGACGTCATTGTACTTAATGAAAGTTCTAATTTATGGTGGACGGGTGCAACTAATCGATGTGTTGAATATGTTATGAATATTTCTTCTTCTAATGATAATGCAGTGGTTACACTCAATAATGATCTTGAGGTTGATGAAAACTATCTATTTTATTTAGTTGAAGCTGCAAAACAACATCCGAATGCAATAATAACATCCGCTGGTTACGATATACGCACAAGGAATCTTATTGAATCAGGACATTGGCAAAGTTGGTATACATCTAAGGTTCGAATGTTAGATCCTGATAAGGACTATTTACTTGGTGAACAAAATATGGCAGAGGTAACACACGCTCCAGGACGTGGCACACTAATACCATTAAAAATTTTCCGAGAATTAGGTCTATATGATGAAAAACATCTTCCACATTATGGTGCAGATTATGATTTCACTTATCGTGCTCGCCGTAATGACTATCGTATTTTAATTTCATATGACGCAAAAGTGTATAGTCATGTTGAGGCAACGGGAATGACATCTATCCTTAAGGAATTTAGTTTTTCATCGTTTAAGCGGTATTTGACTGATATAAAGTCGCCAGCTAATATTTCAGTCCGGTGGTGGATTGCAATTAATAATTGCCCTCGACTCTTGTTTCCAACATTTTTTATTTTCGATTTACTATTTGTTGTCGGTAGTTATTTTAAATTTCATATCCTTAAAAAAATTAAATCTTTGGATGTTGCATGAAAAATGACATTGTCTCCGAAACTGGAAGCCGAACTGTAATTATTATTCAGCGCGTACTTCCGCATTACCGAATTGCTTTTTTTAATCAGTTATCTCGACGTTTGCTAAAACATGGAATACTGTTAAAGATTTTATATGGTCTTGAATTTCCAGGATCGGTACCTTGTACCGTCCATCCTGATGAAGATTGGGCAGTGTTTATAGATAATAAATATCTATTTATTGGTAATACTGAGCTGGTATGGCAGAAGTGTTTGTCAAATATAAAACATCCAGATTTGGTTATTATTGAACAAGCGAACCGCTTGTTATTGAATTATATTTTACTATTTCGTTGGAGATTTTCTGACTTAAGACTTGCATACTGGGGCCATGGTCGCAACCTTCAGGCATTAAATGTTAAATCACTTAAAGAAAGGCTGAAACGAAGATTAATGAATTCAGTAGACTGGTGGTTCGCCTATACAAAAATTAGCGCGAATATTATTCAGGAAACGGGTTATAGTCAAGACAAAATTACTGTTGTAAATAATAGTATTGATACAAAAATATTTTCAGAAGCATTAAATTCTGTAACATCCGATCAAATTGATAAATTACGACTGCAGCTTGGTATTGGAGAAGGACAAGTAGCATTGTACTGTGGTGGTATGTATCCTGATAAACAGATACCTTTTCTATTGCAAGCAGCTGAAGAGCTATATAATCTGAAAAACGATTTTAAACTGGTACTAATTGGGAGTGGGCCTGATGAAGGCCTGGTGAAAAATAAAGCAAAAAGTAATGATTGGATACACTATATTGGTCCAGTCTATGGTGCTGAACGGGCTATATATTTTTCCTTGTGTGATGTGATGTTAATGCCTGGCCCAGTTGGCTTAGTGATTGTTGATAGTTTTATTGCAGCCTTACCTCTGATTACAACCGACATTCCAACTCATGGTCCTGAAATTGCTTATTTGGAAAATGGTTTTAACGGTATTATGACATCATTTAGGATAGATGATTACGTTAAAATAGTTTCTTCTTGTTTGTCAAATGATACATATTTAAACATATTAAGAGATGGTTGTACTGAAAGCGCTTGTCGATATACGCTAGACAGTATGGTAGACAATTATTCATGTGGCGTTTTAAATTGTTTGGCTGAGCCATCCTAAATCTGTCAAGACTAAAATATTATTATGTTGGTTCTAATTAAAATGAATGTTACCATTTTAGAGTGAAAATTTTAGTTGTACATAATACATATCAGCACAGAGGTGGTGAAGATACTGTTGTCGAGTCTGAAATAGAACTTCTTCGAACTCATGGCCATTCGGTTGAATTTTATTCACGTGATAATAATGATATTAAAGAATTATCGAAATTAGAAATACTACTGCAAACATTTTGGTCTAAAAGATCTGCAAACGAAATTGATTCATTAATATCTGAATTCGCACCAGATGTGATTCATATACATAATACATTTCCATTAATTTCACCATCCATTTATTGGGTAGCAAAAAAAAATAATATTGCTGTTATTCAAACATTACATAATTACAGGCTACTTTGCCCCCAAGCTATGTTTTTGCGAAAAGCAAAGGTGTGTGAAGAGTGTCTTGGTAAGATACCCTGGAGAGGTGTTATCCGAGGTTGCTATCGTGACTCCCTATTGCAAACCGGTTTGTTAGCTAGCATGCTGGTTTTACATAGAGTTATAGGGACGTGGAGAAATAAAGTGACTAGGTATATAGTTCTTAATAAATTTTGCCGTGATAAATTTATTAAAGGAGGGATTTCAGGTGCACAAATTTCAATAAAACCAAATTTCTCGTTAGATATAAATATAAAAAAAAGGATAAGAAAAGGTTACCTTTTTGTTGGTCGATTATCATGTGAGAAAGGAATAGATGTTCTTTTAGCGACAATAAGAACGATGGATGGAGTAAGTTTAACTATTATTGGTAGTGGGGATGAAGAAAGTAAATTTATTGACGTAGATGGAGTAACTATGCTTGGACACTTATCAAAAAAAGAAATTTACGAGCATATGCAATCTGCCAGAGCGTTGATTATTCCAAGTATTTGTTATGAAACATTCGGCATGGTTGCTATTGAAGCTTTTGCTAATAACTTGCCGGTTATTGCAAGTAGAATTGGTGTATTACCAGATATAGTGAAAGATCGAGTAAATGGACTCCTTTTCAATCCAGGTGACAGTAACGATTTACTAGAAAAAATCCGTTGGTCAGAAAATAATTCCTCTGAATGGTTATTGATGGGGAATGAAGCTCGGATTAATTTTGAAACTTATTATACAGCAGAAAAAAACTATCTATTACTCATCTCCATTTACAACGACGCTATAAAAGAAACTGTTCATGACATGCATTAGTAAACTTTAATATTATTGTTGTATTATGCAATTAATCTTTATGTTATTCGATAGTATTTGCCATTAACTTCACTAAAAATAAATTAAATTATGAGTAATTAATTATGAGTATTAAGCATGACATACGAAAATTTCTTTGGAACTTTAATTATGATATTACTAGATATAAATCTGCATCTCATCCACTTGCGCGAAGAAATCAGATTTTAAAATCCTGTGGTATTGATGTGGTTCTTGATGTTGGTGCCAATGTTGGCTCCTATGGATTAGAATTAAGAGAAATAGGTTATGCAAATAAAATTATATCTTTTGAGCCTCTAACTTCTGCATATGAAAGACTAAGTATTAGTGCTGGTAAAGATATAAACTGGAAAGCATTACATTTTGCGTTAGGTGATGAAGATGAAAGGCATGAAATTAATATATCAAAAAATTCCTACAGTAGTTCATTGTTGAAAATATTACCTTCTCATGTTAAATCAGCACCAGAATCTGATTATATAGGAAAAGAGCTTATTGCGATAAAGAGACTGGATAACATATTCAATGATTTAGAGGTACAAAATAAATCGATCTATATGAAAATAGATACCCAGGGATTTGAGGATAGAGTCTTGAAAGGCGGAATAAATTCTCTGGAAAAAATAGATGTTATCCAAATGGAAATGTCACTAGTACCGTTATATGACGGTGCGAAGTTATTTGATGAAATGCTATGTACCATGAGTGATTATGGTTATTCTCTTTATGCAATTGAAACGGGTTTTTCGGATTCGATATCAGGGCAAATGTTGCAGTTTGATGGTATTTTTCGCCGTAAATAAAACACATCATGAACCTCTATATATTAAAGCATGCGTAGGTCAGTGGGTGTTAAAGCGATGTATTGTAAGTTTTGGTGAGTTTTTATTAAAATTAATTTCAGCAGCATTATAATACTTTGATATTTTTTCAAACACCTTATTACTGAATCCAATATTTTGTAAATCTGAATTTTCAGATAATATCAAGTTACCCTTTTCATAGTGAATTAGTTTTGGGTTAGTTACCAAACTATTTGTATCTAAACCAACATCTTTCCATTCATTCCAGTTAACTATTCCATGCTTTTTAGTTTCAAGATTTCGGTATTCTATATTAATACTATTTCCGTTATTCCATACGATATTGTTATTAATGGTTACCTTGCCTGGTGATATTGCATATCTGAAGGGCATAATAGTTTTATTTGAATTTCTTTCAGCCATTATAATATTCTGTGTTATTTGATTCCCTTCAGGCCATCTCTTATTATTCATCGGGTCGGCTAGTTTCGGGAAACGATTTCGCCATATTTTGCCCTTATAGGGAACAGCATCTAATCGTGGGGTCATTACTTTCTCCCAGGGGTATCCTGGCCAACGTGCATCCATCCATATGGCATAGTTACTCGTAATGAATATGTTATTAGTAATAATGTTGTTACGGCCACCTCCTATTTGAAGCATCTTGCCTGGAATTCGGAATAATATATTTCCAGTTACTTCAAAGCCACTTGCTGCATCATCGAGGTAAATACCTCTTGCACCGTTTGGTGTTGCATAATCAACTGTAGCAGTTGAGTTATTTACTTTTACCATTCCATATCCATAGATATCATGAATAAGGTTATTACGAATTAGATTGCCATAAAATGTCCAATCACGGCCAGTGTAAACTGCACCACAATCTGAATTTTCTTTGCATGTATGATGAATGTCATTGAGTTCTAAAAGATGGTCATTACCTATCATTGTAACTGCTATCCCAGGTGTATCATGTATTTGATTTAATTTAGCGATATTTCCAACACCTTTAAGGAGAACGGCTGATTTTCCTGAACGTACAAGCCTACCTGTATGATGAATATTATTTTTTATTGCCTGATGTACTGAAGCATTTAGTGTTTGTCTATCTCCGCCTTTCAGAATTATCCCACCGTCTCCCGTATCGTATATTTCGGACTGTGTTATACGGTGATGACTACCATCCTGAATACTAATGCCATAACCGGCAGTATTACGGATAATACAATTTGATATCCAATTGTTATTGCCGCCTGTAACAATAACAGCAGTCTTGCGGCTATATTCTATCGTTATATCTTTTAGTTGTATGTTATATGCGTTATGTATCTTTATAATGTTATTCAGATATGAAACAACTGGTAAAGTTAATTTATTGTTAGGTAATGGAATCATTGACAATTTCTGTTTGTCTGCTGAATAATACCATTCACCGGGTTGATCCAATGTTTCTAGTAAATTTAAAATGCTGAACCTTCTACCTGATTCTATTGGATATGTTGTTTTCTTAGATAAAGTAAATTTCCCTAAAACTATTTTCTTGACGTCAATATATTGATCGAACCAGTCATTACCTGGCCAAATATGAACAACGGCATTTTCAGATAAATTCGCATGAAATGGCAGAGTGCCATTATATATAAATTCACTACTGGATTTCCCTAATGAATTTGTCATATATGCCCATGTGTCGCCACCGGCTACATTTTGATTACTGTTTGGCCAACGACTGAGTTGCATTCGCTTTCCATTTATGAATGTTTCAAAGGGAGGAAGCTGGGCATTCATTCGCATATCTATACCTATACCCATGAGTTCATTTAACTGTAAGTTACGAGTATCACAATTTATTATCTTTGGATTAGCTTCTATACAATTATTTAGTGTACGTCCGCCAGATAGTATTACTTTTTCTCCTTTGAATGCCCTATAAATCACAGGTGCAAGTAAAGTTCCAGAATCTTGCGTATCTAACTGAAAAGTATTTTTTAGCTCGTATGTACCAGCTCGTATTACAATATTTACTTCGCCGACAATTTTTTCAGTTCGTTTGATTTTTCTTAATTCATCACGCGCACGTTCTAAAGTGGAAAATGGACCATGTATATTATCTCTTAAAGGTGATGGGCTGAGGCCATCGAAGGAGTCATTGCCGATTGTCGATACATAAATCGTAAAACGATGATCTTTTGTAATGATTTCAGCTGCTACACAGAGATAACCAAAAGTGTAAAAACCCATTACGAAGTAAATTGTGGACCTGTAGATGGCAGGCATAAGTAATAATTTTATTTTCTTCATTAAGAGTCTTAATTAAGGTGAAAATCAAGAGAATAGTCTATATGATTTTCAGGCATAAAAGATGACAGTTTTGTGACGTTGTATATTTGTGCTATTTATTTTAGTAAGGTAACTATCGAGATGGATACTTATTTATAATTAGAATATATAAATAGACCAAAATTGAATAGTGTAGTTGCATAGTTAATTTGGCTATCTAAAAAAATGTGATATCATTCACATCGTAAAATGATAGATAGAAAAATTAGCAGAAATAAAAAATAAAATTTTACACAAGATTTTAAATTAGAAGCCGCTCAAATTGTGGTAGACCAGATATATTCTATTCGCGAAGAAAACAGTGCTATTAACGTGGATAAATCTGCGATGATCACGTGGGCACGTAAACTTAAAAATAAACACAATGGTTACACCATTCAGCTTAATACTTTAACGCCAGATCAGTGTGAAATAAAGAGCTTGAGAAAAAGATCAAAAGGATTAAAGGTGGAAAATAAATTCTAAAATAAATACCACTCTCTTGATGTTCGACTCGATGAGGAATTCATGATAATAAAAAAACTGAAAGAGACCCATGCCGGTTCACAACTAAACTTGTCCACTACAAACAACTAAATACGCAAGAATACTTCTGAACCTCTATATAGTTCGTCATAAAACAGCAATTAATCTTCATGTGGAATAGAGGTATAATATAAATGTCATATATTAGATATAAGCTAACGAGATGAGTATGTAAATTACTATTTTCTACATGTATAGATAACCACAAAATAATTATTTTGATTCTATCGGTAGTTAGTACTTATGCACATGTTTTAATAGCTTTAAAATGTTAGTTAAATATAACTGGTAGGTAGAATACGATATGAAACAAATTGCATACCTTATACTAGCACATGCTGATCCTCACCATTTTGGTAAACTAGTAACAGCATTAGGGAATAAATGTGATATCTATGTTCACGTAGATAAGAGTTCTGATATCCTGCCTTTTAGGTCTATTGTACAAAATGACAATGTTACTTTTATAGATAAACGGATAAGAGTTTCATGGGCTGGAATATCTGTTATTGATGCGTTAGTTGAGTTAATGAAGCAAGCAATTCAAAAAAAAGAAAAATATACACACCTGGTGATGTTGTCTGGTAGTTGTTATCCAATTAAAAGAGTAGATGAAATTGAGAGAATATATTTAGATAATCCCCATAAGGAATTTATTAAGTTCATAAATATGACAGAAAGCCCTGAGCATTATTTGCGCCATATTAAAAAAAAATGGTTTAAAGAACCGTTCTTAAAGTCTAATGGTAAGTTTCTTCGGACTATTGATAAAATAATAAGACGATCATTGAATATTGTTGGGTTGAAAAATAAGTGGGATGATAAAATAATTCCTTATTTTGGTAGCACTTGGTGTGCGCTATCAGTGAACTGTTGTCAGTATATTCTTGAATATCAGTTAAATAATCCTTGGTTTAAAGTGATGAACTATTTCACATTTTCCCCAGACGAACACTACTTTCACACAATCATAGGGAATTCGAAGTTTAAAAACCAATCAGATGGTGTGCAGCCCTATAAGGGAGGAGGAACATGGCGATTAGCAAATTTTCATATTATAGATAAATCGCTTGCAAAATGGTACGCAATAGATGATTGGGATGAGATTAAGAATTCTGATAAATTATTTGTAAGAAAAATACGTACGTTAGATGGTTTGAGTTTGATAACGCGAATAGATAACGATATCTTGAATATTTGAAAAGTTATTACACTTTTTATAAGTAATATATATTTTTACAGAATATGGTTGACTTGTAATTACATCTGAACGTCTATTGTTATATGGTAAAATCTAATGGTTAGAGAAAGCGAAGATACAGTTTATAATAGTTGTAATTATACTTACATATTAACAGTCGATTCTGAAAATTGATTTCAAGAGTTGACTATTTGGATGGGCTCAGAGGGCTGGCAATATTACTTGTCATAGGTTTTCATGCGTATTCTGCATATCCAACTATTGTTCCATATGGTGATCAATATCTTGATGTTCCAATTTTCAAATATGGCTGGTTAGGAGTCGAGCTTTTTTTCTTATATCCGGTTTTGTGATTTTTATGAGTTTAGATAAGTGTTCTAGTAACAAAGTATTTTTATTTAAAAGATGGATTAGATTATTTCCAGCAATGTTTATTTCAACAATACTGATCTTTACTACATCTTCATTTCTTGATACCCGTCCAGCAGGTGTGCCTGAACTTACAAGCCTGATTCCAGGGCTTACTTTTATAGAGCCATTATGGTGGAGCAAGTTATTAGGAATTAACGTGGTTGGACTAGAGGGTGCGTTCTGGTCTATCTATGTCGAGTTCAAATTCTATATTGTTTGCTCACTCGTGTTTTTCTATTTAGGCCGTGATAAGCTTGTTTTTACTTTGTTGTTACTCTATGTAGGTTCTAATATAATAGCATTTTCAGTTGTTCACATTGACAACGTATTTTTACATTTTGCTCACAATGTTTCCAAAGCCCTTTCACTTAGATACTTTGGTTGGTTTTCAGCCGGGGCTGCGTTTTATTTATTCCATAACACACGGAAGAAATCATGGTTTTACCTTGGTGTGTTTATATCACTACTAAGTGCAATAGCTATAAGAAAAGATTTTTCTATTGCGCCAATTGTGGGAGCTGTTCTGGTCTCGGCTTTGTTTTCAATTTCGTTAATTAGCACAAGGCTGCAATCTATTTTAAGGTCGAAGTTTTTATTGCTTTTTGGGCTTGTTAGTTACCCGCTTTATCTGATTCATGATAATGCAATGATTTCAATGATAACTATAAGTAGTTATATGACGTCTAGTGTTCCTGGATACTTAGTTCCAGTTCTCCCTGTAATAATATTAACTGGAACGTCCTATTTAATTGTCAAATATGGCGAGCCTCGTCTGAAAAAAATTATTGTATCTCACTTTGAGAATAAATCGAAATAGATTATTCAATGAGTTCCATAAATACTCTGCTATATTTTTTATACGGAGATCGGCTCCCTTTGCGGGAAGATATTATGTCTAGGCATCAACAACAAGTTAGGAGTAAAGCATGATTAAAAGCGGAAAAATGATTAAAAGCTTAAGAATGTATCTCAGCATTTTAGGGTTTAGTGGCATGCTAAGTACGATAATAGCCAAAGTAACAAAGTCCACAGTTTTATTTGAATTAGATAGGCAAGATTGTAAGTATCCTTTTCGGTTGCGGCTGCCTTCATCGGATGTGCCAACATACGAACAAGTATTTATCAATCAAGAATATGATTTCTTAGTAGAAACGCAACCAGAAGTTATTGTCGATGCCGGAGCAAACATAGGGCTTGCATCAATATACTTCGCAAACAAATATCCTAGTGCAAGAATTATTGCTATAGAACCAGAGCATAGCAATTTTGAAATTCTTAAAGAAAACATCGCTCACTATACTAATATAGTTCCTATTCAAGCTGCATTATGGAATAAAAACGAAGAAATCAACCTAGTCGACCCTGGCCTTGGGAAGTGGGGCTTCATGACAGAAATGAAAAATTCCTTAGAAAGTCTACAAGGTAACACTTGTCACACTGTAGCGGCCATGACCATCGATAAAATAATGAAAGATTTTAATATAGAAAAGATTGATATTCTAAAGATAGATATCGAAGGGGCGGAGAAAGAGGTGTTTAACGACACTTCATCTTGGATTGAAAAGGTTGACTCTTTAATTGTTGAACTTCATGAACGCATGAAAGCAGGCTGTAACCGCAGCTTTTACTGTGGTTCAAATGGATTTGATATTGAATGGCATAAGGGAGAGAATGTGTACTTATCAAGAGGTAATTGCTTAACAACACGCCCTGAGGTGGACAACAACTAAAAAATCACCCATTCACCGCAAAGTTTAAAAGCGGCGAACCGTTCTTTTTCAATGTGGCGCACTTGCGACTAAAATCCGCGATGTAATAAAACTTTGTGAAATAATAATAAAAGCTATAGGTTTCATCATTCCATCATATTGTTAGTGCAAAATAGTGATTTAGTTGTAATACGAGGCGAATTACATGCGCATTTTAATGGTGCATAACCACTATAAATCACGGGGTGGGGAAGATATTGTTTTTGAACAAGAGTGCTCCATGCTCGAATCCAATGGGCATGAAGTTATTAAACTCTATGCTAACAATGATAATATTAATTCCTTATTTTCAAAAATGGTAACGGCACTTGGAGTAATCCATTCTTTTAGAGGATGTTCATCTGTACGAGAGAAAATTAAGATTCACCAACCTGATGCAATGCATGTGCATAACTTTTTCCCTAAATTTTCTCCAGCAATTTTTAATGTTGCTCACCAACTTGGTGTACCAACTATTTTAACATTACATGATTTTCGAATTGTATGTCCATCAACATCACTTTTAGTTAATGGTAAAATTGATGAACGTAGTTTGAAAGGCAATCCATTTTTGATGGTATCTGAAAGAGTCTATAAAGGTAGCTGGTTTGGTACCCTTGTTCTGGCTTCAATGATTCAATACCATAAGACAAGAGGAACTTGGCTGAACGATGTTGATTGTTTTGTTGCTTTAACGGAATTTAATAAATTAAAATTTATTCAGGCAGGTCTTGACGTCGATAAAATTTCGGTTAAACCCAATTTTTTGATAAATAGTGATAAACTTTCAGGGCAAACAAGCTTAGAGCGTCATCGCCGTGGAGCACTTTATGTTGGACGGATAACTGAAGAAAAAGGATTAATGACTTTGCTGGATGCATGGCGAGGGATTGATTATCCACTGACTATAATTGGAGATGGGGATATTGAAAAATTTCAAGAGTATGCAACTGAGAACGTAATTTTTCTTGGCGAAGTATCCAGGGATGAAGTTGAAAAATATATGAAGTTATCTTTGTTTTTGGTTTTACCCTCAGAAGTGTACGAAGGATTTCCTATGAGCTTGTGTGAAGCGTATTTTTCTGGCTTGCCGGTTATTGCATCCGATTTAGGCAGTTTGAAAGAATTAATAGACGAAGGTAAAACAGGTCTTAAGTTTAAACCAGAGGATTCGCAACAGTTACGTACTGCTGTAAAATATTTAATTTCTTACCCTGAAAAGGCGTTGTCTATGGGGCGGCATGCTCTGGATCTAGCCAATGCTCAATATACTGAAAAATTGAATTACAAAATAACGATGGATATATATGAATCAGCTATTTCTCGTTTTGATACTGTACAAGATTTACAGGGTGGTAAAGTGATATGTTGATTGTAAAATATGTAATTTTACGTTAATACCTGGGTTAACTCTTAGCGTATCTAATTGTTAGTATAATTTTTGTTTGATTTTCGCTGTGTTAGTAGTCAAATCGTTCTGTTTATAATATTGTTAAATCTGTATTTGAAAAAGTACAGAGTTATTTGTTAGTTTTTTAATTGAAAATTTAATAAGGCACCTCAGTTGACGGCTTTATTATGTCGCAGAGTTGGATGCGTCACTAAAATAAAAATTCTCAACATGCTTAGTGCTTGAATAGTACTTATAAAAAATATTTAAGTGCGATGATGCCAAATGCAAATAGAGAGGACAGGGTTAGTCCATTTATTCTGTGCTTCATGTGTTTTATTATTATCTCTGTCGCATAGAATAATATAATCAATTGTATTGTAATGGATACAGTATAAAAGTTCGCATAGCCTTGTTCGGATAATAAGGCCAGAATTACAACTATCATTAGTACCAAATAATCGAGAGGATTTACTTTAAATTTCTCATTTGTTGTATATTTTAGAGCAATCACGACGGCTATACTAATTACTGTATAAAATATATAAACAGCTAGTGGATACCCATGCGGAGTGGCTGGTGAAAAATCAAGTAAGTAGGCAGCAAACGCCACAGATACATACATCATTAATCGTAAAAATAAAAACCACAATTTAAAGGAATAAATCAATCTGGCTAGAAGTAAAATAAAAACAATACCTGCAGCAATGGATAAATCTTTAGGTATATTGCTTGAGTTAACTGCACTGTATATTATAAATATTGATAGAAGAATGTGTATCAGTGTGTGATTGTATTGCATTAATATGCTATTAGAATTAAAACTAGTAATAAAACGCCCCAACATAGTTAGCTTACGATCTCGATGGGCTTGCCAGCGTAAATGTTTCGCTAAGATTAACCAGCTGAATAACATCAGTGATACCAGAAGATAAATACTTATAAGCAAGGTGTCTGCTTCGTACTGAAGAAAAACTCCACTTATAACCAATAGCGCTTGTACGGAATAGATTATTATTACAGATTCATAGTGATGAAATCCGAGATCCAGAAGCCGGTGGTGGATGTGATTTTTGCTAGCCCGGAACCAGTTCATGCCTGCATATACTCGCTGAAACAGTACAGCCAATATATCAATAATTGGTAACCCAATTAATAATAATGGCAAAGCGGGACTCAATACAGTATTTGAATTCTGGGTTAAGTGAACGACTACAAATGCAATAGTAAAACCAATAAATTGGCTGCCGCCATCTCCCATAAAAACATGTGCAGGATGTGAGTTAAACCGTAGAAATCCGAAAATTCCGCCTATTGTTGCAAGTGAAATGGTAGTAAGCATTAAATCATTTGCTTGAAAACTCAAGTAGACAATTGCTCCCAGACTGAGTAGTGCTTCACCTCCGGCAAGGCCATCCAAACCATCGGAATGATTGAGTGCATTGATAACACCTACCATTGCGATGACAGTAAATACTTTACCCAGTTGAATACTTATTTCACCAAAGAATGGGATATGTGAAACATACAAATCTCCGTAATAAACCACCAGGATTACGGCAACAAACTGGCCTATGAATTTTGTATAATGACCAAGTTGTTTAATGTCGTCCCAGACACCAAAGATTAACAATGCAATTGAACCTAACAGATAGGCTAAGGTTAAATCGTTTAATGGTAGCCATATTGCAACCGGTACTAATGCACCTAATACTATACCTGGTCCACCGACACGCGGAATTGGGCTTAAGTGAACTTTTCGCGGATCAGGGTTGTCAATCATGCCCAGAACAGGTGCCCATTTTGCAAGCAATGGAATTATAACCATACTAATGGGTATGGCCATAATCATTACGAGTAATCCTATTTCAATATTAGTATTCATAATAACCAGATTGTGCTTGTTTATATCTGCGTACGTTACTGTTCATACCGATTAATTTAACTTGATTCTAATTTTATTTTCTGTAGAAGTTTTTCAGCTTCTTGTTTGCCTGGAAAATTTTCTTTAGCTTGTAGTGATTTCAATAGTGCTTGTTTGGCTGCGATTTTATTACCGGACTCAAATAAGGCCTCACCAAGGTGGTAGTGTACTGCTGCGGCATTAGGTAATTTCTTTGCTGCTTTTTCCAGATAAGGAATTGCGGCTAGAGCATCACCATTTTTATACGTTACCCAACCCAGCGTATCGAGTAAATTCGGATCGTCCATTTTTACGAATTTCTTAACTAACTTGACCGCTTTATTCAGGCTATTTTGATCATGACGGTAGGTGACTAACATCATTGCAAGATTATTATTGGCGGCTGGCGAATCAGGTGATTTGGTAAGAATTTCTTCAAATTCCGAAATGGCCTCATCTGTTTTTCCTAATTGTTCATACAAACTGGCTAAGCTATAACTGAGAGTAGGATTTTTATCTGTAGCGTTTATGCCGCGTTTAAATGCATCAATTGCGGCCTTGGTGTTTTTCTGCTGCAGATGAGTTGCTGCCAAATTACGGTAGGGTGTTGGCCATTCAGGCTTTAGTTTTTCTGCCAGTTTAAACTTTGCTAACGCATTTTTAAATTGCTTTTGAGAAAGATAGACTTCACCGAGTAGATTCTGTACCGAGACATTGTCTGGTGTGTTTTTAATTTGTTTTTTAAGGAACTCAATCGCATCCTTGGGACGTTTTTGGGTGATGAGATTTTTGGCAATGGCCGTCAGTATTTTTGTGGATTTTTTTGCGCGTTTTAAGGCTTTTGTGAATTCATAATAACCGGCGTCAAGTTTACCCTGATTTTGGTAGATTAAGCCAGCAGCATAATAACCTTCAGCTTTTGTATCATCAATATTTATTATCCGTGATGCCACTTTGAGTGCAGCTTCTGGATCCTTGCGGGCAACGTTTAATTTATACAATGCTTCGAGTAGGACTAGATTTTTTGGAAAAATGTTCGTTGCTTTACTAATTTCCTCAACGGCACTATCAGTTTCGCCTTTATTCACTAATGTTTGAGCTAATTCTAAACGTAAACTAATATTACGTGGCGCTGTCGCTATACTTTTTAGATATTGTTCTTTAGCTAAATCAAGTTCGTTATTTGCTACATGTGCTTGTGCAAGTAATTGCGAAACAAGGGGTTGATTTGGCTCGCTTTTTAGGACAGTACGAAAATCTGCAATAGCTGAATTTAATTCATTGCGTGATAAATTAATGCTGCCACGCATGGTTAAGGCAATACTGTCTTGCGGATTTTCTATAAGGACTTCTGCAATTAATTTTTCGGCTTCAGTGAAGTCCTTTTCCAGAACACTTATTTTCGCCAGTTGATTGCGTGCAGTTAGACCATGTTTGCTTGTTTTTTCTTTAGCAATGATATTTTTATATATAGTTTTGGCTTTCTCAGTTTGATTGTTTCCTACATACAATCTAGCTAAACCAAATTGTAATTCATATAACTGAGGGTGTTTTTCGATGTGATTAAGTAACTCTTTTTCAGCATCATCTTTAGTCATTCTTTTAGCCATATAATTGGCTAATGATAAAATTGCTTTTTCATTATCAGGAATTTCTTTTACTGCAGTCCGTAATACACGTATTGCTTCTTCTGTGGCTTTGTTAGCATCATAAAATCTGGCCAGTTGTTCACGGTATTCAAATTTATCTGGATTTAGGGTAATGATTTCTTGTAGTAATTCAATAGCTTGCCCATTTTGACCATTATTGGCATGTATGCTTGCTAATAACATTCGTAATTCTGAATTTTTCGGGTTGAGTTTTACGCCTTTAGCGAGTACTGCAATAGCTTTATCATATTCTTTACTACCAGTATATAAACCTGCAAGTAATGAGAGTGCATCGAGATTGGCAGCGTTGAACCCAAGTGCTAAATTACCATCTTTGACAGCAGCTTCATGATTACCTTTCAATACCTCGGTCGCTCCACGAAGTGCAATTGCTGAGGGGTTTTTGGGATCCAGTACAAGTGCTTCATCTATTATTTCACGGGCTTTATCGACTATACGAGCCTTAAGATAGAAGCGAGAAATATTAATTTTTGCTTGAACATGATTTGGGTCAAGCTCAATTACTTTAAGATAAAATCCACCAGCTTGTTGGACCTGCCCAAGTTTTTCTAATGTTTGTGCAAGTGCAAAATAACCTGCAATATCATTTGGTGAAATTTGCAGGGTGTTTTTATACTCTAGACGTGCCTTGTCATAATTTCCCTCAGCATAGTATTCATTGCCGCGTTCAAAATGTTTTGCTTTTCTGCTGTCAGCTCCACCGCAACCAGTTAGAACGCTAGTAATAATGAGTATATTAAGAATTAACATAAGTTTACTGTTTTTATTGAAAAGTAACATAATTTCCTCGGTCTAGTTATATACAGGTGCTATTTAATTTTTATATGTTTAATTTAATCAGGAATATAATTTTGTAGGAGTGGAATTATTTTCCTGGTAAATGCTTGTAATGCTTTATCTCCATCGTTATCTGACTGGCCAGGAGACAATGGAATAGTCAGTCTTACCAGAGCACCATCGCTGCGATTTTTGGTCAGACTGTCGAAAAATAGATACCATTTAACAAGATACTCATTAGTAATAACGCGACCCCGCTGCTGAAACCAGTAATATACTAGCTGTTTATATTCTCCATGCTGTACTAGGGTACGATTAACAGTAAGCGGCTTGTTATAGAGCTGTATCGAGTTGATTTGTAATTGAGAGAGTTCTTTTATACGCCATCCGCCACCCGGTATGCATGTGCGTGGTGAATGAGCTGATTCGCCGGCTCGTTGTGAATCATAATAGGCTACATAAAGGTTTATTTTTTCGTCTTTTGAGTCTTGATAGTTAGCCATTATATAATCATTTAACTTCAATTCATCTAAATACATAGTCTGAAGTGGACTTGAAGTTCCTTTGTATTCATCTATTTGCAAGGGGAACTTACTAAAAGATTCGCGTTCTTGTTTTATTTCTTCTCTGCTTGTCAATGAAAATGACATGGCCGTTGTAACAGACAATAAGATAAGTGCTGCTAAAATCGGTTTAGATAAATGCCGTTCTTTATAGATGGCATTTTTATCAATTTTTTTGATGCTTGTATCAACTACAAATACACTGGATAAAGGTCGCTTATCTTTACCTATTTTTGTGAGTAGCCACATTTCTATTACAAGGGTTCCGGTACATAACATGAAAATGACCCAACCTTCAAAATCGTGTAAGAAACCTTCTGCTGCCGGTTTCCCCCAGAACTCTACTGTAATACCTATTAAACCGATTCGTGCGCTGTTCATTAATACAGTAATTGGAAATGTCGATATAAACACAAACACGCGTTTCCATAGTGTTGTTTTATAAAATAATGAGGCTATAAATCCCAGCGCCATAAGTGGAAATAAGTAACGCAAGCCACTACAGGCATCTACCACTTGAAGTTTCATTTTACCTAAGTCAATGACATTACCTTCAAGATACACGCTGATATCAAAGAGTCGAATAAACATAACTCCTAATTCTGATGATACCAGCTGTAATTTTGCTGACAAATTAGTAAGTAAGAAGCTGGGCAATGGAATCATAAAAAAAATAATAATATAAACAGGCCAAATTATTAATAATCCTTTTCTACCAAATACAGTTTGAGTTAATCCTATTATAGTAATGAGTAAGCCGTATTGAATAATTGTGAATAGTGAGCTTAGTTCTCCAAATACATAAACTATGAGTCCAGTAATTATAATGCTGACACCAAACCATGAGTCAGTAAAAGGTACTTTTGCGAGTTTTTCTTTTTGCTGCCAAACAAAGAATACGGCAATAAAAGGTAGTATGTAAGCGTGACTAAATTCTGGAGAATCCCATTTTGATACCATATTTACAATGCCGGAATAAAAAATTATTCCTGTAAGGGCTAATGAGATTAGTAAAAATATCCAAACATTGGGATTATTTTTCCAGTAAACTGTTGAGTTAATATCGGACATTTATAAAAAATAGTTACCAGGTAGAATACATTTGTCATATGAGTGTATTATCAAAAAAACGATTTTAGCAGCTCTATTTGACAGTAGTGTTACGTTACAATTTCTACCTTGACTTTGCTATACACTCAAAATCAATATTGCAGATTTATTACGCACCTCTAAAATTATTATATTTCGCTATTATTTTGGTGGTATTAATAGCCTGTGTAATTTTTTAAAATTTAGTATTCATATTAGTGTCATGAAATACTATTACCATGAATAATTAACTTTGAGATATGTAGTATCAATAGTATGCATTGATAACTTACATTGAATGTTGTTGTTATTTATAGTGATGGTGAATGAATTGAAAAAAGCATTAATTACAGGTATTACCGGACAAGATGGCGCTTATTTGGCTGAGTTCTTATTAGGAAAAGGTTATGAAGTGCATGGCGTTAAACGTCGGAGCTCTTTAATTAATACTGATCGAATCGATCATCTTTATCAGGACCCACACGAAACTAAGCGTAATTTTATTTTACACTATGGTGATATGACGGACTCCAGTAGTTTAACCCGGATTATTCAACAGGTTCAGCCTGATGAAATTTATAATCTTGCAGCGCAGAGTCATGTTCAGGTTTCATTTGAGGAACCCGAGTATTCCGCCAATGCCGATGCATTAGGAACGTTGCGTGTCCTGGAAGCGATTCGAATATTGGGCTTGCAACATAAAACCCGATTTTATCAGGCCTCAACATCAGAACTCTATGGGCTGGTGCAGGAAACCCCGCAGCGTGAAACCACTCCGTTTTATCCACGCTCACCTTATGCTGCGGCAAAGTTGTATGCGTATTGGATTACAGTGAATTATCGAGAAGCATATGGGATGTATGCCTGTAATGGAATTTTGTTTAATCATGAATCTCCGTTACGCGGTGAAACCTTTGTTACCCGAAAAATCACTCGCGCGCTTGCTCGTATTAAATTGGGCTTGCAAGATACGTTATATTTAGGGAATATTAATGCCAAACGGGATTGGGGGCACGCGAAAGACTATGTTGAAATGCAATGGCTTATGTTACAACAGGACACACCAGAAGATTTTGTGATTGCTTCAGGTGAACAACACAGTGTCCGTGAATTTGTAGAAGTTGCGGCTGTTGAGCTGGGTATTAACATAACCTGGTCAGGTGAAGGTGTGAGTGAAACCGGTGTCGATCAAAAGGGTAACACCATTGTTAAAATTGACCCGCGTTATTACCGACCAACCGAAGTGGAAACCTTGTTAGGCGACCCAACTAAAGCTAAAGAGAAGTTGGGCTGGCTGACCAAATGTAGTTTTAATGATCTGGTTGAAGAGATGGTACGTGAAGATCTAAAACTTGCTGAGCGAGATCAACTTTGTCGACAAGAGGGCTATCAAACGTTTAGCAAACATGAGTGAAATAATGGACAAAACTAAAAAAATTTATGTAGCGGGGCATTCCGGTCTGGTTGGTACAGCTATAATGAGACAACTGGATGTGCGTGGCTACAATAATATTGTTACACGCACACACTCTGAGCTTGATTTAGCTGATCAAATTTCGGTGCGTCAATTTTTTGCTGAGCAACAACCTGCTTATGTAATACTTGCTGCTGCCAAGGTAGGGGGTATTCACGCAAATCGAACTTATCCTGCGGATTTTATTTACCAAAATTTGATGATACAAACAAACGTTATAGATAGTGCTTATCACTATAATGTGCAGAAACTAATTTTTCTGGGTTCAAGTTGTATTTACCCCAAGTTAGCCAAACAACCAATGAATGAAGATCAGTTATTAGCAGGTTATCTTGAAGAAACAAATGAGGCTTACGCTATAGCCAAGATTGCCGGCGTGAAAATGTGTAAAGCTTATAATCAGCAATATGCTACCAATTATATGAGCATGATGCCGACTAACTTGTATGGTATTGGCGATAATTATGACTTACAAAATTCACATGTTATACCTGCTCTTATTCGTAAGTTTCATGAAGGTAAAATTAGTAAGCAGAAGCAGGTTGCACTTTGGGGAACGGGCACACCTAAACGTGAATTTCTCTGTAGTGATGATATGGCAGATGCGTGTCTCTATATAATGGAAAATTATAATAGCAATGATACCGGCGAAGTTATAAATATTGGCAGTGGTAAAGATATATCTATTCACGATGTTGCCAGGTTAATTGCAAAAATAGTTGGTTTTAATGGCTCTATTGTTTATGACAATAGTATGCCAGACGGCACAATGCGGAAATTGCTTGATGTAACAAAGCTAAGTACACTTGGCTGGCAACCTAAAGTAAGTTTTGAATCAGGTCTACGTCTTGCTTATGATGATTTTTTACAAAATTATTGTGCCATAACAAGAGATGCGGCTGAAGCATAACTTAATTATAAACCATATTCAGTATTAATTTTTATTTAATTGTCCTGGCTAGTGAAAATGAATTGCGACTGAATCATTGGTTATTTATGCGGATATTTTAACGAATGCGATAACTCGCATGGCATGCTATACACGCTGAAGTCACTTCGCCTCCCTCATATTTTACCCTCATCGGGCTAAGGTACTGGCCCCGATTACATTTCCACTAGCAGCTCTTACCTGTGTGGCTGCATTCATAAGTCTACATTTTTTATCAGACGTCTGTGACCAAAAGCATACTTAACTCACTTGAAGAAAAGCTTCCACTGTGTATGAGTCAAAAAAAAGCGTTAATCAGGAATATGCGACTTCGTAACAGTATATTCGTTCTAATCCAGTTGGCTGGACTTTTTTCAAAAACAATGTCTACATGAAATTTCTGATAAATTATTAGAATTACAAATGTAATTAACAGAGGGTCTATCCAATTATCCTGATGATATAGCTGTATAACATCTAGCATGTATACACTATTGGATAAATTTGTTGAATTGAGGTTTTGCTAGACAAAAGTTAATTCAAAGAAAATAAACTATTTGATACAAATAATAATTTACTATTGACAGCCAATAGCAGCCGTCCAATATTCAAAACAATCACCTATGGTAATGATAGTGAACGTTCAATGAATTGCTAAGGGACTTGTCTCTTTTACGCGTTCCTGTATGCGTTCGCTATATTTAGGTACCTTGTGATGCTGATTCTCGTCATATAGTATTTATGTATGATTTACATATGTATTTTTATTGTTCATTTCCTCCTCATTTATTTAGGTTGTTGAGGAATATCTGTAAAAACCACTCACGCACATATACTCGTAAGACAGGAAGGAACTCTGGCTACAAAATAAATGTACCATGTTTATATCGCTACGATAATGACAATTTCAGGTGGCATGAAATTGCTATAACTAACATGTCCGCGCTTACATACCGCCATATATTCCAACTGTCATTCTGCGGAAATACGTATCTGTATCGGCCACCTTAAACTTATAACATAATTAGGATATAATTGTCATCTATCACGATGAACGTTAAATTAATATCAATCTTTATAGTTTGTATTAAACCATATATTTTTCAGGTAAAAGCTCAATGGATTTTGAATGGATTGCAATAGCACTTGGTGATATTACCTGGATATTTTTGGCCTTCGTCCTGGGGTTCCTTGCACGACTGATTAATCTGCCACCTTTGGTTGGTTTTTTGGCGACTGGTTTCGTACTCAATTATCTGGGTATAACCAGCGGTGTAACATTACATAAGCTTGCAGACTTGGGGATAACTCTGCTGTTGTTTACTGTTGGCCTGAAGTTAAACCTGAAAGTGTTGATAAGACCACAGGTGTGGTCGGTGACGGTATTGCATATCGTAGTAATAGTTGCGGTCTTCGGAACATTTATCTTTAGTTTGTCTTTAATAAGTGTGTCTTTATTTTCTGAATTGGATCTTAAAATCGCACTACTTCTTGCATTTGCATTAAGCTTCTCAAGTACTGTATTTGTAGTTAAGTCTCTGGAAGATAATGGCGAAATGAGATCGTTACATGGACGAATCGCTATTGGTATTTTAGTAATGCAAGATCTGGCCGCAGTCTTTTTTCTGGCTGTATCGGCAGGTAAATGGCCATCGGTTTGGGCATTATTGTTATTCTTATTAATTCCATTACGTCCTTTATTTCACCATCTGTTGCAAAAAACGGGTCATGGTGAACTATTGGTTTTATATGGACTTGTCCTTGCTCTAGGTGGTGCGGAGCTATTTGAGCTTAGCGGTGTCAAGGGAGATCTCGGAGCACTTGTTATGGGTGTGTTGATAGCGACACATCAAAAATCTGACGAAATGGCAAAGTCTATGTTAGGTTTTAAAGACTTGTTTCTGGTGGGCTTCTTTCTCACCATTGGTATGTCAGGCCAACTCACGATAGAGGCATTAACGATCGGGCTTTTACTTGTACCCTTTATCTTTATTAAATCGGCGCTCCTGTTTACCTTAATGACGCGTTTTAACTTACGCGCGCGAACAGCTTTTCTGTCTACTCTGAATCTTTCCAACTATAGTGAGTTTGGTTTAATTGTGGTTGCTATTGGTGTATCAAACGGTTGGTTAAATGCACAATGGTTAGTGATTATTGCTATTGCACTCTCACTCTCATTTATAATTGCCGCACCGCTAACTTCAATAGATGATAGACTTTATAGCCAGTTCAGATCATTCTGGATGAAGTTTGAACGTCAAGAGAGACTTGCAGATGATTTATTGCTGAATACTTTTGGTTCAACTATCGCCATTTTTGGTATGGGAAGAGTAGGGACTGGCGCTTATGATAAAATGCGCGAGCGTCATGGTGAAACAGTTGTTGGTATTGACTTCGATTCCTATCGAGTTACAGAACATCAACTGAAAGGAAGAAAAGTTCTTCATGGTGATCCGAGTGATGCCGATTTTTGGGAAATAATAGAGCAGGATCACAGTATCAAACTGGTTATGCTGGCTTTGCCAAATCTTCAGGCCAATTTAGATGCTCTTGAACAACTTAAAAGAATATCCTTCAGCGGACGCATAGCGGCTACAGCTAGATTCCCAGATGAAGTAGAATCTTTAAGGCGATCCGGGGCAACGGCAGTGTTCAATATATACACTGAAGCAGGTGCTGGATTTGCAGACCATGTAGAAGCTAACAGTGAAATTTAAGTAGAGATTATTTGATGATAAACAAAAATGAGTATGTCGCACCATGGGAACGAGCGTTTAATAAAGTTTTAAGTCCGCTTGAAGATTTTATTCACCGCCAAACAACCAGTGGTATTTTACTAATGGTGTGTGCCGTTGTGGCGCTTTATCTTGCCAATAGTCAGTGGAGCGAGGCTTATCATCACTTACTGAAGTTAACTTTTACAGTTGGCGTACCAGGATTTGAGTTGTCTAAATCAATCCATCACTGGATTAACGATGGTTTGATGGCGATGTTCTTTTTCGTTATAGGATTAGAACTTAAGCGAGAAATTTTAGTAGGAGAACTTGCTGATCCAAAACAGGCAATACTTCCTATTGTTGCGGCAATTGGGGGCATGCTGGTACCGGTAATAATTTACATCAGTATCAATCCGGAAGGGCATACCCTTGATGGTTGGGGTATACCCATGGCGACCGACATTGCGTTTGCTTTAGGTGCATTGGCACTCCTCGGAAAAAGAATACCTAAAAGCCTTCTGACTTTTTTAGTTGCTCTGGCCATTGTTGATGATCTTGGTGCGGTAATGGTTATTGCTGTATTTTATACTGAGACAATTAGTGTACCTGCTTTAGCGATAGTCTCAGTCATGCTGTTAATGTTGGTGTCACTCAATCTTGGCGGTATACGTCGACCATTGCCTTATGTCTTGTTGGGGATAATACTGTGGATAGCCATGTTGAAAAGTGGTGTGCATGCAACTCTTGCGGGTATTTTACTGGCATTCACTATACCTATGCGTCCTAAATATGATCCGGCACGATTCTTATCACATATTAATACGATGGTTGAGCAGATTAAACTTTCCTATCAACGTGAAGGAAATATCTTAAAGAATGATGAGCTACGTTCACAAGTTCGTGCGCTGGAAAATGGTGCGCATCTCGTTCAGGCACCTGCACAAGTAATGGAACGCACGATGCACTTGCCCTCTGCTTATCTTATCATTCCTATTTTTTCTTTAGCTAATGCAGGTGTTCCCGTTGATTTGAGCTCTTTAGCCAGTATTGTCACTCACCCTGTTTCGATGGGTATTGCGGCAGGCCTGGTGCTTGGGAAACTTTTTGGCATAGCCGGTTTTTCCTGGCTTGCTATAAAATTTGGTTTGACGTCTTTGCCTGAAGACTTAAACTTTAAGCACATTATAGGCGTGGCATTAATGGGCGGTATTGGTTTTACCATGTCTATTTTTATTGCGGAGTTAGGTTTCGCTCATTCGGCAGAAGATCTATTGATGGCTAAAACTGGAATTTTATTGGCTTCGATTCTTGCAGGTGTTTCAGGATTTCTCTGGCTATATTTTACTTCCAGGACAGTTGAAGAATAGCGTTATCAATAATAATTAGGGTGGTACAATCACTTTAGGTTAACGAATACGATAACTTGCATGGCATGCTACGCATGCTGAAGTTACTTCCCCTAAAGTTTTATAAGCTGTACTTGAATCACCTTCTTGTGCTCTAAGTGCAAAACGACTTGCTGCTTTATGCATACTCGTACCGGCTTGTTGCATTCCTTCCGGCATAAATGTTGCCATATGGCTGGCATTGTGTGAGATTAATGAGGTCATGCCTAAGCGCTGTTCGGCAACATCGGCAGCTTTATCCAGTTTGTTATTACTCATTAGAAATAAAATTTCATTTAGCGATTCTAAATGCTGGCGCATATTCGCCAGCATGTGTTGTTGCATCATTTCCGGTAACTTAACCAGCTGACGAGTATCCGTTTCTGCTTGCGCAAAAACGCTGATGGATGATAGAAAAACACACAGGGAAATTAGTTTTAGCATACTTGCACAGCTTTTATTTATTAGCTCGATTCTTAACAAGTTCTTCTACCACCGCCGGATCGGCAAGGGTACTCGTGTCACCGAGTTGATCCACTTCATTTGCCGCAATTTTACGCAGAATGCGGCGCATGATTTTACCTGAACGTGTTTTAGGTAAAGCGGGTGCCCATTGAATAATATCGGGCGTGGCTATCGGGCCAATTTCGTGACGCACTAATTGAATGAGTTCTTTGCGTAATGCTTCGCTGGTTTCAATGCCGGCAATCGGTGTGACATAGGCATAGATGCCCTGACCTTTAATGTCATGTGGGTAACCCACTACGGCAGCTTCTGCAATGGCTTCATGTAAGACGAGGGCGCTTTCCACTTCGGCTGTTCCCATTCGATGTCCGGATACATTGAGCACATCATCCATGCGGCCGGTAATCCAGTAGTAGCCATCTTCATCACGACGCGCGCCATCACCACTAAAATAATTACCGGGGTAATCTGAAAAATAGGTTTTTATAAAACGTTCATGGTCACCGTAAATACTACGCATCTGGCCAGGCCAGGGGAATGTCATAACGAGTGCGCCTTCAGCCGGGTTGCCTTCAACAATTTTTCCATTGGTATCCATGAGTGCTGGGCGAACTCCAAAGAATGGGTGGGTTGCCGAACCGGGTTTAAGCGGGGTAGCACCGGGTAATGGGGTTAGCATATGGCCACCGGTTTCAGTTTGCCACCAGGTATCTACGATAGGGCAACGTTCTTCGCCCACTATGCGGTAGTACCATTCCCAGGCTTCTGGGTTTATGGGTTCGCCAACCGTCCCGAGTAAACGAAGGCTGGCGCGGCTAGTTTTGGTAACCGGATCTGTCCCTTCGCGCATTAAAGCGCGGATGGCCGTAGGTGCAGTGTAGAAGACATTAACTTTATGCTTATCAATGACTTGCCAGAATCGTGATGAGTCCGGATAGTTAGGAACCCCTTCAAAAGAAAGCGTGGTGCCGCCGATTGCGAGAGGACCGTAAACCAGATAACTATGGCCCGTCACCCAACCCACGTCTGCAGTACACCAGTACACATCACCTTCGTGTAAATCAAAAGTGAATTTAGTTGTCATGGCCGCATATAGAATATAGCCGCCGGTGGTATGCAATACGCCTTTAGGTTTACCTGTGGAGCCGGAGGTATAAAGGATAAAGAGTGGATCTTCGGCATCCATTTGTTCAGGTGGGCAGTCTGCTGAAGCGTCCGCCATGATGTCGTGATACCAGACATCGATTTTGTCATTCCAGTTAACATTGCCACCGGTGCGTTTAACGGTGAGCACGGTGTGAACATTAGGGCATTGTTTAACGGCTTTATCGGTATTAGCTTTTAATGGAATTTTTTTACTACCGCGGAGACCTTCATCGGCGGTAATTACAATTTGGCAGTCTGAATCTAAAATTCTGTCTTTGAGTGACTCTGGAGAAAAGCCACCGAAAACAACCGAGTGAACCGCGCCGATACGCGTACATGCAAGCATGGCATAGGCTGCTTCCGGAATCATTGGCATGTAGATGCAGACACGATCGCCTTTTTTAACCCCACGTAATTTTAATACATTGGATAGTTTACTGACTTCCTGGTGAAGCTCTTTATAGGTGATTTTTTTGTCGTCTTTTGGATCATCGCCTTCCCATATAATCGCAACCTGATCAGCGCGGGTTTCTAAATGACGGTCGATACAGTTATAGCTTACGTTGAGTTTGCCACCCTCGAACCAGCGTATGAGTCCTTTAGTGTAGTCCCACTCAAGCACCTTATCCCAGGGTTTATACCAGTCAATAAAATCCTTCGCTTGCTCGCCCCAAAAGCTTTCTGGGTCGGTTACAGAGCGTTGATACATCTCTTTGTATTGGGCTTCTGTAATATGTGCATTGGCTGCAAAATTATCTTTAATCGGGTAAGTTTTCGAGTCTGACATAAGTGCTCCTGGTTAATAGTTATATGCTATTAATTTGTCGGTATAATCAGTAAGTTATTGAAAAATTGTGATATTTAGAATGTCGCCGTCTGTCTTATTCATATTTTTGCATTTATATTTAATCGTTATTTTATCTTCAGGTCAATGCATTGCCCAATCAAGTAGAGGACGTTTGCCGATATAGACTATCGAGTTGATTAATGTAACGTTGTAAATCAGCGCTAAAGTCTGCCTGCAGGAATTGAAACGAACAACCAATACGTTGCCCAGCAGTAGGACTGCTGAAATTTAATGGAAGTGTATTTTGAATTGTTAAATTGGTTGTACAGCTGAGTTCCTTATTAAAAATTAAATTAACCCCCGTAAATTGTTCGCCTGCTTCAACTTTTAGTGCAAAGCTTTCATCTGCTATCGCAATGCCACCGCCACTGGCATCAATAATTCGGTATTCGATTAATTCGCCATCATCGTTTTTAATTTGGCATACTGCATTGTTGCCCAGTGGAATATGAACACGAAAATCATTTCTGCGTTGAACCCAAAGAAGATCATCCGGTATTTTACAGGCAAAAAACTGTTGACCTTGAAACTTGGCAGTTTGAATAAGATCGGTATCGAATTGAGCGGTAATGCCTGAATGTTTCGCTTTAAAAACAACATGACCACTTTGAGTTATTTTACTGTTGAGAGCTTCATCCTTGCTGATATCTAAAACGATGACGTTCTTATCGCGCAATACGTCAATAATAGCAGTTAAGAAAAACTCACTGCTATTGTTAAAATAGCCGGTCAGTGCAGATTTGCCTTTAGAGAGTAAACGTAATTTCTGGACGATTTCACCTTTACTGCGAATAAAGTACTTTTCAATATCGGCAATGTTTTCTAACTCAGTTGATGACGAGGAAGTATTGGACGGATTTGAAGAAGAGTCATTAGGGTTATCGTTTATCATGCTGTTTTATAAATCATTAGAGTAAATTAATACTAATCGAAAAAGGCCTCTGATGCCATGAGTTGTTAGGTAAAAGTCATTTAAATAGGGCTGATGATAGACTGTACTCGTTGAATTTTATGTATATCCCAATTTTCAAAACTCCACTTCCATAACTGTCCTAAATTTTGAGTTTTAAGACTCTCTGGTGGTTGTTGATTGAGACATTGTAATGCATACCAAAGAACACGTTGTGGCGATTCCGTTGCGATGGTTCTGGCGGCATGCTGTTTACACAGTTTTAAGCCGTTATAATCCACCGCAATGGGGATATGCGCATACGTTGGTGTATTGAGTTTAAGTACTTGCTGGATGTATTTTTGTTGAAAGCTCGACTCATGTAAGTCATTACCTCTTACTATTTGAGTCATATTTTGTTCACTATCATCCACCGCTACGGCTAACTGGTATGAAAATAAACCATCAGCACGTTTAATAATAAAGTCACCAATGCTTTCGCTTAAGTTTAAAGTTTGAATTCCTTGAATAATATCATTGATAGTCACTGCCGGACTCTCTATTTGTACTCGAATTGAGCGGGCTTTTTTCCCGTGCAAGCCATTTCGGCACGTACCCGGGTAGAAATTAGGGTAATGCATATTTCCTTTATTATGCTGTATAATTTCTTTACGCGAACAACCACAATAATACGCTTTTTTACTCTTGAGCAAGACATCAGTATATTGCTGGTAAATATCTAGCCGTTGGCTTTGATAACTCAAGTTATCCCACAGAAAACCGTAATCCATTAATGTTTGTATAATCTGCTGACTCGCCCCTCCAACTTCGCGAGGTGGGTCAATATCTTCAATTCTTAACCACCATTCACCATTGTGTTTTTTTGCTTGTAAATAGCTTGCCGTTGCAGCTAACAAAGAACCGAAGTGTAATAGTCCGGTTGGTGACGGTGCAAACCGACCCCGATAGGTTATGTTGTTATTGATTGTGTCCGTTTCGGTGACTATTTGCATGGCATGGTATATTTTCGGTAAATATTAAAGTTTTGTCGTGTTTTGACCGTTATAAACAAAGTGAATGGAGTGGAGGATTTACAGTGTCAAATATACCCGATGAAGACGTTTACGTCATTCAGGGAATAAAAGAAGATGGAGGAAAGCTTCGTCCTAGCGACTGGATTGAAAGACTTTCTTCAACCTTAGCCAGTTTCGGCAAAGATCAACGTTTGCGCTATAACGAATGTGTCCAACCGTGCATGATAAATGGCAATAAATGCCTGGTCGTAGCAAAAGGGTTATCGACTAGTAATCCTAATATGTATGATTTTGTTATGGGGTTTGCGAAAGGTAATAGTTTAGTGATTGTTGCCGATCGCCGTACTGGCGATCGGGCTTTAAAGACTGGTTAACGCTTAACGAATACTAGTTGCGCTGACGTTCACGAATTTCTTCAAGACTCTTGCAATCAATACATAAATTAGCTGTCGGCCGTGCTTCAAGTCGGCGAATCCCAATTTCAATACCACAATCTTCACAATAACCATAATCACCGGACTCAAGGAAGTTGAGTGCCTCATCAATTTTCTTGATGAGTTTACGTTCACGATCACGTGTGCGTAATTCCATTGCAAATTCCGATTCCTGACTTGCGCGGTCATTGGGATCAGGGAAATTTGCTGCTTCATCCTGCATATGATGTACGGTGCGGTCAACCTCTTGCATTAAGCCCTGTTTCCAATCATTTAGGATATCCTGGAAATGATTGACCTGTTCCTCATTCATATAATCTTCACCCTTAACTATTTTATAAGGTGTAAATTGATGAACTTCATCTGCAGATGCACGTGGCGGTCTAGGTCGGGGAATAGCTGATTTTTTTCTAGGTGCTATAGCAGTATCTGGTTTTTTTGCTGCTGTCTTCACGCTAGCTTTTTTAGCAGGCGTTTTTTTCTTCGTGACGGCTTTTTTAGCGGGTGCTTTCTTTGTGGCAGCTTTTTTAGTGGCAGTTTTCTTTTTCGCTACTTTTGCGGTCGTAGCGGCCTTTTTAGCAACGACTTTTTTCTTGGTTGTAGTTTTTTTGGCCACCTTTTTCTTGGCGGCTGTTTTTTTAGCGGCCACTTTTTTCTTAGGAGCCGTTTTTTTAGCAGCCACTTTTTTCTTTGAAGTAGCTTTTTTAGCTGTTTTTTTCTTCACTGCCATGCGACACATTCTCCAACATTATTTTATACTTAATTTTTACAGTTCTACGTTTTCACATTTTATGCAAAAGCAAAAGCGACGCATTTAATACCAGAATCTAGCATTATACGCAACTAAAACAATGCTAATCGATAGCTTTCTTTCCGTAATATATTCATAGATTAATGTAACTTATTGTATTTTATGAGATAATTAATTTATTGAATTTTAAAGGTTAAATACACGAGGTTTTAGTATGTTGGAGTTAAAAGCACTTATTTTTGATGTTGATGGGACTCTGTCGGATACCGAAAGAGATGGTCACCGAGTGGCTTTTAATCGGGCTTTTGAAGAAGCTAAGCTGGATTGGAATTGGTCTGTGGAAGAATATGGTGAGTTATTGTCCGTTACCGGAGGTAAAGAACGTATTTTACATTTTCTAACTTTACATCGGCCTGATTTTTTACAAGAACAACAACAAACCGGTACTCTGGATGATCTGATTAAATCATTGCATGCGCGTAAAACACACTTTTATGCCCGGTTATTGGCCGAAGGTGCCATTCCGTTACGTACCGGTGTGAAACGTTTACTCGATGAAGCCAGACAACAAGGGTATCGTTTAGCCATTGCAACGACCACAACGCCGGCGAACGTGACGAGTCTTCTGGAAGCGACTTTAGGAGAAGAATCTATTGGCTGGTTTGAAGTGATTGCAGCAGGCGACATTGTGCCAAAGAAAAAACCTGCTGCGGATATTTATGATTATGCCTTGCAGCATATGAATTTAACAGCGGACGAATGTATTGCTTTTGAAGACTCATCTAACGGTATTCAATCTTCGCTCGGAGCGAATTTGAAAACAATTATCACGCAAAATCATTATACTGAAACACATGATTTTAGCGGTGCCGTGGTGGTGCTAGATCATCTCGGTGAACCGGATGATGCGTGTACCTGTATCGCTGGTGATATTGGGAATGCTACCTATATTTCTATGGATGTTGTGAAGCAGCTGTTTCATTCTTAATCTTGTTAATTTTATTATAATAGAAACTTAAAACGTGCTAACTATTTCAAAACGTGCCCAGGCAATTCAACCCTTCCATGTGATGAAGTTATTGGCGCGTGCTCGCGAATTAGAAGCGCTGGGTAAAAATATTATCCATCTGGAAGTGGGTGAACCCGACTTCAATACGCCTCAACCAATCGTTGATGCAGGTATGGCGGCGATCAAAAACGGTGCTGTACATTATACTCCGGCAATGGGGTTACCCGCGCTACGTGCGGCGATAGCCGATTATTATTTGCAGCAGTACAGCGTAAGCGTTTCTCCCGAACGGATTATTGTAACGCCCGGAGCATCAGGTGCATTATTGTTGGCGTTAGCTGCAATCCTGGAGGCAGGGCAGTCGGTGTTACTTGCCGACCCTGGATATCCCTGTAATCGGAATTTTATTTCTTTATTAGAAGGAAAGTCTCAGTTAATCAACGTTGATGCAAGTACAAATTTTCAATTGAATGCTGAGCTGGTCAAAAAGAATTGGCAAAAAAATTCAGCGGCCGTTCTGTTAGCCTTACCGTCTAATCCGACCGGAACCACTATTTCTAAACAATGTCTTGCCGATATTATGAATGTTGTTGCGAAGAAGAATGGTTGCATTCTGGTTGATGAAATATATCAGGGACTGGTTTACGATTCCCAGCCGAGTACAGCCTTATCACTTTCGGATGATGTTTTTATTATTAACAGTTTTTCAAAATACTTTTCGATGACAGGTTGGCGAGTAGGTTGGTTAGTTGTGCCGGATGAGTTTATTTCAGTGGTTGATAATTTGGCGCAAAATATATTTCTTGCCGCACCAACGCCTTCACAATATGCAGCACTTGCAGCATTCAATCCAGAAACAATTGAAATACTCGAGCAACGTCGGATTGAATTTAAGGCTCGTCGGGATTACTTGTTGGAGGCTTTACCTAAACTAGGTTTCACTTTACCGGTAGTGCCAGAAGGGGCTTTTTATATTTACGCAAACTGTGAGGCTATAACGGATAATAGTTTTGACTTTGCCGAACGCTGTTTAGAGCAAGTAGGGGTAGCGATAACACCGGGTATTGATTTTGGTGTTAATCAAGCTGAAAAATATATTCGCTTTGCGTATACAACGTCGCTCGAAAAATTAAAAGAAGCAATCGAACGTTTAAAAAGCATCGTCTAAAGAGTTTTATTTAAAGACTATTGTTTGGGTAATATATTTTAATTGTTAAATTATTCTTGGCCCATTAAATTACACTTGGTTAAATTATCCTTGGTTGTTTGGCAGATTGTTGTGCCAGATCGGATTTTGATTCATTATCAGTAAAAGATTCTACTGCCATTATCGTTGCACCCGCAACTGAAACGGGCATCACCAAAAAATTCAATATGGGAATCATTGTGGCTACCGTGGCGCTACCGCCAAAGCCAAGCGAGAGCATTCTTTGTGTGGACAAGGTGTATTTTATTTTAGAAAAACTATAACCTCGATTTCCAAGTGGGTAATCAGTATATTGTAAAGCCAACATCCAGGCGCTGAAGATTGCCCAGAGAAAAGGACTTATTACATTAATCACCGGGATAACAGAAATAATTAGTAATGGAATCATCCACAGAATAAAGTAAATAAGTTTGTTAAGCTCACCACCAATAGATTCAATTACTATTTTAAGAAAACTTGTGCGTGGATCTATAGGCTGAATCCCTGTTAATTTATATTCAACGGCGGCCGATAAATACGTATTAAAAGGCGCACCGACAATATTAGCAATGATGGTAAACCCAAAAAAAATAATAATCAGCGCAACGGCGGCAAATAACATCCATAACAAGCCAATAAACCATTCAACGATACTGCTTAAAAAATCAGGTATCCAACTCGGTAAATCGGGTGTTAACCAATTAATCAGACTTTCATATTGTGTTGCGAGTAAATAGATTGCTCCCGAAAATAATACGAGATTAATTATCAAGGGAACAACCACGAATTTTTTTACTTCAGGCGTAAAAATCATTGATATCCCCTGTAAAAAAAAGCGGATGCCTGATAGTGGGGCACTGATGGGGTTGTTAATTGCCATACTGGATTATTCCTGAACGTTACGGAGTCGTATTTTTATGCTGTTTTATAATTCTGGTTATCATAACCTTGTTTAGCCAGAAGTGCAGCTCCAAAAGCTGCGTGTTGGTTTAGTGCATCATGCATTGGAATTTTTAAAATTTGCTTGCGTATTGTTGTCCATGCTTTGTTAACCGTTCCACCCCCGACACTGAATAATCGCTTAGGTGCTGGTGCGCCATGTTGTTGTAATTTCTGGAATCCCTGCTGTTCAATTGAGGTTATTCCTTCAAGCATGGCCTGGAAAAAAGTAGCCTCATTTTCCGGGCGTGGTGTTAAACAGGATGGCAGGTGTGGATTATTAATCGGGAATCGTTCACCCGATTGTAGCAATGGGTAATAGTGCAAGCCAGTAGGTTGGCCAGGCTGGAGTTGAGTTTCAAGTTCACTCATTTGTTGATCAGTAAAAAAATGTCGCAATACCGCGCCGCCAGTATTGGATGCGCCCCCGACAAGCCAATGCTTGCCTAAGGGCTGGCTATAAATTCCTTCTTCGCTGGAAAAAACCGGCTTATCTGAAATAATCTTTAAAACTAATGTACTGCCCAATGAGGTGACCGCATCTCCAATTCTGCTCGCCCCGGTCGCTAATAAAGCTGCGGTACTATCGGTAGAGCCACTTACAAGCTGTACCTCAGGATTAAACCCGTATTTTTGAATAATCTGCGTATCAAGCGGGCAAAGTAGGGTACCAGCGTCCGTCACTTGCGGAAGTTGGCTGGTTTGAATCCCCAAATTATTCAACCACTGAGGCCATCGTTTGTTAACAGGATCGTAGCCTGATTTTAAGGCGTTGTTACTGTCTGTTTGGTGAAATGACTGTGTGAGCTGGCCTGCCAACCAATCTGCCTGGTGGGCAAGATGAGCCGTTTCAGCCTGTGTGGTATTGTTCAAGAGCCACAATGCTTTGGCTAGCCCTGACGTTGCTGAACAGGTAGGTGAATTTTGCGGGGCATATTGTTCGATTTTGGATACATATTCCATTGCACGTTGGTCGTTATACATTAAGGCGGTCGTAAGGGGGTCGCCTTGCTGGCTAATAAGGAGCACGGTGCCAGAGGTTGCATCAAGTGAAACCGTAGCGATGTGTTTAAAATCAAATTGCCCGGCTAAATTCGCTAAAACGGTTTGCAGAGTTTGCCACCATATCAGTGGTTCTTGTTCATAATAATTAGGCTGTGCTTGATAATAAGGCTGCGCCTGGTTCGATGCCTGAATCGGAGCGGGCATATCGCGCATGCTTGTGGCGAGTATTTTGTTATTTGTATCAATAATAATGGCACGAATGCCGGATGTTCCAACATCAATGCCTAAAAAGGCAGGGGAGATGTTAGATTCAGCGTTTAGCATCTAACTGGCAGGCACTCCGGGCATCGATTGAGGATATTTTACGGAAGGTAAACCTGAGGTGAGTTTATCCAACCCGGCTGACGATGTTCAACAACAACATTGGTGTAAATCCCACCACGGACGTTGAATTTAGCGGTTAAGCGCATAAAACGTGGGCCACAGGCGCGAACCAGATCATCAAGAATCTCATTTGTGACGGCTTCATGGAAAGCGCCTGTCTCACGGAAAGCCCAGACATACAGTTTTAATGATTTAAGCTCGATACAGTACCGGTCCGGCACATATTCTATATGTAGAGTGGCAAAATCTGGCTGGCCGGTTTTTGGACACAAACAGGTAAATTCAGGTATATCAATGCGAATGGTGTATTCACGTTCGTGCATTGGGTTTTCAAATGTTTCGAGATTTCGTGTCGGTTGTGTAGTCATTTTTATCGCTTTATATCGGTGAAGGCTAGAATTACGAGAAGTTTACGGATGCCAGCAAGTAACATCAAGCTCTGCAGCGTTGTTTTTTGTTGCTGAGTATATTAAAGAGGGAAATTTACGATTTTGAATCGAGGCGCGGACTGGATTATCGGTCGCTGCTGTGAGAATAACCAAGAATCAATTACTTAACGACGAATTTACAACATTTGTGGTACCACCTCTTCAGTAAATGACATTAATGATAAAATATTTTGTGATTTTCACTAAATAATTAGCCTGTCAATCTTGTGTCTTTGGCCAGTGATCGGTATCGTCCACGCATGCATTTATCAAAACTAAAATTAGCAGGATTTAAATCCTTTGTAGACCCAACCACGGTACTTTTCCCAAGTAAATTAATTGGGGTTGTTGGACCAAATGGTTGTGGAAAGTCGAACATCATTGATGCCGTAAGGTGGGTAATGGGCGAATCATCTGCCAAACACCTACGTGGTGACTCAATGGCCGATGTCATTTTCAGTGGCTCGACCTCGCGTAAGCCGGTAGGCAAGGCCTCGGTAGAACTGGTATTCGATAACTCCGATGGTTCACTTGGTGGTGAGTACGCCAACTACAATGAAATATCGATTAAACGCCAGGTTACTCGAGATGGGCAATCAAATTACTTTTTGAATGGCACAAAGTGTCGGCGTCGCGATATTACCGATATTTTCCTGGGTACCGGTTTAGGCCCACGCAGTTATGCGATTATCGAGCAGGGTACAATTTCACGAATTATTGAAGCTAAGCCTGAAGAACTGCGGGTGTTTTTAGAAGAAGCTGCCGGGATCTCCAAATATAAAGAACGTCGACGAGAAACGGTTAACCGTATTCGGCATACTCGTGACAACCTCGACCGTCTTAATGACATCCGTGAAGAACTGGATAAACAGCTTGCACGTTTAAAGCGTCAATCACGTACAGCTGAAAAATATAAAATTTTACGCGAAGAAGAGCGTTTAAATAAGGGCCAGCTACAAGCTTTACGTTGGCAAGATATTAATCAGCATTATGAAGTGACTGAAGCGTTAATAACGAAACATCAAATCGCTGCGGAAGCTGTTGTTGCGAAACAACGTTCGGTCGAAACTGACATTGAAAAACAACGCCAGCAACATACGGAATCGAGTGATACTTTCAATAAAATACAAACACGTTTTTACAGTGTTGGAGCAGATATTGCGCGTTTAGAACAATCGATTCAGCATGCGAAAGAACGCCGTCAGCAAATTCAGAATGATATTCGTCAAGTTGAAAATGAACTTAATCAAGCGCAAGCGCAATTAAATAATGATCGTCAACGCATAGAAACCCTGGAAACTGAAAAAAATTCACTTGAGCCACAACTAAGTCAATTAGAAGAAGCGGCATCAATGTCAGCGCAACAATTCAGTAATTCTGAAGAGTCGATGCGACAATGGCAGTCTTCGTGGGATGATATTAACAAACAAGCCATGCAGCCGGCTCAGGCTGCTGAAGTACAGCGCACACGAATTGAAAACTTTGATAGAACGATTCTTGATTTAACCCAACGTAAAGAAAAGTTTGAGCAAGAATTACAGAGTATTTCACCTGAAAAATTCAATGAAGAAATCAGCGTGTTTGAACAGCAGTTGGAGTCAATCTCGGCTGACGCAGAATCAAATAAAGACTTATTAGCAACGTCGCAGCAACAAATTACTCACGCACGTGAAGAAATAGTTTCACTTAATAATACCTTACATAGTAAACGCGATGACCTGCAATCCATGAGTGGTCGCTGTAGTTCACTGGAAGCATTGCAGCAATCTGCGTTAGGTAAAGAAGATTCAGATCTTAATCAATGGTTGAATGCACGTTCACTTACTGATGCACCACGTTTGGCTGAAGAATTAAATGTAGAAGCCGGCTGGGAAAGAGCGGTGGAAAGTGTTTTAGGTCATTATTTACAAGCTGTTTGTATTGATGATATGTCTAGCCTGGCGAGTCATTTAACTCAATTGGAAAATGGCAGTATCGCGTTATTTGATTCCGCGAGTAATGCTTCAAGTAGTGCGGCACAAACGAATGCATTACTTGATAAAGTAAAATCCAGTTATGATTTAAAGTCAGTACTAGGGCATATTCTAGTGGCGAATTCACTGGATGATGCTCTATCGATGCGTTCTGGCATTGAAGCCTATCAATCGGTGATTACACCGGAAGGGATTTGGTTAGGCACGAACTGGATTCGCTACGTAAAAAGTGATGCGTCTGAATCTGGCATTATTCAGCGTGAGCAAGAAATCAAATCTTTACATCAAGGCATTGATAGCCTGGATGCGGATGTTAAATTACTCCAGGGAAAACTTGAAGAACAGCAGCAACAACTTAAGACCGTTGAATCCGAACGTGATTCACACCAATCACAGCTGAATCAAACTACGCGTCAACTCGCCGATGTACAGGCGCAATTAAATGCTAAGAAAACCAATCGTCAACAGGTTGAGTTAAGGCAGCAAAATTTACAAACAGAATTTTCTCAGGCAGAAGAAAAAATTACTCAGGCACAAAATGAAGCAAGTGAAGCGCGTGGGAAGCTGCAGCACGCTTTAGATTTAATGGCCGAGATCGAGAAAAAACGTAATGAATTAAGTCAGCAACGCGATGTTATTAATGAACAACATGCGCAACACCGAAGTAAGGCAAATGAAGATCGGGATGTGTTTCATTCGGTTAAAATTCGTGTTGAGACTCTACGAGCCGAATTTACTTCTACTCAGCAAACACTTGCGCGAATGGATTCACAGTTGGAACAACTAACATCACGTCGGGACGAATTAGCAAAATCTTTTGATGAAGGTGAAGAACCTCTTGCGGAAATGGCAAAAGATATTGAGCTGCAATTAATGCAGCGTGGTGAAGTTGAAGCTCAAATGACTCAAGCGCGCAAAGTTATGGAAGATATCGGACACCAACTTCAAGCTCTTGAAGAGTTGCGTACGCAAGTAGAACAAGAACATGAAGAGTCGCGTGATGTGCTTGAGCAAACACGCATAAACTGGCAGGAACAAAAGGTTCGTCGTCAAACTATTGAAGAACAAGTGATTGAAGCCGGCTTTGAATTAACAGCTCTCATTCAGGAAATGCCAGAAGAAGCTAATATTGCAGCCTGGCAGACAGTCGTTGAAGAGTTGGAAAACAAGATTAATCGTCTAGGGCCTATTAACCTGGCTGCTATAGATGAATTTGAGCAAGAATCCGAACGTAAAGAATATCTGGATGCTCAAAATGAAGATCTAGTTGAAGCGCTAAAAACTTTAGAAGATGCAATCAGCAAAATAGATCGTGAAACACGTACACGCTTTAGTGATACCTTTGATAAAGTAAATGCCAAGCTTAAAGATTTGTTCCCACGCTTATTTGGTGGCGGGCATGCCTATCTCGAACTAACCGGCGATGATATTCTTGAAGCAGGGGTTACCGTTATGGCTCGCCCACCAGGAAAACGTAACAGTACTATTCACTTGTTATCAGGTGGAGAAAAAGCATTAACAGCTGTAGCTATGGTATTCGCCATTTTTGAATTGAATCCGGCACCATTTTGTATGCTTGACGAAGTCGATGCACCTTTAGATGATGCAAACGTTGCACGTTATTCTCAACTGGTGAAGCATATGTCTTCAAAAATACAGTTTATATTTATTACGCATAATAAAGTAACAATGGAAATCGCTGACCACTTAACGGGTGTAACAATGTCTGAACCAGGTGTTTCAAGATTAGTTGCGGTAGACGTGGAAGAGGCTGTAGAGCTAGCGGCTATATAGACATTCTGGCTTCTGAGGCGACAACCTCTTAATTATATCAAGTTATTATGTAGAGATATCTAACGGCATTATGGATACATTACGTATTATATTAATAATTATCGGTATTGCTTTTATAGTCGGGATTTATTTATTTCAAACTAATACTAAACCTCTGGAAAAATTATCTTCCTGGGCTGGCTTTCCAAAAATACAAAAACTGTTTCGGCAAATTTTTAATGCAGATAAACCTGAACCAGAAGTAGAAACACCGCCACCAATCAATCGTTCTTTCGAAAAACTCAGCCCCGAACAACTTGTCAGCATGAGTAACATGGTTGCAAGTAAAATAAAGAGTGACTCTGGTACTCATCATGGCGTTCAGGTTAACTCTAATATTAAGTCACAATCTGCAACGGTTAGACACCCAGGATCGTCAGCGGCAATTAATGGCAACGAACTTTTAGTTACTTTAACGATCTTACCTAAGCCCGGCAATGTATTTAGTGGGAAAGATCTTGTCCTGGCATGTAAACTTGCGGGTTTACAACTTGGCGAATACAATATTTTTCATCGTTATGCCTTGATTAACGAGAAAGTACTTATGACCCCTGTTTGCAGTTTGGTTAATCTCTTTGAGCCTGGATATTTTAATCTTGAGTCTATCGACGATTTTACGACTAAAGGATTATCCCTGTTTATGCAATTACCTGGGCCGGTAGATGGTCGGGATGCCTTTCTTATTTTAATGGACGTTGCAGAAAAATTGAGTCTTCATCTAGATGCAACTATTTGTGATGAAACAAGAAGCGTTATTACAACCCAAACAAAAAGTCATCTAAAAGAGAAAATTGAAAACTACCGCTTTAAGTTGAAAATGGATTCATTGAAAAAATAATAGTATTCTGTAGTTTGTATAGCTAGCCACCCCCCCCTTTTTATTATAAAGTAAGGCAATGAGTTTATGTCGACGTTGTTAGATAAAATTAATAAGTTAAAAGACGAACTGAATAGTCATAATTATAAATATTATATATTAGATACCCCTGAAATTTCAGATAGTGAATACGATAAATTACTTCGTGAATTACAGAAGATTGAATCTTCCAATCCTGAACTTGTTACACCTGATTCACCAACGCAACGCGTAGGCGTAACTCCACTTGATTTTTTTAATTCTGTCAAACATGAAATGCCCATGTTGTCCCTGGCCAATGCATTTTCTGATCAGGACTTTGTTGACTTTGATAAAAGAGTTGTAGACTTACTCATTAAGAATAAAGTACATAACAATAAAGATATTAATTATGCTGCAGAGCCTAAGCTTGATGGACTTGCTATAAGTCTGTTGTATGAAAAGGGCGTTCTTATTCGTGGTGCTACCCGTGGTGATGGTACTACCGGCGAAGATGTCACGCAAAATATAAGAACTATTGATACGATTCCTTTAAAGTTAATTGGTGAAAACATTCCCTTGCGTTTAGAAGTCAGAGGGGAAGTTATTATGGATAAAGCCGGTTTTGACAAACTAAATCAAGTGCAGCGTAAAAATAATGAAAAAATTTTTGCTAACCCACGAAATGCAGCCGCAGGTTCTTTGCGTCAACTGGATTCAAGAATAACAGCAACACGCCCCTTATCTTTTTTTTGTTATGGGATAGGTATCATCTCGGATGAGATATCCTTACCGGAAAAACACAGTGGCGTTATGGATTTACTCAACACTTGGGGCCTGCGTATCAACCCTGAGAGCCGGGTTGTTTCTGGCGTTAAGGGTGCGAATGTATATTATGAACAGCTACTAAAAAAACGTGAATCACTTGATTATGAAATTGATGGTATTGTTTATAAGGTAGATAGTCTGGACTTTCAAAATGACCTTGGTTTTGTTGCCCGAGCTCCCCGCTGGGCAATTGCACGCAAGTTCCCTGCACATGAGGAAATGACAAAAGTTTTGGGAATTGAAATTCAAGTTGGGCGAACTGGAGCACTAACACCGGTTGCTCGATTGGAACCCGTTTTTGTAGGTGGGGTTACGGTTAGTAATGCTACCTTGCATAATCAGGATGAAATTGATCGCCTGGATATTCGCGTAGGCGATACCGTTGTGATCCGACGCGCCGGTGATGTTATCCCTCAAATTGTGAATGTGGTTTTAAGTAAACGCGAAGGGAAACCACGTAAATTTAAAATTCCAGCTCATTGCCCTGTATGCGGTTCTGCCGCATTACGTAATGAAAATGAAGTGGTAACAAGTTGTACGGGTGGTCTATTTTGTGAAGCCCAGCGTAAACAAGCTATTATTCATTTTGCTTCACGTAAGGCAATGAATATTGATGGTTTGGGTGATAAACTAATTGAACTTCTGGTCGATCAAAAACTTATAAAAACAAGTCCTGATTTATATTCATTAACACAACAGCAACTCGTTAGTTTAGAACGTATGGGAGAAAAATCTGCGCTTAATTTATTACAAGCGCTTGAGAATTCCAAACGCACGACGCTGGCACGATTTATTTTTTCACTGGGCATTCATGATGTAGGCGAAACAACGGCTAAGACATTAGCCGATCACTTTCATTCTCTTGAGTCTATAGAAGCGGCCAGTCTGGATGAACTGCTCGGTATTCGCGACATTGGTCCGGTTGTCGCAAACAATATTATTACTTTTTTCCAACAAAAACATAATCGTGAAGTTTTGGATGCACTGTTGGCAACCGGTATTTCATGGCCAGAAGAAATTCAAACAGAACGCAAGGAACAAACCTTAGTCGGTAAAACGTTTGTTATTACCGGTACACTTACCGAAATGTCCAGAGATGATGCAAAACAGGCTTTACAGTCTTTGGGTGCGAAGGTGACCGGGAGCGTTTCGAAGAATACCGACTATCTGGTTGCGGGAGAAAATCCAGGTTCAAAAGTAGCTAAAGCTGAAACTTTGGGTGTTGAAATTCTATCTGAAGCACAGCTTAAAGGATTGCTTTAAACAATAACTATTTGAATAATAATGTTTAAATTGAGAAGTGTGATATAAATCACTTTTAGACTATAATTCGATCATACTGACTCGATAATAATGGATAGGAGGTATGCTAATGGAAGAAGCTTATAAAGGCCCGGAACGTCGGGTTGCACAGCGCAGAAAGAGCGAAGATCGACGTGACATGCTTCGCTTTGAACCGACTAAAGAACCACGGCGTAAGAATAAAGATAGACGAGTTAAAAGTATTTGGGATAGTCGTAACGGATTTTAAGCACTTTATTTAGACATAAAAAAAGCCATTGCCTTGACTCTAAAATAAGAGATCGAAGCAATGGCTTTTTTGTACGCTTCTATTTATTAATTTTGATTTTTGCTTTTTCGCGTAGTTTCAAAATATATTCTTGCAGTTTTTTATTTTGCATGATGGCACGAACTTGCTTTTTAATGTCACTAAACTTTGGTGGGTCCATTTTACGGGTATCTTCAAGTTTAATAACATGCCAGCCGAATTTTGTTTTAACCGGTGTTTTTGTATAAGCACCTTTTTTCATACTGGCAACAGCATTAGAAAATTCAGGTACCATTTGACGGGCATTAAACCAGCCTAGATCACCACCATTTTTACCGGTTGGGCCTGTTGAATAGGCTTTGGCGAGTTTAATAAAGTCCTTACCATTGTTTAATTCTTCTATAACAGATTTCGCCTTATCTTCGGTTTTCACCAAAATATGACGTGCTTTGTATTCGAGTACATTGGCTGATTTAACACGGGCATCATATTCTAATTTTAATTCGGTATCGGTAATTGGGGTATCTAACATTGTTTGGCGGATAGCGTGTTTGATCAAGAGATCAATTCGATGCTGTTCAAGTTGAAATAAAACATCCTTATCTTTATCCAGTTTTTTATTCAGTGCATCCTGAAACATTAATTCCCTGTTAACTAATTCCTGGATTAGAGTTTCACGATTTTTTTCAACGTCGTACTTTGGATCCTGTGTCTTTTTATGAATGCTATAAGCATCAAATGTTTTTTTATCAATTGGTTTTCCATTAACAGTTGCTACTGGTTTATCAGCCGAATAGACATTAAAACTAAGCAGAGAAACTGAGACGCTAAGAGCTAAGCCAAGGGCTTTACTTGTTTTCCATATTGAAATTTTGTCTGTCATGATTGAGTCCTTGATATATAATTTAAGAAATAAATTTTTATAGTATTGTTAGCTTAAGTTGCTTGCATAGAGTAACAATAACTTAAGGCAATACTTTTTTAAAGGGTTTAACGGTGACACCTTTATAAACCCCTGCTTTTATATAGGGGTCTGCATTTGCCCATGACTGGGCTTCTTCTAAAGAATTAAATTCAGCAACGATTAGTGAGCCGCTAAAACCGGCTGAACCGGGATCCTCACTGTCGATCGTTGGGTGTGGTCCGGCGAGTACAAGCACTCCTTGCTTTTTTAATTCTTGTAAACGATCAACATGTTCTGGACGAGCAGCCAGGCGTTTATCCAGGCTATCAGGATGATCTTCAGCGATAATGGCGTATAACATGGTGTACTTTACTTTTTAAGTTTCGTTGTTGGATTAGTTAAATTTTTATTCTTCCGGCTGTGTCTTAATTTTTGGGGTTGTGACCATATCAGTATCTTCATCTTTGATGAATCTCGAAAGAAAAATTCCCTGGAGAATAACAAAGGCGAAGGTCAAACCTAATATACCAAATAATTTAAAGTCGACCCAGATATCAAAGCTGTAAAAGTGTGCAACAATTAAGTTGATAACACCAGTCAGTATAAAAAAGAGTATCCATGAAAAACTTAACCGTTGCCAGGCGTGGTCGGGCATAGCGATGTTGGCTTGCATCATGCGTTTCACGATAGGTGTTTTATTACCTATAAAATGGCTGGCATAAAAAACAATAGCAAACAGCCAGTTGGCAATGGTGACTTTCCAAATTAGAAAATCAGGGTCTTTAAAGTAAATTGTCGCACCGCCAAAAATGACAACCAATACTAATGTAATGATGTGCATTTTTTCAACTTTTTTGTGGCGAAACCAGTTGAAAGCAACTTGTACAACGGTGGCCGCAATGAGCGCACCGGTAGCGGCCAGCATGCCTTCTACCTGGTCGGAATGTGATTTGAATACAATAAAAAATAATGCAACAGGGAAAAAATCGAATAAAAACTTCATGTGTAATGACAACTATTTGTGAGTATTATCGCCTTGATAGACAATGTTTAGTGACCTAAGTTTAATTTTTCTTGATACTAGCATGAATTATTTCAAGACACACGTTTCTAGGTATATCGTATCAATTTAGAGCTTGTTCAATAGATAGCTAACTCTGTTCAGACAGGCCTGGATTAATATTGTAAAATGGTAAGATATTATGCCTATATCTTATGATTTACATTCACATTCATCCGAATCTGATGGGAGCTTGAGCCCTACGGAATTGGTGAACTACGCCCAATTACATGGTGTGAATGTACTTGCCTTGACTGACCATGATACGACTACTGGAATATCTGAAGCGCTACAAGCCTCTGAAACTATGGATTTATCTGTCATTGCCGGCGTCGAAATTTCAGTTATCTGGCGTAACCAAACGCTACACATCCTTGGTTTAAATGTTGATGTTAATAATAAAGTTTTGCAAGCTGGATTACAGCAAATAAGAGACGCTCGTGTTGTGCGCGCACAAGAAATTGGGCAACGTCTGGCTAAAGCTGGAATATTCGATACCTATGAGCAAGCTAATATTCTATCAAAAGGAGCGAATGTTACCCGCACTCATTTTGCGAAGGTTTTAATCGCGAATGGTCATGCCAGGAATATGAAGCAGGTTTTTAAACGCTTCCTCGTACCCGGGAAACCCGGCTACGTTGCTGGAGAATGGGTGCCAATGGAAGAGGCATTGCAATGGATAAAAAATGCAGGGGGTATCAGTGTGATAGCCCATCCTGCGCGCTATAAATTAACGGCCACTAAATTACGATTGATGATTGAAGAGTTTATTGAAGCCGGTGGGCAGGGAATCGAGGTGATTTCAGGAAGTCATAGTACTGAAGAATCGGTTCGAATTGCGAGTTTGGCACGTCGTTATAACTTATTAGCTTCACGCGGTTCGGATTTTCATGATCCTGCAACACCGTATATCAATATGCAGACATTACCGCAATTACCAGGCGACTTAATACCTGTGTGGGAGAGTTGGGTATGAGTCAGTTCTTTGTAATTCATCCAGACAATCCACAAACACGGCTTATTTATCAGGCTGTTGAGATAGTACGACAAGGAGGGGTGATTGTTTATCCGACCGATTCGGCATATGCCATTGGATGTCATATTGGCGATAAAAAGGCACTCGACCGAATTCGCCGTATCCGGCAAGTTGATGATAACCATAACTTTACCCTGGTTTGCCGGGATTTATCTGAGATATCGACGTATGCCAAAGTCAATAACCAATCTTATAGACTGATTAATGCAAATACTCCTGGCGCGTATACCTTCATATTAGAAGCGACTCGAGAGGTACCACGTCGCTTGCAACACCCCAAAAAGAAAACGATTGGGATTCGTGTTCCGGATAATAAAATTACCATGGCTTTACTCACGGAGCTTAATGAGCCGCTCATGAGTAGTACCTTGATTTTACCAAATGATGAAGAGCCAATGACAGATGCTGAAGATATTCGTGATCGTCTTGAACATGACGTGGATCTAGTGATTGATGGTGGATATTGTGGGACGGAGGTCACCTCGGTGATAGCGCTGAAAAATGACACTATTGAGATTAGGCGGATTGGTAAAGGTGATGTCGGCGTGTTTCAAGAGTTATAGTTTTACTGAAATCCCTGTTTCAGCTAGTCACCCTTAGCCTAAACCCGATATAATCATGATGAGTTATTGTGTCGTGGTTTTAAAACTGAATAAAAAATAGCATCTTTTTGTTTTATCGAATAATTTCAAGTATTTACACAACCATTGGAGTGTTGAGTGTCATCTGCATCAAATAATAACCGTGTCTTATCCGGAATGCGTCCAACCGGTGCGCTACATTTAGGCCATTACCATGGCGTATTAAAAAATTGGCTACACTTACAACATGAATATCAGTGTTTTTTCTTTGTGGCAGATTGGCATGCCCTGACAACCCATTATGATGATGTATCCAATCTTGAGAACAGTGTTTGGGATATGGTGATTGATTGGTTAGCAGTAGGCGTTAATCCGGGCTCAGCCACAGTGTTTATTCAGTCACAAGTGCCGGAGCACGCCGAATTACATCTTTTACTGTCGATGATTACACCGATTAGTTGGTTAGAACGGGTGCCAAGTTATAAAGATCAGCAAGAGAAGTTAAAAGAGCGTGATTTAGCAAATTATGGTTTTCTAGGTTACCCAGTGCTGCAATCAGCCGATATTCTGATGTACAAGGCCGGCAAAGTGCCTGTCGGCGAAGATCAAGTGGCTCATGTGGAATTGACCCGAGAAATTGCTCGTCGTTTTAACCATATATATGGACGCGAAGTGGGTTTTGTCGAAAAGGCTGAATCTGCCATAAAAAAAATGGGTAAGAAAAATGCTAAGCTTTACGGAGAGTTACGTAAAAAGTTCCAGGAAAAAGGTGATGACGAAGCTCTTTCAACCGCGCAGGCACTATTAGATAGTCAGCAAAATATCACCGCTGGAGACAAAGAACGTTTATTTGGTTTCCTGGAAGGGGGGAGTCGAATTATCTTACCTGAGCCAGAGGCCTTGTTGACAAAAGCGTCGAAAATGCCGGGATTAGACGGTCAAAAGATGTCAAAGTCGTATAACAATACAATTGCACTTCGTGATACACCTGATGATATTGAAAAGAAGTTGCGTACAATGCCAACCGATCCAGCCAGAGTAAGAAAAACTGATCCTGGTACGCCTGAAAAGTGCCCAGTTTGGAAGCTGCATCAGGTATACTCCGATGACAAAACTTTGGAATGGGTACAAAACAGTTGCACCACCGCGAGTATCGGCTGTTTAGACTGTAAAGGCCCGGTGATTGAGGCAGTGTTAGCTGAGCTTGCGCCTATTCGCGAACGCGCAAAAGAATATGAAGCCGATCGAAGTTTAGTCCGAAATTTGATTAATGAAGGCAATGAAAAAGCACGTGAAGTCGCAAAAGAAACGTTAGCGGAAGTCCGTCAGGCAATGAACTTATCTTACCGATAATGCGCCAGTTGATTATTTAAAGAGATGATATGACAAATACGGCAGGAAATTCTGAAGCAGAATCGACAGAAACTGAAGAGCTAATTGCGACTTCTGAAGATGTCGCTAATTCAGTGACCAGAGAGAAATCTCCGAAACAATCTGAAATGCCCTTTGCCATGGTGCAAGGCGCGGCATATAATATTTTACCGCTTGATTTATATATTCCACCGGATGCTTTAGAAGTCTTTCTTGCTGAAACTTTTGAAGGGCCACTTGATTTATTACTTTATCTCATTAAAAAACAAAATCTTGAAATTCTTGATTTACCAATAGCTGAAATTACCCGGCAATATGTAGAATATGTCTCTGTAATGACTGAAATTCAGTTGGAGTTAGCTGGTGAGTACTTAGTGATGGCAGCAATGCTTGCTGAAATTAAATCACGAATGTTATTACCTCGACCTAAAGCTGAAGAAGAAGACGAAGGTGACCCGCGTGCCGAGTTAGTGCGTCGATTGCAAGAATATGAACGTTTTAAACAAGCAGCGGAAGATATTGATCAGTTACCACGTGTGGGAAGAGATATTTATAAACCAGTAGTAGAAATACCTGATTTACATGTTGTTAAAGAACCACCACAAGTTGATATGAGAGAAATACTCGCGGCATTTAGTAATGTGATGAAACGTGCTTCAGCCTATAAACACCATCATGTGGATTTTGAACCATTGTCTGTACGGGAACGTATGTCGAAAGTTCTGGAGTGTGTGCGTGGTGGAGCCTATGTGGACTTCGGAAGTTTATTCGATGTCGAAGAAGGTAAGGGTGGCGTAGTTGTTACATTACTCGCGATTTTAGAACTTGTTAAACAATCATTACTGGAGTTAGTGCAAACAGAAGCCTTCGCCGTTATTCATGTGAGAGCGATATCGGCAGCTAATGATCCACATGATGCCCAGGAAATCGAATAACAAGTTAAAGTAAATTACAGATTAAGATAATGATTATCGGTTATGAAAATATTTAAAATGAGGTTGTTGGATGAACAATGAAGAATTAAAACCTGTTGTAGAAGGATTAATATTTGCAGCAGATGAACCGATAAGTATTAAAGACTTATTTGCAATCTTTACTGAACAGACTGCGATTGAACAAGTACAAATTAAAGAAGTACTCGACTTATTGAAAGAAGAGTATGAAGGTCATGGTTTAGAACTAAAAGAAGTTGGTAGTGGCTTTCGATTCCAGGTTAGAGAAAAGCATGCCCAATGGATCTCCAAATTATGGCAAGAACGACCAGCACGATATTCACGTGCTTCACTGGAAACATTAGCACTTATAGCTTATAGACAACCTATTACCCGTGCAGAAATTGAAGATGTACGAGGTGTAAGTGTAAGTTCAAATATTGTTAAAGCATTACTTGAACGTCAGTGGGTACGAGTTGTTGGCCATCGTGATGTACCCGGTAAACCTGCACTTTATGCTACAACAAAAGAATTTTTAGATTATTTCAATTTGAAAAGTTTGGAAGAATTGCCACCACTATCTGAATTAAAAGATATTGATGCAATTAACGAACAGCTTAATCTTAGTGAATCACTTGCACAAGCCGACACTGCAACACAAGAGTTATTAACGGATGGTGAAGATAAACACATGGATGAAATGGAAACCGTCGATGATCTTGATGTATCAGAAATGCCAGAAGCCGTTAAATTAGATGGTGACAATGACAATGACGCTAACAGTGCTGAAAGTAATTTGACTGAAAATGATGCTAAAGAAGAAAATGTAACAGAAGCTTTAATAGCAGGAAATTAAGTTATTAGAATTATTATGAGCTGTGTTTCATATCGCTAATGACGTCTTTTCAATAAAGTCGAAAATTCAGTGACCTCGTTTTTATTAATACAATATAATATTCGTTTGTATACTCCTATTTTTTTTAACCAGTTTAACAGGCAGCTATAATGTCTTTACCAAGATCTAAAGATGATGAAAAAATACAGAAAGTCCTTGCACGAAAAGGCGTTGCTTCTCGAAGAAAAATTGAAGAGTGGATAAGCGAAGGACGAATTCAAGTTAATGGCAAAATAGCCAAACTAGGCGACCGAATTACTTTAGACGATAAAGTTTTTGTTGATGGAAAGCCGGTACGCCGTATTAACCAACAGCAACGTAGTCGTGTACTCATGTATCACAAGCCTACCGGTGAAGTATGTACTCGTAGCGATCCTGAAGGACGCAAAACAATATTTGATCATCTGCCGCGATTAGAAGGCAGTCGCTGGATCGCTGTTGGTCGATTAGATATTAATACATCAGGTTTAATTCTCTTAACAAACGATGGTGATTTGGCGAATCGATTAATGCACCCCAGAAGTCAAATCGAACGCACCTATGCAGTACGAGTCATGGGTGAGGTCGAACTCAAACAGATACAAGCTTTAACCAGCGGTGTAATGTTAGAAGATGGCATTGCAAAGTTCGATTCGGTTATAGCTGCTGGAGGTGAAGGTTTTAATCGTTGGTATCATGTGAGTTTACACGAAGGTCGTAACCGTGAAGTCAGGCGTCTCTGGGAAGCGATTGAGACTAAAGTCAGTCGATTAATTAGAATAAGTTTTGCCGGCATTCCTTTACCACCTCGACTAAGAGCAGGTAAAAAACAAGAGTTAACACCTGAAGATGTAAAACGCCTACGTGATCATGTGAAGCTGGAACGATTTAGTTCACCTAAGCGAAAAATGCATCGTAAAAGATAAAATAATTTGTGTATATTTTCTCGATAAGGAGAAAATTGAGCATAGTATCGATATTGACATCTGTTTTATTAAAAATTCTTTCAAATTCACGGGATTTAAGGTAATTTAAATTGATTCTATAGATGGATTCTTTATTTTTGTCCTACTATATAACTTAAAGTTAAATTGTTAATAGGTCATTATTCTATAATGGAATCCACTAAAAGTTATTTTAAAATTAGCGCGTTATTGATTCCTTCTGTATTAGCTATCTTCCTTGTTGTTCTTAGTTTCTTTAATTTCCTTTTATTTCATACCTTAGCTGAATTCTTTGCAATTACCATTGCGATTTTAATGTGTGTTGTCGCATGGCATATGTATCCTTTTACTCGAAATAATTATTTAATGTATTTAGGTGGCGGATATTTCTGGATAGGCGTTTTGGATTTGCTGCATGCATTAAGTTACAAAGGAATGGGTGTTTTTCCTGATGCTATTAATGCCAATATAGGAACGCAGTTCTGGATAGGTACCCGGTTTCTTGAAGCCATTTTATTATTAAGTTCTCCGTGGTTTTTAAATCATAATTTTAATCGTATTAGAAGTTTTTCTTTGTTTGGTGCTGTAGCAGTTCTTATCATTGCTAGTGTTTTAACTGGAATATTTCCTGACAGCTTTACTGAGGGTAAAGGCTTAACCACATTTAAAGTGAATAGTGAGTATTTGATTATTGCATTATTAGCGCTGTCAATTTATTTTCTTAATAAACACAGGGAATCCTTAGAATCTGGAATTGTAAATATCATTATAGTTTCTATTATATTAACCATGTGTGCTGAGTTGGCTTTTACCTTTTATATTAGTGTATATGGCATATCCAATCTTGTGGGGCATATATTTAAATTTTTTTCATTTTGGTTGATTTTTTTAGCTGTTGTACGCACGACTTTACAAGAACCTTTTTTAGTGATGTCCAAAGGTGCGACAACTTACGATGCTATTCCTGATGCTACTATGGTGATTGATGATGCAGGTATTATTCGCCAGGCGAATAATGCAGCTTGTAAATTATCGGGATTAGAGCGAGAAGTGTTAATTGGAAAAAAAAGTCACGATCTGTTTCATCCTGAAAACACATTGAGTGGCGACTGTGTTGTTTGTCGATCTTTGAAGAATAATATTGAGTTAAAAATCTGGGAGTTGCAAATTGATGCGGCGGGTAATTGGTTTGATTTTACTTTATCAAAAATAAGCGGTGTGGATAATCTTGAAGGTACAGTTGAGGTTATACGCGATGTTACCCAACGTAAGTCAGCCGAAGATAAAGTTAAAGGTCTGGATATTTTAATGAACACTATAGTGGAAAACTTGCCTCATATATTGTTTGTTAAAGATGCAAAAAATCATCGTTATGTTGAATGGAATAAGGCCGCTGAAGATCTTACCGGTATTTTAAAAGAAGATATACTTGGATGTACTGACTATGATCTTTGGCCGGAAGAACAGGCAGAGTTTTTTATTAATAAAGATGATGAGGTGATTAGAGATAGAAAATTACTTGATATTCCTGAGGAAGCGCTTTTAACCGAGTACAATGGAACTCGAACCTTACATACAAAAAAAATACCAATATATGATGACAAAGGGAGGGCGAAATATTTATTAGGTATATCAGAAGATATTACTGAAAAATTACAAACAGAGGCTATGTTAAGTCGTTCACAAAAAATGGAAGCGATTGGTCAAATGTCAGGAGGTATTTCTCATGATTTCAATAATCAGTTGGGTGTCATTTCCGGTTATATTGAACTTCTGTCTGAATTTGAGTTTGACGATAAAAAAAGTAAATGGATCAAAGAAGTTAAAAATGCAACTCAACGTTGTATTGATTTAACTCGCCAGTTAATGATTTTCTCGCGCAGTGGAGACGTTGAGAAAAATAATGTCGATGTGAATGATATACTTGAAAAAATGAAGCCCGTCATTCAATCATCGCTTACCCCGAAAATTACTATTGAGTATTATTTCGCTAACGATTTATGGCTAACTGAAATTAATGAAGGTGCTTTTCAGGATGTTATTCTTAATTTTGTTTTAAATTCGCATGATGCGATGCCTGATGGGGGGACGTTTATTATAGAAACGTCAAACATAGTTTTGGATGATGCTTACGCTGTAATTAACCCGAATATTGAACCGGGCGAATACATACAAATTATGTTAAGTGATTCAGGTGAAGGTATGAGCAAGGAGGTTGAGGAACATATTTTCGAACCTTTTTATACAACTAAAGAAGTTGGTAAAGGTACCGGTCTTGGTTTATCAATGGCGTATGGCTTTATGCATCGTTATGCTGGCGATATTGTTGTGACATCGAAAGTTGAAATAGGAACGACATTCAGACTTTTCTTGCCACGTTCAAAAAGTTCAGAAACTGATTTAAAATATCATTCAAGTTATGTAGATCAGGACTTTCCAAAAGGTACAGAAACTATTTTAGTCGTTGATGATGAAGCAAGTTTACTGAATTTAGCAGGGTATGTTTTAAGAGCTTTAGGTTATAAAGTATATTGTGCCGAATGCGCTAGCGATGCCCTGGTTATATTAGAACGAGAAAAATCGATTGATTTATTATTTACTGATGTTGTTATGCCGGGTGGTATGAATGGTTATACTTTAGCGACTCAATGCGTAGCTATGAATCCAGATATAAAAGTACTCGTGACGTCGGGATTTGAAACAAAAATTGAAAAACAAGAAATAGAAGTTAATTTTAAACTCATACCTAAGCCGTATCGTCGAGCTAGTTTAGCTGAAATGGTACGTAAGGTACTGGATGGATGAGTAAATAATAGGCAGCCTGACATTATAAACCAGGCATTCTATTGTGCGTAGTGAACGCAATTATTCAATAAGGTTTTGTACAGTTTGTCTGAACTAAATTCAGGATTAAACGGCTTTTTTCATTTGATGTTTAGAGCGTAGGGTATAAGGCTTAAGCGCTTTAGGTAACTCAAGGCTTTCACTTAAAAGTAAAATAACTTTATCCGTATCACCAGTAGCAATTTTGTGGAGTAGTTTTACATTCTCATTTTGTTCTAATGCCTGGTTGAAGTCACGTAAGATAAAGACACCAAAGTGGTGGCTTCCGTCAATATGATCTAAAAGATCTTTAGTATTCTGGGTACGTGGAATGGCAATATGTGAGGCACCGATTCGATACATACTCGCATTAGGTGTGCTCAAGTAATAGGCCTTATTGCTAAATCGGCTGAGTTGAGTAAATAGATCCGATACCCGATCAGTATCATAAGTTTCAATACTTATTATACGGTAACCTGATTCAAGCATTTGCTCTAATTGTGTTAGGTAGTTCATTTGACCAACTCCATCCATATACAGTATGGCACATCAAATACGTGGTATTCGCATCACCTATTATAAATATAGTCGATACTAGAGATCAAACTTGTTTCTGGTGTGATAGACATCATATTACTGCGTCAATGACATAATTTTTCGTCGAAATGCTACTAAATACTGCTATTTTGACTCCAGACGTGACTGGGCGTAGTAATGAACTCGATTGCGACCAGTGTCTTTTGCCCGATATAATGCTGCATCTGCCTTATTAAACAAACGTTTAGCATCATCTCTTGATGATAGGCCTGATACGCCGATACTGACGGTAATAGGGATTTGAGTGTTGTCATGTTCGAAATACGCATTCTCAATTTCCTGACGAATACGTTCCGCTACATGCACTGCTCCTTCACTATCAGTGCCATTTAAGATGAGTGTAAATTCCTCACCACCATAGCGGAATAGCTCGTCACTTGCTCTTAGTGTGTCTTTAATCGCTTCGGTGACTTTTCGTAATACATTGTCACCTGTGCTGTGGCCGAAAGTGTCATTGACATGTTTAAAGTAATCAATGTCTATTACGGCCAATGATAATGGCATGTGATGGCGATGTGAACGTTCAACTTCTTTTTCGATTGATAAATCAAATGCTGCTCGATTATTCGTACCGGTTAAAGGATCAACTTGCGATGATATAACGGCGCGTTTATATAAAATGGCGTTGCGTACAGGATATAAAACCTGACAAAGTATAGTTTCAAGTTGTAAGGTTTCTGCTTCAGAAAAGCGTTTTTTGCGACTAAAGGTAAGCTCGCCCAATATTTCATCAGCAAGACGCAACCGGTATGTACAACTGTGACGCTCGTTTTTGGCGTATTGAAATTCGTAATTGAATTCATTGTTAGTAAACTGAGCGCCATCAAAGTTAATCAGGTGGGTGACTGCATCTAAAAAATAATCTAGGACAGTATCCAGTTCTAATGACGTTTGTAATAAACCTGCAAGCTTTAGAGTTTGTTCAAGTTCTGCTGGAATGATATCTAAAGCATTATTACCAAAAACGGCTGAATTCAAATTTAACTTTGAATTACTTTGGAGTGAAGATTGTGTTGGCATTTTATTCACCTTACTGACATTACGTTGAATTGTTATATGCGATAAGTGTGCCAGTTATAAAAAATTATTATACCTCAATTAAAACAGTGACTTAACAGTTCTAAATCTACTGGGCTTAGACTTAGTCAAAATTCCGTCACATAAAATTGGTTATTAATTGGCCGTTTATTGCCGTTATCCGACCGTTTTGTGTACTTGTGCTTATTGGGCGGCAATTATTTGTCTGTTGATATCTAAACTATCCTTACCCATTAAGTATAAGTAACTTGGCATGATGGAATCAGGGAGAGGCACTTCAGTAGGAACTTCACCAGGAAAGGCGTTGCGCCTTAATCCAGTGCGTATTGGTCCAGGTTCGATACTATTGACCCGAATATTGGTTGTATTATCGAGCTCTTCTGCCAGAGTCACCATTAGATTATCAATTCCAGCTTTAGACACGCCATAAGCACCCCAATAAGCATTGGGATTCTGACCAACGTGGTCTGTGGTAAAAATAATTGAAGCAGTATCGGCTTTCATTAATAAAGGTATGAGTGCCTGGGTTAATAAGAAAGGGGCGGTTAAGTTAGTGTGCAGAGTTTTAACCCAGTCTGTTGGTGTATAGCTTGATAATGGCGTCATCAAGCCAAGTTGTGCCGCATTATGTAACACGCCATCAAGTCGGCCAAAATTCTTTTCGAGAGTATCAGCCATGTTGGCATAGTCATCTACACTTGCTCCGGTAAAATCGATTGGGTAAATCGCCGGCTCAGGATTGTTAGCTGCCACAATTTCATCATAAATTTTTTCAAGCTTAGGAATAGTCTTGCTGGCTAAAATAACAGTTGCACCATAAGCAGCATAGGTCTTCGCCGCAACTGCGCCGATGCCGTCACCTGCACCCGTTACTAATATTGTTTTGCCGGCTAATAAATTTTGTGGTGCTTTATAATGTATGGCTGATTGAGTTGCTGATGACATTTCTTTTTAAAACTCCGATAAAATATGTTGAGCGCATTGTTGGCCACTTCGGACCGCACCTTCGAGTGTTGCAGGGTATAGCGTATTCGTGTAGTCACCGGCTAACCAGATGTGCTCAATACCCGTTTTGTTAGATGGGCGTATTCTATTGATATTTACCGATGCAGTAAAGGTGGCGCGTTTTTCACGAATAACAAAAGCATCGCTAGGCGAAGGCCAGTGCGGATAAAACTGAGCCAGTTCGTTGCTTATATGTTGAATCAGTGTTGAATTATCCATTGCGAGATGTGGACCTTGACTGCTGATTATAACTGAAATTAGGTTTGGTTGAGTCTCTGTGCTCTTATCAAACATCCATTGAACGGTTGTTCCCAAGAAACCTTGCATCGTGCGTTCACTGGTGACTAACTCCGGGTACTGTAAATAAACGGTACAAATGGGTTGATAGGTAAATGTTTGCAGGTTAGTAATCAGTTCATTATATTTAGAATTGCAGCTGAGGTCGCTGAGTAAATTAATGGCTGCTGTTGGTGCTGTTGCAATAACAATATGTTTAGCTGCAAAAGTGGCGAACCTGGTTTTAACTAAATATTGGTTTTTATCTTGATCTTTTATTATTGAAACAGCTCTCTTATTAAAATAGATTTTACCATTATGTTGTTCGATATAATGTTGGGCTGGAATAGGGAATGCATCTGATAAACTGGTATTGAAAAATAACAAGTCAGATGCACTACGATTTTTAAAAAAGGAATCTTTGAGCACCTGTAAAAAAACTTCAGTTGATGTTTGAGCAATAGGTGTATTCATTATAGCTACACATAGAGGCGCCCATATATTATTAATAATATCGGGTGTTTGCTTTTGTTTTTGTAAAAAGGATTCAAGACTCTGATCGGATTTAAGATTGATTAAATTAAGTTTGACTTTAATTCCAAACATAAGGACACGTACTTTGTCTTTAAGACTTAAGCCTTTCGCCAGTAAAAAACTGAATATAATATTTAATGGAGCAGGGAGAGAGACTTCAGGTAGGACAATGGATTGACCATTAACCTGTTTATAATTTAAGTTAAGACTTTGTCGTTTAAATAAGGTGTTTTCATTCCGGTTTTTATTTTTATGGACCTTTTGGATTAAAGCAAGTGCCTGCGTATAAGCGCCTACCATAATATGGGTGCCATTATCGACAGTATACTGGCAATAATTCACTTCTCTTGCTCTGCCGCCGGGAGCTTTGGCCGATTCGATTAAGCAAACCCGCATACCTTGCTCAACCAGAGTAATGGCAGTACTTAATCCTGCCCAGCCCGTACCAATAATAAGGATGTCAGTTTCTTCAATATGTGAATTCATATGAGGAGGGTTAAAAAGACTTTAAGCGTCTTTTATTGAGCTTGTTCTCTTTTCGATAGGTGCGCCAGGCAATCCATAGCTTTCGAAGAGGGGTAAGCTTTATACGATGTTTTAATACCTGAAAATCATCCCGTATAATTTCATCCAGGGTTGCTTCATAAATAGCAGCCATAATTAAGCCAGTACTTTGGCTGTAACGATCTTCTGGCGGTAAAGCATTAAAGGCTTTTTTATAATATTGTTTCGCTCGTTCACATTGATGTTTGATTAGCTTTTTGAAATTCGTTTGATCATGTTCGGTTAGAAGTTTGCCGTTATAAATTTGGCTTTCTGTAATATTGAACTGACTTAATTCATCTTCAGGAATATAAATACGTTGGCGTGAAGCATCTTCATATATATCGCGAATGATATTGGTGAGCTGTAAAGCATTCCCAAGATACTTAGCGTATTCCTGAGTTTGTTTATTGGTATAACCGAATATTTCAATCGACAATAATCCAACAACACCAGCAACACGATAGCAATATTGTTCGAGTGCTGAAAAAGTTTCATAGCGGGTGTAATTAACATCCATTTGCATACCGGAAATAATTTCCAGCAGTAACGCTTCTTTTAAATCAAACTCCTGAATAACCTGTTGTAATTCTCTGTTAACCAAATGTTCCGGTGTATCAATATAAATTTTGTGCACATCAATGCGCCACCATTCGAGTTTCATTTTTACGATGTTTGGATCTTTTATTTCATCCGTAACGTCATCGATTTCCCGGCAAAAGGCATACAGTGCTGTAATGGCTCGCCGTTTATTCTTGGGTAAAAATAAAAAGCTGTAGTAAAAGCTGGAACCGCTCGCAGCGGCTTTATCTTGGCAATATTCAGTTGGAGTCATTATGCTTGGTTACACTGTGCTTGTTTATTATGTTTTTGGGATTTGCTTAGTCAGAGCTCGCCAAAGCATAACAAATTTATCTTGCTTTGTGAGTCTGGGGCGATCAAATACATTGGGTATTTGCTGAAGTTTTTCTAAAATACGTATGCCACCTTGGTAGATCATGCGTATTTCGAGTCCAAAAAGTCCGCTTAACTCCGTGCCCAGAGCCGAACCCGATACCATTATCTCGTTAGCGCGTTTAATTTGATAGTGCATAAGGTTATGGAGCTGTTTGTTATTTATACCCTTCTTAAAAATATCTTCAGTGACTTGATATTCCTTAAGCTCATCGACAGGAATATAAATACGGTTATTTTCTTTATAATCTTGTTGAATATCCTGGTAAAAGTTAATTAATTGCAGTGCAGTGCAGATAGAATCTGAATTAACCAGGTTTTCAGCCGTATTTTGTTTATGTAGATGCAGCAGTAACCGGCCAACCGGGTTTGCGGAATACTTGCAGTAATTTAAAATGTGCTCAAAACTCTGATAGCGCTTAGTTTGGGTATCCATTTTAAAAGCGGTCAGTAAATTCAGAAAAAGCGCAGTTGGAAGTTGGTGTTCTTTAATGACATCGGTTAATGCAAACAATACCGGATCGCTGGAATAGGATTCTGTTAATGCGGTTTCAAAATTGGCCTGGTATTTTTCAAGTGCAACAAGACGTTGATGGTCATCCAGCACACCTTCGTCGGCGAGATCATCAGCATGGCGTGCAAAGGCATAAATAACACTAAATGGTAGCCGGAGTTTTTTCGGCAGAAACCAGGAAGCAACAGGGAAATTTTCGTAATGATTGCGAACAATTTTCTGACAATGTTGGTATGCTTGCGTTAAAGTTAATCTGGGCATAAACAATAGGGTAACAATGAAATGAAGAATTTAAAATTAATTATTTTAGGCATCGTTATTGGCCTGTGTGTTGGTTTGTGGTTTGGCGTTAATATCGGTAAAGGGAAATCGGTCTTAAGCAATCCTTTCGCTGAAATCAGTCTTAAAGATAAAATTAAGGAAAAGGGCAATGCCGTAATGAAAGATACCAAAGATGCAATACGTAAAAGCTTGAAAGAGTAAGCTTGTTATCGCTATAGGGTAGTCGTAACAAACTCATTATTCTATTTCAGTTGATTCCAAAGAACGTACTCCCGTTTCTATTTGTTCTGGTTGGTTTATTGGTTTTTTTTCATTTATACCAAGCTCTTTAAATTTGCGGACACTTGGTAATATGCGTGTGTCAAACGAGCCGACTGCATTGTTATAATTTTTAGTGCTGGTTTCGAGACTTTTGCCCAGTTTAGCTAAATGTTCGGAAAAAACCGCCAGACGTTGATATAGCTCTTCGCCAACGTCCCGAATTTTATCTGCATTTTCTGCGAGTTGTTCCTGTCTCCAACCATATGCCACAGCGCGCAGTAGGGCAACAAAACTGGTTGGAGTGGCTAGAATAACTTGCTTGCTCAAAGCTTCTTCTAAAAGGCCAGGATCATAATCAAGCGCCGTTGATAAAAACTGATCACCAGGAATAAACAGCACAACAAAGTCTGGGGTGTTTTTCAGTTGATTCCAGTAGGCTTTACTGGCTAATTCATTTACTCGTTGCCTTACATTACGGCAGTGTCGTTGCAGTGCTATTTCACGTTCTTCGTCAGTGCTGGCTTCAATGGCCGTTAGGTAGGCGTCGAGAGGAGTCTTAACATCAACAACAATTTCACGACCATCAGGCATACGCACAATCATGTCGGGACGTTGTAAAGCATTTTCTGTTTTTATACTTTCCTGGGTGTAAAAATCACAGTGTTCAACCATGCCGGCAAGTTCGGCCAGGCGTTTTAAGGTCATTTCACCCCATTGCCCGCGCACTTCCGGACGACGTAAAGCCTGTACAAGGTTACGTGTTTCATTTTGGAGTGCCGATTGATTCAGGGTCATCGTTTCAAGATGCTGTTGTAACGCACCATAAGCGTGTTTACGATCTTTTTCAATGGAGTGCATTTGTTGTTCTGATTTTAGGAGTGCTTCTTGAATGGGTTTAATCAGCGTTTCAATCGCTTTTTCTTTTTCAGATAAGTCATGCTTGGCATTATTCTGAAATTGTTTTAAGTTTTCGTTCGCCAATTTTAAGAATTCTTCATTATTGTTTTTCAACGCCTGACTTGATAGCGCACTGAAGGTGTTTGCCATTTGATCGCGCGCCTGTTCCAAAGCCTGAAACTTTTCTTGCGCTGTAATGCGTTCCAGTTCCAGTGTAGTTGCCAGGCTAATGTTCTGTTGTTCGAGCTTTTGATATTTACTTTGGGCGCGTAAGTAAATGATTAACCCGGTGATGATAACGGAGATTATCAACGTTAGAATAAGTTGCCAGTTTAAAATAGCGATGCTTGTATTGAAAAAATTAAGGATGCTCATATTTTTATCCGGTATTGGTTTATCCACTCGATGATGTCAAGTGGGTGTTTAACTGAATCAGTTGCTCCCCAGGTGAGTGGATTGTCATCTTCGTCAATATAACCAAACAAGGCAACCAGTGTTTGCATATTAGCATTTTGGCCTGCTTCTATATCGCGTTTGGCATCACCTATATATATAGTCTCGGAGGGGACACAGTTCATCAGATTACAGGCATGCAATAAAGGTTCGGGGTCAGGTTTACGTGTCTTCAAGGTATCGCCACTGATGATACAAAGTGGTTGAGTCGGCAAGGTCAAGGCTGCCATGAGTGGATTGGTCAACCAGGCAGGTTTATTGGTCACTATGCCCCACCCGATGTCATTTTGTTCCAGGTAATTTAAAACTTTTTCCATTCCCTTAAATGGTTTAGTCCACCTGGCAATATTTTGTTCATAATATTCAAGTAATTGTTGTCGGTAATCTTCAAATTGAGGATGGTCTTGTTCTATCTGAAAACCAAGCTTAATAAGCGCTATACCGCCGTTAGAAACAACAGGGCGAATTTTATCAAAGGTTAAACTTTCTTTGCCGTTTTGTTTTAGTACAAAATTGAGTGCTTCAGCGAGGTCTTGCGCGGTATCAGCAAAGGTACCATCAAGATCAAATAGAACAGCTTTAAGATTTTGTTTTATTTCATTCATCTAATCATTACATCGTTATCTATTTAATTCGTAACAGTTGACTTCGCGGGAATGCCTGAGGCGGTATTAATCCTGTGGTTTGCAATGCATTAAGTAATTTACATCAACATCAAAGCCCAAAGCGTAGCGCTTGCTAAACGGGTTATAAGTCATGCCCGTTAGTTCTTGTGTATGTAAACCTGCAGTGCGTGCCCAGCTGGTTAGTTCTGATGGCTTTATAAATTTCTCATAGTGATGTGTACCTTTAGGCAACATGCGTAATAAATATTCTGCACCGACAATCGCAAACAAATAGGACTTAGGATTACGATTTATTGTGGAGAAGAAAACCGTACCCTTGGGTTTCACCAGTTGCGCGCAGGCTTGAATCACTGATGCGGGATCGGGAACGTGTTCCAACATTTCCATACAAGTGACCACATCAAATTCCCCCGCATGCTGCCGTGCCATTTCTTCGGCTGTGATTTGTTGGTAATCAACTTCAACACCCGATTCATGTTTGTGTAGTTTAGCAACTTGCAAGGGGGCTTTACCCATATCAATACCGGTCACGTTGGCACCGCGTTGCGCTATGCTTTCGGCTAAAATTCCGCCGCCACAACCTACATCGATAACGTTTTTATCTTTTAAGCCATTGCTGCGCCGATCGATATAATCAAGACGTAACGGGTTTATTTCATGTAAAGGTTTAAACTCACTGTCTTTGTCCCACCAACGGGCCGCAAGAGCTTCAAATTTTTCTATTTCAGCGGGATCCACATTCATATTCTTGGTGTTCTGTGTATTTTCATTCATCTGTTCTGAATTCATTTTTTCGGGCTCATTTAAGTGTTGTGGCTGGGGGCAATTTTTTCCTGCCACTGTTGTGCAGTTTTACAGAGGTGTTCGGTGTCTAAAGTGGTTAAGGTATGTTGTTTAATAACATGCTTGCCTGCAACCCAAACATCACTGACTTGTTGACGGTTCGCGGCATAAACGAGTTGCGATATTGGGTGATACATTGGCATTGTTTCTATTGCAGAAAAATCCACTGCAATAATATCTGCAGCTTTACCTGCCAGCAGTGACCCTATTTCATTATCCAGCCCCAATGCTTTGGCGCCATTAATGGTAGCCATGCGCAGGGCTTGCCCGGCTGAAACAGCACTGGCGTCTTTGGCAACCGCTTTTGCAACCAAGGCGGCAGTGCGCATTTCTGAAAACATATCCAAATCGTTATTACTGGCAGCGCCATCTGTTCCAAGTGCAACGTTAATGCCGGCATCTGTTAATTTTTGTACCGGGCAAAAACCACTGGCGAGTTTTAAATTTGATTCAGGACAGTGAGCGATATGCACGCCCTGTGTCGTCAATGTTTCGATTTCGTCATCATTAAGTTGGGTCATGTGAACCGCAATTAATCGTGAGGATAATAAACCTAATTCTTGTAAACGCTGAATTGGACGTTTACCCGTTGTCACTACCGCTTGATTAACTTCATCTTCAGTTTCATGTAAATGAATTTGAATCGGGATATCAAGTTCTTCTGCAAGGGTGTTGATTTTTATTAAAGCTTCATCGGCAACAGTATAAGGTGCATGTGGGGCAAATGAGGTCTTGATTAAAGCATTGCCTCGGAGCTGGTCATGAAGTGCAAGGCCTTTTTCTATATATTCTTCGGCATCTTGAGCATAGGCAGAAGGGAAATCGATAACGATTAAGCCGAGCATCGCACGTATATTGGCTTTTTCGGCTGCTCGTGCCACTTCTTCGGGAAAGAAATACATATCGGTGAAACAAGTCGTTCCACCACGGAGCATTTCAGCACAGGCGATTAAACTGCCGTCGTAAACAAAGTCATTATTTGTCCATTTAGCCTCTATTGGCCAGATATAATCATGTAGCCAGGTCATCAAAGGGAGATCGTCAGCTAATCCACGCATTAATGTCATCGCGGCATGGCCGTGCGTATTTATGAGTCCGGGAAGCAGAGCATGATTCAGTAATTGGTGTGTTTCATTTGCCTGGTATTTCTGCCTGGCCTCGGTTGAGGGTAACAATTCAACGATACGCCCCTTATCTATGGCAACTGCATAGTCATTATAAACAACAGAGCTCGTAGTTAGATCTGGTGTGGGTTCCAGATCGGGTTCTTCTTCTACAGGTATAACCCATTTGGCATGAATCAGGGTGTCGATATTTGTCATGAAACAGTCAATTAGTAATAAAAGGAAATGTTATGATACCATTTTTTATATTCAAAGCAGCGCAAAGCGCCAATAAAAGGTGATTGAAATGAAAGGTACTGGTATTCAACCTGTTAAATGGGAAAACGATCAATTAAATCTAATCGATCAACGTCTGTTGCCTAATGAATTGCTTTATTTGAATTACCTTAATTCGAGTGCTGCTGCTGATGCTATTACAGACATGGTTGTGCGTGGCGCACCAGCGATTGGCATTACCGCAGCTTATGCAGTGGTGTTAGCAGCAAAGGAGGTGTTAGCGACATCAGGTGATGACTGGAAAAAGTCCGTCGAACCTTTAATAGCTTATTTAGCCGCAGCAAGACCGACAGCGATTAATTTGCATTGGGCCATTGTGCGCATGCAAGCATGTATTGCCGGAATTTCTGCGAGTAAATCAGAGGATGCCATCGTTCAGGAATTATTAGATGAAGCAAAATCTATTCACGCTGAAGATATTCAAGCCAATAAAATCATGGGTGAATTTGCCAGCGCCTTATTACCCGATCAGTGTGGGGTATTAACCCATTGCAATGCAGGTGCATTGGCAACAGGCGGCTATGGAACAGCTTTGGGAGTTATTCGTTCAGGCATTGCCAATGGAAAAATCAGCTCGGTCTATGCCGATGAAACCCGACCCTGGATGCAAGGTGCACGCTTAACGGCATGGGAATTATTACAAGACAATATCCCGGTAACTTTAATTGCCGATTCGGCTGCGGCTTATTTGATGCAACAAGGCAAAATTCAGTGGATTGTTGTGGGGTCGGACAGAATTGCGGCAAATGGTGATGTAGCTAACAAAATTGGCACTTATAGTCTGGCTGTTTTAGCTAAATATCACGGGATTAAATTTATGGTTGCCGCTCCAACGTCGACCATTGATATGGATATGGTCTCAGGTGAAGGTATTCCGATTGAATCTCGAGCCGAGGAAGAAGTTTTGTCAGTTATGGGGCAACGAATAGCGGCTGAAGGAGCAAAAAGTTGGAATCCTGTGTTCGATGTGACGCCGGCCTCACTTGTTGATGCCATTGTGACGGAGAAAGGGGTTATCGAGCAGCCTAATCGAGAAAAGATTTTGGCTATGATGCAAGCGTAGACAATAAAATAACAAAATTAAATCTCACCGCCTTATCAAGCCATACAGCGGTTTTTAGCATTATACAGTAGTGCAAAGACCGTGGTACAATTTCAGGCTAAATCTGCCTAAAAATTAGAAGAATTAAGAGAAGAAATTACATATTCTATGACTGAATTCGCTAAAGAAATCCTCCCAATTAACATTGAAGATGAAATGCGTCAATCCTATCTGGATTACGCAATGAGTGTCATTGTTGGACGTGCACTTCCAGATGTTCGTGATGGACTCAAACCGGTACATCGTCGCGTTTTATACGCAATGCGTGTTCTTGGGAATGACTGGAATAAACCCTATAAAAAATCGGCACGTGTTGTCGGTGATGTCATCGGTAAATACCATCCGCATGGTGATACTGCTGTTTACGACACGATTGTTCGTATGGCGCAACCGTTTTCACTACGCTATATGCTGGTCGATGGACAAGGTAACTTTGGTTCGGTTGATGGTGATTCGCCTGCGGCGATGCGTTACACCGAAGTGCGCATGTCAAAAATCGCACACGAGTTATTAGCCGATCTTGATAAAGAGACGGTTGATTTCACACCGAACTATGATGAATCGGAACATGAGCCAGCCATTCTTCCGGCAAAAATTCCCAATCTTTTAATTAATGGCTCTTCAGGTATCGCTGTCGGCATGGCAACGAATATTCCACCGCATAACATAACCGAAGTGATTAATGCCTGTTTAGCTACCATTGAAAAACCGGAAATAGATATTCAATCATTAATGGAAATCGTACCCGGACCTGACTTCCCTACAGCGGGCATCATTAATGGCGCGCGCGGTATTGCTGAAGCGTATGCAACCGGCCGTGGCAAAATTTATGTGCGTGGACGTACCCATGTTGAAACCTCTGCTAAAGGCAAAGAATCGATTATTGTTACAGAGCTGCCTTATCAGGTGAATAAAGCGCGTATGTTAGAGCGCATCGCTGAATTGGTGAAAGAGAAAAAACTTGATGGCATCACGGGTTTACGTGATGAATCGGATAAAGACGGTATGCGCATGGTGATTGAATTACGCCGTGGTGAAGTTGCCGAAGTGATGTTGAATAATTTATACAAACAAACCCAATTGCAAAATGTATTTGGTATAAACATGGTTGCACTCGTTGATGGGCAACCACGGATACTCAACCTTAAACAAATTATTGATGCGTTTGTTCGTCATCGTAAAGAAATTGTTACCCGACGTACTATTTATGATTTACGTAAAGCACGTGAAAAAGCCCATGAACGCGAAGGTCTTGCAATTGCGTTAGCGAATATCGATCCGATCATTGCTTTAATTAAAGCTGCCGCTAATCCAGCGCAAGCTAAAGAGCAACTCCTGGCGACAGCCTGGGAACCGGGTGCAGTTGTCCAAATGATAGAAAAAGCCGGTGCTGAATTAAGTGCCGATGCTTCTCGTCCGGAAGGATTAGGTGAAGAGTTTGGCTTGCGTGATGGTAAATATTATTTATCCGATTCACAAGCTCAAGCTATTTTAAATATGCGCTTACATCGTTTAACCGGTTTAGAGCATGAAAAAATCATTGCGGAATACGAAGAGCTGCTAAAAGTTATTGCGGAGTTAATGAAAATTCTTGCCAGTGAAGTGCGTTTAATGGAAGTGATTCGTGATGAACTCATTGAGATGCGAGATCAATACGGCGATGCGCGACGAACTGAAATTGTTTCAAGTCAGGAAGACTTAACCATTGAAGATTTGATTACCGAAGAAGATGTTGTTGTAACCTTAACCCATGAAGGTTATGCCAAGTCGCAACCATTAACGACTTATAGTGCACAACGACGTGGTGGTAAAGGCAAAACCGCAACCTCGATTAAAGATGAAGATTTCATCGATAAGTTATTTGTTGCAAATACGCATGACACCATTCTGTGTTTCTCAACAGCAGGTAAAGTGTATTGGCTTAAAGTGTTTGAATTACCACAGGCGGGTAGAACAGCGCGTGGTAAACCCATCGTTAATTTATTACCGTTGTCCGAGGGTGAACGTATTAGTGCGGTCCTGCCAATTCGAGAATACACCGAAGATAAATTTATCTTATTTGCTACTGCAAATGGTACAGTCAAGAAAACACCATTAAAAGATTTTTCCCGACAACGTGCCTCAGGTATTATCGCTGTTGAAATTCGTGAAGGTGATCATTTGATTGGGGTTGAACTCACCCAAACGGGTGAGGACGTTATGTTGTTTAGTAGCTCAGGTAAAGCAATTCGATTTAATGAAAGCGACGTGCGTTCGATGGGACGTGCTTCAGTCGGTGTTCGCGGTATTAAATTAAAAGACGATCAAAAAGTCATTTCACTTGTGATTGCTTCAGATGGTTATGTGTTAACAGCAACCGCCAACGGTTTTGGTAAACGCACTACAGTCAGTGACTACCCTGTTCATGGTCGTGGTGGTATGGGTGTTATTTCGGTTCAAACCAGTGACCGAAATGGCGATGTCATTGGCGCTGTCCCGGTAGACAGTGAAGACGAAATTATGCTGATAACCACTAATGGCACTTTAGTACGAACACATGTTTCTGAAGTTTCTGAAATGGGACGAAATACACAGGGTGTGCGATTAATCCGTTTATCCGAAGATGAAAAGCTTTCAGGTTTAGAGAGAATTGTATATATAGAAGGTGAGGTTATTGAATCGGCAGTTGAAACAGTTGCTGATATTGACATTGATGCGTCTATAGATACAGATGAAAAATAACTTATTATAAGAATTTGAGTGAAGGAGTTAGTAATGTCAAGAATTTATAATTTCAGTGCCGGGCCTGCGATGTTACCAGAGTCTGTATTGAAGCAAGCACAAGAAGAAATGCTGGATTGGCATGGCTCAGGTATGTCAGTGATGGAAATGAGCCATCGCGGAAAAGAGTATATGTCGATCGCTGAAAAAGCGAAACAAGATTTTATTGATGTCATGTCTGTTCCTGATACTCACGACGTTTTATTTCTTCAAGGTGGCGCAAGCTCCCAGTTTGCAATGGTGCCATTAAATTTACTCGGCGGCAAAACAACAGCTGACTATGTGAATACAGGCGCCTGGTCGAAGAAAGCGATTGCAGAAGCTAAACGTTTTTGTGACGTAAATATTGTCGCCAGCAGTGAAGAACAGAACTTTTCAACCGTTCCAGCTCAATCAACCTGGAATCGCTCAAGTGATGCCGCCTATTTACATTACACGCCTAATGAAACGATTGGCGGAGTCGAGTTTCCTTTTATTCCTGAAGTGGATATTCCTTTAGTTGCTGATATGTCCTCTACTATTATGTCACGCCCAATTGATGTTTCTAAATTTGCCGTTATATATGCCGGCGCTCAGAAAAATATTGGTCCAGCTGGATTAACCATGGTGATTGTGCAAAAAGATTTAATGGGTAAAGCAGCAAAACAGACGCCGAGTATGTTTGATTATGCAATCCATGCTAAAGATGGTTCTATGTACAACACTCCCGCGACGTACGCATGGTATTTAGCTGGCCTCATTTTTGCCTGGATGAAAGAACAGGGCGGTTTAACTAAAATGGCTGAAATCAATGAACGAAAAGCCAGTAAACTGTATACGGCTATTGATAGCTCCGGTTTTTATGCCAATCCTGTCGATGTACCTTGTCGTTCCTGGATGAATATACCGTTCACTTTGGCTGACGCCGATCTTGATGCCAGGTTTTTAGATGAAGCTAAAAAAGAAAATCTAACCACATTAAAAGGTCATCGCTCAGTGGGTGGTATGCGTGCCAGTATTTATAACGCAATGCCAGAAGCCGGTGTGGATGCCCTGGTTGCCTTTATGCAAGATTTTGAAAAACGGAATGGTTAATGTGTAATAAAAGTAATGTATATAACGTTATATAGTAATTAAAAATAAGAAAACTAAAAGATAAAATTATGAATAAGATTCTAACTTTAAATAATATTTCTGTTGCAGGATTAAATCGTTTGCCAAGGGATAACTACGAAGTCTCTTCAGAGTGCAGTGCGCCTGATGGCATTATTTTGCGTTCGTATAAGATGCACGACATGGATATTCCCGATAGTTTAAAGGCGGTCGGTCGTGCTGGTGCAGGTACGAATAATATTCCGATTGATAAAATGTCAGCAAAAGGTGTTGTTGTTTTCAATGCGCCCGGTGCTAATGCCAATGCGGTTAAGGAACTGGTTATTGCCGGTATGCTCATTGGTTGTCGTAATTTATGCCAGGCATGGAATTATACCCGTAATCTTCAAGGTGATAATGCTGCAATAAGCAAAGCCGTCGAACAAGGTAAAAAAGATTATGCCGGCTTTGAATTGCCGGGCAAAACATTAGGGGTTGTGGGTCTTGGTGCTATTGGGCGTTATGTTGCCAATGCTGCACTTGATTTAGGTATGAATGTTATTGGTTATGATCCTGGTATTACGGTTGAAGGTGCATGGCAACTTTCTTCAACGGTTCAAAAAGCAGCCAGCATTGAAGAATTATTAGCGAAAGTCGACTTTGTAACCTTTCATGTACCACTTATCAACGCAACAAAAAACATGATAAATGCTGAGCGTATTAAGCTCATGAAAGACAATGCCATTATTTTAAATTTTGCACGTGATGGCATTATTGATGATGCGGCTGTTCTGGATGCCTTAAATACTAAAAAACTCTATGCCTATGTATGTGATTTTCCCAGTAATGAAATAAAGGATCATGTTCGTGTAGTATCCTTGCCTCATCTAGGGGCTTCTACAGTAGAAGCTGAAGATAATTGTGCCATCATGGTGGCCGATCAAGTGCGTGATTATCTGGAAAATGGTAACGTAACAAATTCAGTTAACTTTCCAGCAGTGAGAATGCCTAGAAATGGCTGCAACCGTATTAGCGTTGTTAATAGTAACGTACCTAATATGGTTGGACAGATATCTACAGCTTTAGCCAGCGCGAATTTAAATATTCTTGATATGTTAAATAAATCGCGTGGAGAATTAGCGTATACCATTATTGATGTTGATGCTGCTCCGCAACAAAATCTCATTGAGCAAATCGAGTCTATTGATGGTGTACTTGCTGTTCGTGTAATAGCCTAAAAATTAAGAATGGAATCCTGCAGAAGTTATGGCTGATAGTTTACTAGATTTAAGAGATAAAATTGATGGATTAGATCTGCAGATCCAGTCATTAATTAGCGAGCGCGCCAAAGTAGCTCAACAGGTTGCCTATACCAAGCAGCTATCCAACGATACAGTTTTTTATCGTGCTGAGCGTGAAGCACAGGTTTTGCGTAAAGTAATGGAGCGTAACAAAGGGCCATTACGTGATGAAGAAATGGCGCGGTTATTCCGCGAGATTATGTCTGCTTGTCTGGCTTTAGAGCAGGAGATGTCCATCGCTTTTTTAGGACCCGAAGGAACCTTTACGCAAGCTGCAGCTTTGAAACACTTTGGCCACTCAATTAAAACAGTTCCGTTACTTTCCATTGGTGATGTCTTTCGCGAAGTTGAATCGGGTACGGTTTCCTATGGCGTTGTACCGGTTGAAAATTCAACTGAAGGCGTCGTAAACCATACCTTAGACGAATTTATGGCCTCATCGCTTAATATTTGTGGTGAAGTGATCTTGCGTATTCATCATAATTTACTCAGTAATGAGGCTGATTTAAGTAAGATTAAAAAAGTCTATTCACATCAGCAATCACTAGCCCAGTGTCGCAAATGGCTAGATACAAATTTACCCAATGTTGAACTCATTGATGTCAGTAGTAATGCTACCGCTGCTCTCATGGCGAGTAACGAAAATATAAACGGCAAAGAGAACAACGTAGCTGCAATAGCAAGTGAAACTGCGGCCGAAATATATAATCTTGGTATATTAGTACAGAATATCGAAGATGAGCCCGATAACACGACACGTTTTTTAATTATCGGAAAGCGCGAAACGCCAGCAAGTGGCGAAGATAAAACATCTCTTCTAGTTTCTACACCTAACCGTGCTGGCGCTTTGTTAGGGATTTTACAACCTTTTGCCAAACATAATATCTCAATGAATCGTATCGAATCTCGTCCGTCTCGACGTGGTGCCTGGGATTATGTTTTCTTTGTTGATATAGACGGCCATGAAAAAGATGAAAACGTCAAACAAGCATTACAAGAATTAGGTAAAGTTGCTACGATGGTAAATGTATTGGGTTCATTTCCTAAAGCAGTTCTTTAATTTATTAATCTCTAATAATTTTCCTCGGGTTTTAAATTATGTCGCATCAAATTCAACCGGTAATATTGTCTGGTGGTTCTGGCTCACGACTATGGCCCTTGTCGCGAGCAATGTATCCAAAGCAGTTACTGGCATTAGTTACTCAGAAAACCATGTTGCAAGAAACAGCGTTACGTTTGAATGATCTTGATGTAACGGTATTGCCGCCTATTATTGTATGTAATGAAGAGCATCGATTTTTTGTCGCCGAACAAATGCGTGAACTTGGTATTCACAACCCGCAAATTATCCTTGAGCCTGTTGGCAGGAATACAGCGCCCGCACTAACCCTGGCGGCACTCGCAACAGCAGAAAAAGTCAAACAATCAAAGTCAAATGATACTGTGATGCTGGTGATGCCGGCTGATCATGTGATTAATGATATCGACACCTTTCACGAGATTGTAAAACAAGGTGTTTTACTTGCTTTAGAAAACTACCTGGTAACCTTTGGAATTGAGCCGAATGCACCTGAAACAGGGTACGGTTACATTAAAACAGGAAGTCCAATTAAGAACGCCGCATGTTCAATTGAGCGTTTTGTTGAAAAGCCGAATGCGGCAACAGCACAATCCTATTTAGATTCTGGTGATTACTTATGGAATAGTGGTTTGTTTATGATGACAGCTGCAAGTTGGCTGCATGAAATTGAATCGTTAAATAATGATATTTTTACGGCATCAACAAAAGCCTATGAAAATGCGGTTGTAGACAATGATTTTTATCGTATTAATAAAGAGGCATTTGAAGCATCCCCCAGCGATTCTATCGATTATGCGGTTATGGAAAAAACAGCGGGTAAGGATGCCATTACTAAGCATAAAGCTGCCGTAATTCCGCTTAATGCTGGTTGGTCTGATGTTGGTGTTTGGTCAACCTTATGGGACGTCGGTGAAAAGGATCTACAAGGTAATGTAACCAAGGGCGACGTCAGTTTGCATGATACTGAAAATAGCCTGTTATATTCCACACAACGTTATATTGCTGCGGTCGGTTTGAAAGATATTATTGTCGTTGAAACAGCAGATGCGATTCTGGTTGCTAATAAGAACAATGCACAAGATGTCAAAAAAGTTGTCGATGCATTAAAACTACAAAATCGTGATGAATATAAAAATCATCGTTTAGTATATCGACCCTGGGGGTCGTATGAATGTATTGATCTTGGTAAACGTTATCAAGCTAAACGTATAACTGTAAATCCTGGTGCGGCTTTATCATTGCAACTTCATCATCATCGCGCCGAACATTGGATTGTTGTAAGTGGAACCGCGCAAGTAACACGCGGTGAAGAGGTTTTTCTCGTCACAGAAAATGAATCAACCTATATCCCTTTAGGTACCAAGCATCGCCTGGAGAATAAAGGTGCGATACCATTAGAAATGATCGAAGTTCAATCCGGTAGCTACTTAGGCGAAGATGACATTGTGCGTTTTGAAGACATTTATGGGCGTTCTGGCTCTAAATAAATTAAGAATTATTAAGTAACAATTCCCTATGAATTCTATGAAAACAGATTTTTTTAAGTTGGCTGTAAAAGGTGTGCAAGCATTGCAGCCTTATAAACCAGGTAAGCCTCTCGATGAACTTGAACGTGAATACGGTATATCAGGTGCAGTTAAGCTAGCTTCTAACGAAAACCCGCTTGGTCCCAGTACAAAGGTTATCGCTGCTATTCAAGCTAATTTAAGTGATACTACGCGTTACCCGGATGGAAATGGCTTCGGCTTAAAACAAGCCTTGGTGAATAAATACCCGAATATTGAATTAGCGAATATTACTTTGGGTAATGGTTCTAATGATGTTCTTGAAATAATTGCACGAGCTTTAGTTTCTGAAGCGGATGAAGTCATTTATTCTGAATATGCTTTTGCTGTTTATCCTATCGTGACTCAAGCGATTGGTGCAACAGCAGTTGTAACGCCGGCTAAGAACTGGGGTCATGACTTAAATGCAATATTGTCTGCCGTCACAGACAAGACGAAACTTATTTTTATCGCCAATCCAAATAACCCAACGGGTACCTGGCTGGATGAAGTGGCGTTACGTAATTTTTTAAATTTGATTCCTTCTAATGTTGTTGTAGTACTGGATGAAGCTTATTTTGAGTTTGCCGGACATACTCAATATGGAGTTGAAGGTTATCCGGATGGGATTATATTATTAAAAGAGTTTAGTAATTTAATTGTTACACGTACTTTTTCTAAAGCCTATGGTCTGGCGGGGCTTCGAGTTGGCTATGCCATTGCAAATAAAGATTTAACTAATGTATTAAACCGGGTGAGACAACCGTTTAATGTGAACCTGTTGGCGTTGAAAGCGGCAGAGATTGCGTTATCAGATCACGAATATTTAGATACCAGTGTGAAATCAAATCATGAACAAATGCTGGTTGTTATGGCTGGTTTTAAATCGCTTGGCATTGAGTATATTCCTTCGATAGGTAATTTTGTTTGCTTTAAAGTTGATGATGCTGCTGCATGTTATGAAAACTTGCTTAAGCAAGGTGTTATCGTGCGACCAGTTGCCAATTACGGCATGCCGAATTATTTACGTGTGAGTATTGGTACGGCAAAAGAAAATCAACGATTTCTGGAAGCATTGAAGTTACTTGCATAAAGAATTCTGTCATTGCGAGCGATAGCGCGGCAATCTTGTATCATGCTATCAATTCTATTTAAGATTGCCGCGCTATCGCTCGCAATGACCAGAACTATAAAATTAACTATGTAATAGATAGCCATTGAAGTAAGTTGGGATATGAAGACAACATTTAATAAAATTTGCATCTACGGTGTCGGCCTTATTGGTGGCTCACTTGCTCTCGCCTATAAAAAAGCAAATCCAGGTGTGGTAATTGTTGGTGCAGGTCGAAATAAAAATACTTTACAATATGCAAAAACGTTGGGTGTTATTGATTCATTTAGTACTGATTTAAGTCAGGCACTTGCTGGCGTTGAATTAATTGTCATTGCGGTTCCTGTAGGCTCTATAGAAGCTGCTTTCGAAAATATTAAACCGTATTTGACAGACTCTATGATATTAACTGATGTTGGGAGTACCAAAGGGAGTGTTGTTGCTTGTGCTGATAAAATTTTAAACCCGTTTTCCAGAAACTTTGTGCCGGGACACCCCATAGCCGGAACCGAAAAATCAGGCGCTGCGGCTGCTTTTGCGGAGTTATTTCAACAACGACGGGTTATTCTAACGCCAACTGACAATACAGATTTTAATGCCATAAAACGTGTTGCTGCGTTATGGCAAGCATGTGGTGCCGAGGTGGTCGAAATGTCGGTTGCACACCATGATGAAGTATTAGCGGCAACCAGTCACTTGCCGCATATGCTAGCATTTTCATTGGTTGATACCTTATCGAAGTTGAACGACAAACAGGAAATTTTTAAATATGCGGCAGGTGGTTTTCGTGACTTTACCCGTATAGCCTCTAGCTCACCTGAAATGTGGCAAGATGTTTGTTTGGCAAATGCCTCTGCTTTAGTAGAAGTGATAGGGAAATTTCAAACTGATCTATCGACTCTGACCAAAGCGATTGAGTCAGGTGATAAACAAACTATTTCCAATATATTTAATCGCGCAAAAATAGCACGCGATCAATTTAGTAACGAGTAATAATAAATAATGGCACCAGAGACAATGACCCCAGAAATAATGAAAGCACAAAATAATATTAACTTTACGGTTGAAGCCGGTGGCGTCTTAAAAGGTTCGATTCGTGTACCGGGTGATAAATCTATTTCACACCGCAGTATTATGTTTGGTGCATTGGCAGAAGGTGTTACTCACGTAACTGGTTTTTTAAATGGTGAAGATAATCTTGCAACTCTGAATGCTTTTCGAAGTATGGGAGTAGAGATTACCGATCCTCGGGACGGGCAATTAGATATTAAAGGTGTCGGTATGCATGGCTTGCAAGCACCTGCTGCGGATCTTGATGTAGGCAACTCTGGAACATCGATTCGATTATTGTCCGGTTTATTGTCTGGCGCTATAGCGAAGAAAAATTTTAATGTAGTGTTAACGGGCGATAGTTCATTATCGACAAGACCGATGAAGCGAGTGACCGACCCATTAAAATTAATGGGTGCTTTGGTCGAAACCAATGCTGCTGGTACACCTCCGTTGAAGATTCACGGTGGCAAAAATTTAAACGGTATTGATTACCTCATGCCCATGGCGAGTGCACAGGTGAAATCATGCTTATTGCTCGCTGGACTGTATGCCAAAGGTAAAACCTGTGTAACCGAACCTGCACCGACTCGAGACCACACCGAAAGAATGTTACGTGGTTTTGGTTATACGGTTGAATCGAATAATGGCACTATCTGTTTAGAGGGCGGTGGTAAGCTTATTGCCACTGATATTGATATCCCTGCTGACATCTCTTCGGCGACATTTTTTATGGTCGGCGCAACCATTGCTGAGGGTTCCGATATTACTTTGGAACATGTTGGAATTAACCCAACCCGTATTGGTGTTATCAATATTTTGCGTTTAATGGGCGCTTCTATCGAGATTATCAATGAACGTGACGTCGGTGGCGAGCCTGTTGCAGATATTCGGGTTAGGAGTGCACAACTCAAAGGTATTCATATTCCTGAAGATCAGGTTCCATTAGCGATTGACGAGTTCCCCGCTATTTTTGTTGCCGCTAGTTGTGCGATAGGTGAAACCATTTTAACCGGCGCTGAAGAACTGAGAGTTAAAGAAAGTGATCGCATTCAGGTGATGGCGGATGGTCTTACTATACTGGGCGTTGAAAATGAAGTCACCGCAGACGGAATTCGAATTCAAGGTGCCGGCAATGGAGCTGCTTCAGGAAGTGCAATAGGAAGCGGCCACGTCGAAAGCCATGGCGACCATCGAATCGCGATGAGCTTTGCCATGGCCGCACTGGTTGCAGACGGGCCGATATCAATTGGCAATTGCGTTAACGTGGCAACCTCATTTCCTTCTTTTATCGATTTGGCTAATAAGTCTGGTTTGAAGATAAAGTCTAATTAGATAATTACATCTAAATAGGGTCTATTTAAGTTTGAGTAGGCTCACCTAAGGTTATATATGACAATACCTATACCTGTTATTACTATCGATGGCCCGAGTGGCTCTGGAAAAGGAACTATCTGTTCCCTTTTAGCGGCTGAGCTTAAATGGCATTTGCTTGATAGTGGCGCCTTGTATCGTTTGGTCGCTTTTGGTGCATTGAAACACCATATTGAATTGACTGATTCAGAAAAAGTGGCTAATTACGCCAAAAATCTCGATATTCGTTTTGATGTTTCCGAGCCGAATCCGGAAACCGGTGCAACTGAAGTCGCTGTTGTGCTGGAAGGGGAAGCAGTAGGTGGTGGTATCCGTAACGAAGAATGCGGTAATAATGCTTCAATCGTTGCAGCTATTCCCGAAGTTCGGGCTGCTTTATTAGAACGTCAGCGCCAATTTTTAGCTTTACCGGGTTTAATTGCAGATGGTCGTGACATGGGTACCGTTGTTTTCCCCGATGCAAAATTAAAGATATATCTCACTGCAAGTGCCGAAGAAAGAGCAAAAAGACGCTTTAAGCAGTTGAAAGAAAAGGGAATAAGTACTACAATTGGCAGTCTTGTGTTGGAAATAAGTGAACGTGATGCGCGCGATATGAATCGTAAAGTTGCACCACTAAAGCCAGCAGAAGATGCGCATGTTATTGAAACTTCATCAATGCCAATTAATGAAGTGATAGAACATGTTTTAAAACTATATCGACAGGTTTTTAACGGATTCTGATTTAACGTTATTTAAATTTTTCGATATAAAAATGAATCAGAAGCACCATGTTTCTGGTTTAAAACTAACTCCCCACATTTCAACATGTGGCTCAACAAGTACTCGTATCACGAGTAGGGCGTAATAAAATGAGCGAAAGTTTCGCAGAACTCTTTGAAGAAAGTATTGCCAATAACCAGATGAAGTCTGGTGCAATTTTAAAAGGCGTAATTTTAGATATTGAAGATGACTTTGTTATCGTAAATGCCGGTTTAAAATCTGAAGGTGTTATTCCTAAGTCGCAATTTTTAAATGAACAAGGCGAATTAGAAGTTAGTATTGGTGACAGTGTAGATGTTGCCCTTGAAGCCGTTGAAGATGGTTTCGGTGTTACTAAATTATCACGTGAAAAAGCTAAACGTGCAGAATCATGGATTAGTCTTGAAGCCGCTCATGAAGCTGGCGAAATCGTAATCGGCCGTATTACTGATAAAGTAAAAGGTGGTTTCACGGTTGATGTGCATAATATCCGTGCGTTCTTACCAGGTTCATTAGTTGATGTACGTCCAGTACGTGATACAACTTACCTTGAAGGTAAAGAGTTAGAGTTTAAAGTTATTAAATTAGATCGTCGTCGTAACAACATTGTTGTTTCACGTCGCGCGGTTGTTGAAACAGAAAATACAGAAGAACGTGAACAGCTTCTAGCCAATATGGAAGAAGGCAGCATGGTTAAGGGTGTTGTTAAGAATTTAACTGAATACGGCGCGTTTATCGATCTTGGTGGTGTTGACGGTTTATTACACATTACCGATATGGCCTGGAAACGTGTTAAACACCCAAGTGAAATTGTTGAAGTGGGTGACGAGATTGAGGTTAAAGTTCTTAAGTTCGATCGTGAACGTCTACGTGTATCTCTTGGCCTGAAACAAACTGGCGAAGATCCATGGGCAGACATTGCACGTCGTTTCCCTGAAGGTACTCGTCTAAACGGTAAAGTTACCAATATTGCTGACTACGGTTGTTTTGTTGAAATTGAAGATGGCGTGGAAGGTTTAGTTCACGTTTCTGAAATGGATTGGACAAACAAAAACATTCACCCAAGCAAAGTTGTTCAACTAGGTGATGAAGTTGAAGTTGTTGTTCTTGATATTGATCCAGAACGTCGTCGTATCTCATTAGGAATGAAACAATGCCAGGCTAATCCTTGGGAACATTTTGCTGCGACTCATAACAAGAACGATAAAGTTAACGGTAATATTAAATCCATTACCGACTTTGGTATCTTTATCGGCCTGGATGGCGGTATTGATGGTTTGATTCATTTATCTGACATTACCTGGAATGATACCGGCGAAGACGCTGTGCGTAATTTCAAGAAAGGCGATGAAATCGAAGCGGTTGTACTTTCTGTTGATCCAGAACGTGAACGTATCTCATTAGGCATTAAGCAAATGGATAAAGACCCGTTCTCGAATTTTGTTGCGGTTAATTCAAAAGGTAGCAAAGTAAATGGTACTGTTGCATCTGTCGACGCTAAGGGTGCTGTTATTGACCTCGGTGAAGGTATAGAAGGGTATTTACGTGCCTCTGAAATATCACAAGACCGTATTGAAGACGCGAAGACCGTATTAAATGTTGGCGATGCTGTTGAAGCTGTTTTCATGGGTGTTGACCGTAAAAACCGTACCATTTCACTGTCGATTAAAGCTAAACACTCTGCTGATGAAAAAGCAGCAATCAGTGACTTTAATGCGGGTTCAGAAGCAGCAACGACTACACTGGGTGATCTTCTAAAGCAAAAAATGGATGATTCAGAATAGTCGCTGAGTAGTAAATATTTAGCAAATTTAGGCTATTTGGAATATTTTAGGGTATTGGGGGGTGGACATTTTCCCCCAATATGCTAAAAATATGTAATTAGATCATAAATTTAGGAAAAAGAATGACAAAGTCGGAAATGATCGAAATTCTTTCTCAACGTCAAACGCAACTTGCATATAGAGATGTTGAATTAGCTGTAAAAACGATGCTAGAACATATGGCGTCGACTTTATCTAGCGGAGATAGAATCGAAATACGGGGTTTTGGTAGCTTTTCTTTGCATTACCGCCCACCACGTACCGGAAGAAATCCTAAAACGGGTGATTCTGTTTCATTAATCGCTAAATATGTGCCACATTTCAAGCCAGGAAAAGAAATGCGTGAACGTGTTAATGAAAGTATGGAGAAAGTTGGTATTTCTGAATAACGTTTTGGAGTAATGGTTAAACAGACGGACGTTTGTGACTTATTATCTCTATTACAAATACCTTGTTAGATTTTTTATATAACAGTAAAAGCAAGATTTAGACGGCATGTCGAGTATTCGACATGCCGTTTTTGTTTTATACTCATTGTTAATTTACACGATGGTGGAGCATTGATGAAGCGCATTTTTTATAGCATAGTGGTAATTTTAACTCTCGTAATTGGCGCCGTATTTTCTGCAAGAAATGCGAGCATGATTAAAATGGACTTTATTATTACCGTTGTTGAAACAAATCTTTCTCTGGCCATTATTCTAGCCATGCTATTAGGTGCATGTTTGGGTGTTTTAGCAAGTCTTGTCTGGCTGATATCTGCAAAACGTGACCTACAGCATTTAAAGAAAAAGACAGATATTTTACAAAAAGAACTTAATAACTTACGTGCGATACCTATCAGAGATAAGCATTAATGGGCTTTGAAGTAATATTTTTACTTTTACCCGTTGCAGCTATTTCAGGTTGGTGGCTGGGAAGGAAGTCGGTCAATAAAAACAAAATTGGTTCGTCAGGTTTGGGTATCCCATCTGATTATTTAAAAGGCTTAAATTTCTTACTCAATGAACAACCTGATAAAGCGATTGAAATATTTATACAATTACTCGAAGTGAATACAGATACAGTAGAAACACACCTGGCCTTAGGGAGCTTGTTTAGAAGACGCGGGGAAGTAGATCGCGCAATCCGCATTCATCAGAACTTAATTGCTAGACCTACACTTAATCAGGAGCAACGTGCCGAGGCGCTCTATGATCTTGGCCAGGATTATATGCGCGCAGGACTGTTTGACCGCGCTGAAACTCTGTTTACTGAATTAATCGATAGTGTTCCTCATACAGAGTCAGCTTTACGTCAACTTATTGATATTTACCAGCAAGAAAAAGACTGGGTGAAAGCGATTGAGACGGCTCGACGTTTTGAATTTAAAACCAATACAAAACTAAGTACTTTGATTGCACATTATTACTGTGAACAAGCTGAGAATTTTCTAAAACAAGGCGAAACTTCCAAAGCATTGAAGATACTTAAGCGTGCAGAATCTGAAGATCGTAACTGCCCGCGTATTAGTATGCTGGAAGGCGATATTAATAAGCAGTTAGGTGATTTTAAAGCGGCTATTAAAGCGTATCGGCGTATAGAAACCCAAGATGCTGATTATCTTCCAGAGATAATTAAACCATTGCAAGAATGTTATGAAGCGCAAGGGCAGTCTCAAGATATGTATGAGTATTTGCAAAAAGTAATTGAACGCAATGACAGTATTACTATCATGCTTAAAATGGCTGAGATTATTAAAAAAAATCAGAGTGAAGTTGCATCAGCAGATTTTATAACCGAACATTTAAAAATTAAACCCTCAGTGCGCGGGATGAATAAGTTAATCGAGTTGAATTTAGAGCAGTCTACACCATCAGTTAAAGAAAAATTATTAGTCCTTAAAGATGTAACGACTCAGTTACTTAAAAACAAATCTAAATACAGTTGTCACATTTGTGGCTTTAGTGGTTTCACCTTACATTGGCAATGTCCTAGTTGTAAAAAGTGGGGCACAATAAAACCAATCCAAGGTGTAGAAGGTGATTAACTAATGTCCAATGAATACCAAGAGACTAATCCAGGTTCAAAAATTATAGTCGCGCTTGACTACTCAAATGAAGAGGAAGCGACTAATTTTGTTAATAAAGTTACGCCAGAATTATGCAAGCTTAAAATTGGAAAAGAACTATTTACGACTGCGGGCCCTCAATTTGTTGAAAAAGTAGTAGGCAAAGGCTTTGATGTTTTTTTAGATCTAAAATTCCATGATATCCCAAATACTGTAATGAAAGCTTGTCATGCTGCTGCCGATCTTGGTGTATGGATGGTTAACGTACATGCCTTAGGCGGCAAAAGCATGATGCAAGCAGCCAAAGAAGGCGTAAGCCATTCACCCACAAAATTAATTGCAGTAACTATTCTCACTAGCATGGGACAGGAAGATCTAATTGAGATTGGTATCCAAACAGACGTGAAAGAGCAGGTGCTGAATTTAGCAACCTTGGCAAATGATTCAGGCCTGGACGGGGTTGTTTGTTCTGCTAAAGAAGTTGCTATGTTACGAGAAAGTTTAGGTAATGATTTTTTACTTGTAACACCGGGTATTCGTCCTAAGGGAAATGAAAGCAGTGATCAGAAACGGGTTATGACACCCAGTGATGCAATTAATGCAGGTTCAAGTTACTTGGTTATCGGTCGTCCAATTACACAGTCAGATTCACCTATAAAAACATTAGAAGCGATTTTAACCGAGATAGACTGATATTTATAAAGTATATTACCGTTAATTAATGTAGATATTACATAAGAGATATAAAAACAGTCATTGCGGACGAACTTGTATTATGATTGTGAAACTAATTTGTAATCTAATCCCTACATAAAAATAAAGAAATCCCTACAGAAATTTTCATTTAGTTTATGTATTATCTATTGCGCTCAGTTGAGCAAATGGAAGTTTACTTTAAACAAATAAAAGGAATTTAAAAATGAAAAAATCATTTCAAATAGTATCGCTTGTCGTCTTATTCGTATTTTCAACACTCGCTTTTGCAGAATCGGTTAATATTAATACCGCCAATGCGCAAGAGATTTCTAAAAATTTAAAGGGTGTTGGTTTGAAAAAAGCCGAAACGATAGTTTTATACCGGAAAAAGCATGGTAATTTTAAAACACTTGAGAGTTTAGCCAAAGTAAAAGGCATCGGTTTTAAAACAGTTGAAAAAAACCGGGCGAATATTTCTCTCGTTATGGTTAAGGGAAAATAATGTTATTACATTTATATTAAAGTTTATCTCTCAAGCAAAAAAGGGCGCATTATTGCGCCCTTTTTTGTTACACTTTGTTAATATTGTCAACTTAATTATAAAATGGGTCGAAATTTACAATGAAAAAAATTAGAAAAGTTGTTTTTCCTGTTGCCGGATTAGGCACGCGTTTCTTACCCGCCACCAAAGCAAGTCCTAAGGAGATGCTTCCGGTGGTTGATAAACCACTGATTCAATATGCGGTTGAAGAAGCCATTGCTGCCGGCATGGATCAAATGATATTTGTTACGGGTCGAACCAAAAATTCTATTATGGATCATTTTGACAAAGCCTATGAGCTTGAGGCTGAATTAGAAGCTAAACAAAAAACAGAAATGTTGAATATGATTCAAAATATATTACCAAGTCATGTATCGTGCGTGTATATACGCCAATCTGAAGCACTTGGCTTAGGACATGCCGTATTATGCGCATTACCTGCTATTGAGCACGAACCCTTTGCTGTTATCCTGGCAGATGATTTAATCGATGGAGGTGATCGCTCCTGTTTATCGCAAATGGTGGAGCAATATGAACGCTATAGTTCGAGTGTTTTAGGGGTTGAACAAGTTGCAGAAGATGAAACGCACAAGTACGGTATAGTCGACTCGGTGCCACTTGAAAAAAATGTGCATCGAATTGACGGTATTATCGAAAAACCCTCGCCAGAAGAAGCGCCGTCAACACTAGCCGTAGTAGGGCGCTATATCTTAACGCCAGATATCTTTGAAATGCTAAGAAAAACTGAGCGTGGTGCTGGTGGTGAAATTCAATTAACCGATGCCATTGCAATGTTGTTAAAGAAGAAGCAAGTGTTAGCGTATGAATTCAAAGGTACCCGCTATGACTGCGGTAGTAAGTTGGGTTACTTACAAGCTACGGTTGAATATGCGCTGAAGCATAAAGAGCTGAAGGATACATTCAAAGATTATTTGAGTAACCTGGATTTAAGTAATTATTAGCTAGGAGTAGTATTCAACGTCTAACGACAAGACCATTAAGAGTGCGTAAACTTAAGTATAATCTACTAAGGTAGTAACTATGTAGTATATAACCTCTACGCATCCTGCCTGAGGTTTTATCATAAATTGAGATAGTTACTTGTTTTAGAAAAGAATTTGGCTCCCCGACCCGGGCTCGAACCAGGGACCCAATGATTAACAGTCATTTGCTCTACCAACTGAGCTATCGGGGAATTGAGTCGCGTATACTACTGAGTGAGGCGACTTTGGTCAATATCGATATGCTATAAATGTCAGCTTTTTTTTGTAAAGTGGACTATTTTCTGTAACTAGCGCACGAAATAGCCTTACCTTTGGTTCGAGTATTGCTTAATCTCAAGCGGCCGGTACGAAACAGTATGAGCGCCTTTTTATACTGGCCTTCACTATCACTACAAAATGCAAAAGTACCATTCACCCCGGTTGCACCATCCGAGCGAAAACGGATGTAGTGTGAGCTCGCTGAGCCACGATAAGTAATGTTTACGGTGTCAATGGCTGGCTGGAATCTTAGCCTTTGTTCCGTTAATTCACGTTTGCGATTTTTGTTTTCGTCAACAAAAATCATCCAGCCGCTTTCCCATTGTGCGGTTCGTATACACTCGATTCCATTAAGTGATTTGCAAAGCTCGACGTTCTGACCGCGCGATACCGCCTCTGACCGCGCATAGGACATATCCCCTGCGATTTTATTCACCACAACGGCAATATTGTTGCTATACAGTAGTGTCGCTGAAATACTGGGTAAAATAAAGCCAAGAGCCGCTACAATTGAAAGCGTTACCAGTAATTCTAGTAGCGTAAAACCATTTTGGCATTTTGTAGTAAATGAAAAGTGACAACTATTGTCACTTTTGAGTAGTGTGTTGACATCCATGTCATCCCCCCACATCCGTGTAAGACAATAACAATATAGATAGTTAAATATAATGTATGTAGGACGATCCAGTCACTTTATGTAGGGATTAACGTACATCGTTATAGTAAGAGTGTTATCAGGGGGAAATACTTAGGACGTCATTCCCGCTAGCGCGAGAATGACCAGCTGCTACTTCAAAGGCTCATACACTGGAGAATTACCACCTGATTATAGTGCGGCAATTCGTCTAATTGCCTCGGTTAAATTCGCTTCACTTGTGGCAAAAGATAGCCGCATATATCCTTCATTGCCAAATGCTGAGCCAGGTACTAATGCTACTCCGGTTTTATCAATGATAAATTCAGCAAGCTCAATATCATTGTTAATATGTGCATAACGTTGCATAAAACCGGTAAAATCAGCAAAGACGTAGAATGTACCATCGCCTTTTATACAATGGACACCCTCAATTTCGTTGAGAGATCCAACCACCATGTCGTGGCGTTGTTTAAAAGCTTTAAGCATTACGGCAACGCAGGACTGGTCACCATTGAGGGCAGCCTCTGCCGCTGCTTGAGCAATGGACGTTGGGTTTGAAGTACTTTGTGACTGGATTTTTTTCATCGCCTTAATCAGTTGAGTCGGGCCACCACAATAGCCAATACGCCAGCCGGTCATTGAATAGGCTTTGGAAACACCATTTAAAACGATAGTGCGGTCATAAAGTTCGGGATTGGTCATTACAATGTTGCTAAATGATTCATCCGACCAGAGGATATGTTCATACATATCATCGGTTGCGATGAGAACATCAGGGTATTTCTTTAATACCGTCGCCAAGGCTTTTAATTCAGCCGCTGAATAAGCCATTCCACTTGGGTTAGAGGGGCTATTGATAACAAACAGACGCGTTTTAGGTGTAATCGCCACGTCAAGCTGCTCAGGCGTAATTTTAAAGTTTTGCCGAATATCGGTGTTGATAATAACTGGCGTAGCATCAGCCAATAACACCATATCAGGGTAGGATACCCAGTAAGGCGCGGGAATAATAACTTCGTCACCTTCATTCAATAAGGCCTGAGCTAAATTATAAAAGCTCTGCTTGCCACCACAGGAAACCAGAATTTGTTCCGGGGTATAATCCAGCCCGTTATCACGCTTGAACTTGTTAATAACGGCCAATTTTAAGCTTGCCGTGCCATCGACCGCAGTATATTTGGTCTTGCCCTGATGTATAGCTTCAATAGCCGCATCTTTAATGTGTTGGGGGGTGTCAAAATCCGGCTCACCTGCGCCTAAACCAATGATATCCTGGCCGGCTGCTTTTAGTTCTGCTGCTCTGGCGGTAACCGCTAAAGTAGGGGAGGGTTTAACGCGTTGAACACGATCAGATAATTTAATAGTCAAGCAATGACTCCTACGCCAAAGATATCAAAAAGAGTGTAATATACTCGAAACTTTATCCAGACAGAATCAAATGAGCAATCTTTTTCAATTAAATTCACCTTTTTTGCCGTCAGGCGACCAACCCAAAGCCATAGAACAGTTAGTCGCGGGTCTTCGGGCCGGAGAAGCCGGTCAAACTCTCCTGGGTGTGACTGGTTCGGGTAAAACATTCACCATTGCCAATGTGATTCAGCAAGTGCAGCGCCCCACCCTTATTATGGCGCACAATAAAACCTTGGCGGCGCAGTTGTATGGTGAAATGAAGGAGTTTTTTCCGAATAACGCCGTAGAATACTTCGTTTCATATTACGATTATTATCAGCCAGAAGCCTATGTGCCAGCGTCGGATACCTTTATTGATAAAGATGCTTCTATTAATGAGCATATTGAGCAAATGCGGCTTTCGGCCACCAAGGCCTTACTGGAAAGACCTGATACCATTACCGTTGCTACCGTTTCGGCTATATATGGCTTAGGCGATCCAACTGCGTATTTAAAAATGGTTTTACACCTGGACGTTGGTGAAAAAATCGAGCAACGCCAAATTCTAAGGCGTTTATCAAATTTACAATACAAACGTAATGATGTGGAAATGCATCGTGGTACTTATCGGGTGCGTGGTGAAGTGATTGATATATTTCCGGCTGATTCGGAAAGAGATGCAGTTAGGGTTGAATTGTTCGACGAAGAAATTGAACAACTCAGCATTTTTGACCCGTTAACAGGGGAAATTATTAATCGCCTTCCACGGATAACGGTTTACCCTAAAAGTCACTATGTCATGCCGCAAGAAACCGTTCGCAATGCTGTTGATGACATTAAACTGGAGTTGAAAGCGCGTTTAGAATTTCTCTATGATAATAATAAACTCGTCGAAGCACAGCGCCTTGAGCAACGTACCAAGTTTGATATCGAAATGATGCTGGAAATGGGCTATTGCTCGGGGATAGAAAACTATTCGCGTTACATGTCTGGCCGTGAACCAGGCGATCCACCTCCTACATTTTTTGATTATTTACCTGATAACGCTTTGCTTGTTATCGATGAATCGCATGTCTCCGTTCCACAGATTGGGGCGATGTACAAGGGCGATCGTTCACGAAAGGAAAATCTGGTCGAATACGGTTTTCGCCTACCATCCGCTCTTGATAACCGTCCACTCAAGTTCGCTGAATTTGAAAAACTCATGCCTCAGGCTATTTTTGTCTCGGCAACTCCGTCTGTTTACGAAGCTGAGCACTCGGGACAAACGGTAGAGCAGGTTGTTCGTCCCACAGGTCTGGTCGATCCTGAAATAGAAGTTCGCCCGGCAACAAATCAGGTTGATGATGTGTTATCTGAAATCACCATACGGGCAGCAAAGAATGAAAGAGTATTAATTACCACCTTAACCAAGCGTATGGCCGAAGATTTAACCGACTATTTAGCAGGGCATGGTGTGCGAGTGCGGTATATGCACTCAGATAATGACACTATGGAAAGAATCGAGATACTCCGTGATCTACGTCTGGGCAAATTTGATGTTTTAGTCGGGATTAACTTGTTAAGAGAAGGTCTGGATATACCCGAAGTATCCCTGGTCGCCATATTAGATGCCGATAAAGAAGGCTTTTTGCGTTCCGAACGTTCCTTAATTCAGACTATCGGCCGCGCTGCAAGAAACGTGGAAGGCAAAGCCATATTGTATGCCGACAAAATGACAGGCTCCATGCAACGCGCCATAGAAGAAACCGATCGCCGCCGGGATGTACAGATTGCTTATAATCTTGAACATGGCATTACACCAACATCCATAGTGAAATCAGTCGCGGATATTATGGAAGGCGCATATGGCAAGAAAATTGCCTCGAACAAGCTAAAAATAGCTGAAGACTCCACAGATTATTCTGCAATGACCGGCAAACAATTAACTAAAGAAATAGAAAAACTTGAACGAAAAATGTATGAGCATGCGCAGAATTTAGAGTTTGAAGAGGCGGCAGGAATAAGGGATAAAATTAATCAAATTCAAGAAAAATCTCTTGGACTGATTATAATTTAATTAATAAAAGGCATGGGAGTAATTTATTGACATATCAATAAGTTATGTTATGGTTCGGTTGATTAATTGTAATAATCCTTGATAATAAATTTAAAGCAAGTCGTGGTATTTAATGAGTTCAGAGCAGCCAGTACAAATCATTCCAACCTTTGTAAAAGATCGTAGACACGAAGCTGAAATCAGCTTAGTTGATATTGCCAAAGTACTTTTACGAAGAAAAAAACTCATTTTAGCTGTAACCGCTATCTCTATTTGTTTCGGTTTATTTTATGCTTATAGCCAACAGCACGTTTATCAGGTAGATACAATATTATTTCCGCCCTCAATTGAGAATATTCAAGCATTAAATGTGTTTGAAAGCAGTAAGGTAAATAGCGATAGTGTTTTTGTATCTTTCATTCGAACTATAAACACAAGAAAATTTAGAAAAATATTTTTTGATGAAACTAAAATATTAGACACACTGTCAGTTGACCCAACTAAGACGTTGACAGAAAAAAATAAAAACGATTTTCTCGAGAGTTTTTTTAAGGGAATGAAGATTAAAGAAGATAAAATAGGCAATCGCACTCAGATTACATTAGAAGGAACGCATAAAGAAAAAATCGGACTTTGGTTGGATAGCTTGGTGAAAATTGGCAACCTAGAAACTAGAAAGCAATTAGTTTCTGATTTACAGTCAAATATCGACTCAAAAGTTAAAAATATAAATAGAGATATATTCAACAAAAGATCAATATACAAAAAAATACGCGAAGATGAATTGGGACAATTAGAAGAAGATCTACAAATAGCAAAAAGCTTAGGTATACATGAACATTTTTTTGTACCAAATGTCGATAGTAAATCAACTCGTGCAATATCGTCTGAATTAAATGCCATTAGTAACAGGCTATCAAATGCAAATAACTTTTCCAATTACATGAAAGGTACAAAAGTACTTCAAGCTGAAATAACGGTATTAAAAAATAGAAAATCTGATGATATTCATATTGACGGGTTACGTGATTTGCAAGAACAACTAGCAAGACTCGAAACCATAAAAATTGAAAAAGATAAATTACAAACTGTCATTGTTGATAAGAAAGCAATTGTTAATATTGAACCCATTCGACCAAATCGAAGGTTAATTGTGATATTTTCACTAGTCTTAGGTGGGATGTTAGGAATCTTTGGGGTATTTATACAAGAGTTTTTGTATAAACTTGAAAAATCAAATTAATAATGAACCTCAATATGCGGGCAACGTCTGAATTAGAATAATAATTCTAATTTTACATGGCCACCTTAACGCTTAATTATTTTGAATGGACTAAATCTAAAAGGACATAAAAAGATTTTCACAGGCATTTTTTTTGTGTTATTGTTCATTAGTTGAACATAAATGAGCGATACTGCATTGAAGGATGAAACTGCCTATAAACTACTTAAGCTCATCGAGGCTGAACCTCATTTAAGCCAGCGGGAAATTGCTAAAAATATGGGTGTTAGTTTAGGTAAAATAAACTATTGCCTGAAAGCATTAGTTGATAAAGGCTTTGTAAAATTTCAAAATTTTTACAATAATCAAAAGAAACGTAATTATATATATTTTCTTACTCCTCAGGGAATAGAAGAAAAAGCCGAAGTGACTTATCGGTTTTTGCAAGAAAAAATAAAAGAATATGAGATGATTAAATCTGAAATTGAAATATTACATAGTGAAACCCGTATTAAAAAAACAAATGTCGATGATACTTAAATATATCGAGATTACTTAATACTATTATTAAACACCTTAATTATTTTTTCCTGCTGGCTAAATTGTTCGAGAATGAATTATAAAGTTATTGTTTTTATTGAAAGCAATGACGACTGCAAGACGTTTAACAATACTGTATTTATTATGCGCAGTAGGGCGGTAGCGTGGGTAATTGACTATTAAATTCAACCATGATTTATTCCAATGTTCATAATTTATAAAAAAATACGAAATTATCTAAAACCATCGTTAACTTAAAGCTATGTTTTAAAAAATCACATGCAAACCAAACAATCCATAGTTCAACTTCTGCACCACCTTTGGCGTCACATGAGTTCAACGCGTCGGAAGCAATTTGGTCTTTTACTTTTGTTGATGATCTTAACTTCGTTCGCTGAAATTGTCAGCATAGGGGCAGTGATACCGTTTCTTGGTGTTTTAACTGCGCCATCGCTAATTTTTGAACACCATATAGCTCAACCATTCATCCAATTTATGGGGTTTACAAAACCAGATCAGCTTCTGCTGCCATTGACAATAGCTTTTGGGTTATCTGCACTCATTGCAGGCGCAATGCGATTACTCTTCTTATGGACGAGTACACGTCTTTCTTTCGCGACTGGCGCAGATATTAGTCTTAGTATTTATCGCCGCACGCTTTATCAGCCATACGCAGTTCATGTTAACCGTAATACTAGTGAGATTATCACCGGCATTTCGAAGAAATCTGATGGAGTGATAACCGTATTAATAATGTCCCTTAATCTCATTAGTTCTAGCGTGATGCTGATTACTATTCTAATAGCACTTTTATCCGTAAATCCAATTATTGCTCTATCGGCTTTTTGTGGTTTTGGTATAGTTTACATATTCATTATTTGGTTAACACGTAATCGTTTAATACTAAATAGCTACCATGTTGCCCATGAATCTACTCAAGTTACAAAATCCTTGCAAGAGGGATTAGGAGCTATTCGAGACGTGCTTATTGATGGTAGTCAAGCCACTTACTGTCAGATATATCGTCGTGCTGATCAACCTTTGCGCCGTGCTCAAGCCAGCACCTCTTTTATTGCGGGTAGCCCACGTTTTGGCATGGAGGCTATAGGAATGCTGATTTTGGCCGCAGTGACATATGTCCTTGCCCAACAACCTGAAGGTATAGTTAAGGCTATTCCTGTACTTGGGGTATTGGCTCTTGGAGCACAGCGCTTGTTGCCTGTTTTACAACAAGCTTATCAAGCATGGTCTAATATTCAAGGTGCCCGTGCTTCTGTGCATGATGCATTGGAATTACTTGATCAACCACTTCCCAATAATGTTGACCAGAATAAAATCAATGAGCTTGTTTTTCAAAAAAAGATTAAACTTAAACAACTTTCATTTTGCTACAGTCCCAGTACGCCTTACGTAATAAACAAACTTAATTTAGAAATTGAAAAAGGTGCTCGTGTCGGATTTATAGGTGCTACCGGAAGTGGAAAGAGTACGCTTCTTGATATAATAATGGGTTTGTTGCAGCCAACAGAGGGAATACTTGAAATAGATGGCAATCGCATTACTACGGCTAACATTCGTGATTGGCAATCTCATATTGCACATGTACCCCAGGCCATTTTTCTTGCAGATACCACGATAGAAGAAAATATTGCCTTTAGTGTACCTAAAGATCAAATTGATCACGTACAAGTACGAGAAGCTGCTCGGCAAGCACAAATTGCCGATATTATTGAAACTTGGCCTAATAAATATAAAACCATAGTAGGTGAAAGAGGCGTTCGTTTATCGGGAGGCCAACGTCAGCGCATCGGTATCGCCCGCGCTCTTTATAAACAAGCTGATGTTATTATATTTGATGAAGCCACAAGCGCATTGGATAACGAAACTGAGCAAGCTGTTATGGAAGCTATCGAATGTCTCAGTATGGATTTGACTATCCTTATTATTGCACACCGCCTCTCTACTCTGAAAAATTGCACGAAAGTGGTAGAGTTAGATGATGGCAAGATTAAACGAACCGGCACTTATCGTGACGTCGTGTTAAATTCAGGGTGACTAAATGAAACCACTAAATACAAATTCAACTATTCTTATAACTGGCGCTGATGGTTTCATAGGCTCCCATCTTACCGAGACACTAGTGCGACAAGGATATAAAGTTCGTGCATTTGTGCTCTATAATTCATTTAATTCCTGGGGTTGGTTGGATCATTGTGCCGACGATGTTAAAGGCCAGTTTGAGATATTTGCAGGCGATATTCGTGATCCTCACGGCGTAAAAGAAGCGATGAAAGGGTGTGATGCAGTACTGCATTTGGCCGCTCTGATAGCTATTCCTTATTCATATCACTCACCTGATACTTATGTTGATACGAATATCAAAGGAACCTTGAATGTATTACAAGCTGCACGTGAGCTAGGTGTTAAGCGGGTTGTTCATACTTCGACAAGTGAAGTTTATGGTACTGCTCGTTTTGTACCCATTACCGAGGAACATCCTTTGCAAGGACAGTCTCCTTACTCGGCAACTAAAATAGCAGCCGATCAATTGGCTTATTCGTTTTACGCATCGTTTGATTTACCTGTGGTGATCGCTAGACCATTCAATACCTATGGTCCACGTCAGTCTGCTCGTGCAGTTATCCCGACTATTATTAGCCAGATTGCTAATGGTAAACGCCAAATTCAACTCGGTGCAGTATCTCCGACGCGTGATTTTAACTTTGTTCATGATACCGTCGCAGGTTTTATCGCCGCACTGTGCTCCGAACAAGGCTTGGGAGAAGTTGTCAATTTCGGAAGTAATTTTGAAATTTCTATTGGCGAAACAGCGCAGTTAATTGCTGAGGCAATGAACATTGAGATTGATATAATTACAGATGAGTCCCGTTTACGACCTGAAAATTCAGAGGTTGAACGTTTATGGGCTGATAATTCTAAAGCTAAACTTCTATTTGGATGGCAACCTAGCTATGGTGGTCGTGATGGATTTAAGCGAGGCTTAGTCGAAACCGCTGAGTGGATTTGCAATCCAGAAAATTTAGCTACTTACAAAGCGGATATCTACAATTTGTGAAAGCAGTTAATCATAAATCTTTACTACCTCAACAAATAGTTGATGCAATTCGTTTAGTAGTTGGAGCTGAGCCAGTTGGGCTACATGAACCAAGCTTTGAAGGCAATGAATGGTTATATCTTAAGGAGTGTTTGGACTCAACTTTTGTTTCCTCAGTAGGAAAATTTGTTGATCGTTTTGAGGACGACTTAGCACGGTATACCGGGGCAAAACATGCCGTTGTAGTAGTTAATGGTACAGCAGCATTGCATATAGCGTTGAAATTAGCAGGTGTACAGCAAGGAGATGAAGTTCTTATTCCAACTTTGACTTTTGTTGCCACGGCAAATGCAGTTAACTATTGTGGAGCCAGTCCACATTTTATTGATAGTGAAGAAAAGAATTTGGGAATTGATCCATATGCTTTACGAGAGTATCTAAATAGTATTTCTGAAATTCGTAATAAACAATGCGTAAACCAACAAACGGGCAAAATTATTCGAGCAATAGTACCAATGCATACATTTGGTCACCCTGTTGATCTTGAAAAATTACTTTCTGTTGCTCGAGATTTCCATCTTGTTCTAATTGAAGATGCAGCAGAGTCGCTAGGAAGTACTGTTACAGGACGTCATACGGGTACTTTTGGTTTAATGGGGACGCTTAGTTTTAATGGTAATAAAACGATTACAACTGGTGGTGGTGGAGCGATTCTTACAAATGATTCGTATATAGCTAAAAAGGCCAAACACTTGACGACTACTGCAAAAGTACCACACCAGTGGGAGTATGTTCATGACGAAATTGGTTACAATTATCGTATGCCGAATATTAATGCTGCATTAGGTTGCGCTCAATTGGAAGAACTCCCCAAGATGTTGAGTAAAAAAAGAGAACTATTTAAGCGTTATCAAAAAGTGTTTTCAATGGTGGATGGTGTAACACTCATAAAGGAACCTAAAAACTGTGAAAGTAATTACTGGTTACAAACTCTTTTGCTAGATACTAGTCAATCTAATCAACGTGATCTGATATTGAAGGCAACCAATGAAGCTGGGTATATGACTCGTCCGGTTTGGAATCCTATTCATAACTTAATACCCTTTAAAGATTGCCCACGCATGGAATTAACAGGTGCGCTGTCTTTATCTCAACGTCTGATTAATATTCCAAGCAGTCCAGGTTTAATTAGTGCTGTTGTATGAGTAAACCTAATTTGGTAGTGATTGGAGCAGGTGGACATGCTCATGCATGTATTGATGTTATTGAACAGTTAGATCAATATACTATTTCAGGTTTGGTTGGTTTGCCAGAAGAAATGTATACACAGCACTTGGGATATTCAGTTATCGCTACAGACACAGATCTCGAAAAATTGGCTGAAGAATATCAATTTGCATTTATAGCCATTGGTCAAATTTTGTCTCCAAAAAGTCGTATTCATTTTTATCAATATATGAAAAAACTTGGATTTAAGTTTCCAAGTATTATCTCACCATCTGCCTATGTGTCACGACACGCGAGTGTCGGATCTGGGACGATCATAATGCATGAAGCTATTATTAATGCCGGTGCCAAGGTAGGCTTGAACTGTATCATCAATACCCGATCTTTGGTTGAACATGACACTGTAGTTGAAAATAACTGCCATATTTCAACTGGAGCTATTTTAAATGGTGATGTAAAAATTGGTGAGGGCAGCTTTATTGGAAGTGGAAGCATTGTTAAAGAAGGAATTACAATTGGTTATAATAGCTTGATCGGTATGGGTCTTACAGTCCGTCACAATCAAGCTAACCATAGTCGATTTATTGGTGAAATATAATATGATAAATAAAACTCTTATCATTGCAGAAGCCGGAGTAAATCATAACGGGGACATAAACCTTGCCAAACAGCTGGTAGATGCAGCAGCTAAAGCAGGAGCTGATTTTGTCAAATTTCAGACATTCAATGCAGAACGCTTAGTAACCCGTAATGCGAAAAAAGCTAATTATCAAAATCTGACAACGGGCGGACAAGAAACACAGTATGAAATGCTCAGCCGATTAGAGCTTAATTTAGAGATGCACCATGAGCTTATTGAGCATTGTAACTCACGAGGTATCAGTTTTTTTTCTACTGGATTTGATATTGAGAGTGTTGATCTACTAGTTAATATTGGTCAGGATTACATTAAGATTCCATCTGGTGAAATTACCAATTTGCCGTATTTGCGTCATATAGGCCAACTTTGTAAAGATGTTATCGTTTCAACTGGCATGGCCACGATGGGTGATATTGAAGCAGCAATTAACGTATTAGAGCTCGCAGGAACTCTGCGCGAAAATATTACTGTACTTCATTGTACTACGGAGTATCCAACTCCAATGAATGAGGTAAACCTTCGAGCAATGCAGTCTATTCATACCGCCTTTGGTGTGAAAGTGGGTTATTCAGATCATACTACTGGAATTCAAGTTGCGACGGCAGCAGTGGGTCTGGGTGCATGTGTAATCGAAAAGCACTTTACATTGAATCGCAATTTATCTGGCCCCGACCATAAAGCAAGCCTGGAGCCTGACGAACTTAAGGATATGGTTGATGCAATTCGTAATATAGAAATTGCATTGGGTGATGGTATCAAACGGCTTACACCAAGTGAACTAAGGAATAAACCTATTGTTCGTAAATCATTAGTGGCCAGTAAAACAATTAAAGCTGGTGAAGTCTTTAGTGTAATGAATATAACTACTAAGAGACCAGGTACAGGAATTTCACCGATGAGCTGGGATGAAATTATTGGACGAACTGCATCACGCGATTTTTCTATTGATGAGTTAATTGAACTATGACTCGTAAGGTATGTGTCATAACAGGAACCCGAGCCGAATATGGCTTGTTACGTTGGGTTATGGAAGGAATTAAAGAAGATCATAATTTAACGCTTCAGATTATTGCTACAGGTATGCATCTATCACCGGAATTTGGTCAAACTTATCGTGAAATTGAAAATGATGGTTTTACGATAGATCGTAAAATTGAAATGTTAACTAGTTCTGATACTCCTGTCGGTATTTCTAAATCTATGGGGTTGGGGTTGATCGGATTTGCCGATGCTTTAAACGAATTAAAACCAGATATAATTGTTGTGCTGGGTGACCGTTTTGAAATTTTTTCAGCAGTGGCTACGGCTTTGGTAGCACGCATACCAGTTGCTCATCTACATGGTGGAGAAACAACAGAAGGTGCATTTGATGAATCGATACGGCATTCTATCACGAAGATGTCTCATTTGCATTTTGTTGCTGCGAAAGAATATTATAATAGAGTTGTTCAATTAGGAGAAAACCCTAAATATGTATTTCTAGTAGGAGGATTAGGTGTAGATAATATTAGAAAGCTTAATCTGCTTGATCGGTCGTCGTTGGAGAAATCTTTAAATTTCAAATTGGCTGATAAAAACCTACTGATTACATATCATCCGGTTACTTTAGAGAATAAGACGTCACACCAGCAAATGTCTGAATTATTGTTGGCTTTGGATTCATTAGAAGATACAAATCTAATCTTTACTATGCCAAATGCCGACACTGACAGTCGTGTTATTATAGATATGATAAATAAATATGTGGAGCTACATGTGAATGCAGTTGCTTTCACCTCCTTGGGGCAATTACGTTATCTTTCATGTGTTAAATACGTTGATGGGGTAGTTGGGAATTCTTCAAGCGGTTTAACAGAGGTCCCCAGTTTTGCTAAAGGCACAATTAATATTGGTGATAGACAGCGAGGTCGACTCAAAGCAAACAGCATCATCGATTGTGATGGAGACAGACAGTCAATTTCGACAGCATTACAAAAACTTTATTCAATTGCTTTTCAGTTATTACTAAAAACAGTGACTAACCCTTATGGTGAAGGTGGTGCGAGTGAGAAAATTGTGAATACATTAAAAGAATACCCACTAGATGGGCTTTTGAAAAAAACGTTCCATGACCAGTGATGCAATGGTATTGTTGAAATTGAAATAAAACATAGAAAAACTAAAGTGACAAATATAGATAAATTAAATTCCGTTGAGATGTGGCGTAAATCAATAGTTCCTGCTGATGCTACATTGAAATATGCTATTCAATGCCTAAATAAATCAGGTTTACAGATTGTGCTTGTTGTGTCACCTGAAGAAATTTTGTTAGGCACTCTTACTGATGGTGATATTCGTCGCGGCTTGCTTCGTGGACTTGATATGGATAGTTCGATTAATACAATTATCCAATGTGACCCTTTGGTTGTCCCTCCTCTATTAGAAAGAGATACTGTTCTTCAGCTTATGCAGGCTAATGCTATACATCAGTTGCCAGTTATTGATTCTGAACGTCGAGTAGTCGGGTTGCATATCTGGGATGAATTGATGCAACCAAGTGAAAGGATCAATACCATGGTTATAATGGCTGGTGGTCAGGGAACTCGTTTACGTCCGCATACTGAAAATTGTCCAAAGCCATTATTGAAAGTTCGTAATAAACCAATACTTGAACATATCATTGAACGTGCGAAATCTCAGGGATTCCATAATTTTGTAATTGCTGTTTACTATCTTGGTGACATGATTAAAGATTATTTCGGTGACGGTAGTAATTGGAAAATTAAAATAAATTATTTGAATGAAGAATCACCGCTTGGCACAGCAGGTGCTTTAGGTCTTATGAATCCATATCCGGAGGCTCCCTTTTTGGTTACAAATGGAGATGTACTTACTGACATAAACTATGGTGAGTTACTCGATTTTCATAGCCTGCATCAGGCCTCAGCTACAATGGCAGTGCAACTCCATGAGTGGCAACACCCATTTGGAGTTGTTTGCATTGACGGTGTCGATATCATTGGTTTTGAAGAAAAACCAATCTCTCGTAGTCATATAAATGCGGGTGTTTATGTTTTGGAACCTGATGTGCTTAGTATATTAGAGATAGGCAAGCACTGTGATATGCCAACATTGTTTAACCATTTGCAAGAACGTTCACAACGTACAATAGTATATCCAATGCATGAACCATGGCTAGATGTCGGACGTCCGGCAGATCTGGAACGTGCGCAATTACAAGATCAACATTCACCAGTACCAAATAAATAACGAGAGAGGCCTCATTTTGGATATAATTCGTACTCCACAATCAGTCGATTTAGAAAAGTTTAAAAATAAATCAGAACATACAGAAGCTTTATACGGCTTACCGAAAGACATCATGTTTTGTAAAAAATGCGTAATATCAAATCAACGTCCTAATTCGGCAGTCGAATATAATCATACAGAAAAAACTAGAAAAGCGACTATACACTTTGATTCACATGGTGTTTGTGACGCATGTAATTATACTGAACGTAAAAAAAATGAGATAGACTGGAAAGAAAGGGAGCAACAGTTAAAAGATCTCTGTGATAAACATCGTAAGAATGATGGAAGTTATGACTGTATAGTTCCTGGTTCAGGTGGAAAAGATAGTTTTTATGCTTCTCATATTCTTAAAACAAAGTACGGGATGCATCCTCTAACGGTCACTTGGTCACCCCATGTATATACTGATTGGGGCTGGAAAAATTTTCAATCTTGGATTCATGCAGGACACGATAATTATCTGATGACTCCAAACGGACGAATTCATCGTTTACTTACACGTCTCTCTACAGAATTACTTTTTCATCCATTTCAGGCATTTATGTTTGGTCAAAAGGCTTTAGCTCCTAAAATGGCATTACTCTTCAATATTCCTCTTGTTTTCTATGGAGAAAATGAAGCTGAATATGGTAACCCGAGTGTTGATGCAGATAGTGCTCAACGTGATTGGTCGTATTTTTCCTCGGATGACCAATCGAAAATATTTTTGGGTGGAGTATCAATAAATGACCTTAAAGAGCAATTCGGTGTTGACCAAAATGATCTTCAACCTTACTTGCCAGCAAACCCAAATCAACTTGCCGAAAAAAATGTAGAAGTACATTACCTGGGATACTATCACAAATGGCATCCTCAGAGCTGTTATTACTATGCCGTGGAGCATGGTGGATTTGAAGCATCACCAGAACGTACTCCTGGTACTTATAGTAAGTATAATAGCATCGATGATCGAATCGATGATTTTCATTATTATACTACTGGGATTAAATTTGGTCTTGGTAGAGCGACCTATGACGCTGCTCAGGAAATTCGCTCAGGAGATATTAACCGTGAAGAAGGTGTTGCACTTGTTAAACGTTTTGATCTTGAATTTCCTGAACGTTTTGCAGACGAGATATTTCGCTATCTTAGTCTTTCAAATAAAGAATTTCCTGAGGCGAGTAAGATGTTCGAGCATCCCATAATGGATAGGGAATACTTTAGATTATTGACTGATAAATTCCGTTCACCACACCTTTGGTTGAATGACAATGGCATATGGAAATTGCGAAAAACAGTATGGACCGAGAGCGACAAAAAATAATTACAATGAATAATATTCGCCTTATTGCCCGGCTTGATATTAAAGGGCCCAATCTTATAAAAGGAATTCATCTTGAAGGACTCCGTGTTATTGGTTCTCCAAATGAACATGCCTTGCGTTATTATCATCAAGGTGCAGATGAATTAATATACATGGACTGTGTAGCAAGTCTTTATGGCCGTAACAGTTTAGGTGATATTGTTCGTGCGACTGCACAGGATATTTTTATACCTATTACTGTAGGAGGTGGAATTCGCACTGTCGATGATGCAACTAATTTGCTTCGGTGTGGTGCTGATAAAGTTGCAGTGAATACTGCTGCGGTTGATAACCCAAAATTGATTAGTGATATTGCGCAGAGTTTTGGCAGCCAATGTATGGTTCTTTCTATAGAAGCGAAAAATATTGGAGCTGGTCGCTGGGAAGTTTTTACGGATAATGGGCGAGAACGGACAGGAAAAGATGTTATTGAATGGGCTAAACAAGGTGTTGCATTAGGTGCAGGTGAAATATTGCTGACTTCTATTGACAATGAAGGGACTCGTAAAGGTTTTGATGTTGCTTTATTAGCGGCAGTTACAAATGAAGTGTCAGTACCTATTATTGCAAGTGGGGGGATGGGTAAGCCAGAAGATCTTCTTGATGCGGTTCAACAGTGTGATGTTGATGCAATTGCCATGGCAGATATATTGCACTATCAACGTGCAACTATCGGCGACATTCGACATGCTGCTCAATTAGCTGGGATTAAAGTGAGAAAATATGAAGACACTTGATGTTGCAATTGTTGACTATGGGATGGGGAATATACTTAGTGTACAACGCGGTCTGGAACATTGTGGTGCTTCAGTAATTGTTACGGCTGACCATGAAGTTATTCTTAACTCTGCTCGAGTTGTTTTACCAGGAGTTGGAGCATTTGCAAATGGTATGGCAGAGTTGTGTAGTAACGGACTCGACGATGTTATAAGAGAAGTAGCTGCAAAGGGTATTCCAATGTTGGGTATTTGTTTGGGAATGCAGATGCTACTAGATGAAAGTGAAGAGTTTGGTAATACTAAAGGATTAGGTTTAATTTCTGGCAAGGTAGTTTCAATTCCATCAACAACTCAAAACAATGAGGCACAGAAGATTCCGCATATAGGTTGGAATGAACTGATTCTATCCCAAAGTCACAATAACTGGGAAAATACACTTTTGAGTGAACTGACCACGGATTCAGCGGCTTATTTTGTGCATTCATATATGGCTGTCCCAGAAAATTTAGAGCATCGAATCGCTGATTGTCTATATGGAGGATTAAGAATTCCGGCTGTGATAGGTCGAGAAAATATTTACGGTTGTCAATTTCACCCAGAAAAAAGTGGTGAAGTAGGGTTAAAGATTTTAAAGAGATTTTGTGCTGATTAATAGAATACTCATTGTTGGGCATGGCAGTATAGGAAAACGTCATCTGAGGTTAGCTAGAAAACTATTTCAAAATGCAGATATTCGTGTATTGCGTCATCAAGAATGCACTACAACTCCAGAATATTCAGATGGGTGTTTTTCAATATTAAACGAAGCTATAACATTTTCACCCCAAATTGCAATTATCGCTAATCCCGCAACATTTCATATAGAGGTGGCTCTGCGACTAACAGAAGTGGGTGTCCATCTTCTAATAGAGAAACCTATTGCTGCATCAGTTGCTAATGTACAAAATTTGCTTAAAATGTCTTGCTCGAATAAAACTGTTTTGTTGATCGGTTATAATCTTAGATTCTTGCCATCACTTCAACAATTCCGTGAGCTAGTGAAAGAAAATGCAATAGGAAGGGTGATATCAGTACGCTGTGAAATAGGACAATATTTGCCATCTTGGCGTCCAAAGACTGACTATCGTCAGGGAGTTTCGGCGCGAAGTGAATTAGGTGGAGGCGCTTTACTTGAACTTAGTCACGAGATTGATTACTTACGTTGGATTTTCGGTGAAGTAGATTGGGTAATGGCGACACTTAGTAAGCAGAGTAGTTTAGAAATCGACGTTGAGGATACCGTGCATTTGATACTTGGTTTTGCGACTGAGGATGACATCCAACAACTTATCGGAAGTGTAACTCTAGATTTTGTTCGTCACGACACAACGCGACTTTGTACCGCAATTGGGGAAAATGGCAGTCTACGCTGGAATGGATTAACAGGCCTAGTTGAACAGTTTGATATTGGTGCTGAAGACTGGCGTGATATTTTTCATCACAAATCTCAGAGTGATGATAGTTATCTGGTTGAGTGGAAGCATTTCATTTCTTGTATCACTGAGCAGGAAAAACCTCTTATCAGCGGAGATGACGGTTTTAAAGTATTGCAGATAATTGAAGCAGCTCGACAAGCATCTGAAAACGGTAACCGGATACAACTTGCAAAGTACACTGCAAAGGAAAAAGTAGGAGTATGAAAACTACCGCGTTCATATTTGCTCGAGGTGGTTCGAAAGGATTGCCCGGAAAAAATATTCGCCCGTTAGATGGTAAGCCATTAATTGGATGGTCTATTGAACATGCGCTAGCAGTAAAGCGTATTGAGCGAGTTATAGTTTCTACCGACTCTGATGAAATCGCTGACGTTGCAAAGCTATATGGAGCTGAAGTACCGTTTACCAGACCCAGTGAGCTTGCCCAGGATGATAGCTCAGAATGGCTGTCTTGGAGGCATGCACTTAATTATTTATTGGAGACTTATGGTGTATTACCGGAGGCAATTGTTTCCGTACCTACGACTGCCCCATTGAGGTTGCCGCTGGATATTGATAACTGTCTGGATGAGTATGAAAAAGGAGATGTTGATATGGTCGTCACCGTTACTGATGCTCATCGTAGTCCTTACTTCAACATGGTGAAAATGAAAGCGGATAATAGCGTAGGATTGGTAATCCCAATGCAGTCGTCCATTTCTCGGCGGCAGGATGCACCTGTAGTTTTCGATATGGCGACGGTTGCTTATGTCATGAGATCGGATTTTGTTATGAACCACAATGCTATTTTTGAAGGAAGAGTAAGGTCAATACATGTACCACCCGAACGCGCGATTGATATTGATACGCTTTTAGATTTTCAGATTGCTGAATGCCTTTTAAAAACCAGAGAACAGAAATAGTAATACGATAAAAAAGTTCATGAATATCAAAAATTGATTGTGGTATAGTTTCAATATGTTGATCAGTCAGGCGTTAACAATTACGGAATACAGGAGTGTAGATTCAATATGATCGAGTATAAAATTAGACAGAAAGTCAGCTACATTTGGTTGCTTGCAAGAAAATGTCGTTTAATTCTTGGGTGGTTTCTTTATCAATTGTCGAAACCACTTAAAATTTATCGTTATTTTAGAGTTGACGAATATGACTTTCATGAACCCAAGCTGTCGGAAAATGCTATTGAAATAGCCAATGGTTATGTTGCGGAAGCTATTGGCGCCTACGTGATTGAGCACAATATCAATGATGTTTCAGGTTTGTCGCAATATTATCCCTATCAAAAAATTTCTAAGATTGAGGGGGGAAATGCAAAAATCAAAGCAGTAAATGTAGGATGTTTCTATGCGGGAGCCGATGCTCTATTTCTCAAGGAAAACCCAAGCTCAGAAGTGTATGGCTTGGATTTCGGTAATATTAAAAAAGTTAATAGTAATTTACTAGCGGATAATTTAGTTCTCTATGAAGGGTACCCTCTTGATTCACTTTTAGCGTTACATGATGAGAATAAATCTATAAAGTTCGATTATGCAATTTTCGTTCGAACGGCAACAAAAATCAATATCGAACAAATGTATTCATATATGGAAATATTAAAAGAAATGGCTAACAACATTATTTTTTTAGAGCTTGCGAAATTAGTGACACGCTCAGAAAAAGTGATAGATATTTCAAAAATAGATATAGATAATCCGCTGAAACTCTATGGTGGATTGTATCTTCATAATTATCCACTATTACTTGAAAAATATGGCTATAAAATTCTTGAGAGTGAGATTTTAAGTCCGTCAACTTTTCCGAAGCAATCGCTAACGACTGATCATAACTTTATATATATACACGGTAAGAAAAATATAGCAGGTTAAGACATTGGACGATCTGAAATTGGATTGGTTAACATCAGCTTATTTTTAATAAAATTTAGTTCTCAGTCGCTCTGCTAGTTTCAAACTGAACTCACAAGCGATTTACTTCGAGTACATATTTGATGAATCTTTTTTGAAAATCAGAGAGCAGATATAATGAACACAATTAAAGAACTCATGAATCTCAAAAATCGTCGAGCCTTAATTACAGGCGCAACCGGTGGTCTTGGAAGAGTGATAGCTGATACTTTGGCAGAACTCGGAGCTGATTTAGTTTTAACCGATAGACAGGGTTCAGATATAGAGAATCTTGCTAAGGAACTGATTGAACGATGGGGAATAAATATACAATATAGATATTGTGATATTGAAGATCAGACTCAGCGTACAGAGTTTATTAATTGGGTAGCAAATAGTAATGAAGGAATTAATATTCTTATCAATAATGCAGCATTTGTCGGTACATCGGAGTTACAAGGGTGGGCTGTTTCATTTGAAGATCAAACAGTTGATACTTGGCGTCGTGCCTTAGAGGTCAATCTCACTGCTGTGTTTGACATCTGCCAAGGTTTAACAACAATGCTTAGAGCTGCCGAGGGTGCAAGCATTATTAATATTGCCTCAATTTATGGAGAATATGGTCCAGATTGGAGTTTATATGACGGTACTAAAATGAGTAATCCCGCTGCCTATGGTGCGTCAAAGGGAGGTCTTATCCAGTTTTCACGTTGGTTGTCGACAACAATTGCACCTCATGTACGTGTTAATACAATTTCTCCTGGAGGAATATTTAGAAATCAGCCAGATATATTTGTCTCTCGCTATGAGGCAAGAACACCTCTTAATCGTATGGCTACTGAAGATGATTTTCGTGGTGTAGTTGCATATTTGGCGAGCGACTTATCTAAGTATATGACTGGGCAAATTCTTACAGTTGATGGTGGATGGGGTGTATGGTGATATTTTTATGAAAATGGCATGGATGTAGTATTACCAATATATGATAGAAACTATAAACAAGTAATTGGTTTAATATTAAATCGCAGTTAATTTAACTCCGACTTTAGTATCAATGAGACTATTTTTGAAATTGGCACATAATGATAAGATTCGATTCTTCTCTACTGCGGCTCCAAACATGAATTTTTGCTTTAAAATGTGAACAATAAATAAATTTTACTCAGAAATATTCAAAATGCAGATTGAAAAAATAAATACACTAACAAACGATATAGTTTTCATCGATGGGCTTTGGGGGACTGGGAAAAGCCTACTATCGCCAATTATAAGCGGAATGGAAAGAGTTGAGAAAGTTAAGATTGAACATATTTATGAATATATTTGTATTTTAATGTATATGAATAAAATAAGCCCAGATGCTGCAGATTGGATGTTTAAGACTTATGCAGATTTATCACAATATAATAATTTGATCGGTCGAGAAGTAAATTTGCGATGGGGTGATGATTCGGGCTTTGCAAATAATCCTGGTAAATTTAAATATATAAAACGTCTTTTTGGTGGTGAAGGCGACAATAAAATATCTTATATTAATGATAATAATGTTGCGTTAAATGTCATGTCACATATGCTAATGTTGGTTTCAGAACCATTATTTAAGGCCTATGGTGAGAGAGTTAAGATTGTTGAAGTTGTACGTCATCCGTTATATATGGTTAGGCACTGGTATGCTTATCTTGAGCGGTTTGACTCGCCGCGTGAATTTACGGTTTCTTTTAATCACAAAGAAAAGAAAGCTCCCTGGTTTGTCGTCGGCTGGGAAGATGAGTTTGCTGAAGCGAATACAATGGATAAAGTATTGCTTTCACTTATTAAATTATATGCATGGCTTGATGAGTCTATTGAGAAAACAACTGCAAATGGTGGCGATGTTCTTGCGTTAAGTTTTGAATCCTTGGTTATGTCACCAGATGAACCATTGTTTCAGCTTGAAGAGTTTCTTGGCCGAAAACACAATCAAAAATTATCAACAATTCTACGCAAACAAAAAATACCAAGAAAAACAATCTCTCAAGGTAAGGGGCATTCGGCTTATGGATGGTCGAAAAATAATGCCAATAGAAATGAACATCATGTTTATGCAGAAAATCTTGCATACATCAAAACTGGTGGTTCAGAGGAATATATAAACAAATTCCAGAAACTGATAGAGCGGTATAACACAAGATATCCTAGTATTCTTGCTAAATTCCAGTAAATCCAAACGAACTATTATTGTTGGTTAGTTAAACAAATTAGGGAATAAAATGAAGCTGGAGAGTTAAGAATGCTCGCTTTCTGTTTGGTGTATGGCACTACTATTGGCGCTCTATGAGGCCACTAACTCACACTAGGTTTTATTAGGAGACTAGTTATATATGGCAAATTTTACTGAGGGATTGAAAAAATTATCATTTTATGATGAAGATGATTTGGTTTTACATGAGGTGATGACTGGAAATGGTGAGATAGCTTTTACTATGTTCGGTATGACAACGGAATTTCGTGTCAGAACTTTGTTCACAAAAGAACCTGAAACTATACGTTGGATTGAAACTTTCAAGCCCGGAGAAGTTTTCTGGGATATAGGGGCAAATATTGGTTGCTATAGTTTGTATGCAGCTAAAAGAAATGTAATTGTTCAGGCATTTGAACCGTCACCTGTGAATTATTGGCTTTTGGCGAAAAATGTTGCTGTCAATAAATTTGAGAAGATTACTACTTATCCCTTTGCTCTTTCTGACAGGACTGGAATATTTTTTTGGGAACCTAATGTAACTGCAGGTTCGGCAGATAATCAGTTATTAAATGAATGCAAAGCAGCTTGTGTGCAGAGTTATAATATTGATGAGTTAGTAAAATATTCTGGTGTCGAATTTCCGAATCATATTAAATTGGATGTGGATGGTATTGAAAAGCTGATTCTTGAAGGTGGAAGAAATACTCTAATGGATTCAAGAGTTCGTTCATTAATGTGTGAAGTGACTGAAGGAGCCCCTGAAACAGAATATATAGTAGATTTAATTAAACAACTTGGATTTAATGAGCCAGTAACTCGTCATGCTCCGTATTATGATGAAAATCACTATGCCCCGATGTTTAATTATTTGTTTTACAAAACATAAATTTGATTTTACGTTTTACTAAGGAGAGCCGTCACCGTCTTCTATATAATATCTAGAGTTAATGTTATTTTTTTACTGCTGCATTAATGTCATGGTTAAACCGCAATTATTGCAATGTCTGACAATATAGATTGCTTTTTATTTATTGCGGCTAGATAGATAATATAAAAATGCGTAACTAACATTTCAATTATAAACTAACCAGTATGTTCTCAACTATTGCTATAAAACATAATTAATTATATTTTTAAACACAGGAAATACATATGCAAAAGGCCCTGATTACTACTATCCCTTTCGGCGATAAAAATCGACTACCTCTCGAGCTTCTTGAGGCAGCAGGTATAGAATATCTTATCAATCCTATTGGGAGGAAACTTAAGGAAGATGAGCTAGCCGAAATGGTAACGGATTTTGATGTGCTGATTGCGGGGACCGAACCTATTACAGACAAAGTGATGAGTCGAGCTAAAAATTTGAAATTGATCTCTCGTGTTGGCATTGGATTGGATAGTGTGGATCTGTTGGCTGCTGAGCGACGTGGTATTAAAGTTAGTTACACTCCGGATGCTCCTGCACCGGCGGTTGCCGAATTGACGGTAGGACTTATGCTGTCATTGTTGCGTTTTACACATGTGGCCAATGCCCAATTACATCGTGGTGAGTGGCATCGTCACTTTGGTCGTCGTATCCCAGAAGTTACCATCGGCATAATTGGTGTGGGGCGTATTGGTCAACGTGTATTGAGGCGTCTGAGTAGCTTTGGTACTCCACGTGTGCTGGCGAATGATATTCATCCCGACACGAAAGTAGTTCCAGAACTGAAATTGGAATGGAGAGACAAGGAAGAAATTTATAGACATGCCGATGTCATTAGTGTGCATGTCCCTCTCACGGTACACACCAAAAATATGATACGGGCAGAACATCTTAATCTTATGAAGCCAGATGCAATCTTGATCAACACTGCGCGAGGTGGAATTATCAACGAGTATGACCTTGCTCAGGCGCTCAACTCCGGTCGGTTGGGTGGTGCAGCCATCGATGTGTTCGAAAATGAACCCTACACAGGACCATTAGCTGATATCGAACACTGTCTGCTAACCACACATATGGGATCTATGTCGATAGACTGTCGTACTCGAATGGAGATCGAGGCTACGGAAGAAGCCGTTCGCTTCTTGACATCTCAGCCTTTACAAGGATTAGTTCCACCAGAAGAATATGAAGTACAAAGGCAAGGGCTGTAACATGAAAAAAATTTGCGTTATCGGTGGTTCTGGATTTTTAGGTTCTCATGTATGTGATCAGCTTTCCGAAGCCGGATATCACGTTTTCATTTATGATAGGACAAAGTCTCCCTGGTTGCGTCCAGATCAAACTATGATTGAGGCGGATATCCTCGATGAGGTTGCGTTGAACGATGCAATTAAAGGCTGTGAAGCAGTGTACAATTTTGCTGCGATTGCTGATCTAGATGAAGCGTTAAATAAACCGCTTGAAACAGTTAAAATTAACATTCTTGGCAATATTATGGTGCTCGAGGCATGTCGTAACAATGGTGTCAAACGTTATGCATATGCCAGCACAGTCTATGTGCATAGCCGCGAAGGAGGTTTTTATCGCTGCAGTAAACATGCGTCTGAGCAGTATGTTGAAGAGTACCAGCGTTGTTATGGCTTAGACTACACAGTGCTTCGGTATGGATCTTTATATGGACCACGATCCGATAACTGTAATGGTCTCTGGCGTATCGTCAAAAAGACATTAGAGACAGGAAGAGTTAGTTACGAAGGTAGTTCAGAAGCTATGCGCGAATACATTCACGTCCAAGATGCTGCCCGTGCAAGTGTTGCGGCTCTTGGTGAGGAGTTTTGTAATCAACATGTTGTGTTAACTGGGCCGGAACCAATGCGAGTGATGGATGTGTTGAAGATGCTGGCTGAAATACTGGGAATACCTCAAGAGGTTGATTTTGTCGAAGCACAACATGCTGGGCATTACATACGCACTCCCTATGCATATCAAACTCAATTGGGAAGAAAATATATATCTCCATTACATATCGATTTAGGGCAGGGGTTACTGGAGTTAATTGAATACGTGGAAAAGAATAAGTGAATATATTTAGAGTGTTTTTTCATATCTTACTATCACTCTATTGTTGTTGGTGAAATAACTAATATGATTTATGAAAATATTAGTACAGTTTTTTGGGACTTTGATGGTGTTATTAAGGATTCAGTTAATGTTAAAACCCAGGCATTCATAAAATTATTCCAATTTAAAGGTGCTAGTGTGACTGAACGAGTTCGTGAGCATCACGAGGCAAATGGTGGTATGTCACGTTTTGACAAAATACCGATTTATTTAAATTGGGCTGGGGTAAAATTTACTAAAGTTATGCTGAATCAGTATTGTGAAAGATTCAGTCAGTTAGTGTTACAAAGTGTTATTGAAGCTCCTTGGGTTTCTGGGGCTGAAAACTTTATTCGCTCTAATCCACATCAACAAACCTTTGTGCTTGTTACTGCTACACCACAAAATGAAATTGAGACAATTTTGAATGCCTTGGAACTAAAGAAGTGTTTTTCTGAAGTTTTTGGATCACCCACACGCAAGGATGATGCAATTCGAATGATACTAACATCTCGTGGCCTTGATCCAAGTGAATGTCTAATGATTGGTGACGCACGAGCAGATCTTGAAGCGGCAGAAAAGAATCAAGTACCTTTTTTACTGCGGCGACATGAAACAAATGCCAACATTTTTTCTGACTATACAGGTACTTCGGTTAAGGATTTTAATACACTATGAATCGATTAAAAAAAATTACCGCAATACGAAATTCGCTTGCAGAAAATAAGGTATCAATTGGCAGCTGGATTCAGATTCCCAATTCATCAATCGCTGAAATCATGGGTCAGTCAGGCTATGAATGGGTCGCTGTGGATATGGAACATGGTGCGATCTCTATTCATCAGTTACCGGATCTTTTTCGTGCCCTTGAACTAGGTGGTACATTGCCACTGGCGCGCGTGGCACAGGGCCATACCAAGGACTGTAAGCAGGCATTAGATGCAGGTGCTGGAGGATTAATAATACCCATGGTTGAAACTGCTGCACAGTTGACTCAGATTCGAGACGTCTGCCGCTGGCCGGCGGCGGGTATACGAGGTGTAGGTTTTTCACGTGCTAACCTATTCGGCAAGCATTTCGACGCATACCATAAAGAGGCGCAGGCGCCTTTACTAGTAGCAATGATAGAACACATTCTTGCCATCGATAACTTGGAAGATATACTTCAGGTTGAGGGATTAGATGCTATCTTGATTGGACCATACGACCTGTCGGCATCTATGGGATTGATCGCAGAATTTAATTCTCCAGAGTTTATCGCAGTGATGGATCGTATCCACGAACTTTGTAAACAGCACAATACTCCTTGTGGTGTGCATGTGGTCATGCCAGATACTCATGTCTTGCAGCAGCGAATCGCTGAGGGATATAGGTTTATTGCATATTCAACAGATTCTGTTTTTCTGCATACTAGCGCATCAAAACCAATCTAAATATTTGTATTACAGGAGTCTATCAATATCATGAAAATTCTGGCATTAATTCCTGCACGCATGGGCAGTAGTCGCTTCCCTGGTAAACCTATGGCACCTATTTTAGGTAAACCGATGATTGGACACGTATATGAGCAGGTTGCAAAAACACCTTTGTTAGATCTGACAGCAGTGGCTACTTGTGACAAAGTAATTTATGACTACATAGAGTCCATTGGAGGCGTAGCCGTTATGACCAGTGATCAGTACGAGCGAGCCTCGGATCGATGTGCGGAAGCTTTGGTGAAACTGGAAAAGGCAAATAACACTCGTTACGATATCGTCGTGATGGCTCAAGGCGACGAACCAATGACGACCCCAGAAATGATTGCGGAGTCTATACAACCATTTTTTGATGATCCAGAAGTGCAAGTAGTGAATTTGCTTGGCAAGATTGAGTCTATCGAGGAATTCGAGAGCCCGAACTGCATCAAGGTGGTTTGCGACCTTGATTCCAACGCGCTGTATTTCTCTCGAGAACCTATACCCACTCGCTCTATAACAAAGAGTATTCCTATGTGGAAACAGGTTTGTATTATTCCATATCGACGAGATTTTTTGCTTGAATACACTCGCATGAAACCAACGCCTTTGGAAATCGCAGAATCAATAGACATGATGCGTATTCTTGAAAATGGATATAAAGTTTATATGGTACCGACGAAATACAATACACGACCTGTGGATACGCCACAAGATTTGATCGAGGTTGAGGCTATGATGGCAAAAACTAAATATTCCTCAGAGGCCTGAAAACAAAATTATGAGAATTGTGATTCTGCAATCTGCAGGACAAATTAAGCACTATTTTGAAAAAAAGCGCCAAGCAAATGACCTCGTTATACCGATTGGGCCTATTGCGATGTTCTATTCAGATATGTATGAATGGAAAACATGCTCCCTATGTGATTTATGGACATCAAAGGATTATGACCAGGCCAGAGATGAGTCACAAGCGAGAATCGACAGCCTGATTGATGCGCTTGATGTATATTCTAAAGAATGGAACTCGGACATTGATCTGGAAATTGGGCGTTACTACGCATTTCAGATATTTGGGCTAGTCGGACACTTACATTACAACTATTATATTGCTCACTCAATCGCGAGCCGATTTCAGTCAGTACCCGTGTTGATATATACAAAGGATATAGAACAAGCATCTTCCGAGTTGAATCCGGACCCGGATTGTATTTTTGCACGCGTAGCATTCAATTCAGGTTGTTTTAAGAATGATAGAATCGAAATTCAAAAAGTCAGTGAGAATAGAGCTACGAATACTATAAGAGAATTTTTTATAAATGCTCTTCCACACGAACTATTAATGCAGCTACGCAATATAAGAAGTAAATGGCGGATTAGAAATTTTGGTAGAACTGCATGTCGACTATTGCTGATTGGAGGAGAGTATGACTGGATAAAAATATCTCGATATAAAAGGTTTAAGAAGATTTTTAGCTTTCATGTGATTCCACACTTGGTGGCAAGTATAAAAGGCTCTCCGCCCAAAAAATTGGTTGACATTCTGAATTGCTCAGTTGAGTTTACGAAAAATGTTGTTTTTGATATGGAAAGTATCGCCTCTAGCATTTATGCAGACATGCTATTGTATGCTGAAAAAAATGAAGAGATACACAATAAATTGAAGCAGTATGATGCCATTGTTACAGCAGTTTTAACCAATCCTTTTGAGAATTATTTGGCTCACACCGCAGCAAAGATAAATAAACCAGTTATTGTATGGCAGCATGGTGAAAAAGGTCAGGCACAAGATGTGACTGTGCTTTACACAGAATTGTTTTATGCAACTGATTATCTGACGTATGGAACAGCTGTAACAGAGCAATACCGATCTTGGATTGATAAGAACCGATTAGTTAACGTAGAAACAGTGGGTAGCTTAGGAAAGAGGGTAAATTGGTCTGGTGAAGGGAGTATTGTATATGCAACTGGAAAGTGGTTTACAACGAGTGTTCCTTTTTCTTCGATGTCAGATCCTGATACAAGGCTTTATCGGGCGCATAAAACAATACTCGATTACCTCGACACTATAGCTGCTGGTCATTCGGTTATTTTCAAGGCGAACAATACTTTAGGCGCTAATACAATACCCTATAATTATGCACATGTTTGTATTGATTATAGTACCCCTTTTACTGAGTTGCTAAATACAGCAAGTGTGATCATACTTGATACACCTGCTACTACGTTGGTTGAGTCATGTTCTACCAATGTCCCCATATTTGTCCTTGATGGCAGAACTAAATATCTTCCTGATTTCCTAAATAAAATCAAAAGACGAGTGGTATGGTGTGATACACCTAGTGAATTAGTGACTAAACTTGCTGCTTATCTTTCAAAGGGTACTTATGACGCTGATGTGACTGATGACTCTTATCTCCGTGAATATTGTGCCTCTACTGAATCAAGTGAAGTTATACTTAAAGTTAAAGAAAGTTTATTAAGTGTAATTGATCGCTCAAGAAATGCTGGAATGCGGTGACTTCTTTCAAGAATTTTGGTTGGAAATAGTTAGATAGAATTTTAATTTGGTTAGTGGTGATGGCATGGCTAAAATCGTTTTTATTTATATAACATTATATCTAAGATCGTATTAGAGTTAATCCTATCATTACATTTTGATAAAAAAAGAGAAGTGATGAGTTATATAAGAGTAGGAATTGCTGGTTTAGCAGGTGCTGTTGGTAAGCGCCGTAAAGAGTGTGTTGATCGCCATCCAAAGATGCAGGTAGTAGCAGCATGTGACCAAGTGTATGATGAGGATGGCACCTTTCCCGATGGTGTTCGTTACTATAAGAATTACCAGGATTTGCTTGCCGAGGATCTGGATGTATTGATAGTTTGCTTAACGAATGACGTTGCGGCTGAAGTTACGATTGCTGGTTTAGAGTCAGGTATGCATGTTTTTTGCGAAAAGCCGCCGGGCCGCAGTGTTGAAGATATTGAACGTGTTATTGCGCATGAGAGAAAGCATCCCGAACTTAAGTTAATGTATGGATTCAATCATCGCTATCACGAGTCCGTACAGGAATCATTACGTATATTACATTCTGAAGAGCTTGGACGTGTTATAAATATGCGCGGTATGTATGGCAAGGCAAAGTTAGTCACGTTTAATCAAACGGCCTGGCGCACCAAACGTGAAATCGCTGGTGGTGGTGTTTTGCTTGACCAGGGAATACATATGGTTGACCTGATGCGTTTGTTTGGGGGCGAATTCTCACAAATTCATAGTTTTGTTTCTAATAGGTTCTGGGGTTTTGATGTTGAAGATAACGCTTATGCAATAATGAAAACGGATGATGGGGTTGTTGGTATGCTTAACTCCTCAGCTACACAATGGCGGCATCGTTTCCATCTTGATATTAATCTTGAACGAGGCAGTATTATCTTAGGTGGAATTCTGTCTGGGACAAAAAGTTATGGCGCAGAAACATTAACTGTTGTTCGAGCCGATCCAGATAATGATAATGGAGACCCTAGAGAACAAACTACACGCTATAATCGTGATCCATCATGGAATGATGAAATTGTTGCTTTTGCAGACTCTGTTTTGAATAAAAAACCGGTGCTAAGTGGTACATCCGAGGATGCTTTACGTACCATGCAGTTAGTCTTTAAAATTTATCACGCAGATTCCGAGTGGCGTGAAACTTATAACATTAAGAGCCCTGATAATCATGAATAATATTGATCGTTTTTTTACATTGGATCCTGTCACTTTTGCAGAAGATTACGTGAAATATTTGCAAACAGTTCTGGGGCGAATTAATACAGCTGAAATTGGTCGTTTTATAGAAACACTATTGGATGCGCGTCATCGAGGAGCTACAGTATTTTTTATTGGAAATGGTGGAAGCGCAGCAACATCCAGCCATTTTGCTAATGATTTGGCATATGGCACAAATGAATATGAGCAACCTTTTAGAATTATTAGTTTGACTGATAATGTGCCAGTACTCACTGCACTCGGTAATGATTATGGCTATGAGGATATTTTTGTCAGACAACTTCGAGTGTTAGGACGTAAGGGAGATGTGGTAGTCGGCATTTCAGCGTCGGGCAATTCAGCAAACCTTATTAAGGCATTTGATCATGCCAAGCAGGTTGGTATCAAAACTATCGCTATTACTGCTTTCGACGGGGGGAAGATGAAAACGATGGCTGATGAGGGCATACATGTTCCAACTGAGTCAAAAGAGTATGGTCCCGCTGAGGATGCACACATGGTTCTTGATCATCTTATTGGTGCATATCTCACGCGGTACGTGTTAGCTAACGAGAAGTAATTTGTATGTCTTTTTCAGGTAAGAAAGTTTTTGTTACTGGTGCTTCAAGAGGAATTGGCAGGGCAATTGCTCAAGCCTTTAGATCTAAAGGTGCATGGGTGATTGGTACATGTACAAGCGAATCCAGTGAAGTGGATGATGTTTGTGATGAGTGGGTTTATGCTAATTTTTTGGATTTTGAAAATGTTAAAATCTGCGCTGATTTTATACGCGATGCTAAGCCAGATGTATTGGTTAATAATGCGGGAATTAATAAAATCGCTCCATTTGTAGATATTCCCTGGGAAGATTTTCAGTCTATACAACAGGTAAATGTCTTTGCTCCTTTTCTTTTTTGTCAAGCTGCAATTCCAGCCATGATTCAAAGAAACTGGGGGCGGATAGTGAATGTTTCTTCAATCTGGGGGAAAATTAGCAAGGAATATAGAGCCTCTTATTCCACCAGCAAATTTGCATTAGATGGTATGACTCTGGCACTCGCTGCGGAACATTCAGCTAATGGCATTATAGCAAACTGTATTGCTCCTGGTTTTTTTGATACTGAATTAACCCGACGGGTGCTTGGTGAAGAAGGTATTCAATCCATTGCTAAGGAGGTGCCTGCAAACCGACTTGGTCAGGTCGATGAAATTGCACGCTTGGTTCTCTGGTTAGCTTGTGATGAAAACACTTATATAACTGGACAAAATATTGCAATCGATGGAGGATTTACCCGTGTCTAACAATTTTGATGTCCAATCTCATAGAGGGGCATACTCAGTATTTTTTAATGATGCACTATTATCCGATTTAACAGATTTTGTTAAAGAAGATTATCATTTTTTGGTAGATGCCAATGTGGCGCGATTATATGCTACTGAGCTACAAACTGTGCTTGAACATAGTAATACAATAGTAGTAGATGCAACCGAAGAAAATAAATCTATAGAAAAGATCATACCTGTTATAGAGAAATTAGTGAAAAATAAGATACGACGTGACCATTCCTTAATAGCGATTGGGGGAGGCATTATTCAGGATATCACCTGTTTTATTGCTAGCACACTGCTTCGAGGTATTCCTTGGCGTTTAGTTCCGACAACCTTGCTGGCGCAGGCTGACTCGTGTATTGGTTCAAAGAGCTCTATTAACCTCGGGGCTACTAAAAACATTCTTGGAACTTTTAATCCTCCACAAAATATAATAATTGATACAGGATTTATTGACACCTTAGAGAAGAAAGAGATTCATTCTGGAGTGGGTGAGATTATTAAGGTTCATGCAATTGAGGGAATAAAAGCATTTGATCAACTGGCTATTGATTTTGACAGATTATTTGATGACCGAACAATACTACAGAAATATATTCGCTCGGCCTTGCTTATTAAACAGCGCTTCATTGAAGAGGATGAATTCGACCGAGGAATTCGAAATATTTTTAATTATGGGCATAGCTTTGGACATGCTATTGAGTCAGCTACCAACTATGAAATTCCGCATGGGATAGCTGTTACCATTGGGATGGATATGGCCAATTATATAGCGGTTAAACGTGGTTTGTTACCTGTTATACACTATCACCGAATGCATGCAATAATGGCGAAAAATTATGAGGACTACGTAAGTACCTCTATCCCAGTCAAAGCGATGCTTTCAGCGTTAATGAAGGATAAGAAAAATACCAGTACCATGTTAGGGTTGATTCTTCCTGTGGGTGACGATGCTGTAATTCAACGAATACAAGTTTCGCCAGATGAAGAGTTTCGATTAGAGTGCGCACAATTTTTTGCGGAGATGAGTTCATGAACTCTCAAATTAAAGTAGCTGTTTGCTCACGCTCTTTTTCACAGAATCCTATTCTACGTAAAGAGTTGCTTGAACGTTATGATAATGTGTCATTCAATGATGATGGTATTAAATTAAACGGCGATAGTCTGGTCGAATTTCTGAAAGGGCATAATAAAGCAATCACTGCTCTTGAGACCATAGATGACTACGTCCTTAGCCAGTTGCCGGAACTTCAAGTCATAAGCAAGTACGGTGTTGGACTGGACATGATAGATATGCAAGCCATGAGAGCACATGGGAAAAAATTTGGCTGGACTGGCGGAGTTAATCGGCGTTCAGTTTCGGAACTAGTTATCTCGTTTGCTATTGCAATGCTCAGGCACGTCCCTGCTGCCCATCGTGAAGTTTTGGCTGGAACTTGGCGCCAACATGTTGGCGGACAACTGTCTGGCTGTACATTTGGTATTATTGGTTGTGGTCATATTGGTAAAGATATTGTTAAATTGTTGCAACCTTTTGGTTGTAATATATTGGTAAACGATATTCGTGATTATCCTGACTTTTATTCTAAATATAATATTAAATCTGTGAGCCTGGATGAATTGCTCGCTCAATCTGACATAATCACTCTGCACGTTCCTTTGGATGAAAGTACTCGAGGTATACTAAGTGCTCAGCGTTTAGCGTTGATAAAACCTACTGGGGTTTTGATTAATGCTGCAAGGGGCGGGTTGGTTGATGAGGTTGCATTGAAGAAAGTACTACAGACTAACACGTTAGCCGCTGCAGCATTTGATGTGTTTGCTGTAGAACCTCCTCAGGACAATGAACTCTTGAAACTGCCCAACTTTTTAGTAACTCCGCATATTGGAGGAAGTGCGCATGAGGCTATATTGGCAATGGGGAGGTCAGCCATATCTGGCCTTGACGAAAATATGTATATTCCGGATATGTCCTAGCTTTCTAGCACTATTTCTTCTTAAATACTTAACACTGGTTTATATATGATTGCACTTTTACCAATGAAAATTCATTCTGCGCGTGTTCCAAATAAGAATATAAAACATTTGCACGGGCAACCATTATTTTTCTATATAGCTGATTCATTAAAAAAAAGTGGTAAGTTTGATTTACTGGCTATCGATACTGATAGTGACAAGATAGCGGATCTTGCCAGAGCTCGATATGGAGATTGGGTTAGAATTATTTCTAGAGTACCGGAACTTCGTGGAGATGATGCATGTTTTTTCACAATATTGGCATATGATATAAAATTACTTGGAGTGGAAAACGATTATTTCCAAACCCATAGTACCAATCCACTATTGAGTACTGAAACAATAAAGAGTGCAGTAGAGCGGTATATAATTGGTAACCGAGCAAATGAGCTTGACAGTTTATTTGCTGTGAGCGAAAAAAAGAAACGCTATTACGATAGAAATCTTAAACCCATTAATCATGATCCTGCTATTCTTCTTCCAACACAAGATCTTGATGTTATATATGAAGAGAATTCTAACTTCTACATTTTTTCGGGCGAGCAGTTTATTCGTGACAGACACCGAATTGGTTCAAACGCCAGCCCCTATGTTATGGGCCAAAATCCCGCTGAAGCAATTGACATAGATGAGATCTCGGATTGGGACTTTGCAGAAATGGTTCTCAAATCAGGATATGTATATGAATAAGGAAGTAATACGATTAGAGGCTTTTTTGTGTGTAGTTCTAAAGATCTCGATATTTACCTCACATGTACCCGGTAAAGGTATGCTCTTAAAATTATGAACAAGAGTAGATTTGGAGTCGATTTATTTGCATCTGATAAGACTGATTATTTGGAGAAATATAACAATATTCTTTCCAAAGCTGCTGCTGAGCTAGATGATAATTTTGCCGTAATTGCAAATCCAACACTAAGCAAGCAGGAAACAGTAACTAATCTCCATAGTTATGTGTGTTCGCAAACTGATAGTAGCAAGACATCTACGTTTCCCTGGAATGGTTTGGTTGAATTTCTTCCACGATTAGTTCTTTCTTTTTTTAAGCTTGCTTACACTTGCCTGAGATTTAGAGTAAAAGAACTTCCACAGAATAGCATTTATTTTCGCACCTGGTTGGTGCCGCGAAGTATTCAGGGCCAGGAACTTGTAGATGATTATTTTCGCACCTTGCCTGACGATTTATCCCGTGATAATAAGATTATAGTCTCTTTTTACCCCTTGGATTATTCACTATTAAAGAAAATAAAGAAACTTAACAAGAAGGAAAATTACATTGTCGCTGTAGGCCTGCTAAGCATTTTTGATATAATTAAATTAGTGTTAGATTATATTTTTACTGCACACTTGAAAGTTAAGGGCTCTTATACATACAAAGGTCGTGATATTGCACCTGCTATTAATCGTTCACTTTGGTTGGATTACTTTCAGCTAAGATCTTTCCAAGCCTATCAAGATAAATATATTTGTCAAAAGTTACTCAGGTTTAATTTGAAAGCATTTGTATATGTCTTCGAAAACCAATCTTGGGAAAAGGCGTGTTGTTCCATATTCAAGGGAAAGGATACACGGTTAGTTAGCTATCAAAGCAGTGGATTTTCTCCAGTATTTTTGAACTTTTTTCCTACAGAGCTGGATGCAAGCAAACATCCTATGCCAGACATTATTCTCACAGTTGGTGACTTATATACAAAATATCTTCTTGCGCATGGACACTTTAAAATACCGGTGAGAACTTTTGCTGCATTAAGGTTTTCTCATCCTAATGACGGTGTTCGATATACAGTTTTAGAACCCAATCCAAAGATATTAAAAAAAATTATGTACGCTTTTCCTGTTCAGTTTTCTCAATATCAAAATATCATTAGGGATTTGATTAAGGTTTTTGAGGGTACTTCTATTACACTTGATCTTAAATTTCATCCAATTATTAAACAGAAAAAAATAAATACCTTCATCCCTTTACCCGGTAATTTTAATATAATCGATCAAATTGATATGAATAGTTTATCTGAATCATACGATTTTGTGCTGTTTAATGATAATTCATTTGGGATAGAATCTTTGCTAATGGGTGTGCGCTCCTATCAGTATGATGCTACTAATCGTTTTGATGATGAACGATTTTTCTACTTTAAATTATGGGATACACACTTGGGCTATGATGGGCTCTTGCTTCTTCGAGACAGCCTGCTAAATGGTAGCTATAATAAGAAATACGAAGTTTCTGCTGTATCCGATTATGTGAATAGTATGTATCGTCCTTATGCGACAAATCCTGAATTGTTCTTTGAGCTGATAAATACAGAATGGTGTGATGATAATATTGTAAGTGCGAAATAACAGTCAGTTATAGAAAATAATAACTAATTAAAAAAACCGTTTAGCTTGATGTGTTTGCACTGACTGGAATGTTGTAGTTAGGAATAAATCAGAAGAAGTGTGACTGGTAATTTAAATCTAAAATTGTATAGAGTATTTAGTTTCAATACTAACGAGACATTAAATAATATTCGCAAGTAAATCAGTGCATACATTAATTAAATAATGGATTTGTATTTTAAAATACAGTAATCAATAATGGAAAGAGGTTGGGGATTATGGTGGGTATGCAGTACTCCATTTTACGATTGGGATGTATGGATTGTTGTGCTTACTATTAAAAACGCTACTTGATTATGGAAATATCAGAAAATTTAAAAATAACAGTTGGGATCATCACCTACGATCGTCCCGAGTTCCTTAAAGAGGCTGTTAATTCTGTGCTACAGCAATCTTTTAGAAATTTTGAGTTAATCATATCTAATGATAATGTTGATGTTGATATTAGCTTCGAGACCCTTGGAATAAAAAATGATGCGCGCATTAAAATAGTAAATCAAGCTACTAATCTTGGTGTGCTTAATAATATGAACTACTTGCTTGGCATTGCAAAAGGTGAATGGTTTGTTTGGCTTTCGGAAGATGACTTGTTGCATCCGGAATTCTTGAAGTTGGCGTATAATGTGATTCTTAAAAATCAGAAAAAAAATATAGTAGGGTTTTTTAGTAATTATATGTCTGTCCCTAGTCCATGCGGAGTGTTTCCTGCACCACTAAAATCAAATGCTTGTTTGGTTGATAGTGCGTCGAGTAGTGTGGCGAATTTTTTAATAGATTATTCAAGTAGAAAATATCCATTAGTTGGCGAATGCGGGCTGATGCATGTAGGTACCTTAAAAAAAATCGGTGGTATACCAAAGCTCGGGAGTGGGCCTGGACATTACAGCGATACCTTACTTCCAATCTTGTTAATTGAACATGGTAGCATCTGCTGGCTGGATGACTATTTGGTATTTTTTAGAGCTAGTCCTGATTCAATATCTCACAACTCAACAGATTTTTTCGCATACACCTCTGCTGAAGCTGATTTTTTAAAAAATATTAGGCGCGTCTGCGCGAGCCAAACTGTGAATATGCGACCGGATAAAGTGATCGCTAATATGGTTAAGTGGTTTGCATTGCTAGAGTGGCAGGTATTATCTCGATCACCATCACTTAGTAAATACAGTGCATTAGTGAAATTCATTAAATACCAGCTAAATGAGAATTTACCCAAACTAGCATTTAAATACAAAATAAATCACATAACATTCCTGATAACCCGTTTGACCGTTATTATTTATAAGAAGCTTCATCTTGCTTTGAAAACTAAATTAACGATTAAACCTAAAAGTGTGACGAGATGATTATTGTTGGTGGTGGAATTCTTGGCCTTGCGACAGGTCTTAAGATCATGCAATCACGACCAGACACTCGTTTGATTATTATCGAAAAGGAAAAGAGATTAGCACAGCACCAAACTGGGCATAACAGCGGGGTGATTCACTCGGGCCTTTATTACAGGCCTGGCTCGCTAAAGGCTATCAATTGTCGTAATGGCTATTCGCAACTCCTTGAGTTTTGTCAGAGGGAAAATATTCCACATGAGATATGCGGTAAGATCGTAGTCGCAACAAAGGATGAAGAGTTACCAAGATTGAATGAGCTGCATCAACGTGGATTAGCGAATGGACTTGATGGCTTAAGAGTTTTGCATTCATCTGAAATTAGAGAAATCGAACCCCATTGCCATGGTATCCAGGGGCTATTTGTACCCCAAACAGGTATAGTGGATTACTCAGCTGTTGCACTAAGATATGCTGAGAAGCTTACTGAAATGGGTGCAGAAATTATTCTTGGTGAGCGTATTACCGATATTCGACGGCAAGGTAGTAAGGTCGAGGTGATTGGGCAATCAAAAAGTTGGGTAGCTAAGGCAGCTGTCGTATGTGCTGGACTTCAATCTGATCGGCTCGCACGAAAAACAGAACCCAATTTGCCGCTTCGAATACTCCCGTTTCGTGGGGAGTACTATAAACTTAAATCTTCAGCACAGGCTCTTGTAAAGAATTTAATCTATCCAGTGCCTGATCCTGCTTTTCCTTTTCTTGGCGTGCACTTTACCCGCATGATAGGGGGTGATGTGGAATGTGGCCCTAATGCGGTATTTGCTTTTGGCCGTGAGGCGTATCGTAAAACAGATTTCAATATACAGGATACTTTGGAATCACTTGCTTGGCCTGGATTTAGAAAAGTCGTTGCAAAATATTGGCGCACTGGCTTAGATGAATATCATCGGTCGATTAGCAAACAAGCATTTGTAGGTGCTCTACAAAAACTCATTCCTGAGATACGGACAGAGCACCTTGAAGTAGGTGGGGCAGGAATTCGTGCTCAGGCTTGTGATCGCTCCGGTAATCTATTGGATGATTTTGATTTTCGAGTTGAGGGTAATGTGATACATGTTTGCAACGCTCCATCTCCGGCCGCGACTGCTTCATTATCTATAGGTCAAACCATTGCTGATAAGATATTACCACTATTAACCTGAGATGCATTATTTATGAAGATAACTACAACCGACCTTAATGGTTTTCTTGTAATTGAACCAAGTTGTTATCAGGATGAACGAGGATTTTTTTTGGAAATGTATCAGGGAGAGCGTTATAAAGACGCTGGTATATTTGATGATTTTGTACAAGACAATCAGTCTCGCTCAGTCAAAGGCGTACTGCGTGGTATGCATTTCCAAGTGAAACGTCCTCAGGCTCAGATTGTGACGGTTATGCGAGGTCATATTTTCGATGTTGGTGTAGATTTACGCCCCGCCTCTCAAACCTTTGGGAAATGGTACGGTGTGGAACTAAGTGATAGTGGTAAAAGGCAGGTTTATATGGCTCCCGGTTTTGCACATGGTTTTTGTGTGTTAAGTGATTGGGCTGATTTGCACTATAAAGTTAGTCGTAAATATGATGCGCATGATGAAGGTGGCTTAGTTTGGAACGATCCTGATGTGGACATTCAATGGCCACTAGCCGATCCAATAGTTACAAGTCGAGATATAAATTATCCAAAGCTAAAAGAATTAGCAATGGAACAATTCCCACATGAACCACCTGTTGAGGTAATGACTACATGAACAAAAGTGTCAATGAAACAAAACCTTTTTATATATGGGAAGGTCACTACGATACTTTTCAGTCTGCAGCTTCAAAGGCTATTGGTCCAGGGTTTGAAGGTGATATTTATCTTAAGCGTTCATTGATTGTAGCAAATGAGTGTCTTGATGCTCTTAAGTTGGGTGCGCCAATTCCACAGTTCCATAAACAACGCAGTACTCTATTACCCCTTACTGTTTCAATGATGCTTGGACACCACGAAAGAGTACGAGTTTTAGATTTTGGTGGCGGTTTGGGTATTGGTTATATGACACTTGTAGAAAGTATTTTAAATGACCTGGAAAAAATTGATTACACAATTATAGAAAATTCTGAAGTGTGTGAGGCAGGTGGTAATCTTCTAGGAGAAGTAAAGTATATATCAATATTACCCAAATCAAACACGTTTGATCTTATTCATGCCAGCTCTTCATTGCAATATGTAGAGCATTGGAAAGATTTACTGGAAAAACTTACATCATTTAATCCTGAGTATATATTGTTATCTGATGTGTTTGCCGGAGACATAGTGACATTTGTAACATTACAAAATTATTATGAAAGTCGCATTCCACATTGGTTTTTGAGTTTACAGGAATTATTAGATGTTATGGATAAATATGGTTATCGGTTGATAATGAAAAGTTATACTGCCTCTCGTAGAATGAATGTAGAAGATGTACTGCCGATGGATAATTTTTCTGAAACTAATCGATTACCTCAGACTCTGCATTTATTATTACAAAAAAAATAATGGTAAATTTATTAGAAAATTTAAATGGCAAAATGATAGCTGTTACTGGCGCAAGCGGTTACATCGGCTCTGCGCTTGTTAATGCCTTAACAAAATATTCTTCTGAAATTTTGTGCGTTAGTCGTAAGGATCTTGAGTCAATTTCAGGCATGAAGTTTATTAAGGCAGATGTTAGGTCACTTGATAGTTGGCTTGAAATAGTTGCACAGGCTGATATCATATTTCATTTAGCAGGTAATACCAGCGTTTATGCTGCAGAAAAGAACCCTGTAGAAAGCTTGAATTCAACGCTTCTTCCAATAACACTTCTTATTAAAGCTGCCCAGGAACTTGGATGCCAGCCAAGAGTCGTTTTTGCTTCTACGGCTACGGTTTATGGTATGACGGAGACATTTCCTGTTAATGAAACAACTAAGCCAAATCCAATTACAATTTACGATTTGCATAAACTTTTTGCAGAACAACAATTAAAATTAGCAACAAAGGAGGGTCTTATAGACAGCGTTTCATTAAGGCTTGCAAATGTATACGGTCCAAGTTCCAGTGTTAGTTCAGCAGATGATCGCGGCATCTTAAATAGAGTTACTGCAATGGCGATGCAGGGTAAGGATCTTATTGTTTATGGTGATGGTAATTATCTGCGTGATTATATCTATATAGATGATGTTGTAAACGCATTCTTGAACGCAAGTATTGTACCTGATATAGGTGGGCGTGAATTCATTGTTGCAAGTGGATCTAGTCAAACTGTCAAGCAGGCTTTTGAGATGGTTATAGAACAGGTGGCAATGATAACTGATCATCGGGTTAATCTTGATTGTGTTCCCTGGCCATCGGGTGCTAACGCTATTGAACATAGAAACTTTATCGCATCGAATGCTAGTATTGTTTCAGAACTAGGATGTCAAACTACCATAAATTTTGAAGAAGGAATTAAATTACTGATTTCCGCACACCAAAAGTAGGTGAATAAAATCCCTTGTAAATTGTCTTAGCGCGCTCTGTTTCGATTTACATAATGCTCTATCATTTTTAAATTTCGGAGTAATAAAATGCTGTTGACTGTTGATGCAGTTGAAATAATAAAACTTCCTCACCATTTTGAAGGTAATGGTGATTTAGTCGTCATGGAAGGATTGACAAACATACCATTTGCCATTGCTCGAGTGTTTGTGGTGCGGGCTCCTGAAAATGCTATCCGTGGGCAACATGCGCACCGGGCTTGCACACAATTCCTTACTTGTCCTCGAGGTATTGTTGAAGTGTTGTGCGATGATGGTAAGCAAAAAGTAAGCTTTGTGCTTGAGCACCCCAATGTAGGCTTGTTGGTTCCTCCAAGTATTTGGTCGCAACAGACGTATAAAGTAGAGGGGGCAGCATTAACAGTATTATGCGATAGGCCTTATGAAGTGGATGATTATATACGTAGTTATCCAGATTATTTGGATTATCGCAATGAAACTAATTTTTGAAGTCTATTTTAACAGGAGAATAATTTAATGAAAATTGTTGTTACAGGCGCTATTGGACACATCGGATCTTATGTCATCCGAGATCTGGCAGTGCAGTTCCCAGGTGCAGAGATTGTTATAATAGACAATATGATGACTCAGCGTTTTCCATCTTTATTTAATTTACCAGCATTAGGGAAATACCATTTTATTGAAGGTGATGTTACTTCAATGGACTTACGTGTAGTGCTACAGGGTGCTCATGTTGTAATTCATCTGGCAGCAATTACTGATGCAGCTGGTAGCTTTGACAAGGCAGAACAAGTTGAAGCAAATAACTATCAATCGACAGTGAAAGTGGCCGATGTTTGTGTAGAAATGGGAGTCCGTTTGATTGCACTGTCTTCCACAAGTGTCTATGGCACACAAAACGAAGTAGTAGCTGAGGACTGTTCTCCTGAAGAGTTAAAGCCGCAAAGCCCTTATGCTATTACTAAACTCAAAGAAGAAGAATTGGTATCAAAGTTAAGCAAAGAGAAAGGTCTTAAGGCTATATCATGTCGTTTCGGCACAATTTTTGGTGCTTCTCCAGGAATGCGATTTCACACAGCTGTTAATAAGTTTTGTTGGCAAGCAGCAATGGGACAACCAATTACTGTTTGGAGTACAGCCTATGATCAAAAACGACCTTACTTGGATCTTTTTGATGCATCACGAGCGATTGCATTTATTATTAATAAAGATCTTTTTGATGGTCGAATTTATAACGTATTAACACACAATGCCACTGTACGACAGGTAGTCGATATGATTCGAGAGTTTGTCCCTAATTTAGAAGTATCTTTCGTCGATAGTAAAATAATGAATCAGCTCTCATACGAAGTTTCGTGTGACCGTTTTATATCTGAAGGATTTAATTTTGCAGGAGATTTGCGTCGAGGAATTGGGGAAACGATTAATCTGCTACAACAGGCTAATCGATGAAATAATAAGAAGGTATTTTGATATTGTCAGTAATCATTTCAAGTAATTGGTATTGCTGTAAGATATCATAAAAATGTTAAAAATATTTCTATGTTGATGTAGATATTTTGTCAGTATTAAATATTCTATCTATTTACTTTGTATTATATATTTTATTTATAAGGAGAAATCATGACTAGTTGTCGAGTTTGTAATAATTCAATTGAACCCTTTATGACTTTTGGCGCAATGCCAATTGCTAATGGCTTCTTGAAAGAAGAAGAATTTGAAGATGAATATTTTTTTGAAATGGAAGTTGCTTTTTGTGAAAATTGCGGTAGCTTCCAACTGGTGAAGCAACCTGATGCAAAGCGAATGTTTCATGAGAACTATGCTTTCTTTTCCAGCCTGTCTAAGTATATGCAGTTGCACTTTAAAGCTTATGCAGAACTAGTAATCGATAGAGTTTTTACAGGTCGAGATGACCCTTTTGTAGTTGAATTGGGAAGTAACGATGGTATTATGCTGAGTAATTTCAAGGAAGCTGGTTATCGACATTTAGGTATTGAACCTTCGGAAAATGTAGCTGATGTAGCTCGGTCACATGGTATTGACACTTTATCTGAATTTTTCAATCTTGAGTTGGCTGAGCGACTTGTTGCTGAGCATGGTCATGCGGATGCCGTTATTTGTGCAAATGTAATGTGCCATATACCTGATATTAATGGTGTTGCTGCCGGGATGGCAAAACTGTTAAAAAAGGATGGGGTATTGATGTTTGAAGATCCTTATTTGGGCGATATGATTACAAAGACATCATATGACCAGATTTATGATGAGCATGTATTTATTTTTTCAGCAACATCTGTTGCTTGGATCTTTGATAAGCATGGCTTGGAGTTAATTGATGTATTACCACAAATAACTCATGGTGGCTCAATGCGTTATGTCTTAGCACATAAAGGCTGCCATGAGGTATCAGCTAATGTGGCTGAATTACTAGAGAATGAGCAGGTTCAAGGTCTGCATCTTGCTGAGACTTATGAACAGTTCAAGTGCAATTGTGAAACTTCGCGTGATGCACTCTTTAATCTATTGGAACGTCTACGTAATGAAGGCAAACGTGTTGTAGGCTATGGAGCTACTTCAAAAAGTACGACAGTTATGAATTATTCTGGTATTCGACCAGAGCATATAGAGTTTATTTCAGATACAACGCCAATTAAGCAAGGAAAATTTTCACCCGGTGTTCATATACCTGTGAAACCATATGAGGATTTCAAGAAAAATCCGCCAGACTATGCGTTGTTGTTTGCTTGGAATCATGCGGCTGAAATTTTCGAGAATGAACAGTCGTTTAAAGCCAATGGTGGTAAATGGATCACTTTTGTACCTAAGGTTGAGGTAATCGAATGATTCTTTGTGCCAATCCATTAGCTCAATACCAGAGTCACAAGAAAGAGATTATTGAGGCTGTTAAGCGTGTGTTTGATAGTGGACATTATGTACTTGGCCAAGAAGTGGAGAAATTAGAGCGTAATTTTGCTGATTACTGTGGTGTAAACCACGGAATTGGTGTGAATAGTGGAACGGATGCGCTGATACTGACTATGCGGGCACTGGATGTTGGACCTGGTGATGAGGTAATTACAGTTTCGCACACAGCTTTAGCTACAGTTGCTGCGATTATTGCTTGTGGGGCAACACCTGTATTAGTGGATATAGATCCTGTTTATTATACAATGGATCCTGAATGTTTTCGTCTTGCCATCACACCTAATACCAAAGCCGTTATCCCCGTGCATCTTTATGGGCAATGCGCTGATATGGATACAATCATGAAAGTTGCTGAAGAATATAGTCTAGCGGTTATAGAGGATTGTGCTCAGGCATCCGGCGCAGTTTATCATGGCAAACGTGTTGGTAGTATCGGCGATGCAGGTTGTTTTAGTTTCTATCCGACTAAGAATTTGGGAGCTATCGGCGATGGTGGCATGGTAGTAACTCGCTCTGATTCGATTGCTAAGCGTGTACGGAGTTTACGCCAATATGGTTGGAATGAAAGTCGCTTAACTTTAGAGCCTGGTCTTAATTCACGACTTGATGAAATACAAGCAGCTATTCTCAACGTAAAGTTGAAGTATTTGGATGATGATAACAACAAAAGACAGGAGATAGCTCAAGTGTATAAAAAGGGTTTAGCCGATCATGGTTTAGTCCTTCCTAAGGTAAGACCTGATTCAACCCATGTATATCACCTTTATGTCATATCAAGCAGTGAACGAGACGTACTTATTAAAAAACTATCTGATACAGGAATTGCTGCAGGGATTCACTATCCGGTGCTGGGACATTTGCATGAAGGCTACAATATACTTTGTCGATTACCCGAATATGGTTTACCTGTAAGTGAAAAATTAGTTGAAATTATTTTAAGTCTACCTTTGTATCCAGAACTATCCAATACTCAGGTGAAAAAGGTGATTTCGAGCATATGACGTTATTTTGAAGACCGAGTGATGCCGAGTATTTATTGGACAAATGTAAAGAAGAAAGACAAAAACAAGATAACGATCTTCAAATATAGGTGAATGTTAAAGTAGTAGATAACTTTCGACATAAAGCTTTTAAGATGTACTTGCTGATTTCATTGCGTAACGGATTGACACTTTGATGGGTAAAGCTCGTCTTCAATCGATTTAAATTTTTAGGGGATAATATGAATAGTTTAAAAGTCACAATGCTTGGGCTTAGGTTTTTATCGAACGAGAATATATTGAAAGAGTTAGCCTATTGGTTGCACGTGATGAAGCGACCGCAAGGCTGGCACTATGATATGGATGAAACGTGGATGCTCGAGAATTTAGAACAAGCAAAGCTTCCAAAAGGCGCAACAATCCTTGATGCAGGAGCTGGTTTAGGTGTTATGCAGTTTGTCCTTGCTGCTAGAGGTTACAATGTAGTGAGTTTAGATTTCACTAAAAGGGCAATTCCTAAAGAAGCAAATGGTATATTCGATGTTATTCTTGATAATCAGGAAGATTTTGAATATAAGCATTCGTATCAGAAATTTATCGTGCACTCTGCTGGTTCAGTGAGTGGCGAAGACATACCTCCCGCTCCAACGTTACTTGATAAATTTATGGCACCTAACTTGTTACCTCGTCTTTTTTATAAAACTAAGCGAGAGGTTTTGCATTTTATTTTTCGAACAATAGAGAAATTTAAAAGTAATAAGCAATATGGAACAATTACTTTCGTTCGAGGTGCCTTCCATGAAATTCCTTTTGGCGATAATCATTTTGATGCGCTTGTCTCTGTATCTGCATTGGAACATGCAGATATAGATATGCTAGACAAAAATATTAGTGAAATGGTCCGAGTGGTCAAACCTGATGCGCCTATTTTAATTTCAACAAGCGCAATTGGAGATGAGAAAGATTTCTTTGATGTGAAATCGCAGGGATGGTGTTTTTCATCCGCTACTATGTCGCGTTTTGCAGATAATACGGTTGATGAGTATGCAAAATGCAAAGATATTGAACGGGAAATTTTAAGCTCTTCTGTATGGCAAGCCAGTCTAGATTCCTGTTACTTCCTAGAGGCGAATGGCCATTTTTATAAAAAAAATATATCTCGTCTCCCATATTTTCCGATAGGTATTTCACGGTAAAATTAATTTATCGTCTCGGTTTATGATATCTTTGATTGCAATAAAAAATGGTAAAGACATTTTTTATATTGTGATTAAATTAAAAATATTATAGATTTGGATAAGAAAGACTTTAGTTTGTTAAGTTCTAATCTTTTCACGTTTGATTCAACTGGAATTTTAGACGGTTGAATTAGTAAGTTAGACTAACAAATCTTTGAGTGACGTTATTGGTATGAGATACCTCGATAAATATTTTACTAATAGAAAAGTTGGTGAGCTAGAAAACTCTTTAATACTGAAGATTGTCTGGTTGCATTTACGTACTTATACAAGATTGAGTGTTATTAAATATGATTAAAACAGTTATTTTATGTGGTGGGTTAGGGACACGCCTAGCTGAAGAGACTCAAGTTAAACCGAAGCCCATGGTCGAGGTTGGCGGACGACCGATTCTGTGGCATATCATGAAATTATATGAACAACATAATTTCTGTGATTTCACACTAGCTCTAGGTTATAAAGGTGAAGCGATTAAAGATTATTTTCTTAATTATCATGCTCGTCTTAGTGATTTAACTGTTCATTTGAAAAATGGGCAGGTGGATTATTCTAATCCAACAGCAGAGGACTGGCGAGTTTCGCTTATTGATACCGGTGCGAATACTTTAACGGGAGGTCGGCTACTACGTTTAAAACCTTATTTGGATTCTAGTGGTACATTCATGCTTACATATGGTGATGGTGTTTCAGATGTTGATTTGACAGCATTATTGAATTTTCATCGCTCTCACGGTAAATTGGCAACTGTAACCGCAGTTCGTCCATCTGCTCGATTTGGTGGCTTACGCTTAGGTGAAGGTAGGGTGATTGACTTTAAAGAGAAGCCACAATCTGGAGAGGGTTGGATTAATGGTGGATTTTTTGTTTTTGAACCAGCGGTATTCGAATATCTTGAAAATGATAATACTATACTCGAGCAGTCGCCTTTAGAGCAATTAACACACGATAAGCAATTGATGGCATTTGAGCATCCTGGTTACTGGCAATGTATGGATACGATAAGAGATCGTGATGCATTGCAAACTATTTGGGAATCCGGTGATATTCCATGGTTAAAAGGTAATTAAAATGTTTTCTGGTATTTATAAAGATAAACGTGTCTTGGTGACAGGTCATACGGGTTTTAAGGGAAGTTGGTTAACCGCATGGCTTTTGAAATTAGGTGCTAATGTTATTGGGTTGTCGAAAGATATTCCAACCCAACCTTCAATGTTTGAAGAATTAGATCTAGAAAAAAAGATTAAACACATTCATTCTGATATCCGTGATCTAGATGTTATGTGTAGAGTGATTAATGAAGAGAAACCCGATTTTGTATTTCATTTGGCTGCACAAGCAATAGTTTCAACTTCATATGATGATCCTGTTGGGACAATGTCAACTAATGTTATTGGCACTATGAATCTTCTTGAAGCTTTGCGTGTTTCAGAGCACCCATGTGTAGCAGTATTCATTACTAGTGATAAGTGCTACGACAATGTGGAATGGGTTTGGGGCTATCGCGAAACAGACAGTTTAGGTGGTAAAGATGTTTATAGTGGCTCCAAAGCAGGAGCAGAGCTAGTTATCAAATCTTATTTACATTCTTTTTATCAGGATGATCATCCAGTACGATTAGTCATCGGACGTGCTGGTAATGTGATAGGTGGAGGCGATTGGGCAAAAGACCGTATTGTAGTCGACTGTATACAGGCATGGCATGAAGGACGTAGTGTAGAAATTAGAAGCCCTCAGTCAACACGGCCTTGGCAGCATGTATTGGAACCATTAAGTGGCTATCTTGCTCTTGCTAACGTAGCTGCTAGGCAGCAAAATCTACATGGTGAAGCTTTTAATTTTGGACCTCGTGCGGAACAGAATCGTACAGTGATCGAGTTACTTACTGATTTGGGGCGGTGCTGGGGTTTTGAAAATACAGATCAAGCTTATCAAGTTACGGCAAATATCCCATTCCATGAGGCAGGCTTACTTAAACTTAATTGTGATAAAGCTTTGTTTCATCTCAAATGGGAGCCAAATCTAGAGTATGTAGAGACTATCCGTTTAGTTGGAAATTGGTATACGTCATATTATAGTAAATCAAAAGACATGTTCAAGTTAACTCTTGAACAGATTGGTGCTTATGAAGATATGGCAAAAGATCGGAATCGAGTCTGGAGTTGTGATTAGTTTTTATGAATACTATTGTTAAATCGCTTATAGATGGAGTAGTGATAACTGAACTGCGTCAAATCTGTGATGAGCGAGGTGCTGTGTTGCATATGCTGCGTTGTGATGCGCCAGAGTTTACGAACTTTGGTGAATGTTATTTTTCCGAAGTGATTCCAGGGTGTATAAAAGCGTGGAAACGACATTCTCTTCAAACTCAGAATTTAACTGTTCCTGTAGGCCGAATTAAAATGGTTATTTTTGATGATCGTCATGATTCAAATACAAAAGGGAGAGTACAGGAAATTGAGATTGGCCGACCTGATAACTACATTCGCTTACAGATCCCAACCGGTCTTTGGTATGGTTTTGCTTGTGTCAGTACTACACCAGCTTTATTGGTTAACTGTGCCGATATCCCACATGACCCCAATGAGGGTGAAGTATGCGAAAAAGATAATCCACTAATTCCTTACAAGTGGTAGCTTTGCATGATCTGGCGTAATTGATAATGTCTCAAGAAGAAAAACGTATATTAATTATAGGTGGCACGGGTTTTATTGGTCAGCAGATCGTGAAACATGCGCTTAAGTTAGGGTGGATAGTAACATGTTTATCTCTCAATCCTAATAAATGTATAATTAACCTAGACGTTAATTACATTGTGGCTGATATAACTGATAAGGATAGTCTTAAATGCCTAATAGGGGATACTGAATTCAATTATGTGGTAAATTGTGGAGGCTATATTGATCATTCACTGTTCTTTAACGGTGGACGAAAAATTTTTGATACACATTTTCAGGGTGTTTTAAACTTGATTGAGGCACTTAATCAAGATGCATTACTAAGCTTTGTGAATATTGGTAGTAGTGATGAATATGGTAATGTTGCTGCCCCACAGTCTGAGATCCAAAGGGAGGCACCGATATCACCGTATTCACTCGGCAAGGTTGCATCTACACATTTTTTGCAAATGCTATATCGAACAGAGGGTTTTCCTGCAACGACCTTGCGTTTATTCCTTGTATATGGACCAGGCCAGGATAATGGCAGATTTCTTCCGCAAGTTATACGTGGCTGTCTTGAAGGACGGTCGTTTCCAACTTCAAATGGTGAGCAGCTGCGTGACTTTTGTTTTGTTCAAGATGTAGTTGATGCAATATTTCTTACTTTTGATAATCTTGAGGTTAAAGGTGAAGTTATAAATATAGCGTCAGGTCTTTCTATTTCCGTACGTAGTGTAATTGAAACTATTAACCGATTGGTTGGGAAAGGTGATCCACGTTTTGGAGAGATAGCTTATCGTCCTGGTGAGAATATGGAACTTTTTGCCGATATTTCAAAAGCAAAACAATTACTTCACTGGAAGCCAAAAATAAACCTGCAAGATGGCCTTTGTCAGACCATCGACCATTTTCGGGGTATAGTATTATGACTCTAGTATCACGGCCTCTTGTAAGCATTATTATGAATTGCTTTAATTGCCAATCCTTTTTAAAAGAAGCTATTGAATCAGTATATGCTCAAACATATGATAGATGGGAGATCATTCTATGGGATAACGCGTCTACTGATAGAAGTTCTAATATTATAAAATTATTTGATGATAAAATAAAATATTTTCGCTCTAATAAAACAGTTCCTCTATATGAAGCAAGAAATATGGCTTTAGAAGTTTGCTGTGGTGAAGTGGTTGCATTTTTAGATTGTGATGATGTATGGATGTTTGATAAACTGGAGAAGCAAATCCAATTATATTTGTCTGGCGCCCGAATTGTATACGGTGCTTTTGAATTGATTGATGCTGATGGGGGCAGAATTGAAGCGAAATTACCTAAGGTTAGATCAGGGAAAATAACCAATAATTTACTTCTTAGGAATATGGTCTCGATAGGTTCTGTGCTTATCGATAAAAATTTTATTGTTTCTCATAAGTTCGATCCAAAATTTAATCTATTAGGTGATTTTGAATTATGGATAAGATTATCATTGCTGGAAGAATTTTATTGTGTAAAAGGCACAGTTGAACTTTCACGACATCATCAGAATAATTTTTCAAAAACATGTAAGAATGATTGGATAATAGAGGAAAGGTACCTTTATAAAAGGCTCTTGAAAATAAAAAGTGCAATAAGATTGCCTGTGCTTGTATTTTTCATCATAAAATGTGAGTTCAAGAATATATTAATGTATGCACGAAGAATATTGTGATGGTAATGTATAAGTTATTATATAGTTTCATTCGGTATTGTCTATCTAGTTCGATTAAAAAAATCTACCGAATAAGACCTTGGAATTATATTGCAGTTATACAGTGGCGTTTAATTAAATTTAACTATGCCATATTTTAAACAAATATTTTCGTTTAACCTACTTACTGTTATCTCCCCTTGATTCCTGTTGATTCTAAGATATATGTTGGCAATGCACGAACAGCATTAAAAATAGCTTTCCTACAATTGAACGTGCAAGCAGGTAAGCATGTGCTTGTTCCTGATACCATTTGTGACGTACTAATTCATCCAATAACACAGTCGAATTTGGTGCCGAAATATTATCCTATTAATGATCAATTTATACCTGATTGGAATACTCTTGAGATGCTAGCAACATCTTATGATTGCCATAGCCTGGTTATGGTTCACTTTTTTGGTCAACCTCAAGATATTGAGAAATACAGATCATTTTGTATGAAGCATAAATTAATTTTGATTGAAGATAATGCCCATGGATATGGTGGTTTTGTTTCTAATAAGCCACTGGGTACATTTGGTGATATTGGTATCTGTTCACCTAGGAAGATGCTCAGCATTCCATCGGGAGGTGTTTTATATGGGAATGTTTCTGTATCAAAAGAAATAATTAATAAACTCCATTCATTTCCTGTTTTTCGTCTGCGAATCATTTTAAAGATGGCGTTAACACCATTTCATTCGATAAAACGCATCCTCCGGGCTTGGAATGATAAAAGGAAGGATTGGTGTGATCCATTTCTATATCAGGAATCTATTCAACCGGATTATAAAATTGATTACATGTCACATAGATGTATTGAGCTAACTAATTGGCAAGAAATTGCAAAACGAAGGCGTGTGAATTGGATTGCTTGGGCTGATTTTGCAAAACGCAATGGGTTAGAGCTAGTATTTCATAGTGTTCATCCTGAGTCATGTCCATGGGCAATGCCTGTTTATGCTAAAAGTATAAACGAAAGAAATGAATGGTTAAGATGGGGTACTGTGAGCAGGGTTGCTCTATTCCCTTGGCCGTCATTACCTGATGAAGTTATTGCTTTAGAGGGTAAGGCACTAGATCGTTGGAAGACCTTGATATGTTTTCCACTGGATACATCGCCTGAGGAATTAGGTGTGTATTGAATAATTACACTAGCTATAAAACATTTAATACTCTGTTAGATTATCAATAGTGCCGTATACTTATTCTAATTAACTTGTGTTAAATTACAAAGGTTTTAGAATGCGTACTTTGTCATGCTATTTTGCATAACAAAACTCAAAAAATTTGTAATAGATCAGAATTGCTAAACAAAGAAACTATCTAAATTGTGTGTTTTGAATTTAAATTTATAGAGTTGCAATGTAGGTATCCTGTTATTAATCTAGTAATAGCAGAGTTATTTAAATTTTCCATATACTCAACTATCTTAAATCGTGCAAGATACATTATTTTCTAAAATTTAAATTACTATCATGTTTTTACCTTATTGTAGATAGTTTGGATTGAAATTAGATGTGGTGAGTTTTTTTAACCCTGGCTTCTTACTTGAGTTTCATTTTACATATGTCATCGGAGATATATTAGCACATGAAATTGCTTCATATTGCCTTTATCCCTGTGATGTTTTCGCACTGGTTTGGATGGGTTATATCTCTTGGATATGTTTTCTGTTTAGTTGGCGCGTTATTTTTATCAAGACTATATCTCGATCATCTTTACCTACATAAGGTAGCCATTGGCGTTGTATTATTTGTCTCTTTTTTTGTAACTATCAATTATTTTAATTTAGTAGCTGGTATCAATAACAGCGTGGTGTATTCATACTTGTACTACTATCTAAGTTTGTTTATTCTTGTCGCGATAGTTCTTCTTGCGAGACCCTGGAAAGTAATTGAGATACAAAAAATCGCATCTGTGATTTTCTGGATCTCTTTTTATTCAATTGCTGTCGAGTTTCTACTAGTTAATTTTGCTGGGATTTCAAAGGAATATATGCCTGGGATTCGATATAGTCCATCCTACTACGGTGATTTTCTGGGTTGGCATCGTCCTTTCGGATTAACCGGTCAATCAAGTGTTAATGGAGGAATACTTCTATTTTCTTACTTGCTGCTCGCTGAACATAAGATCGCCAGTATTAAGGCTGTTTTGGCGCTTATTGTTGGCGCACTCTTAACAATAAGTGGGCAGGCTACCTTGTCCGTTCTGTTGGTTCTTGGTTTTTTGTTATTTGATAGGGTAGATAGTAGATTAGCGAAAATGGTTCTAGGCGTTAGCTTTGTGCTGTTTATGATTTTTATACTTCTTGTAGAGGTGCATCCAAAGGTATCTCTAGAATATGTGATTTATGTTTTGTGGGAGAAAGCTGATTTTGCGGGAACAATTAGTATTTTAAATGACTGGCAGATATTTTTTGGATCATTGGGGCTGGCTAACAGGGAAGGTCTTCCTTCCAATGAAGTGTATTTGAATGAATTTGTCAGACTCTATGGTCTTGTATTTACTATTCTATACTGGGTCTTTGTTTGGTTTCTTGTGAGAAGAGCGAGAAATAGATTTAGCTGGTTTGCTGGTTGCTTTGTGGCCTCCCTTCATTATCCTACAATTATTTATATTGAAGCCCAGTTGCCTTTGGCTCTTTTGTATTTGAGTACATTACAAGACTCAATTTTTGATGATCAAAAAAATATTCAAATGGATAGAAAAGTAAAATTGGAAATTATAGATATAGAATTAAAGTCAGATGCCATTTAAATATTATGAATAATTATACTTGATTTCACTTGGGTTGAAGTTACCTTTTACAAAATAATAACAGTGATTCTTTTTTTACAGTCACTTTCTTAGAAGGTGAATGCTCGTCTGTATATAAAGCTGATCTACAAGAACGTATTGGAATACATATGAAGTATATAATTGGCGCTTATACGACAGCACCCTCTATACAACTTGACAATAAAAATTTAGAGCGTGATTTTTATTTCAATTTAGTCGAAGCTATTCCTGACATGAGAGGGTTAGAGCTTCCTTTTTGGGGTGATGATATTCATCGTTACGGTGCGGAATTTTTATTTCCATTAATGCAGCCTGAATGGGAAAATATTCTGACTTGTATCCCAGGTACAATGAAATCTTTGTCACAGTCGCCGGTTTTTGGTCTTGCATCAGATGACAAGCATGGCCGGGCTGCTGCAATAGCAATGCTTAAAAGAGCAAATGTTTTTATGCATAGAATGAATGATTTTATGAGTAAACAATCCATTATTGCTGTACAAATTGTAACTGCACCATCTATGCCGACCGCAGGGGTGTTTGCATCAGTTGATTCATTTAGGCGTTCATTGGATGAAATACTATTGTGGGACTGGTCAGATGCTAAAATTGTAGTTGAGCATTGTGATACTTACATTGAAGGGAATCTTTTCGAAAAAGGATTTTTACCGATAGAAGATGAGTTAAAGGTATTAGGTCAATTATCAGCCGAAAATAATATAGGAGTTGCGATAAACTGGGCTCGATCCGCAATCGAAGGCAGAAGCCCAGATGCAGTTATAAAACATCTTAACTTAGCTCAAGAAAATAATTTATTAACTGGCCTTATTTTTTCAGGTGTCTCAAGTTGTGATGAGCGCTATGGTTCATGGAAAGATACTCATATGCCTTTTGCGTGTTCCTTTGATGTGGAGTGCTGCGAAGAAAATTCCCTCTTAACAAAAGAGAATGTTAGGGAAACACTTAAGGCAATTGATATGGATAAACTTGACTATATCGGGATAAAGTTATTAGAAATGTCAGTAGATGACTCTACCATTGATAGGAGAGTAGGTTTAAATCGAGATGCTATTTCAATTTTAAATAAAATATTGATATCCTGAGAGCTCGTCCACGAACGTCTTTTCAATTTGCCATCTAAAGATTAAAAGTGTTTGATATTTTGTAGTTCAATTTCATGTAAATATATTTTCTCTGTCGGATATCTCTAGGGAAACAAATAAGTATATGATTCTGTCATGTGTATTTATTCAATCAAATTGAAGTGGGCGTTGCCTTGTTGTTACTACTATTTATGTGTGTAAGGTTTTTTAATCCATGACTTTAAAAATTGACATTTACAGTTCATTCAACTCTGAGCTTGAGACTCTATGGCGCAATATTGAAGATAACTGCGAGTACTTCGTATTTCAATCTTATGAGTGGCTCCAGCACTGGCAACATACCATAGGAGATACTTCTTATGATATTAAACCTGTTGTTGTTGTTGTTTCTGATTCAACTCGCCTCCTGGCACTTTTTCCATTAGGTATACGAAAAATCGGAGTAGTGAGGGTGCTGGAGTTTCTTGGTGGAGCTCAAACTGATTATAATGCGCCATTGATCTTGCCAGAATTCTTTACGTGTAGCCAGTTGATTGCACTGTGGGATGCTGTATTGGAGATGCTTCCTGTACATGATGTGCGCTACTTTGTGCGTACACCACATAAAGTGAGTAATTTACCAAATCCGATTCTTGGACAAGCTACTCCATATTGTGATGGTGTTTCTTATGCCGCTACTTTACCGAATTCTTGGGAATTGTTTCGGCAAAGATTACCCAAAAGATTTCAAAAAGATAATGCTCGGATGATTCGTCGTCTCTCAGAGAAAGGAGATTATCAGTTCAAGATAGCTAACACGGCTGCAGAATTCAACACTATTGTTGAAGTTATGCTCAAGCAGAAAGCTCGTAGATATAAAGAAACTGGCGCAAGAAACATTCTAGCTGATATGAATACGTGTACTTTTTATCGCGAGTTGGAGACGGCTATAGGCAATGACGTAAATATTCATATGTCAGCTCTAATATTGAATGGCGAGATTCTTGCTACTCATTTAGGTGCCTATGATAAGAATAGGTTCTATTATCTCTTTCCTACATTTAAAGATGGTATGTGGTCAAAATTTTCACCGGGTCGTCTTCTTCTGGAAAATTTAGTTAAATGGGCTATTACCAAACAAATACGAACTTTTGATTTTACGATTGGAGGTGAGTCATATAAGGATGTATGGTGTGATTCGGAGATGTCTCTTTATCGTTTTGTAAAGCCGATAACTTTTCGTGGTAATGTCTACGCTCGGATACAAGCGTTGATAAACTGGGTTAAGACAAACAGGCGTGCTCGTGCTCTAGCAATGAGAGTAGTACGCATGCTGAATACATTGAAATATTAATGAGCGTATCTATATAGATGCCTACTGAATCTTTTTTAACTATTTCGCTGGATCTAGAATTATTTTGGGGAGTGCGTGACGTTACGACTATCCGCCGTTATGGTGGAAATATTCTTGGTGTGCGTCAGGCGATCCCTGCAATTCTGGCTCTTTTTCGTTCTCATGGTATCCATGCAACGTGGGCTACTGTAGGTTTCGTTACATTCGAAACACGTAATCAACTACTTTCATATTTGCCGGATGAGTTACCTGGTTATCTCAATTCAAATTTGGATCCATATCCCTATTTAAATAGTATTGGAGATTGTGAGAAGAATGACCCGTATCACTATGGTTATTCATTAGTACGTGAGATTCAGGATACTCCAGGAATGGAAATTGGTAGTCATTCTTTTAGCCATTTTTATTGCTTGGAGACGCGATCTAATCCTAGAGCTTTCCGAGCTGATCTTGATGCCTCGGTGGCCGCCTTACAACGACTGGATGTAAATCCTAGTTCATTGGTTTTTTGTCGTAACCAGTATGATTCCAGTCATTTATTTGATGCTGCCGGATGTGGATTTGAAGTTTTTCGTGGCAATGAGACGGGCTTTCTCTATTCACCAAGATCCGTAGAGAATGAGACATTGATGAGACGAGCAGGCCGATTGGCAGATGCCTATCTTGATTTTACTGGTCATAATAACTCCTCTGTTTCTTTAGATCAATCTGGTCTTATAAATGTGCCATCAAGTCGCTTTTTACGACCTTGTTCCCTCGGACAATCACTATTGGAACAGTTGCGTCTAAAAAGGATTATTACAGCTATGGAAGCTGCCGCAATCTCTGGTTCGGGCTTCCATCTGTGGTGGCATCCACATAATTTTGGAACAAACCTGAATAATAATATATTGTACCTTTCGAAGATATTGGTGCACTTTCGATATCTTCAAGACCGTTTTGGAATGCAGTCCCTGACCATGTCCGAAGTGGCCAACTTTACAGATACTTCTCTAATCCCTGTTACATCACAGACCTGTTGCTAGAGCTCTTGGGTATGAAACCTAATCAGTTAAAAATAGTATTTTTTGTTACAGAGGATTGGTTTGTCTGTTCACATTGGTTACCGTTAATTATTGGCGCAAAAAATGATGGTTTTGAAGTAGTTGTAGTAACACAAACTAACAAGCATGCTAATAAGATTTTGAGCCACGGGATAAAAGTTATCCCTTTTGAGATTTCTAGACGCGGATTAAACGTTTTTAATGAGTTTAAAACGATACTCCGGCTCTTGATGATTTTTCGAAAAGAACGACCTTATATTGTTCATAATATTGCGATGAAACCAATGTTGTATGGGTCATTGGTTGCACATTTAATACGTGTTCCACTCATAGTAAATTGGGTGGCGGGAATGGGATGGCTATTTATTTCAAATACTTGGCGTGCAAAAATGCTACAAATTGTTATGCGAAATGTGCTTGGTATATTATTGCGTGGTACTGAAGTTATTATCGAAAATAAAGATGATCAAAAAGTAATTACCGATATGGGTATTGCCGCTCAATATCAGCACTTAATTCGTGGGGCAGGCGTTGATGTATCGTTATATGCTCCTTCTCCTGAATCAAGGGATACCTGTGTAGTTATTCTTCCTGCTCGGATGCTTTGGGATAAAGGTGTAGGAGAATTTGTAGACGCGGCTAGGCAACTACATAAACGAGGCATGATAGCAAGGTTTGTATTAGTGGGTGAACCTGATAATGAAAATCCCGCGAGTGTTCCCGAAGAACAATTAATACGGTGGCAAAAAGAAGGTATAGTCGAATGGTGGGGTAAGCGCGACGATATGCCGCAAGTTTTGGCGCAATCCCATATTGTTTGCTTACCTTCGTATCGAGAAGGATTACCTAAGTCTTTGCTGGAAGCTGCATCATGCGGGCGAGCTATTGTGACAACTGATGTGCCAGGGTGTAGGGAAATCGTTCGTGATGGATATAATGGAATTCTGGTTGAAGTACGTAATTCGATAGACTTGGCAGAAGCATTAGCTAAATTACTTGCTGAGCCAATATTACGACAAAAAATGGGAAAGTATGGACGGGAAAATGTAATGAGAGAATTTTCTCAAGAGATAATTGTAGCTAAAGTATTAGTCATATATCGACAGGCCTTATTGTGAGTCTAGTTCTTGTCACTGGTGCCACTGGTTTCATAGGAAGTTGCCTTTGCAATAAACTTCTCAATGACGGTGCAATGGTTCGCCGAGCCTTGCGACGAACTTGTGCTATAGATGGAATAGTGGTCGGTGATCTAGGGCCAAATACGGATTGGGCAGAGGCTTTAGAAGGAATAGATTGTGTGGTGCACCTAGCCGCACGTGTTCATATCATGGGTGACAAGGCTATTGATCCACTATATGAGTTTCGTCGAGTGAATGTGGCCGGGACGTTAAATTTGGCACGGCAAGCTGCAGCAGCAGGCATTCGGCGTTTTATCTTTATGAGTTCGATTAAGGTTAATGGTGAACAGACTCAGCCAGGTTTCTCCTTTAGTGCTGATGATGTACCGGCACCAGTTGATCCTTATGGAATTACTAAATATGAGGCCGAACAGGGTTTGTGGAGATTGTCAGAAGAAACTGGCATCGAGGTGGTTATTATTCGACCTGTTCTTGTTTACGGCCCTGGAGTCAAGGCAAATTTTTTTAATATGATGAAATGGATTTATAGAGGAATACCTTTGCCGTTTGGTTCATTTCATAATAATCGGAGTTTAGTAGCTCTTGACAATTTGGTTGACTTAATTATTACTTGTATAACAAATCAAATGGCGGCTAATCAGGTGTTTCTGGCCAGCGATGGAGAGGATTTATCAACCACAGATTTATTGCAACGCACAGCGGTAGCGTTAGGTAAAAGGGCAAGGTTGTTGTCAGTGCCGCAAGGACTTTTCGAGCTTGGCTTAAATCTCTTGGGCAAAAGAGTGCTTGCACAGCGTTTGTGTGGATCGCTACAAGTTGATATTAGCAAAACTCGAAAGTTGCTAGTATGGTCTCCACCTTTTACTGTGGATGAAATATTAAAGAAAACTGCTGCTGATTTTCTCATTCGATACTAACATTGCCCCTCAGTAACATATAGATTCTAGACAGATTATTATTAGTTATAACACTTATCATGTGTTGAATTTTTTCTAGTAATTAGATTTTATTCGCTATCCGCTGATTTGACTAGTTAAGTAAATCGAAGATGCCCCTTGAAAAACTATAGCGACTAACTTGTAACAATTAATATTCGATAAATGTGATAGAATAAATTATTTATGAGTTAGCAAGGCAAAGGTAATTATAAGTGGATTAAATCGACGTTAGAATAAGGAATCTGCCTTGGAAGCGAAAAACGACTGAGTTTTAGAGTGAAATTAGCACTTTCTCGGTTAAATCACCTAAGCCTAAAGTCGGCTTCTTTTAGTATTTGAAAATTGACAACTATAAAAAATATCTACAAATAGTTAAATGTATTACGAAATAATAGGGTAATCGGAATCATTGTTGTAAAATATATTTTCATTTTATCGAGAATATATTTTTTAAAATACAGCATATTAGAATTGAATATTTATAATTATAAATGAAATAATTGATAAGCTCTTTCAAAAAGATATTTAAATCCATCTAGCTTAAACACTATTGAAATTGAAATCACCCAATTCATTATAGATGTCTAGTAGTATTGAAATAGTCTTTGCATAAAACTAAATGCTCCGTTAAGTGCATAGGTTTAGGTTGAAATATCAATTCAGATATTGTTTATAATAGTGGACGTCTTGATAAAAAGATAACTATTCCTATCTACAGAATTAAAATAAAAGAATAAAGTATATAAACAAATGGCAGATAAACTCGCAAATATCCAATGTGGATAGGAGAAAAACATAACACAGGTTAGTCCAGTAATAATGAAACCCAGATAACTTCCGTGTTAACCTGATAAGCTACTGTTGCTATTACAGCAATGATGAGTATAAAAATAGATAAAAGAGTAAGCTTATTGTTGTCGACAAAATTTGCCATATATAGTAAATAGACATAAACTTATTAATCCTGCAAAAAGGCCAATAATATTTTGCAATATATTACTGTAGCAGAGGGTTGTCTATGATGTATATGTCATAATAGGATTGGCTAGATAAGAAAATGCCACCTAAAATCACCCCACGTAATAACCATATACTACAATCTGAATAACCTTGCAGTAATAAATACAATGGAATAACAAGAAAAAAGTGCTACTGAGTACCAAGGTAATTAATTTGAATCTCTCCCCATCCATTTGCGAGTGCCAAATAATGAACATCGCAAAATAGGTAGCGTATATTCATAATAATATATTTTGTTGTTTGAGCAAAGGTTTTCGTGATTTTTAAAGGTAAATAATCTAGTGATGTCAAGTTAGATGAATTAGTTAGTAATCCAATTTCTAACGCTTATGCCGGCAATTGAGAATAAGAATGTCAATAAATAAACGATGAGTTCAATTATATCTGAGTAGATTGCAAAAAGTTGGTTAAACAATTAATCATCTTTTTTATTTGGTCCTTCGTATATATATAATTTTAACTTATTCAATAATTGTAAGTATGTTAATATTGATATTGTATTTACTTTGTTGGTGAATACTGCTTTATTTAAGTGGGTTTAAGCTAAGTTAAAAGTTAGTATTGTAGTTTTAGTTGACTATAAAGCTTAAGAGTAATTCTAATTAACACGTAATAACTACGTGTAGCTTGATATTGTCAGTAATACATGGTGCAAGGAGTAAGATTTATGAAGTTGTTAGTTACAGGAGGCGCTGGGTTTATAGGCTCTGCTGTTATTCGACAGTATGTTAATGATACAAAACATGAAGTAATTAACCTGGATGCTTTAACTTATGCAGGTAATCTAGAATCTCTTGCCAGTGTGGCAGGTAATAATCGGTATTTTTTTGAGCACGCAGATATTTGTAATATTTCTGAGCTTGAAAGGATTTTTCAGCTGCACCAACCTGATTCCATTATGCATTTAGCTGCAGAATCCCATGTTGATAGATCCATTGATGGTCCTTCTACTTTCATCCAAACAAATATTGTAGGTACTTATAACTTACTTGAGGTTTCCAGAAATTATTTGAATCAGTTAGAACCAGAGAAGAAGGCAAAGTTTAGATTTCATCATGTGTCGACAGATGAAGTGTATGGAGATCTTGATAATACTGATCTCTTCACAGAAGAAACACGCTATGATCCAAGTTCTCCTTATTCTGCGAGTAAAGCCTCATCTGATCACCTGGTACGATCATGGCATAGGACCTATGGATTACCAATTGTAATAACTAATTGCTCAAATAATTATGGTGGGTATCAATTTCCAGAAAAATTAATTCCGCTTGTCACTTTAAATGCACTTGAAGGTAAACCTTTGCCGATCTATGGAACGGGATTACAGGTTCGTGATTGGCTTCATGTTGATGACCACGCGAGAGCATTAAGGCTTGTGCTTGAAAAAGGTATAATTGGGCAAACATATAATATTGGTGGACATAATGAAAAGACCAACTTGGAAGTTGTAAAACTAATTTGTTCTCTTCTTGATAAATTAGTACCTGATTCGCCTTATATTCCGCATGATTCTCTTATTACCTATGTAGCTGACAGACCTGGCCATGATAAACGATATGCTATTGATGCTAGTAAGATTGAAAAAGATTTAGCTTGGACACCTGATGAAACTTTTGAAACAGGTATTAAAATAACAATTAAATGGTATCTTGAAAACACTAAATGGTGTCAACACGTTCAAGATGGTAGTTACCAACGTGAACGGTTAGGGTCTGGGAGTAATAAATAATGAAAGGTATTATTCTAGCGGGTGGTTCAGGAACGCGTTTATACCCAATTACCAAGGGAGTAAGTAAGCAGTTAATCCCGGTCTATGATAAACCGATGATTTATTATCCGCTTTCTGTTCTTATGTTGGCTGGCATAACTGAAATTTTGATTATTTCAACGCCACATGACCTTCCTCAATTTAAAAATTTATTGGGTGATGGTTCAGATGTTGGTATTAAACTTGGCTATGCTGAACAACCATCTCCAGATGGGTTAGCTCAGGCTTTTATCATTGGTGAAACATTTATTGGCAATGATGATGTTTGTCTTGTGCTAGGTGATAATATTTTCCATGGGCATGGCTTGGTTGAGTTGTTAGAGAAATCAATTTCAAATGTACTTAATTCACGAAAAGCAACAGTATTTGGCTACTATGTCAAAGATCCTGAGCGTTATGGGGTAGTAGAATTTGATCAAGAGGGTAATGTCTTAAGTTTAGTTGAAAAACCTGAAAAGCCAAAAAGTAAACATGCTGTTGTAGGTTTGTATTTTTACCCAAATAATGTTGTTGAAATAGCAAAATCCATTAAACCTTCGAATAGAGGAGAACTGGAAATAACTACGGTAAACCAGACATATCTGGAACAGGGTGAATTGATGGTGGAGTTGATGGGAAGAGGGTTTGCATGGCTTGACACCGGAACTCATGAGAGTTTAATGGAAGCGTCAAATTTTATCCAAACTATTGAAAATAGGCAAGGTTTAAAGGTAGCCTGTATTGAAGAAATTGCCTTTGATAAAGGTTATATATCTAAAAAAGATTTAATGAAATTAGCTGAACCATTAAAAAAAAGTCAGTATGGGAAATATCTAACTCGAATTGCTAAAGAGGTTTGATTTTTGAGATTTGCAAAGCAAGAGACTCCCCGACTTTACTTTGTTAGAGTAGGATATACATGGAGAAAATCGTGTTTGACATCATTATAAATTATGCTGAGTATACATCTGTAGATAAAGCTGTATCTGAGACAGTTATGTCAAATCAGGTTAACCATCTTGTTGTAAAGCAATTAAGTGGAATTTGCAAAACAAAAAATATTCATTTGGTACAATTCGTGCGGATTATATTTTTAATGACGAGAATTACAAGCCTTACCTGGAAATGGATAGTATTAATACTCAAAATTATTATAGCAAAAACAAAACTAATATCTGATGAAGTCTTAAATGAGATTAATCACAAAGCTATCATTATTCGTACCAGTTGTGTTTGCTCTGAGTTTGGTAATAACTTTGTTAAAAGTATGCTTCGACACTGCAATAAGAATGACTCACTAAATGTGGTTTATGTCTAGGTAAGCTCATCTACCTATGTAGGAGATTTAACTTAAGCCGTTCTCTCAATTATCAAACACTTTGTGTTTGATAATTGGACTGTGAAATCGAATGTGTATCATAATTAAAATATAGGTGTAGTGAGTTGGTGCGATTTTTAAAATGCAACCTTCGGACTTAGTTGCATTAATGCAAGATAAATCTATTTTAAAGCTTATCTCATGCCTGCGCTGAGTACATATTATATTTGTTTAATATAGCTAAAATTAAAAAATTCCGGATTGGATATTTCTTTGAAGAAAGAATTCCTAATATTTAGCCTGATAGAGCTCTAAAATATCCACTTAAATGTAACCGTAAATAAATTGATGGATAGCCATTTTAAATTTATTTTAATGTAAAATAAATTTTCGTGAATTCAAGTTGTAAGTGCAACTCATGACTCGGAATAAAGGGTAAGCTTATTTAGGCTGTGATTTTTGTAAGGCTTTTCGTTGTATTTTATAATTCATTTAGATGTTGTTTGCATTGTCGCAAGTGTGATGATAAAAATATAGCCATTCCTATTAAAAGTATCGAAGTATAATTATTCATAAGTACAACTGAATGATCGGTAAGTGAAAAGGCCGACAGAGTAATAATGTGGATTAAGCCTAGTACTGCAGTTGTTTTGCATATTTTATAGTCTTTAATGAAAATAAAGGTAGGGTAATAAATAAGTAGTAACAGTGTTAGTAAACCAAATAATCCTTTGGCAGTTGCAACTTCCAAGAATGTATTATGAGGATTTGAATACTGGCCAATAGCTGCGCTTGCTTCACCATCTTTAATATAGCGTTTTGTACTTGTATTGTAGTTGCCAGGACCAATACCGAATATAGGATTGTCATGGACGATTAATAATCCAGTTCGTATCATTTCCAAACGGACACCTGTTGAGGTATGCGAACTATCGTCTATCGTGTGATTTTTTGCCTGAAAATATTGTTGTGCTTCAATTATAGCTGTATCTATACCATCTTTAACTATGCCTGAATTTTGATAAAACAAAAAGGCAATAAGACTGATTGCTGCTAAGCTTGCAAACATCCATCGTGGTTTTGAAAAAAACATAACACAGGCTAGCCCTGTGATAATAAAACCGACGTAAGCTCCACGCGAACCAGACATGCCTGCTGTTGTTAATGCCAGACTAACAGATAGTAAGGTCAATATAAGAATTGGCTTGTTGAGCACTTTGAAATTTTTCCATATAAAATAAAGTGACCAAAAACTTATTATAACTGCAAAAGGTCCAATAATATTTTTGCTATACACTCCAAGTGCTAGTGAAGTGCCTGTAATATGAATATCGTAATACGCCTGCCCGAAAAGAAAAAAGCCTCCTACAATTGCACCACGTAACAACCAAATACTGCAATCTGAATACCGCCTTACAAGTATATATAGTGGGATAACAAATAAGAAACGTAGCTCTGTGCCCAAGTAGCGAGTCTGGATTTCCCCCCACCCATTCGCTACCGATGAGATAATAAACATTGAAAAATATGCGACACATATCCATAAAAAATATTTTTCTTCTTTTAGTAAAGGTTCACGCGGTTTTCTTAATGTGAATAAGGCAATAAGCACCAGTAAATTGAATATGTTGGTAATCCAGTGTCTAACACTCATACCTGCAATTGGAAATAGAAAGATTAATAGATAAACTATTCGTTCTGTTATATCAGGATAGGCTGCAAAAGGCTTGTTTATCCAATTAATTATTTTGTCCATTTAGACCTTCTGAAGTATATCAATGTGTAAAATTTTTTCAGATTATACGTTTTAGTTAGCATAATATGATATATGCTGTAATATTGTAGCAATAATAGTGGTATCTTTCATTATTATTGTTGTTACACAGACTTGATTGAATGACTACCTGAAATGAAGTAACTACGTAAAACTATGATTAAACATCACGGCACTGTTAATGGAGTAACAGGCTCATGTCATGAATTGATGTGTGATGATGGTCGTTCAGTTTTAATTGATTGCGGCCTTTTTCAAGGTGCAGAAACATCGGGTAAGGGGGCAAATTTTGAGCAATTGAAAATTGAATTTCCGGTTGATCATATACAAGCTTTAATTGTTACCCATGTGCATATTGACCATGTCGGCCGCATTCCATATCTTCTGGCGGCAGGCTTTTGGGGTCCAATTTATTGTAGCGAACCTTCTGCATTGTTATAGCCTCTGGTTTTAGAAGATGCTCTTAAAATTGGCTTTACGCGTAATAAGCAATTAATCGATAAGTTTTTAATACAAATTCAAAAGCAGCTTCAACCATTACCCTACAGGAAATGGTGTTCGATTTTTGATGATGTAACTGTCACAAATAAAACCGGTACAAGCCTTAAAGTAAAACTCTCTCCTGCTGGCCATATTCTTGGCTGGGCGTATGTTGAATTCTCTCTCCAACAAAAAACATCAAACAACGTATTCTTTTTTCAGGTGACTTGGGCGCAGCCTATATACCATTATTGCCATCACCTAAACCGCCATATCATACTGATGTTTTAGTCATCGAAAGTACCTATGGCGATCGCAATCACGAAGGTCGGCATGATCGACGCAAACGGCTTAAGCAGGTTATTGAGTCTTCGTTACAAAATAAAGGTACGGTATTAATCCCGGCATTTAGCATCGGGCGTACACAAGAACTGCTGTATGAGATAGAGCAGATTATTCATGAGTTCAGGGATGCAAAGTTAACTAAAAATCTTAACTGGGATGATATTGAAGTTATCATCGATTCACCGATGGCAGCAAAATTTACCGGTTTTTATCGTAAGTTGAGCGCGTATTGGGATAAAGAGGCTAAGGCAAAAGTTAAATCAGATCGACATCCTTTATCCTTTGAACAAATTGTTACTATTGATGATCATCAAACACATCTGCAAACAGTTGAGTACCTCGCGAAATCAACACGGCCGGCAATAGTCATCGCCGCGAGTGGAATGTGTACCGGGGGCAGGGTAGTTAACTACCTCAAAGCACTTATAACCGATAAACATACTGATATTTTATTTGTTGGCTATCAGGCCAAGGGTACTGCCGGGCGAGATATTCAAAAATATGCACAATCTAATGGTTATGTTGAGTTAGAAGGTAAACCTTATACCATCGAAGCACAGGTACACACGCTGTCAGGCTATTCTGCCCATGCGGATCAGCATGATTTGATTAATTTTGTAAAAAGAATGCGTATTAAACCTAATGACATCCGAATTGTACATGGTGATGAAGAAGCTAAACTGGAATTAAAAGATAAGTTTGAACGGCTGTTTCCTGATATCAAGGTATCCATTCCAAAATGAATATATTGTCAGATTATAATAATATAGCTTGATAATACGATTGTACTTTGTTTGCGCTGAAGTCTTTATGTAAAGAGATAAGCTGTATTTTTCTTATATTGAGTACTGGGTGAATAAATTGGCACTAAGTGAATATTTCAGCTTTGACAAATTCCCTCGAACCGATACAATGCTCTTTTGTTAAATAACAGTCGCTTAGCTCAGTTGGTTAGAGCACTACCTCGACATGGTAGGGGTCGTCGGTTCGAATCCGACAGCGACTACCAAATTTTTACGTTTACCCCCGATTGAAGTTGAAAGTATCAATTTCTAGTAAACGCCATAACCTCGGCCACTCGTAGCGGCCGTTGAAATAACCATGCGTTCTTTTGTGTAGAACGCCACTGATGCATATTAGGGGATACCCATGCCAATAGTTACCTTACCCGACGGTTCGCGTCGAGAATATTCTAATGCTTTATCTGTAATGGAAGTCGCTGCTGATATCGGTGCAGGACTGGCCAAGGCTGCACTTGCCGGCAAGATTGATGATATTCTTGTTGATACCAGCTTTGTCATCGATAAAGATACCGACCTTGCGATAATTACCGACCGCGATGACGAAGGTCTGGAAGTTATTCGCCATTCAACGGCTCATCTATTAGCGCAAGCCGTTAAAAGCTTATTCCCTGAAGCACAAGTGACTATCGGCCCGGTCATTGATGACGGTTTTTACTACGATTTCGCCTATAAAGACGGCTTTACCGAGTCGGATTTAGAAAAAATCCAGAAGAAAATGGAAGAGCTGGTTAAACAAAACGACACCGTTGAGCGCAGTGTGCAAACGCGTGATGAAGCCGTGCAGTTTTTCAAAGACATGGGTGAAGAATATAAAGCTGAAATTATTGCCTCCATTCCAGCGGATCAAGAATTGTCTTTATACCGTCAGGGTAACTTTATCGACCTATGCCGTGGCCCACATGTGCCGTCAACCGGCAAATTAAAAGCCTTTAAATTAATGAAAATGGCCGGGGCCTATTGGCGCGGTGACTCCAATAATGAAATGCTCACGCGCATCTACGGTACCGCCTGGGCCAATAAGAAAGATTTAAAGGCCTACCTGCATCGGCTGGAAGAAGCCGAAAAACGTGACCACCGTAAGTTAGGTAAAAAGCTTAATTTATTCCATTCCCAGGAAGAAGCCCCTGGCATGGTCTTTTGGCACGAAAAAGGCTGGTTTATTTATCAGGAAGTTGAAAAATACATCCGTAAAGAACTCCGTATGCACAACTACCAGGAAGTTAAAACACCGCAAGTCGTCGATCGCTCTTTATGGGAAAAATCCGGCCACTGGGACAAGTTTGGCGACATGATGTTTACTACCCATTCAGAAAATCGTGACTACGCGGTCAAGCCAATGAACTGCCCGTGTCATATTCAAATTTTTAACCAGGGCTTAAAAAGTTACCGCGACTTACCCTTACGCATGGCCGAGTTTGGCTCCTGCCACCGAAACGAGCCATCGGGTACCTTGCATGGCCTGATGCGGGTGAGAAACTTCACTCAGGACGATGCACACATTTTCTGTACCGAAGAGCAAATTCAGGATGAGGTCATCCAGTTTATTGACCTCTTATATAAGGTATACGCCGATTTTGGTTTTAACGAGGTAATCGTTAAGCTTTCCACTCGCCCTGAGCAACGCGTGGGTAGCGATGAAGTCTGGGATAAAGCCGAAAAAGCACTGGAAATTGCCTTAAATTCCAAAGCCTTAGACTGGGAACTTCAACCCGGAGAAGGTGCTTTCTATGGCCCAAAAATCGAATTTTCCCTCAAAGATTGTATCGGTCGAGTATGGCAATGTGGCACCATTCAGGTAGATTTCTCTATGCCAGGTCGACTGGAGGCTGAATTCGTTGGAGAAGATGGCTCTAAACACACCCCCGTAATGTTACATCGCGCCATTCTAGGTTCATTGGAACGTTTCATTGGTATTCTCATTGAAGAACACGCTGGTGATTTCCCTCTATGGCTAGCACCAATACATGCAGTTGTAATGGGTATTACTGACCGTCAGCACGATTACATTGTTAAAGTGGCTAATCAACTCAAACAACGCGGCCTACGGGTTAATACAGACCTGCGCAACGAAAAAGTCGGTTTCAAAATCCGTGAACATACTTTACAGAAAGTGCCTTACCAGTTAGTTGTAGGGGATAAAGAAATGCAAAATGGAACAGTAGCAGTGCGAACTCGAGCCGGTGAAGATTTAGGTGAGATGACGATTGATGCTTTAGCGCAAAAGTTAGTTGAAGAAATTGATTCGCATGGGCGAAATTTTTAGAAATAGACACCGATATATAAATCTTAATGGTGGTCGGGACTAAATTTGTAATATATCAATGGAATCTATAAGATATTTGAAACTATAAAAATTAATTAGTATAGGTTAACAAAAGTATGAATGTTACGTTTTTTGGAATAGGTTACGTTGGATTAGTCCAGGCCGCTGTACTTGCTGACAGTGGACATGATGTTGTCTGTGTCGACATTGATGAAGCAAAAATTGATAATTTAAAAAAAGGCATTATCCCAATCTATGAACCGGGTCTCACCCCACTTGTAGAACAAAATTATAAAGAGGGTCGGCTTCATTTTACGACCTCGGTAGAAGAGGGCATCAAACATGGTGAGTTTCAGTTTATTGCCGTAGGTACGCCACCAGATGAAGACGGTTCTGCGGATCTTAAATATGTACTGGCTGTAGCAACCAGTATCGCTACGCACATGACGTCACCTAAAATCATCATCGATAAAAGTACTGTTCCGGTTGGTACTGCTGACAAGGTCAGTGCTCGAGTAAGAGAACTATTGAAACAGCGAGGCGAAGATATAGACTTCCATGTTGTATCGAACCCGGAATTTTTGAAAGAAGGCTCGGCGGTAGGTGATTGTACCAAACCCGATCGTATTATTATCGGCACGGATAGCGATGAGGTTTCCCGCAAGATGCACGAACTTTATGCACCATTTAATCGTAATCATGAACGCATGATAGTTATGGATATCAAAAGTGCCGAATTAACCAAGTATGTCGCTAATTGCATGTTAGCTACCAAAATCAGTTTTATGAATGAAATGTCAAATATTGCCGAGCGAGTGGGAGCTGACATCGAAGCAGTAAGAAATGGCATTGGTTCGGACAGTCGTATAGGCTACAGTTTTATCTATCCTGGTTGTGGTTACGGTGGTTCATGTTTCCCTAAAGACGTTCAAGCTTTAATTCGTACAACTGAATCTATTGGCTTTGATTCTCAAATTCTTAAAGCCGTTGAATCTGTCAACTATTATCAAAAAGAAAAACTCTTTACTAAAATTAACGAGCACTATAAGGGTGAGCTCAAAGGTAAAACATTTGCAATATGGGGATTAAGCTTTAAACCTAAAACAGATGATATGCGCGAAGCGCCAAGCAGAGTGCTTATGGAGTCTCTTTGGCAAGCGGGTGCCAGGGTGCAAGCCTTTGATCCTGAAGCCATGGAAGAATGTCAACGCATCTATGGTCAACGCGATGACCTGAAGTTAATGGGCACAAAAGAAGAGGCCTTAAATGGTGCAGACGCAATGGTTTTAGTTACGGAGTGGCAACAGTTTAAGTCACCTGACTTTGAAAAACTCACTAAGCTATTAAAATCGCCAGTGATATTTGACGGGCGAAATCAATATAGCCTGGACTACATGTCTGAATATGGCATTACCTATCATAGTATTGGACGAACTACGCAGTAACTTTATTAATATCAACGTTACTGATATTCATGATACAATTTCGTTTATAGCGTTAGTAATTATATCAAGAGTATTTTTATCCACACCTTCATGTGTTGGTAGTGTGAGTAATTGTTTAGCAAAAAGGTTTGCGTTTGGATAGTCATTGTTTGGGGGTTTTATTAGATCCCCGATACCATCAATTAGATGTAGTGGCTTTTGATACATAAGCGAAGCGCCGTAAGATTTAAGTTTTTTATAAATTGCATCTCGTTTTATGGTATCTCTAATAAGGACAGGATAACGTAACAAAGGTTGAGTCATATCGTGTTCCAAAACCTTTGGTATATCGAGCAACAGATTATCATCGTAATCTTTAAATATATGTCTATATTTAGCTTGGCAATTTTTGCGAGTTTGGTATGCCTCTATGTTAGAGCTTAACAATGATTTAGTCGTACTGTGCATACCCTTAATGTTAATTAAAGGTTTATAAATCGTTTGGCCAATTTTTAATCCTGGAATGCGAGTGAGTAAGCCGTAAGCAAAGGGTTGTATGGTTAAGTTATACAAAATGACCCTTAATTTATATTTTATCTTATCGATTAATGTATCTTCAACTGCAGTTGGCTCTGGCAATAATTTTAGGAGTTTGGAGTTACTAGTTAATACAGCGCCACCACCCAATAAGTTTACGGGTTTACCGCGCCCAAAGCTGAGAACAATCAAGTCACCATGCCAATACGAATCATCTTCTTCTGTCTTGTTAACAGGGAATCCCTGAGCACTATCCTCTATTAAAAGAATATTATTTTTCTTCGTTATTTCTAAAATATCTTTAAATTGTTCATCAATACCAAAAAATCTAACAGCGATAATGGCTATAGTTTTATCTGTTATTGCATCACTTAATTTGTCTAAGGACATTTGTGGAGAATGAGGAGATAGGTCAATTAATACAGGTATTGCATTAGCATAAACTACAGCACTGATTAGATCTGGGCAAGCGTAAGCAGGAACAAGTACTTCAGGCTTATCAATAGCAGGTTTGAGCTTTTGGGCTGATATAATTGATGCAGCAAGAGCTGTCGTCCCTGAGCTATAATAATAAAAGTAAAAATGAGAATAGCTTGAATCATTACCAATTTTATTACTAGTGAGTATCGAGTTACCTACAGGTCTTAAAATTTTAATATTATTTACCTTGCCAGATTAATTTTTTTTTAAAAATAATTCGAGAATTCAATATGATTTGAGAAATAAATTTATATCCACCCTGATATCCGGGCAAGAAATGAAACTTTATCATTCGCAATATCTTCATGAAGACCAATACGCTGTAGTTTATAGTGATCTGATTGAGATGAATTCCAACCATTTTTGGTTGTAACAGCACAATCGTATTGGGTCTTAATAAAAGCAAGTGCATCATCTGAATAGTCTCCATTTGGGAAACAGAAAGTATTTACAGGTAACTTTGTATGTTTTTCGATTTGTATTTTACTTTGCTTAATTTCATTTTCAATAACTTTCTTAGGTGTATGGCTATTAAGTCTTATATGGTTACAAGTGTGACTACCAATTTCAATTAGACCAGATTCTGTCATTTCCGTCACTTGCTCCCAATTGAGAAGGGAAGGATCTTTAGGTATATTTTGAAGGCTAAGATTCATTTCAATATTATCTAACCGCTTATGTATTTCCTGATCAGTATATTGTTTTGAATGAGCAATGATTTGGGACAATTGTTCACGAGAAGGTGGAATATTTGAAAACTCGTAGTCAGATTGGGCCTTTACTATAAAATCCAGTAATGAATTATTCCATTGTTGTGGTTGATGAATAGCTATGTCTACGATTGTACGAGTTAATCTTTCTGGCCAGAACATTGCATCGCTTCCGATCATATCCGACACGAGAAAAATGGAGGCTGGGATATTCATTTCTCTTAGAATAGGGTAAGCAAATTGATAATTATCAACCCAACCATCATCAAATGTAATGGCACAGGCTTTATCGGGTAGGGGTAATCCTTTTTGTTTTTTTTCTATCCACTCAGAAAGCTTAACAAACTCAAAATATTCTGAAATGACCTCGAGATTCATCTTTAAAGTATCCGGCGTTACTATCATTCCTGGCTCTTCAAAAAGAACGCGTTCATCATTAAGCGGTAAAATTCGGTGATACATCAATATTAGTAATTTTGGTTGACTATGTGTGCGGGAATGGGGGCCAAATTTAGCTGCAAAGATTTGAATGCTACGCTTGATAAGTCGTTTAATTACATTGTTATGAGACATATTAATTTTGGTCTGTTAGCTGATTTAGTTATTAGTAAAGCTTTGTTATATAATATATTAAAGATTAATACATTATATTAAAATTATAACAAATTAAGGAGTTTATTGTGAAAACCGTACTTCATATTATTGACACCACTGGGCCAGGTGGTGCAGAAACGGTTTTTATTGATCTAGTAAGCCATATTTCAAAGGATAAGTATCGTTCTATTGTCACAATTCGTGGTAAGGGCTGGGTATATGAGGAATTGCTTCGGCGTGGTATAGAGCCCGTTCTCCTTGATGCTAAAGGTTCTTTTAATTGGCGATTTTTACTTAAACTATGCCAGCTTATAAAAAAAGAAAAGGTTGACTTAATTCAATCTCATCTTTTAGGTTCAAGTGTTTATTCTTCATTAGCTAGTTTAATAACACGTATACCTGTTGTTGCCACCTTTCATGGTCTTGTTGATATAGGTGAAAATGAGCGATTGCAAGGGTTAAAAATTGGAGCCATTAATCTTGGAGTGAATTCTGTTGTGGCGGTATCAAAAATGCTGCAGGACGATATTTTAAGACGGACATCACTGAAAAAAAATAAAACTAAAATTATATATAATGGGATTAGTACTAAAGGGTTTCAGAAACCTCATAGTAACTTTCTTCGGGAAAAGTATGGATGGTCTGAAAATGATTTTATTATTGGCTGTTTAGGTAATATTCGGCCAGCGAAGGGATACGACATTTTACTGAATGCTGCTGCTCTGTTAAAAAATAATACTGATAAATCATATCGCTTTGTTATTGCAGGTCAGCCTGATAGAGAAGGTAAGTTATATGAAAGTCTTCTTAAACAAAGAGGGGAGTTAGGTCTTGATGAACGTGTCCAATTTTTAGGTTTTTTGGACGATCAGGCTGAATTTTTAGCAAATCTTGACTTATTTCTTTCTTCATCTATATCTGAAGGACTCCCTTTATCTGCAATTCAAGCAATGGCAGCAAATTTACCCTTGTTAGCTACGCGTTGTGGTGGATATGAGGAACTTGTCACTCATCAACAGGATGGCTGGTTAGTCGAAGTTGCTAATCCTAAAGCGATAACCGAAGCTATTGAAATACTTGCTCAGGATTTGGATTTGAGGCTTGGCCTAGCAATGCGAGCAAAACAACATGTCACTAAAACATTCGATATAAATGTAATGATAAAGGCCTATGAAAGTACATATGATGATGTTCTAACTTCTTGAGTTATGTAATAAATCCCGTATATATTTTTTTAATTCCCAGTAAAATGGTTTTAAATCTCCCCAGCGATTTACTTCATGTTTAGTACGAAAGGGAGATGAAGTTAAAAAATCCAGGATTGCAGTTAATTTTTGTTTAATAGTATTATCTTTTTGCCTGAGTGATATATATAGGCTATCTATATCACCAAGAATCCATCGAAGGCGGTTTCCTTTTGTATAGTTTTGAATAGACTCCACAGACTCTCCCTGGACCATTTTGTACAACAACCATGGGAAATCAACCCCAGAATCAATAGAAAGCTGCAAAGAGCCCCAAAAGCGTGTATTAACCTCCATTAAGTAAGGTGTGCCATCATCTGCAACTTTGAACTCGACCATGGCTATACCATGCCATTTTGTTGAGTCTAATAAGGTTTTGGCATGAGCTAATAGGATTGGGTTAACCTCAACACTTTCAGATAGCACACTAACACCACCCCAGGGTGGCTTTTCCCGTAAACGTTTGTGACTGAAAAAAGCAATAGGCTTCCCTCTGTCATACAAAGCAAATACCCCTTGCCCAGTCCCCTCTACCCTTTCTTGTATCATGAAGGTATGGGATTGAAACGCTGGGTCAGATTTTATTATAGTTTGAGCCTGTTCAGGATTATCTGCAAATCTCACTGTTGTATGTAGCCATTTTCCATCCTGTTTTATCCAGGATTTACTTGGTTTGAGTACTAAAGGATAGGGTAAATCTGAAAGTGACAGGTTTAAGTTATCCGGCGTATCTATAAACCAGGTTTTAGGGAAAGGTATGCTGAGCTGTTTAGCCAATTGCATGAGAGTAGACTTATCAGATAATTTATTGATAATTTTTTGGCTAGGGCAAGGTATAATAATGCCAGAAAAGCTTTGTTGATATTGTAGTAGCAAAGTAGTTGTTAGCTCGGTCATTGGTAGAATAATGCTAATATTGTGAGTTTTCGCTATTCTACTTATGGTCGTGATAAACTGTTCAGGAGTGTTAGATGGACTTGGGTATTGGTAATAATGGCTAGAAAAGCGAGAATTTCCAGAAAGTGCTGTTATTGATTCATCTGCTGTAATAACAGTTATGTTATGTTTGCCCAATGAACGGGTTGTAGCTAGGGCGCTACGTTGGTTTGCATCTAAGACAAGTACTCGTTTCATAATAACTATATCACTATACCTAAACTACATTTTACATAATGTAATTTTATTATATCGGTATAGCGTACTTTACTACAGATAAATATTTTATGATTGACGATAATGATAAGAAAACGTTTAGTTAAATTTTTAAATGACAGGCTTTCGTATAGATATGGGTCACCTCGCGGATTTATTAAAATAATTTCCCATCAATTTCTAAATTATATAGGATTGTACAAAAACTATAAGAAAATTGAATGGAATAAGGTAGAAAGATTGGTCTTTGTCTGTAAGGGTAATATATGCAGGAGCGCATTTGCGGAAGCCGTAGCTCGCTCTCAGAATTTAGAAACGGCTTCATGTGGAATTGAAACCGATGATGGGAAACCTGCAAACGAAATGGCGATTCTTGTTGGAGCCAATAAAGGTTATAAGCTAGACAATCATAAAACTACAAAACTAAGTTCTTTTGTAATAAAGAAAGGCGATCTTTTAATTGCAATGGAGCCATATCAGGCTAGATATCTTAAAGCTTCAGTTATAGATACGAATACGTATACCTTAATGGGGTTATGGGGAAAGCCAGCGACACCTTATATCAATGACCCTTACAGTACGAGCTTGTTGTATTTTACTAATTGCTTTGACTATATTGAAGAAACAGTAATTGCAATCAAACAAAAGATTAACCTTAATCGTTAGTATTGATGATGCACTAAATATTGATTATGAAAACTACCGCTAATAATATAATACATGATTTGAAATTCCGTTCATTTGTAACAGGGTTTAAAGCTGAATCTGCAGCGTTGTGGTTTCTTTGTATTTATATTTTTTTTGAGTATATTCGTCCTCAAGGTATGTATCGTGTACTTGACTTTTTACCGTGGGGGCAACTTTCAATATTATTTTGCTTGGCCAGCGTCTTTGCAACAAATAGTAAAGCAATTGGCTTTGGGGCAATGGATAAGATGTTTATTCTCTTATCTCTAATTGTCTTCATGTCTATGGTTTTCGCATGGAACAGTAATGTATCTTTTAAGTATTGGAGTACCATCGCGAGTTGGCTCATTATGTACTATTGTGTGGTCTCAATTCTAACAACACCCAATAAAATATTATTATTCACCATATTCTTTCTAATTATAAATTTCAAACTATCCTCACATGGAGCAAGAGTCTTTGCGATGCGTGGGTTTAGTTTCTCGTCATATGGTTTGTCGGGTTCTCCTGGTTGGTTTCATAACTCTGGTGAATTCGGATTGCAGATGGTAGTCGCGTTTTCAATAAGCTTAAGCCTTTTACTCAGACTCAAAGAATATGTGAGTGAAATTAAGCGGTGGAGGGTATTAATCGTTCTATTTCCAGTTACTGCTGCTCTTTCTGTTATCGGATCATCCACTAGAGGAGGTCAAATAGCTTTTTTAGTCGTCGCTTTGGGTCTTTTAGTAAAACGTGAACATCTGTTTAGAACAGTTCTGTATCTTTCCGTTGTATTGTCTATTGTATTTTTCTTTCTTCCTGATGCTCAGATGGAAAGGTTTGAAACGATGGGAGAAGACAGAACTTCACAGCTCCGGCTCATGCATTGGAAAAATGCATTGGACGTTATAGACAAGAATCCAATGGGTATTGGCTATAAAAACTGGATTCCCTATTATGATACAATATATAGGCCTGAAGTAGTTCAGGAAATTCATAATACCGTACTGCAGGCATTTGTTGAGTTAGGTTACATGGGTGGAGGGTTATTTCTCTTAATGCTTTTAGTATCATTTATTATGAATTCTAGAACAAAAAGTGAGATGGAAAAAATTGGTGGCGTTGATGGAAAATCAATCGCAGCCATAGCCTCAGGTGTAAGTTTTGGTTTGCTAGGTACCTTTATAGCTTCTTTGTTCATGTCTGTATTATATTATCCAATGTTTTGGTTAGGTTTTGCTATGACATCTGCATTACGGCATATTTCAAAAAATAAATTAAAGGAATTTAAAAAGAATCTATAATAAGTCAGAAATACAAGCCATTTCGTGTTGAGTCATTATTTAAACTAATCTAATTTGTATCTAAAAAAATTAAGTCGAAAATAGGAAAAGCTTTGGAATATACAGGCAATCATAATCATAAACAGAAAAGCATCGTAGAATGTCCAGATAATTTTGCTTTAATCATTGGTGCAATGAAATCAGGCACAACCAGTTTGTTTGATATATTAAGTCAACATCCACAAATTTGTCCCTCAAAAACAAAGGAACCTGACTATTTCATTAAAGATCGAGATGATAATGACCGTGAAAACTATTTATCGTTATGGGACTGGAAAGGTGATTCGCACGTGGTTGCCTTAGAATCGTCCGTAGCTTATACCAAGTCACCTTTTATTACTGGTGTGCCGGAACGTATAAAAAAATCTGGCCTTGGTCGCTTTAAATTTATATATATGTTACGAGAACCACTTTCTCGTATTGAGTCACAAGCACGACATGCTCTTTTTGCAGGCTGGGGACAATCACTAGATACCGAGATTTCAAATGATCTTATCGATTTTTCTCGCTATGCAATGCAAGTAGATGATTATTTAAAATATTTCCCCAAGCATGAGTTAATTCTTATTACTCTAGAAGAGTTTAAGTCTAATCCTCATGAGATTCTAAAACGAATATGTGTATTTTTAGAGGTGGATAAAGAGTTCAGGTTTTCTAATGTAGCGGAGCCAAGAAATTCCGGAGAATTTTTTAATGCATCACCAGTAGTGGCACAGGTGACGCAAAGGGGTGTTGGAAAGTTTATAGCGCAGAAAATACTGTCAACTAAAGTTAAAGCATGGATAAGAACGATCATTATAAAGTTGAGCAAAGCCAAAAAGAAAAGCTCAAAACTTGGTCGCTGGAAACTTAATTCTAATGAAGAAGAACTTATTTTTCGTAAATTAGCTGATGACTTAAAACGATTAGAGTCTGAGTTTGGAGTTGATGTGCGACGTTTTTGGAATGTTCCTTCCAAGTATCTAGATAGAGACTAATGGTTATGAGCAGTAATCTTGTATATCCATCTTGTACTGAATTTGCGTTCACTATTTTAGATGATACTGACGATACGACCATTGTAAATGGTAGGCCAGTATATGATTTTCTTCAAGAGTTAGGAATGCTTACTACTAAGACTGTTTGGGCTTTTGATACACCGAAAGAGAATCGCGGTCCTTATTTTGCCGGAGAAACACTTTCATCACCTGAATATCTTCAATGGGTGCATGAGCTTTCGACTTGTGGTTTTGAAATTGCCTTTCATAATGCGACGATGGGTTCTTCAGTTCGCGAGGATACGATTAAAGCATTAGATTTTATTGAAAAAGAATTTGAAAGTCCTGTGCGTTTACATTGCAATCACGGTCAAAATAAAGAAAATCTTTTTTGGGGAATTGACCGATATAGTGCATACCCCTTGAACAAATTATTTCATCTTCTTTCGCTGTTTCGATCATATCCAAGATTTGAGGGAAATAATTCTAAGTCACCTTATTTTTGGTCTGATATAGCTGAAAAACGACTGGCATATATTCGCGCCTTTGCATTTAAACAACTTAATGGAATGCGGATTCCGCCTGGTAGGATATACCGCGACACATCAAAATTATCGGCCCCTATTTTTTTTAACACAGCAGATGCGCCTGATGTTAAAGCATTTAATGAGTTAGTAAATCCTGCTTCTATAGACAGACTGCGTAAACAAAAAGGTTGGGCCATCGTCTCTACTCATTTTGGAAAAGGATTTTATCAGAATGGAAAACTTGACCCGGAATTTGAAAAAACGATGAGGTATTTGGCGTCTCTAGAGGGTTGGTTTGTTCCTGTTAGTCAATTACTTGATTTCTTGAAAAATGAAACGGGCGCTAAAGTATTATCCAAACATAGTCGTTTATGGATGGAATATTCGCATATTTTAGACAGGATAAAAGGATTGCTGATTTAAATATACTCTTAATGGAATGAGTTTTTATCAGATTTTCATTTATTATAATCTAAACGTTTGAATTATAAGTGTAATAATGATTAAAAATTTATTATAAACTAATAGACATAAAAAAGAAGTCTACCTATGAAATATAAGTTACTCATTGTAGTTAATAAAGATGAAGGTTTTATTGGCCCATCTGAAACATTTTTACATGCCCATATAAATGGTCTACCTGCTGATGTTATTACAATGGTAGGTAATCCAGGCTATCGTTGTTTGGATGCAAGCAATAATAAATATTTACAATCGAGATCTTTAATCCCTTTAGGATTTCGTTGGTTAGTAAGAAAATTTGGCTTTTCAACTGTTCTTGGTCAAGATAGGAATGCACTTTCTAAATTTATACAACGTAATAAAATATCAGCGGTAATGGCTGAATACGGCACAACAGCTGTTACTGTAATGGAGGCCTGTCACGATGTGAATGTACCTTTAATTGCTCACTTTCATGGATGGGATGCCTATAGTCATCATCTTCTTGCCAAACATGCAGTTGATTATCAACGCTTATTTAAACTCTCTTCAGCAATCATTGCAGTTTCCCAGCATATGCGAGAACAACTCATTAGTTTGGGTGCAAATCCTGATATAACCTATCACAATGCATGTGGAGCAGAAATATCTGATGATATAAAGGCGCAACCTGATAATTCAGAATGCCGTTTTGTTATGGTTGGCCGTCTTACTGGAAAGAAGGCCCCATTTATTTCTCTAATTGCATTTTCGGAAGTGGTGAAGAAACATCCTCATGCCTTTTTTGATGTAATTGGTGATGGACAACTTAAAGAAGCCTGTGTTCAGTTGTGTGAAGCACTTGGAATTTCAAATGTTGTCAAATTTCACGGCGCACAACCACATTCCAAAGTTATAGATATTCTTTCAAAGGCCAATTGTTTCGTTCAGCATTCTGTCACAACGCCTAGTGGAGATCGAGAAGGTACACCTGTTGGTGTGTTAGAAGCAATGGGCATGGGGTTACCAGTGGTTACAACTCGTCATGGAGGAATTATTGATATAATCGAGGATGGCAAAACAGGTTTGCTTGTTGATGAGTATGAGCTTGTGGGAATGGTTCAAGCTATGCTTAATTTTGCTAGTGATGAGAAGTATGCAAGAGAAATTGGCCGTAATGCGCGATCTGCAGTATTGACTAACTGGACTGATAAAAAGAGTAATGACCGTCTATGGAATATTATTGAACGGTCATTGTAAAATAATTATTAGCACTACATTTCAATACTTTCTAATATGAATTGGATATTCTGAATTGTAAAACTAAAAGGCTTATTCTTGGACCAAAGGCAGGAATTATAAATATGACATTAAATATAAAAAGTAATTCTAAAGTTAAAATATATTTAACTCGAATAAGGAGCAAACTGCTTTATATTTTGAAAGATATTCGACATTTCATAATGAAAAACTTCACTAACATTAAGCCCTATGCAATTTGGGTTGTTGGAAGCGGGCGTTCTGGTACAGATATTCTGGTTCATTGCCTGGATCGTTCGATTAAAGTGAAAACGTTTAATGAAGATAATTCTGAAGCCTTTGATAATTGGCGTTTAAAAAGTTTTGATGTTATTGAAAATGTGATAAAAAATTCGGGTGCAGATCTTGTCTTATTTAAACCAATTGTTGAAGCAATGAAGTCACAAGAATTAATGGAACGGTATCCTAATAGTAAGACCGTCTTTATAACAAGAGAATATCACGATGCTATTCATTCAATGATTAAATTTTTTGGTAATGAAAAAATAAATGCTATTAATTCCTGGATTGATACAGATTTTAAAAATTTCCCATTAGTTAAAAATGAACTAAGAGAGTTAATTCGAAATATCTGGAAAGAAGCTCCATCTATTGAAAATGCATCAGGCATTTATTGGCTTGTATATAATACATCTTACCTATTTATGGAGTTATACAAAGATGAGAGGGTTATACTAACTGATTATGACTCTTTAGTTTTACAACCGGAAAAAACACTCATGCGGGTTTGTAATTTTATAGGACTGGACTTTAGTAAAACAATGATTAAAAATATTTATAGTAGTTCAGTTAAACATAAGGCAATACCAAATTTACATCCTAATCTTAATGAGTCATGCGACGTAGCATGGGAACAATTAAATCAATATCTTGCTATACAATAAGGCCTAAATAATATATTTATATATTATTTAGGCTAATTTGAGTAAATTAATTCAATGGTGGACATAAATTCACTGGTGCATCTATCTAAGCTGTATGAACTAGTTGCTGATAGTTTAGCTTTATTCCCCATTTCTGTTCTATTTTTTGAATCTGCTGCTAGTGATAAAATATAATTTGCTACGGCATTAGTGTCATCTTTAGAATAAATGAAGCCTGTTTCATTATGCTTTGTAGCTTGGCTAACTGAAGGAATATCCGGTACCAGGACGGGTAGCCCCGCACTCATGTATTCGATGATTGACAAAGAAAAGCCCTCTCCAAGAGCTGCATGTAGAGCGATATCTGATGAACATAATAGATCATGAACATCATTTCTAAATCCTAGCAAATGAACTAAACTTTCGAGTTGATATTTTTGTACTAATTTTTGTAATACCGGCATAGCAGGCCCATCGCCTATAAGTATAAAAACTATATCTAAATCTGGCGCTCTGCTCTTAACGATGTTTGCACATTCAATAATGAAATCAAAGCGTTTGTATGGATGAGCTCGTCCTGAAGTCACAATTTTAATGCATTCTGGGGCTATATTCAGCTTTTCCAGTAAAAGTTTATTTTTTTCAGGGCTGCAAATTATAGGTTTAATACCGTTTTGAACCACAATACATTTGTGCACAGACAACCTAGCATTAGAGATATTTCTTTGGCGCATAAGTTCAGAAACACAAAGAATATAATCTGCTGTTAACCAGGGTATATTATTTTTTAAAGATTTAATAAATCCTTTTAATCCGTTCACTGGTGGGCGGTCGCCAGGAGTATGGTCATGTATTACTACGTGTTTTACTCCAAAAAAGCGTAATAGGAGGTAACGAAAAGAAAAGTATGGTTGATCCGTTAAATAAAGATTAGAAATTTTATTCTCTTTGATGAATTTTAGAAGAGAGAAAAAATCATTTCTTGTGCGCCATGAAAAAGAGAGTTCAACTGTTTGAATTTGGGAATTAGTGATTTTATCGGGTAGAGTCGTAATTTGTGGGTAGGCGAGATATGTACTTTTGCCTGCATGAGTAAAATACTCAGATTGGATCACCCAAAAATGTTCCATAAGCCACCAGGCATATGCTGTGCTGGATGGGTAATTTGAAACCATGAGCAAATTACCAGTATGTTGTTGTTTCATATTGAAATTTCATCTTCTTTGCGGATAATACGTAATTTTGAGTATTATCATTGATTTTATCGGTTAAATATATGATAACATTAATTATTCTAAAAAATAAAAATTATATTCTTGTTAGGTTGTTTTTATGGTGGATAAATTGCGTATTGGATATTTGTATGACTTTGAAGCTTACCCAACAAAAGGGGGGAATCATCGACACGCCTATGAATTAACGCAGGGTTTTTTGATGAAAGGGCACAACGTATCTGTTATTGATGACCCGACAATGCCTGGCGTTACTAATTTTAATGGGATGGAAGTAAGCAATAAGCGTTTTATTGATAATATCGATGTACTTTACATTCGTATAGACGCTCGTTCTACTCGTGAATGGAAAATACTTTCACCTTGCATGGAAATGGCTAAGTCAAAAAGTATACCGATTGTTTGGGAGATTAATGCTCCAGCAAATGAATCGTTAGCATACTCGTGGTTAAGTGGTAAAACTTCAACTACAGCCCAAGCTAAGGAGAGTACAGTAAGACGTCTTAGGAGATGGTTCCATGCCGCAAGGAAAATACCCTCAATTTATCTTGAAGAACGACATCGAAAGCTCTTAGCTAAGAATGTTTCTGCAGCAATATGTGTTTCTTCAGCTCTAAAGGAATACGCTGTAGAGGGTTTAGGAATAAAAAATTCAATAGCATTGCCAAATGGAGGACCAATAATATCTGAAAAAGAGATTGAAAAACGTTCTAGACGTAAGATTAGACAAAATTTTACTGTTGTTTATAGTGGCAGTGCCATTTATCCATGGCAAGGTTTAGATTATCTCTCCGCTACAATATCGCTTGCTAACAACTTAGCCCCTGATATAATTTTTGTGCTAGCCGTAAATCAACGTTCTCAAATTTTACCTTCGACTGGTAACGTAATAATTTTGGAAGGATTAGATAGAGATGAAATGCTTGATGAAATCTGTTGTGCAGGTGCTTGTGTTTCAATACATCCGGAATATCCTTGGTCTAAGTATAATTTTCATAATTCCCCAATGAAACTGTTTGAATATATGGCATGCAAAGCGCCTTCGATTTCTTCTAATCATGGACAAATGAAAGATCTTATCAATCATGGTGAAGATGGACTGCTTTGTGAAAATAATCCTATTGATATTCTTGATAAAATAATTTATCTACGTGATAACCCGGTAAAGGCTCGTAGTATAGGGAGTAAAGGATGGGAGCGAATACAATCGGAGTTAAATTGGGATAATAATGTAACAGAATCACTTAAATGTTTTGACCAAGTTCGTTCTGTTAAAGACTGATTGAAGGAATTATTTGACTGACTAATGTTATTTCAAATAATTCTAATAAGTGGGTTTAGTTCTAAATTATTTTACAGGTAAGATTAATTTCGTATCGCGAAATATTTTTTTAATTTGTATTATTTGAAGTTATAGTTAGTTTGGAAAGGTATATTCTGATCTCTAATTTATGCTTAACGAGCGTTTTGTAATTAAAGGTTATATATTTGAATGACATGTAATTATATGATGTTATTATTGGCTATGAAATTACAGCCACTGCTGAATTTTTAGATGTGATTCATTAAAGGTTATGCTCTTGAATATTTATAAATATAAGTAAGGTAAACATAGTGTTTAGAAAATTTTTAGTGACTATATTGTGGAATTTGTATCTAACTAAAAAAGTAAAGGTGATCATTTTAGGTCATCAGAAGTCAGGGACTACAGTAATTGCTGCACTTTTAAGCAGGTTATCTAGATTGGCTCTGAGTGTAGACCCATTATTTATGATTGATCAAGGTAAAGCTCAAACGGCATTATACATAGTGAACAATCCTAATCTTGATGCATTTGATAGGTTGTGTCGAAAGTATCCAAAATTATTTAAAAGACAACTAATAAAAGATCCGGATTATGTGTTTTTATATCCTATGATTAAAAAGTACTATAAAAATACGAAATTTGTTTTTGTAGTAAGAGATCCACGCGATATGATTCGCAGTATATGTAACCGACTTAATTTGAGTGGCGATTGCAAAATTAAATTACCAACTCAATCTGATATGCGTGGTGGAAATAAGCATTGGGCGTTTATTTTGTCGGGCAAACTTCCAGAGAGAAATAATATAGCAAATAAAGATTTAAATTATATAGAACATTTAGCTCATCGTTGGAATATTGCATCACAAATTTACCTGAATAATTCAGATGATATTACTTTGGTAAAGTATGAGGACTTCTTGGAAAATAAAGAAGAATATATGATAGGTTTAGCTACAAAATTAGGCGTCTCAAACAAGGTCAACATATCTGAATATGTCGATGTTCAATATCAAGGCAAGGGGAATAATAGTGTTGATTTGCTTGATTTTTTTGGCGAAAAAAACTTGTCAAGTATTAATGCAATATGTGGAAAGTATATGCGTGAGTTTGATTATTGTTGAGTAATAATAGTTAATATATCTTGGTAGAAAGATCCTATGTAATCTGGAAAGGAGTGTATGGTTGAATAAAACATTATCATTTATCATCCCCGCTTATAATGAAGAAAAAAATATACTTAAAACATTAGAGAAGATTAAGTTATATTCTCCTTCGAAATATAATTATGAAATTATTGTTGTTGATCATGGCTCAGCCGATAAGACTGCATCCATTGCTGAAAAAAATGGAGCAAAAGTTTATGTTAGAAATGAAGGAACGATAGCTGGCTTAAGAAATTATGGAGTAAGTAAAGCTTCTGGTGAAATATTTATATTCCTGGACTCTGATATTTCTTTAACCAGTCAATGGAATAAAAAGATACATGACGTAATTGTTGAACTACTCAATGACGCTAAAATTCTGACTGGGTCATGGTATAGCGTACCGGAGAGTCCAAACTGGATAGAAAAGTACTGGTTTAAACCACTTGAGAAAAACAATAATACTCATATAAATAGTGGCCATTTGATTATTTCACGGACAAATTTTAAAGAAATATCCGGTTTTGATGAAAAACTTGAAACAGGTGAAGATTATGATATTTCTATGCGTGCTAAAAATCATGGGATGAGCATTGTAGATAATCATGACCTTAAAGTTATCCATGAAGGTTATCCTGATGGATTATGGGATTTCATGAAACGAGAATTTTGGCATGGTAAAGGTGATGCAACTTCAATAAGTGTAATTTTAAAGTCTAAAGTTGCGTTGCTTTCATTGATATTTATTGTATTCCATACAGTATTTCTGTATTCAATTTTCTTATCCCCTGGATCTGATGTTTTGTTTGTGAGCATTTTCGGTATTGCATTAATCTGTCTGAGTGCATCTGTTGTGAAGTTTCGTCGAGAATCAATTAGTATTATTTTTATTAACACCATTATTTATTATTTTTATTTTTTGGCGAGAGCAGCGACTTTATTTGTTGGTTTGTTTAAACGGAAAATAAAAAAACGACAAAGATAAATTAAGTAGCTTACGACATTTGTTAATTTATTTTTTATTAAAACTAATTTTAGGCATCAAACATGTGTGGAATAGCAGGCATCATTAATGACTCATTCTCGTCTGAGTATTTAGATGCGTGCGGAAAATCAATGCTTAACACTTTGGTCCACAGGGGGCCAGATAGTTCAGGAATCTGGGTCTCTGCTGGTGATGGTTTATTTCTTGGCCATAGGCGGTTATCTATACAAGACTTAAGTGAATGTGGTGCACAGCCAATGTTATCGCATTCGGGTCGGTATGTTATTGTATTTAATGGCGAGATATACAATTTCAAGGAACTCACTAAAGAGCTCAAAAAAGTAGGCTGTAAATTCAGAGGGCACTCTGATACGGAAGTTTTAATCGAAGCAATTGATACTTGGGGATTAGAAACAGCAGTCTCAAAGTTAACAGGTATGTTTGCCTTTGCGCTTTGGGATAAAAAGGAAAAAGTTCTTCACTTGTGTCGAGATAGAGTAGGTGAGAAGCCTCTTTATTATGGTGTAATTGAGGGTGCGTTTTATTTTTCTTCAGAATTAAAAGCGATTGAGTCTGTATTAGATAAGTCACTGTTAAATATCAATAAAACAGCTCTTGGGTATTATCTTAAATATGGGTACATAAATGCTCCATACTCTATTTTTGAAGGAATCAGTAAGCTTATACCTGGTACTTTGGTATCGGTGTGCATTGGAGATATAAAGACCAATCAGCTAAAGAATCCTGTATCTTATTGGAGTATTAATAAGGCCGCTACTCAGGGCAAAGCCTCTCTTATTGAGTCTGAAGATGAAGCAACTGAGCTCCTAAATGATGTATTAAATAAAACTATTTCCAGTCAGTTAATTGCGGATGTTAGTGTTGGCGCATTTTTGTCTGGAGGAATAGACTCGACTCTGGTATCTGCAATTGCACAGAATCAGTCAACTCGTAATATAAACACTTTTACAATTGGTTTTCATGAAAAGGAATTTGACGAATCAATTTATGCTAAAAGGATAGCAAAGCATATAGGTAGTAATCATCATGAGGTTTTTGTTTCGTCTCAAGATGCAATGAATGTAATTCCGAGTTTGTCTGATATTTATGACGAGCCATTTGCTGACTCATCTCAAATCCCTACATACCTTGTATCTAAAATTGCTAAACAGCATGTAACTGTTTGTTTATCTGGTGATGGCGGTGATGAGTTATTTGCAGGTTATAACAGGTACATGTGGTTAAACTATATTTGGAATCGAACCCGGAAGTTTCCTTATTTAATTCGTAAAAATATTGGAATACTCCTGTCAGTTCCTTCTCCTTCAATTTGGGATAAGCTTAACACTGTAATCTCTATGATGACTGGCGGTAAGGTTCCGAACAAGTTGTTAGGTCTTAAATTACAAAAACTGGCAGGTTTACTTCAGCAAGAAGATATCAGCTCGGCATATGAATACTTGATGTCATATTGGGCTAACCCAGGAGAACTGCTAAACTTTGAATCAAATCAGGAATATTCAAGTAAACCAGACGATTTACCCTCAATGAAATTATTTGAAGACGAGGCAATGTATTGGGATCAGATGACATACTTGCCTGGTGATAATTTAGTTAAGGTTGATAGGGCGAGTATGAATGTAAGCCTTGAAACGCGCTTACCATTGTTGAGTCACGAAATAATAGAACTATCATGGCGCTTTCCATTGTCATATAAAGTAGAAGGTAACGTTGGTAAATTGCCTCTCAGGCGAATTTTAGAAAAATACGTGCCAAAATCTTTAACTGAACGACCAAAAATGGGATTTTCTGTACCAGTATCCATGTGGCTCCGAAATGATTTGAAGGTATGGGCCGAGGATTTGCTATTTAGTAAACCTGGATTAAGTGATGGGTATTTTAAAGAGGATACTCTCACAAAAATATGGAAACAACATCAGAGTGGTATATTCGATCACTCACATCGTCTTTGGACAGTTCTTATGTATTTGTCATGGGAACAAAGTCGATAAAATCATTCCACATCACATAGTGTGTGGAATCATTTATCTATGGTACTGAACTAAAATGGATTATCGGTTATTAGCTAGTGATTCTATTTTTGAAGGAGCTTTAAGAAGAGGAGTGTCAGATATTGTCAAATCATCTAATAGCCATTCTGTATGAGTTGCATATGTTGTGTTAGCGTAACCCATTAGGTAACCAGCAGACCAACCCAATGTACCAGAAGCAATAGAACCTGCACCAATACCGACGTTAATATTACTTAAATCATTTATAAGTGTGTAAGTCGGATCTCCTTGCCATTTTCTATACATACGAATCAGACCATCAGTTGCCGAGTTAGAGCTAGATGCTTTTAAATGGTACACAATATGCATCCATTTACCTGCATCATTTGGTGTTACAAAATTATTATATATGTTTGAGTTTTTAAACTTACCATCAGTGCCATTACGGAATTGAATATTAATTTTCATACTATTGTTAGTGTCAGGCCAATCCTGCATTTCGATTCGAGAAACAGTAGGATCTTGATATTTACTCATTGGAGCCATTTGTATGTTGAACCATTTATTATTTCTGCCGGCATCTCTTTTGTAATTTACAGGGACACGAATCCAATAACTAACCCAAATATCAGGATATCCTTTTTTCAAATCATAGCGCTGTTCGGACCAATGAACTCCTTTAGCATAAGAAAATCTAAGTGAATTTGATTTTGTTTTAGCTTTCCAGGATTTACTTGTTTGTATATTGTATATCGCCTTGTTATTAAATATAGCTACGGCTCCATCAGTGGGATCCTGTGTGACTATTGATGTTTTGTTATTCTTATCCCACTTGAATCCATCTTTACTCGTCGTACTCATGTTTCCTGCTTCAAAAGAATCATTAAAAATTGTTTCTGCAACTGCCGGAAAACTGATAAAGTTGAATAATGTTATAAAACTGAATATTTGTACTACATTGAATTTCATTTTGTTAACTCCAATTAGGTCAATAGATCATGTAAACTATAGTTTGGTTAAGCAATTTTATCTGAGGGTAATTCTATTATTGTGATAGTTGTCTCACAAAATGTGGTTTATATATAACCAACTAATTACAACTTGAATTGTTCCTCAAATTGATAGATTTGGATATACCTTTGAGAGCTTCAGCTTACTCTATCATTATGTCTAATTAACCTGTTGATGCTGCTATTCGAATATTTGAGTTCCACTCTCTCAAGTGCGCTGTAGACAATACTAAAGATTATAAACCTTCCCAATATAGTGATTCAAGCTTATTCACGTATTTCTAATATTATTGTAAAGAGCATGATTTATATACTGTATTTAATGTAGAATTATCTTCCAGAAATAGAATTATCAAAAACATTTATTATTAGACTTTTTCTAAGTAAAGATGGTTTGTCACTCGTGTAAACTAAGCTAACTGCATGAATTTATATGTATATTTGTATTGATTTCTAGACACTTCGTACCTATTTTAGTTTAATTTAGAAATTCATGCTGATAAATAGTGGCAACACTAGTGAAAAGCTTAATTTATGATTTTTACTGGGCTGGTGATCTCTTTATGTGTGTGTGGGTCAAAAGGTGAATTGTATGGGTAAATTGGTTAATAATGATTACTTTGTTGATTGGTGCATTGTTTGACTAATAATTCGACTCTTAAAATAGGATATACGTTCGATAATTACCAACAACAAAAAAATATAATTGGCAAAGTAACCGATTGTCAGTATTTTCGGTTGAAGAATTATTACATTTCTTTTTTAAAAAGAATTCAATTTATACCATTCTTATCAATACCTTACAAACATAAGCTGCAGGATAGTGATTTTAAATTTCGTGATTTTGATTTAAATAAAGTTGATGTAATACATCTTTATAATAGTGTTAGTTATGGGCGTACTCCATGGGTTTCAACATATGAGACTATTATTCCACGATTTTCTTCTGTTTTATTAGAGCGTACTAATAATTTATGTTTGAATTTAGCCGATTCAGAGGTTCGATTAGCTCTGGATATGTTAGCTGGATCAGCTTGCAAACAAATTATTGCAAGATCTCATAATTCTATTCTAATGCAAAATGAATTTCTTGATCTTTTCCCTGAATATGAAAATGTGATTAAGTCTAAACAAATTGTAATTCCAATGGGGCAACCTCTTTTAAGTAATAAATCAGCTGAAACAGCCTATCATTGTAATCTGAATAGACCTATTCGATTTATGTTTGTAGGCAACTATTTTTTCAGTAAAGGTGGACGTGAGATATTATCCGTTTTAGATGAAGTTCGAAGAAAAGAAAATATTAACTTAGAACTTATAATTGTTAGTAATCTAACTATAGATAATTATGCTTCAAACGCAAATGAAGAGGATTTAACTATGGTTGAGAAATTTATAGATGCTAATGCAACTTGGATAAGTTTTTATCAATCTATCCCTTTTCACAAAGTATCCGCTTTAATGGAAAGCTGTGATGTAGGTTTATTACCGTCTTATGCTGATACATACGGCTTTTCAGTTTTAGAATTCCAGGCAAGTGGGTGTCCCGTAATTACTACGGATATTAGAGCTTTTCCTGAAATTAATAATGCGAAAATTGGTTGGATTATTAATGTTCCTAAATGGAAAAATGGTGAGGCTAAATACAAAACTAAAGAAGAACGTGATGATTTGTCAGATGCGATCATAACTGGTTTACGACGGTATGTTTATGAAATTATAGAAAATCCAGAGGTGATTTTTAAAAAAGGTCAATATTCTATAGAAAGAATTAAACGGGAACATGATCCTGAAATATTTAGTAATAGATTACTTAAGGTGTATCAAGAGGCATTAGGAGGCGTCAATTAAAGAACGGTATATTACACAATAATTTTCTGCATTTGCAGCTGCGGTATAGAGTTGTTTAATTCTCTTTTGAGCATTTAATATGCGTTTATTGCGTTCAACATCATCTTTAACGCATTTCATTAGAGCCTGAGATATTTCATCTACAGTATTATCTTTTATTAACCAACAACATTCATTGTTATTACATGTTTGGGTTATACCACCTACTGAATGGGCTATTACGGGTACTCCAATGGCCATTGTTTCTAATAAAGTCATTGGCAGCCCTTCATGGTCGGATATAATCAATAATGCATCGAGTGTAGCAATTTGTGCATGGATGTTAATGCAATGTCCTTCCATATAGACGGTATCAATTAAATTAAGCGATTTAATCTGTTGCTCTAAAGCTGGGCGTAACGGGCCGTCACCGTAAACATGAAATTTAAAGTGAATCTCTGGGTGTAGATCAAACATGTTTTTGGCCAGCTGAATGAATAGGTCGATTCTTTTTACAGGAACTAATCGACCAACCAGACCAATCTTGTATGATTTTTTCAGTGTATGATTTTTAAGTGATGGTTGCTTTAGGTATGGCATAAGAGAGTTAATATCGACTCCGTTATGTACAACTCTAAGTTTGTGTTCCTGAAATTTTAATTTGAGTAACTCTTGTAGTTCATCCGAAACAGCAACAATATTGGATTGAAAATAGCGTCCTATCATCCAATCGAGTATATAAAATAGCCTTTTGTGAGGATGTAGCCAACCAGGCTTATGTTCGGGAGCACCGTGTACGGTACGTAAACTAGATATGTTTACTAGCCAGGCTGTAAAGCCTCCTAGTATATTTTCTTTTACTCTATGAGTATGAATGACATCAGGCTTAGTCTGACGGTATAATTTAAAAAGTTGCCATCCGATTTGAATTCCATTCAGTTTTGTTTCATCGAGTACTTTAACGGCTATATTGTTTTTACTCAGCATTTGTTCCAAAGTCCCATGATTGAGTAATATCACACTAATGTCGAGATCTTTGATTTGGATTAAAAATTTACATAATGTATAAAGCTGTACTTCTGCACCAGCCCATTGATCTCCAGATGCTATGTGAGTAACGCGTATTAATTTGTTATTATTCATATTTTAATACTATCTTTTAGATGGTTCCCATTTTGTAATTCTTTTCCCCATTAGAAATTGAACACCAGCGTGGGCAATGGCAATGTTGACTTGCATAAAGAAATAAGGGATTTTGAATAAATTATTTGACCGAGCAGGCACTAAAAGCCAGCCGATTAATGCAAAAATATAAAATGATGCTTGCGCAAGCAGAAGCAGAGTAAAGAATATATGAGACGACCAGATTATTATATTACTCAATAATAAGGCAATCTGGAACCATGGAACTAACCAACGCATTATTTTATGACTAAAGACTTCAAAGGCAAACATACCATATTTGAAAGGGTTGAGTACCGATGGTTTATGCGCAATAGCCGCCATACCACGAATCACGGTGCGTAACTTACGCTGGTATTCTTTACTTTCATCTTTAAGGTTCGGGTAATACCCCAGAACGCCAGGATGGGAAACCGCAATAAATCCTTGCGACACACAATTTAAAGCTGTATTAAAATCACTAGGGACATTGATATCCCAATTTTTACAGATCTCTTTTCTGCAAGAGAAAAAGGAGCCACTTAAGCCAACTAAGCTTTTAACCTTTGCCTCTAAACGGCGTAGCCACATTTCGTATTTCACATAGGCACCTTCTCCTGCAATTTTACCATCCTCAGTAATAAAGCGATCTTCACTAGATAAAGCTCCAATAGCTTTATTTTCAAACGTTATAACAATGCGCTTAATGGCTTCTTTAGGGATTTGAGTCGCTACATCGGAAAAAATCAGAATATTGCCTTTAGCGATATTAATTGCAGCAAGTTGGGCATTCTCTTTCCCCTTACGATCAATTACTTCAAGTAAATGAACACCTCTGTCGGAAAATTCATTCACAATCAGATTTGTATTATCTGTGGAACCATCTGATGCAACAATAATTTCACGATGTGGTTCCGGGTAATCTATATCCAGGGTATTTAATATTTTTTCTCGAATACCTGACTCTTCATTATAAGCAGTGATAATAAGGGTAATGAAAGGAAAGTTATTTTTTTGAATAGATTCAGTTTGTATATTAAAGCTATTGGTCTTCGGTAATGTAAGGAGTATCAAAGGATAAATAAAATAGCTATAAATTGCGCCAATGAGGCTAATTACTAAAATTAAAACGTCTACATGCATCAAAATCATCCCAATTATTCAGTTAACAAGCATCTTAGGCGCTTTATGCCATTGATTTTATAGTAATAAAGTTATAAAGTCATACACAAATATACTGAATGCAATTATATTTCTAACTTGTATTCGCTATTTAAAGATTAAAATAATAATTACTTAAATTCACAACATTCTCGTGTAAAGATGTTGAAAATTAAACGATATTAAAAACTTTAGAAATAATTGACTTTAATTCATAAAAAATTGCATTTTTTGTATGATATGTGAGCAATATCATATTTCTAATTAAAGTTGTTTGTTAACTGTGAACACATAGACACTTTAGGGTATACAGGCTGTTTGATTGTTCAATTCTGTCCTATCATCTTTAGCAATGAAGTACGCATAACGAGGTTTTAAAAAATGATTGTTAAAGTAGTTAAGGCAGTAGTGTTAACGATATCTATATTTACTCTTGCAGGATGTGGTGGGGGTTCCTCGACTCAAAGTAGTTCTTTAGATACCTCTTCACAAAGTAGTGGTACACCATCAACTAGCAGTGCTTCATCAACTAGCAGTGTCGATATTTTTTCTGGTACAGGTACAGCTTCTCTTAGTTGGATTGCTCCAACGACTTATGATGATGGCTCTTCTCTTACTGCAAATTTAGCTGGGCATTATATCTATATAGATAGTGGTAATGGTTTTGTAAGAATAGGAAGTATAGATAATCCAACAGTTTCAAATTACATAGTTGAAAATTTGGTTGTAGGAAACTTTCAATTTGCTGTTACTGCTTATGACTCAATGGGTGTTGAAAGTGCCTTTTCAAATAATGTCACTGTAGTCATTAGTTAATAATTAAAGACGTTGTATTATATTTCGCTCTAATAGTAAGGTTAGAATATCATTAGTACATTTTTCTAGAGAGTCTGAGCCTGTATTCACTACTAGTTCAGGCTTTTTTGGTTCTTCATAAGGTGATGATATTCCGGTGAACTGCTTAACTTCCCCGTTTCGTGCTTTTTGGTATAACCCTTTAACATCTCTTTGTTCACACACTTCAATCGAGCTATTACAATAGATTTCGATAAAATCACCGTGTTGCACCATATTTCGGATCAATTGGCGGTCAGATCTAAAGGGTGAAATAAATGCTGTTAATACAATAACACCCGATTCCAGGAATAATTTGGCAACTTGCCCAATACGTCGGATATTTTCTTTTCGATCATCTTCACTGAATGTCAAATCACCACAAAGACCATGGCGTACATTATCACCATCTAAAACATAAGTACTGCACCCTAGTTGATGAAGTTTTTCTTCGACAGAGTGCGCAAGTGTTGACTTGCCCGCCCCGGATAAACCTGTATACCATAATATAACGCTTTTATGCTGGTGCTGGTGTTCTCTGCGTTCGCGCGTCACGGTTGCGTGGTGCCATACGGTGTTACTGCTTTTTTGTTCGGTCATTTTATATATTCTTTTTATCAGTAAAAGTTGCACACATTATGGCATAATTTAATCTGTAACTAATAATAATTGAGAGTGAATAATTGATGTACATTGATATTTTTAATGGTGATGCGGATGGCATATGTGCGCTTCAGCAACTTCGGTTGGCAAAACCGGTTGATAGCCAGCTGGTTACCGGAATTAAACGTGATATTAGTCTTTTGTCAAAAGTATCTGCGGGTGAGGGTGACATATTGACAGTATTGGATATTTCTTTAGATAAGAATCGAGATGCTCTGCTTGGTCTTCTTGATTCAGGGGCTGAAATTACCTATTTTGATCATCACTTTGCCGGCGATATCCCAGTACACCCCAAACTCGTGACTCATATCGATACCCAACCGAACACCTGCACCAGTTTGTTAGTTAATGAAGCTTTGCAGGGTCAACATCTTGCTTGGGCGGTTACCGCCGCTTTTGGAGATAATTTGTTTGACAGTGCTATAAAAGCCGCTGCACCTCTAAAATTGTCGAATGAGAGCCTTGAATTACTCAAAACCCTGGGTACATGTATAAATTACAATGGTTATGGGGCATCACTTGATGACCTATTTTTTGATCCGGCCGACTTATATAAAAAAATTCAACCCTATGAGAACCCGTTTGATTTTATAAAATCAGATGAGGCTTTTAATGTGCTCGTTACCGGTTATGAAGAAGATATGTTGAAAGCTTCTATCATAAAAGCAGAATCAGATACTGTAACGGGGACGGTATTTATATTGCCGGACGAGAAATGGTCCAGACGGGTTAGTGGCATTTATGGAAATGATTTAGCGCAACAGCATCAAGATAAAGCCCATGCCGTGCTCACATCCAAAGGAGCCGGTATATATCAGGTCAGCGTTAGGGCACCATTAAAAACTAAAACCGGTGCTGATGAGTTATGTCGTCAATTCGCAACCGGAGGAGGGCGTCAGGCAGCGGCGGGTATCAATGAGTTGCCAGAGTCGGAGCTTGGGAGTTTTATTGAAACCTTTCAGCGGCACTTTACGAAATGATGAATTTTAATCTCTTGATATGTCATTGCGAGCGCAGCGCGGCAATCTAAATTAAATAAAGGGTATACCCAAGCAAGATTGCCGCGCTGCGCTCGCAATGACAGCATTTTATAGTTTGGCTACGTTGCTACTTACACAAACCTTTCCGGATTTTCTTTTAGTTTATATTCCCAGTCGAGAGACGTCTTTACAATCACATCTAAATCATCATATTTTGGTGTCCAGTTTAATGTAGTTTTAATTTTCTCGGCGATTGAAACCAGGGTAGGTGGGTCACCTGCTCGTCGATCTTCTTCTATTATGTTTAATGGTTTACCATCAACCCGTTCTACGGCGTCAAGGACTTCACGGACGCTGTAACCATGGCCATAGCCAACATTTAAGGTTGTTGATTCGCCACCGTCGCGTAGGTAATCCAGTGCCCGCAAGTGGGCATCGGCTAAATCTTCTACATGAATGTAATCTCTTACACCGGTACCATCTTTTGTTGGAAAATCTGTACCAAAAATATACACTTTTTCCCGTTTTCCTACCGCTGCTTCTGCTGCAACTTTTACGAGTAACGTCGCTTTGGCAGTGGATTGTCCGATTCTACATTGGGGATCGGAGCCTGCTACGTTAAAGTAACGTAATGCCACAAAATTCAAGTCAGAGGCAAAACTCACATCTTTAAGCATCATTTCAGTCATTAATTTTGATGAACCATAGGCATTGATAGGGTTTTTTGGGGTATCTTCGCTTGCATAATCAGTATCAGGAATACCATAAACAGCTGCGGTTGAGGAAAATATGAAATTCTTTACACCATGTTTATTACACTGTTCAAGTAGACTGCGGCTACTGCAGGTATTGTTTCCATAGTATTTTAACGGGTTGCTAACGGATTCGGGAACAATCGTGTGTGCGGCAAAATGGATGACGGTATCGACGTTATAATCTTTTAAAATTTTCCCAACTAGTTCACTGTCACCCGTATCACCAAGTATGAAGTCGCCATATAATATAGAAGCTTCAAATCCGGTAGAGAGATTGTCAAGAATAACAATATTCTCTCCAGCTTCACCAAGTTGTCTGACTGTATGGCTGCCAATGTAACCCGCACCCCCGGTAACTAAAATAGATTTTTTCGACATGTGAATCCTTGCTTATTATTTGTGATTTATAAATTTGTTGGCTAGTTTAATGGATATTAATTAAAAATTCTTTACAAAAAACAAGGGTGAATAAAACGTATATCGGTTTTCGGACTTCTAAATTTAGTCGAAATATCTCAATTTTGATGGTTAAAGGGCTAATCATTTGAAAAAACAAGCCATTTGGACTAAATCAGGCTTGAGAAATAAGATAATAGGCTTTAAAATCCGCGCACATACGTAACACAAGCTTTCTTGTCGCCTGGTGGTGGCGAGGAAATAAGATTTTAAACTATGGCCATGTGGGCGTGACAATAGAAGTCGTGTCTCATGGCCGTAGTCATTGGAGGAATACGGTATCGCAACAAAGACAACACGCATCAATGAAGACATTAAAGTACCAGAGATACGAGTTATTGATGATGAAGGAGAACAGCTCGGTATATTAGATACTGCTGAGGCACTTGCACTAGCCGAAAGTAAAGAGCTTGATTTAGTTGAAGTTTCTCCCGATGCCAAACCACCAGTTTGCCGCATAATGGACCATGGTAAGTTCATATTTGAAGAAAATAAGCGAAAGCATGCGGCGAAGAAGAAGCAAAAACAGGTTCAAGTGAAGGAAGTTAAATTTCGTCCTGGGACTGAAGAAGGTGATTATCAGGTAAAACTACGCAACCTGACACGTTTCCTTAACAATGGAGATAGAGCCAAAGTGACATTACGTTTTCGTGGTCGCGAAATGGCTCACCAGGATCTTGGCATGAAGTTATTAAAACGCGTGCAGGTAGATCTGGAAGAACTAGGTACCGTCGAACAGTTTCCAAGAATGGAAGGTCGACAGATGGTCATGGTGCTTTCTCCGAAGAAGAAGTAGCTACGAATTTTTTGTAGTTATATATAATTTAAACTTAAAGAATGCGGAGTATCTAACGATGCCAAAGATTAAAAGTAATAGTGGCGCGGCAAAACGTTTTAAGCGAACAGCTTCAGGCGGATTCAAGCGTGCACAGTCTCACAAACGACATATCCTTACTAAAAAGAGTACCAAGCGTAAGCGTCAGTTACGCAGTATTTTGCAAGTACATGCAGCTGATACAGCTTCTGTACGTCAAATGTTACCTTATAGTTAAGCGGAGTAAGCGAATATGCCAAGAGTAAAACGTGGTGTGACCGCCCATGCGCGTCATAAAAAAATTCTAAAACTAGCAAAAGGCTATCAAGGCCGCCGAAAAAATGTTTTTCGTGTTGCTACACAGGCTGTTACTAAAGCCGGTCAATATGCTTATCGCGATCGTCGTCAACGTAAACGTCAATTCCGTGCTTTATGGATTGCGCGTATTAATGCCGCGTCACGTGAATGTGGTTTAAGCTATAGCCGTTTCATTAATGGCTTGAAAAAAGGCTCGATTGCAATCGATCGTAAAGTACTAGCAGATATAGCAGTATTTGATAAAGCCGGTTTTGCAGCGATTGCAGAACAAGCTAAAGCCAATCTGTAAAATTGCTTTTCTCTTCATTTATTGATTGAGATTATTAAGCAAAATCCTGCGAAAAGGGAGGCTTTGAGAAAAGCTTCCCTTTTTGTTTTTAAAATGTAGACAAAAAGAAGTTACGTAACGTGCAAGCAGAACTCGATAAACTTATTAGCAGTGCAAAAGATGCCATAGAAAAAGTCACTGATGTAAAAGCATTAGATGACATTCGTGTACATTACCTTGGTAAAAAAGGTGAAATTACTGCACGGATGAAGCAGTTAGGCTCGCTTTCAGCTGAAGAGCGCCCCAAAGCAGGCCAGGTTATTAACGAAGCCAAACAACAAATTCAGAAACTGTTGGAAGCTAAAAAAACAGTGCTTGAATCAGCCAATTTAAACGAAAAATTAGCCAAAGAAAAAATCGACGTCACCTTACCCGGGCGTTCTGTCCCTCCCGGTGGTTTGCACCCGGTAACGCGTACTATGCAACGTATTGAGAAGCTCTTTTCCCAAATGGGCTTTAGTGTATCAGTTGGCCCGGAAATCGAAGATGACTACCACAATTTTGAAGCACTCAATATTCCAGAATCGCATCCTGCACGAGCGATGCATGATACGTTTTATTTTAATGATAAAACCGTATTACGCACGCATACATCACCTGTACAAATTCGGGTGATGGAGCAAACAGAGCCTCCTATTCGAGTCATTGCGCCGGGTCGGGTTTATCGTTGTGATTCTGATATCACTCATACGCCCATGTTTCACCAGGTCGAAGGAATCATCGTTGATGAAAAAGTGACTTTTTCGGACTTAAAAGGTTTACTTATTGATTTTTTACAGCTGTTCTTCGAACGTGAAGATCTCGATGTGCGTTTTCGCCCTTCGTATTTTCCGTTTACCGAGCCTTCAGCAGAAGCCGATATTCAGTGTGTAATGTGCGGTGGAAAAGGCTGTCGAGTGTGTAGTCATACTGGTTGGATAGAAGTTCTGGGTTGCGGCATGGTGCACCCTAATGTATTTAAATCAGTGAAGTACGATACTGAAAAATACACCGGTTTAGCTTTTGGCATTGGTGTTGAACGTCTGGCTATGCTGCGTTATGGCGTTAATGATTTGCGTTTGTTTTATGAAAACGATGTGCGTTTTTTAAAGCAATTTAAGTAAGTTAATAAAAAATAGCTGTCATTGCGAGCCCTATTATTTTTAGGACGTCCTCGCAATGACGGCAATCAGGTCGTCATACACGCGGAGGCGAGTATCCAGGAAAAATAGATCAGTCTGGTTAGAAGTGAGCTGATTATATAGAACTGGATTCCCGCCTCTGCGGGAATGACGGTTTAAAGAGGTTGAGTTTGTTTACTGGAACCTCTGAAGTGATAAACGAACGGTCATTGCGAGCGTAGCGCGGCAATCTAAAAGAAAAGGGGGATACCCAACAAGATTGCCGCGTCAGTCCTAAAAATATGCAATTTTTAGAACTTCCTCGCAATGACGGTAGTTGCTTGAACAGTGATTTAGAAAAAAGAGCCGTCATACCCGCGTAGGCGGGTATCCAGAGAAAATAAAATAGGGTGGTTTAGAAAAAAGAATCGTCATACCCGCGTAGGCGGGTATTCAGAGAAAATAAAATAGCGTGGTTTAGAAAAAAGAGCCGTCATACCCGCGTAGGCGGATATCCAGGAAAATTAGTTCAGGCTGGTTAGAAGTGAGCTGATTATACAGAACTGGATTCCCGCCTCCGCGGGAATGACGGTTTAAAGAGGTTGAGTTTGTTTACTGGAACCTCTGAAGTGATAAACGAACGGTCATTGCGAGCGTAGCGCGGCAATCTAAAAGAAAAGGGGGATACCCAACAAGATTGCCGCGTCAGTCCTAAAAATATGAAATTTTTTAGAACTTCCTCGCAATGACGGTAGTTGTTGTTTGAGCAGTGATTTGTAAAGAAGGTCGTCATACCCGCGTAGGCGGGTATCCAGAAAATTAGACCAGGCTGGTTAGAAGTGAGCTGATTATACAGAACTGGATTCCCGCCTCCGCGGGAATGACGGTTTAAAGAGGTTGAGTTTGTTTACTGGAACCTCTGAAGTGATAAACGAACGGTCATTGCGAGCGTAGCGCGGCAATCTAAAAGAAAAGGGGGATACCCAACAAGATTGCCGCGTCAGTCCTAAAAATATGAAATTTTTTAGAACTTCCTCGCAATGACGGTAGTTGTTGTTTGAGCAGTGATTTGTAAAGAAGGTCGTCATACCCGCGTAGGCGGGTATCCAGAAAATTAGACCAGGCTGGTTAGAAGTGAGCTGATTATACAGAACTGGATTCCCGCCTTCGCGGGAATGACGGTTTACAGCATTTGAGTAGTTAATAAAGGTTTTTTAAAATGAAATTTAGTGAACAATGGTTACGTGAATGGGTAAACCCACAAATCGATACAGCAACTTTACAGGAACAATTAACCATGGCCGGTCTGGAAGTCGATGGCTGTGAACCTGTTGCCGGCGTTTTTAGCAAAGTCGTGGTGGGGGAAGTATTAGAAATCACTAAGCACCCTGACGCCGATAAGTTAAATGTTTGTAGTGTGAATGTAGGTGAAACCGAAGCGGTTCAAATCGTCTGTGGTGCAGCCAATGTGCGTGTGGGTTTAAAGGTGCCGGCGGCATTGGTCGGCGCGAAATTACCCGGCGACTTTAAAATTAAAAAATCAAAACTGCGCGGTGTGCCATCCAATGGCATGTTGTGCTCGACCAAAGAGCTAGGCCTGGAAGCGCAAGCTGATGGTTTAATGGAATTGCCGGCCGATGCGCCCATCGGTACACCCGTTGAAGAATATCTAGAATTAAACGATGTCAGCATCGAACTGGATCTAACCCCGAACCGTGGCGATTGCTTAAGCATTGCCGGTATTGCCCGTGAAGTGGGTGTACTAAATGATATTGAGGTAACCGAGCTTGAAATTAATCCGGTAACGGCAAGCATTAAAGATACCTTCAAAGTGACAGTGACGGCTGAACAGGCCTGCCCGCATTATGTCGGTCGAGTGATTAAAAATGTTAACCCAACGGCTCAAACACCCCTTTGGATGCAGGAAAAACTCCGCCGTAGTGGACACCGAAGTTTAGGGCCATTAGTGGATGTGACAAACTATGTGTTACTTGAGCTTGGTCAACCCATGCATGCATTTGATCTGGACAAGCTGAATACAGAAATTATTGTGCGTGAAGCAAAGCAAGATGAAACAATCACTCTGCTCGATGCGCAGGAAATTAAGCTTAACGAAGGTACCTTAGTTATTACCGATGGAAGTGGCCCCGTTGCAGTAGCCGGTATTATGGGTGGAGCATCAACTGCCGTTTCAGACGACACTAAAAACATATTCCTCGAAAGTGCATTTTTTACCCCGGTGAACCTTGCTGGCAAGGCGCGTAGCTACGGGTTACATACTGATTCATCGCATCGTTTTGAGCGCGGAGTCTCGTTTGAATTACAGGTCGATGCTATTGAACGCGCCACTGCGCTGCTATTAGGGATTGTAGGCGGTGAAGCCGGGCCGATAACCGAGATTACATCTGAGTCGAACCTGCCCAACAGAGCACCTGTGAAGCTGCGACTGGAGCGGTTATCACGTGTATTAGGCATATCGTTTGAGCTGGTCTTTGTTGAAACCTGTCTTTTAAATTTAGCGATGAACTTTGAAACAACGTGTGATGGCTGGGAAGTAATACCCCCCGCATTTCGTTTTGATATTGAAATTGAAGAAGATTTAATCGAAGAGATGGGGCGTATCTACGGCTACGATAATATTCCTCATACGCGTCCATCTTCGCTTATTAAAATGTCGCCTGTAAAGGAAGCTTTAGTCGGAATGGACCTTATAAGGCAAACTTTGGTCGACCGTGGCTTCTATGAAGCGATCACCTATAGCTTTATTGACCCGTCTTTACAGACACTTGTCGACCCGGAAAATGAAGCAATTGCTTTAGCAAACCCGATTTCGGCCGATATGGGGGTAATGAGGACAAATTTATGGGCTGGATTGTTAGATACTTTGCAATATAACTTGAATAGACAACAAAATCGTATATGCTTATTCGAGTGCGGTCTTAAGTTTTTAAGACAAGATAATGAAATTAAACAAAAATTTGTTGTTGCCGGTGTTCTTAATGGAGATATTTATCCAGAGCAATGGGCAGTCACTAATCGTAAAGTTGATTTTTTTGATACCAAAGGACATGTTGAAGCCTTGCTTGGATTAACTGGAAAGAACCTGGAATTTACTTTTAAAGTAGATTCTCACCCAGCCTTACATCCAGGTCAGTCAGCGGCGATTTATTTCGGTAAAAACGAGAAAAATCAAAAACATGTAGGTTGGGTTGGGGCATTGCACCCTGAGTTAAACAAGAAGCTGGATTTACCTTCTTCCACTTTCGTATTTGAGTTAAATGCGGAAATTTTCGAAGAGGGCTTAATTCCTGCGTTTAAAGCAGTATCGAAATATCCGGCAATACGGCGAGATTTGGCTATTATTGTTGAACAAAATATTTCCGCACAAAAAGTCATGGATACTATTCATGCGTCTTGCTTAGAAAAAGGTAGCGATATACTGCAAGACTTAGAGTTATTTGACGTGTATGAAGGCGAAGGTATTGATTCTGGTAGAAAAAGTCTCGGTTTGGGCTTGACCTTACAGCATCTTTCGCGCACTCTTACAGACACTGATGTAGATTCTGAAATTCAGAATGTTATTAGTGAGTTAAACGATAAACTTGGGGCAACACTGAGAGACTAATTACCATGGCGCTAACTAAGGCAGACATGGCAGAACGATTGTTTGAAGAACTTGGATTAAACAAACGTGAGGCAAAAGAAATCGTTGAGATGTTTTTCGAGCAAGTCCGTACGGCTCTTGAAAATGGTCAACAAGTAAAACTTTCGGGTTTTGGTAATTTCGACCTGCGTGATAAAAAACAACGCCCAGGCCGAAATCCCAAAACCGGAGAAGAAATTCCAATAACAGCTCGTCGAGTCGTCACCTTTCGGCCAGGCCAAAAACTAAAGGCACGCGTAGAAGCATATGCTGGAACCCAGTCACAACAATGAACTACCGGTAATACCGGGCAAGCGTTACTTCACCATCGGTGAAGTGAGCGAGCTTTGCAATGTAAAGCCGCACGTATTGCGTTATTGGGAACAGGAATTTCCTCAATTAAAACCCGTGAAACGTCGGGGTAACCGGCGTTATTACCAGCGTCAAGATGTACTCATGATACGCGAAATTCGTAGTCTGCTTTACGAGCAAGGCTATACTATCGGCGGAGCTCGTTTGCAGTTATCAGAAGAGCAAACAAAAGGTGGTCAATCCTTCGATGCACAAGAAGTAAAACGTTTACGTTTAGAGCTTGAAGAAGTCATGAATATTCTTCAGGATTAATCGAACTTTTATATATTCCTAAGTAAAGCCTAATAAGGTAATATTCCAGCCTTTATTAGTAAACCCTTCCACACAAAGAAAACTGTCTTTAAACGGGGCGTAGCGCAGCCTGGTAGCGCACCGGCATGGGGTGCCGGTGGTCGGAGGTTCAAATCCTCTCGCCCCGACCAAAAATACGTTAGTTGGAAAATCGCGTAGATATTATCAAGCAAAATATATAACATAAATATTTAAAAATATGCATGATAATAAATAGTACCGAATGACAAGTCAAAATTTAAATCCTCCTATTTTTATCAATTTAAACTTTGATGATTAACATATGTTATGGCTGAAGTATAATCATTTAGATTACAATTTTTTTCCAAGTATTTTTTGATGTAATAAAAATAATGAAAATAACTAGTAACACATATAGATCTGACATTGATGGCTTGAGAGCAATAGCTGTTTTACCAGTAGTTTTCTTTCATTTGGGAGTTAATTTCTTTAGTGGAGGTTATGTCGGTGTCGACATCTTTTTTGTAATTTCAGGATATTTAATAACATCCATAATTGTAAAAGATGTAGTTAATGATAATTTTAATATTGTTAACTTTTATGAACGTAGAATTAGAAGAATTTTCCCAGCACTTTTTACAATGATTTTTATAAGTAGTATTGTTGCTTACTTTATATTAATACCTTCTGAACTTAAAGATTTTGGTCAAAGTGTTTTTGCAGCGACATATTCATTTTCTAATATTTTATTTTGGCATGAATCTGGATATTTTGATGGTCCAGCAGAAATCAAACCTCTCTTACATACATGGTCTCTAGCAGTTGAAGAACAGTTTTACCTAGTATATCCCGTACTTTTATATTTTTTTATAAAAAAGTTTTCGAGTTCATACAAAGCGTTACTGTTTGTGATTTTAATTTTATCTCTGTTGATTTGCGTATTGACGACATCTTCATATCCTACTGAAAATTTTTATTTAACACCAAGTCGCGGTTGGGAATTACTTTTGGGAGCTTTATTAGCGCTGAATGTATTTCCTGCAGATTTAAAAAAATATTATCGTGAAATGCTCGCAGTGATTGGATTATGTTTTGTTTTATATTCCGTGATTTTTTTTGACAAAAATACTGAGTTTCCTGGTGCGGCAGCACTTGTGCCATGTTTAGGAGCAGCATTAATAATCTATTCAGGCAGTATAGGGAAAACCTTTATAGGTGAATTTTTAAGCTCAGGTTTATTGATAAAGGTTGGAGTAATTTCATATTCTCTTTACTTGTGGCATTGGCCGATTATTGTTTATACAAAACTTTATCTACAGCGGCCTTTGCAAAATGAGGAGATTGTCTATCTTATAGTTTTAATGTTTATATTAGCTTTTATATCATGGCGATATATTGAACAACCGTTTCGGGGCAAGAATTCTAAATTTAGTAAAAAAATAGTATTTCAAGGAGCAACTTTTGTTGTAATAATTTCAACAGTTTTTGGTTTGTACACTCATTTCGAAAATGGAATTAGTCAGCGTCTATCAAAGAACAACCTTGAAATAGTACGTTCAATATCACAGTATTCAAATATTATTGATCCTAAATGTTTTTATCATGAAAATACATTTAAGAATTATAGAAATAAACTTTGTTCAATCGGAGAATCTACAGCAACAGAAAAATCATTTATATTATGGGGTGATTCCCATGCAAGAGCTCTTATCCCAGCGGTTAGACTGGAAGCAAAAATTAAGGGGCTAAGTGGTTATTTTGCAGGCCACGTAGGTTGTCCACCATTACTTGATGTTATTAAGTCATCACAACCTAAACGTACAAAAAGGTCATCATGTCGCGATTTTAATAATGCTATAATCAAATTTATAACAAGTCACCCGGAAATTAAAACTGTTATTCTAACCGCTAGATGGGTTGTTAATCTTGAAGGTGTTCGGTTACCAACTGATCCAAACCTTACAAGAAATGTATATTTATATGATGATCTTTCAACTCAAATTAGTACAAGTGAAAATAAAAATGTTTTTCAACGAGGTCTTTTTAAAACAATAAGGAAGTTACAGAGCTTAGGGAAAAAAGTTGTTATATTTGGACCTGTACCAGAGTTAGATGTCAGTTTATCTTCTGCTCTAGTTCGTTCTTCAATGCTAGGTATTTCACGAGATTTTAGACCTGATACAAAATCAGTAAATTTACGTTTAGCTCAAACTCTAAATCTTTTGGATATGATTTCTAATAAAGACAACATTTCAGTTTTATATCCTCACGAAATACTTTGCGAAACAGAAAAATGTGATGTCGAAATTAATAAACTCCCTATTTATCGGGATGACGATCACCTGTCAATTTATGGTGCAGAATATCTATATCGAAAACTGGCCGTAAAAAAGAAACCGTTAGGTGTTTTTTTTAATAAGTAGCTTTTTAGTATTACTTTGGGGTGTCAAAGTCTATACCTGGAATTTTTATTATTCCCCTGGCAATACTAACACCAATAAATCATCTATTAGTGCTCATGTTATTATCTCTGATAAAATGTTAATCATGTGGAAAGGAGTAAGTGGAAATAATGGTTATTTTTTATATAATAAATGCTCGTAATAATTCATTTATATATTAACATCTGTATATAATTTAATTTTAAGTTAAAATAGTTCATCCTTATTTAAATATTTCTGCGCAACAGCCTTATTTGACTCGTAATATTTTTTCATTATTCTGCGGCTATCTTCAACTGATAAAGGCTTAGGATTATCTAACATGTGAGGTAGCATCTGATTTAATTTAATTGCAGCTCCTACTATCCAATGATGAGTTAATATTTTACGCACTGATTTCATAGAGTTTGCATATCGAATCGTTTCAATATACAACCATGGCCATCTTTCATTAGAACTTTTTTTAGGAATCTGAAAATCACTAGATAAATTAATATTAAATATGCTAAGAAAATCAGAATACAAATTTGCTTTCACTGCGGCTTCAAAGCTTTTTACAGTGATTGTATTAGGAGGGTATACATCAGCATACTTATCGATAAATTTATAATAATTTAATGCTGCATCGATGTCATGGATTGTGTCAGGTGATGCTACAAAACCTCTTTTAACTCTTTCTGCATATGCTGATTGCAAAAACTTATCTTGCCTACGTAAATAAACAACTATAGATATTTGGCAATCTTTAAAGGCATCGCGAATCCGTATTAATTGTGATGCGGTTACTGTTCGTCGCGACAATATTTCTGATGATAACAAAATACGTGATACGCCTTTGTCTTCCGCTTCTAGTAAGATAGATTTTACTAGTTTCATATTGATTTCCCCATCATCAACAACTACATCACGAAAAATAGGATGATGATTGAGAAGGCGTTGATCTCGTCCACTTTCCGGATAGAGTAAATTACACTGGTTTACCAATATATTGTCATTTAACGCTAAAAAGTGCTGTAGAGAGGTTGTTCCAGTTTTATGTCGACCGATATGGATTATTATTTCTTTCATTTTCATTTCCATTTATATAGCAATAGCCAATATTTGCATAATACGCTTCAATAATCAAAAATGATGGATATATAGTGCGTAGACTATCTTACTATTATTACTTGCTTATTTTCAGGTATACTTCGACTTTTTTGGTTTATTTTAAATATTTAAATATTTAAATAGATAATTAACCTGAGATCGGTTTAAAAACATGGCAAAGCACACTTTTGTAGCTTAATAATACCATTTGCATCTATATTGATGGATGGTTTGTTTTTCTTCAAACAATAGGCAATTAGCCCACCAATTAAGTTCAACATGAATCCATGAAGACTACGATGCGTGAAATGTTCAATCTGAGAAATGATTTTTAACTGATCATTGATTGTTTCAATAATAAAGCGCTTTGTCAGAAGATCTGATCGATAAACTGGCTTTTAGTTCATCTCTTATCCCGAGTTCAGGTTAATTACCATGGCGCTAACTAAGGCAGACATGGCAGAACGATTGTCTGAAGAACTTGGATTAAACAAACGTGAGGCAAAAGAAATCGTTGAGATGTTTTTCGAGCAAGTCCGTACGGCTCTTGAAAATGGTCAACAAGTAAAACTTTCGGGTTTTGGTAATTTCGACCTGCGTGATAAAAAACAACGCCCAGGCCGAAATCCCAAAACCGGAGAAGAAATTCCAATAACAGCTCGTCGAGTCGTCACCTTTCGGCCAGGCCAAAAACTAAAGGCATGCGTAGAAGCATATACTGGAACCCAGTCACATTTAGTAGTACCTTGTAAAGCCTTCTCCAATAAAACCCCCAGAACGGTTAAGAATTTAACCAAAACACCTTTAAACGAGGCGTAGCACAACCTGGTAGCGCACTGGCATGGGGTGCCGGTGGTCGGAGGTTCAAATCCTCTCGCCCCGACCAATAAATAACTTTTTTAGGATTTTCAATTGTTTTTATTAAAATAGGTGAGTCAGTAAGTAAAGCTGAAGTCTATATAATAATATTCAAAATAGTTAGATGAGAAGTTATTAACTGAGACTAACGAAATATTTATTTTTTAAAAACCTTATACTTAAACTGTCTTATGTATAGTTGCTATTCCTATAAAACTCGTTAACCTGACTTCTAATTTAAAAAATAATATTAACATTAAAAAATCATTCAATTGATTAACCAGTTTTATACTAAATAAAGTGTTCATTGGATAGTAAAGGTTCTACATAAAAAATTCATTTACTCATTTAAAGAGATATGCTGCACACTTACAGGAAGTTACAAAGTACAGAGTGAAAAAAAACTAAGTCCTCTTAGGTTGATCATATTTGGTCGGGGAAGAACTGGAAGTACAGCTCTCGTAAGTTTTCTCAATTCTGTACCAAGCTTGTTTTGTGATGAAGAGATACTGAATTAACGTTTGCTGTTACCGCATACCCATGTTCTAGCGAGTGTGGAAATTCAATGTCTAGCAAGTATGGTTACAAAATATTGAGTTATCAAATAAAGGATGTTTTACCCATAGCCAATCGAGAAAATTTCATACGGCGTTTATATGGTAATGATTTTAAAATTATATATTTAAAGAGGAATAATTTAATTTACCATGCCTTGTCAAACCTTCGCGCTAGATAATTTGGATTTCATAAAAAATCATCAGAAAAACTAAATGATGGAAAGATAAATGCCGACTTGGATAACTTATTATACTGGATGCGATCTAGTGAGGAGTTAGGTAACTATGAAAAATTATTGCTTGAAGGTGTTCCACATCTTCCGCTTATTTACGAACAACATCTGTTTAATGATGAAAATCACCAATCTACAGCAGAGCTAGTTTGTAAATATCTAAATATTGAATGTAGCACCGCTGAGACTGAATACCGTAAAGTTTCACCCAAAGCACTTCAAGATTCAGTTGCTAACTATGACGAATTAGTAAATTTTTTAAAGGATTCGCAGTATGCTAAGTGTCTAGAATAATCTATTTTACCATTGAAAAAGATTAATCACTTTATCAGAGGATTGCGAGTTAACTCATTAGCGTAAATCTAGCTATGCATCGTTAATGAGCATAAAATAAAAAGCAGACAATAGCTCTTTGTATTCTCCCCGCCGTCTTAGTAATCCGTCTATCAACGATTGTAAACTTAAATTAAGTTTCTACGTGGGTTTTGTAGCAATGTAAGAAACGAAAGGGCTTAAGCTAGGAAATATTTTAATTATCATTTGACGTAGGCGAGTTTTAAACCGACCTCTGTAAATAATTTTAGTCACGGTAAATCCAACGTTTTCCAAAAATTCAGTAACCTCTTTTGTAGTGTATTCTCTAACATGCCCCATGTGCCCAAGCTTTTCTAGTTTTTGATATTCAGCATAAGTATTTCCACTACAAGAGTATGCTCTATTTCTAAATATGAAATTAGTTATTCCAGCGATGGATCTAAGATTTGGGCTAGATAACATCATCGTGGCGCCAGGCTTCATTATGCGAAGTACTTCAGTTAAAGTGAAAATAGGATTTATCCTCAGATGCTCAAACAGTTCATTGAACACAATTGCATCAAATGAGTTATCATCAAAAGGGAGTTTTTCTGTTTCGATGTTACACTTTACAACATTAATCTCAATCTTATCTAATGTTTCTGCATATCTTTCTGGCGCAATGTCACAGCCAGTAACATTATAATTACTCTGTGATAAGGCAGCAGTAAATAGAAGAGGTATTGATCCAAATTCTAATACATTAGCATTTTGAGTCACTTCTTCTTTAGCTATATCTAAATCCAGAGCAACTCGTAATTTATGATACTTTATATATGAGTTATGCCATTCTGATAAGTCTTCATCTTCAGGAGCTAATTTGTTTGCACAATCTTCTATTGTTCTTAGGGATTCTTCAGATGGGTAAAATGCTTGACGTTCAAATTCCATGATTTTTCCTATTTATCTTTCTTCAGTTTTACAATGTATCTTATACCTTTATAGTGACTCTTGTTAGCATTCCTAGCGCAAAAAGTACTATTTTTTCATAGACTGGGATGGTATGAATCTTTTGGTAAACTTTTGAAAGTTCAGTGTTGCCAATCTTTGCAGCCCTAGTGTATGCCATGAATTGTTCATTTCTGTTACCCCTCATTTTTTCAGCGGTTGCGGAACCATCTAAACGTCTACTCCATTTTAATTTCCAATTTTCAATACCAACGCAATCATAATGTAGTAGTTGTATTTTTTTTGTATCGATTATTGTTATTGAGTCATCAAAATCGATTGGTCCGTGAATACCGAATTTTCGAATTTTTGAATTTAGCTTTATAGCCATTTTGGACTTTAGATGGCCTCGTAGATATTCATTGTTATAGATAGACCGTCTGCAACCTAATAGCTTTGCCATTCGTATTTGCAGTGTGGTAGGTTTCTTTTTAAATAATGTCGGTTCATAAATATTTTTGTAATATTCTCTCTCTGGTGCCGCCTCAAGAAGCTCAAATCTTATAGCATCTGCTTTACAGTACTTTAATACTTCTTTGATGTCTTGTTTAGGATTTAGTAATTCATCACTATCTATGTGGGCAATCCAGTTACATTTTTTATCTAGTGCAATTTGTATCCCTTTATTAACATTTGTAACTTGTCGTTTCTCAATGGAGTTTGGCCTTTGTGATGTTGACTTTTCCCAATATTCAGTTGTGCACGGAATTACTGTTACGAGTTCATAGTGCTGTATTTGCTCTATATCTTTGTCGTTTGGATCATCAAAAAAAAGAATTATCTGATCTGCGCCAACATTCAAGTGATAGTTTATAAAAAATTTTAGTTGCTCAATTGGCGCTTTCACTGTAGCGATTATGGCCAGTGATGACATAAACTTCTCCTAAACTCAATATGTGATTTCATAAAATTACCATGTTAAATAGATTTAAATTAGGCACTTAAAGTTAATACTATAACAAGGTTGTATAAAAAATACAGTAGTGCATATCATCAACGAATTGATCTATTCCTGTCCTGAAGTGTATTTAGCCGGTAATGTATTAAATATTCTTTTGAAAAAGAATGTCTGCTATTATATAGCCAAGGCGGATGTGTGTAACTATTTTGTGTGTGAAAAATTACATTTTGTACAGAATTAGCACCATACAATTTGATTGTTGTTTACCCGAGACTAGGTGCTTGTTTATGAGAATTAATATTACAGAAAAAAACGATATTCATATTGATACGTCAGATCTTTCTGAATTAATTGCTAAAATTCCTGTTGAAGATTTTATCGATATCCAATTTGATTATGATTACGATGTTTCTACTAACGATGTGTTAATTATTTTCAGTACCCCACGTAGTGGTAGTACGCTCCTTTCTGATTTAATTAACAAAAACAACATTTGCCTAACTCATGAATATTTTCAACCCTATCAATATCTTCCTATATTGGCAAGCAGATGGGGTTGTATTCGTGATGGTAAATTGGATAAAGCTGCGTTTTTAGGAAATCTTTTTCGATATAGAACATATCCTGGCGGTTGGTTAGGGGTTAATCTTCATGGGGAGCATTTGAAAATTTTTTCTAAATTTGAAAAAGGTTTTGCAGATGTTAGAAAGCATTTTATACATATAATTAGGCGAGATCTTATTTCTCAGGCAGTTTCATATGAAATTGCTATTCAAACTGGTAAGTGGAGTAGCTATTTTGATTCTCAAGCTGATGCCAACTATAATTTCACAGGAATTAAAACTCGACTTGAAAGTATTCAAAGCCAGAATGCTATTATAAGTGCTTTTATTAAATCAAGAAATATTTCTTGCACTATTTTGTATTATGAAGATCTGGTGGAAAATCCAAAGGATACCATTCAGTCAATTATTCCTGATGTTAAGACTGACTCCTTATTATTAATGGAAAGTGGCTTAAAAAGACAAGCTTCCAGTAGAAGTAAAGAATGGATAGAACGTTTTTCTTTGGAATATTTCGAAACTAACGGGGACGGTTATAATAATGAGAATGCGTTTAAAAACAAACAGTCATTAAAAGAAAGATTTAAGTCTATTTTTAATGCACGTTAAAGGGTGTTAATTCTAATTTTAACTGATGCAGGTTACTCCAATAACTTGGCGATATGAAAGCAAGGTTTTAATTAAACACTTTTGATAGTCTATCATTACAGTAATGTTATAAAATTGAATTTATTATTTCTATATTTTGTTTGTTGTATTCGTCGATTATATTATAACCAGCTTCTGAGAGCTGTTTGGCATACTCTGTATTAGAAAGAAGTTTTACAACAGCTTCGGCAAAGTTATCGGGTGTATCACCAATAAGAAAGGATTCTTTAGTATGTTCTTCTAGTCCTTCAGCTCCGACAGAAGTTGTTACCAGGGGTTTCCCATGAGCAAGAGCCTCTATGGTTTTTATTTTTAATCCTGTTCCAATGAATACAGGATTTACCACTACTACAGCTGTTTTATAGATAGATGCTAAATCATCTACTCTTCCTAGTATCTCTATGCCATCGATTTCAGATAGTGAATCACTAATTGTGCCTGCAAAAGCAAGTTTTATATCAGGGAGTTTGAGTTTGACTTTTGGTAGAACTTTATTAATTAAAAAATTTGCCGCTTGGAGATTAATCGTATTATTTGAAGCTACAAATAGAACTCGGTTGGGAATAACTTCTGAAGAATTAACACGCTTGATATCGATATTATGTCCTACTACAACGACAGTTTTGCTGCAGATTGTGGAAAAGAAAGTGGCTTCTTTATTTTGAATTGCGATTATAATATCGGCTCTATTTAGCCCCTTGGATTCATTTCTTTTACTCGTTGAGTACCAGGTCGGTTTTTTACCCTGTTTTAAGTAATGTTTGTGTCTATCGGTGAATACATCATGGGTATCGAGTATTTTTGTTGTTTCTGGTCCAAAATTATCCAGGGCCTTTGAGAAAAATACATATTCTACAATAACAGTATCAAAGTGAAATTTGTTTTGAAGCTTCTGAATACACAAATTTGAAGTTTCATCATACCACTCATCAAGTTTATATCTAAAAGCAGCTTGTAATCCAAGTTTTGTATATATATGTTTGAATAATTTTGATATAAAATTTGTTTGGGGAGGGGTGTAAGCACATTTGTAATAGCGGTCACCCCAGTATTCTCTCATTGAATCTTCATCACCTTTGCGCCATTCAATATGTAAAAAATAAACATCATATTTTTCTGAGCGTATTGTATTAGCTAAGGCTAAAACACGAGCTTTGTTGCCTGACACAGGGGGATGTGTTGGAATAGGTGAAATAATCAGTATTTTTTTATTATTGTTCATATACAGGCTCAATGTGCTAGAGTAACCAGGCTATTCATTTCAGATAATTCCCTGTATGCGTCTTAGACATGTGGTATTGGATAGTTAATTGTTTTATTTAGAAAATATAGTCTCTGTAGTCTACACACATTCATGGTTTACCAGATAGTAAAATTGTATCTATCGTAGATTGATCAAAATTGTGACTATATTGAATTCAAGTCCTGATTCTCTGATTTATCTGTGGTTAAAGTTTGAAAGTGGCTGCTGCTAATTAGAAGCTCATCGTATGTACCTTTGTCCTCAATCTCACCCGCATTAAGTACATAAATACAATCACATTTCTGAACAGTACTTAAACGATGGGCTATGATAATAATTGTTTTAATACTTCCCAGTTTATTCACTGCTTCCATTACGGCTTGTTCGGTGAGGTTATCCAGTGCGCTGGTAGCTTCATCAAAGATTAAGACATCAGGATCATGATATAATGCGCGGGCTATGCCGAGTCGCTGGCGCTGTCCACCTGATAAGCGTACACCCTTGTCACCTACTGTTGTTTCATACCCCTGAGGTAGTTGGCTAACGATAAAGTCATGTATGTTTGCAGCTTTAGCGGCTTCTTCTACTCTTTGTTGACTAAGTTTTCGTTTTGGTACTCCAAACGCAATGTTGGCAGAAACGGTGTCATCTGTGAGAAATATTTGCTGTGGAACGTAACCTATAGTTCGTTGCCAGGCTCGTAACCTGGCATCGTTTATTACATGCCCATCGACATTTAGTGTCCCTGATGAAGGCCGGAGTAGACCCAGGATAAGATCAACTAGGGTGGTTTTTCCCGAACCGGATGAACCTACGAAACCTATCATGCTCTTAGCGGGAATATTTATAGAAATATTTTTAACCGCACATTTGGTCTCACTGGGATAACTATAAGTAAGATTATCAAGTTCAAGAGTATCTTTAAGACCGAGGGATTCTCGGGAGTAATCCATTTTCTCATTTGATTGATTCTTGCTATCTTTTCTTTTTATATCCTCAGAAATAGAATCAAACACAGCTTTATGTTGGTTTATTGTGGAAATATTTGCATATATTTTCTGGATATTCGGCATTAAGCGATACGTTGCAAATGCAAATAATGCAATAACAGGAAGTGCTTCTTGTAATCCACCATAAAAAAGAACGAGATACAGTAGTATCAGTAGCATCCCGCCAAACAAGAAAGCCTGGGTAAGCAAATGTGGTAATTGAACAGCCATTCCAACTTTTATTTGTGTATGAGCCCAAACATAAGCCGGCCCCGAAAATGTATTTGCTCGAACATCTTCTATTCCCGCAATCTTTATGTCTTTTATTCCTCCAAATGTTTCTTGAACAACACGCTGACGTTGTCTTTGAGCTGTGTGTTGTTCTTGGCCATAGTTGCGTACGCGTTTTGCTAGAAAGAAAGAAATAACAAAATACAAGCTGCCGAGAGAGATGCCTGCGGCCATGGCTAAAAGAGGATCTGTTATAATTAGTAACACAAATAGCATAAGAGAGGTAAAAACACTTGCTATAATATGCAAAGTAGGGATGAGTACACCACTTACGACTTGTCTAACTTCACCTAGAACGGATGTGGTCAGTTGCGCGCTATGACGACTAATAAACCATTCATAAGGTTGCCGAAGATAGTCCGTAAATAATCTCAATGACCAGGTATAACTCCGCATAAATGAAAATCTGAGCAGTACCCATACACCAACTGCCTGTATAGCCAACCCAGCAATGAGTATTCCCAAAAAGCAAATTCCCAAGAATATTATAAATGATTGATGAGAAGTAAATGAAAATGCATTATAGATATAAGATAAATAGTGGTTTGAATCTATGATTTCAGGATTTGCTATTACCCCTATAAGTGGCAAGATTGACGCAACACCAGCAACTTCTACAACCGACACTATCATTAGCAATAAGCATACTACTGCCGCTTTGCGACGTTCTTCTGCATTCAACAGTGAATATAGTTTTTTTAATATAATAACCACAGCCTACATCCTAAGCATATTTTTTAAAATAATGAAACATTAAGATATTGTGCCTAAAAACACAATATCGGAGATATAAAACTTAATTTGGTTTATGTTACCCAAGCGAAATTTGGAATCCAGTAAATCTTAATTAAATAATGTATTGAATTCTACATTTCTGTTTATCCAACAATGATGAATGCACCCTATATTGCTGTAATTTATACCTTAAAAAGAGGAAGTGTACTACAATTTCTATAAAGTTACTAAGCTACAAATTACTGTTTAGGCTCCTTATGAGAGGCCGGGTTGTTGATTAGTTTACTTCTTACATTGGAGGATGCTTTTGCTGCTTAAGTGTCCGATTCTTTAATCTGTATTGTTGTTGATACATGGTGTTATGTGGTGCGACTAATGTATTTCAATATTGCTGTTGGGAAGTATATACTTATTAGGTAAACTGTATAATTGCACGAGTTTATGATAAATATGTGACTAAATCATGGTGTTTTCAATATGATGTGTTCATGTCTGCTATCGAAACTGAACTTGGGCATGCATAATGAGAAAAAATTTCTCTGTGGGGATTGAATATTGAAATTTAGCAGTAGAGAAGATGTCTTTATTGATCAGATGAAAAATCTTGATATTATCATAGGATGTCTTAAAAATGATTTCACATGAACTTAAATGTATTTTTGTGCATATACCCAAATGTGGAGGCACCAGCATTGAAGATATAATTTGGCCTATGCCAAGAAAAGTATCGGATTTATGGATGGGATTTATTAATGAATATGAAAACAAATACCAGACAGGTGGACTTCAGCATTTAAAAGGTAGTCAAATATGTCAGGAAGTAGGTCAGGAAGTATATAACAGCTATTATAAATTTTCATTTGTTAGAAACCCATGGGATAAAGCTGTTTCACAGTATATGTATATAAAGGAAAGAAAAGATTTGCTAGAATTTATTGGAATGACTTCTAAAGACCCTTTTATTAAATATTTGAATCTTATACAAAAAATAAAACATGTTCAATGGGAGGAGCAATTTAAATTTGTTTTGGATGATAATGGTGAGTTAATAGTGGATTATTTGGGGAAACTTGAGAATTTTCAGGAAGATGTATTGGTAGTCTTAGATAAGTTAAAGTTAGATGTTGACAATATCCCCCATAGTAAGAAAACAAAGCGTAAATCTTATGATGAATATTATGATGATGAGTCAAAGGAATTGATTCGCAATATGTATAAAATAGATATAGAAACTTTTGGTTATACATTTGATTAATGGTTTTATACAATAGTCATCTTTTGAAGAGTGTTAAATAGTAAGCGAAAAAGATATAAGAAATATTTTAGAATTTTAAAATAGAGTTTTGCTTGATAATGTCGACGGATGCTAACTATATAAGCTGTAATATATAATAAAATTTGTTTTGTATTGAAGCTATAAGCTTCCTTTATTTGAGAATAGCAATAATGGTTAAAATTTTCATTACAATTGATACTGAGGAAGATGAGTGGGGCAGATTTACTAATACTACCGGTACAGTTGAAAATATTAATCAATTATATATGCTGCAAAATTTGTTTAATAAATATGGAGCTATTCCCACATATTTAATTAATTACCCAGTTGCTTCAACAAGATCTAGTATCAAGGTATTATCTTCTTTTTTAAATGAAGGGGTATGCGAAGTAGGAATGCATTGTCATCCGTGGAATTCACCTCCATTTAAAGAGGAATTAAACTCCCAAAATTCCATGATGTGTAATCTCCCAAACGATTTATTGCATGAGAAAATGAGCAATGTTCATGAGGCAATAAAATCTAATTTTGGAATATCGCCAGTTTCATTCAGGGCTGGTCGCTGGGGCTTTAGTGAAAATGTTGCTCGTTGTTTGATTGATTTAGAGTATAAAGTCGATAGTTCCATTTCCCCATTTATGGATTGGACTCCATATCATGGTAAAAACTTCAGGCATGCTAGTACGCATCCTTATTATTTTAATTCAGAGAATATATTTACGCCCAAATCAGATGCGCAGCTTCTAGAAGTTCCGCCTACAGTTGGTTATGCTCAACCTAATTTCCCGCTGTGCGATTATATACAAAACAATTTACGCAAGACGCCGCTATCAAAGTTACGCTTGTTAGGAATACTGAATAGATTAAAGCTGTTAAATTTTCATTGGTTGTCACCAGAATTTTCAACAGGTGAAGAAATGGTGCGCTTAACGAAGCGTTTTGTAAAATCCGGACATAAGTTTATTAATATGTCATTTCATTCTACTAGTTTGCTTCCTGGGAAAAGCCCATTTGTACGAAATGAGGCTGATTTGAATTTATTTCTAGCAAAGATTGAAGTTTTTTTGAAGTATGCGGTTGAAAATGATTTTGAATTTTTACCTTTGGCTGAATCAATGAAGCATATGTAATATGTTTTTATTTAAATTGTTTCTGACTATTAAATTTAAATAAAGATCCGCATAAGAACGTGACTTTGTTCCACGAGTAATGCGCTATGAAATCATTCTACATTCTTTACGCTTTCAATTATCTCAGTCGTTGAAATTGATGGGGTGCGTTGTAGATAGAAATGTTACTTCACATGTATAACTAAAACCCACCAAACTTGTCTTCTCAGTCATCAACCATCATGAGCGCATCTGCAGAACACATCATAATATATTCTATTTTTCTTATGATCCCTTGATAAAAACTTCATTTACAAATTCCAGAAAGCTGATTGTCTTCGTTCTTTGTTCAATATTTGAGGTGTAGATTACTTTATTTTTTAGGAGCGGTAGGTTTCGGTAATCGTTGATATATTAAAGTTTAGTGAGAAAATCTTTAATAGCATATAGAGTTTTCAATGAATTTTTTTTGATGATTTGTAGTTGCGTTATATTATGGTACGTGTTTGTTAGGCGTTCTTTATATTGTGTATTTTTGCCTTCACCTGCAAGAAAGTCAAATATTAATATCTCATTTTTGAATGCACGCTCTATCTCATACCCAGTATGCAAATAACCTAGAGCGAGTCTTTTATCAAATATTTCATCAAAACCTCCCTGAATATTATATTCATATTGATTGACGATGTAATTTAGTTGTATGGATAAGGGTTGTTCGTTAATTGACATAACAGAAAAATTTAATGCATTTCTCTCCGCCATTTTTTTAGCAAGCTGTGTGTTGAACTTTAGTGTTTTATCATTAAAGACTGATTTCCCCCACCGTTTTTTATGTAAAGTATTTAATAATGTAAAATGTTCTTCTATTTGATTGATACTTGATTTTGTTACTTTCACTTCACCTTTGGATTCTAATTTTTTTCGTTTGTTGTATAGGTTTGAGCGAGTATTTTTACCTCTTTCAGAAAGGTAATTGTTAAATTCTTTTGAAGTATCCAGATAATAGCTTTTATATTCTTCCATTGTTCTTGTGTAGACATTAGTTAGAATATTTTTTTTAGTTATTAAATCATGTGTAGATGAAGATTTATTTAAATCAGAAAAGTAAAACTCGTCCCAGGTTATATTATTATTTATGTAGCGCAAGAAAGTTTTTTTAATACTCAAACTGTTTTCTGGTGAAACAATAAAATCAAGATATTCAGTTCGCATGGTGTCTTCGCCACGCCAAATGTTACCAATAAATTGGAGTTGAGTAGTTTTTATTAGTTTTTTTGTTCGGGCTTTAATTAAAAATAAAGGTGCGAGGCCTACAAGCATTTGGTTTTCATTATATGCGGCAAGTAGTGTTAATTTCAGTTTATTATGTGCAGCGAATATATCCCACCAGGTGTATTGCCATTCCCAGCTCATAAATAGTTTGTCGGAGTTTGATTTATTTAATAACTGAGTCCATTCTATTTTGCTATCTCTAAATTGAATCTCGTTCCATTCTTTAATGGTTATTGAGTTGTTTTTGTCAGGCATATCTATTGATTGTAAGTTTTCAGAGCTCATTTAAATATTAAGGTTAATCATTAGATTACTTCGCTGCACTCGCACTGACACGCTAATAGAGGTGCTGTGAGCTAGGACTTTCTATAAACGTGCGTCATAAGCACCTTTCGGCAATACATTCTTAACATCAAAAAGAATATGATTTTCTTTACCAAATGTGCGTAACTTTGCGCCAAGCTCAATAAATTCCTTATGGGCTACAGCCAGAATAATAGCATCGTATTTACCCGTTATAAGCTCAGTTGTGAGGTTGATATCATATTCCTTTTTAGCTCCATCTGCATTCACCCATGGATCGTATACATCGACGTTGGAGTTATAGGCTTTGAATTCTTTTACTATGTCGACCACTCGGGTATTGCGTAAATCTGGACAGTTTTCTTTAAACGCTAATCCAAGTATCAGGATATTGGCATCAACAACATGAATTCTATCGCGGGTCATTAACTTAACGACTTGCTCTGTAATATATGACCCCATACCGTCGTTAATACGTCTACCAGCAAGAATCACTTCTGGGTAATAGCCAACAGATTGTGCCTTGTGGGTTAAATAATAGGGGTCAACGCCAATACAGTGTCCACCAACCAGGCCGGGTCTAAAGTTCAAAAAATTCCATTTAGTTCCTGCGGCTTCTAAAACATCCAGAGTGTCAATATTCATGCGGTTAAAAATAATCGCGAGCTCGTTAATCAGAGCGATATTCAAATCACGTTGAGTATTTTCAATAACCTTCGAAGCTTCAGCTACTTTAATGCTTGATGCCTTATGGGTTCCTGCAGTAATGATGCTGTTATAAAGTGCGTCCACAAAGTCGGCTATTTCAGGAGTAGAACCCGAGGTGACCTTCAAAATATTGGTAACGCGGTGTTCTTTGTCACCAGGATTGATTCGTTCTGGACTATAGCCGGCAAAAAAGTCCTGATTAAATTTAAGGCCGGATTCTTGTTCTATTACAGGTATGCAGTCGTCTTCAGTGGCGCCAGGGTAAACGGTGGATTCATAAATGACAATGTCGCCCTTTGAGATAACCTTGCCAACAAGCGCTGAGGCACTGAGTAATGGGCTAAGATCAGGTAGCTTATAATCGTCAATTGGAGTAGGGACGGTAATAATGTATATGTTGTAATTTTTGAGATCGTTAACATCGGTTGTAAAGTTCAGTTTTTTAGCGGCAGAGAGTTCTTCAGCACTGGTTTCAAGCGTTGAGTCATAGCCTTTTCTCAGCTCTTCAATTCTAGGGGCATTAATGTCATATCCAATGGTATCTAAATCTTTACCAAATTCAACTGCAAGTGGAAGTCCTACATAGCCTAAACCGATAATTGCTATTTTTGCATCGTTTATTGTTCGCACTTAATACTCCCAGTCCTAAATTATTGGTATAGTTCATTATTGTCTTGAGACAGGTTAAATTTGAATGATAATCATTCAAATCTTATGCTAATATCACATTTTATAGATTTTTGAAATATATTAAGGATTTCAAATATATAATTAACATATGCTGCTTTTTGTTTTAGGATTCTAGCACATAAAAAGTACACTCATGTAGAGTAAAATTAACGTAAAAAACTTGGGGTTTCAGTGGATTCAGTCCGTATTTTTAAACATTATGTAAGAATACCGTTTATCTTATTAGGGGTGAGTGAATTTATTGTAATGATTCTGTCAATCTCGGCAGCGGCATTCTTAATTTTCGATCAAACGGCAAACCAATACTCAAATTATTTTAATTCCTCGCTCGTTAGCGCCTTAATTTATGCTTTTGTGATGACATTGTCGATGGTTGCTATTGGTCTTTATCAGGCAAGATTACGTGAAGGAGTGCTTGGGTTCTTATTACGTTTGTCCGCAGCATTATTTCTAGGCACAGTCGCGCTTTCACTGTTCTTTTATCTTTTTCCTTCATTATTTTTAGGTCGAGGGGTGCTGTTACTCGCAGAGCTACTTTCTTTTGTTGGTATAGCTCTTATCCGCAACGCAATTTATTTTAGTGGCTCTACAATATTCAAAAAACGAATTTTAGTACTCGGAGCAGGTGAACGTGCAGCATCAATTACTGAATTAAGACGTAAAAGCGATCAAATTGGATTTAGCATCGTCGGCTATGTGCATGTCCGGGGTGAAAAAGATGTTGTTGAACAAAAAAATGTTATCTATCTAAATTCATCCTTACTCGACTATTGTGTAGATGAAAATATTGATGAAATTGTCATTGCAATTAATGATCGGCGTAAAACACTCCCTATGGCTGAATTACTTGATTGTAAAATGAGTGGTGTTGATATTGTTGATGTACTGCAATTTTTTGAACGAGAAACAAGCAAGATAAAGTTAGACCATCTGCACCCTAGTTATTTACTGTATTCTGATGGTTTCCAGCAAGGTATAGCGCGCCAGAATGTTAAGCGGTTGTTCGATGTCATTGTTAGTAGTATCTTTTTATTGTTAACCTGGCCGATTATGGCGATTACCGCCCTTTTAATAATGTTAGAAAGTGGTTTTAGACATCCTATATTATATAGGCAGGTTCGTGTTGGTGAAGATGGCAGGCCGTTCCAGGTTTTAAAGTTTAGAAGCATGCGTACCGATGCCGAAAAAGATGGAAAAGCGCAATGGGCGGTTAAAAATGACACCCGAATTACAAAAATAGGCGGCTTCATTCGTAAAGTCCGTATTGATGAACTTCCGCAAATTTTCAATGTATTTAAAGGGGATATGAGTTTTGTTGGACCTCGCCCGGAGCGTCCTGAGTTTGTTGGCGAGTTAAGTGACAAAATCCCCTACTTTAATGAACGACATCGTATAAAACCGGGTATAACAGGCTGGGCGCAGTTGTCGTATCCATATGGCGCATCCGAAAAAGATTCGTTAGAAAAATTGCAATATGACTTATATTATGTAAAAAACCATAGTTTGTTTTTAGATTTTTTGATATTACTACAAACAGTTGAAGTTATCTTGTTTAGCAGAGGTGCACGTTAATCTACTCTTTTGCTATTTAAAATTTGTCCTCCTCTTGAAATATAAATAATAAATAATAAGTGACTCAATGTATATATTAGGAATCTCTGCTTATTATCACGATAGCGCTGTTGCGCTGATTGAAGATGGTAAGATTATAGCCGCAGTACAGGAAGAGCGTTTTACACGCAAGAAGCATGATGCGGGTTTTCCGCTGCATGGTATTCATTACTGTTTGCAAGAAGCAGAAATAAAACTAACCGATTTAGACTCGATTGTCTTTTACGATAAACCGCTTATTAAGTTTGAGCGCTTACTTGAAACATATCTTGCCTACGCTCCCAAAGGCTTTCGTTCATTTTTAGCGGCTATGCCTGTTTGGCTTAAAGAAAAATTATTTCTTAAATCAACGCTTAAAAAAGAATTCTCAAAAATAGCCAAATGTAAAGAAAGCGAACTCCCTAAATTACTTTTTGCCGGCCATCATCAATCTCATGCTGCATCGGCTTTTTACCCGAGTCCTTATGAAAAGGCTAATGTGCTTTGTCTGGATGGTGTAGGTGAATGGGCAACAACAACCTGCTGGCAGGGTGATGGCAATAGTCTTAAATTAGTTTGGGAACTGGATTTCCCTCATTCACTGGGTTTGTTGTATTCAGCCTTTACTTATTACACTGGCTTTAAAGTAAATTCAGGTGAATATAAGCTAATGGGGCTTGCGCCTTATGGCGAACCTAAATATGTCGATTTAATTCTGGATAATCTAATTGATTTAAAAGAAGACGGCACCTTTAGGTTAGACATGTCCTATTTTAATTATGCGACTGGCTTAACCATGACCAACAACAAGTTTGCTAAATTGTTTGGTGGGCCGGCAAGAAAATCTGAAACCGAGATAGGCCAAAAGGAAATGGATTTGGCACGATCGATTCAGGTTGTTACTGAGGAAGTTGTTTTACGTCTAGCTCGCTCAATCCATAACGAGCAGGGTGGTGATGCTTTATGTTTAGCCGGTGGTGTTGCTTTAAACTGTGTATCGAATGGGCGTTTACTACGCGAAGGGCCGTTTAAAAATATATGGATTCAACCTGCTGCTGGTGATGCCGGTGGTGCATTAGGTGCGGCACTCGTTACCTGGTATGACTATTACGGGAGTACACGTACCGTTAACCCTAATGATGATATGCAAGGGAGTTATTTGGGACCTAAGTCGTCGACCGCTGAGATTACTTCTTATCTTGATTCAGTGAATGCTAAGTATGAAGCATTGAACGATGATGTGTTAATGCCAAAATTGGCATCAATATTAGCATCTGAAAATGTAGTGGGCTGGTTCCAGGGACGAATGGAATTTGGACCGCGCTCGCTTGGTGGGCGTTCTATTATTGGTGACCCTCGTAGTACCAAAATGCAATCGGTAATGAATTTAAAAATTAAATACCGTGAGTCGTTTCGGCCGTTTGCGCCAGCAGTATTAGCAGAACGCGTTAGCGATTATTTTGAGCACAACACGTCAAGCCCGTATATGTTAATGGTTGCGCCGATTGTTGAATCTCGCAGAGTTAAAATGACGGAAGAGCAATCGAAATTATTTGGCATCGAAAAATTAAAAATTAATCGTTCAGATTTGCCTTCAATTACACATGTAGATTACTCTGCTCGAATTCAAACGGTACATAAAGAAACAAATCCACGTTTTTATGCCCTGATATCCGAGTTTGAGAAACAAACTGATTGTGCTGTATTAGTGAATACATCTTTTAATGTACGTGGCGAGCCAATTGTATGTACGCCAGAAGATGCGTATCGGTGTTTTATGCGGACTGAGATGGACTATCTTGTTTTAGAAAATGTAATTTTAGATAAGCGTGAGCAGCCTGAGTGGGCAAAAGACGAAAGCTGGCGTGATGAATTTGAGTTAGATTAAATATTATGAACATAAAAAAATCAACAGTCACCACTAAAGAATTAAAAGAGTTTGGCTTAATCTTTGGTGTAATATTAGTTTTACTTTTTGGACTTTTATTGCCGTGGGTTTTTGCTAAACCTTTTCCACTGTGGCCTTGGTGGGTTTTTGCTGTTACGGGAAGTATGGCGTTAATATACCCATTAAGCTTAAAACCGTTTTATAAAGTCTGGATGTTATTTGGTGCCGTGATGGGGTGGATTAATACGCGCCTGATATTAGGAGTCGTATTTTATTGTGTCTTTATGCCATTCGGTTTAATTATGAAACTGTTTGGCAAAGATCTACTTTCACGAAAGTTGGATAGCAGCTTAACCACTTACCGCGTTATACATAAAGATCAAGAAAAAGATAATATGGAGAATCCATTTTAATGTTAGATTTGATAAAAGACTTGTGGAGTTTTATGCGGGCACGTAAAAAATTCTGGCTGGCACCGATTATAATTATTTTATTACTGTTGGGTGTATTACTTGTGTTAACCCAAGGTTCAGCTGTTGCGCCGTTTATTTATACTTTGTTTTAAAGAGTAAAAAAGGGTGTAGTCATTGCGATGCTCGCAATGACATGGAAACTAAAATATTCGTTATTTACCTATAGCTGTAAGTATCTTACTTAGCTTTCAACGTCACTTATAGAAAATTGCCGCGCTAGCCTGCCGCGCCATTGTGGCTCGTAGCTAAAGGCTCACCGCAATGACAGCTAACAAACAATATTACGGGCCTGGTATTTGCTATGGTAGGCGTCATTCCCGCCTCGGCTTTGGTGTCCTGTGTCGCCTTACCGTATACGTCCATGTATGCGTCCGCGGGAATGACGTAGGTAGAAATGTAGGTTATTTATCAACTATTTACTTGTACCATCCTCACTGTCCATTTAAAATTCACCTTTAGTCATTAATCAATTTAATTACCCTCAGGTCGAGCCACTGTGAAATTCCTCCCCATTTTTCTAAACATAAAAGATCAACCATGCCTTGTAGTGGGTGGTGGTCAGGTCGCCTCGCGAAAAATCTTTATGTTGATACGAGCTGGCGGAAAAGTAACCGTGATATCGCCCGAGCTTAGTTCTGAGGTGGCTAAATTAGCCAATAAAGGTGAACTTACACATTCTCAAGCTTTGTTTAAGGCCGGTGACGTAGGCAATTACCGCATTGTTATTGCAGCTACAAATAGTCGTGAGGTAAATCAGGCTGTTTACGAAGAAGCTTCAGCCAGGAATATTCCGGTGAATGTAGTCGATACGCCTGATTTATGCAGTTTTATTACCCCTTCAATTATTGACCGCGATCCCGTTCAGATAGCTATTTCTACAGGTGGGTCGTCTCCCGTGCTTGCGCGTTTATTGCGTTCAAAACTCGAAACTTTTATTCCCGCATCGTACGGTCGCCTTGGAAAGCTGGTCGAATCTTACCGAGATCGGGTTAAAGAGATATTTAACCACAATAGCACCCATATTCGCGGTTTTTGGGAGCATATTCTCGATGGTTCGATTGCAGACATGCTTATTGCAGGAAAGGATAAAGCGGCTCATGAAGCACTTGAAGCGGCAGTAAATGCCGCAAAAGTGCCCGAGGATATTGGCGAAGTCTATCTAGTCGGTGCTGGGCCAGGTGATCCTGATTTATTAACCTTTAAAGCACTACGATTAATGCAGCGAGCCGATGTTGTGGTGTATGACCGACTCGTTTCCGCTGAGATTCTGGCAATGGTGCGCCGCGATGCCGAATTTGTATATGTGGGTAAAGAACGGGATAAGCATGTCGTTAAACAGGAAAATATCAACGAATTACTGGTGCGTTTCGCCAAAGAAGGTAAAAAAGTATTACGCTTAAAAGGTGGCGATCCGTTTATTTTTGGTCGTGGTGGTGAAGAAATTGAAACCTTAATGGAAAATGATGTGAGCTTTCAGGTCGTACCTGGCATTACCGCAGCGGCAGGTTGTGCAGCTTATGCGGGCATTCCATTAACTCATCGTGATTATGTCCAGTCCTGTACCTTTGTAACCGGGCATCTAAAAGACGGTACGGTTAATTTAAACTGGCCTGCTCTGGCGCATAAAGGGCAAACGATCGTCTTTTATATGGGCTTACATGGTGTTAAAGAGATCTGCAAACAATTGATTGCACATGGTCTGGATGCTACCACGCCTGCCGCATTGGTAGAAAAAGGGACTACGCCGCAACAGCAAGTCCATATTGGTAATTTGGAAACCTTGCCTTCCATTATCGACAATACTGAGATTTTACCACCTACACTGATAATTGTAGGGGAAGTTGTTAAGCTGCATGACAAACTTACCTGGTTTGAACCTTCGGGCGCGACGCCATTATCTTATCCAGTGTCCAATTAGATTATATAGAGGGAAATTTTTTCTTATAATTTAAATCAAAAGATTCTATTTGATTTTCAGCTCAATTCTGCAAATTTCTGTAATAGGTGTTTATTGCGGTAAATAGCATATTGCTACCGAGCTAGAATATTTCAATAATTAATTATTAACCTAGCTTATGGACAGCGGATTTATAACATACTGATGACAATATTAGGGGATGTTTGGCGGTTATCTTTAGAAGCTTAAATTTGAGTATTAATATTTAAAATAATGAGCTTGGAATTATTTAATAAAAAAAAGGGTTGCATAGCAACCCTTTTTAAACAACTTTTGTAGCGATTTACTGCTTATACGTTGCGTTTACGTAATGAAACTAAACCAACAAAACCTACAAGTAAAAGCATCAATGAAGTAGCTTCAGGAACTCTACTAACATCCATGTTTTGAACATAAAACGTAGTATCAGCATATGCAATTGTAAATGCAGTATTTGCAGAAACTAGAGTTTTATTGTTATATGATTTTGCAGTTTCAGTGAACGTTGCGATAAGGTTGCCATTGATATCAATAGTGCTACCAGTAGCAGCAAATCCGCCATCGTGGTTATTATTAAAGAAAATGCTATTTATATAAACATCACGGTTGAATACAAACGTAAGCATTTCACCCGTTTGAACGCTATCATCACTACTAGGTTTACACTGGTCAGTAATAGTACCAATAGTGCCTAGATTCTTACATACACCAAGTCCACCAGTGCCAGAATCTAAGTATGCATAGTTAGCACCCGCTGTAATCGTAACGTCAAAAGAAGCGTATGATAATACAAGCGCAGGATCATAACCGCGTTCATTTGGGTTTTGACCAAGAGCGGCAAAATCAATATATGCTGCATTAGCTGCTAGTGATGTAATACTGATTAAACCCATAAGTATTAATGTTTTTAAAGTTTTCATAATTAATATCCATTTTATTGTTGACTGCTGTAACTATAAATCGATCTTGGTAAGTCGTCTATCACCCAAACGGGTTAACCCACCCCATGTTTTTTACTACTGGAGATAATTATAAGTTGTGATTCACGAGTCGTCTATCACCCAAACGGGTTAACGTTTATAGAAAGCTGGAAATAACAGTATCTGGAGGTTTTTTCTATTTACTCTTTAAAATCAAGTGCTTATAGTGTTTTCTTTGAATTGTAGGTATTATCTGGGTAATTTATCACATAATTGAGTGGGGCGTAAGATGATTGCTATAAAGCTTTTTCAGATGAGAGGTGTGTTGTTTATTTGAGGATGGAATAGTTTGTACATAGCTGGCACCAGAATTAAACTCACCAAACTCGAAAACATCAATCCCCACACGATGACCATTGCTAACGGTTGGAGTAGTTCAGAGCCACTGCCTAAGCCTATAGCCAGGGGCAACATGCCTACCACTGTTGTGAGTGTTGTCATTAAAATGGGACGCAGTCTTAACTGTGCTGACTTTAATATAGCGTTATTAATCGTTAAGCCCTTTTCACGTTCTATTTCAATTTGTTCGATTAACACAATTGCATTATTCACCACAATCCCGACAAGCATAATTAAACCCAGGCGGAAGGGCATCGATGTTTGTATTTTAAACGGGATGCTGGTTAACCATGCCATCAGTTTTGCAGTGTCAAATGGCATTTGTACAAGCCACGTTATTAATTCGGTAAACCAAATTCCAGTGGTAACACCAATGAGTGTGAATAACATGCTAATGATAATAACTAATGGATTGATCAGTGATTCATATTGAACGGCCATAACTACAAACACTAAAAACAGAGCCAGTCCGGTCAGTATATAACTCGATTGTTTATTCTCTTGCAGTGTTTTAGTCGAGCCACTGTCGTAGAGGGTGTAGCCTTCGGGTAACTTCAAGTCCTTTAAACGTTCATCAATTTGTAATTTGATTTCACTTATATCCGCATTGGTTATGAATGTTCCACTTACTTCTACAATACGACGCTGTTTGTCGCGTTGAATGGTTGAGGGTGATGTGATTAATTTAATATTACTGACATCACCTAAACGAATCGGTTTGTTGTTGACCATTCCAACGATAACAGTGTTAATTTTATTGGGTGAGGACACAGTGTCTTTGGGTAAGCGTAAGCGAATGTTAAAGCGTTTATCCCCATCTAAAAATTCTGAAGTAATCTGGCCTTCAAGCGCGATACTTAAGGCTTGATTGATATCAGCTGCGGTTACAGCAAGGTCGGCTGCGCGTTGGCGGTTTACAATAATGGTAATTTCTTCGCGCACATCTTCATAGGTATGGCTTAAGTTTTTAATCCCTTTAATATCTTTTAATTTTTGCGTGATGGTATCGCCAATTATTGCGAGTTCATCAATATCATTACCTTGTACCCGTAAACTTAAATCATCGTCTCCCTGACTGGTACGGATACCGCGTACCCCACGGGCACGCATGTAGACTTTGGTACCAACCAAACGAAGTTTAGCGACCTTGCTACGCATCGATGCTATCCATTTAGCCGAGTTCGAGCCCTGTTTTAACTGAATATAAAGGCTTCCACTGTTACTCGCCTGGATTTCAGTCCGTCCGAAAATGCGCCCGCCAGATGTCGTGAAAACACTGATTACTTCTGGTTGTGCTTTAAATAAGGCTTCAAGTTTTTTTGAGAGCTTATCAAAATCATCAAACAGCACGCCGGTGTCTGTTTCTAGGGATACATTAATTTGCCCTTCATCAATGGCCGGTAAGAATTGATATTTTGCAGTGTTGATTTGGAAGAGTGCAATAATTAATAATGGTACGGCAATATAAAAAACACTTAAGGGTTTTTCCAGAACCAATTGCAGTTTAATTTTTAAGTAAGCAGACAGTGAACTCACTAATTGAGCAACTTTGGTCTGAATGCGTTGATTAAGATTATGTTTAGTCAACGTGCTACTTGCGGTTCCATGAATATTATTAACAGGAATTTCTTTAATTTGTGAACCCAGGCTAGGTACAACTGTGATAGCGACAACGAGAGAGGCTAAGATTGCTGCGGTGAGAACAAAAACAAGTTCACTAAACAGTAAACCGGTTAAGCCTCCTATAAATAAAAATGGCAGGATCGCTGCAAGATTCGTGCTGGTGGATGCGACAATGGCACTGTTTATTTCTTGCGCAGCATGTAACGAAGCATCTTGAATATTTTCGCCGAGTTGTTGATGACGAGTGATGTTTTCTAACATAATAATGGTGCTGTCAATGAGCAAGCCAACACCTAAAGCCAGTGCACCTAATGTCATTATATTCAGGGTAAGACCACTGATAGCCATAATGATAAATGTAAACAATATAGCCAGTGGAATTGCACTGCCAATGATAAGGGTGCGTTTAAGACTTCCAAGAAAAAAATAAACTACGAGCATTGCTAAAATAGCGCCACTTATTACAGCGGTAGATGCATTTTGAAGGGAATAGCGGACAAAAGTGGATTGATCACTAATAGGTGAAATACTAATGTCTTTCGGGATAAGTTTTTCTTCAATTAACCACTTTAACTGCGCATTAACGGCATCAACCACTTCTACTGTATTTGCTTGAGGTTGTTTTTGTATCGAGAGTTTGATTGCTTCACTGCCATTGAGTCGAACCTTCAACCGTTCATCTTCATGTGAGTCAATGATCTCGGCAATATCTTTAAGTCGAATAATTGTTTTGGTGTCATTTTGAGTATTGCGGATAGGGAGGTTTTTAATATCATCAATATTAATAAATCGCCCCAAGGTTCTGGTACTGAGTTCTTGCGTTGGCGTATTCAATCTACCGGCTGGAGCATCTAGATTATTCAGGCGTATTTTATTTTTAAGCTCATTCAGTGTTAAGCCAAAATGTGCCAGACGTTCCTGGTCGACAATAATTTGAATTTCGCGAACATTACCGCCACCCACTTCAGCAGCTGCTACACCGGGCAAGTTAACAAACCAACGACTAAAATTGTAATCAACCCATTCACGTAATTTAACGGAATCCAGCGTTGTTGAGCTAACGGCTAATTCAAGAATTGGAATTTGAGCAGGGTCGCGTTTATATATGGCAGGGGGATCGACCGTCTCTGGTAAAAATCGTTTGGCACGATCCAGGCGTGTGCTAGCATCGCGTAATGCTATATCAATGTCAGTACCATAAGGAAAGCTTAATGATACTCGCATTGAGCCTTCGGAACTTGTGGACTGTACCGCTATGGCACCTTCGGTTATAGCCAGTTGTTCTTCAATTTGACGGGTGACTTGATCTTCCATAATTCGGGATGGCACGCCGGGATCACGCACGACAACACGTATCTCCGGATAGATAATATGTGGAAGTAAATCAACGCCTAAACGTTCGAGTGCAAAAAAACCAATCACGACCACAGTCAAGGCAAGCATACTTATCCCAATGGGATGTCGTATCGACCATGCCGCCAGGCCACCACTGCGGAATCGGGCTTTCATATTATCGGGCTTCTTTTATTAACATCATAGATTATTCAGCAAGCTGATTTTCATCGGTTACGATAGTAACGGATTTGTTATCTTTTAATCCTAAGAAACCCCGGGTAACCACGTTATCGTTCTCAATGACCCCGTCGATAATTTCAATGTCATTTCCTAATTGTATCCCGGAGGTTACTTTTGTTATTGCTACTTTTGTTCCCTTTATTTTGTAAACATAACTACCATTAAAATTATGCTTAACAGCAACAAGTGGAATATGCAGCCGCGGTGTGGTTTGGCCGTTTAAAATTATTCGGCAGAGTTGTCCTGGTTTGGCTCTGGGAGGCGGGTTATCCAACGTCACTTCAATGGTGCCCTGACGCGTCGTGTCATCGATGGTGGGGTAAATACGCGAGATCGTAGCCGGGAACGTTTCTGTGCCGAGGGCGTCTATGCGCATATTTATTTTTGTACCTAATTTTATGTTCGGCAATAAAAGTTCAGAGATGTTCACTTTTGCTTTTAGTTGGGAAATATCTTCCAGAGTTAATATATGACTAAATTTAGCCACAACATCCCCTGGTTCTTTTAAACGTTGGCTTATAACACCATCGAACGTCGCTTTTATTTTTGTTCGTTGTACGCGGGTGTTGAGCACGGTTTTTTCCGCTCTTGTCAGTTCAAGTATTGTTTGTGCACTGGTCAGTGCTTCATCAGTAGTGAGACGTTTTTTTCTTAATTGCTGGATGCGGTCTAAATCAAGAGCTGCTTTACGGTAGGCAATATCGGCTTTATTATTTTCTGCCTGAATGAGCTCGGCATCAAGTTCAATGAGCACCTGATCTTTCTTAACAACATCACCCTGATAAGCTGATATTGACAGAATGAGGCCTTCTTCCTGATTGAATATTTGTACAGTATGCTTTGCCTCCAATGTGCCCGTGAGACGTTGTTGGGATGCCATTGGAGAATTAACGACGGATGCTATTTTAACTAAATGCCCTTGCCTGGATTTGGTCTTTTTTGAGTCGGAGTCAGTACATGAAACCACGAACAGGGATAGCAAAAGCAACAGTTTAATGGTGCTAAAAGATTTTGTGGAGCAGAGACCATTCATAAAATTAAGACTACTTCTTGGTTAAAATTTATTAGATAGTTAGATTACGATAAGTTTACATATTATGCGATACTAAGTGAATTAACTAAAGAATATTGATCAAATGGGCTCATTTATAAGATACGACAAAGATCCGCATACCAAACGCAATGACAAACAAAACCTGAAGAATATGTTCCCATTCATCTGGGAGTATAAAGGTCGAGTTTTAATTGCGTTAGGCTGTTTGGTAGGTTCAAAACTCGCTATGGTCGGCGTACCTTTTGTACTCAAAGAAATTATCGATACTCTTGATACACAAGCTGCATCGAAATTAATTTACTTACCTCTCAGCCTGTTATTAGCCTACGGCGCATTACGTTTAGTCAGTAATCTCTTTAACGAGATGCGTGATGCAGTATTTGCACGGGTGCGATATCGGGCTATTCGCCGGGTCTCTACCCGTGTATTAAAACATCTACATTACCTTTCGTTAGGCTTTCATTTAGAACGTAAAACAGGGGGGATAAGTCGGGATCTGGATCGTGGTACGCGTAGTATCAGTACCATTCTGAATTATATGATTTTTAATATCATACCCACCATCGCTGAATTTACGCTGGTCGCCGGTATTCTTTTATCCAAATATGAGATTCGCTTTACTGCCGCAGTTTTTACCACGGTATTTCTCTATGTCGCGTTTACCTTGTGGGTAACCGAATGGCGTATGCATTTTCGTCATGAAATGAATGCTATGGATTCAGAAGCTAATAGCCAGGCGGTGGATAGTTTGCTTAACTATGAGACGGTGAAGTATTTTACTAACGAGAATCATGAATTAGATCGCTATGATGCAACTCTCGACAAATGGGAAGAGGCTGCGGTAAAAAGCCAGACTTCAATGTCGTTACTCAATTTTGGTCAGGGCTCGATTATTTCAGTTGGCGTGACGGTGATAATGATATTCGCCGGTCAGGGCGTTGTCGAGGGTAAGTTAACCTTAGGTGACTTAGTGCTGGTGAATGCATTGATGTTGCAACTGTTTATCCCTCTGGGCTTCTTAGGCATAGTGTATCGACAATTAAAGTATTCATTAGCCGATATGGATTTGATGTTTAAGTTATTAAACAAAAAAAGTGATGTGATAGACGATACCAATGCCAGGTCCTTAGTCGTAACCGATTCACATATTGTCTTTGATAAAGTAAATTTTTCTTATCAAGCCGAAAGACAAATTCTTCATGATGTCAGCTTTGAAGTTTTACCCGGTCAGAAAGTCGCTATTGTCGGCCCATCCGGAGCGGGTAAGTCAACGTTGTCACGCTTATTGTTTCGATTTTACGATATCGATAGCGGCAGCATAACAATTGATAATCAAAACATTCGTGATGTTAATCAAGAGAGCTTACGCAAGGTCATTGGTATTGTGCCTCAGGATACGGTGTTATTTAACGACTCAATTTTATATAACATTCAATATGCCAATCCTGACGCAACAAAAGAGGATGTTATCCAGGCTGCAAAGACTGCATATATTCATGACTTTATCGAATCCTTACCGGATGGTTATGAAACCGTGGTGGGAGAGCGGGGTTTAAAACTCTCTGGTGGGGAAAAACAGCGTGTCGCCATTGCGCGAGTGGTGCTGAAAAACCCACGCATTTTGGTCTTTGATGAAGCCACATCGAGCCTTGATTCACATTCTGAACAAGCCATTTTGAAGGCCTTGCGTGAAGTGGCCCAACGACATACAGTGCTGGTGATAGCCCATCGCTTATCAACGATTGTCGATGCGGATAAAATCCTTGTCATGGAGCAGGGACACATCGTTGAAAGTGGCACCCATAACGAGCTGATTAAGGCCAATGGCTTGTATGCTAATTTGTGGAAATTGCAACTAGAAAAACCTAAAGAAACAATAAGTTAAGAGCTTTAATTATAGTTCTTTATAATTAAATATAGCATTATATAGAAACAACATTAACTATAAATGTAGCCCGGATGCAGCGCAGCGTAATCCGGGAAAGAAATTGGGTATGGCGACCTTCCCGGATTACGCTGCGCTGCATCCGGGCTACGTTGTTTGCTTTGCTGTGTATAACGGGTTGTTGCGATATTTGGCTATCTTGTGTAATTTTACTCATAATAACCAACTGAACTGGTATAATGTCACCTAATAGCCTTATACAATTATGGAATCAACAATGTCAGAAGCAGATTATATAGCCGACCAAATGTCCGGTGGTTGTGGTAGCAGCGAGCCTTTTGCGCTTCAAGTTATCGATGACAGCATGGCGCCTGAATTCAAGAAGGATTGTCTTATAATTATTGATCCAACCGGTGTTGCTCGCCATGGTGCTTATGTCTTTGCCATGGTCGAAAGTGGTTATATTTTTCGCCAGTTAGTCATCGAAGATGGAAAGCATTATCTGCAACCTCTTAATGAAGCGTATATGCATGAAAAGCGCAGTATTAGTTTTGAGGCCATTGAGGGTGTGATTGTGCAACAATCGGGTCCTAAAGGTCGGCGTAAAGAACGCAAGCACTACAGCTAACTTTCATTGAGTAGTCATAAAATATGTTATCACAAAAAATGGAGTTTTTGTACGGTGACAGAGTCTTACAACTTCAAATCCTTGATATATTAAAATCACCTGTTGATGTTATTGTTAACCCTGCCAATGGTGCTTTGGCACATGGTGGTGGATTGGCTTTAAAAATTCAAAATGCGGCGGGTGATGAACTCGCGCAACAAAGTAAACAATTAATCGAAGAATATGGCGTACTCGAAAGTGGTATGGCCGTGTATACCTCGGCTGGCAACCTTCCCTTTAAAGCCGTCATTCATGCCGTTGGCCCTCGACAGGGAGAAGGGGATGAACAAGCAAAACTCGAAAAAGTTTTTCTACGTAGCCTGTTACTCTGCGAAACTAACGACTGGTCTTCGATAGCTTTTCCTGCCATTAGTACCGGTATCTTTGGCGTTCCTGTAGAAATTTGTGCCAAAGCAGCCTTTAAAGCGATTACTCATTTTTGGGATGCCCGTAGCGAATGTATAGTAGAAAAAATTATTATTTGTTTAACCCGGAATAATTTTGAAAAATTCTTCGATGCCTTTAGAGAAGAATCTTTTGATGGCAAGGAAAAATCGGACGTAAAACCCGTTTTAACGGCAGTGGATTCAGATGAAGAAAAAGTAGGCTACATTGAAATAGATGAAGACACTTTAAAGGATACCGATGATGAAATTAACGACTGGTTTAAATAGATTTCTTAATCGTCATTCCCGCAAAGGCATACTTTACAATAATTGAATTTTATCTTTATCTATACTAATTAAACGTTTTTTGTAGAGTCCACCCAAAGCTTTTTTGTAATTCGATTTACTCACTGAAAATTGCTTGTAAATATCTTCAGGTTTACTTTTATCGGTGAGAGAAGATTGGCCATCATGTTGTTTTAAATACTCTAACACCTGATCAGCTAAAGATATTCTTGAATCGTTGTTAACCAGTTGCAAGGTTAAATCGATTTTGTTATCCGGGCGGACATTCTTTATGTAGCCTTTTATTTTTTGGCCAAACTTCAAGTCTTGAAAAACATCATTCTCAAATAACATACCAAAGTGCGCGTTGTTTATAATCGCTTTGTATCCCAGGTCAGTTTTGCCGGCAATCATTAAATCAACGGTCTGATTATTTTCGTAGCAGGTGGCTTCGTCTTTTATGAACTTATTGATTTTTGAGGATGCGACAATTCTATCGGCGTATTTATCAAGGTAAAGGTAGACGATATAGGAGCGTCCTACTTCCATGACACGGTGTTGTTCACCGAATGGAACCAGAATATCTTTTGATAAGCCCCAGTCTAAAAAGGCCCCAACCTTGTTGACTTCTGCAACACGTAAATAAGACGCTTCACCAACACAGGCCAGCGGTGTGAGTGTCGTTGCAATAAGGGTATCGTCCGAGTCGGCATAAATAAAGACATCAATGTAATCATCAACGGTAACGTCCTTGGGCATATAACGCTTTGGTAGAAGTATTTCACCTACATTTTCGTCATCAAGGTATAAACCAAAGTCGACAAATTTTTTAATGCGTAAATTATTATGTTGCCCGATTTTAATCATTACAGTCCTGAAATCTATGTTTTTAATGTAATATAGTAGGATATTTTAGACTTAATTGGGCTTTAGAACCAGCATAGTCTTTGCTAGAGTGGGTGCCATGCTAAATAAACTATTGTTCGTCACTGCCATTGTTGGGATTGTCATTTTTCTGTACTTCTTTTATCTTGCAAAGAAGTCACAAAGCGGCACATCATTAGGCTTAAACAATAACGTATTGTATCACTGTACGGATAAGCCTAATTGTGTTTGCAGTGAAGATGAAACAGATAAGGCTCATTTTATTGAACCTTATTTTTATCAATTTTTAATCCAATCCGAGAATAAGCGTAAGAAAGAATCGCAAATAATCTGGCAAACGCTGCTCATTACGCTTAAACAACATGGCGCTCAAATCGAATTTAAATCCGATACTTATTTATCCGCAACATTCAGATCTGGATTTTTTGGCTTTGTAGATGACTTTGAAGCAAGATTGGATGAAGCCAATGCCACGTTGCATTTTCGTTCTGCATCACGAGTGGGAACGAGTGACTTAGGTGTCAATCGTAAACGGGTTAAAGCCATCATCGGTCTTCTTGAAGATAATCTACAAAAAGTAAAAAGGATTAAATCGTAGTACTTGATAGTAGGGCTGCGAATAAACCAATCAATCCGCCAAACACACCGCCCCAAACAACTAACCAGCCTAAGTGCTCTTTAATCATGGTTTGGATAATATCTTTAACCAGTGTTGGTGTAAGCTCGTTTAAGCGTTGCTCAATAATGTGTTCAACCTTATTGCGTAGTTCGGATAACACATTCGGCTGTTCAATTTCTTCTTTTAGCAAAATTAAAAATGATTCTTGCTGGGTCAATTCAATTAATGACGCTTTCATATTAATAATAAATGGTTCTTTAAGCGGCACTAAAGCTTCCTGTCCGCCAAACATGCCCAACATGCCACCAAATGATGATTCCATTATGACTTTAACCAGCGAATCAAATGATCCGCTCAGGTCAACTTTTTCAATCACTGGTGCTAAATGTAAGTCAGGCATATTACCATTAGCTTTACTTAATAGACGTTCGATATTTTCTTCAGTGAAAAACTGGTCCATCATTAAGTTACGAATGCCAATTTTGAAATCTTCAAATCGTGCAGGTATAACACCAGAACCATATAAACCCGGTACTTTTTCAAAGAGCATATGAATTGCTAACCAGTTTGTAATGGCACCGGATAAAGCAAACATGCCAACGGTTAATGTAATATTGGATTTTAAAGCAACACCCGCAATACATATAAGTAAAGCAATAATGTTTGTCAGGATATTTTTATTCATGAAGTGGGCTAGCCAGTTTGTTTGGTAACGTCAACATAGAGAGTAACGCGTTGGCCTGGTTGTAAATATGTTTTTTTGCTTAACTTTTTATTCCAGTTAAGCAGTTGACGGATACTCACTTTAAACTTGTCAGCAATTCTTGCCAATGAATCACCGGTACGAACACGGTAGCCAATCCGTTGCATTATATTGCGTTGGGCCGGTATGTTTAAGCGGACAGGAGCATTATGCGATACCGTTATGCCAGTTTGAGACCAAATAATGAGTTTTTGACCTGGCTGTAAAGTATCTCTTGGCGCCATACCATTCCATTTAGCCAATGAGCGAACATTTACTTTATGGAGTCTTGACAGACCCCAGAACGTGTCGCCTTGTTTAACGACATGCGATACCTTGATTCCTTTATGTGGAATATTCTGTTGGGTTTTTTTACGCTGGTTAGCACTGAGTTTATAACTGCGTAAAGATTTACTTGCAACTGGAATGGTTAAACTTTTTCCTGCGCGTAAAAAATTTCTCTTAAGTCGATTAACGCGTTTAATGCTGGCGATGCTGGTATGGTATTTATTTGCAATATCACTAATGGTTTCGCCATTACGTATTTTATGTCTTACCCAGGTAATACGTTCGCTAGGAGGTAAGTCGGCCAGTTTATCTTTAAAGATAGCCGCTTGTTCTATAGGCAGTAAAATATAATGAGGCCCATTAGGTGAGGTTGCCCAGTGATTAAAAGCCGGGTTTAGTTTATAAATTTTCTCTAGTGGAAGTTCGCTTAGTTCCGCAATACGAGCCAAATCAATTTGTGAGTGGGTTTCGACTTTTTCAAAGTAAGGTGTGTTTTCAATTTTAGTAAGTTGAATATTGTACTTTTCAGGTTCTGCAATAATGCGTTTTAGTGCCAGTAGTTTAGGTACATACGCACGTGTTTCTGGTGGAAGTTTTAAATTCCAGAAATCGGTTGGCTTACCTTTACGCTTATTCTTTCGCACGGCTCGATGAACATTTCTCTCGCCAGAATTATAAGCTGCGAGTGCCAATAACCAATCGCCATTAAATTGTTTTTGCAGATTGGTGAGTAATTCAAAGGCAGCAATGGTAGAAGCATATACATCACGACGTCCGTCATACCACCAGTTTTGTTTTAAACCATAACGTTTGCCGGTGGCTGGAATAAATTGCCAAATCCCGGAAGCTCGCCCATGTGAATAAGCAAAGGGTTTAAAGGCACTCTCAACAATGGGTAACAAAGCAATTTCCGATGGAATATTCATCGCTTCTGCCGTTTTAGCAATATAGTGCAAGTAAGGTTGTGCTCGTTCCGAGACACGTTGCATATATTTAGGGTGTTTTGCATACCATCTTAATTGTTGGTCGAGGCGCTTATTATTCTGAGTGGGTAAGCTAAATTTACTGCGCAGCCGTTGCCATACATCGCTGGGTTTACGGTTAACCGGGAAGATTTCACTTTCAGCAGATTTTATACCTTTATCTGCTTCTGCTACTATTTTGACATCTGATTGGCTGGATGTGAAAAATTCTTGTGCTGGATAGTCGGCGTCGCCGGAAACGTCGTTTGAGCTTATTTCGATACTAGCAGCAGGGGTGTTGGCTGTGTGTTCTGTTGAATCAGGATTCTGAGGGAAGCTGCAGGCTGTTGCCAAAAGGCAACAGAGTAAAATCGTAATTTTGGGCATATTTTTTATACTTATCATTGGTAACTCATTGTTTATTTTACGACAGCATGACAGATCATAGAAGGGGTAGATAGGAATTCATTCAACTTATTAAACATTTACACTACAGAGATATTAGATTAAATTAATTGTTCTACGGTTATAATCTCAAGAGTGTATTTTAACTTTAACTTTCTTCTTTAACTTATTGGTTTATATGGAAAAATCACGATCTTTTTGGGATAAAAGTCTGTTCAAAGGCTGCCCCCCATTCCCTAAAGCCTGGAATTGTTTTAGAGATTGGTACAAGACACCATTTGGTCAACATCTGGATTATATAGAGCAACAGCAACTGGATGAAATCCTGCCGAATCTTTTTGGTTATCATATTGGTCAAATCGGCTTAACCGGTGAGTTGGATCTATTAAGATCGAGTCGTATATCACATCACTTTGTATGTGATTTCCTGGCTGAGGAGACTTTAAACCAGGCCGGTTGTAAAACATTACCTGATTTATTGCCGTTAGCAGTAGATTCTGTTGATGTTCTAGTCTTGCCGCATGTACTAGAGTTTTGTAAAGCGCCACATGATGTATTGCGGGAAGTAGAACGAGTGCTCATAGCCGAAGGGCATGTTGTCATCTTAGGTTTTAACCCGTTTAGTTTTTTTTCATTATGGCGAATTTTTTATTCTGGTCGACGTATGGTGCCATGGTGTGGACGATTTTTTACAATTACGCGCTTAAAAGACTGGCTGTCCTTGTTAGGTTTTGATTTAGTCGTGACTAATTATTATAGTTATCGCCCTCCGGTTCAACATCAGGGTATTATGCAGCGCCTGCAATTTATAGAAACAATTGCGAGTAAGTTGTTGCGTATCTTTGGTGGAAGTTATGTGATTGTTGCGCGTAAACGTACTGCAACATTAACACCGTTACGAACGCGCTGGCGTGCGACTAAAGTAGTGACTGGCCTGGTTGAACCCATGATGCCTCACGATAACAAAAAAGAAACTAAAAAATGATAGAAGTAGTCGAAATTTTTACAGATGGTGCGTGTCGTGGTAATCCAGGCCCCGGTGGTTGGGGAGTGTTACTTCGCTATGGCGATCATGAAAAAAAACTTTGCGGTGGAGAAGCTGTAACAACCAACAATAGAATGGAATTAATGGCGGCGATTAAAGGTTTGCAGGCTATAAAAGGACCATCAAAAATAATTCTTACGACAGATTCGAAATATGTAATGCAAGGTATAACCGAATGGATCATCAACTGGAAAAAACGTGGCTGGAAAACCGCAAATAAAAAGCCGGTTAAAAATGTTGATCTATGGCAGTCATTAGATGCCGAGATTCAAGCACATAACATTGAGTGGAAATGGGTAAAAGGGCATTCAGGTCATCGTGAAAATGAAATTGCTGATGAGCTTGCAAATAAGGGGATAGATGAACTTTAAAGCAAGATATGCTTTAGAACAAGATGAGCTTCCATTCATACTCCATATAAATGTAGCCCGGATGCAGCGCAGCGAAATCCGGGAGGATCCATGCATTGTTCTTTCCCGGATTTCGCTGCGCTGCATCCGGGCTACGTTGTATTTTCAGGTACCTTGTTTTATCAAGGTTGCGGTAAGGTATAGTGCCTCTAAATAACTTAGAGGGTGCTGATTGGGGTAAATCATAAGTGCTCGTAAAGTTAAAGAAACGCGCACTAAAAAACAGTATAAGTGCAGTGCCTCGAAAGAACTTTTGGGGGTGCTGGTGGAAAGAAATCATAAGTGCAGTACCTCGATAGAACTTTAGGGGGGTGCTGGTGGAAAACATCAATAAACAACATAACTACCCGTATAGATAAAGAAACGGGTAGTAAATAAGTGCCAGTATTTAAAATAACAGGCATCCGTACCTCGCTAGTTGTTTTTGGGGGTGCTGGTGGAAAGAAATCATAAGTGCAGTACCTCGATAGAACTTTAGGGGGGTGCTGGTAGAAAAACAACATAAGTGCTCGTAAAGAGCTAAACAAACGAGCACTAAAAATGCGCAGAATAGTATTGGATACAGAAACAACCGGCCTTGAACCAAAACTCGGGCATCGTATTATTGAAATTGGTTGTGTTGAACTGGTTAATCGTAAACTCACCCATAATAATTTCCATCAATACATTCAACCCGAGCGTGACATTGATGCCGGCGCACAGGAAGTGCATGGTATTACCCCGGAATTTCTTGCTGACAAACCGGTTATGGCAACGATCGTTGAAGATTTTGTTAATTACATTCGTGGTGCAGAACTGGTTATACATAACGCGCCGTTTGACGTAGGTTTTTTAAATCACGAATTTCAAATTTATGCAAAAGCCACTAAAACTAAAGCGTATGTAATTGAAGAGTTGTGTACCGTGTTAGATACTCTGGCACTTGCTCGCAAGATGCATCCGGGGCAAAAGAACAATCTGGATGCGTTAAGTAAACGCTACTATATAGATACATCCGCACGTACATTACATGGCGCCTTACTGGATGCGGAAATCCTGGCGGATACCTATTTAGCGATGACCGGTGGTCAAGGTAGTCTGTCACTTGGCAGTGATGCTGAAGCTGGCGATGGTTTTAGTGAAGTAGTGCAGAGTAAAGTATCGGCTGATCGGCCTGCATTAAAAGTGATTCATGCGAATAGTGATGAGTTAGACGCACATCAGAAACGTTTGACCGCATTAGATAAGTCTAGTCATGGTAAGTGTGTTTGGAATATTGAGTAGTAGATTGGACTTATTAATTTTGGGTTCTGGTCTGGTTGAAAAAAATCATAAGTGTTGTAACGTACCTCGATAGGACTGTTGGGGGTGGCTGGTTGGGATAAATCGTAAGTGCCCGTACCTCGATAGAACTTTAGGGGGGTGCTGGTGGAAAAACATCAATAAACAACATAACTAACCGTATAGATACAGAAACGGGTAGTAAATAAGTGCCAGTATTTAAAATAATAGGCATTTCAATGCTCATACCTCGATACAACAGTAGAACTAGTCTGGTTGAAAGAGATCTTAGTGCTTACCTCGATAGGACTGTTTGGGTATGCTGGTTGAAAAACATCATAAGTGCCCGTAGGATAAAGCAACGGGCACTAAAATTTATAATCTCTAGCAGGGCTCTGCATACGCATAATTGCTTGAGCTACAATTGGGATGCGCTTGTCTGGGCGATCAACGCATTCCTGGTTGAAACCCTTTGTATTGCCAGCTTTAGTAGTGTCTTTTATGAAAACACTATTACTATTCGTATAAATTAGCTTGTAGGCATTCTCGAATATGGAGTTGACGAAAGGAACAATCAGCTCAACACAGTATGTAATACGTAGCTTTAATATGTTCGCATCTTGAATGGAAATGCCAGCTTTAGGAGTATTGGGCTTGTTCAGTAAGTGCTCGTTTGGAATATAAAAAGGGCTATTTAATAGTGAAACTAACCCTTCCTGATCTATTTCCCATTGTGGAATAATTCTCCCCCAGTTCGCTTCTGTAAAATGTGCTGGTAATGGGTTTATTCGTTCTACTCGTACGTCTGTCTTGTATTCATCGTACGCACGTGTATAGGCTGTTGCTAATGCGGTATTGCGCGTGTCTTGTGATGATGTTGAGATACTTGGATCATCAACTACTCGAATTAGAGAAGGTGCTATGCCTCGTACAAAACCATGTCTAATTGCTATCGGTGATGCATTTTCCTGTGTGCCGGCACGTACTGCTTCAAAGGCCGCATAATTAAGATTGGCCTTGGCCTGGTAAACGAAAATAAGTTGCACAACACCTAAAGTGAGTAACAACAGTACAAAGGCAATGATGATAAATTCTGTCATTGCCTGACCTTTGTTGTTTTGCAGGGGGAGTATTATGGTCACGTTTATTTTCTATTTTTTTTGTTTACGGGTTTACTTGAGTCTGATTGCTTTTGAGCCGGAGTAGCCTTAACCGGAATCGTTGGCGGAAAATCGCCAAGTTTAATGGCTTTGGTGTTATGGCGCTTTTTCATAATAGCTAACAAGTCGTTTCCGGTTTGTTTGGCGATTGAAAATAAAGGATCTTCAGGATCCAGATACTGCAACATCTCAATAAACATATGGGTGGTTTGGCGCAACGACATCACACTTAAGTTATGCCACGCTTTAGCAAATTTCGGATTACGAATAACCACTTCTTTATAAGCGGTAATAGCCTTATCCGGCTGGTTAGTACGGGCATAAATGTTACCGAGTTTAAACCAGAACTCAGCTTCGCCTGGCATAAGTGAAACCAATTGGCCAAATTTTTCTTCTGCCACTTTCCAGTTCTTTGCCTGATAGGCTGCCTTGGCTTCAGCCATAACGGTTTCAATTTTTAGAGGCGGCACCGTTGTCGCGCAGCCGGTTAAAAAAAGACCAAACAATAATAGTAAAAATATATTTTTTTTCATGTAGCTACTCATTTAGTCTGAATTACCTCATTTGTTTCCCACTGAAGTTGTATACCTGTGGTTATCTGTAATTTTTTTGCCATACCGTTATCTAATTCAAGAACGGAATAAGCCCCGGAACAAGATGAAAACCTCATGGGCTTTAAGTTGTGCGAAATCTTTTTAACATTACCTTTGCGATCCATAAAAACAACATCAATCGGATAACGCATACCCATTGTGTGTACAGACGGACAAGGTGATATCCATAGTCCTTGTTCTGAACTTAATTGCTTGCGTCCGAGTAGGCCACGCATCCGATCCCACATACTGGAAGTGCGTATTCCATTTGGTATTAAGGTCTGGTTTTGCTGCGATGTTTTCACACATCCCTGGATCATAACAAGCCTTCACCCAGGAATTTCATTACGATCGGAAAACCTAAAACAATAAATGTTACCGGAAAGATAAACATGATTAACGGAGCAACCAGTTTAATCGGCGCTTCCATAGCCAATTTTTCTGCACGTTGAAAGCGTTCGTTACGCCGTTGTTCAGATTGTACTTTTAAAGTTTTTTTCATGCTGGAGCCGAGACGCTCTGCTTGAATGATTGCGCGAACAAAGGTGGTTACGTCTTTTACATCAATACGATCACCCATCCGTTGCAAGGAATCAGCACGGCTTAGTCCAGAACGAATATCCCGCATAACAATACTAAACTCATTATACAACGCACCGCGTGGCGCTTTTTCCATTGCCTGGGTTAAGGCGCCCGTAAAGTTTAAACCGGCTTCTACTGCCATTGAAATAAAATCAAGATAAACGGGTAGTGCTCGAATAACATCTTTTTCCCGGCGTTTACGTGTATCTCGAAGCCATATTTCAGGAAAAAAGAAACCGAGCAGGATACCTGACAGTGGCCAAATAGGATTACCGTCCTCCATTGCATTCATTAGTATAAAGCCAATACCCAACCACGCGATGGAGCTGAGGATTCGTACCGCAATAAATTCTTCGGCATTGAGTAAATAATTTACACCAGTTTTTTGCAAACGTTTTTCTACCTTGGTCAAGTACTCAATCGGCAGGTTACTGGTAATGTAATAATTAAAAATACGAATCAATGGCCAGAAAAGTTTAAGCCCGGGAGGCAGGGGGTCCATGTAACTTCGCTCATCTTCTGGGATAGCTGCATTGAAAACGTAACCCGCAATAAGCAAGAGTAGTAAACTCAAACCTACACTAATGGCTGTTGCATATAAAAATATAAAATCAATCATAGTCTTTTCTTATTCTGCTTAATGGTTAAACATCAATACTGGTTATTTTATTGATAGTGAGGTAGCCCAAAACTTCCATTACAATAATCACGGCAAGTGTTCCCCAGCCAATAGGTGTGGTGAATAGTTTACCCATCGCTTCCGGTTCTATCTGCATAAGAATAACGCCAAGTAATATAGGTAAGCCGGTCATAACTTTTCCTTGCATTCGACCTTGGGAGGTTAAGCTGTCTATTTTGCCTTCCATGGTTGCTTTACGACGTAAAGTTTCGGCCAGCGTTTCCATTACTTCAATAAGGTTGCCGCCCACCTCACGTGAAATTTTAATTGCCGACACGGCAATTTGAAAATCCTGAACCGGTAAACGTTTTTCCATATTGGTTAAGCCTTGTTCGAGATCGACACCAATGCGTTGTTGGCGAATTAACAGGCCAAATTCCTGGCTTAATGGTGCAGGTTGTTCTTTTACTAATCCTTCCAGCGCCATGGTTAAACTCGCCCCTGATTGCAAACTGCTTGAGAGCATCATGAATGCATCGGGTAATTGTGATTCAAATTTTTTCATCCGACGCTGTTTAAGTACTTTATAAATCCACCATGGTAATAAAAACATTCCTATTAATGCCGCAACGGCAACAATATCATCCCCCGTGATGATCCACAGGAGTAAAGGAACCAGAATGATGCCGACAATGTTTAAGGTAAAGAGTCGGGCCGGATCGACAAACATAAACATATCGGTCATGGTGGAAGAGGTGGTTTCGCTGAAAGTACTTTCATATTCTTTAAAATACGAGCCAAAGGCATTTATGGCGACCCATGTTGCAATACAGGCAGCAGCAAAGAACAAACCAATGGTAATATAATAAAGGCTAGTCTCAATCATTTTGAAATACTCCCATATCAACCTGGGTACCACGTGCTCTTAATTTTTCATAAAATTCTGGTACTTGCCCTGTTGCCAGATATTCACCTGTCACCCGACCGTTTTCATCAAAGCCTTCTTGTTTAAAAAGAAAAATATCCTGTAACTGGATAACACCGGATTCCATACCCGTAATTTCAGTGATGTGGGTTATGCGACGGCTACCGTCCGGGAAACGACTTTGTTGCACAATGATGTTAATTGCTGACGAAATTTGTTCGCGAATGGCCTGGGTAGGTAATTCCATTCCTGCCATCAAGACCATCACTTCAATTCGAGATAACATATCGCGAGGAGTATTGGCGTGTGCTGTCGTTAGGGAACCTTCATGACCGGTATTCATTGCTGATAACATGTCGAGTGCTTCAGCACCACGACACTCTCCAACAACAATACGGTCTGGTCGCATACGTAAACAGTTTTTAACCAGATCCCGAATTGTGATTTGACCTTTACCTTCAATATTTGGCGGTCGTGATTCAAGTGACACCAAATGTGGCTGTGAGAGTTGGAGCTCGGCCGCATCTTCTACTGTTACAACGCGTTCGCCGCGAGGTATATGATTCGATAGAACGTTTAATAAAGTTGTTTTACCCGAGCCAGTACCACCCGAAATTATGACATTCTGTTTATTAACCACCGTTACTTTAAGAAAGTCCATCATTTTTTGACTAACCGCATCAAAACCAACTAAATCCTGATCGGTTAATTTTTTCTTTGAGAACTTTCGAATTGTAATACAAGGGCCTTTTAATGCCAGAGGTGGAATAATAGCATTCACACGTGAGCCATCTTTCAGACGCGCATCCACCATCGGTGAACTTTCATCGATGCGACGACCGAGTGGTGCAATAATACGTTCAATGGTAGCCATAACCGCTTCATGGTCACTGTACATTACATCACTTTTTTCCAGCCGGCCGCCACGTTCAACATAAATATCATCGAAGGCATTAACCATAATTTCTGTTACGCTGTCATCTTCAAGCAATCCCTCAAGGCAACCGAGGCCGACAGTTTCGTTGAGTACATCTTTGGCCAGTGTTTCACGACTAATGTGTGCTGGCAAACCGTCAGCAATAGTATCTAAAATTTCCGCAATAAGATTCTGTACTTTCTCATTCAGTTCATCTTCATTCCAACTGCCAATGTCGGTACGGCGTAAATCCATATTATTGAGTAATTCTTGATGAATGTGTTTACGCCACATTAGAATTTCATTGCGCATCATGCTATTGGCATTGCGAATTTCCTGGGTGTTCAGTATTTCCTTGTTCTGAAAATTCTTTTTTGCTTTTTCCTGTTCAACGTATTTAGTGGCATCAATACTAATGAAGTAACTACCGATATTGATAACATCTTCAGGAGCAAGCGGGCCTTGTTTGCCTGTTACTTTTTTACCATTTAACAAGGTGCCGGCACCTTCACTTGTATCTTCAACGAAAATGCCATCGAGTCCTTGATGAATTTCTGCATGTACGTTAGCAATACTCCAACCGCGCAGTTGTACCAGGTTATCCCGACCTTTGCCCACAGAACAGTGCGAGAGTACACAGCGCATATCAGTGACAGGGACATCATTTTTAGTTTTTACAGTTATATCAAACATTGTAGTGTCCTATTCCAGTAAGTCTCTGTTACCAGAGTCCTCATGCATCCAGTTTTTAAGATCGGTAATGTCTTTGAATTTTTTTATCATCTTAACGTGTTGTGCTACCGCGTCGGTATTGATTTTAGAATTGGCATCAATAGTATTCGGTGTTACAAATATAACCAACTCGGTTTTCTTATCAACACGATTGGTATTACGAAAGAGGGCACCAATGATAGGAATATCCATTAAATATTTAACCCCATTTACATTTTTACTGAGGTCGGAATTAAGTAAACCGGAAATAACCATAGTTTCACCTTCTTTCATGGTTAAATCAGCACTTGAACGGCGAGTGAAGAAACCAGGAATATTGTTAATTGGTGCGATGGATGCATCGGGTGCACTAATTTCAGTTTCCAGGTGTGCAGTAATATTACCTTCACTGTCAGCCGTCGGTTGGATATCGAGTTTTACGCCAAACTCTTCGAAGGTAACATTACTTTGTCCTTGTGCATTGGTTGTTGGTAACGGAATTTTACCACCGGCCAAAAATGATGCTTTACCGCCGCTTCGGGTTGCCAGTGTTGGCGAAGCAAGTACAAGTGCATCACCATTACTAATCATAAAGTTAATTCGTGAAGTAATGGCTGTTGCCAGGCCAAAGAATGCGAAAGATGAACCTGTATTCGATGCGGCAAGACTTGCCGAACCACTGCCCGCAGCAATAGTCGCAACGCCTTTTTCACCACCATAACTTGCGTATGCTGCTTCAGGACCAAGAATCGTAGTATCCCAGTTAATTCCTAACTGTTCGAGATGATTGCTACTAAATTGAGTGATTTGTACTTTCATTGTAATCATTTTGTCGAAATAGGCTTCGGTTCTTTTCGCAAGGTCAAGAACATTGGTATAGACTTTCTTTACAGCATCAATTTTTACTGCGCCATCTTTACCAACTGAACCATCAATCACCGCACGACCACCAACCGAGCGTATTTCAATTCCATTGACATCCGAGAGCAGGGTGCGGATTTCACCAACAGCCGAGCGTGGGTTGGATGCTGCAATGCGAACAATATAGTCACGTTCCCATCCTGTTTTACCCCACATGTGAATAGCTGTTTCACCAGCATTTTCTGCAAGAATAATAAGCTGCCCTGACTTGGTAATAGAGGTACTGAGTAACTTACCATTGCCAACGGCTATTCTATCCACATCACCAATCTTTAATACGCGAACTTCACCGGCATAAAGGTTAAGTGAGCGGGTCGGTAGATTCTTAGCGACTGAACTGTGTATCGATAAGGTGAGCAACATAAGAGCTACCAGTATCTGACCCAACACGTTCTTTTTATGCTGTTTCGTATTTGTTTTTATTTGACTAAACATTTTTTGTTCTCGCTATATTTATTGAACTGTAATTTTTTGTACTGTGGCAATACCATTCTTACTATTCCCACCGGATAGGTATTCAACTATTCGCGCAACTGCCGCTTGTGCTTCATTGCGTTCGGCGGCGGTTGGTAAACCGAGCTGTTTCGCCTCGTCATCAGAGAGCGTGTCTGCTGCAACTTTGCCAATGACTTCACCGCTATTATTCACAACAGTTCCATTTGCTGATTGTTTGCCAATAACTTTACCTGTGGTATCGACTACCGTTCCATCTGCTTGTACTGTACCAATAACGTTGCCATTGGCATCTTTAACGACTTGAGCGACGCTACCTATTTCTTCGCCATTGGTATCAATGATCAAACCATTTTCATTTTGTTTGCCGATCACTTTTCCAGTGGCATCGACTACAGTGCCATCTTCTTTAACTATACCGATTACTTTCCCGTTTTTATCGCGTACTACTTTTACTGGTGGTGCTGACTCAGTTGCGACTTCCTGGGCGAGAGAGAGGATGTCACTTGCCTGTACATGGCCGAAGTTAGAACGACCTTTATCCGCGCGATTACGTAAGATTGCGGTAATGCGTCCAGCTGTTTTAGCAGCAAAAATTAATGCGGATTCTTTAGGTGTCAGGTCAATCGTAATATTGGAGTAACCAGTCCCTTTATTCCGATAGGCAACTGACATGGTGGCTTGTTTCTCTGGCTCAATAATAGTGCCTGTTGCAAGTACTTCCACGTTTTGTAATACTGGAAGGACGACATCACCACTGGTACCGCCAACATATTTGGCTGACATGGTGACATACAAATCAACATGGTTGCCCGGGCGCAACATGCCCGCGTTCGAACCGAGCTCATCAATGGGAACGGTGACAGCGCGCCTGCCCAGGTCAATAACATCAGAAAAATCGGAGCGTTTAACACCGGCAACATGTGTCCATAAAAGAGTTCGGCCTGCTTTAATGGGTTGAATCATTCGACGCCCTTGCAAACGTGCAAATTGCTCTGGTGTTACTGCCTGCGCATGAACTAAATCAATTGGTATTCTGCGCAGTGACATATTTTGAGAGTTAACCAGTGAGCCGCTAGGTAAGTCTCTTGCTGCTACCACCATCCGTAGTGTTTTTTTATCTGGTTGTTGATAAGCTAAACGTAACGCTTTTTCTCGCATTTCCAAATACTGTACGGCAAGAAACGCAGCAAGTATGGCCAGACCAATTGCTATAACGAGTAAGCGCAACGACTTATTTGCGCGGAATACAGCAACCACTGTTGTTAGTTTATTTTGGTTATTCATAATGTATTTTCTTTTTAGTTAGTTTCAATGTGAGTGCGATTTTATTTAAATTAAATCAATATAGTGATTTATTCATTCGTCAGGCCCCCTTGGTAATTCTGATACCGCAATGCCATAGGAGTAAGCTTCATAGTTACGCTTAAGAACATTCGCTAACCATTCAACAACAGTTGGCTGACGGGTTGCTTTTGGAGCATTACCATTAATAATGGTAAATTCATTGCCTGAAATTTCTGTCTCGCCTACATTGTTGAAGTTGGGTACAGGAACGGTGAAGGCTAAAAAAATGGCAGCGAGAACAACCAGATATTCTACTGAAGCCTGACCGATAACTTTATTTTTTATTTTCATGCATCAATCCTTTATTGAAAGAAACTCTTTTTTTGAGATTCATTCAATTGAATGTAACTGGTAGAACCTATTTTTTGTAAAACTACTACTGATTCCTTGTTACCTTTTCGAAACACTAAAACACGATTCCCTTGTTTAACTGTTTTATCTAAAACTGTGCCCCATTTTTTATTGCTGTAATGTCTTTGGTAGTAGTTGCCGTTACTTTCTATAGAGTGGTTGTTGTGGGCAATAACATTACGAGAGTTAGTATTGCTGTCGTTGCTGGTAACATCATTGACGATAGTTGTTTCCGGTAACACCGCAATGCCCTGACCTAAAGTAATTGCAGGCGCATCCTTGTCAGGAATTTGCATGACACTGATGCGTCCGTAAGATGATTCCTCACCGGAGGATTGAACTTGTATCGTAATAAAGTAATTATTTTTTTGATGGCTAATTTGTTTCCAGGGTCCAAACCAGTCTTCAAGGTACTTTTTATCCCACTTGTCGCGATAAAATTCCAGTACGCGCTGCTTGGAAATTTTGCTGTTAAACGTTTTAATTCGCATTGGAATACCCTGATAGAACATTTCTTGTGCGAAGTTAGTGGTTTGGGTTTGTGGTGGCGATTCAACCTTTGGCCAACCTGCCTCAGCATGATTAGCAAACAGGATTAATCCCATTACAAATATGGCTGCGAACAATGCTGGTTTATGATGATCTACTTTTTGCATTATCAAGGGATTAAATCCAGTATGATTCCAAGTGGCCCGCCAGGGGGCGTCGTTGTCTGGTTATAACTACATTCGCCAAATCGACACCCCGGTTCGTCTCGATTACCGGGAATAATGTCAGTGTTAACGATGCCAGGTATAAATTTGGTTGGCCCTAACTCGGGCGCAAATGCGAAGGGGTCAATGCCGTTGTGGTACCTGGCACTTAATTCTATATCGACTATAAACAGTGGGATTGTCGCACTAAAACCTACATCCACCATAGCCGGAATGGGTAATGGCGTTGAAGCAAGAACTTGTAAGGGCTTCATAAACGCTTGCAGTTTCTTGCTGGGGACGCGTCTTTCGGTGCGTTTTTGGAACATAGTTAAATCTTGCGCAGCCCAGGTTTCGGTTAATAATGCACTTTGTGCATTTATTTGAATATTCGGTTGTGTTACCTGTGCTTCTCCTAGCAGTCTTGAATCAATTTTTGCTAAGTCATAACTGACAGAATAAGAATAATAATTTTCTTTAGGAAATTCCTCGTCAGGCAAGAAGGGGATAGAACCATCAACACTGTTTAGCGCGTTTTGGTCAAAAACTTCTATTCCGCCCAGAGCGGATAGATTATTAACTTGACTGGCAACCCAGTTAGCACCATCCATAAAAAGATCTAACGGCGCTTGTAAAGTTGAAGTGACGGCATCAATTACCGTAATTGCAGTTGAAGCCTTACGTCGATCCACTGTCGAGAGTAGATAAGCACCCGTGAGAGTACTTGTTTCGATAAGTGCGTTACCCGAATGGTCTCGCCAGAGATTATTTAATGCGGGTCCATTATTGTTTGTAGATACAATTGGGTCTTGTGTCGAACTAAAGAATCGAGTGAGGGTTTCTTTTTCCAACAGAGCCTGAGTTTTTTGTGGAAGCGCAACCTGATTGGCATCATCAGGCATTTCAGTTGTTGTCGGGTAAAAAGCGGTACGTTCCCAGGCCATATAGCGGGCGGATTGTACCGTGGTATGTTTTATATCAATATACTTGCCCATAATGGGGACGAGTAAAAAAAGCGGAACTAATACAGCGGCTGCAACGATGTTTAATTCAGTCATCGCCTGGCCATGTTGAGTGTTTGTTTGCTGATAAAGGTTTTTAGAAATCATTCTTCAACCTCTAAATGAACCACGGTGCCAAGTTTTTTGAGGTGATTTTTAACACCGTTTTTATCCATGTCGCGTGGATTATTGGCAGTGAGAGCAGTACCTAAATCATTTAATAGCTTATTATCTTGTGTGTAAACCGCCCATTTTTTTACATCTTCATCTACTGGAACGAGTCGTGCTTCCCAGTAAGGGCCAAATGCACTCCCTGGATCTTTATCGGGTTTGCCCGGATTTGTATAAACAATACGCGCTGAGGCGAGGGCATAAATGGCACGTTTGTTACTATTATCAGCGGCTAATTCTTCGAGTCCTTTTTCAACGAGCTTGCCAACAACATCTCCAACGGCACCTGAAACTTTTCCGACCACGCCGTCAATCGCATCTTGTAAAGGGCTTACTACATCGAGAATAACGCTTTTGATAGGAGCCGGTAGGTAATCAAATTCCGGTGGTGGTTGTGAGTATTTGTCAGTTAATTTTGTGAGTTCTCGTTCGGCATATTCTTTTGCTTGTTTATCAGCATACTGGCCACTCGCTTCAGATACATTGTCTTCAATATTATTGCCGCCACCCGCACCCCAGGTTGTTAGGTTGAAGCGATTTGTATTGGCAGTGATTACGGCGGGTGTCGAGCTGGTTGGTGAAGTTTGACTTTTTGTAATGGTATATTCACTTGTGCGTAAGGTATCGATATTTTTACGGACGCCAACAATAAACGCTGGGCCTTTTAATGGTGCAGATTTTAATACGCCACTTTCCAAACTTGGTGCACCATAAAAAAATGGATCAACTGAAGTGAAGGGGGCTATGCCTCGATAGTTTTCTTTCTTTTGGCCTCCAACCAGGACCGCTTCGATTGCGGCCACTGGTTGTACTAATGAATCAGTGGTTGTGTTCCAGGCATCACCGTATAATTTTATCATGCCGGCATCGACCCATTTTATAACGTCTTTACTCAGCGCATCGTCTCCGGCATTTTCAGCGCTGGCGCCGCCCATGTGTAGATTGAGGAGTCTTTCGAGATCAAGTAAAGGTAAAAGAAGATCGCTGACTTCATCCACATCAATTTCTTCAATAACATCTCTTATGGCACTTAATAAACCACTTATCGAAAATCCAGCACAAAATCCTAAAATACAAGCTTTTCCGCCTAAATTGGGCGCCTCAGATGCGCCTATTACGACAGTATCCATATGTGACCAACCCACGCTACCACTATGCTCAACAGAGGTATTTGTGCGTAAATCATCTCTTGTATTTTCAAGCGAGTCATCAAGGAAACGTAGACTGGTTCCCCCGCGTGTTTTTAGACCAACTGAATAATTAGAAAATATTTCCAGACTGGCAACTTCCGAACCAAAGACGTTTTCTTCTGCAGCGATCTTAAATTCATAACCTGATGAATATTGTACATTGGGTCTGCCATTGAGTTCGGAGCGTCGGTCTTTCATCCATGGATCTTTTGAATCATTCACAATTGCGACATAACGACGTTTAGCGACATCTTCACCAGAGCAAAATCGTTTGCCGATGCCGGTGTCTTTTACTTTTTGAATTTCTGCGTCATAGGTACCGTAATCGTCTTGATCACAACCCTCCGCAATGCGCTCATCGTAATCACCGGCTGAAACGGTATAGCGGCTAAAACTTAAAAATTGTTCTACTTGACTAAAGATAACCGCGAGCGCGCCAAAATTAGAGAGAGTGGCACCGGGTGCGTTCTTTTTTACAACATCATCAACAATACTCCATTGTTGCTCCATAATGGCCATGCGCATGAGTTGTTGAGACAAGCCGAGTATATGGTTGAGATAATAATTGAGATTAGTAAAAAGCCTGCCAAAGAATTGAGACATAGGCGCAGCTGTCACAGAATAGATAGTGTTTAAGACTTTAAAAAAGCTTGCTAGTGCACTGCCTACCGGTGCTGTCAGGCCAAAAGCATTGAGCGCAATAATACTGCTTGTTTTGCTCTCTGCTGCCATTTTGTAGCGGTTGGCCCAGGAATTAAATGCACCAAACTGGCCAATCGCCACTTCGTTAGCAACCATGGCGCGATTAGTATAAGCAACATAATTCATGTAGCGAGCAGAGAGTAGGGCGGCACTGTAGGCCGCCGCATCTGCAGCGTTTTGCACTTCCATTTTTTGGCGAGTGAGTTGGCCGGTGTTAAACAATACCAGCAAGCCGATGATCACTACTCCGATAAAGAAGTAGACGAACACCATGGCTTGGCCGGATTGTTTCGATATCACTCTCATTCGGTTAACAGCTACCTGGTACGTGGAATTAAATTTTAAACGTAATTATCCCGTCATCCTTCAGATGAGTGGAGGAAGAACTATAGGGATATCAAAATTTAAATTTTATTTTGCTTTTGTGCCAAATTCTTTCAGGCCGCCATCTTTTGATTTTCCTACGTCATCAACACCAGACACATCAGGCGCATCCGTACCTGATTCACCGGCAAGTTCTTTGGTCATGTTACCGACCTGGGTTCGTACGGTTTTACCGAAAATACTGTAGACCGCAATGGCCGCAATAGCGATAAGTGCCACAATGATAATATATTCCGTCATGCCCTGACCGGTGATTTTTTTACGTTGAATAATCATAATAAACCTCTTTAATAGTTAAATAATGCTTCAGCAATGTGCTCTTTATTATGTCTGTAATGATGACTTAATAAAAATTTGGTACTTCAGCTAAATGTGTTAATTTCGAAACTTTAGTTATTATTGTATTGTGTAAATATACAGCAATGTCGCTATAAAATGCGAATTACTATTGATCTCTTTTATTGAATTTTAATTTGTAAATTATTCATCAATCATTTTCATTGCACTCACTAAACTACGGTGCATACGCGACATTGAACTTGCAAGCGAGGCAATTTCATCATTACCTTTAGCTTTGAAGTCGGCAGCATCTAAATCACCCAGGCTCACTTTTTCTGCGTGTTGCGACATTTTTCTTATTGGTTTAATAACAATAGAATTCAGTAAAATATTTAAAATAACAATGACACTAATAAATATAATCGACATTGAAAGCATAAAGGTAGTAAAGGCTTTATCTGCGCGTTCGAGAGGTAATGACATTGGCACTTTGACTAATTGTGTACCGACAACATCACCCATTTTCCAGCCAAACCCATTGGCTTCGCCATATTGAGCGAGCATGGCTTTAGGTGCATCTTTAACAACACCATGGCAGGACAAACAGCTTTCTTTGGTGATTTTAATCGGACGTGCAATATATAAAGAGCGACTCATTGCTGCATTCTGTTCACCGACAAGTTCTTTTTCTTCGGGGTGATTTTTAAAGTATTCAACCAGAGTAGATTCCCAATCATTTGCGCGTGATGCAGGATTGGTCGGGTTTATGGTTGCTTCTTTGTAAGTGTATTCAGGATAACGTGTATGGATTCGGCGATTAGTGGCATGTGCTGAATAAGCGGGCACCATTTGCGGTAGAAAGTCCTGGTTTAAACTTTTAAGCAAAGGACGAATTTCATCGATAGTGTAGCCACGATTAGCTTTAGCACTTTCCAAAATAAGCCCCGCTGTATTTAATACTTCTTCACGCGCATTATTTTGTAGCATTTTATAAGAGATAAAGCCGGATGCAATGATACCAATCCCTGCCACAAGTGTGAAAGATAGATTGAATTTAGTTCTTAAGCCCATTAGTGGAATTCTCCAAAGTTTGATTTGGCTCGAAACAAAATATAAGCGGTTAAACAGAACTTAGATTAATGATATCGGACAATCTGATTTATTATTTAGCTATATTATTTAGCTTTATTATATGTTTTTTTACTTAAATTTACTTTTTAAAAACATTTATTTATTTTATTAATTAATTCTCTTTTATCGGCGCTGTCGTCAACATGCTCGGCCAATAATTCACACAGCCCCTCAGCTGTTTGAGATTTCCGGCTATAGCGATTGACTAATATCTTTCCAATGGGACCAATAAAGGACGTCGTTACATCACTCACACACTGTAATTGTCGCACGGACAAATTGAGCCCGGTTGTAGTACTGTGTTCGGTTGTTTGGGTTGAAGAGGTTATCGCAAAACGTTGGCGTATCTCCTGACGAATGCGATCACTGGGTAAGTGCTCGTCAAGTTTGGTACATAATTCTTCCATGCTTGTGGATGTTTTAATTGCCTGGTTAACTAACACCGGAGCCATAGGGCCAACGTGTTTCGTTAGCTCTTTGGTTAAATCATCAATGGTGCGTTGTTCAAAATTAATTATTGTTTCCTGGGTATCCGCATTCGGGTTTACTGATCTTACAGTGCTATTTATGGTGTGTGCTGTAATGGTTTCATTATTTGAAATTTTACGTAAATCTTCCATAAATTCTGCGACTGAAGCGTAGCGGTCAGCAACATCGCGTGCGAGTGCTTTATCGATAATCAGATTTAAAGCGACCGGTAAATGATCGGGTACACTTAAATCAGGTCGGTCAGCATATAATACCGCATGAATAATGGCCGGGGCTTGTTCGCCTTTATAAGGACGTTGTCCAATGAGCATTTCGTAAAACATTACGCCTAATGCCCAGATGTCGGTACGTGAATCAACAGCTTCACCACAAAGTTGTTCGGGTGACATATAAGCCACTGTCCCTAAACTAACCCCGGTAGAAGTGAGATTGACACCACTGATTTTTGCCACACCGAAATCAAGAATTTTGACAATATTGTCAGCAGTAACAATTACATTGGCGGGTTTGATATCTCGGTGAACAATGCCATTGTTATGCGCGGCAGACAGGCCTTCGCCTATTTGTAAGCAAATAGCAATAGTATCATTGAGTGGCATTGGGCCATTGACCATTCTTTTGTTTAAGGGGTAGCCATCGTAACAGGGCATGGCGATATAGAGTTGTTTGTCATCGGTTTCGCCGATGTCATACAGGGTACATATGTTAGGATGGTCTAAACGTGAAACGGCTTTGGCTTCATTCAGAAAACGTTCGCGATTTTGATTGTCGACAGTAAGGTGTGGTGGCAAGCATTTTAATGCCACATAGCGATCCAGGCGGGTATCCTTTGCTTTATGGATCATACCCATACCACCAGCGCCAATGATACCTTCTATCTTATAGGGACCAATTTGTTCACCAATCATTGAACGGGAATTATTTGAAGCATTAACGGGTTGTTGATTATCCGACTGTGATAATAAAATTAAAACATCCTGTTTTAAGTTTGGATTGCCGTCGCATGCTTCTTCTACGAAAGCATTGCGTTTTTGATTAGGCAAGTTCATTGCACTATCAAAAATATTTTGAGCGGATTGGAGAGGGGCCATAAAAATTTAAACTACCTGTTTAATAAATTAGTTATATTTCACAGGATAATACTGTGAGCAACTTATCATTTTCAAGTGATTTTAGCTTATTTTCTGGACATAAGCCCACTTTTTTCTTGTTCTTATTGTCCTATATAACCAGTGGGTTAAGGTTTTGTTTGCTTTGGGTATTCTATATTAGAATTAACTTATATAAAGTCCTTCACGCACAACGCCTCATAAGTGGAATGTAGTAAAGCAGATGATGATTTTCTTTTGATTGGATATTACATAAATTAATTATTCGATGTTAAACGCAATTCGCTGTCGTTATGGACGAAACAATAGATGTGTATTTTCTCGATAGATTACATATTAAGAAGCATATGCACCCAAATGCTGGCCGCATAACCCAGCGCGATTGCCCAGGACCATTTTAAGTGACCAAAGAAAGTATACATGCCACGTGCTTGCCCCATTAAGGCAACTCCAGCCGCAGAACCAACTGACAATAATGAACCCCCAACACCAGCCGTTAAGGTTACCAGCAGCCATTGGCCTAAATCCATTGTCGGGTTCATGGTTAGCACGGCAAACATGACCGGAATGTTGTCAACGATTGCAGAAAAAAGGCCAACTAAAATATTTGCCCACGTCGGACCTAAGCCAACATAGATCACTTCCGATGTAATGGCTAAATAACCAATGGTACCTAAACCACCCACAGCAAGTACAACGCCATAGAAAAACATTAAGGTGTCCCATTCGGCACGTGCTAGTTGAGAAAAAATATCAAAATTGGCCGGCGGATTATTATTTTTGGAATCGGACGTTGAAGAATCACCATTACCCGATATATCAATGCTGGCATCATCCATATGCGTTGATGGCATTTCTTCTAACTGTCCAATACGGCGTAAATAAAAACCATAAAACTTTAAAATACCCAAGCCGGTCATCATGCCAAGTACCGGCGGCAAATGTAAAAAGTTATGCGCGGAAACGGCCATACAAATAGTTAAAATAAATAAACCAATAACAACAAAACCGCCTTTTTTCACGATGGCTTTTTCAGTCATTGCTTCTGGCGTGTCTTTAGAAACAGTAAATGACATTATTGTGGCGGGGATTAACCAATTAACCACAGCAGGAATAAATAAATAAAAGAACTGGTTAAACTGAACAATTCCTTTTTGCCATACCATTAAGGTAGTGATATCACCAAAGGGGCTAAAGGCACCACCCGCATTCGCAGCAACAACAACATTTATACAACCCACAACAATAAATTTTGCGTTACCTCGGCCAACAGCCATTACTACTGCACCCATTAATAATGCTGTGGTTAAGTTATCGGCTACTGGGGATATAAAAAAAGCGAGTAAGCCGGTTATCCAGAATATTTTTCTTAGAGAAAATCCATGCGATACCAACCATGCACGAAGTGCTTCAAATACACCACGTTCTTCCATGGTATTGATATAGGTCATCGCGGCTAACAGAAATAACATTAGCTCGGCAAATTCGAGCAGGTTGTGACGAATCGCCTCGCCCGCAGTATGCTGGTCACCATGCATGGCGTAAGCAACACCAATGAGTGCCCAGATAATACCGGCCGCAAGAATAACAGGCTTGGATTTTCGTAAGTGTAAAAACTCCTCTCCAATAACCAGCATATAGGCAAAGACAAAAACAACGAGTGAGGTTATACCAATCCAGGTATTGGTTAAATCGAGCTTAAGATTCGCAACTTCATGAGTGCTCGATGCATAAACGGCAAAGGGTAGGGCAAAGGCAACCAATAGGATGCTAAAAATTCGGGTTAAGGGCTTCATTATTTCTACTCTTCGTCGATAGTATTAAAAGGAACGGTGTTTTGATGCCAATTTGAGAATTTATATCTGTTATTGGCATTTTTGAGATTAATAAACCGGCTAATCTTATCCGATTTCACAGCGATTGTTAAGTTATATATTGAAAAAATCTCGAAGAAACAATAGCTTATACCATATTAAATTTAATTTATAATTTTACTAAAGATCACTATCACATAGCCGATAACTTAATTAACGAATAATGGTGTTAATTTACAAGCTGTTATAAGTAACAAATTTTTATGGTTAGGTAGTACGAAGGTTTTATTCCTCCCCTGCGCAGTGATGCGCAACACACCCTTGCCCCGCCCCCTCGGCGGGGTATTTTTTTAGTGCCAGTTTAATATAAATAGGCGCTACGCCTATTTATATTAATTACTGGCACTTATGATGTTTTTCCATCTGTACCCCCAAAAACAACTGTCGAGGTACGGATGCCTGTTATTTTAAATACTTGCACTTATTTACTACCCGTTTCTTTATCTATACGGGTAGTTATGTTGTTTATTGATGTTTTTCAACCAGCACTCGTGATTTCTTTAATTCCGTCATTCCCGCGCAGGTGGGAATGACGGGAGCATCACGATTGTACCGGCGTTCTTCGTTCCATTAATAATGGAACTGTCATTGCCAGCAAGAGCGCGGCAATCTTGCTTAGTATTCCGTTCTATCAACCAGAATACCGCGCTCTCACACACAATGCCCTGAAAATTTACACCTCATATATATGCGTTCTGTACATTTAGCGGTTTAAAGGTAAAATAGCGCTCTTTCTAAATCCCACATTCTAAGTGTTGAGTAAACAGCATTTAGCTTTACGAGAATAAATACAATGACGATACGGACTCGCTTCGCACCAAGCCCAACTGGCTATTTACACATTGGTGGCGCACGCACAGCACTTTTTTCCTGGTTATTTGCACGTAAGCATGGCGGCCAATTTGTGCTGCGCATAGAAGATACCGACCTGGAACGTTCTACCGAAGCGTCAGTGAATGCCATTTTAGAAGGTATGACCTGGATGGGGCTGGATTATGATGAAGGTCCATTTTATCAAACGGATAATTTCGATCGTTATAAAGAAATTATTCAGCAGTTATTAGATCAAGGTGATGCTTATCATTGCTATTGCTCAAAAGAAGAACTTGAAGTCATGCGCGAAGCGCAAATGAAAGCCAAACAAAAGCCACGCTATGATGGACGCTGTCGCCATCGCACAACGCCACTTGAAGGTGTCGAGCCGGTGATACGTTTTAAGAATCCAATTGAAGGCAGTGTGGTTGTTGAAGATTTAATTCGTGGTAAAGTGGTATTTCAAAATAGCGAACTCGATGATTTAATCATTGCACGCTCCGATGGTACGCCTACCTACAACTTAACCGTTGTTGTTGACGATATGGATATGAAAATCAATCACGTTATTCGTGGCGATGATCATCTTAATAATACACCGCGACAAATGAATATTCTCAAAGCTCTTGGCGCTGAACCACCAAAGTATGCACATGTTCCCATGATACTCGGTGAAGATGGCAAACGTTTATCGAAACGTCATGGTGCGGTCAGTGTAATGCAATATCATGATGAAGGTTATTTGCCTGAAGCACTGTTAAATTATTTAGTACGTCTGGGTTGGTCGCATGGCGACCAGGAAATTTTTTCTATTGATGAAATGATTGAAAAATTTGACTTGTGCGATGTCAATAAATCTGCCTCAACCTTCAGCCCGGATAAATTATTATGGCTCAATCAACAATATATAAAAGAAGGCGAGGTTAAACACATTGCCCATCACCTAAGCTCACACTTAGGCAAACATGATATTGATCCATCCCAACATCCACAGTTGCATGGTGTTATCCATGCACAACAAGATAGAGCAAAGACTCTTGTTGAAATGGCAGAAACAAGTGCGTTCTTTTTTAAAGATTTCACTGAGTTTGACGCAGCCGCTGCTAAAAAACATTTACGCCCGGTCGCCGCCGAACCTTTAAAAGTAATGCAGCAGGCCTTAATGTTATTAGAACAGTGGACGCCTGAAGCCATACATGAACAAATTAATCTGGTTGCAGAACAACTCGATGTTAAAATGGGTAAAATAGGTATGCCATTGCGTGTTGCTATATGCGGCCAGGGTAATTCACCCGATATTGATACAACCGCTTATTTAATTGGTAAAGACAAGTGTATTGCACGTATTAACATGGCTCTTGATTATATTGCGCAACGCGAACAAGCAGGTTAACTCTTATTACAAAAAGGTTTTTTTATAAATGAGTGCTGAAAAAAATACTACAGATAATGCGACAAAGCCAAAGAATTTTATTCGTCATATCATTGACGAAGATATAAAAAACAATAAAAATAATGGTAAAGTCGCTACACGTTTCCCCCCTGAGCCTAATGGTTATTTACACATTGGTCATGCTAAATCAATTTGTTTAAATTTTGGCATCGCACAAGATTACAGCGGTACCTGTAATTTACGTTTTGATGATACCAATCCAGCAAAAGAAGAGATCGAATTTGTCGAAGCCATCAAGACGGACGTAAAGTGGTTAGGGTTTGATTGGGAAGATCGTTTATATTTTTCATCCAATTATTTTGAGAAACTCCACGACTATGCCGTTGAATTAATTAGCGCAGGTAAAGCCTACGTTTGTGATTTAAATGCAGATCAAACGCGTGAGTATCGCGGCTCGTTAACCCAGCCCGGTAAAGACAGTCCAAATCGTAATCGTAGTGCTGAAGAAAATTTAGCACTCTTTGAAAAAATGCGAGCAGGGGAGTTTGAAAATGGTCATTGCACACTGCGTGCAAAAATTGATATGGCCTCCGGAAATATCAATTTGCGAGATCCGGCTATTTATAGAATTCGTAAAGGCTTAATACATCATCAAACCGGCGACGCATGGAATATATATCCCATGTACGATTTCACGCATTGTATTTCAGATGCACTTGAAGGCATTACCCATTCTTTATGCACTTTAGAATTTGAAGATCATCGTCCACTGTACGATTGGTATCTTGATAATATTAGTATTGATTGTCACCCACAACAAATTGAATTCTCGCGTTTGAATCTTGAGTACACAGTGATGAGTAAACGTAAGTTAACTGAACTCGTAACAAACAACCATGTACATGGTTGGGACGATCCACGTATGCCAACTATTGCCGGTTTGCGTCGGCGTGGTTTTACCCCTGCATCGATTAGAGATTTTTGTGATCGTATCGGTGTCACTAAAGTCGATAACACCATTGAAATGGGTGTACTCGAAAATTGTATTCGTGAAGACTTAAATGAAAACGCGCCGCGTAGAATGGCCGTACTCGATCCAGTTAAAATTGTTTTAGAAAACTACGACGAATCAAAAGTAGAAGAACTGCAAGCGCCCAACCATCCGCAAAAAGAAGAAATGGGAACGCGTAAAGTTTATTTTTCACACGAACTCTATATCGATCGTGATGATTTTAGAGAAGAAGCCAACCGTAAATATAAACGCCTGGTGTTAGGCCAAGAGGTACGATTACGAAATGCCTATGTCATTCGTGCCGATAAGGTTATCAAAAACGAACGAGGTGAAATTACCGAACTACGCTGTAGTTACGACCCGGAGACATTAGGTAAAAACCCGGAAGGGCGTAAAGTGAAAGGGGTTATCCACTGGGTATCCGCCAGCCATGGTATAGAAGCAGAAGTGCGGGTATATGACCGTTTGTTTACCCACCCAACACCCGATTCAGCCGGCGAAGGCACAAACTATCTGGACTTAATCAATCCTGAATCTCTTAAAACCCTAACAAATGCCTATGTCGAAGCGAGCCTGGCAACCGCCGTGGCTGGAGAAGGCTTTCAATTCGAACGTGAAGGCTACTTTTGTCGTGATTTAGGCGATAATGCAAGCTCAAAACCTGTTTTTAACCGCACAGTTACACTGCGCGATACCTGGGCAAAGATTGAAGAAAAATAGTAACAAAGATAAATCCCGATTATTCTCTAAGTTATTGATAAGTAGTCATTAAAATATTGGATAGTGCTTGACAGATTTATCCTGCTCGCGTAAAGTGCGCCCTTCTTTCGCGGGGCTATAGCTCAGCTGGGAGAGCGCTACACTGGCAGTGTAGAGGTCGGCGGTTCGATCCCGCCTAGCTCCACCAGTATCCTGCAAAGGAATCGAATTTGGGTTGGCATATCTAGGCTACCAACTGTTATCAAATTCAACCGACTCAGTGAGTTGTTTTTTACTGTGTCCCCATCGTCTAGTTGGCCTAGGACACCGCCCTTTCACGGCGGCAACAGGGGTTCGAATCCCCTTGGGGACGCCACTATTTTAGCGTCATATTAAAGGCTTACCGATAGGTAGGCCTTTTTTGATCTAACTGTACGGAATAATGAAATGTTTTTATACTATACAGATTTTTCGTAAAATCGCTGTTTAAAAAATATCCTAGAGCAATTGTTTCTAATATAGTATTAGTTAACGCTTTTGTAAAAAATCCATATTAATCAATTAAATACATAAATAAATCGGTGTATTGTTTACGAACCAAGTCTAGTGATTGTGTTTGAAATAGCATGGTATCCGTGCTACTATTAATTTATGATTGTATCGTTTAAGGATAAAGCAACAGAAGATATTTTCAATGGCGTGTCATCTAAAGTGGCGCGTAAAGCTTGTCCACAAACGATTTGGCGTGTTGCAACGCGTAAACTTGATCTGCTTGATTCTATTGAGTCACTCGAAGAACTAAAAGTACCACCGGGTAATCGGTTTGAACCTTTATCGGGGAATAGGAGTGGACAATACAGTATTCGTATTAACGATCAATTTCGTATTTGTTTTGTTTGGGGAGAGTCAGGCCCCGAGAACGTGGAAGTAACTGATTATCATTGAGGTGAGTCATGATTCGTATACCAACTAACAGAGCACCAACGCATCCGGGTGAAATGCTTGTAGAAGAGTTTTTAAATCCTATGCAAATTACACAGCGTGAGTTGGCTGATGCGATACGTGTGCCTTATCAAAGGGTGAATGAACTCGTAAATCAAAAACGTGGTGTTACCCCAAGCACGGCCTTGCGTCTTGCGCGATTTTTTGGTGTGTCTGCGGATTTTTGGCTTAACTTGCAAATGCGATGTGATCTCTATAAAACACAAAATACAGAGGGTGCCGAGTTAGATGCAATACAAAATTTTCACCAGAAAAAATAGGTGCCAAAAAATAGATGCCAGAGAGCAACTTTTTCTAATATAACTTTCTTGTTCTAAATATAAAATCTATCCGGCAATGTTTACTCGGTGGTGACCTATGCCACGTACAATGATTTCAAACCATCCATATTAGTACATCACGTAAGAAATACCCCCCTGTATAAATAATTTTCACTTAGGGACAAGTTCTAATTGATCGTTGTGACTCATTCGGACGAATGTAACTTGCTGGATAAGTAAGCTTTGCAGGAATAGTGGGTTCTAGTTATTTTAATGCTATATTAAACTTTAATCTGTATGACCAAATCGTTCTCACGGGTTCATGAATAGGTACGTTAGTATTACATATGTCTGTACATCCTTTGAGCACTCCTGCAGCGTTGAGTTTGGATTAACGTAGTTAATTGTAAGGTGATAATCTATGGTAAGCGTAATAACAATTTCTCCAAAACAAGCTTATGAACAGCAACAAATTCCTGGTACGTTATTAATTGATGTGCGCTCGCATATGGAATTCCTGTTTATTGGGCATCCGTGTGGTGCTATTAATATTCCTTGGATAGACGAACCCGATTGGGAAGTGAATCCGAATTTTGTGCGTGAGATACGGCAACTTATTTTAGGCGGTACTTCCCTAGTCGAGCATGATCATGATGTTCCTATCCTGTTAATCTGCCGGAGCGGGAAACGGTCTCATGAAGCGGGAAGTTTGCTTGTTAAAGAAGGTATGATGAAAGTTTTCAATGTAGACGAGGGGTTCGAAGGAGAGCTAGATGATACTCATCATCGTAGTTCAATCGCTGGTTGGCGGTTTGATGGTTTACCTTGGGAACAATGTTAAGTGGTAAATGATGCTTGAAAAATTTCTTCAGTTTTTAAAAAGTAAGTACTATTGGGCGAGTCTGCTTACAATTGGAATAGCGCTGGAGTCTGGCGCATTATTTTATCAGTACGTATTAGAATATTATCCATGTGTTTTATGCATTCATGTCAGAGTTATTGTTGTTGGCATTATAATCATTTCAGTGCTCGGGATTCTCTTTAGCGAGAGTAAAAAATTAGTTTTACTTTTTCATTCGTTGCTGACTATTTTGTTCGCAGTATTGCTAGAACGTTCCTATCAATTGTTAGGTGTTGAACGCGGATTTGTTTCAGGTGAATGCAGTATGAATTCTGGCTTACCATCCTGGTTTGCCGTTGATCAATGGTTTCCGTGGATATTTAAAATTTGGGAGCCCTGTGGCTATACTCCTGTGTTATTATTCGGAGTAACCATGGCAGAAGCGTTAAGCGTGTTGTCAGTTATTCTTTTTCTAACAAGCATTATTTCAACGGTGAATTCACTTAAAAAACGTTAGATTTTTTGATTTACACACTTGTTAAGCCTATATAAATACATTAATCGAAATAATTACCCATGCAAGATACGGCATTAAATATATTAAATAGCACTTTCGGCTATTCAGAATTCAGATATCATCAACGCGCTGCAATAGACCAGCTTATTGATGGTAATGATGCCGTGGTACTGATGCCTACCGGCGGCGGCAAGTCTTTATGCTACCAAATACCATCGATGGCACGAGAAGGTGTTGGGATTGTTGTGTCTCCCCTTATTGCGCTTATGCAAGATCAAGTTGTGGCTTTGAAGCAATTAGGTGTGGCAGCAGCGTATCTTAACTCCACACTTGATGCCTCAAGTGCTTATAAAGTAGAACAACAATTACTGCGTGGTGAACTGGATTTACTGTACGTTGCTCCCGAACGTTTAATGACAGATCGTTTTTTAAATTTGTTAGATACTGCACCGCTTGCACTTTTTGCAATTGATGAAGCGCATTGCGTATCTCAATGGGGGCATGACTTTCGACCTGAATACATTAAATTATCCGTACTTCATCAGCGTTATCCAGGCATCCCACGAATTGCATTAACAGCAACGGCCGATGAGCCAACGCGTAGAGAAATTATTCATCGCTTAAATTTAGAAAAAGCAGAATTATTTGTTTCCAGTTTTGACCGGCCCAATATCTGTTACAGTATTTCACAAAATCAGGGCAATGCACGCGACCAATTATTACGCTTTATTCGTAACGAGCATGAAGACGATGCGGGTATTGTTTATTGCCTGTCGCGTAAAAAAGTAGAACAAACCGCAGAATGGTTATGCTCGAAAGGTTTAACCGCTTTACCATATCATGCCGGTTTATCGCACGAAATAAGACAGAAAAATCAACAGCGTTTTTTAACCGAAGACAGTATTATTATTGTTGCAACAATCGCCTTTGGTATGGGTATCGATAAACCCGATGTTAGATTTGTTGCACACTTAAATCTGCCAAAAAGTATTGAAGCGTATTACCAGGAAACAGGGCGAGCAGGGCGTGATGGCCAGGCGGCAAATGCCTGGATGATGTACGGATTACAAGATGTCATCATGTTAAAGCAAATGATGGAAACATCGGTAGCCGATGACGCACATAAAAGAGTCGAGCATCATAAGCTTCAATCGATGTTAGGGTTTAGTGAAATAACCACATGTCGGCGTCAGGCATTGCTGAAATATTTTGGTGACCGGTTGGAGCAACCTTGTGGCAATTGCGATACTTGTATAACGCCGGTTGAAACATGGGACGCGTCAGTCGTTGCGCAAAAAGCTTTATCGTGTGTGTACAAAACAGAGCAACGCTTTGGTGTAACCTATCTGGTTGATGTCTTGTTAGGCAAGGATAACGAGCGTATAAAGCAATTTGGTCACGATAAACTAAGTCTTTTTGGTATTGGTAAAGAACTTGAAGTAAAACAGTGGCGAAGCATCTTTCGTCAGCTCATCGCCCGAAATTTACTTTCAGTGGATATTGAAGGTCATGGCAGCTTGCGCCTAACCGAACAATGTCGTCCGGTTTTACGTGGCGAAGAAACACTCATGCTACGCAAGGAAACCAAACAGGAAAAAACACAACAGCGTGGACGCAAAGCAAATAGTAACGTTAAAGACGCGGATAAAATATTATGGGAAGCCTTAAGAGCTTGTAGAAAAGAGTTGTCTGACGAGCTAGGTGTTCCGCCGTATGTTATTTTTCATGATGCTGCATTAATGCAAATGGTTGAAAGACAACCTCAAAATCGTGAACAGTTTTCTAAAATTACGGGAGTCGGTGAGAAGAAGTTAGAAGCGTATGCGGATTACTTTTTAAAAGTCATCAAAGATAATCTTTCATCTACCGAGCCGTTAACCTCAAGTGAAACGGTTGATGAAACCTTACGGCTGCTTCGTTCCGGGATGGATGTTAATGACATTGCTACTGAGCGTAGTTTAAAGTTAACGACAATATATAATCACCTGGCAACATCTATTGAACTGGGTGACATAGAATTGAAGCAAGTTGTGGATTTAACCGATAGTGACATTAAAACGATTCAAAATGCTCTGTTAACCTTTACCGATGAAAACAATAAACTTAAACCCGTCTACGAAGCACTTGACGGGATATTTGATTACCACCTGTTGAAATGTGTGCGTGCCTCGCAGAATTTATAGCCCATTCAGGTTCATACCATACAGTATTTTAGCCTGCACACTGTTAGGTAACCTGCTATATCACTTTACAGGGTAACCCTTCAAACGGCAGAGTTAAAAATTGTAATAACGTGTATCTAAATATTCAACAACACTGTTAATTTGGGCATCATTCCAGTCGGCTTTTGCAGCATTCTTTGTACAAATTCTGACTCGTTGTGATAGAGCAGGGAGAGACTTAATAATTCTGTCTTTACGCGTATAAGCTTCTGAGTCATGACAGCCTAAACATTTAGAATCATGAAGTGTTTTGCCTGTTTCCTTTGCATACACAACTTGTAACTGGCTGGAAGCGACTAAAATTAAAAGTGGAAATAATAAATTTTTGTTCATTTTAAAGTTCCTTTTAGAAAAGGGTATGTTAAACAATTTACTATATATTTAAGGTGGACTACATCAACATTTTCGTATAAAAAAAGGTTCTTTCGAACCTTTTTTTATAGTTAATGTTTCTAACTTAACTACAACCTTTAGGTCGTGGTAAACCTGCAATTTTATTTGCACATTTAATTAAACCTGTAGGGAATAGAGAGTAAATATATTTTTGGCTACTGCGATCTTTGCCATATTTAGCGAGCAATAATTTTGAAAAATTACGTGGTTCAGCAACTGCGCCATTTTCTGAGAAATACTCACGCGCCAGGTTAATGATATCCCAATGTTCCTGAGTTAGCTCACCAATGTTTTCATTAATGGCGACTTGTGCTGCAAGTCCTTCGCTCCATTCTGTTAGATCTTCTAACCAGCCAGCTTCGCTTAATTTGATAATCTTGCCATCGACTTCTGCTTGCATTTGAACTATCTCCTAAATTTCTGTGTAAATACTTGAGCAATTATATCAAGTATTATTGTCCGATTCAATATATAAGTGATAGTTAATATATTGAATTTACGTTCTGCCAACTATTATGTCAATTTTACACAGAATGTCCTAAACGGTTTAAGATAAACTGTGCAAAATCGCAATTTGCGTAGTATTTACATCTAAGGACACCCCATAAACAAATATGGGTTTTTGGTATACCCAAATAAAGCAAGGACAGCGCTAATCTCCTAATTACAACTTCAGAAAGCATCGAAGTTTGTGCAATTTATTATGTTGAGAGCTAGTTAACACTATATGGGGTATTACCTACATACAACAGGATTTAGTCTGTATAAAATCATCACTTTATATAAGCAATATTTAATGAAATGAGCTATTTATTTAACCAACCTTCCAAATACAGACGTACAGGTAAGCAAGACCGCGTAAACACAGATCGGTTTTTTAATATAATGAACGAAGGCTGGTTTCTCTATTTACGTAAAGATCAGGTCTTACTCGAGAATATTAAATACACCAATGGAGTTGCTGGTCCTTTTCCAACAAAGTTAATTGCCCGAGATTATTTAAATAGTCTTGCGCATACCAGGACACTGTCAGCATTAGAACCATCGGATGGTTCAACTAAAGATTCAAATGAAGATTGGAGATACTAAAAAAATATAATTTTTACATTATTTTCATATTCTTACATACGTTATCTCATCTAATTTATCACCATTAATACAGAACCTAAAATTTTTATTGCTCTAACAAATTGTTCTGCTCTACACTGTGTTACTCAAATCGTTCAATAGAGTTAATCAATGATAAAAATCATGTTGGTAGATGATCACGACTTAGTTCGTACTGGACTTAAACGATTAATCAATGATGTTGACGGGTTTCGAGTCGTTACCGAAGCCTCTTCGGGTGAAGAAGCCATTCTAAATGCAAAATCCAACGATCTTGATCTTGTCTTAATGGATATCAACATGCCCGGAATCGGTGGATTGGAATCCACCAAAAAACTATTGCAGCTTAAACCTGGGCTAAAAATTATCGGCGTCACCATGCATGATGATGAAATATTTCCACAGCGGTTACTAAAAGCTGGCGCAGTTGGCTATTTAACTAAAGGCAGCGACATTGACGAAATGATACATGCCATTCGAGAAGTTATGGCTAACCGACGCTATATTTGCCCTGACATTGCCCAGCAAATTGCCCTAACCCAAACTCTGGATTTTGAAATATCGCCGTTTGAATCCTTATCTGAACGTGAATTACAGGTAATGATTATGTTAATGGATGGCCAAAAGGTAAATGGTATCTCGGACAAACTGTCTCTAAGTCCCAAAACAGTCAGCACCTACCGCCATCGTCTATATTTAAAGCTGGGAGTCAATAATGATATGGAACTTGCGCGCCTGGCATTACAACATGGCTTTATCGATAACAATGGTAGCCATTAACTTCTAAATGCCAAATTCAAGCCCGCGTAAATCAGCTGCTCCGATTGTTGATAACCCCATAAACTGTAAAAAGTGTTCTCGTTTAGCAACATTCTTAACGGATGTAAAAAAAGAACACCCCAATTATTTTTGTAAACCGGTACCACCGTTCGGAGTTAAGAATCCAAAGTTACTTATTGTCGGTTTAGCCCCGGGTAAACACGGCGCGAATGCAACCGGACGACCGTTTACGGGAGATTACGCAGGGATTTTATTGTATCAAACGTTATTTAAATACGGTTTCGCTAATAAATCCGAGTCGGTTGCCTTAGGCGATGGGCTAAAATTAAAAAATTGCCGTATAACCAATGCCGTAAAATGCTTACCCCCCGAAAACAAACCACTGCCGGTTGAAATTAATGAATGCAATAAACTATTACTTGCTGAGTTATTGCAACTTAAACCAAACACCATTGTTATGGCGTTAGGTGGTATTGCGCATAAGTCGGTCATTAAAGCCTTTGCTTTAAAACAAACCGATTATCCGTTTGGCCATGCAACCCAATATGTGTTGCCGAATAAATGTATATTAATCAGTTCCTACCACTGCAGTAAATATAACACGTCAACAAAACGCTTAACCGAAGCCATGTTTCATAAAGTGTTTGACGACATTGCAGTGTTAATGCGTTAAGCAATACAATTAAGCATGTCGAATTATTGCATATACAAAATCAACTCAGTCAATACCTTTTGTGTCATTGCGAGCGCAGCGTGGCAACTTAATATAAAAGAGAATATCCCATCGGTTGTCATTGCGAGCATAGCGCGGCAATCTGTTTTAAAAAATATCAGGTTATTAAAATACCCGCGTCCTGAAAAATCGGGAATGCACTAATGCCTGACAAAACGACGACAGACTCTAAAGAATTAGAGCAAGAACAAATAACCCCACTTTTCGATTCAAAAGATTTTTTAAAAACCTTATCGTCAAAACCCGGCGTGTATAAAATGTTTGATGTCGCCGGTACGGTTATTTATGTCGGTAAAGCGAAAAACTTAAAAAGCCGTGTATCCAGTTATTTTTTAAAAACCGTTTCAAGCCCTAAAACCAAGGTACTGGTTTCTAAAATTGCCGCCATGGAAACCACGGTAACCCATACCGAAAACGAAGCGTTATTGCTTGAAAATAATTTAATAAAAACCTTAAAGCCACGCTACAACGTACTTTATCGAGACGATAAGAGTTACCCGTATATTTATTTATCTTCGCAGGATACTTTTCCGCGCCTTAGTGTGTTTCGCGGTAAACAGCGCAGTAAAGGCGACTATTTTGGTCCGTACCCCAGTGCTGGAGCCGTAAGAGAAACCTTAAATTTACTGCAAAAAATATTTCCGATTCGTCAGTGTGAAGACAACTTTTTTAAAAACCGCTCGCGACCCTGTTTGCAATACCAAATTAAACGCTGCACCGGCCCCTGTACCGATATGATAAGTGTAGAAAATTACGTCACTGATGTACGGCATGCCAAGTTATTTCTGGAAGGTAAAAGTAATGAAGTCATCGATGATTTAGTTAAGCAAATGGAAACCGCATCTCAAGCTCAAAACTATGAACAAGCCGCGGCGCTGCGCGATCAAATAACCCAGTTACGCCAAATTCTTGAAAAACAATACATCCATACCGAAGCAGGCGATGCGGATGTTATCGCGGTAAGTTATCAAAATGGTTTAGGCTGTATTGAAGTTATCACCATACGCGGCGGACGCAGTTTAGGCAGTAAAGCGTTTTTTCCGAAAGCCCGTAATATTGTGGAAGAGGGTAACGAATCGCAACTGTTACTCGATGCCTTCATTCCACAGTATTACCTGTCAAACCAACACGCTATTCCGGCAGAAATTATTCTTAGCGAATCACTGTCGAATACAAAATTAATTCAGCAAGTTTTAACGGACCAATGCCAGCATAAAGTGAGTATTAAATATAATCTGCGCGGCTTTCGTCAGCGTTGGCTGGACATGGCAAAGCAAAATGCCAATCTATCGCTATTACAATATATTAATAGCAAAGAAACCCAACTACAGCGCTTTGATGAGTTGCAAGCCGTTCTCGAACTCGATGAATTACCCACCCGTTTAGAATGTTTTGACATCAGCCATTCTTCAGGTGAATCCACGGTGGCATCCTGCGTGGTAATGACGGCACAGGGATTCTCTAAAGCGGATTACCGGCGTTTCAATATAAAAGATATTACCGCAGGTGATGACTACGCCGCCATGAAACAAGCCCTGTTACGCCGATATCAGCGGGTAAAAAAAGGCGAAGCCAAGCAACCGGATATCTTGCTGATTGATGGCGGTAAAGGCCAGGTGAAACAGGCCGAAGAGGTGATGGAAGAGTTACAACTTAACGATATTTTGCTTATCGGCATTACCAAAGGGGAAGGGCGCAAGGCTAGTTTAGATACCCTGTTTATGGCAAACACCCATAAACAAGTACGTTTGCCAGCCGATTCAGCCGCACTGCACCTCATCCAGCAAGTTCGCGACGAGGCACATCGCTTCGCCATTTCAGGGCATCGTGCGCAACGCCAAAAAACCCGTAACACTTCCGTACTCGAGGCCTTACCCGGGCTTGGGCCCAAAAGAAGGCAGCAAGTGCTTAAACAATTTGGTGGCTTACAAGAGCTCGCCAAAGCAGGGGTGGAAGATATCGCCTCTGTGCACGGTATCAGTGAAAAGTTGGCGCAAATAATCTATGATGCATTCCATCCCGATAAAGAATAAATTCAGCAAGAATAACCAACACAGGAATCTACAAGCACAATGAGCTTAAGTTTACCCAATCAACTCACCGTAGGGCGGATATTGTTCATCCCCATCTTTTTGTTGGTGTTTTTTATTCCTATATACGGGGTTAATAACTACATTTTAACAGTGATATTCTTCTTCGCCGGCATTACCGATTGGCTCGATGGGTATTTAGCCAGAAGACTCAATTTGTCATCCTCCTTTGGTGAATTTTTAGATCCCGTGGCGGACAAGTTAATGGTAGCCACCATTCTGGTATGCCTTGTCAGCAAGCATCCCACCTTCGGCCTTATTCTTTCATCGGTTGTTATTATAGGCAGGGAAATCACCGTATCCGCCTTACGTGAGTGGATGGCCAGCATTGGTGAAACCGGCAAGGTAAAGGTAACTTATATTGGCAAAGTTAAAACAGCCGTGCAAATGCTATCCATCGGTTTTATGCTTTACGAAGTACCCCTGTGGGGCATGGATATACTCGCAATCGGTAAAATACTGCTTTATGTAGCGGCGGGTTTAACATTTTGGTCGATGTTAATCTACTTAAAGGCCGCATGGCCGAGTTTGTATGATAGTCAAGAAAATCAATAATTTGTCTTGACAGAAAATTGAATTTCATTACAATACGCATCCTTTGATTAAGCGGGAATAGCTCAGCTGGTAGAGCACGACCTTGCCAAGGTCGGGGTCGGGAGTTCGAATCTCCTTTCCCGCTCCAAATTAAACGAAAACCCCGTACTATGAAGTTTCGGGGTTTTTTTATGTTGTGTTAGACTTCTCTGGCACAACATTATTGGCGGAATAGCAAAATGGCTATGCAGTGGATTGCAAATCCATCTATCTCGGTTCGACTCCGGGTTCCGCCTCCACTTGTTAGCCCAGGTGGCGAAATTGGTAGACGCAAGGGACTTAAAATCCCTCGCTCGAAAGGGCGTGCCGGTTCGATTCCGGCCCTGGGCACCATCTTTATTATCAATGACTTAACGCTACTTCTTAAGGTTAAGTTTAGATATAAAAATCCTAGTCAAAATTCATTTGTAGACGTATTGTAGACAGATAACTTAAGTTCTATTCTGAATTAACTCATAATCCTTTGGTCGAAGGTTCGAGTCCTTCCGGGCCCACCATTAAATTCAATAGCTTACCTCATATTTTACCAATAAATTATTTATCAGAATATTGCGTGTAGACGTCGAGACAGATTATTCCTTTCTTCCTATGTACCTTACGAGATGTTGATAAATAGCTTATTCGTTTTCTGATGATTTAATATAAATATATTTTAATCGCTGTTGATAGTAATATAAATGATCTCTCGATTTAATTAACTATGGCATAGTCAATTTTTAATATTATGATAATTAATAAATTACATGTAAGAAATATTGGATTATTTAGCAAACTCAATGTTGAGTTCAATGATAGATTTAATTTTATCACTGGTTCTAATGCATCCGGTAAAACCTCAATATTAAGATATATCTCTCTAACTCTAGGACATCAAGAATAAACAAGACACCCATCTTAAAAATAAGCTCAAATCACAGTTCGAGTTTTTGCTGATTGGCAAAACATTGTGTAACGATTAATTGACTGGAATAAACAAGAATAAACAAGACACCCACCTTAAGAATATAAGCTCAAATCAAAGTTCGAGTTTTTTCTGATTAGCAATACATTGTGTAACGATTAATTGACTGAGAGGGATGTTTTACTTTAAAACGTGGTTATCTA